>JAEEGK010000089.1_pt1 | contig 204374 bp, 145 predicted proteins | sample 8958771 | NCBI WGS metagenome assembly JAEEGK01 (sample SAMN16246547, study PRJNA631951) | gut metagenome | biome: gut microbiome; feature: rumen; material: SC-attached | host: Bos | place: Iran: Karaj | collected 2018-10 | reverse complement strand
GTGGGAGAGCTAACGCCCAGACTTGTGATATCCAGTTCGTATGTCAGCTTAGTACCAGCAGGAACATTCAGCAAGTTGTTGTCGATTGCAATCTCATGACCGCCAGCGAAGAGGTCACTACCCTTCAGTACATGAGAGAACTTCAGTTCGTTGCCTGCGTAGAAGTTGATGGCACCGCTCTTAGCCTCGGCATTCAAGGTATAAGCCACAGCAACCTGTTCTGCATTGGTAGCAACACTCAAGTTAGAAGCAAAGGCATTGAGCTGGATGTTAGGACGACGGTTTACATACCCGTCCTCAAACTTCCATACATAACTTCCGCCAAACAGATGAGGTATAGCTTCCTTGCCCAATGTCTGGAACCAGTGAGCACCCTCACCCTTAGAACCATTCAGCTTCCAGCAGATCTCACCGCTTGCCAGCTGTTCTTCTGATGCAAGTGTACCGCCAGTACCGAAACCGTCAGGATTGCTGCGCTCTACATAGAACACATTGTTGGCAGTGAAACCATTACGGCCAACAACATTAGAGCCTTCCTTTGATATATTCTGGTACTGAGAAAGAATCAAGGTGTTGTTGATAGTAGGAGAACTGTTAGCCCAACCTACTACGCCACCACAGCAGGTAGTGGGTTCAGCACCTTCACCAATCATTGTAACGTTGACCAAGCAGTTATTAACAACAGTTCCGTCACCACTGATACCTATCACACCACCATGAGTACCATCACCTTCAATATATGAGTGCATTACAACAGCAATCTCACAATTCTCAATGGTAGAGCTCTCTGATGTCCAACGTGTAAGACCACCCATGAACTTTGCCCCATTGGTGTTGTAGTATTCACCTGTCAGCTTGAAGTTCTTAACGGTAGCACCCTTCAACTCATAGAACAGAGTAGCGGGATCACCCATAGTATAGTCCTCACTAATATAGACATTGTTCAGAGCATGTCCTTGACCATCAAGTACACCACGATAGATATGAACAGCATTCTCTCCTGATCTGTTATGGCCGATAGGCAGCATGGCAATACCAGCCATATCAACATCATTCACAAGTTTAGCCTTGGCAGTTGCATCATGGTCACTGGCAATTGAACGGTAAGTGGCAAACTGTCTGGGAGTAGAGATCAGGTAATAGCCATCCTCGTCCTGAACAGGCATGATATCCTTAACGACAGGATTATCCATGATATTAAGATTCTTAGCCTGCTCTGTGGTGTATGTTCCACCATAGTAAACATCATACAAATCAAGGTAAATGTTTTCAATATCATCCATTTCTGCCTTGCTAATCAGAGACTCGCCAGTCTCAACCCAATCGTTGTACTCTGGATCCTTCTCTACAAGAGGAAGATTAGCATCCGAAATATTTTCAAGGAGATTAATAGAACTCATGATACCCAGATATGCCTGACGAGCCTCGTAGAATTCCTTGAACAACTGGCTCAAGGTCTCTACAGCCTTCATCTTAGCCTCTGTATCCTGAGCAGCATCGGCAGCAGCTACAGCAGCTTCCAATGTCTCCTTTAATGCAACAGGATAGTTAGGAGCCAGATCCTCAACGTCAGGATCATCCTTTCTATACAACGTCAGAATAACATTTGCACGGTCCACCATGCTCTCCAAAGCCTGCCCTACATAATTCTTTGCCTCTTCATCATCACCTGCATAAACAACCTTGAAGGAAGTGAAGCCCGTCCAGTCATTGCCATAGTTGGTGCCTTGGTTACAGATACCAATGGTCAGGCTGTCACCTTCAGCCTTGGCAATGATATAGTTCTGGTAACGGTCAGCATATCCTGCAACTGCCATACCAGAAGGTCCATGAACGGCATAGCCCAGAGTATCAGTGGCATTTTCCTGATCGATAATGGGGAGGTCATAAGTAGTGTTACCGCCACCTATCTGGCTAATGTAGACATTCTCGCCGTTTACAGCACTTGCCTTCTCTATATAATCTTCTATTACAGTCTGCAGATAGTTGACATTGTCATTAGCATAAACCTGAGCAACATAGTTGTAACCATAGCGGTCGTTGCTGGGACGGAAAGCTCCGTTGACTCCTACCAGGTAATAACCAGGCTTCAGGTCCTTAACAGTCTGGTGCATATCAAACTTTGTGTTCCATGCCTCAGAACCATAATAAACCTTATCATTGATGGTTACTGCGCTACTTTCAGTAGCCCACTTGTTCATGCTGGATTTCCAACCGTCCTTGAAACCATTACGGAAGTCGGCATTTACAAACAGACCTGTCACATCAGTACCTGCCTTGTAACCCATCTTGATAGCCAGAGCCAGCCACTCATCTATGCGTACAATCTCTTTCTCAATCAGAGAGTCAGCAAGTTCGTGACGCTCCATGATATCTACATAATCATTTTCCAGATAATCTGTCAATGCATCGCGGTCATCGCCTTCGAAGTCATCATGCTCAGCCAGGTAAATCTTTGTCTCCTCGCACTTATCCTGATACTTCTGGTAAACCTTTGCACTTGCATCAACAACCTTATCGGCAACATATACAGAGTCCAAAGCATCTGCCAGGGCAAGAACATTCTGCACCTGATTCAGGACTTCCAACTTCTCCTCCATTGCAGTGATAGCGCCCTTATAAGCTATTGTAGAATCAAGCTTCAATGTATAATAGTCTGAGATAGTAGAAGCTACAGATGGCAAAGTCTCCTCTGTGATAGCCATGTACTCCTCGGCTGCATAGATAATAACACCATGGGTGGAGAAAGGATAAGGATATTCATCATCACCAATGGTCTGATACCAAACGGGGTCACGGAACTGACTTCCGTTAGCCTTCCAGGTAATCTTACCTGTTTTAAGGTCTTCCTTGGTTACGAAGCTAACATCCTCCTTGCTTCCATCATGATTCTTCTGAACAATACCTACACCATCCAATGCATAGCAGTTCTTTACAACAACCTTATCACTGTTCGGGTGACGTGCAAAACCACGATCGGCATCCTTAAGATCCACTTCACCTAATGCGAAGCAGTTGGTTACCTCTGCATAGCTACCTAACCAACCAGAGAACGAACCATTCTCAGTACGGGTATCATTCTCTACATGGATATCACCAATCATACCGCAGGCATTGATGGTGATACGACATGCAGAACCCATAGAACAACCATAGATACCAGCACCGTTTGTACCAGAAACAACATAAACGTTACCAAGGTTCATACAGCCTGTAATAGTGATATGGCCTGCCCAAGGAGCACCCATACCAACAATACCGGTATAACCGCCACCAGTGATAGAACAGGTTTCGTCAAGCACAACATCCTTAACATATACGCCTTCTGCTGCGCGTGCGGCATCACCGTCAACACCGCCCAAACCTGCTTCCGGCTGGCTGTTCATTACACTGATAAGACCGCAACCTCTCTTGCCAAGCAGATTGATGTTAAGATTACTGATGGTGTGGCACTGACCATCGAAGTTGCCATAGAAAGGCTTGTACTCGCTACCAACCTGAGCATAACGAGGAGTGATGGGTCTGCCTGTTTCCGGATCTGTTTCATTGTAGTCTGCCAAATCAATATCTGCTGTCAGCTTAGCACTGGCATCCAAGTGTGTAGAAGCATAGTTGCTCCACCAAATAAACTGCGCGGGGGTGCCAATTTCAAACCAGCCATCAACAGGGGTCATGTAATCTTCCTGAACATGACCGCAGTTAACACAGAATCCATCCTCATACTCGTGAGGAGGAAGAACAGGATTACCGGCAGGCGTGTTCTGGTAGAATGGATTAATAGGTGTTCCATCACATGTATACTCTGCTGCATCAACATAGACAAGAGCACCTTCCTTCGCTATAGGTAAAGGCATGGGATCCTCATTTATCTTCTGATAGAAGCGTTCCACACCACTCTGCTTGCCATTCAGGAGGAAGGCGAGCTCACCACTGGCAATACCCTCTTCATTATCAAATACCGTATATTTGTCTTGATCCTTAACATCCTTTCCAGTTATGGGATGAGCAACATAAACATTCTCGCAGTTTACATTGCCATAGTTACGGGCAATGTTGCCAGAGTTTTCTGTCTCCGATTGCGCACATTGGTCACCAGCACCATTGATATGACCGATTACTGCACAATTAATGAATTTGGCCTGAGCATGTGTCCAGCCAGCGAAGCCGCCGACGCGGGCACAAGAAGAAGCATCACCACCAGGTAGATTCATGGTACCTGCATAGATACAATTTTCCATCGTCTTTGCTGTACGTATCATGCCGAAGAAACCACCGGCTGTATTATCACCAGTTTTGGTGGAAGTGAAGTTAATATCAGAGAACACATTGCGGACAGCAGACTCGTAGCTGTCGTTGGATATAGAACCCCAGTACATACCGCTTGTCTCAATATTACCATGCATGATAAGGTTCTCGACGGTACCATAGTGACGCTGTGGGAAAAGAGCAGCATTGTTGCCCATCTCTGTCATCTCAATGGTCAGTGCATGACCGCCGCCATCGAAGTTACCTTCAGACCAGTCATTGGTGTTGAAGATAAAGTGACCCGGCTCTGCGACATACTCAATATCATTGACCATCTTAATGTGAAGCTTGAAACCGTTAACAATACGGTTGTAACCTTCTGCAAGGTCAATTTCCTCCTTACTACCAACAAGGATAGAACGACTAATGGGATCAAACTTGGTGGGGTCATCATACTCAAAGTAATGGAAGTCGTACAAACCGCAATTGGTACAAATACCATACTTATCGAACTCATGCTTGGATACTACAGCATTGCTTGGCGTATTGCTATAGGTGAGAGCCTCTTCAGAGGTTCCCTTACAGTCAGTAGGACCCGAAGCATAAACCTGCTTACCGCCAAAGACTGCAGGAATAGGGAATAGATCAACACCTATCTCCTGAGCCCATGCTATACGGCTCTGGTCTGTGTTCAGCTGATAACAGATCCTACCGTCAGCAAGATCTGCAAGTGGCACAATTGTTACAGACGGATTGCTGCCACCCCAGTCGTTGGTAACATAGTTGTTGAAGCAAGAAGGACCAGGACGATTACTGTAACTGTTTTCGTTATAGCTTTTAAGGTTAATAGCCTGAACATTGCCGTCGTTACGGCAGATATTTCTACTGGCATTTGTAGAAAGATTAAATGCACTTCCATCGCTAACAACCAGACAGTTCACAATGTTAGGCTTGGAGTCTGCCCAACCAATTATACCACCGCAGTTGGTAGTAGTTGCACCGACAATGGCGACCTTTGCCAAACAGTTCTCGATGATGGTACCATTGGTACAAGTACCAGCAATACCGCCATGAGTAGCATCACCAGCCACATCGCTGTTAATTGTGATGTCAGCCCAACAGTTGCGGATGGCACCCCTTGCGCGTCCTGCAATACCAGCAGCAAACTTGGAACTGGTGGTAATTTTACCTTCCACCTTCAAGTTCTGGACAACGGCACGCCAACCCACATAACGGAAAAGAGCTGCATAATTCTCTTCCGGATACATGTTAATTTTGATAGTGTGGCCCTTGCCATCGAAAGTTCCCTGATAGGCTTTGTCACTGTCATTGGTGCCCACCATCGGAACATTCACGCCCAAGTCAATGTCAGCTGTCAGCACGGCACTGGCTGTGAACTCACCATCATTCACGAGTGCAGCAAACTCTTCCCAGTCAGCTGCAGTACCAATCTGGTATACATTCCCGACCTTGTCGAGTGCATACGCAGACATACCAACGACCATCATTATGGCCGTCAAGCACATGGTAAGTAGTCTTTTCCTCATAGTAGAATAAAGATTAATTAATAGTAATAAAATAAGGTTAAACAACATAGTGTTATAACGCAAAGATATCGAAAATTATTTACGCGCAAAACTTTTTTAACAAAAAATGCAAAATTATGTAACATTATGTAAAACAAAGGGAACAAAAAAGCCCCTTCCCTTTATGGGGGAAGAGGCCTAACAGAAAGCTTATCTGCGTATCTGCTACTTAACAGATACCAAGAATCTGCTCTTACTTAATCAAGGTCTTTTTGCCATCCTGGATGTAGATGCCCTTCTGAGCCTTACCTACACGCTGACCAGCCAGGTTGTAGATAGCACCGTTGTTAACGTTATCGTTAGCGTTAACGTTATCTAGTGCATCCTGATCACCACTTTCTGTACCTACTACAAAGCCTTCGGCAGCAGGAGTTACAGACTTATTGTCAGTAAACGAAGGAATAGTGTAACGGTTCAGAGTCTTGCTGGCACTTGAGGTGATGTACAGGTTGTTAGCATAATCGAATGCCATACCGGTAATCTGACTCTCAGCAACACTCAGATTGTACTTAGAATTCAAGAAGATTGAGCCATCCAACATAGGAACATAGTTGGTCTCGTAGATAACCACCTTGCCAGAACCCATAGGAATAGCAACGATTGAACCATCAGCGCTGACAGCAATTGCCTCGCCGTGAGTACTGGTAGAGGCGTTGGTATAGTCCTCCTCACCCTCTGCATTGAAATGCTTCAGGGCAGGAGCATCCTCACTAACAGTAGAAGGATACTGCTCGTACCACAGACCGCCACGGTTATCTGATACGACACCTACATGTGCGGGAGCAACAGTGTACTTGCCAGACAGAGGCTCGAATACGCTGCTGGGAGCACCAGCCCAAGAGGTTGCTGTACCAAGGTTGTAAGTGAAGCACTTGTAGTCTGAGAAGTTCTCCTTACCGTCTGAACGCTGAGCACCCAGAACAATAAGTTTCAGGTTCTCGCCTTCACCTTCAACAGCCAAAGCAACAGCGGGACGGTTCTGCTCCTCGCCACCAACAGATACGATACCGGTAACCTTATCAAGTTCGCCACCTGTGAAGATGGGAGTCCAAGGCTTGTTCAGGTCGGCAGGATCAGCCTCCCATACAGAGCTGGTAGAGTTACCGGAAGTACGGGCAATGAACAGGCGACCATCCTTGCTGACACGTACATTCTTAAGATCAAACTGGTAATCACCAGAGATAGAGATTACGTTCTTGTTGTCCTTAATGTCGAGACCACCATAGAAACCAGGTGTACCATCCTCGGCATTGATAGGCTGGAAGTTAGCATCGAAGGCAAACAGAGCACCTGGCTTCTGCTCACAAATACTACCTGTACCCTTCTCAAGAGGACGAGACTCTGCCACATAAATCTGACCAAAGCCCTTACTTGCAGGAGCATTGTTGACAGCAAGACCATAAGGAGAGTTAACCTTGTAGCCCTCGCCAATTCTGGCAGGTTCTTTTACACCAATAGCAGTAATCTCCAGAGCATAGGTAAGTTTAGTACCTGCGGCAACACCCAACAAGCTGTTGTCGATAGCAATCTCATGACCGCCAGCGAAAAGATCACTACCCTTCAGTACATGAGAGTACTTCATTTCGTTGCCTGCGTAGAAGTTGATAGCACCGCTCTTAGCCTCGGCATTCAATGTGTAGAGAACAACAACCTGTTCTGCATTGGTAGCCACGCTCAAGTTAGAAGCAAAGGCATTGAGCTGGATGTTAGGACGGGTGTTCTGGTAGTCATTTCCATACTTCCATACCAAGCCACCTTCATACAAATGAGGTGTTGCATCCTTGCCCAAAGTTTGGAACCAGTGAGCATCCTCTGCCTTAGAGCCATTCAGCTGCCAGCAGATTTCACCGCTTGCCAACTTCTCTTCGGTTGCCATTGTCCCCTTGGTATCACCAAGTTTTGTAACATAGAACACATTGTTTACAGTACAGTTATCCGGATTACGACTAACTGTATTACAACCATTTGTATTAACTGTGTAGTTAGAAGAGAGTATCAGAGTATTGTTTACAGTAAGGCCGTTAGTTGCCCAACCGCAAACGCCACCACAAGAGTTGGTATTCTCGCCCAGAATAGCACAGTTGACAAGACAGTTCTCAACAACCGTACCGGCTCCTTCGTTTACGCCGATAAGACCACCATGAGTACCATCCTGTGAATTACCATTATCATCTGCAGGTATTAACGAATTGATGGTAACAGCTACATCACAGTTCTCGATGCGGGAATTGTAGGTATAACCTGCAATACCGCCCATGAACTTCTGGCTGCTGATAAACTCACCTGTCAACTTCAGGTTCTTGACAGTAGCACCATCCAGGGTATTGAACAAACCTGTTCTCTGTGCTTCATTAACAATGAGAACATTGTTGATAGCATATCCCTGACCATCGAACGTACCACGATAGCTGTAATCAGATACATTGATGGGCTGCATTCCTATGCCCTTCATATCGATGTCCGCAGTAAGCTTAGCCTTAGCTGTATAATCAGCATATGTGGAAATAGCGCGGAAAGCAACAAGTTTCTTGGGAGTTCCAATGAGATAATAACCGTCCTCGTCCTGAGCAGGAAGAGCCTCCTTAACTATTTTGTTATTCAGAATCTCAGGATTCAAAGCTTCCTCTGTGCTATAAGAGCCTTCAGCATATGCATCGATCAGAGTAAGGGCTGCATCATTATAGAGGAAATCGGTCTCGGCCTCAGTGAATACCATTTCACCGGTCTCGAGCCATTCACCAGTCTCCTCATCCTTTTCAACATAAGGCAAGTTGCCACCTTCGATGTTTTCAAGATCACGAGCATAAGTATTTAGCTTAATATAAGCCTGCTTACCTTCATATATCTTCTGGAAGATGTCAGAGAATGCTGCAGCAGCCTCGGCCTTGGCAGCCACGGTTTCTGCAGCCTGAGCCTGAGCCATAACAGCTTCCAGGTCTGACTTCAGCTCAGCCGGGAAGTTGGGACCTGCAGCTGGAGTTTCATCATCACACATGTAATCCATGATACTCTGAGCACGAGCCGTCATATTCTCAAGCACATTACCAAGAGCATCGTTTACCTTGTCTTCTTTATCGCCACAATATACCACTTTCAAGGCGCCCCATCCTGTCCAGTCACTTCCGTACTTCGTACCAGGATTCTTGATACCAATGGTAAGTTTACCATCCTCACCTACGTTTGCAATGGTGTAAACCTGATAACGGCCAGCCTTTGCGGCAATCGCCATACCTGTTTCACCATGAACAGCATAACCTTTAATCGTGGAAGCATTATCATCGTTGGTAGAGAAACCATCCTCATAGATAGCAAGGTCATGAGCACCTGCGCCTTCCAGATTACAGTTCTCTTGATCTACTGCAACATCAACAGCAACAATATCCTCGACAACTGTGGGGAAGAAGTTAAATACGCCGTTAGCATAGATACCAGCAGCATAGTTGGTACTGTAACGGTTGTTGCTGGGACGGAAAGCACCGTTGATACCTACCAGGTAATAACCGGGCTTCATGTTTTCTACAGTCTGATACTGGTCACCAGTTACATTCCAAGCCTCAACACCAACGAAGGTCTTGCTATTCTCGTCCTGAGTCTGACCGTAGCCAGTACTCCATGCATCTGTCCAATTCTCATCCTTCTTGCTGAAATCATAGTTAGGAATCAGACTACTGACATCTGTTCCAGGAACATAATCAGCAGCGATGGCATCGGCCAACCACTTGATAACGCGTTCTGTCTCAGCAGCAATCTGCTCTGCCGTAGCAGTATGAGTCTCCTTGATGTACTCGTAGGTACCAAGAGGATTATCCTCACCGGGTTCATCTGACTCAGAAAGGTAATATTCAAGAGTTTCACGCACCAAACCGCCGAAACTCGTGTCAGATTCAAGGAATGTCTTGATTTCCTCGCACTTGTCGATATAAGTCTTATATACAGCAGCATTATCTGCAACTGCAGTCTTCTTTACATTGACAGAATCTATAGCATCAGCAAACTCGCCAAGGGTTGTAGCTTCAGACAACGCTGCGATTATCTCTTGACAATCATCAAGCAGAGACTGAGTAGCTATAACACCTTCAAGAGCATTCTCCTCATAAGCCTGAATTTCAGCAGCTACATCTGCCAATTCCTCTTCGTTAGCTACAGAGAAATACTTCTCGGCAGCGTAGATAACCGTGCCATGAGAGGGATCTGCGAAAGGATACATATCCTCGCCAATGGTCTGATACCAATAGCTAGTACGGAACTGTTCGCCATTAGCCTTCCAAGCAAGAGCACCACTCTCGAAGTCAGCCTGACTAACGATACCTACATGTTCCTGGGTACCAAAGCGGGCATAGCAGTTCTTGATGTTGTCATTAACACGAGAATTACCATAACGAGCAAAGTAGCGTGCATCGCTTTCAGTACCTTGCACTTCGCCCACTGCAAAACAGTTGGTTACCTCTGCCCAGTCACCCAACCAGCCAGAGAATGAGCCGTTCTCCTTCGGGCCAAATACATTGCCAACCATACCGCAGTTATCAATGGTAACATGGCAGGCAGACCCCATCACACAACCGAATACGCCGGCAGCATTGGGACCGCCATCAGCAGTTACGTCACCACACATCATAACGCCCTTGATATTGACATGGCCAGCCCAAGGAGCAGTCATACCAACCAAGGCTACATAACCGCGACCAAGGAGAGAACAACTTTCATCGAGCGTTACATTCTTAATATATACACCCTCTGCATTGCGTGCAGCTTCATCAGAAAGACCGCCAAAACCCTTAGAAGGCAAGCTATTCATAACGGCGATAAGACCAACACCATTATCAGTATTATGCTCAACTTTCAGATTGCTGATAGTATGGAACTGGCCATCAAAGTTACCGTAGAAGGGAGCGCCCTCGGTACCTACGTTTGCCCAACGCTCGCAGTAGCCATCCATATCAATATCGTCTGTCAGACGTGCGCTGGCATCCAAATGCCTGGCAGCATAGTTAGTCCACCATACAAGTTCAGCACCATTGCTAATCTCGAACCAACCGTCAACGGCCTTCATATAGTCTTCCTGCAATGCACCACAAATAGTACAGAATCCTTCCTCATATTGGTGAGGAGGAAGAACAACTTCGGAAGAAACCGTATTGCCATATACCGTCTCGCCCATAGGCTGACCGTCACAACGGTATTCAGATGCAACGGCATAGACAAGTGCACCATCCTTCTTGAAAGGCATAGGTATAAGATCCTCACCTATCTTCTGATAGAAACGGTCTACGCCACCCTGATTGCCGTTCAGCGCATATGCAAGAGCACCGTTCGCAATAGCATCGTCATCCTCAATAAGAGTTGCCTTTGCCTCATCATCATAACCATAAGTATTAGCATAGTAAACATTATTGCAAGTAATGTTGCTGAAATTACGAGAAAGGGTCTTAGAGTCACCCTGTGCATTCTGGATTGTGCCGAGGAAGGCGCAATTGGTAAGGTAAACCTGACCAGCAGCCCATCCACAAAAACCGGCAATACATTCTGTATTTCCACCATCAACACCAATAACATTACCGGCATAGATAACGTTTTCAACAGAAACCTTTGAATCTGCAACACCAATCAATCCACCTGTAGTATTATCACCAACAGCAGAAGCATAGATATCAACGTCAGAGAAAACATTTTTTATTGACGTGTTATCACTATGTGTATGACCTACTATAGTACCAGCATACTGATTTGATGTAGAAATACTACCATGGAAAATAGTATTCTTGATACTGCCACGGAAGTGAGGGAACATGGCTGCATTTGTGGGAGCCTCTGTAAACTCAATAGTCATGGCATGGCCGTGACCGTCGAAGTTTCCACCAAACCAGTTATCATTGTTAAAAATCAACTGACCGGGAACAGCAGTATATTCAATATCATTAGCCAGACTGATGTTAAACCATCCACCGTTATTAACACGGTTACGACCTTCCAACCAGTCAAGGTCTTCGACAGACTTGGCGATATAGCTGTTATCAGCCATATCACGAGGCAACTTCTCAAATTCCATATGACCACAAGTGGTACATATACCAAACTTATCAGTTGTATGGGCTGATGCCTGTACCGTACCGGAGTTGCTGTAGGTAAGTGCACCCTCAGCCTGACCATTACATCCAGTAGCGCCAGAGGCATAAACTTGCTTCTTGCTTGAACTGAATACAGCAGGCACAGGATACTTATCAACAGCCAGGTCCTGAACCCATGCGATAGTGCTCTGGTCGTTGTTCAACTGATAGCAAACCTTACCACTTTCCAGATCACTCTGGGAAATGATGGTAACCATGGATGTGTTATTCCATGCCTTGGTAGCATAGTTGTTATAGTTGGCACCACGGGGACGCCAGTTATAACCGTCACCATCGCCACCATTGTACTGAGTTAGGTCAACATTGGTTAGCTTACCGGGATTACGGCTGATAGTACCGCAATCTGATGGTAATTTGATATCACCATCGTTGATAACCAAACAGTTGGAGACAGTGATGTTACCATCAGCCCAACCTACAATACCACCACAGTTCTCTGTGGTCTTACCGTTAATGGTAATCTGCGAAAGACTGTTCTCAATAACGAGACCCTCGCTGGCTACAGCAACGATACCTGAGTGTGTACCGTCACCGGCCACACTACTTACGACAGTAAGCTCCACCCAACAATTACGGATGGTACCACGACCCCAAGCTGCAATACCGGAGGCCTGCTTATTGGAAGTGGTAATGGTACCCTGAACCTTTAGGTTCTGAATCAGGGCATTTCCCTCGATGTTACGGAACAAGGCCTGTCCGTCCTTTTTGGGGAAAAAGTTTACTGTAATGGAGTGTCCCTTACCATCGAAGATACCACGGAAGCGATTGGAATCAGATCCAATCATCGTTCCATCAGTACCTAAGTCGATGTTGGCTGTTAGTTCAGCACACGCATAGGTCTCACCACCATTCACGAGCTCGGCAAATGCCTTAAAGTCATCTGCCGTTCCAATCTGGTACACATTCCCGACTTTCTCGAGCGCATACGCAGACATGCTGAAGACCATCATTATGGCCATCATACACATGTGAAGTAGCTTCTTACTCATTGAATGAAAATGTTAATTAGTTAATAAAAATAGTTAATAAATTAAGTTAAAATACAGTCAAAAAAAATGGTTAATAAACTGTCAGTTTCCAGTTTGTGGTTCACAAAGATAAGGAATATTGGTATTGCCGCAAACTTTTACGGAAGAATTTTGGAGGAATAAGCATATTATGCAAAGAAAGGATAAAGAAAGATGAAGAAAAGTGGAAATGTGCCCTATTTTCTCTAACCACGAAAAGATATTTTCCCAACCTGGGAATAATTTTTCTCTAACTGGGCAGTAACAACTGGGTAACGAACACATTGTTTGGGAGCTTATACAAAGAAAAAGAGGGAAGCCTGAACTCCCCTCTCTTCTTACATATAGAATGAATGAAAATTACCTAAACAATACCTTTTTCCCGTTCATAATGTATATACCCTTCTGAACCTTATTTACACGCTGGCCAGCCAGGTTGTAGATAGCGCCCTTGGTATCAGGGAGGGATGGAGTGATGTCTTCAATGAAATCAGGATCCAGAATCTCGTTGTGATAGCCAAGTTCTTCATTATACACAACTAACTGATGTGTCTTGTCCAGAACAGGAGTAGCATCCTCGCCCAGTGTCTGGAACCAGACAGCATTCTCGCCCTGGTTCTCGCCATTCAACTTATAGCAGATCTCACCACTTGCCAACTGAGCATCGGTAGCCTTGTTTCCACGAGCATTAACACCAGGAGCCAGAGTACTCTCTGCATAGTATACATTGTTTGCGGTGCATCCATTACGAGCAAGGATGTCAGAAGGATAAGATGTTGGTTCTTCTGCAGTCTTGTACTGGTTGAGAATCAAGACATTGTTAAGTGTAAGGCCACCATCGCGCCAACCACAAACACCACCAAATGAATGGGCATTCTCGCCAATGAATGTACAGTTAACAATACAGTTGTTTACAACAACATTACCACCACCACGGCTACAACCCATGATACCACCAGAAGTAGCATCACCTGAAATAGAGTTGTGGAGTTCAACGGCAAATTCACAGTTCTCAATTGTTGTTGCACCAGAAGTATAACGTGTAAGACCACCCATACGCTGGTGGGCACCATAGTATTCACCTGTCAGCTTCAAGTTCTTGACAGTAGCATTTGCCATCTCAAAGAACAGAGCGCAACCGCGTCCACCCAGGAACTTGATGTAAACATTCTCCAGAGCATGACCCTGACCATCAAGTACACCGCTAAAGTTGATACCATCGTCTTCATCGTCAACGGTATTGTTACCGAAGGGCTGCATACCAATACCTGTCATATCGATATCATTCACAAGCTTAGCCTTGACAGACTGGTCTACTTCAAGGAAAATAGCACGATAAGCAACAAACTGCTTAGGATTGCTGATGAGGTAATAGCCATCCTCGTCCTGAAGAGGAACGATATCTGAAAGCTCAGGAATATTCGCAGCAGCAGCATTCTTAGCCTCTTCAATAGAGTAAGAACCCCTTGCATATGCATCGGCCAACATCTCTACAACATCATAGAGATTATCGTCAAATACATATTCGTCCTTTTCTACCCATTCGCCATTCTGGTCCTTTTCTACTAAAGGAAGATTACAATCCTCTATTGCCTCAATTGTAGAAACAGATTTAAGCAATGCCAAATAAACCTGACGACCCTCATAGAAATCCTTGAACAACTGGCTCAAAGTCTCTACAACCTTCATCTTGGCCTCTGTACCCTGGGCTGCATCAGCAGCAGCAACAGCAGCCTGCAAAGCATCCTTGATAGCAACAGGATAATTGGGATACTGTCCCTCTTCCTTCATTACATCAAGTACATTTTTGCTTCTGTAATTCTCAAGGATGGTATTAGCACGGGCTACCATACTCTCCAGAGCCTTATCAACATACGTCTCTGCCTCATCACCCTCACCGGCATATACAACGCTGAAGGAAGTGAAGCCTGTCCAGTCCTGACCATAGTTAGTGCCAGGGTTACAAAGACCAATGGTCAGGCTATCACCTACAGTCTTAGCAATGACATAGTTCTGACAACGACCAGCATATCCTGCAACTGCCACACCAGAAGGACCATGTAATACATATCCCTTAAGTCCTTCTTCTCCACTTGTAGAGAAACCATCTTCGTAGATAGGCCAGTCAAATGTAGTATCACCACCGCCAAACTGAGTGAGGTAAACATTCTCGCCGTCATTAACATTACCAACACTTACATAATCCTCTATTACAGACTGCAAGTAGTTGGTATTGTTATTGGCATAAACCTGAGCAGCATAATTGTAACTATAACGGTCGTTACCGGGACGGAAAGCGCCCTGAATTCCAACCAAATAATAACCGGGCTTCAGGCCCTTAACGGTCTGGTGAATGTCAAACTTGGTATTCCATGCCTCACAACCATAATAAGGTTTCTCGTTTATAGTTACAGTTCTATGATCATTAGGATACTTGTTCATGCTTGATGCCCAGCCATTCTTAACGCCATCATGGAAGTCAGCATTTACAAAGTAAGGAGTCATATCCTTGCCAGGCTCTGTTACTCCGTTCTTGACAACAAGAGTCAACCATTCCTCTACACGGACAGTTTCCTTCTGAACTAAAGAATCGGGAAGGTTATGTTCTTCCATAATCTCAGGATATCTATCATCAAGATATGCCTCGAGTTCAACACGGTCAGGACCAGAAAGGTCTTTATGCTCCTTCAGGTAAGAAATCACCTCCTCACACTTAGTCTGGTACTGGATGTATACCTGAGTACTTGCCTCAATCAGAGCCTCTGCCGCTAAAATAGAATCCAACGCATCTTCAAGTTGGGGAACAGTAGTCACCTTTTCCAGATCCTCTATCTTTCCGTCAAAATTCTCTATTACGCCTGTATAAGCTATTGATTCTTCATACAAATCTGTATAGTAAGACTGAAGGGCTTCAACTACGTCGGAAACATTTTGTTCTGCTAATGAATAATACTCCTCATCAATCTTAAGAACTGCACCATGTGAAGAATCAAAATTAGGATATTCATCCTCACCAATAAGCTGATACCATGCAGTATTACGGAACTGCTTACCGTTCAGCAGGTAGCAGAGTTCTCCGTTGGTAAGTTGTTCCTTTACTTCAGCATTGTTCGCAGCATAACAATTGTTACAGCTACCAGCACCGCCATGGATAAAGTCCTTGTAAGACTCACCTGAAACCTCTACTGGAGCAACATAACAGTTATTGAACTTACCGCTACCTGTCCAGCTTACAAAACCGCCCACATTTGTACCATTGGGTATATCGAATGAGCCGACAAATGCACAATTATTAACGGTGAATGCACCTTCCATGTCACCACAGAGACCACCAGCAGTAGAGTCACCAGAACCGGTGAACCTAACAGTAGATTTTACAAGAACATTCTCAATAAGGGTCTTGTCGCCACGTGTAATACCGGCAATACCACCAATCCATTTCTGAGAAGATTCAATGGCACCCTCAAGCACAAGATTCTTGATAGTTGCATCAACTACAGATCCGAAAAGTCCTGTTCCTCCCGCTACATCGGTCTTAATATTGGTAATAACGGTGTGACCCTGACCATCAAAGGTACCTGAGTATCTCTTGCTATCGGTTCCGATTATGCCGTCAGGATATTCAGTATAGTCAATGTCATCTGTCAGACGAATACAAACATCAGTATGCTCAAGAGCATAAACACTCAACCACTTGAGTTGTCCGGGAGTACTAGCTTCGCACCAGCCATCAACTACAGGGACAAAGTCTTCCTGCATCTTTCCGCAGACAGAGCAGAAGCCATCTACATAGTTGTGGGGAGGGATGACCGGCTCGCCAGCAGACGTAGGCGTATTCTGATAAACAGCACCCAAAGGCAGGCCATCGCAACGGAATTGTGAGGCATCACAATAAACAAGTGCACCTTCCTTCTTGATAGGCAGTGGCTTGGGATCCTCACCAATCTTCTGGAAGAAACGTTCTACTCCATTTTCTTTTCCATTCAGCAAGTAAGCGAGCTCTCCACTTGCAACGCCTTCAGGATCCTCAATCTTGGTGTACTTGTCTTGGTCTGTAATAGCCTTACCCGTGATGGGATTCAAAACATATACATTCTCTGTAACCACATTGCCATAGTTACGGGCGATATTGCCAGAGTTCTCATTATTGTCATCCAAAGTCTGGTCGCCGGCACCGATGAAAGTGCCAAGAACAGCACAGTTCCTGAAAGTGGTCTTGTTGCTAGCCCAACCTGCAAAACCACCGACGCGTGCACATCTTGCACCGCCGTCTATACCTGGTAGAGTAATAGTACCGGCATAGATACAGTTTTCAATATTCTTTCCTACGTTAATTACGCCAATGAAACCACCGCCGCTGTTATCATCAGCTCTGCTAGATACGAAATCGATGTCAGAAAAAACATTGCGTACGGCAGACTCATAACCACTGGCAGAGATAGAACCCCAGTTCTTACCACTTGTTTCGATCTTACCGTGCATGATAAGGTTCTCAACAGTACCATAGTGGCGCTGTGGGAAGAGAGATGCATAGTCACCCATCTCTGTCATCTCGATGGTCAGAGCGTGGCCGCCACCATCGAAGTTACCCTCTGACCAGTCGTTGGTGTTGAAAATAAACTGGCCGGCAGGAGTAGAACAAGTAATATCGTTAACCATCTTCAGATTCAGTCTGAAACCATTCTGGAAACGGTTCCAGCTCTCTGCCATGTAGAGGTCTTCTGTACTAGCCAGAAGTAATGACTTGGTTTCAGGGTCAAATCTATTAGGATCATCGAAGTCGAAGCCGTTGAAGTTGAACTTACCACAGGTGGTGCAGACACCATACTTGTCATAGGTATGCTTGGTAACTGTAGCATTGCTGGGAGTGTTACTGAAAGTAACATCGCCTTCTGCCACACCTTGGCAATTGGTTGCAACGGATGCATATACCTGGCCCTTACCTTTGCCGAATATAGTTGGAACAGGGTAAGCATCTCCAATGTTCTGGACCCAACGGATCTGACTCTGGTCGCTATTCAACTGGAAGCAAATCTTACCGCTTGTCAGATCTTCTGTAGTAACAACAGTTGCTACGGGGTTGTCAACGCCCCAGTTATTGGTTACATAGTTGTTTCCATTAGCAGCCCAAGGACGATTGTTATAACTATCTGCATTGTAAGTGTCAAGCTCAACAACCTTCAGAGGGTTATCGCCTACACGTGCAAGACCAGCACTCTTGCCATCAGAATAGTTGATGTTGGTTTCTGGATCGTTTAAAACCAGATTGTTTGTTAAACTAACGTGGTGTGCGTCAACCCATGCAGCAAGACCACCGCATCTATGTGTGGTTGAACCTATAATCTTGATTTTTGAAAGACAGTTGTCAATGATAGCAGGTCTGTTCAACTGACCTACCAGACCACCAATGCTGGCATCCTTGTCATCAGCAAATGAAGATGTGATAACCACGTCAGCAAAGCAGTTACGGATGATACCGCCACTGAAGTTGGCAATAGCAGCTGTGTGCTTATACGTTCCTGTAGTAATGGTACCCTGTACCTTCAGGTTCTGGACTATACCACTGGTACCAACACCGCGGAAAAGCGCAGGACCTTCACCATCTGTACGGTCTGGAAGATTGACGGTGATGGTATGACCCGCACCGTTGAAGACTCCATTGTAGTCTCCTCCAATACCGATTTGAACAGTAGTGGCGCCCAAATCAATGTCAGCCGTCAGCACGGCATTGACATTTCTTTGACCACCATTCACAAGTTCAGCAAAAGCAGAAAAATCCTCCGCTGTGCCGATCTGGTACGCGCCGTTTACTTTCTCCAGCGCATACGCAGACATGCCCATAGCCATCAATATGGCTGCAAAGAACACGCCAAGTAATCTTTTACTCATAGAATTGTAGAATTAAAGTTTAAAATAAAATATGTATATATTATTGTGTATTTTTCGCAAAAAAAGCATGCAAAAATAGCGATAAAACACATTGCTTCAAATTATTTTAAGGATAAATTTCAAATAGAATGCATTTGAAGCAAAAAAGGACTTAACAAAGGGTAAAAAAATACTGCGTGAGGTCTATAAAAGCCTCACGCAGTAATCATATTTCAAGAATTTATGAAATTCTATTAATGCATTACAGATTATACCAGGTGACGGATGATATCTTCGCGGTCGCCGGGCAGATAATCAATAACGGGAATTTCTATCATAGTATATGCTCCAGGCTGCTGCTTGAGTGTTGCACGGGCAGCATTTACCAATACCTGAGCTGTCAGAGCAGGGTTATTGATTTTCATATTGAACTCGAAGAGCTGATTGTGTGTCTGACCACTCACACCCTTGCGAACCAAGTTCACACCATGACCCACATCGTTCAACTCATCTACGCTATCCACCTGGAAGACATGTGTCTCATCGCTAGCAAAGTAGGGATCAGCCTTAACGGCAGCTGTAACAGCCTCCAAGCTGGCACCTTCCTCCAACTCAACATATACCATACGACGGTGAATACCCTCACCCACAGGAATAGTCATACTCAGGGCATCCTTAACACCTTCTTTGCTGCGAACACATACGCTGTGACCCATGCTACGGCCAGGACCAAAGTTGGTGTAGGTAATACCCTTGGGAGCCAAACTCTGCATAAGAGTGCGGACAATACTATCTGATCCTGGATCCCAGCCGGCACTGATGATGCTTACAGCACCTGTCTTCTTAGCAGCAGCGTCAAGGCTACGACGCAAGTCGCAGATTAGTCCGTGAATATCAAAGCTGTCAACAGTATTGATACCCTTAGCCAGACACTTCAAAGCGTATTCTTCAACGCTTCTTGTAGGAGTTGCCAAGATAGCTACATCAACCTTACCCAACTCTTCTACATCCTTTACCACTTTATAGTCAGCCAGTTCTACGGGTTTATTCTCAGCACCAGCACGACGAACTACACCAGCAATCTCCATATCAGGAGCGGCCTGTAAAGCCTGAATGGTATAGCGACCAATATTTCCGTAACCTATTACTGCTACGCGGATCTTTTCCATAATTATAATGCTTTTTGTTACCTTCGTTGTTAATTTGCGTGACAAAATTACATCTTTTTCACGAAACAGCCAACAGTTTGTACAAAAAACTTATCCAACTTGGCTTCCACCCTTCACTTCGTCCAGTGTTGTGGTCACACTGAGGTCACCATTATAGTTAACAGCACTGAGAATCATACCGCAACTTTCCTCGCCCATCATCTGACGGGGAGCCAGGTTGGCAATGAACAAGACGCGCTTACCTACCAGCTGCTCAGGCTCGTACCACTGGGCAATACCACTCAGGATGGTACGGTCCTTGCCACTGCCGTCATCCAGGGTAAACTTCAGCAACTTCTTGCTCTTCTTTATCTTCTCGCAAGCCTTTACCAAACCCACGCGGATATCCAACTTCTCGAAGTCCTCGAAAGGAATGATGTCCTTAACGGGTGCAGCCTTATAGTTAGCAGCCTCGTTAGCCTTGATGGTATCTTCCAGCTTCTTGATCTGAGCAGCCACCACATCATCCTCTATCTTGGTGAAGAGCAACTCAGGCTTTGGCAATTGCTTGCCGGCAGGCAGCAGATCCAAGCTACCCAGCTGTTCCCAAGAGAAGCTTTCCATAGCAATCATCTTACGCAGACGATCGCTGCTGAAGGGCAGGAAGGGCTCGAAGGCGATAGCCAGGTTGGCTGTCAACTGCAAAGATATATTGATAATGGTCTTTACGCGCTCAGGATCGGTCTTAACAACCTTCCAAGGTTCGCAGTCGGCAATATACTTATTACCGATACGGGCCAGATTCATTGCCTCCTTCTGCGCCTCACGGAACTTGAAGCCTTCCAACAAAGCCTCCAGGCGCTCTTTCACGCCCTGGAACTCAGCCAGTGTCTCACGGTCGTAATCATTCAACTCGCCACAGGCAGGTACCACGCCCTCATAGTATTTCTGGGTGAGCTGCAGGGCACGGTTCACAAAGTTACCATACACAGCAACCAACTCGTTGTTGCAACGAGCCTGGAAATCAGACCAGGTAAAGTCGTTATCCTTTGTTTCAGGTGCATTGGCTGTCAGCACATAACGGAGTTCATCCTGACGGTTAGGCAGGTCTTCCAGATACTCATTCAGCCAAACGGCATAGTTCTTAGAGGTAGAAATCTTGTTACCTTCCAAGTTCAGGAACTCATTGCTGGGCACATTATCAGGCAGGATATAATCACCGTGAGCCTTCAGCATAGCAGGGAACACAATACAGTGGAACACAATATTGTCCTTACCGATGAAGTGTACCAAACGAGTCTCGGGGTCTTTCCACCATGTCTCCCAAGAACCCAGCTCGGGATGTGCATCGCACAACTCCTTGGTGTTGCTGATATAGCCGATAGGAGCATCAAACCACACGTACAGCACCTTACCTTCAGCACCTTCTACAGGAACAGGGATTCCCCAATCCAAGTCGCGGGTCACAGCACGGGGACGCAAGCCACCGTCCAACCAGCTCTTACACTGACCATATACATTAGAGCGCCACTCCTTGTGATCTTCCAAAATCCATTTCTCCAACCAGGTCTGATCCTTATCCAAGGGCAGGTACCAGTGCTTGGTAGCCTTCTTAACCAAAGGATTTCCGGTTTCTGCATTATAGGGATTAATCAGCTCCTCAGGCGAAAGGGTGGCACCGCACTTCTCACACTGGTCGCCATAAGCCTCAGGAGCATGACAACGGGGACATTCGCCCTTTATGTTACGGTCGGTCAGGAAGTGACCTGTCTGCTCATCATAGAACTGCTCGCTAACCTGCTCAACGAACTTGCCGTCATCGTAAAGCTTGCGGAAGAAATCGCTGGCCAACTTATGGTGTGTCTTACTGGTAGTACGGCTGTACACATCGAACGAAATGCCGAACTTCTCGAAGCTGTCCTTAATCAGATAATGATAGCGGTCAACAACCTCCTGAACAGTGATTCCCTCCTTACGGGCACGAATGGTTACAGGCACGCCATGCTCGTCTGAGCCACCGATGAACAACACGTCACGACCTTTCAGACGCAGGTAACGGACATAGATATCGGCAGGAACATACACACCTGCCAAGTGACCTATATGAACAGGACCGTTTGCGTAAGGCAAAGCGGACGTTACAAGGGTTCTCTTGAATTTCTTTTCCATAATATTATATATTTTATCTATTTTCTCTTTATTTCCCATGCAGTTATCTTTCCCAACACATTGATGTGATAAGCCGCTCCTAACTGTAGCTGATGGAAAGGATAGTCACGTATTCCGAACTGATAGGATGCCAGCGCCTCCCATTTCCCAATCCGATATGCGGCACGTGTCTTCAAGACAAAGGGACGGTCGTGCGCCAGTTCCTTGTCCCTCGTACTGGAATGCTCCCAGCCCTTATAGCCACGCAGTGTCTCCTCCAACATGAAACGCTTATAGGTCCACTTCAGCATCAGACCATACATCCATGCATCATTCTGGCGCGATTTGCCCGTCTGCCAACAAAGAAAGCCGAAACTTGCGGCAACACGCAAGTCATGTTCCTTCCTTACACCCAAGGCAAAGGATTTTGCTACCGTGGCATCAAAGAAATAGCCTGGGCTATCATAGTTACGGGCATACTGAAAGTCGTTTCCAGAAGCCGTTCTCAACGCTGCACGCAACGCCACGTCCGGCAGATAGCGCTTTTGGCGGAAGAGCTGGACATCAGCTGACACATAGACGTCACCACTCACACATCCCTTTCGCGCCTTGGGATCTGTAAGGGCTCTCTCCGCAATATGACAGGCCTCCAAACTCTCGTCAGAATTTCTGTACCATTCCACCAAAGGCATCCAAGCAGAAAGGTTTACCCTGTCCGTGAACAGAGGAATATTAACTTTCAAGGTAAGATCTGTTGTATGATCGCCCCTAGTTCCAAAGTAGTGATTACCGTCCAGTTCTATACGCAAATCGGGCTGTACAGTACCATCCAGCATGTCAGGCACAGGGAAAGCATTGGGGCCAAAATAGTAAGGTGAAACCATAGAGGTTTCAGGTCCGCTTGTCTGTGCCGGAACGGGAAGTCCCGCTACAACCATAAGCAATATAAACACTATCTTACTCTTCATCTGCTATAAAACCGCCGTAAAGGCAAATCCAATGGTATTATGTTCCGTCTCGTAGGTTGGCACCACCATCTTACTGACGGCATCCTGCTTATTCTTCTTGGACGAAAATAGTTTCTTCTCTAAGGGATAAAGCCAGTAGGCTACGTTGGCCGAGAGGATACCTATACCGGCACCGGCCAGCACATCATTACACCAATGCTTGTTGTTGTATACACGAAAAGCACCTGTTGCAACGGCAATCGCATAGGCAGCCGATCCTATGCCCCAACCATATTCCTTACGCACCAATTCTGCACCCGTAAATGCCGTGGCAGTATGTCCCGAAGGAAAAGATTTTCTATCAGCACAATTTGGTCTTGTTTCCCTGACAGTATATTTAAGACCGTTTACCAAAGCCACCTCTACAGCATAGGCAGTAGCAGAAATCAGCACCCTGTCGGCAAAATTATGCTTATGCTTTACTCCCAGGCAACCCAAAAAGAGATTACCCGCAACAGGTGCATACTGAATATAGTTATCCACCTTATGATGAGTATCTTCACCCCAGCCTCCCAACTTATCATTAAAGGCAAGTCCCACAGCACCTACGGTTATCAGCGAGCCGGGTACTATCAGCTGCTTAGCCTTGAACTTATGTTCTGTGCCACACACGTCAGTAATGCTGTCTTGCAAGACAACATCCTGAGCCATCATGCTTACAGAGTAAAGCAGACTTAACAATATTGGAAACAACCTTCTCATCTTTTCGGTTAGTGGTTAGGGGTTAGCGAAAATTTTGAATTTTGAATTTTGAATTTTGAATTCTCAATTCCCAATATTTATCTCCCTCAGTTTATCATAACTGCGCTGCAGGATGGCCTTTGTACGGAGCACTCTGTTCTCGGCATCATCACCATCTGAATATACCACACAGCCCGACTGCAAGTCCATCATGGTCACACCCGTCTTGTCGGCATAAAGCATTCCGGAAGGATAGGTAGCATAGGCAAAGGGATATTTATAATTCTTACTCAGCACATTTCTACTCCAGGGATAATCCCTACGGCTTATCTGCATCTGCGCAAGCAGTGTGCCCACCATATCACTCTGGCTGACAAACATATCGTATGTCTTAGGCTCCTTTACAGCACCGCCTACCATCAGCAGAGGCATACGGAAGAACATAGGATGCTGGTAATCCAGCTGGTACATACTTCCATGATCCGCAAAGATAACAACCACCAGATTATCCCATACAGGCGTATGGCTCAGACTATCCAGGAAGGCGCCCAGACAATGGTCAGTATAGGCAAAGGCATTGTACACCTCATTCTCCAACTTATGGTAAGGAACCGTCCAAGGTTCGTGGCTGGATATAGACTGGTAACCGAAGTACCATGCAGAATCCTTACGTGTAGTCAATATGTTGAACAGACGCTGGAAGGAGATACTGTCATTGGCTCCCCACGCATCACGCTCTTCTTCAGGAACATCCAGATTGCTGATATCCCAAATTGTCTGGAAGCCGGATGCAAGCAGATAATTCCGCTTGTTCATATTCTCGGAATGACCGCCATACAGATAATCGGTCTTATAGCCATAGGCAGCCAAGGTGCTAGCTATGCTGGGAAAATGACCCAGACAGTCATCCTCCATCATCAGACTATAGGTAGGATAAGACAAGCAACCTGAAAGGGCACTTACCGTTCCCCTGTCCGTACGGAAACTGCTAGCCCACGCATTAGTGAAGTTCACGCCTTTCTTCATCCATCGGCACAGCTCGGGGGTAACACCCTCTGCTCCACCCAGTGCCTCCACAAAAGAAGCGCCGAAGCTTTCCAACTGAATGGTCAGCACATTGGGACGGTTAGTTGTCAACAAGGTATCTGTAATATCATCCATCTGCTCAGGGTAGAGGTCCTGCATCAGAGCATCACACTCCTCATCCTTCATACTTCTGACCTGTTTCTGGGGTGCCTGCTGGTACATCCACAATGAATGCAGCATATGCCCCGTGGTGTTCACGGCTGCATGATTCAGCACAATAGGCTGGAACTCATACACACTGGCCTCTGTACTTCTTTGGCCTGTTATGCCCCAAACGGTGAATAGCAGCAGTGCTCCTGTTGCCAGGAAGTTGGTTCTGTTGATGCCCCTCCCCTCCTCCATCACGCGCTTGGGAGTCATCAGAATAGCGGCTACAATAGCCCCTACAATCAGGATGGCAGCAGAAGAGAGACACGTCACAATGTACCACATGGGGGCACTAGCTCCAGCTGACCCAGGTGATGACATATAGTTGAAGATGCAAGCATCCAGTTTGAATTTCCAGTGGTGATACATCACGATATCGCCCACCGTAACCACGACCACAAACAAGAGGGACAGCACCAGATAAGGCGACAAGATGGCTCTGAGGTGCATCTGGGGATAACGCAGGCTAAAGGCTGTTACCACCCACACAGGCAATGTCAGCAATGCCGCTACGCTCAAGTCATATGGCAGACCTGCCCACAAAACGCTGAAGATATTCTGCACTGCGCATTGGTCTCCAGCATTGTAAAGCATAAACGCAATTTTCCCCACCAGCGAAATGACGGTGAGGAACATTACAAACCGAAATATATAAAGTACTCTCTTCATTGAAACATTTTCGCTAACCGCTAACCTTTAACCGCTAATCGGTTTCCTTCCTCTCGGGGAGGGGTCTGGGGAGAGGCTTTTTATTTTCTCCCAAAATCCGCCGGGATCTCACCCCATTGCTGGGTTTCCCATTTCAACACTTGTGCATGCTGTGGATTCTTCCAAAGCCAATCCTCGGCACGGGCTATCAACTGGAATAGTCCCTCCGTCTCAGGAGTGTGCTCTAACTTGGTCTTGCACCTGCGATTCTTGACCCAGAGAATGGCGTTGTACGAGTCGCTATACACCTTCATATCCCAGCCCTTCTGCTTGATCAGCGCCAAGGCATGGACAATGGCCAGAAATTCGCCTATGTTGTTGGTGCCATGTACAGGACCGTAGTGGAACAATCGCTGTTCATTACCCAGGTAAACCCCTTGGTATTCCATAGGGCCCGGGTTACCGCTACAGCCGGCATCTACCGCAATAGCGTTGAAATCAACAATTCCCTTTAGCTTCTCGTAATCCACAGCTATGTTAATTCAAAAATCAAATTTCAAAATACAACTTTTTCTTTTAATTTACGATTTGCTATTGATTTACGATTTTGTTATTGTATTATTTCTATTGTTGCCCTTGCTTATCCAAATGATCAAATAGTTAAATGACCATTAAATCGTAAACAGTAAATCGTCAAATAGTAAATAGGCTTTACATCCTTTCAGGTACTTCGATACCTAAGAGGCCCATACCGTTCTTGATCACCTGACTGACAGCAGCAGAGAGGGCGATACGGAAGAGGCGCTTCTTCTCATCCTCCTCACGCAGCACGCTGAAGTCGTGATAGAATTGGTTGTACTCTTTCACCAACTCGTAGCAGTAGTTGGCAATGCAACTGGGGTTGTAGTCGGTACCAGCCTGCTTGACGGCCGTCTGGAATCCCTGCAGATGTTGAATCAGACTGATCTCCTTATCGCTCAGCTCAGTATCCTTAGCCAAGTCGGCAAGGTTTACCTCGCCAGCCTTACGCAGGATACTGCGAATGCGGGCATAGGTGTACTGAATGAAAGGACCGGTATTTCCGTTGAAATCGATGCTTTCTTCAGGATTGAAGAGCATATTCTTACGGGCATCCACCTTCAGGATGAAGTACTTCAGGGCACCCATACCAACGATGCGGGCAATCTCCCGAGCCTCCTCTTCAGTAATACCTTCCAGCTTATTCACCTTGTCGGCGCTCATCTGACGGGCATCCTGAATCATGGTAGCTATCAGGTCATCGGCATCTACAACAGTACCCTCACGACTCTTCATCTTACCGTTAGGCAACTCTACCATTCCGTAAGAGAAGTGTACCAGGTCCTTACCCCACTTGAAGCCCAGCTTGTCCAACAGGATAGAAAGCACCTGGAAGTGGTAGTTCTGTTCGTTGCCCACCACGTAAATCATCTTGTCGATGGGGAAATCCTGGAAGCGCAGCTTGGCGGTACCGATGTCCTGCGTCATATATACGCTGGTACCATCGGAACGGAGCAATAGCTTCTCATCCAAGCCCTCCTTGGTCAGGTCGGCCCATACAGAACCGTCTTCTCTGCGATAGAAGAAACCCTTCTCCAGACCTTCTTCCACCTTCTCCTTACCTTCCAGATAGGTTTTGCTTTCGTAATATATCTTGTCGAAGCTTACGCCCAATGCCTTGTAAGTCTCATCAAAACCGGCATATACCCATTCGTTCATCTTCTTCCACAAGCCACGAACCTCAGGGTCGTTCTGCTCCCACTTCACCAGCATCTCATGTGCTTCCTTAATAAGGGGTGCTTCCTGCTTGGCCTGCTCCTCGTCCATGCCCTTAGCCACGAGTTCCTTCACCTCCTCGCGATAGTGCTTGTCAAAGGCCACATAGTAATCACCAATCAGGTGGTCACCCTTCTTGCCACTTGTCTCAGGAGTCTCACCGTTACCATACTTAAGCCATGCCAGCATGCTCTTGCAGATATGAATACCACGGTCGTTAACGATATTGGTCTTCACTACCTTGTTACCATTGGCCTGCATTACGTTGGCAAGCGCCCAACCCAACAAGTTGTTACGTACATGACCCAAGTGAAGGGGCTTATTGGTATTCGGACTTGAATACTCAATCATCACCAAGGGGCTCTGCTCCGTAACAGGAGTGAAACCGAAGGTGGGATTCTGCTGAATGCTCTCCAACAATTCAATCCACTGAGCGGGGTTGATGGTCAGGTTCAAGAAACCCTTGATGACGTTAAACTTACTGATTACCTCGGGCACTTTCTCCACCAACTTCTCGCCAATCTCCTGTGCTGTAGCCTCAGGAGCTTTCTTGCTCATCTTCAGGAAGGGGAATACCACCAGTGTCAGCTGGCCCTCAAACTCGGCACGAGTCTCCTGCAACTGTACCATTTTCTCAGGTACCTGCTGCCCGTACAACTCCTCGATTACGGCCTGCACGGCCTTCATTATTTTGTCTGCAATTTCCATATTCTACCTTATATATATAAATTTCGGGGCACAAAGATACGATTAAGTGAGCGGAATACAAAATAAAAACCACTTTTTTATTTTTATTACCGAACGAGAGTAACTTCGAGACTGCGTAGCAGACTCAAAATTATGAAAAAAAGAAAAAAGATAGTGAAATTAGAGGAAATTACGAAACAAAAATGCTTTTTTATTTCTTATCTGTCATTCTTCTGACGTAAGCACCCATTCAAACTTCTTTTCCCATCGCCAAATGGTAACACGTGCAATGTCCGTCATGTTAATAATCTGCTGCTTAGACAAGCCTATACGTATCAGGTACAACACCTGCATTTCCTTGTCGCTAACACGTCTATGTTGTTTCAGAATCGTCTCATGGAAGGTAGGATACAACTCATCCACAGCCTTGTAAAGTTGTTTCCATTCGGCCAGCGTCATCTCTTTCTTACCCTTCGAGGCTGCACGGACGGCACGGATGACATCCTCTGCCTTACCCTCGAATTCCGACTGGTGCAAAAGCTTTATGAACGTCTTGTTCTGCTCCTTCTTCTCCTCCAACTGCTCCTCAGTCTTCTTCAGCACATCATTATTCTCCAAAAGCTCTTGGTTCACACGTTGCAGTTTTTTCTTTACATCATCCAATTCGGAAGAGGAGCGTTTCAACGATGCCATCGACTCTGCCAAGTCCTTCTCCTTGCGCTTAATATCCTCGCGTAACTTCTTGTCATCGTCCGACACACGCTGCAATTCAGAGGACAGGGCTGCCACCTCTTTCAGATGTCTCTGCTTTCTCTTGAAGTTAACAATATATGTCACACAAGCTATCAGCGAACCTGCCAGAAATACAATGACAGAGATACTCTTGTAGCGTTCTTTCTCCTCCTTCAGATCCTGTTCCCTTTTCTGGTCCAGATGATACTGATAGGCATTATTGACCGTTGCTGCCAGCTCCTGACGCTTACCAAAGTCCAGTGAGTCGCTATACACCATGTAAGCCGCCGCATACGATCTGGTTTTTTCCGTATCACCCGCATTATTATACATGTTAAACATGAGCTTAGTAACGTCATATTTTGCATAAATATCTGTTGACTTGTCCAAAATCCTGGTAAAATAAATGGCCGCAGAATCTGTCATTCCCAAGGTCCTGTAATATTCGCCCATTGCCACACAAGCATAAGTAGGTTCCCCCTCCAATGGATTTCCCTTTATCAACTTAATGCAATCTTTAGCTTTGGACATTGCCTTCAATTCAGAATAGCGATGCAATAAGGCAACCACAACATCCTGATTTTCCGCCTCAGTTTTAGACCGGACAATATGCGAATATACAGAGTCAAAAGCCGCCTCAGCCTCAACCTTCTTATTTAAGGCCTTGTATGATATTCCAACGTGCGAAAAGGGTATCGTTGCATCCAATTTAATCTTTCTGCATATATCAAGCTCTTTGATAGCTGCTTTTAGTGATTCACCATAATTTTGAACTTTGTATTCCAAGTAGTTGATATTGGAATAGGTATTGCACAGCATCACGGAATCACATTTCGTGGGATTAGCATTTGCATAATCCAAAGATTTAAAGAAGTGTTCCAATGCACGAGGCGTATCCTGCAAATCACGATACACACTGCCAGCATAATAGTGAACCTCCTGCTTGTCGGCATCAGAACCATTATTCTCAAAGTAGGTCAGCAGTTTCTTTATCATGATATCAGAGGTTGGTATTTTATATGCCTTGTCGTTAAGACGGATATGTAAGAGATCAAATTTATTCTTAACATAGTCACTTTCATCTCGGATTTCAATTTCCAACGAATCAAGCATAGACAATGCCTTCTCAGGATCACTGTCACCTATTGCTTTAATCTGCTCAATCCTACCCAGAGAGCGGTCTTCTGAGCATGCTGCCAGTAGCAGGGTTATGAGCACGAAAAAGTGCAAAAAAATATGTTTTTTCATATGTTACACACTTAAAATCGGGTACAAATCTACACAAAAAAGATGAATAATTTGTGCTTCTTTGCAGAAAAAATGTTTCATTTTGTTTCACATTGTAATGTTTCATAGCTAAAAGAGGTAGTATTATAATGTATTGTATCTTACTGTGTTTCTGCATCTTATGAGATTTGAAAAAAGAATGTAACATTTTTTAACAAAAAGTGAAACAAAATGAAACATAAAAATTTTTTGCGTTTGGTTGATAGCTCGTAATTTTGCATTCGAAACATTAAAACCAACACAAAAAAAGTTATGAAAACAACAGTAAAATTTTTCGTGATTCTATTTGCTCTGGTAATGCAAGTGTCTAATGTACGCGCAGACGGACCTAAACCTGTAGTCGTTCAGACTACAAGAGACATTCCTCTAGTAGGTGGCAACGTAGGTCCCAGAAGAGGACGTGGAACAGTTGAGACATTGGACATGGACATCATGCTGGATCTTGAGAATCGTTGTCTTAACTTCTATGACACTGAAGGTAGAACCATTACCTATTATATATATGACGAAGACGAGTTCGAGGTAGCCAGCGGAACCATCTCTTTCGCTACTGTTGAAGAGGCCACCGTTTCTCTGTCAGGTTTGGCAGATGGCATCTACTTACTCAGTATTGAATACGACGACACCACCTACGACGGTGAATTTGGTATTGAATAGTAATTTAATTGCATAATAATATTTTCTGACAAGAGTATTATACTAGCAGGTCACGCACGCTGTTTGTCACACAATTATTTGAACCTCACACTGTTTCTTTAATTCAGGGAAGTCTGCAACGGCATTTGCCGCCCAGACTTCCCCAAGTGAGGGAACCACTTCGTAAGAAAAACGGAAACCAATCACAGCTCCTGACCGTACAACTAACAAAAAACGAACATGAAACGATTATTCACTTACATTATAGCCATCGCGCTGTTTCCACAAGTAATTTCAGCAGTAAATCTTGTGTCAAGACCCCAGAAATCTTTTTCTGTGTCACAGACATGCGTAATTACACACAATGCTCACAAAAGCATTAGTTGTCTGGCTCCCAACATCTGGTCAGCCTATAACGCCCATAACCATAACGGAGATTGGAAGATTGAGAATGTACAGCAGCAGTCTAATCAGAATAAGCCTGAGATGCTAAGCAAGAACTTTTGCCAGCAGAAGTCAGCCACTAGCATGCGACACTTATTTGGTAGCAGAATTTGCAACCTGTCACAACAGAGGTTGGCCCAAGTATGGTAGAACCCAACCCATGTTAAGTTAATATAGAAAGCACACACAAGGTTTTTGTAGAAGAATTGTTTAAGGTAAAGTGTTGGTAATGCCTGTCAAACCCTTGCATCAAAGGGGGCGACGGGCTTACCTCTTTTTTATACTACACAAAAAGCCTCCCCAGAATCTGGAGAGGCTCCCAACTATTAACAACACAAACTATGCGACTATACGCTTGATGTAGCGCGCAGACGTTTTATTGGCATCGTAGCTAACTATCACTTCGCGAGTGCGTGCATTCCAGTGTGCATCCTTAACACCGCTGATGCGACGGGCTTTAGCCTCAATTCTCTTGGGATTATCACGATGACCTACCCTGATGCTGCAGGTCTTCATGTCAGGACGGTAAGCATGCTTCATGTCAATGTGACCAGGCTTGTGGTTCTTCTTGTCGAAATGAGCATCCTTCCTATGATTATCTACCACAACAGCATGATTTCTTCTGCCATTGTCAACTACGTGACCTCTATTATTAGCCTTTGCAGGCATTGCCATTGCGAGTACCATTATCATGGCTGCCATCGCTTTGTTCATCATCTTCTTCATAACCTTAAACTTTAAATGGTTCAACATTTTGTTTCTTGATTGCAATGGCAAAGGTAGGGTCTTTCCATAGGGTACAGAAATGAAATTCCCCATACCTTCAGGATAATTTTCCTAAAGATATGGGGGAAGATACCCCCAGCACTCCAGAGGGAGGGAAGGAATATAGAGAAAATAGAGCTCTATTCTACGTTTGAAGTTAATTCATCTATCTGGTCAAGGATTTTCTGGTAATGGCGCCTGGTTCTTATGATACCTCTTATAGAAAAGGGCAGTAAGATTAAGAAACCAATAATCAAGAAGATGGGAAATGTATGATTATTCTCACTCTGAGATTTCTGATAGACTTCCCATATAAACCATGCTATAAAGAATAGACCCAAAGACCAATCGTACTTTAACCACTGGGTATAACGTTTCTTGGCAAGTGATACCTTTCGCTGGGCCTCCATCAGATTCTCTGCCAGCAAATGATTGTGTACGTCAATCCTGTTCCAATACATGAAAGCTAAAGTGACAAGACAATAAAGAGACATGGATATACCAAAAACCACAGAATAGTCCGACCTACATACACATGAATAAAAAAACAGGCATCCACCCAGTAGAGCGGCAATGCATCTTTTCATATTCTTTCTACCCATAGCATTCATGTCCTTCTCCAGCGAAGCCTTAGCCTTACTAGCCATGCGCTCGTTTATAATCTCCTGCTGCTCCAGTTTCTTCTTCAGCACAGCCATTTGCTGACGCATCTCTTCCAATTCAAAAGATTCGTTATTGTTCATAATGGGCAAGTGTTAATCGTTTGACATATTCTTTAACTGCTCGCGGATTCTGAACAGACGTACACTGACATTCTTGGTGGTGATACCCACTATCTGGCCTATCTCCTCGTAGGAGAGGTTCTCCAGCCAGAGCAGGACAATAGCACGGTCAAAGGGTTGAAGCTTGGAGATACGCTTGTGCAGCATATCTACCTGACGGGTATCCTCGTCGCGGTCCTCAAAGAGGTTGATGTTCATATTCAACCTCTCGGCATCGGTGCGACGCCTCTTTCTGTCGTAAGAGATACAGGTGTTGAGGGCTACACGGTAAACCCATGAACGGATGTCGCTACGATGCTCAAAGCCCTCGTAACCGTTCCATAGGTTGATGAGCACCTCCTGGAAGAGGTCGTTCACCTCGTCCTCGTCCTTAGAGAACATGTAGCACACTGTAAAGATGGTGTCCTTCTGCTCCTTTAAAGTTTGTTCAAACCTTTGTTCTAACTGGTCCATTGTAATGTCTGCTGTAATGTCTGTATTTTGAATCCTACATCCATTAGACGCAACAAAGGTACAAAAAACTACAGAAAAACTAAGAAAAATGACAGAAATGAAGAGCTAATACAGGAATTCGCATCATCCGCGCCAGCAATGGCAAAACGTACAAGGTGATAAGGTAAGCCCATTTTACTTACAAATCTTTTTCCCGTTATGGATGTAGATACCCTTGGGTAATTGAGAATTGAGAATCGGTAATTGAGAATTAATCTTGCGGCCTAAAAGATCATACACAGCGGCAGCAGATTCTTCATTCTTCACTCTTAATTCTTCATTTAAAGAAGTCGTCTGTTCTATTAATTCCGCCTTGGATACCATATACACATCTGATTGGGAATAAATCAGCAGTTTGTCGCGGTATTGCTTCATGTCAAACACAAAATCAAACGGATTCGTTTTTATCGGCTCCATATATGGTCTGTTCCACGTAATTCCACCATCTGTAGAGCACATGATTTTTATGTATTTAGGATGATAACCTCCTGCCATATATACAATATCAGCATTCTCGTTGTCGTAAATTGGATGACGCCATACCGTCTCTTTTTCAGAATCGCCAATGAAGCATTGTGTATCCCATGTCTTACCGTTGTCACTCGTTGTATAGACGCAACGAAAACCTCCAGCAATCCATCTGTCTGGATCAACAGGATGGAAAGCTATACGAGAAACTTCGCTGCCATTAGGTAAGCAACTGGCTTTTTCTTCCCATGTCTTCCCACCATCGTAGCTTATCCTAAAGTCTGTCTTTTCGTCAGTAAATCCTCCACCGCCACATTCGTATATTATCTCAGGATTCTGGGTGTGGTATCCCAAGTAATCAGGGGTATAAAATGAAAGTTTGTCCCAAGTCTTCCCAAAGTCGGTAGTTAAGAATATACCTGCAAACAGGAAAGACGAAAGAAGAAACGTATTGGGGTCATTAGGATGTCGGCTAAAATACCAGAACACATGTCCATACATGTTTATAAAATATCTAAAATCATCAGGTGTAACATCCTCAAAAGTTTTTCCTCCATCATGTGACAACAAGAACACATCATTCTTATCGTTAAAACATAAGGCAAAGATATCATCTCCTCTGCGGACATAGTCAAGAACAGGGATGCCCTCATATCCAGCTAACTGCCATTCGCTTCCGTTATTTGACAAATCCTTGGAATAAAGACCTTGCCATGTGCATACGTAAAGGTTGTTGCCTTCAACATACATTTGTGGCTGGAAGTCCTGTCGTAATTGATCAGATATCTTAAACCCTAGCCCAAGGGGAGCAAATAGCTGTCCATGTACAGATGCCGATACGAGAATAGCAAAGGCAAGTATGGTCAATCTATATAGTTTCATTGTAGTTGTCAATTATTATTGGTAAAATTATTGATTTACTATCTTAAGTTTTGTACCTATTGGAACTGTAGTGGAGTTCTTGATAATCACTGATTTTGCGCGTAAAGTGATATTGCCTTGACCAAGAGTTACAGCTCCATGCTCCTTCCTGTCTGTAACATCCCTTCCTACATAGATCTTATTGGCAGAAATTGGAGGAGAGACAGGAATTGTTTGTGTTCCAGTTATCGTGTCGTTCTGAATATAGACGATTTCAGGTGTATCTAATAATGAACTATATGCATCAACAAGGCCGTATCCATATTCGTTATTCCATGTCCCGTCAGATTTCGTAATATTGAAATTTACATTGGCAAGTTTCTTTGCGTTACGACAAATTATGCTATTAACTTGTGTAACTGTTAATTCAGGATTACGTTGTAAAATTAATGCCGCCACGCCAGCTACATGAGGACATGCCATAGATGTGCCAGACATAACTCCTGTGGTATGGTTGTATGTAGTTGAAACTATGCAGACTCCGGGTGCTACCAAATCAAGTCCTTGTCCATATTGTGAAGATGTGGCCCTCGTGCCTGTACTATCTATTGAACCAACAGTAAGTATTGTGTCATTACAATTAGCCGGATAACTGATACCGTTAGCGTTAGGAGCGCCATTCCCTGTAGCAAAAACAACTACACACCCTTTCCCGTTACGACCGATTGTGAAAGCATTATGTATTGCATCCTCTAATAATGAATTCTGCGAGATATTACCCCATGAGCAAGAGATAACATCTGCCCCTACTTCATAAGCCCACCCGATGCCGGATGCCAATTGATCTTCGATGTTAGCGGATATTTCACCAATAGGAGTTATGCTGCTATTATATATCGAAATTAGTTTTGCGTCTGGGGCAACCCCCGCAATGGCCATGTCATTATTCCTTTTAGCTGCCGCTATTCCTGCACAATGTGTACCATGGTCTTGCCAAACGTTAGAGCATGGAGACACTCCTGTTTCGGTGTTGTAACTTAACTCATTAAGGATATTATCCTTTAAATCATCATGATTTTTAAATATTCCTGAATCAATAATCGCAATCTTCACATTCCTACCAGTAGAAATATCCCATGCATTACACGCAGAAATATCTATGCCCGAGTATGTGTTATTATATAGTCCCCATTGCTTATTAAATAGGGGGTCATTTGAGCAAAATGCGATATTTCTAGAAGGCAAACTCGGTGCTGCAGCAGCGAAACTCCCACTTTCCCACAGCTCATTAGAAATGTCTAATGCATTCTTGCCTGTTTCTGGAGAAATTGACAATATATACCATAAAGGCAGAAAGGAATTTCTCTTGACAATTCTGAGATTATGATTTTTAGCATATGAAGCCAATAGGTCTACATCTTGCTCCCTTTTCAGTTTAACGTATAAATATGGAGTCAAATATACCTCCCTGCCTTCTTTCGTTCTATAGCTTGGTGACAACAAAACAGACTTCGAATATTTCTTCCAAGATTTAGAAACAGATATTTTTCCTAAATCGGATTGTTGAATAATGGATATATCAAATACGGTATCTCTAATAGTATCTTGAACTTGAACATCCTTTAATAGCTCTTTACAAACAAGTCTCTTGTTCTTAGGTGTGCTCAAGCAAACTTTGTCGTTGTTTATCACCAATGGTATTTTATTCCCTTTGTAATAATAATACGTTGTTTGCGCAAATGCTCCAATAGAGCAAATAACAAGAAGTGATATTATAAAGATATATTTTTTGCCCATAATCATTGAAATAATTAAATGCACGATTAATTCTATTCGAGCTTGCTCACATTCGGGGAAACTCAACAAGCATGGCTTTACTCTTACTTAATCGAAATCTTTTTCCCGTTCTGGATGTGGATACCCTTGGCTAGTCCATTGACCATTCTACGGCCTTGCAGGTCGTAGATAATACAACCTTCTCCGCTCTCTCCGAGGGAGGATGCAATGGCCGTACCAATCTCAGTGATATTTTTTATTTCAGTAAAAGACTTCCATACATTTGCATTCTTGTAAGCTTCAATGCTGTTGTATGGAACATAAAGGGTGCATTTACGTCTAGGTCCCACGACAAAAGCCAATCCACCGCATACCGGAGGATTCTCTGCATAACAAACTACAGAACTCAGACTTTGGCATTCCTCGAATGCTCCGCTTTCAATACTTGTTATGCCCTTTCCAAGTGTAACAAATGTCAATCCACAGCAATAGTGGAATGCTGAGGTTTCTATTTCTGCCACGCTATTAGGGATGACTATTGATTTCAACTCAGTACAACCTTCAAAGGCATGAAAACCGACGCTTTTTACACCTTCAGGAATGGCTATGGATGTTAGTGCAGCACAGCCTGTGAAAGAGAAATCTCCTATACGCACCACATCATCTGGTATAGTCGTGTTCTGACAACCTGCAATGAGAATACTTGTTGAAATTTCTATAATTGCATTACAATCATTCCGAGAATCATACACACTATTTCCTTGTTCAATTCTAATGGATGTCAATCTCGGACAGGACGTAAATAAACTATAGCCGATATTATTTACACTCTTTGGGATGGAAATGGAGGAAAGGCCAGAACAATTTCTGAACGCCTCTTCGGTTATTCCTTTTGTTCCTTCTTTGATAATAATGACTGTTCCTTCTGGCATTTCGCCCTTATACTTATAGGCAACCTTGCCTATATAGACTAAACCATCTGACTGATTATTATACCAAAGTGTTTGTTCAAAAGCATTACGGCCGATGTATTCCACGCCTTCGGGAATATCTACAGAAACCAAGTTCTCACATTCAGCAAAAGCCGAATAACCAATGCTTCTCACACTCCCAGGCACTTTCACTGCTGTCAGGTTTTTACATTGATAAAAACTCCAATCGGCAATACGTATAATACTGGAAGGAATTGAAATAGATGTCATATTGCTACAGTTGTAAAAGGCATTACGTCCAATCTCTGTCACACAATATTCCTTTCCCTCATAAGTTACGTACTCCGGGATAACAACATCACCAGTATAATCTTCTTTGCTATATTGTTCCCTGTACGTCACTATAGCTTCCTCGCCAGAGAATTTGTAATAAATACCGTCAATTTCTGCGTCATAGGCCAATAGGGTGGTACTGAGCAGGAGGGAGAATATGAAGAAGAAGTATCTCATGATATTATTGTTAATGATACTGCTGCAAAGATAAATGCTTTTGGTGAAATAGGCAAACGGTTTGGTTTTCTCCTTACTTAACCGAAACCTTTTTCCCGTTTTGAATGTAAATACCTCTCTGGGGTGTTTGTAGCAGCTTCCGCCCTTGAAGGTCGAAGATATCACCCCCTTCATTATTCCCCCAAAGGGGTGAGACAATGCTTGTTCCCATCTCTATGATGTTGAAGGCCTTCCATAATTCAGATGCTCTGTATGCCTCTTCACAACCTTTAGGCACATATAGTTTACAGTTGGGCTTGTTCACGTTGTAAAAGGGATCATCTGAATAGTATCCGCCTGTTTTGTTTACGAATGGAGATTTTGCCGGCGGAACCTGGGCATTACATGTTATTGTAGAAAGGCCTGAACATCCATAAAAAGCAGCAGCACCAATGTATTCCTGTTTTTCTGATAGGGTCAAACTATTTAACATCATGCAATAGGCAAACGCACCTTCATCGATTTCCTCTACCTTGCCTGGGATATTAATATTGCACAACGATTTACAACCATAAAAGACTTCATATCCGATCTTCTTTAAACTCTCCGGAAGAGCAATAGTTGTCAGATTTTCACAGCCATAAAATGCTCCGTCATCCATACTCTCAACGCCCTCGGGAATATCAATGGAAGTCAGAGATTTACAATATTGGAATGCATCAGTACAAATATAATTAACATGACTTGGGAGATGGATGGAAGTCATCTTGGTACACCCGTAAAAAGCACCGATACCAATAATTGTAAGACTCTCTGGTAATTTTACTGAAACTAAATCGGCACAATCGCTAAAAGTGGACTCGTCAATATTCGTTATGCCTTCTGGGATGGTAATGGACGACAAGCCCTTGCGAGATTGGAAGGTGTTCTGCGTAATAGACAAGGTGCCTTCTCTGATAACAAGGTCGGCCGCTTTGAGCAAATCACCTTTGCAGGCGCATGCCGTTTTTCCGAAATACACAATGCCGTCTGGCTGATTGTTAAACCACGGCGTCTCACAAAAAGCATTTGGGTGAACCATTTCTACATTTACCCCGTTATTGATAGTATTTAGATTACTGCATCCATAAAAGGCCTCATGTTCGATAGCTGTAACAGAACTAGGTATTGTTATAGAGGATAAGGCGCTACACCCTTTAAAGGCCTGTGATTTAATTGCTATTACAGGATAGCCTTTCCCTTCATAGCTCACTTCAGACGGGATAGTAAGCTCGCCTTTTGCATTTTTCCCACTTGACAACATCGCATAATGTTTAGCCTCATATATATAATAATCCACATTATCAATGGCGACAACTACCTCAGGATCTTTCAACTGTAAGGATTCTTTTAGTTCGACTTCTCCTTCAAACCACCAACAGGACAAATAGACACTTTTGGCTTTCACACCATGAATGGTGAACGACACGTGATACCATTGCTGCATCACATTCCTATTTTCCAGCTCATCTGGAATTACAGGATCAATACTGATGGATAGAGAATCGGGAGCACCATTGTTACCTTCTCTCATGGCAGGTTTTATATCAAAGCCCGTCATAAACGGATTACATCGATAATAACCAAGAATTATCCGTAGGTTGCTGCCTTCTTTATATAGCGAAATCGCTTCGTCCCCAACATGTTTCAGATTATGAACAAGCCGACAACTAACATCAGATACCTTCAGGTCCTGAGCATTGACGTCGTGGGCAGACAGGGTAGCACTGACGATAATGAAGAACAGAATATTGAAGAACTGTTTCATAAACATTATATTGTATTTATAATACAAACTATATGCGAACTCTTTATTATTATAAAACATGATCATTGCTATTGCCTTGCATATTTTTTACAAGATTCTTCCATGACTAATTTCCACTTTCACGCCGACTGGGGCCTTGAAGCCATGTTGCGTTTCTATTATTCCGCCATTCATGATTTGAAGCGTAGCTCCAGGCTTAAGATTGAGATTTGCATTGGATAGCTTACCACCATTAATGATAAGCTTACCACCAGATTCTACAGTCAAGGGGCAGATCCCACTAGTTTCAATATTACTACTGATAGTTAGTTGCCCCGTTCCTGTAACATGTATGTTGCCATAGATGTATTCGTTCCTTGATAATACACAGTATTTAGACACATAAAGTGTCCCTTCTACTCTCTCCACACCATCTGCTTCTTCTTCACGCGGGTCAAGCCAATGCCCCAGATCTCTACGATGGAAGTTGTCATTCGTACCAACCCACGAACAGCTAATTTTTCCATACCAGTCGGCCTCATGAATACCATCTCCACAACTTGAATAACCTCCATGAAGTTGTCCAAGAACTTTATGACTAGAATTAAATAACGGAGAGCCTGAGGAACCCGGTTCCGTCGTTCCGTGACCATGATCGGTTTGAATCCAAGTTACTTTCCAATGATTTCCATAATAATTATCCAATATATAATCTTTATAAAATGTAGAAATCACTCCACCGCCAGCATCAACGGTAGATATTTTCTTAACATCTCCCCTGGGGTGATGAATACACACCCCAGGACTAACAGAATCGGTATTTATGTCCCAGCCTAAATAATATGGTATGTAATTAGGTAAATCATTGGGATCTTCTGTTAAATGTAATAGGGCAAAATCAGCAGAGTCGTCATAATGAGATACAATTATTGCTCCAGTAGTGGAGTAAATTGGAGGTTCAATTGTATCTCTTTCGCATCCAGGTACCTCATAGTTCCAATAAAACAGAGCGTCATCCAATATATTTCTATTACTGTCATCTGGATAAACGATTGCATTCTTGTTCGGAGGTAAACAATGATTAGCTGTCAGAAGAAATGGTTCCCCGTGTGGGTTAGATGTAGAAATTAATGACCCAGAACAATACCATGCAATGGTATCATGATTGTTTTCAGGATCTACCCCTTTCATTAAGATACGAGCCACCGCTTTTTGCTCACCTTTCCAATAATAGCCTTCGTCACAATTCACATTGACATGACAATCACCAGATTTGTTAAAACCATAATTATTACTGAGTGGCACATATCCACGTACTATACTATTTATGGATATAACTGCATCTGTTGTAACATCCTTCGGCTGATAATATTCCAACACAACATTACTTCCATTTATTACTCCTGTCGCAAAACCACGAGGTTGCTCCTGGGTACCTTTATTATTTCTTGATGTAAATGCGCCCATGGCCTGTTTCTTGTCTTTCGAATAAACAAACAATTTGCCGCCATCAGGAAGCCAGAACTTATCATAACTGATATAAACCGACTTAGCCTCAGGGCAAGTAACAATTAATCGCCACAATTTATCTCCATTGGAAAATTCAAACCACGTACCAGAGTTGAAGGGATTATAGCATACGTTGTGTACATATCCAAAAAGTGCTAGTTCTGGGCGCTTCTTTCTTGCTGCCTCTATGCTTCTAACTTTAATCATATCTAGCTGAGGAATAGCAACAGTTGGTTTTGCACTTCTGCGACTAACTCGAATTTCTGACTCTCTCCCAAAACTAACGGGTTTCTCATTAGTGCTCAACTGCGCCCATGTATTCATAAAGATCCAAAGAGCAACAAAGGAAATTATGAGTCTATTGTATCGCATAGCAACCATCCTATGTTCAGAATTCCACAATCATCCTCCTAGTCACAACTACTTTGCCATCTACAACAAGAGTATAGATGTACATACCTGCACCAAGTTCACTGGCGTAGACAGTGATGTTGGTCTTACCACGTTCACTAACCGGCACGTTCTTAATCTGCTTGCCGCTAAGGTCGTAAATAAAGATATTGGCTTTCTGAGTCTTCTCTGGGATATTAAGGCTAATAACAGTACTCTCACTGAACGGATTGGGCTTATTCTGATTCATCCGTACCATATCTACGTCAGAAACATTATTCTCAATATCTGTTGTTTCTGACTGAGCCTTTGCTCTATTTCTGGAAGTTCCCTTTATTTCCTCCAATTCCTCTGACAACTCATTTATACTCTTTACCAATAGCGGTATCATTTCTATGTAATTGATGCTGTAATTCCCCTCCTTATCCTGATGAACAAGTTTCGGGAACATCGCCTTCAACTGCTCGGCATCTAATCCGTAATTGACAGAAGCAAGAGGATCTGTATCTTCTGGAGGCGTTTTCTTGCAAATTGAATCAAGTTGATGCAGTTCCTTTAGGCTAAGTTCCTTGACTGTTCTGCCTTTAAGAAACTCTTCTGCTGGATTAGGTTGTTTTCTAGATGCAGCTTGCTCATTATGCATAAGCTCAAATGATGAAACATTGCGGAGTTTATCTGCAACACGTTCATATACTCCTATAGGGTTGAAAGATGTGTTTCTGTTGATATTGCCACCAGAAGAACTGGCCGCAGGTATATGAAGAGTTTGTACGAAAAGAGTATCTGTAACACGTACTTTTCCGTTAAAATATCCAGCATATTTTCCTGAATACTGAAAGTTAGGGCAAATAGAATTGACCGAACCATAAATTCCAGCAATATTGTGTGATCCGCCTAAATATGAAGAATGCCCTCCGAATACTCCTACATTATTAAATCCCCCCTCAGCGTACCCCTTAATGCCAATATTATTAGAAGCATTATAGTGATGAGATATGCCAATACCTAATACGCCCTCCGTGTCGCCATAAGACGAGGAGCCTACTGACCATATTCCTGTTCCGGGGTTATTATCCTTCATGTCAGAGTAAGCTGTCAAGGCATATTGTCTGTCTATGCTTTGAAAATTCGCAACCGCTTCATCTATTCCAACAGTACAAACTGCAAAAGGTGAATGTACAATGCTATCATGTTCATACGCGAAAACAGCATTTGTCATTCCAACTGCAACATAACCAAGTGAATCAACTTGTAGTTGGGACTTAACACTTGTAACAAATGTACAAATTACAAACATAAAAACATAAATCCTTTTCATAATTCCAAATTATATGGTTGATAAACTATTAACTTACTTCTTGAACTCACCGTAAAAACCGGTGTTGTTAGAATGTACAAAACTCATACTCATTAACAAAGCAGCTAGTAAGACTTTTTTGTTCATAAAATCTAAATTAGGCATGGTTATGCTGCAAAGTTACAAAATATTATTTAAGGACAAACCATTTACAGCTAATTATTTCTCTTTTAAATAAGGAAAGCGGCCAACACATACGTTTACAAAAAAACGCATAGAAAAAAAGAGTCTTATAGCAACATGCCGTTTCGGGTGAAGGCATAGGGTGTGTATTTTGTATGCTGCCCACGTCCCTTCTTTAAGATCACATTTTGTGATGTTAAAGATATATCCACCTGATTTTCAGATGATTTTGATATCATAATTTATGATTTCAAGTTGAGGGTTATCACAATTTGTGACCAGTTCCTTTATCTCTTCCTTTTTATCTTTCTTCTTTGCCATTTATGCACTAAATTCTCATTAGTCAAATGCAAAGATAGGAAAAATAATATAGGCTAACCAATAAGTTTGCCCTCTTTTTAGAAAACAACTAAAGTTTCGGAAGTAAAATAGGAAGTGAAAATGGAAGGGCTCCGAGCATGCTCGCCTGAGCACCTACGGAGCGCAAGAAACTCGCTATGATCGTGAAAGTTATAAAAGGACAACACCGATGTGATATTCAAACATTAAAAGATTATAAGATTAAAAAATCAAATGATGTATGCAGCACCCCAAGCTATCGTCCAGCCAGTTTGCAGGCAGCTCAATAAGAAACCATAAAAAACACGGAAAAAGTCAATGCCCCAACTACCCAAGGAGTGCCTCATGTGTACCTCATATTTACCTCTAGGTTACCTCTAGGTTTCCTCTAGGTTTCCTCTAGGTTTCCTCTAGGTTTCCTCTAGGTTTCCTCTAGGTTCAGAAACAAGGGGTAAACGAGCTTACATTTGCACCCTCCCCGAGCCTACACGTGTAGGCTCCTGGGGGTAACACGTGCAGACTCCCGAGGCTGCAAAAGTCCGACAAGGCTTATACTATCGTCAGGAAAAACCGGAAGTTAAATGAATGACGTTATTTCAGCTTGTCGTACAGGGCACCAAAGCGCTTTACCTCTGGAAGAAGGGACTGCAGGGCAGCAGCATCCTGCTTCTTGGCCGCCTCAGAGATATTGTTGAACAATGCCTGAAGAGCCTCTCCGTTCTTGCCTCTAGGAGAATGAACGCTAACAATATGCGTTGGGTAGGGCCCTACAAGAACCTTATAACGTGTTCCATCCATAATCCTACTGGGTTCTTCTCTGATTCTAGCTGTATATGTCATCCTTTCCATAAGATGTCTAAGAGCTGTGCAGAATTCCTCAGGTGCAGACATTGCTTGGGAAGTAACAGCAAACTGTTTACTTTTCTTCTGTTTGCCTTTTGCATATTCCATATAGACCAGCGTATCTTTTTCTACAGCAAAACTGCAATGCGGTTTAAATGAAGGTTCAATCGTCACCACATAGTTATGCCTGTGGTAAGGGTTATTTACGTTCTTTATTTCACGTTGTTTATATGAGAGTATATCACTGATACTGTCCCTCTCATCTTCATCTTTACACGCTTTCATCTTCTTGCCATACTTCTTGTCTAGCTTCTTCCACAGTTTCCTTCTTTTCTGATAATTCTGAATCTCCCACTTCATGTATTCATCATACTTTCCCTCAAAGACAAAGGCATTGGCTCTTGCCTGAATTACGTCAATACCAGCAAAAGGCCACACATCATGAAAGGCGGCTTCTACGTCAAACCTGGGCACATCCTCCTGAGCATTCATCTTAGAAGGAGTAAAGAACATCAGCACCAGTAGTGCAGATAACAAAGAATAGTTTTTTGATAGCGTAATCATAACCAGAATGTGTATTTTCCGTCTCAAATATACTATTTTCTTGTTATATACAACAAAACCAACGAGTTTTTTTTCGATAATCCAAAAGAAAATAAGAAATCCCCCTCTGAAATCTAAGACAAACCTTCTTATATCATAAATTATGCTAAAAGTTGCATAAAGTATATTTTAGAATTTTGTCTTTCCTATAAAAACATAGTATTTTTGTATTGTTTAATCTTAAGAAAGAACGCACACACTGCATTAAACACATTTTAACATGAGAATTGTACAAACCTTCTGGACGGCAGGTAGAGACCCATTAAAGTACCCCTTTGGATGGTCGCACCCTGAACACAACCTGATGTCGTGGGCTTTAAGTTGCCTGAGCCTGAGGGAACACTATGACGATGTAGCACTCTATACTGATCCAGAAGGGTATGATGTGCTAATTAGCAAATTACACCTCCCATATACCGAGGTGAATGTAGCTTACGACAAGAATCTTTGCCTTCCACATCATTGGGCATATGCCAAAATTAAGACCTACAGCATGCAGACAAAGCCCTTCCTGCATATTGACGGAGACGTATATCTTCCTCATCCTATTCCGGAGGACATAGCCAACGCTCCGCTAGTGGCTCAGAATCGTGAGATAGGGACACGTTATTATCGGTCCATGATTGACCATTTGCTCGGATATCCAGAGATTGTTCTACCTGAATTCCTGCAAAGAGGGTTAGCTGTACAGTCTGTTCCGTCTTATAACATGGGAATCTTCGGTGGTAGTGACCTTGACTTTATACATCGTTACTGTAAGGAGGCAGAAGACTTTCTGCAAGTCAACAATATGAACGACTTGTCTGAGAAATGTTCCCGTGTATGTTGTAATGTATTCTTTGAGCAAGTTCTGATGGCTATTATGGCTGAAAACGAAGGGCGGACTGTAACGAGTGTACATGAGAGGGCGATAAAAGATATGGGGTATTCCTCGCGTGAGTTTTGCAGCTTAGAAAATTATGAAGAAAAACAATTCTTTCACTTAGTGGGAGGACATAAAAGGGCAGAATTCAATAGTGATCAGTTGGAAAAAGTGATGTTTCGACTATATTACGACTATTTTATCAGGATTATTCATCTTTTTGAATCGTCTCATAGAAGGCTATGTAAAACGGGATGCCCTACCCGTAATTATGATAGTATAGAACGTAATATAGCACAATATGAGGATATACGTGAACTTAAGGCAGCCGAATGGGACTTATGTGGCGTTGACAAAATCATAGAAACAGACAAGGCTATATTAGATTCACATGATTTCTTTATGGCTTCTCCAGAAGAAAAGGGGGATTACATTATAAGCGTTAACCCCTATCTTTATGTTTACAAGGTAAACGAGAGATGGAACCCCAAAGCCACAGAACTCATAAAACAACGATTCAATTGTGAAAAGCAATATCCTTTAGATGGCATATGCCTTTTCCCAGTCTTATTACATGATGGCATAAAGGAAGTGCCTGTGGTAGACTTTCAGCAAAGAATAATCTCATTGCTAGTAAAAAAAGCAACATCTTACCATGAACTGGAAGCTGAATTAATGGGGAGTTTTGCATTAAGTTCGGAGAAATCAAGAAGTGGTGCAAGAAGGCTAATTTACCATCATATTTCACATATATTAAAACAAGGAGTTTTGATTGCGCACAAGAAAGAAAATTAATATATTAAATTTAAAAACATATAGATATGGCAACAGACGAGAAGGGGACGCAAGAGAATCCCTATTCATTAGAAGAGATGAATCGCTTTCAGAATCAGGACAGTGGCAAGGCGGTTATATTACAGATGAAACAGGTAGCGTGGTATATGCCTTGAAAGATGCAGTCTTTTATGGCTCCAAAGGATATTCAGGCTATGGCTCCAGCGGAAGCGGATCTGATCCGTGGGGGTCACACTGGTGGGGCTCATGGTGGGGTTCAAGTTGGTGGGGTTCGTACCCATATAAACCTTGGGATGACGATGATGACACAAATGGAGATAACACCGGAGGCGGTGGAGGAGGAAATACAGGAGGTGGTAACAGCAACACCGGAGGAGGTGGAGGAGGAAATACAGGAGGTGGGGGCAACTCTAACAACAATACAAACAAAACCGGAACATTTAATTCCGGCAAATCGTTTTATACAAAAACTGCATTTGAGGCGATGAAATCTGATAAAACGTGGGCAGGAGGAAATGTTTTCAGTTTAGGGTATGTAAATCCCAGTGGTTATATACATCCGGCTATCGCTCAATTGGGCCAAGTATCAGAGAATTGGATTAGTAAAATTGGCGATGCTGCAAGCGGTGTTTTGGAAAACATAAAGAAAGGGTGTCAGGCAATCGTAAACTCTCCATACATTCAAGCTACATCGCGATATTATTCTGCATCAGGAAAACCATTACATCTAGACGTAAATACATTGGGGCTTAATAATATGCCTAATGAACTTTTACACCAAGTTCCTAAAAAACCTAATCAATATACTATCAATCTCGTTTCAACAGACCTAATCCCAATCCTTTCCGGTCATAGCTTAGAAGAATGCTCAAGAATTATAAGCACAGCTCTGACTCTGGGCAATATTACTTTAACAAAAACGGGCAACAACCAATATGTCATAAAAGATGATACATATGATTTTGAAATGCATGATTGGAACACAGAAGTTGAAAGAAACTTTTTAACAATTATAGGAGGAGTAGTAAGTGAAGGAATATGCGTTGGTTTAGATTCTTTCGTAGGTGAAGCCATCGGAGGGTATACTGGTAGAGCGTTTATGATTTCCGCAGGAATACTAAATCGTCATATAATAGGTGACACATCCTTTAAAATATGTGTTGACGGAACGTTGAAGACTAAATAACATTATAATGGTTAGTCGTAAAATACTTTTTCTTTATATAGGAATAGTTTCCTGCCTATTACCTTTATGCTTTTCCTGTGAGAGAGGACCAGATGTGGGATTGTATAAATTTGCATGGACTTATGATGACGGGAATAGGCCTTTTGTGATTTATCGACCTGATAGCTCATTTATAGATAACACTCACATCTCAGGAACTCCATTTTACGAAGCAGATGTCTGTAACCTATGGTGTCTTGATTCTACAAAACTGGAGCTTTCGCATGAAGGAGATAGTTGTCGCGAGTTTCAATACATATATCCACTCTATGTCCATCGCCCAACGGGTAGGACAGACACCTTATATCTTGGATATTACAGGACACAAACGGAATTGTGCTTTGGACACGTCCATCGTGAATGTTTCTTGGATAGGTGGATAATATTGGAATGTCGCTTGCCTGGACGTATTCTAGGTTATACACATCTATTTGACGAGTCCTATAGAGAAATTCCCGTAGACAAACTACATTTGGATTCATATACATTTGAAGGACAGAGATTAATTTTTGAAAGCAAGGACTTTGATTATTGGGTGATAAACCGCCTTACGACGGACCTCTATGGACCACTTACAGAAAGACAGCTTGTTAAATATCTGAATGAACTAAAAATACCGCTGCCAGTTGAACTAAAAAGTTCTTATTTCCCTTATAGTAAACATCAAAAAAATGGAGAAACCCAACCTTTCCCTGATTCTCTTTACAAGAAGAGTTTCTTTTTTCGCTATTTTCCGGCGGGAGAGAAAGTAAAACCGAAGGAAGTATTATAATAGGCTTCTTGTATGTCTAATTGTTGGGGATTATATATAATTGACAGGTGATTATTATGAGGAGAGCACATCATCTTATATGGAAGATTGTCCGATTCCTTCTGATTGGAATTTGTGGAAGCATATTATTCTGTATAACAGCCTATGGAATTATCTATGTAACCTCACTAAAGAGGTATCCACAGACTGTATGTTATATCAGATGTAACCCTACAAAGAGTTATCATAGATGGGGACAGTTTGTTTTCAGGCAAAAAACTATATCTTATGCAGACGAGAATGAAATGGGGAAAGACAAAAATTCATCCGGGTATCTATTACGATGGCTTACCACCATTCCCTGATGGTTCGAAGGATTCTGTCCTGAATATATACATAGAGACTGAATACGGGACACTGTTGAATGATATGTTTGAAACAATAACCTGTGACTCAATGAAATACGGGAATGGCGATCTTTATGGTTTGGACACTTTGCTACATGTGTTTTGTGATCATGATATCAGAGCACAGGAAAAGTTCTTGACAAATGACGGGGTAATGTACTTCCGTCCTCTCAAGACATTCTCTTTATTCTCCCTTAATGAAACGGACTCAGTTCCTCATAAGATACGATTTGTGTTTCCAGACAGAGTAATTGAAAAAGCTGTTAATAATACACCAAAGTATTATACAGTTAAGTATTGATAAATTACAGAAGCAAGGATGCTCATATAGAAATAGGGATGTATTATGCCCATAGACTATGTAATACCATTTGTAGATTGTAGCGAGCGGAACTGGCTCTTGGAGTACAGAAAGTATGTGTCTGGCGTGAGTGACTGGAGCAATAACGCGACCCGCTTCCGTGACTGGGAGACATTACGTTACCAACTGCGCAGCATAGAAAGATTCATGCCGTGGATACGGAACATATACATCGTAATGTCCGTTTCAGAGACGCAGATTCCTAAATGGCTAAATACAGAGAACGAACAAGTACATGTTGTGTGGGACTGGGAGATAGTTCCACATGAATATCTACCAGTCTTTAACTCTAACGTCATAGACCTGTATATCCCGCGTATAGAAGGGCTGAGCGAACGCTACCTTTATGCCTGTGATGATTACATAGTTATGAGGAAGCTGAAACCGGATGATTTCTTCCTCGAGAACGGAATAAAGCTGAATATAGGGCGATATAAGTTCTGCGACTGGACTTACACTCAGACTATTTATAATTCCGACAAGTTGATTTGTCCTCAGTATATCAGCAAAGAAGATGAATACTACCTTATGCCCTATTGCGACCATGCCATAGTACCACACCTGCGGTCAGAGAATCTGAAGGTTCTGGAGAAGTATCAGGCTGAAATAGAGGGCTCGCTTTCCCGTTTCCGCGAAAGCAAAAACCTAACATGGCTCATCTATCCGCTAAACCTGATGATTAGAGGTATGTTACATGTAGGAGGTGTAAAAACACGTTATACAGCTCTCAGAGACGAAGACAGTATCAGCAATCTGGATTTTACGGGCTGTGACGTGATAGTACTCAATGACGAGTATCACGATAATTACTACTATGGCAAAACACTACTGCGAAACCGTCTGGAAGAAGTCCTGCCAGGCAAATCAGCGTTCGAGAAGTAAAAGAAAAGCCTCTGAGATACACTCAGGGGCTTTTCTTTTCGCTAACCCCTCCTCCTCGGGGGAGGGGACAGATGGAGGGGGCTGTTTTACTTCTTACCCTTCTTAGCCTTTGCGGATGCTGCAGGAGCAGGATTTACCTTATCCATCAGCACACGGAACCAGTAGCCACCAATAACACTACGAGCCTTGAAGCCTGTCATACGACCAGTCTTGGTGTCGCTCCAGTCAGAGATGGGCACACGGCTCTCTGTCTCGTTGATATACTTATAGACGGGGCTGACGAACTTCTTGAATGTATCAGCATCAGGAGCCATAGCAGCGGTCCATAGTATCCAGTCGCTCTTGGTATAGTCCTTGCGGCAATCAAGGGGCAGACCATACTTGTTCTGCTTGGTCAGGTAGTACTTGATTTCTGTCTGCATAGCATCGTTGGGGATGATACCGGTATTCCACAGCTTATCCCATACCATGTTGTATTTCTGGCTCCATGTATCCTTGCCGGCACCATAAGCCAACTCGTAGTGGTCGCCTACCTTGGTCTCTTTCTCCCAAGCGGCAGCCATCTCCTTGGCCTTAGCGTTGTACTTCTGGTAAACATCGTCCTGACCCTTCATCTTGGCCATCTCGGCATAACCGGCAATACCCATGATGGCCTTAATTGCCAAGTTACAGTTACCAGCCCAGTGACCGGCAAAGTCATCGGTACAGAGCTGATTGGCAGGATGCAAGCCGTTTTCCACCAGATAATCAACCCAAACGGTCATCATATCCCAGTAAGGATCTACATAGGCTGTGTTACCGTCCAACTTACAGATCTCAGCAGCCAGGGTAAGCATGTTACCAGACTCCTCAAGGGGCATATCGCCACCATATACCTGCTTGTTAGCCAAGGGGTACTGCCCCAGGTCGTGAGCAGCGAAGGGCTTGGTCCAGCGACCGCTCTTACTATAGTCGAAGATAGAGGTCATCATAGCCTTCTGCAGGTTGGGGTTGTAGCAGAGTACCAGCGGAGCCTCTGGATAAGTAAGGTCAACGGTGTTGACACAACCATTAGAGTTATTCTCCTTAGAGAACCACAAAAGGTTGCCATCCTTATCCTGGAAGAGCTTGTGGGCTGCCATCACATGACGGTAAGAGCCAGAGAGAATCTCGGCATATTCCTTGCCACCCGACTTGAAGCCGTCGTCATAAATCATCTTATCGAAGGCACGACAACGCTGCATGATGCTGGCATAGCCGTTCTGCATATTCTTGAAAGCATCAAAGATAGTCACGCTGCCACCATGAGCCCAGTAGGCCTTATAGCGGTTATAGAAGTACTCGATATCCTCAATCTCATCGTAACCCATCATCATGAAGCTGCTGGCAGTTTCTACAGAGCCAAAGTCGTGGGTATAAGCCAAAACAGGCATCTCAGCGGGCTTGGTGGCACACCACTTGCGGGGCCAAGAACCATCAACCTGAACCAGTACGCGACCTTTTGCAAAGTTATTCTGAACCTGAGAAGCATCACCCATCTGAACACGACCGTTGATGGCGGGAATATAGAAGTAACCCCAGTCGATGCAGATACCGTCACCTGACTTAGCCAGAATGGGCTGCTCTACGGTACCTGTACGCACATAGCGGACGCCCTTCTCGTTACCCATAGTAGTGATGGTAGCCTGTGTATCCTTGTTCACAGCCTGCAAGGGGTTAGCGCTGATGTATATCTGCACCTCGTGCTTCTTGCCATCTGTAGCGCGCACCTGATAAGAGATGTAGTTGACGGGCATAGAGATAAGGTCGTAATCGTCAATCAGCATAGGAGCTGTGAATACCACGTCCAATTCTACAGGACCGCAGACGAAAGTATAATAGGTATTGGTAGCCAATACATCTACACTCTTCTGTTCAGCCACCTGGATATTGGCACCACGGGGCTTGATGTTCTTGAAGAGGCCGAAGTCGGCATACGCACCACCGGTTGTATTGTGGCAATGTGCAGCAATGATGTTCTTGCCTGCATGAAGGAGATTCTTCAGGTCGCCATCCAAGTGCAGTACCACACCATTCACCCAAGTCTCGCCTGTATCAGCTACCTTGGTACCATTGATATAAAGCTCGAAGACATCATCATGAGAATACTTCACGTACAGATCCTCCTGCAGCTGCTGGGCAGTAAGCTCCACCTCACGACGGATGTATATATCACTGCCGGTCTGTCCCCAGCGGCTGCTGATATTCTCTCCCTCGCTACCCCAGGCAGCCTTCTCGGTCTTCCAACTGCTGGCATCAAAGCTTTCCTTTTGCCAACCATCGGCTGGGGTCCTGCGGGTTACCTTACCTTCCCAACGCTCCTCATCAGACATGGGGGCAATGGAAGAGAGCACGTAGTTCTGCTCGGCACCCATAAAGCGATAGGTGGTACCGTCCACACGCAGAAGACCCAACAGAGGCTTCTCGTCGTTGGTCCAATGGCGGGTGGTACCGTCAGTCAGCTTATCGTAGGGCGACCAGATAGAAAAATAGGGGTCATTCACTACCAGAGGTACAGAGGGCAAACGCAGGTCTGTACTGGCATAAGGCTTGAAAAACTCTGCTGTCTGTGCACAAGCCATGATAGCTACAAACAGGAATGCAGATAAGATTTTCTTTCTCATTGGGTTGTTAATTTTATATTTCCGATTATTCTGAGTTATATCTGAACAGGTAATAAGAGGTATTTTCGTGCAGCCTGAGCAGAGCTAATAAAAACTGCGGAAAAAGCTGAAAACAGTGTCAAAAACCTCATTATACGGTTAAAAATTATCATTTTGCGGCCCAAAGATATACATTTTTGTCCATTCCTGCAAGACATCTGTCTTTTATTTAACGGAACAGCCGCGCTCGTTAATGAGTGCGGCTGTTTTTAGACTGTAGGCCTTAGAGTATTTTTATCAGCCCTCCCCTTGGATAGGGAGAGGGGCTATTACCTGATGACCTTTTTGGCATTCTGGATAACAACACCACGGTAGGTGCGGGTTACAGGCTGGCCACTCGTATTGTAGAGTTGAGAGTTGAGGGTTGAGGGTTGAGAGTTGACTTTACCTATGGCGTTAGGATCATCATCGCTACTGGTAGTGAAGGTTACCCTGTAGTTATCTTCGCCATTCCTGTAATGCATAGAAGTTCCAGCCTCGTCTTCTGCATAAATGAAGAACTCGAAGGTTTTGGTCTTGCCCTTTCCTATCCACTCAGAGTCTACGAGTTCCTGACCTTCGCCCATGTCGATGACCCAGGTTCCGTTGTCTTGCTTTACAAAGTCAACAGTGCGCCAAGCAGAGTCGTCGTGCTGCCAACCATCTTCTGTGTTGAACATGGTAGCAATGAAGCCTACATACTTCATGGGGATGCCAACCTCAACTTCTGCCTTCAAAATCTTAATGGAAGTAGTCGTTCCTTCTATCACGATGTTCTGCCAGTCAGAAGCGGGGAACGACTCTGTGAATACTTCGCCATCATGGTTAATGGTCAGCTTGAAGCTCTTGATACGAGGAGCATTTACGCTCTCTGCGAAACTGATCAGGTTAAGGCGGTTGCTAAGATTACCATCCTTGTATTCTATAGAACCCATGCCCTCGAGGGTGTATTCCGTTCCTTCCTTCAGGCCTGCTACATTAACACCCCACTGGTTGAACACCAGGAACTCCTTCTTATCTACCATGAAGGTAAGCTTCTTCTGATTATCCTTGTCGGCACCAACGAAGACAGCCTTGTCAATCTTCAGGAACTGGCTCAGGTTAGACTGGTTCAGCTCGTCAACGGTGATAGTCTTAGGCTCAACAGCATTGTCCTTGGACTTGACAGCAAACTCCACATCGGTCTTTGCAACAGCCAGTTCCAACAGACCGTTATAAGCCTTCAGTGTTCCGTAGATACCACCATAGCCCTTGTCTTCGCCCAAGTCGCAAGTGATTATATCACCCTTCTTGAAGCCCAAGCCGCTGCCATAAAGCAACAGGGCACCAGCATCATCCTGGATGTATGTATAGGAACCGTTTACATAGGTTACCAAAGCCTCCTTGGGTGCGAACTCTGTCTCGCTCTTTGCATCTACCTCCCAGAAAGAAGCCTGATAGCCCTTAGTCCAAGCGGACTCCTTACCTGCCCAAGTATCGCCGCCCACCTCGGGGAACTGCTCCAGAACATCCTGGATATTCATATAACCCTTATAAACCTTCAAGGTGTAGCTCTTGCTGCTGGCCTCATAAGTGCTGTTGCCGGCATATTTGGCTGTCAGGATAAGGTCGCCATGACTATGGCTGGGAATATAAACCTTGCCATTGCCAATACTGGGCTCTTCCTCGCCCATTACCCAGTTGTCGCCCATCTTCAGCGTCCAAGTAACGGTAGCACCTTCTATCACAGCATCGCCAGCCTTTACTGTGGCTGTGGGTAACGTTGCCTCATCACCATCCTTGCCAGTGGTGAAGCGTGTCAGATAACCCTCGGATAATTCGACTGTAGAAGGAGGTCTGACACCTGTAAAACCAGTCAGATAAATCTGGTTGGTAAGAGTACCATCCTTGTAGTATACACAACCCATACCCTCAAGAGTATAAACAGCACCGGCTTCCATGGTCGCGATATCAACGCTCCACTGGTTGTAAACAGCCAATGTCTCTTCACCCACCTTGAAGGTCAGGTTCTTCTTATCCGCACTTACGAACTCGGCGTTCTCAATCTTTACATATTCGTTCATGTATGTCTGACTCAGCTCAGCAAAGGTAATGGTCTTGGCCTCAACAGGATTATCACTGGACTTAGTAACGAACTCTACATCCTCCTTTGAAACTACCAATTCCAGCAGACCGTTGTAAGTCTTCAGCGTACCATAGATAGCGCCAATCTTGCCTTCGCCTAAATCGCCAGAGATCTTATCACCCTGCTTAAAGCCTAAGCCACTTCCGTAGAGCAACACAGAACCAAAATCATCCTTGATATAAGTATGAGAGCCATTTACGTAGGTAACCAAAGTCTCCTTTGGCGTGAACTCTGTCTGGCTCTGTGCATCTACCTGCCAGAGAGAAATCAGCTCTCCCTTATTCCATTTTGCTTCCTTATCCTTCCAGGAATCACCACCTATCGTGGGGAAGTCCTCCAGGATGCTACGGATGCTCATATAGCCCTTGTACACCTTCAGGGTATAACTCTTGCTGCTAGCCTCGTGGGTATCATCGCCAGCATATTTGGCCGTCAGGATAAGATCACCATTACTGTGGTTGGGAATATAAATCATGCCGTTGCCAATACTGGGTTCTTCCTCGCCAATTACCCAGTTACTGCCCATCTTCAGTGTCCACGTTGCAGTAGCACCCTCAAGAACAGCACCATTGGACTTGACAGTTGCCGTGGGCAACGGAGTCTCATCGCCATCCTTGCCAGGAGTGAAGCGTGTAACATAACCATCTGAAAGCTCCACATTAGTGAGAGTCTTAACGTCGCCACCACCAGTAGTGTATTCTATCACGACCTCTTTTATTCTTACCTGCTGATTGGATGTGTTGCCATTGCCCAGCACAAATGAAGAGTTGTTGATTTTGTATACACCCTCGTCAGCGTCAACCTTGGTGCCATCTACAGTCACAGAAACATTGTTATAAGAGGTTCCCGTAAAAGTGGGCTTAATAGTTCTAATGATTGCACCGGTTAGTGAAGAAACCTCAATCGTATTACTGCCACTATCACTATAATACAAACGGACATCTCCTGCCTTGTTAAGTCCGGGCAGGTTGCTAGCCGAGCCTTTGACTCCCACAACAGACCATGCCGTTGCATCAAGATTCAACAGAGCTGCATCATTATTTCCCGACATGTTAGTTGTTTCAGTACCAGTGTACTTCATCGTAACCTCATCTGCACTCGCAGATCCAACGAATGTAGCCATCAGGACTACAAACAAATAGCGTAGAATTTTGTTCATAAGCGTTGTCGTTTAAGTTGTTTTTGGTATTGTTCTGCCACAAAGATACAAACTTTTTCAGAAAAGAAACAAGAATTTCAGACTCTTTTTCTTTGAAAAAAAGAAGAAAAAGAAACCTTTGTCAAGAATTCTCTTGCCTTTGTCTCGCAAGTTCAACTTAGGGGCAAGGAGCAAGGAGCAAGGGGCAAGGAGCAAGGGGCAAGAGATTTGATTAGACTTCACCCCCCAGTCTTAGGTTACATATACGGAAACACGTGTAGAACTATCCTCTTGCCCCTAGCCACTTGCCCCTTGCCCCTTAATGGCATAGCAACTGAACCATTTGCTGAGCAGCACGCTTGGGGGCTCCGGGCTCTCCCAACCTCTGTGCCATAAGTTCATAACCTTGCAGCTGCCGTTCACGAGCCGATCCGCCTGGCAGGAGAGACAAGAGGTGCCTACGTGTATTCTCAGCAGTCATCTGGTGGGCAACCAGTTCCGGGACAACCTCCTTATCGGCAATAAGATTCACCAAGGATATGTATGGGATTTTCAGAATCAACTTGCGAACGAAGGATGCCAAGTACCCGGCCTTCATATAGTAGCAGACAACCTGAGGAGTGCGGAAAAGAGCCGCCTCGAGCGTTGCCGTACCACTGGTGACAAGAGCTGCCGTAGCATAGCGGAGAATATTGTATGTCTGATTTCGAACAACATGGATGTCCATTGAACATTGAACTTCTTTGTAGAAGTCGTCATCAATGCCTGGAGCAGCCGCCAAGACCAGCTGGTATTCCTTGCCGACAGCGGATGCAGCCTCTATCATACGTGGCAGATTATCGCGTATCTCTTGCTTACGGCTTCCTGCCAAAAGAGCAATGACAGGACGATTGTCTAATCCTGCTTCACGACGGAAGCCAGCCTCATCCTCAGGATTTTCCCTTAGGAAAGCATCCACCTCGTCCACCGTAGGATTTCCCACATAATGGATAGGATAATGGTGTTTACGCTCAAAGAAATCCACCTCGAAGGGCAGAATGCTGAAGAGCTCATTCACATTCCTACGGATATCCTCGATGCGATGCTCCTTCCACGCCCAAATCTTAGGCGATATGTAATAGTAAACGGGGATGTTGGTATTATCGTGTACGAAGCGGGCAATCTTCAGGTTAAAGCCAGGATAGTCCACCAGTATCACCACATCCGGATTCCATGAGAGAATATCCTGTTTGCACCTCTTCATGCCCTTGAGGATGGTACGCAGGTGCAATGCCACATCCACAAACCCCATATAGGCAAGCTGGCTATAATGGCAAACCAAGGTGCCACCCTGCGCCTGCATCTTCTCGCCTCCGAAGAAACGGAACTCAGCCTGCGCATCCTCTTCTTTGAGAGCTGCCATCAAGTGGCTGGCATGAAGGTCGCCACTGGCCTCGCCTGCTATGAGGTAATACTTCATTTCTGTAAAGATTCCAGATTTTTGAAATAGGGACAATAAGTCATATCCAGACTCAATGGCGTAACAGATGCCATACCGTGATCCAAAGCCCAGTAATCGGTATCATCGGCTTCAGGTTCCAGATTGGTATAATGACCTGTAAGTGTGTAAACACCTGGCGTTTCCGTATCCTTCCATTCCGACTGCCAGATACCCCTTGCCATTCTGCAGACGGAGATACCCTTCAGAACAGGAACCTCAGGAAAGTTTACATTCAGGCAGATATCATCCGGAAGTCCGTTTTTCAGAACATGAGCCGCCACCTTCTCCACAACATCCAGATAAGGCAGGAAATCACACTCCTGCTTACGGGTTCTAAGACTATAGCCGATGGAAGGAACGCCTTTCATGCATCCCTCAAAGACAGCTCCCATAGTGCCGCTGTAGTGCACACTGCAACTGGCATTATCACCATGATTGATACCTGACACAACCAAATCCGGCTGACGGGGAACTACCTTCTCCAAAGCCAGTTTTACGCAATCTGCCGGTGTTCCGCTGCAAGAATATACCAACAGGTTTTCCTGCTTCTCTTCCAGCTTCAAAGTAACGGGCACAATAGGGGTTATAGAGCATGCTGCACCAGACCGTGCACCATTTGGTGCAACCACAATAACCTGACCTAATTTCTGCATACACTTGGTAAGCACAGAAATACCTTGTGCACTCAATCCGTCATCATTTGTTATCAATATCAAGGGCTGTTTTTGCATGTCTTTGTTTCATTTGCTATGCAAAAGTAATAAAAATGTGACAATTCTGCCCCATATTCCAAAAGAAAATCATATCTTCGCACTTAATTTAGGAACGAAAACAAGAACAGATGAGTAAAATCATTGCTATAGCAAACCAGAAAGGCGGTGTAGGAAAAACCACCACCAGCATGAACCTGGCTGCCTCCCTGGCAGCCCTGGAGAAGAAAGTTTTGCTAATTGACGCTGACCCGCAGGCCAACGCATCCAGTGGTTTGGGTGTTGATGTAAACAAGATTGAAGGGTCTATTTACAATGCATTGCTTGGCGAAATGGACATCCGCGATGTCATCTACACAACAGACATCAACGGACTGGATATCATACCCTCTCACATCAATCTGGTGGGAGCCGAGATAGAGTTGCTGAACGTGAAGCATCAGGAACAGGTAATGAAGAAACTGCTGTCGTCTATTGCCGACGAGTACGACTACCTGCTCATTGACTGCAGCCCCAGCTTGGGACTCATCACTGTTAATGCACTGACAGCTGCTGATAGCGTTATCATTCCTGTACAATGCGAGTACTTCGCCCTGGAAGGTATCAGCAAACTGCTGAACACCATCAAGATTGTTAAGTCCAGAATGAACCCCGCACTGGAGATTGAAGGCTTCCTGCTGACCATGTACGACAGCCGTCTGCGTCTGGCTAACCAGATCTACGAGGAGGTGAAACGTCACTTCCGCGAACTGGTCTTCAAGACCGTCATTCCACGTAACGTCAAGTTGAGCGAAGCTCCCAGCCATGGTATGCCTGCCATCCTCTACGATGCCGATGCTATAGGTGCCAAAGTTCACTTGAAACTGGCTGAGGAAATCATCGAGAAGAATTCAGATAAAGGTTAGCGGTTAGTGGTTAGCGGTTAGCGAACACAGATTTACGTTTACGTTATCGTTTACGTTGATTCACTCTTCATTCTTAACTCTTAATTAAAAAAAATATGGCCATACGTAAGAAATATCAAGGTCAGGCTTTGGGAAGAGGCCTTGACGCCCTATTAAATACCGATGCAGAAGTCCAGACAGCTGGCTCTTCCAACATCTGCGAGGTGAGCATTGAGAAAATCAAGCCCAACCCCAATCAGCCCCGAAGGGACTTTGATGACGACAGTCTGCAGGAACTGGCCAACAGTATCCGTCAGATTGGTATCATACAGCCCATCACCCTGCGAGACATGGGTGACGACACCTACATCATCATCGCCGGTGAAAGACGATGGAGAGCCAGTCAGCGTGCCGGCCTGACACACATCCCTGCCTACATCAGGACGGTAGACGACGAGAATATGATGGAGATGGCACTGGTGGAGAACATCCAGCGCCAGGATCTGAGCGCCTTGGAGATTGCCCTGGCTTACCAGCATCTGATGGAACAGTACGACCTGACACAGGAACAGCTGAGCGACAAGGTGGGTAAGAACCGTGCTACGGTAGCCAACTACCTGCGCCTGCTGAAGCTGCCTGCCCCCATCCAGATGGCCCTGAAGAAGAAAGAAATCGACATGGGACACGCCCGCGCACTGTTGGCGCTGAACGACCCAACAGCTCAGCTGGAAGTTTTCAACGAGTTCAAGAAGGACAAGATCAGCGTCCGCAAGATAGAGGAAATGGTGAAGGAACTGAGTCAGGGCGGTAGCGTCAAGAACAAAGAAGGCAAGCGCATCCGCCAGAAAGGCTCTAACCTGAGCAGCGAATACGGTGCCCTGCGCAACAGCCTGAGCAAATTCTTCCAGACAAAGGTTCAGCTGACCTGCGCCGAGACCGGAAAGGGCAAGATTACCATCCCCTTTGCCAACGAAGAAGAACTGGAACGTATCATCGGCATCATAGACAAACTGAGGAATTGAGAATAGTCTGTCCTTTATACGGTCCTCGGATACTGCTGCTGATACTCATTGCCTGGTGCAGCAGTGTATCATCAGTTCTTGCCCAAGAGCAGGAGCAGATGCCTATGGACTCAATTAGCAGGCTATCGCCCGAGGATTCCGCTCGTATAGCAACTGTATCGGACAGTATCCTGACGGCAACCATAGACGCATCCCTCCACAGAGAGAAATTCGTACCCGACCCCATCCGTGCCATGTGGCTGGGTCTGGTATTCCCCGGAGGCGGACAGATCTACAACCACAAGTACTGGAAGCTGCCCATTATCTACGGAGGATTCCTAGGCTGTGTATATGCCCTGACATGGAACAACCAGATGCTGCACGACTACTCGCAAGCATACCTGGACATCATGGACTCAGACCCTAACACCAAGAGTTATGAGAAGATGCTGCCCATAGGCTATGACATCTCAGGCCGCGAGGAGCGTTTCAAGAACATTTTCAAACACAAGAAGAACTTCTTCAGACGCAACCGCGACCTCAGCATCTTTGCCTTTGCCGGAGTCTATCTGTTGGCTGTAATAGATGCCTATGTTGATGCCGAGCTGTCCACCTTTGACATCAGCACCGACCTCAGCCTTCACGTAGAGCCCACATTTATCCAGACTTCGCCATCCAAAGCATTTGGCAGAGAGTCTGCTGCCGGGGTCAAGTTCACCCTATCCTATTAGAAAACAAACAAAAACAAATGAAAATAAGAATTTACACATTCACATGCGCATTGCTATTGGCTATTGCAGCCAACGCACAAGAATACACAGATACCATCGGCACAGACGACACATTGCTGCCGGAGGGTATGCAAATGTATGAGCTGGACAGCCTGCTCACCGACTGGATGACCCGTGCCTACCTGACTAACGTAGAGAACTGTCTCTCCAAAGGCGTAAACCCCAGTTTCAGCGATGAGACCTACGCCCAGCGTCTCAGTCGTCTGCCCAACGTTATAGACATGCCCTACAACGAGATTGTACGCAAATACATAGACCGCTACTGCGAGCGTCTGCGCCCGTCAGTAAGCATCATGTTGGGTGCCTGCAACTTCTACAACCCCATCTTTGAAGAAGCACTGGAGAGCTACCAGGTACCATTGGAGTTGCGTAACCTGCCCATCATAGAGAGCGCCTTGCACCCCAACGCTGTCAGCAGAGCCGGAGCAGTAGGACTCTGGCAGTTTATGATTGGAACAGCCAAGAGATACGGACTAGAGGTAACCAGTCTGATTGACGAGCGCAAAGACCCTGTCAAGGCCAGCTATGCGGCTGCCCATATGCTGAAGGACCTTTATGACATATTCGGAGACTGGTCTCTGGCCATTGCCGCCTATAACTGTGGCCCAGGTAATGTCAGCAAGGCTATCCGTCGTTCCGGAGGCAGAAAAGACTTCTGGGGCATCTACCAGTACCTGCCTGCAGAGACCAGAGGCTATGTCCCTGCCTTCATTGCTGCCAATTACGTAATGAACTACTACTGCGACCACAACATCTGCCCAGTAGGGACTACCCTGCCTCAGGCAACAGACACCTTGCTGTTGAAGAAGAACGTCAAGATGGAACAGATTGCCGCTACGTGCGACATCAGCATAGATGAGCTGCGAGCACTCAACCCCCAATACCGCACCACGCTCATCCCAGGAGATTCACATGACTGCATCCTGCGTATGCCTTCAGACAAGATTAACGCCTTCATAGATGCAGGCGACTCTATCTACGTAAAGCAGAATTATGCGTCTGCCGTCAAGGAAGTAACCCTAACGGAAGATGACGATAACAGCCGAGCCTCAAGATCCGGTAACAGCAAGAGAAACAGACGGGGCAGATCATCTTCGGGCGGAGGTTCAATCACCGTTAAGAAGGGTGATACCCTGGGAGCTATCGCAAGGCGCAACCACACCTCAGTCAGCGCAATCAAGAAAGCTAATGGTATGAAAAGCGACAACATCAGAGAGGGTCAGAAACTGAAGCTGAAGTAATAAGAGCGGCATATAATATATAATGTTAAAGGATTTGAGTATGGAAGAAGAACTGAACAAAATAGAATCTGAAGACGAGAAGATGGTAAGCCAGGCTTATCAGCATCTTGTTGAGACGTATCTCAATTCCAGGCACCGTAAGCACGTAGAAATAATTGAGAAAGCGTTCAACTTTGCCAAAGAGGCACACAAAGGAGTACGCCGTCTTTCGGGAGAGCCATACATTATGCACCCCATTGCCGTAGCACAGATAGCCTGTGAGGAGATTGGATTGGGTAGCACCAGCATCTGCGCAGCATTGCTGCACGACGTGGTGGAGGATACCGACTATACCGTAGAGGATATAGGTAACATCTTCGGGCCTAAAATAGCAGAGATTGTTGACGGCCTGACAAAGATCTCAGGCGGCATCTTCGGCGACAAGGCATCAGCACAAGCCGAGTCGTTCAAGAAACTGCTGCTGACCATGAGCGACGACATCCGTGTGATACTAGTCAAGATTTCTGACCGTCTGCATAACATGCGCACACTGGGAAGTCAGTTGCCCAACAAGCAGTACAAGATTGCCGGAGAAACACTGTACATCTACGCCCCGCTGGCCAACAGATTGGGACTGAACAAGATAAAAGAAGAACTGGAGGACCTCAGTTTCAGCTACGAGCATCCAGAGGAATATAAAGCCCTCAAGGATAAACTGGCAGGAATGCAAGAGCATCTGACCTCCATCTTCGACCAGTTTACCGCTCCATTAAGGGAAGCATTTGATGCCGCCGGCATAAAATACGAGATTAAGGCACGCATCAAAGCACCCTACAGCATCTGGAACAAGATGCAGACCAAGCACGTCACATTCGAGGAAATATATGATATTCTGGCTGTACGCATCATCCTTGACAGCAAGGATTCTGACAAGAATATCAACAAGGATTCCGATAAGGACACCAGCAAGGAGACGGACAAAGAGAATAAAGAAAATAATAAAGAGGCTGGTAAAGAAGTTACCCAAGAGGATATCAACAAGGAAATTGCAGAATGTTTCCAAATCTATGCCATTGCCAGCAGTATCTACAAACCTCACCCCGAGAGATTCCGCGACTGGCTCTCGCACCCTAAAGCCAACGGCTATCAGGCCTTGCACACCACCCTTATGGGTAAGAACGGCCGATGGGTGGAAGTACAGATAAGAAGCCGCCGCATGGACGATATAGCAGAACAGGGGTTTGCCGCACATTGGAAGTACAAAGAGGGCAACAAAGACAACAAAGACAGCGAGAACGAATTGGACAAATGGCTGCTTACCATCAAGGAAATCCTTGACGACCCCCAGCCAGATGCCATTGACTTTCTGGACACCATCAAGCTCAACCTTTATGCCAACGAGATCTTTGTTGTGACCCCAAAAGGTGAGTTCAAGACTATGCCTGCCAACTGCACCGTACTGGACTTTGCCTTCAACATCCATACGTTCATGGGCACTCATTGTATTGGTGCCAAGGTCAACCACCAGCTGGTACCCATCAATCATGTACTACAGAGTGGCGACCAGGTAGAGATTCTTACCTCCAAAAACCAGAAAGTTGAACGCAAGTGGCTGCAATACGCCTCTACAGCAAAGGCAAAAGGCAAGATTAGAGCCCTGCTGCGCCGCGAGGACAGGGAAAAGCAGAAAGAAGGAGAGGAACTTCTGAACGCTTTCTTCCAGAAGATAGACAAAGAACCTAATAGCATCAACATTGACAAACTCTGCAGGCTGCACAATTTGCAGTCAAGAGAGGAACTGCTTGTTGCCATAGGAGAAAAACGTGTCAATCTTGGCGACAATGACGAAGCTATTGTCCTAAACAAGACACCAAACAAGAAAGGATGGGGCCGATACCTTACTATATTCAAGCGTCACAATACCAACAAGAGCGATACTGATACTCCCGTCACTGTTGCTCCGCTTAAGATTGACAAGAAGAAGCCCCTTATCCTTAACGAGGAGACAATAGGACATTATATTATCTGCCAGACTTGCCACCCCATACCTGGCGATGACGTACTGGGATACTTTGACGGCATCAGTAGCATTACCATACACAAGCGCCAATGCGAAGTTGCCAGCAAGCTGAAAGCCAGCGACGGCAATCACATCCTGGCTGCCAAATGGGATACGCACAAGCAGATCTCATTCCCTGCCATCATTCACCTTAATGGTATAGACCACATAGGCGTACTACACCAGATAACAGGCGTACTGTCTCAGCAATTGAACGTAGACATCCACCAGCTGAACATCAATGCCAAAGACGGCATCTTCACAGCAGAAATACAATTGGGTGTACATGATGTAAGCGATATCCGCTCCATCTGTAAGAATCTTAAGAAGATAAAGGAAATAGAGGAAGTTAAACGCTTCTGATTACAAATCCTTCAATTCGTTGCTGATCTCAATCAGCTCCTGGCGTATCGACTGCAGGTAACCTAATACCTCAGCAGTATTATTGGCGCCATCATGGTTCTTTGCCAGCACTTGCTTGGCAGCACCTATCTTCATGCCCCGCACTTTCAACAGATTATAAACCAGTTGAATCTCGGCAATATCCTCGGCCGTGTACCTTCTTATTCCACGACTTTCTGTCTTCTTGGGCTTAATATTAGGAAATTCCTTTTCCCAATAACGCAAAAGAGACTCTGCCACGTTAAACTGAGCGGCAACCTCGCTAATAGAATAAAACTTCTTCAGCTCTTTATTCGGATTATAGGGCATAATTACAGATATAACTTCCTTTTATAAACAATTTCTTTGCAAAAATAGGTAAAATAAATTACCTTTGCAAGATTTTTGGTGAAATATACACTGTAAACAAGCAAATAAGCAAACTAGAAAAAGTCAAAATAACAAGAAATATGATGACAGCTAACGAAATCAGAGACTCGTTCAAGAAATTCTTCGAGTCAAAGGGACATCAGATAGTACCCTCCGCTCCTATGGTAGTGAAGGACGACCCAACGCTGATGTTCACCAACGCTGGTATGAACCAGTGGAAAGACATCATCCTGGGTACTCGTGACCCCGAGCCACGTCGTCGTGCCGACAGCCAGAAGTGTCTGCGTGTAAGCGGCAAGCATAACGACCTGGAAGAGGTAGGCCATGACACCTACCACCACACCATGTTTGAGATGCTGGGTAACTGGTCTTTCGGCGACTACTTCAAGGAGGGCGCCATAGATATGGCATGGGAGTATCTAGTAGATGTACTGAAACTTGATCCCAAGGACCTCTATGTTACAGTCTTCGAGGGCTCACCCGAGGAGAATCTGGTACGCGATGACGAGGCTGCCGGCTACTGGTTGAAGCACGTTCCCGCTGATCATATTATAAACGGAAACAAGCACGATAACTTCTGGGAGATGGGCGATACAGGTCCATGCGGTCCCTGCTCTGAGATTCACCTGGACAGCCGTACCCCTGAGGAGAAGGCCAAGGTTCCCGGTCGTGAAATGGTGAACAAGGACGATCCACAGGTTATTGAAATCTGGAACATCGTATTCATGCAGTACGAGCGCAAGGCTGATGGTCATCTGGAGCCCCTTGGCATGAATGTTATTGATACCGGCATGGGCTTTGAACGTCTTGTCCGTGCTATTCAGGGGAAGCACTCTAACTACGACACTGATGTCTTCCAGCCCATCATCAAGGCCATCGGCGACCTGAGCGGTTATACGTATGGTCAGAAGGAAGAGACCGATGTTGCCATGCGCGTGATTGCCGACCACCTGCGTACCATCGCCTTCAGTATTGCTGACGGCCAGCTGCCCGGTAATGCCAAGGCTGGTTATGTAATCCGCCGAATCCTGCGTCGTGCCGTTCGTTACGCCTACACCTTCCTGGGTCAGAAAGAGGCCTTTATGTACCGTTTGCTCCCCGTCCTGATTCAGGAGATGGGTGCTACATACCCCGAACTGGAGGCTCAGCGCGAGCTGATCACCAAGGTTATGAAGGAAGAGGAAGACAGCTTCCTGCGTACACTGGAGACAGGTATCCGCCTGCTGGACGGCGTAATGAAGGAGACCAAGGCTGCCGGCAAGACAGAAATTGCAGGCGAGAAGGCTTTCACCCTCTTTGATACCTACGGATTCCCCCTCGACCTGACAGAACTTATCTGTCGTGAGAACGGTCTGACCGTTGACGAGGCTGGCTTCAACGTAGAGATGGAGAAGCAGAAAGCCCGTGCCCGTAATGCAGCTCAGGTTGAGATGGGCGACTGGCACATCGTTTCTGAAAGCCAGAACGAGAGCGGCGAGATTTCCACCTTCGTTGGCTACGACTACACAGAATACAGCTGCCACATCGTGAAGTACCGCGAGGTGAAGCAGAAGAAAGGCGTTGTATATGAGGCCATCCTTGACCAGACTCCCTTCTATGGCGAGATGGGTGGTGAGGTTGGTGACACCGGCGTTTTGGTAAACGAGACAGAAACCATCAAGGTTATAGATACCAAGAAGGAGAACGGCGTAAGCATACACTTGCTGGAGCGCATCCCCACCAACCCCGAGGCTGAGTTCATGGCTTGCGTAGATGTTGACCGCCGTCGTGCCATCGAGGCTAACCACTCTTGTACTCACTTGTTGGACGAGGCACTGAAGGAAGTGCTGGGCAACCACGTAGAGCAGAAGGGTTCATTGGTAACACCCGACTATCTGCGCTTCGACTTCTCACACTTCGAGAAGGTAACACCCGAGCAGATTCGCGAGGTAGAGCACTTGGTCAACGATCGTATCCGTCAGAATATTCCTTTGCAGGAATACCGCGACACCCCCATTGAGGAAGCCAAGAAGCTGGGTGCTATTGCCCTCTTCGGTGAGAAGTACGGTGATAAGGTACGTGTCGTACAGTTCGGCTCCAGCGTTGAGTTCTGTGGTGGTTGTCATGCCAAGAGCACAGGTTGCATTGGTATGGTTCGCATCATCTCAGAGAGCAGTATTGCCGCTGGCGTTCGTCGTATCGAGGCTATTACCGGTAAGGCTGTAGAGGAAGCTATGGACAAGCAGCAAGACATGCTGAACGGCCTCAAGAGCCTCTTCAACAATGCTCCCGACCTGATGGCAACCATCCGCAAGGCTATCAGTGATAATGCTGAGCTGAAGAAGCAGGTTGAGGATGTGATGCGCGAGAAGGCTGCCAGCCTGAAGAAGGAAATGCTTGCTAAGCAAAAGGAGATTAACGGCATCAAGGTAATGAGCACCATTACAGCACTCAACGCCGAGTTCGTTAAGGACATCGCCTTCCAGCTCCGTGCAGAGGTAGAGAACAGCCTGGTGGTAATCGGTTCTGTTGCCGATGGTAAGCCCCTCCTGACAGCTGCTGCCTCAGACAGTGTAGTAGCCGCAGGTGTGAACATTGGCAAGAACATCCGCGAGGCTGCCAAGCTCATTCAGGGTGGCGGTGGTGGTCAGCCCCACTTCGCTACTGCCGGTGGTAAGAATGCAGAGGGTATCCATGCTGCCGTAGAGAAACTGATTGAGATTCTGACTGCGTAACAGCAGCATAATAGAAGACAAAAGCCTCTTCCATCATTTTGGAAGGGGCTTTTTTATTCCGTTTGCTCCTTTGGCCAATTCACCAAAAAGACCTTTTCCGTAGCACGGGTAAGAGCGGTGTAAAGCCAACGGAAATAATCGGACGAGAGCATATCCTCGGTAATATAGCCCTGGTCGATGTAAACATGCTGCCACTGTCCACCCTGGGCCTTGTGGCAAGTTACGGCATAGGCGTATTTTATCTGCAAAGCATTATAATAGGGATCCTGACGCAGGCGCTTCATGCGCTCACGCTTGTCCCTAATCTCAGGGTAATCCTCCCATACAGCATTGAAGAGTTGCTCCTGCTGCTGACGGGTGAGGGAAGGAGCCTCACTCTGCAATGTATCCAACAGAACCGTCACATCCAATTCCATATTGTCATAGTCGGGAAAACGCAAGGTGACATCAGCAAACCGGAAGCCATACAATTCACGTTCGTTACGGAAACGCCTCACTACCGCCACATCGCCATTGGCAATGAAATTAGTGCCTTCCTCCGGGGAGGGGGCAAGGGGCAAGGGGCAAGGGGCAGGGGGCATTTTTGAATTTTGAATTTTGAATTTTGAATTTTCCAGACTTGTCCAATAATAGTTATTCTTGGCAACCATTACGAGGTCGTTGCCTGAAAGTTCATCCTCGTAATCCAAAATCCTTGCCCTAATGCCATTATTAAAGATATTGGCCCGTTTGTTACTCCTTGTCACCACAATGGTCTGATCTATCCCACAACGGTGATAGCTGTTTTCCAAAGCTTCTATCAGCTCATCGCCAGGCATCACACAGACATCAGGGAAATCTACACGCAGTCGGGGGAACTCATAATAAAGTTCGTCCTGCATCAGTTGCCTCAGATGGGTGGCGTTCCACAGGATGCCAGATTCCTGTTCCTGCCTTACTACCTCTGTCAGCTCTACTTCCATGACATCCATGTCATAGCCCTCCAACATATACCTACTCAGAGCTGGACTCTCCTCTTCACCCACAGGAGGAAGCTGAGCCGTATCACCCACCAATATCAGGCGACAGCCTTCGCAAGAATAGACGTATTGCATCAGATCATCCAGCAAACGTCCCGTCCCAAACATAGAACCGGAAAGCCCCTCGTTAGAAATCATGGAAGCCTCATCCACAATAAAGAGGGTATGCTTGTGCAGATTGATGTTGGTCTGAAAATTATCCATATCTACGATGGACTTCTGACGGTATATTCGTTTATGAATGGTGTAAGCGGGTGCATCGGCATATGAGGAGAACACTTTGGCCGCCCTACCCGTTGGAGCCAGCAGCATCACATGTTGTTTCAGTTGTAAAAGAGTCTTCACCAATGCCGCCACTAGCGAGGTCTTTCCTGTTCCCGCATACCCCTTCAGCAGGAAAAGGGTGTTGGAATTTCTATTAAGCAGGAACTCTTCCCACTTTTCCAGCACCAAATATTGCTCATTCGTTGGTTCATGAGCGAAATTCCGTCTTATTAGACCACACAAATCATCACTTATCATCATTCTTTTTGAAAAAAAAGCACGAAATATCGTTTATGTGAATTAAATTCTCTATTTTTGCGATGCGAATATACAAAATAAAATACAAATAACAACATGAACAAGAAGCTAATTAATGTATTTTTAGGTCTTTGTGTAGTTGGTTTGCTCTTCATCACATGGCGTAGCATTCAGGATACCGAGGACTTTGATGCTGACGTAAAAGCCCGCGAGAACGTTGTAAAGGCACGACTGATGCAAATCCGCGATGCCCAGGAAGCTTATAAAGCTCAGAATGGCGTATATTGCCCAGACTGGTCTGTACTGATACAGTTTGTAAAGACCGGCAAACTGCCCATTATTATGAAGCAGGGTGTGCTCACCGATGACCAGATGGACAAGGGTCTTACCGAGGCAAAGGCTGCAGAAATTGTAAATAGCGGAGATCAGGCTGCCATCATTGCCAATGGACTGCAGGAATTCCGTCGTGACACCATTTGGGTTTCACTCAAGGATTCTTTGTACAACTATGAGGGCTTTGTTGCAGACTCAATGCGTTACATCCCCTTTGCAGAAGGTGACACTTTCGAATTGATTGCATGTCCCAGCACTACACGTTCTGGTACTATCATACAGGTAATGGAGTGCAGCGCACCTGATAGTTCATTCCTGAAGGGTATGGGCAAGCAGGGCAAGCGCGTCATCAACAACCGTGCTGAAGAGGCTGACGCCAAGGGTGCATATCCTGGTCTGAAGATTGGTGATATTGGTGGCAACTGGAACAACAATGCAGGTAACTGGGAGTAATTTGCATAACACATATAGATTATCCATCCGACTTTTCTCGGATGGATTTTCTTTGTCTATCTTATATACCTCAGATAATTCTCTGGTACAGAAAGAGGACGTAACCGCTGATGGAAGTACGCCCTTGTACCAGTTGCTGGAGAAATCACTCCGGCGCCCCCATCTTATGGAATACACTTTCCAAAGTGTGGAACTGCTGGTTCTTTCACCCAGCACTTGTGTTCCACTGGATTACTTCCGCCGCGAAGAGGTATTCCCACTCTACAACCTCACATTTCCTTCCCTGAAAGTCAACAAGGCGGAGGTGCATTACCAGATTCTACCCTCACTGGAGGTTGTTGAGCTATTCTCTTTAAACCAACAGATTAGGCAAACCGTCCAGGCCATCTATCCCGACGTGGAGATTATCAGTCTGGAAGGACGCGCCATAGAAACCATTGCCAATGCCGACCGTAAGCTACAGGACAGCGATGTTCATTTCTATGGTATGATTGCCCCCAAGAATATGCTTATCTGCTGTTTCAAGGAACAACGTCTGCATTTCGCAACGACCTACACGGTAGATAACAATGCCGACCGTCTCTATTACATTATGGGTGCATGGAAAAACTTGCAGATGAACGAGCAGACACAAACCCTTCACCTCAACAACGCCAGCACCGAACTACTGAATCAGGCTAAACGCTTCATCCCAAATACCATAGTATGCGAGTTATAACAGGAAAATACAAAGGGCGCCACTTTGATGTGCCCCGCACTTTCAAGGCACGTCCTACCACGGACTTTGCCAAAGAGAATCTGTTCAACGTACTGAAGGGGTATATTGATTTCGATGAAGAGCCTACAGCCCTTGACCTCTTCTCGGGCACAGGCAGTATTACCCTGGAACTGCTGAGCCGCGGTTGTAGCCGTGTTGTATCCGTAGAGGCTGATGCCCTGCATTATAGTTTTATATGTGGATTTGTAGAGAAACTACAAGACCTGAACGCCTTTCCTGTGCGGGCTGATGTTTTCCGTTTCCTAAGCAAATGTCACGAGCAGTTCGACTTCATCTTTGCCGACCCACCCTATGCGCTGCCACAATTGGAGCAGCTGCCAGACATCATCCTCTCGCACCAGTTGTTGCGCGAGGACGGACTCTTTGTCCTGGAACACGGAAAGACGCAGGATTTCTCTAATCATCCACGCTTCGTAGACCACAGAGCCTACGGCAGCGTGAACTTCTCTTTCTTCAAGTAAAGCGGGGCGGATTAGAATCTTCCGCCACCACCGCCAAAGCCACCACGGCCACTGCCGCCACCAAAACCACCACGGCCTTCACCGCCCCAGCCGCCACGGCCTTCACCCCAACCGGCATTGGCACGTGCCTGCTTGTTACCCAAAAGGTTCAGACGGTAAATGAAGTGTACCATCACATAACTGTTGACAGCGTTGGTCCAAGTATTGGTACGCATGGTGGCAGAAATGTTACGACTAATATTGCTGCGCTCACGTAGGATGTCATACCATTGCACGCTGATGGTAGCAGTTTTTCCCTTCAGGAAGCTCTGACTGAGCTGTGCATTCCAAATCAACTCATTGGTATTCATGCTGGCATCCTCGTAACCACGGCGGCACTGCTCGCTGATATCGGTGCTCAGGGCCATTCCCCAAGGCATATTCAAGACAACGTTACCACCATAGTTAAAACTCCATGTATCCAAATTTGAGTTACGCTGGATAGAGTTACGGTCGTGTCTGTATGCCGTACTTCCGTTTACGCCAACCTCGTAACTACCATCAGCACCCAAATCGCCGCGAACATTCAGACGAAGGCTCTCACGCAGGTTCAATGTCTTGGTTACAGACTGCTGTAGCAGCTTTTTCCTTTCGGCATAACTGAACAATCCATCCATATCCACACCGCCGTTTACGCCGCTGGTCAGGAAACCTCGCGCTGTATCATCTATATTGCTGCTGATGTAACCTACATCATGGCTGTAGTCGATATTGGTATTCGTAGAGAAATTCCACATTTTCTTCTTGTCGACGGCAGTATTGAACATAAGCCATGTGCCGATATTCCATTTGCCGTCTATGTTCATAGGACGGGTGTAACGGGCACCGGTCAATTCATCATAGATAGTGCATGACGATATGCTTCTACGGTTTATATTACCCTGAAGATTAGCGGCCCAGCCACGCTGTGCCTCGGTATTGTAGCCATTGTAGAAGACACTGAAGTTATCTGTCCATGAGCTCTTCAAACCGGCATTACCTGTACTGATGTTCAGGGGGTCGCTACTGTCCACTGTCTCTATCAGGTCTGTCATAGAAGGCTGGCTCATACGGCCAAAGTAACGCAGACGCAACTGACTGGCATTGTTGATCTTCCAACGGATATCAATACGCGGAGCCCAGTTCTGGGTTGTTCTGACAATGGTGGTGTCTATGCTGCCTTTTTTATAGTCCATGTGGGTATTCTGAGGCTGATAGCTGACACCCGCATTGAAACGCAACTCCTGCTGGTTTTCAAACTTAGCCGTATAGCGGTACATCAGATTGGCATTGTGGTTCCACTCTTTATAGGTAGCGTACTGACTATTCTCCTTATCCTTGGTCAGATTCGTCAGGTCTATGCCGTACTCACTAAGATTATGGATGCTTCCATCCTGCAGCTCCACCTGACCGGTGTATAGGTTATAGGCAGTGATGTTGGTCAACTGTCCATAATCCGTCATCGCCTTCTGAATATCATCGGCCAGGGTGCTCTGCGTCAGCATGGTACGGTCGCGATCCTGGAATCTTCGCTGCAGCTGGTAGCTTACCTGCAGGTTACCGCCCGTCAGCAAAGGCTCGCTATAGCTCAGTCTTCCCTGATAGCGGTAGGTTGTAGAGGGGGCAAAGGTATTCTGGTAGGTTGCTGTCAGAGGCTCGCGCGCTGTCTGCTGGAAGTACTTCACCATAGAACGACTGTATGAATTACTCTCGCTAGTCTGATATTCACCGCCAATGTTCAGCGTAATGTTACGTCCTGGCTTGTAAAGCTGACGGTTCACCTGCAACTCAGCATCCGTACTGGTATTCTTAGAGTCACCAAAGCTATAACGCTCATTATGGTTCACCACGATGTCTGACTGACCTGTTGTCTGGTTTACCAACTTGTTGTACTCCTCTAGAGGGTCAACCAGTCCTGCCTCATAAGGACTACTGTTGAAGGTCACGCTAGCACTCTCGCCATAGTTGTCACTCTTAGAGAACGAGAAGTTAGGACGGAACAAGATATTGGTCAGCGAATCCGGCATCCATTCGAAGCGGAAGTTGGCATTCAGATTATAGTTGTTGTTCTTGCTGTGATTCTTATTATTAGAGAAGGTACTCTGCGTGCTAGAGAGGAATGTCTCATTATTCGACTGAGAATCTGAGACGCTGTTTCTGACCGAGTAACGCACATTACCGCCCAGTTTAATAAGACCGGCCGTATAATCGGGCTTGCCATTTTCCCAAGCGAAGTTAACACCCACCATTGTACTGGTGGTGATACCTCCGCCACCGCCCCAGCCGCCCCAGCCGCGACCGCCGCCAGGGAATCCCGCATCATTCAGATTGTTCCTACTGGCAATGAGAGTAAACTGCGAGTGATCCAGAAAACGGTTGATATTCAGTTTCAGCGAATAAAGGTCTGCCGGAATACTGGCAGCCGATGTATTCATACCTTGTATGGTACTGGTACCTGTGGGCGTTCCGTATGAAAGATCCACGTTAGATACCCATCCTTCTTTCATGCCTTTCTGAACGGTCAGATCAAGTACAGTCTCCTCCTCACCATCGTCAATACCGGTGATGCGGCTGTAGTCGCTCTTACGCTCATAGGCCTTCAGCTTCTTAATCATCTTGCTAGGAAGGTTCTTCATGGCCATCTTGGTGTCATTCTGGAAGAATTCCTTTCCATCCATCATGATTTTGCTGACGCTCTTGCCATTAATCTTAATGTTACCCTCATCATCCACCTCGGCACCAGGTAGCTTCTTAACAAGTTCCTCAAGGGCTGAGCCCTCCGGCAAACGGAAAGCATCGGCATTATATATAAAGGTATCAGCCTTCATCTCCACCTGAGCCAACCTGGCCACTACCTCTGCCTCGTTCAGCACCTTGCTGTTTTCCTGCAGGGTCAGTGTACCTACGTTCACCGTCTTATTGCTCTTACCCAGAGTCAGATTCTTGAATTGCGTTATATATCCCACATAGGATATTCGCATGATATAGCTACCGGGCTTTACAGCAGGAAGTTTGAACTTACCATCAGCATCAGACAATGCTCCGGAAGCCTGGGTGCTGTCCTTAGGCTGTAGCAGCACCACTGTTGCACCCAACAACGCCTCATTGTTGGTACCATCCATTATCAAACCACTCACTGTTACTTTCTGCGCCATCATCATCACAGGGCACAGCAACATCACTAACAAATATAATAAAGTCCTTTTCATCAATGATTATTCTTGTTTCTGAAAACTAAGACACAACCTTTTGTATATGGTTTAATTAAGCAGCGGCAAAGTTAGCATTTTTTTCACTTTTTATAAACAATGTTTATATTCCAATGCTCAATGTTCAATGTTTTTTGTATTTTTGCGGCAATTTTGTACAGATTTCCTAATAAACGATAATGAAACAAGACGTAATCATAAGCCAGAGCCTTACGGAAGATTTGCGCCAAGCCATCGAGCGCTGTCCGCATGACAAACTTTTTGTTCTTACAGACACCACTACCCTGCAGCTCTGCTGGCCCGTTATCCGGGACTACCCCTATCTGCAGGAGGCTAAGATGATAACCATTGGTGCCACCGATGAGAACAAGACCCTTCAGACCCTCTCTTCCGTCTGGGAAGCCCTTCAGCAGGGAGGCGCCACACGCCACAGCCTGCTCATCTGCCTGGGCGGCGGTATGGTTACGGACCTTGGCGGCTTTGCTGCCAGTACCTTCAAGCGCGGCATTCAATACATCAATATCCCCACTACCCTACTGAGTATGGTAGATGCAAGTGTAGGAGGCAAGACGGGCATTAACTTCGGTGGACTGAAAAACGAGATTGGCGTCTTCAACTGCGCCAGCACCGTTATTCTCTGTGCCGAATTCCTGCGCACCCTGGACAGTTATAACATTCGTTCCGGATATGCCGAGATGCTGAAGCACGGCATTATCAGCAATACAGAGAACTGGGCAGAGCTGATTACCTTTGATCTGGACAACATAGACTACGCTAAACTACAGCAAATGGTAGCTAAGAGCGTTGCCATAAAGGAACGTATCGTAGAAGAAGACCCCACCGAGAAGGGAATCCGCAAAGCACTGAATCTGGGCCATACTGCTGGCCATGCCTTAGAGAGCCTGGCGCTTGAGGAGAACCGTACCGTCCTGCACGGATACGCTGTTGCATGGGGTCTGGTATGCGAGCTTTATCTCAGCGCCAAACGTCTGGGATTCCCACACAATAAGCTCAATCAGACGCTGCAGTTCATAAAGGAGAACTATGGTGTCTTCACCTTCAACTGCAAGCAGTACGACAAATTGTATCAGTTCATGACACACGATAAGAAGAACCAGTCCGGCATCATCAACTTCACCCTCATGGCTGACATTGGTGATATCCGTATCAACCAAAGTGCCGATCGCGAGGAAATCCTGGAAATGCTGGATTTCTACCGCGAAAGCATGGGATGCTAAAGAGATCAGGGACTAAAGAGTAGGGAGTAGAAAGAACCTATTGAAAAGATTCTGCGGTCCGGTTGAGGAAATATATTTTCCTAACTGGGCCGTAAGTTTTTCTGCCATATTGAAGGAGAAAAGGTTTTTATTATATCACAATCAGACAAACAAAATCAACTTTTTTCATCTCGGCGGGAACAAAAAAAACATTACAGCGTCTATATAACAGAAACGCATACAAAAAAAGAGCATAAAACTAATATGGAAAGAGAAGAGTTCTGCACATTGGCACGCCAGCTTAGAGAGGGCATACTGGCCCTAAGCCGACGATTCCTGAAGGATGAGGCCGATGCAGAAGACAACATGCAGGACACCCTGCTCAGGTTGTGGACCATCAGAGAGAAGTTGGACGAGGTCAACTCTGTTCAGGCCCTTTCCTATGCTATCTGCAAGAACCTATGCGTCTCCAAGCTCCGCCAGCGGCGCATCATCCCCATGGAACTGAATGAGGAAATCAGACTGATTAGCGCACATGACTCGCAGTGGATGCTGGAGGAGAAAGAGAATGCCCTGTGGCTGGAGGAGCGCATAGCAGAGTTGCCCTCGTCACAGATGCAGATACTACGCATGAGCCAGCAGGACGAGCTGGAGAATAGCCAAATCGCAGAGATTCTGGGCATCAGTGAGACTACCGTCCGAACCGCCCTCTGCAAAGCCAGAAAGAATCTCTTGGAGAAAATGATGAAACGTGAGGCAGAACAACTAAAAGCTGTAGAACTATGAAGAAGGTAACATCAGAAAATGTGCAGGAGCTTCTCAACCGCTACATGGAGGGGGAGAATACTCAAGAGGAGCTGAGATTGCTGAAGGAATACTTTGGCAACAACAAAGATTTGCCGGCTAACCTGCGCCCCTATGCCCAAATGTTTGGCGTGCTGGACAAGAAGCCTAAGACACCCAGTGTAGAGGCACTGAACCGGTTTGCCGAAGCACCACAGTCTGCACGCCGTCACATACCGCTGTGGCCCCTGCTGGCAGCTGCCTGCCTGGCCGCCTTCGCCGTTATCTTCCTGACTCCGCCCAAGGAAGAAGAGAACATGGCCATAGCATACGTGGACGGCAAGATGCTGAGGAACGAGACAATGGCCATGCAGATGGGGAAGGAAGCCCTGCAGGAGATATTCAGCAACGGAGACAAAGAACAGCAACTAGCAGATTTATTCAACAAAAAATGAACGGAACAATGATTATCAGAACAATAACAACAATATTAGTGATGCTGTGCGTAAGCCTGTGTGCATTTGCACAAAAGGGACTCCGCATCAACGATGTCTTTGAGGGAAAGGTAATCCTTAAAAGCAAGATGCAGGAGAGCCTTATCAAAGGCGACAACCTAGCTTCCTACAACCTAAAAGTGTTGCATACCGTCAAATTCACGACTCCCTTTAAATTACGTCGTGAAGAGGTAGAAAAACTCTTCTATGAGGATATGGAGAACCGACTCTCTGACGATGACGAGAATATGGAACTGGAGACTCGTAACGGACATCTCTACTACGCCATTGTGCAACTATCCGACACCGAGAAAGGCGCACACCGCTACATCTGTTATCAGTGCAGAGACAAATCGGGCGACTATGACATAACCCTAGTATATATGGAGGGCAAAGCCTCGCTAGCGGATTTGAGAAGAACATTCAAGAAAAACAACAAATAAAAAGCACACATTATGAAAAAGTATCTTTTAGCCATTACAATGGCTGTCTTGGGAGTTGCAAGCGTAGTAGCTGACGACAATAACGAGAAACCCGGCGGATGGGATTTCGAGCTACCCGGACTGAAAGTCAGCAAAAGCACTACCACCTCCAAGACAAAGGTGAAGAGCAGCATCAGCTCCACCCTATCGTTTGGTTTCATCACTGGAATCAACCAGGACGATGGCGTAAGCATAAACATGGGTCAGTCATACGAGATTGAATGGGGTGATGTTATCAGCGGCAAGATACGCGTAGGCCGAAAGGATTTCCTACGTCTGGGAATGGGATTTGACTGGCGTAACTACAGAATGACGGACAGAATGTTTATGAAGGACAATGATGGCAAGATCAGCTCACAGGACTATCCCGCAGGTACCGAGCCTAAGTTCAGCCGCATCCACACCTTCAGCCTTTCCTTGCCTCTGAAGTACTACCACTATTTCAACAAGAAAATGTACTTTGCCGTTGGTCCTGAACTTTACTTCACCCCCTGGGGCTCGCTCAAGACCAAATATTACGAGAATGGAGAAATACAGAAGATTACCGCCAGAAACATACACGAGAATACCGTATCTTTAGGCGTAGGTGCCGAGGTAAACATCCATCACATTGGCATTTACTACAAGTACAACCCCTTCAATGTGCTGAACAGCAGCTTCGGTCCTAAGTTCTCCAGCATGACGGCAGGTCTGAAGATAGCATTCTGAAAAACGCTCTACAGATAAAAAAGTGAGATGGCTTAACGGTCGTCTCACTTTTTTTCGTAATTTTGCAGCGTAAATAGTATCACATGGAAAGGAAAGATTTTGAGATAATGGCCCCTGTTGGGTCGCCCGAATGTCTGGCGGCCGCCCTCAGAGCGGGAGCAGACAGTATATACTTTGGCATAGAGAACCTGAATATGAGGGCTCACTCGGCCAGCACCTTCAGCATAGACGACCTGAAGCGCATTGCCGAGGAATGCCGTCTCTGTGGTGTGAAGAGCTACCTGACGGTGAACACTATCATCTATGGTGAGGATATTCCCCTGATGCGTCAGATTCTGGATGCAGCCAAAGAGGCCAACATCAGTGCCGTGATAGCCAGCGATATTGCAGTAATGAGCTATTGCAATAAGATTGGTCAGGAGGTGCATCTGAGCACTCAGCTTAATATCTCCAACATAGAGGCACTGCGTTTCTATGCCCAGTTTGCCGATGTAGTGGTACTGGCCCGCGAGTTGAACATGGACCAAGTAGCAGACATTTATCGCCACATACAGGAGGAGCACATCTGTGGCCCCAAGGGAGAACTGATTCGCATAGAGATGTTCTGCCACGGTGCCCTTTGCATGGCCATCAGCGGCAAATGTTACCTAAGCCAGAGCAACTGGGGCCGTAGTGCCAACCGTGGTGAGTGCATGCAGCTTTGCCGCCGTCGATACACGGTAACGGATGTAGAGACAGGCACGGAACTGGACATTGAGAACAAGTACATTATGAGCCCCCGCGACCTGAAGACAATCTCCTTCCTGGACCGTCTGATGGATTCTGGCGTCAGGGTAATGAAGATAGAGGGTCGTGCCCGCGGTCCCGAATATGTAGATACGGTGGTACGTTGCTACAACGAGGCCATAGAGGCAGTGCTGCACGACAAGAACCACCCCGATGAAGCCCCCCTTTTCACAGAAGAACAGAAAGCCCAGTGGGACGAGCGTCTGAGCCGTGTCTTCAACCGTGGTTTCTGGGACGGATACTACCAGGGCAGCACCATCATGGAGTACACAGCCAACTACGGCAGCCTGGCAACAGAGAAGAAAGTCTATTGCGGTAAGGTTGTTCGCTTCTTCAGCAAACTGGGTGTAGCGGAATTCAAAATAGAGGCCTGCGAGTTGAACAAAGGCGATGAGATTATGGTCACTGGTCCTACCACAGGCTGTCTGCGCCTTACAGCCAACGAGATCCGCAACGATGACGGTCCTGTAGACACCGCCAAGAAAGGCTGGTGCATCAGCATCTCTACGGAAGGAACGAAAGTCCGTCGCAACGACAAACTGTTTCGGATAATTCATAATTGAAGCTGCGCTTCGAGCCTGCTAACACTCAGTAATAATCAAACAGGTTTGTTATTACGTTCGCTTAATCGCAGCCTTCATAATTCAAAATTGTAGCCTTTGGCCATGAAACAAAGATTGGAATCTCTGGATGCCTTGAGAGGCATGGACCTATTGTTTTTAGTTGCCATTTCTGATATCATAGAGGAACTGGCAGAGGTGGTAGATACGCCATGGATGAGTGCTATTATGGAATGCTTTACCCACAAGAAGTGGGAAGGCTTCTCGCCATGGGATCTGGTGATGCCCCTCTTCATGTTCATGGCTGGTGTAGCCATACCCTTTGCCCTCGGCAAGTACAAAGAGTCGCTCGCCCAAACGGGGGAGAGCCGCAAACGATTATACTTCAGGCTAGGAAAGAGAGTGTTATTGCTATGGATCTTCGGCATGATGGTGCAGGGTAACCTGATGGCACTTGACCCTGACCGCATCTACTTCTTTACCAACACCTTGCAGGCCATTGCAGTAGGGTATTTCTTTAGCGCAATCATCTATCTGCATACCAGTTGGAAAATGCAGATTGGCATAGCTGTAGCCCTGCTACTGACATTCTGGGGCGCTATGGAGTTTATCACCATTGGCGGTTATGGAGGAGGCGATTATACTCCACACGGCAATCTGGCAGAAGGCATAGACACAATGGTATTGGGACGTTTCCGCGATACAGCCCAGATTATAGATGGGCAGGTTGTGGTAAAGGCATCATATACCTACACATGGATTCTGAGCAGCCTGAACTTTGTGGTGACAGTGCTCAGCGGTGTTCTGGCGGGTCAGGTACTGAAGAGCAGTCGCAGCAAACAAACCAAGGTTAGCTCTTTGTTGATTGCGGGCATCGCCTTGGTAGCTTTGGGCTGGACGTGGGACATGGTTCACCCCGTTATCAAGCATATCTGGACGGGCTCTATGGTCTTCGTCAGCAGCGGTTACTGCTTCCTGCTGATGGGACTCTTCTACCTATGGATAGACTGTATGGGGCACAACAAGCATCTGACCGTGCTGAAAGTGTATGGTATGAACAGCATCACGGCCTATGTGGTCAGTCATGTCATCAGCTTCAAGAGTATCAGCAAATCCCTTTTCTTCGGACTGGAACAATACGTGGGCGACTACTATCAGGTCATCATACAGGTTAGCAACGTAGCCATCCTGTTCATCATCCTGTACATCATGTACCGCAAGAAGATATTCCTGAGGGTTTAGGCTATCGTCCCACCATCCCTATACGGACTGGTGGCCTGCTTCGTGACGAAAGCAGGAAAGAAAACACTTATGGCCGACGAGAGATAGACGGACGTTAATCCTTAGGCTTATCGATGATTTCCACCATGACGTTACCAAACTTGTCTATAAACACCATGTGGTCTTCGAGGTCTTCTATCCAAGTGCTCACCTGCTTACGCCATCCTTTGGTAGATTTCTTTATGGCTTTAGCATAGCCGTCAGCACTATACACATCGGGCTTCTCATAGCGCCAATTGTATTTGCGGATGATGCCTTCGTAGTCCATGACATAACCAACATCGTTGGTCAAACCACCATGAAAAACACTATAGCCCGTAAACTCCCAACTAGGGGTCACCCAAGCCATCTTGGCTGGCATGGAAAGTTCGCTTGCGAGTATCGGCGGCATGCGGGTAATCTTCTCGCCTTTATCGTTCTGCGTCTCTATCCACGGCTGTGAGGGACGTTCTATCACAACACCTGGATTATTGTAGTTCTTCAGCACATTGCCTGCAGGGTCACAAAACTGGGGATAGGTCCAATCTTCGTTCCTTACCACACATACAGCAGCCGTACCCGGCATGGTCTTCAGGCAGAAAGGCGATGCATAGTCGAAGGACACTTTTGCCTTCATGTCAGGACCTATGATGTCATATTTACCCGTATCGTTATTCTTGGCCACAGCACCCGAGTTGATGAAGTCACCCATCCAGCACGAATGCGTCCATCCGTATGAAGCGTAGGTTGCAGGCACTTCGCTCACCTTCTTGCCCATAGTGTTGATGACCCAGTACTTCTCGCTTGTGTTCATCATGTCATACACAATGGCCAAACCGCCACTAAAGTTGCGAGCTTCGTTATACTGCGGTTTAATAACGATATTGCCGTGAGCATCCAGATATCCGTAGCCGCCTTTACCATGGAACATACGTCGAGTACCGTCGATGAGGGGATAGATTTCCAGCTCGTCTGGTTTCACCGTGGGATATACACGTTGTCCCTTGTCGTTGATGAAGAAATAATCAGTATAGCTTGTAGCCGCAACCGCAACACCGTCCATGAAGTTGCTTACACGATTAATCTTCGGATCAAGGGCAATACTATCGCCTGATTCCTTTAAGATAAACCATTTGCGCGAGGATAAGGACTTCACAGCGCATACGCCGTTATTGAAATGAGGCTCACTCAAGGCTCCCCAATCGTACTTGCTAATTTGCTCACCGCCCTGGGTTTTGTAGAAGCGGAACTTATTGCTGCTACCGCCCACTGGCACGCAGAAGACACCATCATACGACGGACTCACACACTCCCAGCAAAAGCCGTCGAAGTCTATCTGTACGGAAGGTCCACCTCCCCAAGGCCCTGCACCAGGACCGTGTCCCTCATCGGCAGACGCACTCGTAGGCTTTCCCCCTGACTTGCCCGCATCAGGCTTACCATCGCCTTTTCGCTTACTGGCCTCTATCTCCTCAGGACTTCCCACCATAGCATTGGCTGTGGATTTCACCGTTTCTTTCAGCGCTTTTGCACCTGTCTTTGCCAACTTGCCCAAGACACCTTGCGCATAAGTATTTGTATTACAGAACAATAACAAAAGACAAAGACTTAGGATATTTCTCGTCGTTTTCTTCATAACAATTAGGCGTTAGTTTTAGTTTTACTCTGCAAAGATAGATAATGTTTTATTATCTGCAATACCTTTTTTTATTTTAATGAAATTTTTTACTGTTGTACAAGAGAACCATGTAAGGCGATACAAGCCATGAAACAAGCAGCTTGTCAATTGTTCCCAACGTGGGAATGTTTTGTTCCCAACGTGGGAATATTTCATTCCCAGTGTGGGAATAATATGCCAGCAACCTGCCCCATTTAAATCAGCCGATTATTCAACTGAAATTGATGGCGGATAAAGGAAAAATTCGTATCTTTGCACAAATCATATTCACACAATTATGGAAGAAAAGAGATTGACATACAAAGATGTTCCTATGGGGTATCCCCTGTGCTTCAATCATGAATGCACAAAGAAGGCAAGTTGCATGCATTATCAGGCCCAACTGCTGTTGCCTGAAGGTCGTCATCATGGCTCAGCCATCTACCCTACTGCCTGGCAGGACGGTGAGTGTAAGTGTTTCCACGAGAAAAGGTTCGTGCAGAAAGCATGGGGTTTTACCAGGCTTTATCATAACATTCCGTACAAAAACAAGGCAGATGCCCGCCAGTGTGTAAGGAATTATTTCAGTCGTGGCTGCGGGCCCTATTACCGTTACCATCATGGCGAGAACCTGCTCTCGCCGGAGCAGCAGGAAGAAATCATGAAGATTATTGCCATGTTCGGCAGCACGGAAGGCATACGTTTCGATCACTACGTCGAAGATTGGGACTTTGAGTTCTAAAATTCAACTTAAAAATAAAAACAAATCAGAAGAAAGGGAAATGAAAGAAAAAAATAAGGGGGCTGTTGTGTTAAATTCGAAATAAATACATATATTTGTGGCATGAATTTATCATGAAAACAAAACTAATAGCACGAAAATGGCAAATAAGCCCCTACATACAGAACTCTTAGACCGCGCCATTGTCTTCGCCGTCCGTGCACATGCTGGGACTGAACGCCGTGGTAAGGGATTCCCCTATATCGTTCATCCCATGGAGGCTGTGGAGATAGTGGCTACCATGACGAACGACCAGGAGCTACTGGCTGCAGCGGCCCTACATGACACCATAGAAGACACCAATACAACCATTGAGCAGATTCGAACCGAATTTGGTGACCATGTGGCGGAACTCGTGGCTTCAGAGACAGATGAGCCCCACCAGAGACCAGACAGCGTAGAAAACTGGCGTGCCCGCAAGCAGGCTGCCATGGACCGCATAGCTAGTGCCCCACTCGACTCTAAAATGGTGGCATTGGGTGACAAACTCTCCAACATGAGGGCCATAGCACGCGACTATGCCGTGCAGGGCGATAAGCTTTGGGACCTCTTTCATTCCAAAGACCGAAAGGATCATGAATGGCACTACCGGGGATTGGCCAATGCGCTCAGTGAACTCAAAGACACCTTTGCCTACAAGGAGTTTGAAGAACTTGTCAACCAAGTCTTCAAAAGTGAAAAGTGAAGAGTGAAGAATTAAATTATCAATTTATGAAGAAGAATACATTACATATAAAACTTGTACCACTACGCATGTGGATAACCCTGCTGCTACTCTTCAGTGCGGCAGCAAATTCTTCATTCTTCACTCTTAATTCTTCACTCCTAATGGCGCAGGACGAGACTATCGTGTTCACGCCCCAATGGACGGCACAGGCCCAGTTTGCCGGATATTACGTTGCCGAGGCAAAAGGGTTTTACCGAGATGCGGGAGTGAAGGTGCGCATAGAACATCCGTCTGCCACGCAGCCAGCCATGAGCCGCCTGCGTAACAACGAGTGTCAGGCCACAACATTGCAGGTCTGTCAGGCACTGGAGATTATTGACGGAGGCATCCCCTTGGTAAACATCCTTCAGACATCTATGAACAATGCAATGGTCATTGTCTCTTCCCGCGATAGAAACCCACTGACCCACAAAGGTGCCCGCGTAGGTATCTGGAGTGTCGGCTTCGGACAGCTGGCCATCTGTATGAGCATCAAGGATCATCTGGACTATCAGTGGGTGCGCTTTGCGCAGAACGTCAACCTGTTCGTATCCGGTGCACTTGATGCCACATTAGCTATGAGTTATAACGAATACTACCAGTTGATGCAGGCTGGTATCAAGATGACAGACAAGAACGTGTATCGTTTCTGTGACCACGGTTACAACGTGCAGGAGGACGGTGTCTATATGACGCGCGAATACTACAACCAACACAAGGAACAGGCACAGCGCTTCGCTCAGGCCAGCCGTAAGGGCTGGGAGTGGGCTGCCAAACACCCCGAGGAGACACTGGACATTGTAATGCAGTACGTCGACAAAAACAATGTCGCCACTAACCGGGTGATACAACGACTGATGCTCAAGGAGGTGCTGCGCCTGCAGGTGGACCGTGAATCTAAAAAACGTGAGTTCCGCCTGCGCCCCGACATGGTGCAGCAAGCCAGCCGCCTAATGAAGGAGAACAAGATGCTGAGTCGTGAAGTGACGTTTGAAGAGTTGTCGAAATGACGAAATATCGAAGTAACGTTATAACGTAATATCGAATGAAAAAGATTATCGAATATATCCGTCGTAAACTCTCGGTCAGGGTCAGCCTGTGGGTGGTGCTCTTTGCTACCATCATCTTTATTGTTGCCCTAAGCTTCCTGTTCTTCCAGGCCCGTGAGGCTGTGCGCAAGGAGGCTATCAACCGTGCCACCCAGATTCTGGATAATACTTCTCTACGCGTAGAAGGTATCCTGAACCGCGTAGAGGTAGCCTCTAACATGACCAAATGGTTAGTGCTGCGGCATCCAGAAGAGGCCGACTCTATGCTCGTATATAGCCGCAGTATGCTGCTAAACAATCCTGACTTCTATAGTTGTTCCATCGCTTTCGAACCTTATTACTTCAAGAATAAGGGTCTCTACTTCTCTGCCTACACCAAACATGTTGGCGATAGCATCCGCACTTTACAGGGTGGCAGTGAGCACTACAAGTACTTCTATATAGACTGGTATCTCATGCCCAAACTTCTGGACCAAGCATGCTGGACAGAACCGTATATGGATCTTGATGCGCCCACCAACACCTATGATATGGTGACCAGTTACTGCGTGCCCATCAAGAACAAACAGAATCAGATGATAGGCGTCATCAATACCAGCCTCTCCATCACATGGCTTTCGCATACCATTTCTGCCGTAAAGCCCTACCCCAGATCCTACAGCATCATGATAGGCAGGGGCGGCACTTACTTTGTACACCCGGATACAACGAAGATTACCCGTCAGACCATCTTCACCCAGACAATGGAACACCCCGATACGGCCCTGACTGCCTTAGGCTATGCCATGCAACGCGGTGAGGAGGGTATGAAACGCATGAAGATAGATGGTGAAGATAGTTACGTCTTCTACAAGCCCCTTGGCAAGACGGGATGCTCAATGGCTATCGTCTGTCCTGAAAGTGACATCTTCAGCGGTTTCGATCGCCTGCGCCACACAGTAATGGCCATAGTCGCCGTGGGCTTGTTGCTGATGCTGTACCTGTTTATCCGCATCATCACTCGCGAGTTGAATCCTTTGCGAAGACTGGCTCAAGAGGCCGAGACAATCGCCTCAGGACAGTTCGATGCCGTATTACCCGATTTCCAGCGCATTGACGAGATTGGTCAGTTGAGCCACTCATTCGGAAATATGCAACAGTCACTGGTGAAATACATTGAAGAACTGAAGCAAACAACCTCCCAGAAGGCCTCCATCGAGAGCGACCTCCGTATTGCCAGTGCCATACAGATGGGCATGCTGCCAGAGAAATTTCCCACAAAGGACGACCGTGACGATGTGCAGCTCTATGCATCACTTACCCCGGCCAAGGAAGTAGGCGGCGATCTGTTCGACTTCTACTTCCGAGACGAGAAACTGTTCTTCTGCATAGGTGATGTATCAGGCAAAGGCGTGCCTGCCTCACTTTTCATGGCAGTCACCCGTTCTACGTTCCGAACTGTTTCCGCACACGAGTCCATGCCAGACCGCATTGTGACTACTATGAACAAGACCATTGCCGACATGAACAAGACGCACATGTTTGTGACGCTCTTCGTTGGTGTGCTGGATCTGCCCACAGGCCGACTGTACTACTGTAATGCCGGACATGATGCCCCAGTACTTGTAGGCGCAGGTGTTGGCGTATTGCCTTGCGAATCCAACATCCCCGTTGGTTTCATGCCCACATGGAAGTACACGCTGCAGGAAGCACATATCTTCACCGGCACCACAATATTACTCTTTACCGACGGACTTACCGAGGCCATGAATGCCAATAGTGAGCAGTTCCAGATGGAGCGCGTCAACAATGTGGCAGAACAGGCTCTCAGCGACGGGCAGCAGGAACCCCACCTGCTTATCAACAGAATGATTGATGCCGTTCACCAGTTCGTGGGCGATGCCGAACAGAGCGATGACCTGACCATGATGGCCATACAGTATATCAAGCAGCAGAGCGAGGTTAGAATGCAAAAAAGCATCGTCCTGACAAATGACACGCAGGAAGTACCACAGCTGAATGCCTTTGTTGAAGATATCTGCAAAACCGTAGGATTCGACCAAGCCGTTACCATGCAGATAACAGTTGCCGTAGAAGAGGCTGTGGTCAACGTAATGAAATACGCCTATCCGCCCGGACATCATGGCAACGTAACTGTTGAGGCATCCTTAAACGATGTACGCCTGAAGTTCACCATCATAGACAGTGGTAAGCCCTTCGACCCCACCGTTCAGGCTGAAGTGGACACCACTCTTTCTGCCCAGGAACGTAGAATCGGTGGTCTGGGCATACACATCATGCGTCAGAATATGGATTCCATCAACTACGAACGCATGAACAACCTGAATGTGTTGACACTGAGAAAAAAAATTCATAACCCATAATTCATATTTTTACCATGAACGTAACAATCAAAGAACAAGACGGCAACATGGTTGCCTATCTGGCAGGAAGTCTCGACACGGCTGCTGCTGCAGAAACCGAGAAGGCTATGAATCCGCTTTACGATGTGGAAGGGAAAGACATCATCATTGACTGTACCGACCTGGAATACATCTCTTCTGCCGGTCTGCGTATTTTCCTCGGTATCCTGCAGAACACTCAGGAAAAGGGCGGACATGTATATATAAAAGGTATCAACGACAACGTCCGCACCATTTTCACCATCACGGGATTCAGTAACATTTTCGAATACAAGTGATTAGTTATTGTTTACGTTAACGTTATCGTTGAAATTATATGAACCTTGATTCTCATAGCGAGATGCTACTCAGGCAGTTCCGCGAACTGCGCCCTAGCCTGCAGCAGATAGCTGACGAGGCTTGTCGGCTGTTGCAAAATGCCCTGAGCGAACAGAGCATCTACATCACTGCCATGGAACACAGGGTAAAGACAGAGAAGTCACTGGCAGGAAAACTGGAGCTAAAGGGTGCAAAGTACAAGGACATAAACGATATAACTGACTTGGTTGGTGTGCGCGTCATTACTTTCTATACCGATGAGGTGGACAAGGTGGCGGCCATTGCCAAACGTATCTTTGATATAGACTGGCAAGAGAGTGTGGATAAACGCAAGCTGCATCAATTGGATGCCTTCGGATATAACTCGCTACACTATATCTGCCGTTTAAAAACGGGCGGTCCGCGCTTCGAACTACAGATGCGCACAGCCCTTCAGCATGTATGGTCCACCATCGAGCACGACACCGGCTATAAGGGTGACGTGAAGATTCCCAGCGAGTACAAGCGGCAGTTCAGCCGCCTGGCGGGTATGATGGAACTGATGGATGACGAGTTCAGTCGCCTGCGTACTGTCCTCACCGATTACCGTCGCCAGATGCTGGCACTGGTCAAGAGTGGCAAACTGGATGATGTGCCACTATCACAGGAAACTTTCCGAAGCTATTTGGAGCTACAACCCTTCGACCGTCTGAACCATCGCATTGCAGCTGTCAATCAGGCAGAGATATTCCCTGTCTCCATGATGTCTTATCTGCCAGTGCTGGAATCCTTCGGACTGGAGACTCTGGGAGATGTACAACGCTTTATCGACGAGAACAGCGATGATGCCTATCAGTTGGCACTTTCGCACCTGGCCATTACCGACCTGGACATTCTCTCTTCCAACACAGCCCCGCAGTATCTCTGTCTGGTCAATGTACTGAAACAAGACGGCGGACGCGATGGCCTTAAATCACTTTACGATATCATCAACGGAGAAAACGACACCAACTACATGCTGGCCGACCTGATGATAGAGCAGGCCAAGAACCTGCCGTTTATGCATAAACTAAATCTAAAATGAAATACACGGTATGGATACAATAATGTTCTTGGGCTTTAGTCTCCATGCATGGATAACCATCGTTACAGTAATTGGGATGTTCAGCGTGCTGCTATTCACGAAACTGCGCTCCGACCTGGTATTCCTTGAAGCGATTGCCATACTCTTCGTGACGGGTGTGTTGGATGCCAAAGAGGCATTCTCGGGCTTTAGCAGCGGATCAGTTGTTGTGATAGGTGTATTGTTCGTCGTTGTAGCAGGACTGACACATACGGGTGTACTGCAATGGATTGTCAAGAACCTGCTGGGTCAACCCAATTCATACAGTAAGGCTGTGATGCGTCTGATGCTGCCGGTAGCCGCACTCAGTTCCTTCCTTAGCAACACTACGGTGGTAGCCCTCTTTGTTAGCATCGTTAAGATGTGGTCCAAGAAATTGGGCATCTCACCCTCGAAATTGCTGATACCACTGAGCTATGCCTCCGGCATGGGTGGCGTATGCACATTGATAGGTACACCACCTAACCTGATTATCTCTGGACTCTATACTGACCATACTGGCAATGTCATGAACGTGTTGGCAACGACGATACCCGGTCTGTTCTGCCTCTTCATAGGCGTTCTCAGCATCATCGCCTTCCGCCGTCTGTTGCCAGACCGCAAGGCTCCTGAATCAGACGCAGAAGATACGGTAGAATATAAGGTGGAGTTGATTGTCCCCTCTACCCATCCGTTTATTGCCAAGACGATTGGTCAGGCCGGTATGTTCGATATAGAGGGCTGCAGCCTTTTGAAATGGCGACATTTCGACGATGCACCTGTGCCTATCGATGAAAATGAAATTCTGATGGGCGGTGACCATCTGCTCTATGCGGGACGGACCAAGGCCATCATTGAATTATCCAAGGAACACAGTCTGATTCTTGGCGACCAAGTAGTCAACGTGGGACGCGGCACCGCTATTTCCTCGCTCATCATGATTACGATGGTAGTGATCTCAGCCTTGGGTATTATGCCGCTGCTGCAGTGCGCCTTCCTGGCCGCCGCTGCCATGCTCCTATTCCGTTGTTGTACGCCCGACCAGGCCATGAAGGCCATCAATTGGGATATCCTGATGGTGTTTGCTGGATCAGTAGTGCTGGGTCTTGCCATCCAGAAGACAGGCATTGCCGAGCGGTTAGCCTTCAACATCCTGGATGTCTGCGGTACCAACCCCATTGTGGTAATGACGGCCATCTGCTTCGTGGGTACGTTTATCACAGAGTTCATCTCTAACACCGCAGCGGGTGCCATGTTCTTCCCCATCATGTACCAGGCGGCAGAGAAACTGGGCTACGATCCCTACCCCTTCCTCATTGCCCTGATGATCAGTGTCAGCAGCAGCTTTGCTACACCTATCGGCTCACCCACTCACATGCTGGTTTATGGTCCTGGTGGCTATCGTTTCAGCGACTTCATGCGCATCGGACTACTGATGAACCTCATCATACTTGCCGCCAACATCTTTATCGTCACTATCGTATACCCATTAACCCCATTGCATTAAATATTTCTGTTTATGATTACAACCATTCGAACTAACGGAAGTAATGTTATTATCTCCTTTGACGGACGTCTGAATACAGCAACAGCAACAGAGGCTAATGCTAAGATTAGCCGAGAGCTGGATAAGATAGACACCATAGAGTCTGTGACCTGCGATGCCTCTCGCCTAGAGTATATATCAAGCTCGGGGTTACGCATCCTGCTATCACTGGCAAGACGTTATAAAGACTTCCGTGTGACTGGTGTTCAGTCGCAGGTCTATGAGGTACTGGAGACAACGGGGTTCACCAAGATTATGACGGTAGAGAGAGCCTTGCGCCGGATGGTCATTGAGGGTTGTAAACTCATAGGCATAGGTGGTGTAGGAAAGGTCTATAGGTTGGATGGCGACACCATTATCAAGGTGTTCCGTGAAGGTACCACGATGGACGAAGTGCGCCGCGAAATAACCATGTCCAAGGAAGCTTTCGTCCTGGGAATGCCTACAGCCATCTCCTTTGACATAGTTAAGGTAGCCCCCTCATCCGAGAATCAGGCGGAATGCTTTGGTCTGGTTTATGAATTGCTGGAAGCCCAAACGCTGAGCACCTACGTAAAACAGCATCCAGACCAACTGGACGAGTGTGCCAGAAAGTATGCCGACCTCCTACTTGGCTTGCACCATATAGAAGTACCTTCCGGAGGTAAGATACCGTCGGCATCACAACACGAGCGTCAACAGATAGAGCATATACGTCGCTACTTCCCCAAGGAGAACATAGACATGCTGCTTCATATTGTTGACAGCATTCCTGCGGGGAACCGTCTGCTTCACATGGACCTTCAGACTAAGAATGCCATGATGCAGGACGACGAACTGATGCTCATAGATATGGGCGAGGTAGGATACGGTCACCCAATGCTGGACCTGGGACATGTCTACTCGGCCATGGTGAGCCTTGTTGGCGACTACGATAGTATAATTGGGATGCCACGAGAGATGGGTATGCGTCTTTGGAACAAGGCTATCGATTACTACTTCAGCGGTCTGCCTGCCGATGTGATAGCAGAGCGGAAAACCCAGATAGAGGTCGTGTCGTGCATCAGGAACTTTAGTTGGCTTTCACTCTCCGATTCCTTCCCCGAACCGTTAATAGAAGAGTGCAAGGCGCTCTTTGATGAACGCGTTGCCAAGCGTTTCGATTACATCAAGGATGTATGCAAGACCCTTAACAACTGGACCCTGTGAGAGATAGATGAAAACAATACCACAAAATACCTTAACCTATTTCAACAATATGAGACGTATTAATATCAACGATGAGGCCACACGCTGTCTGTTGTGCATAGATGCACCATGTTCCAAAGTTTGTAAGAACGGTGACCCCGCCCGTGCTATACGTGCCATCCGATTCGGTAACGAGAAGTTGGCTAGCCAGTGGCTATGCCAGTGTACCGAAGATGATCTGGAAACTGCCGAGGAGGCCTGTATCCACTATGACCGCCCGATACGAATCAGGGAGATATCCCGCACAGTGTGTTGCAATTCAGTCGCAACAAACAATGCGGCGCCCTCCCTCGCCATAGATTTCTGCGGCATCCCCTGCGAGAATCCCTTCTTCCTGGCCTCATCTGCCATCTGTACCAACTACGAGATGGTGGCCCGAGCCTTCGAAATGGGATGGGCCGGTGTCTTCTACAAAACCATCTGTCTGCAGGATATCAGAGAGGTATCACCCCGCTTTGATGCCGTTCATGACTGCGGTGGACACGGCAACTTCTTTGCGTTCCGTAATATGGAACAGCTGAGCGAGAATCCCGTGGATGTGGACTTTGATATCCTGAAGCGACTGAAACAGAATTACCCCACAAAGGTGGTTGTTGCCAGCATCATGGGGCAGACCGAGGAGGATTGGGTGAAATTGGCACAGATGGCCGAGGCTGCCGGATGTGATGCCGTAGAACTGAACTATTCCTGTCCGCAGATGCGCCAGACGGGTATGGGTTCCGACGTGGGACAAGACCCCGAACTAGTGACTTTCTTTACGGCTTATGTCAAGCGTAGCGTGAAGATTCCCGTCATCCCCAAGATGACACCTAACATAGCCCATATCTCTGAACCTGCCATGGGTGCCTATTTTGCCGGAGCAGATGCCATATCGGCCATCAACACCATCAAGAGTGTAACCATGGGAGACGGTTCCGAGGTGAACGGCTGCCAAACAGGCTCTGGACTATCCGGTCGGGCTGTCAAGCCTATTGCCCTGCGCCACATCCTGGCTATGGTCAAGAACCCCATGATGAAGAACATCCAGTACAGCGGTATCGGTGGTATTGAGACATGGCGCGATGCCTTGGAGTTCATCCAGCTGGGCTGTCGTAACGTGCAAGTCTGCACATCTGTCATGCAATATGGCTATCGCATCATAGACGATATGATTCTGGGCCTGCAGCACTACATGGCCGAGAGAGGTATTACCCAGGTATCTGATTTGGTGGGCGAACTGCTGCCAAAGTTCTACCTGCCCTCCGACCTAGACCGCGATACCATTGTCTATCCTATGATTGACCGCGAAAAATGTATAGGTTGCGGACGCTGCTATACTTCCTGCATGGACGGTGGCCATCAGGCTATCAATTTCGATACAGAGACGCGCCAGCCCCGCATCGTTGGCACTAAGTGCGTAGGATGCCACCTCTGCCGTCTTGTCTGCCCCACCGGTGCCATTGGCATGACCAAACGAATCCCAAAGAAACAAAAGTGACATAATGATGAAACGTGAAAAACATTGGATGCTTGCTGCCATCCTACTTGGCAGCTTGATGATTACCTCCTGCAGTTCTGGCTGCAAGGAGTGCAAGGCGGTTAGCAAAACCGATGATACAAACCAGTTTGTGACCATCACCGATGTAGTGCCCGACGTGATTCTGGAAATCCGCTACTACGGAACCTATAACTTTGTGGGAACACGGATTGACGGATATGAAGAACCAACGGCGCTACTCACCCGCGTGGCTGCCGACAGCCTGAAAGCCGTAAGCGATGATGTGAAGGCCCAGGGGTATAGGTTGAAGATTTATGATGCTTACCGCCCGCAGAAAGGTGTAGATCACTTTGTACGTTGGGCTGAGGACATCACAGACACGCTGATGAAGGCTTACTTCTATCCCGACCTAGATAAGAGCGTGCTCTTCCCGCAGGACTACATATGCCTAAAGAGCGGTCATACGCGTGGCTCTACCCTTGACCTAACGCTCTTCGACATGACTACGGAGAAGGAAGTGGACATGGGAGGCACCTTCGACTGGTTCGGTCCCGAGAGTCATCCCGATTTCTGCGGCAATCCTGAGACGGGCGAGTACACTGGCGATAACTCGAAGAGCCCTGCCAATCCTAAACGCAGCATCACCCCTGAGCAGTTCCAAAACCGTATGATTCTACGTCAGGCAATGATGCGTCACGGCTTCAAACCCTTCGATACCGAGTGGTGGCACTTCACGCTGAAGGATGAGCCCTTCCCAGACACCTACTTTACCTTCCCCGTAAAGCAGCTCTGATCTGAATAGGATTCTTAGGCCAGTTCTATGGAATTGTCCTCGTTGATGCGGGTAATGGTGGCAAGGGCATAGTAAGGGATGTTATGGTCGCGTAGGAACTGCCCGCCACCGGCAAAACCTTTTTCTACTAGAAAGCCCATGCCCACAATCTGGGCACCCGACTGACGACAAAGATGGATGATACTGCCCGAGGCATGCCCATCTGCCAAGAAGTCGTCAAGGAAAAGTATCCGGTCGTTTGCGGTCAAGAAATTACGATCAATGCAAACCGTTGTCTCACCGTCTCTTGTAAATGACCACACCCATGATTTCCAAGATTCGTCAACGGTCTTAGGTTGTTTCTTCTTGACAAACACCACGGGCAGGTTCATCAGATAGCCCGTCATGATAGCAGGTGCAATGCCTGAGGCTTCAATAGTTACAATCTTATTTATACCCTGGTCTTTGAAGATACGAGCAAACTCCTCGGCACAATGCATCATCAGCTGTGCATCCATCTGATGATTAAGGAAACTGCCTACCAGCACCACGCCGCCTTCTGCCTTGGCACGTCCTTTTTTTAGGATTCTTTGTTTGAGTTCTTCCATCACGGTATTTGTTTGGTTTGACATTGCAAATGTACAGATTATCTATTTAATATACAACAGTTGGTTTCCAAATGTGAGCTAACGCTCAGTCTGCGAAAGACAAGAGAAGGAGAGCACCACGCTCACCTTCTCTTGCATATGGTCCTTTCCCTGTCAGATTAACGGAGTGCCCGCGGTCCTACTTGAATATGATGACTGATGATGTAGCTCAATGGAGGCTGGCTGTCGGTAGAGCGTTCCAGTATCAGCCAATCCGAGCCGCCCTCCTTCGGTTCTTCCACTGCAATGCGGTCTTTCGTCAACCACTTTATTTGATCTTTGCCCTTGCCTAAGCTATAGGCTTTCTTTCCATCATATGTCACACCACTAACGGTACCAAAGGACGTATTTAAAAGCACAAAATTCCTTGGAGTAAACACGAAGAAAGTGTTTAGATACTTGCTATAAGGATATTTCTCATGCAACGTTGGCAAAACCTTCTTTATTTCACGCCAATCATCCACAAGTCCGATAACACGCCAAGTACCCGTCAGAGGATTCTTGGCATCAACCTCAGCCTTTCCGTTCAGTGCATCAAAGACAATGCGGCTCTCTGGCGTGTATTCTCCCGCCTTGTATTTCTCTACGCACCAGTCGTTGTGGGGGAAGATAATATGATTAGGGAACTCACTCCACCACTTCTCGGTGAAGTGATCGGCATTGCTGTCATAAATCAGAATGCTCTTGTCGTCCTCCGACTTTGGCTTATCGCCTGTATAGTTGAACACCTTCCGGTCGTTGTTGACAATCCTGAATGATCCATTCCGTTGGAAGACAACCTGGAGCGTCAGGCTATCGGTACAAACCTTGTACTGGTGAAATGGAGAGTTCACCTCACCATTCTTGCCGATGAGGGTCATCAGCCTATAAATACCACGGGGATTCTCAGTCTGTGCTGCTGCTCCCAGACAAAAAGTTGCAAACAGCAATGTAAAAACAGTTTTCTTCATTGTGTGTGAAAAATGTGTGTGTTAATATTAGTTTTGCATTATTACTTAAAGATTGTAGCACAAAAATACTAAATTCCCCTTATACAGCAAAGGATAGCAGTGTTAATTAAAGATAAAGATAAAAAAGGGGCTAATTTGGTGGAATTTGGGCCCTGATTTTGACGAAAAACGAGAAAAAACACAAAATTTTTCAAAAAAAATGCATTTTTTTCTAGACTGTACCGACCTATGGTACAACCCACGCTTAACTTTGCACTCGTAAACGTAAAACAAAAAAAATTATGTGGATCATTTTTACAGTATTCTTTATGCTATTCCTCTTGTCAAACGAGGAGAAGCAGCAGCGTGAGAGCAACAGTGCAGTCAACCAGGAGCAGAAGAACTATGATAAGGAAAAACGTATGGCGGCATGAGGCCTTTCGTTTGTATTCCGCTCACCTATCCGTACCTTTGAAGCCTGCTATGCAGTCTCAAAGATAGGCTTCACCTCGGAAAAACTCAAATATATTTGGTTATTCTCTCGGTTTGCACTATCTTTGCAGCACTTTTTGACACATTGTATATATATGAGTGCTAAAACACTAAACCGCCTGATGGAGCAGACTGTATCCGAGTTGTCCGAAAACAGCTCGCTGCATGGGCTATTCCATAAGCACAAAGATGGCGATCCCCTACCCTCTGGAAACGTTTTATCAGAGATAGTAGACCTGTGCAGAGCTATCATCTTCCCCGGATTTTATGGTAATTCTACCCTGAGCAGTCAGACGCTGCCCTACCACGTAGGCATGAACGTTGAACGCCTGTACACCTTGCTCTCGCAGCAGATTCAGGCAGGACTGTGTTTCTGCAAGGACGAAGATGACGAATGCAACGGTGAGCGTAACTGCATGGCATGCAAGGCACAGGAGCTAGCTGCAGAATTCATTAGTCGACTTCCACAGATTAGAAACATCCTGGCAACGGACGTTGAGGCCACCTACAACGGCGACCCCGCTGCCGAATCGTATGGCGAGATTATCAGTTGCTACCCCGTCATCAAGGCGGTGACCAACTATCGCATTGCCCACGAACTGCTTGTACTGGGCGTACCCCTTATTCCACGTATCATCACGGAGATGGCGCACAGCGAGACGGGTATTGACATTCACCCAAGTGCTACCATAGGCTCGCACTTCACCATAGACCACGGAACGGGTGTGGTGATTGGTGCCACCTGTATCATAGGCAACAACGTGAAGCTGTATCAGGGTGTGACCCTGGGTGCCAAGAGCTTCCCGTTGGACGAGAACGGCAACCCCATAAAGGGCGTTCCCCGTCATCCTATCCTGGAGGACGATGTCATCGTGTACAGTAACGCCACCATCCTGGGACGCATCACGCTGGCCAAGGGAACCATAGTAGGCGGTAACCTGTGGGTAACAGAGAGTACGCAGCCCGGCGAACAGCTGGTTCAGGCCAAGAAACGCAAGAGCCACGTGGTAAGACCCGAAGACTGGGGAGGGCTTTGAGGATTCAAAATTCAAAAAAATCAAAAAGCAAAAATCAAAAACAATATAATATTTTCATGGAGTTTGAAATGATTGCAAAGACCTTTCAGGGTCTTGAAGAAGTTTTGGCAAAGGAACTGACTGACCTTGGTGCCAATAATATACAGATAGGCCGACGAATGGTCAGTTTTACCGGCGACAAGGAGATGCTGTACCGTGCCAACTTCCAGCTGCGCACCGCCATCCGCATACTGAAGCCCATCAAGCACTTCCGCGCTACCAGTGCCGACGAGGTGTATGATGCCATAAAGGCGATAGACTGGACGGAATACCTGGACAACGACACAACCTTCGCCGTTGACAGTGTGGTATTCAGCAACGAGTTCCGCCACAGCAAGTTCGTGGCCTATAAGGTGAAGGATGCCATTGTGGACCAGTTCCGCGAGAAGACTGGCAACCGTCCCAATATCCGTATCAACAACCCCGACCTGCAACTGCACATCCATGTAGCTGAATATGAATGCACCCTGTCGTTGGACAGCTCGGGCGAGAGCCTGCACCGCCGCGGCTATCGTCAGGAAAGCGTAGAAGCCCCCCTAAACGAGGTATTGGCTGCCGGTATCATCATGCTGACGGGCTGGAACGGTGAGTGCGACCTGATAGACCCCATGTGCGGTAGCGGTACCATAGCCATAGAGGCTGCACTCATAGCACGCGGCATTGCACCCGGTGTTTACAGAAAGGAATATGCCTTTGAGAAGTGGCCCGACTTTGACCAGGAACTCTTCGACAAGATTTACGAGGACGACAGCAAGGAGCACCCCTTCGAGCATCACATCTACGGCTACGACATCAACCGCAACGCCGTAGCCATTGCTACCACCAACGTCAAGGCCGCCGGCCTGAGCAAGGAGGTCAGCATCCAGCAGCAGGACTTTGCCAACTTCACACAGCCTCAGGAGAAGAGCGTCATCATCACCAACCCACCCTACGGCGAGCGTATCTCGGCTCCCGACCTGCTGGGTCTGTACAAGATGATTGGCGAGCGCCTAAAGCACCAGTTCGTGGACAACGAGGCCTGGGTGCTGAGCTACCGCGAGGAATGTTTCGACCAGATTGGCCTGAAGCCCTCTCTGCGTACACCTCTCTTCAACGGAAGTCTGGAATGCGAGTTGCGTAAGTACCAGATCTTCAGCGGCAAGTTCAATGAGATGCGCGCCGAGGGCGGCGACATCAAGACCGCCAAGGAACGCCGCATGATGGCAGACCATAAGCGCTTCAAGCAGCACCGCGAGTTCAAGGACAAGCTGGAGGAGAACCCCAAGGAGCGTATGCGCAAACCCCGCAAAGATGACTGGGGCGAGGACCGTCGCGACTTCAAGAAAGGAAAGGGCGACCGTCGTGACTTCAAGAAGGACGGCGGCAAGAGCTTCGACCGCGGCGGCAAGAAACCCTTCGACCGCAACAAGGGCGGCAACAAAAAGTTCGGCAAAAGATACTTCGATAATGATGAAGACTAAATTGATATTGGCCACACTGCTAGTGGCTGCAACCCAGGCAATGGCACAGAAACTGTTTACACTGGAGGAACTGAACTTCGGCGGAAAGAACTACAGCGTTTCCGTTCCGCAACGATGGAACTACAGCTGGCGCGAAGGGAAACTGATCTTCAAGGACGGTGACAAGACCTACGAGGTTAACCCCGCCAACGGCAAGACAACAGAGTATCAGGCTACAGAGGAGAAGCAGGACCGCCCCAATCCCAGAGGTATTCTGGAATGGTGCAAGGCATCAAACGCTGCTGCCTTCCTGCGCGACAACAATCTGTGGGTCCGTTATGCCGACGGACATGATGTGCAGCTTTCTTCCGACGGCTCACGCGAGATTGTCTATGGCCAGAGCGTTCACCGCGATGAGTTCGGCATCTACAAAGGTACCTTCTGGAGCAAGGATGGCAAGAAACTGGCCTTCTACCGCATGGACCAGAGTATGGTAGCCGACTATCCTCAGGTGAACACCTTCAAGCGTGAGGCTGAACTGGAACCCGACAAGTATCCCATGGCAGGCATGACCTCGCATCAGGTTACCATCGGCATCTTTGATCTGGAAACAGAGAAGACCATCTATCTGAATGTTGGCGACCCTACCGACCGCTACTTTACCAATATCTCTTGGGCTCCGGACGGCAAGACGCTCTATCTCTTCGAGTTGAACCGCGACCAGAACCACTGCACGCTGGACGCCTATGATGTAGCTACTGGCAACAAGCTGAAGACCCTCTACACAGAAACCAGCAACAAGTACGTAGAGCCCCGCCATCCCATTACTTTCCTGCCCTGGGACGACAGCAAGTTCATCTACTGGAGCTGGAAGGACGGCTATACCCACCTCTACCTGATGGATACAGAGGGCAAAGACCTTGGTCAGCTGACCAAGGGCCCCTGGGAGGTGAAGGACATTGTGGGCTTCTGCCCCGCCACCAAGAGCGCCATCCTCATCACCAAGGAAGCTAATGATCTCCAGCGCAATATCTACAGTCTGAATATAAAGACCAAGAAGCGCACCCTGCTGGACAACGGCAAGGGCGTTCACCAGGCCAAGCTGTCTGAGGACGGCCTCTGGCTGCTTGACACTTGGCAGGAGCCCGATGTACCCCGAGCCTGTGCCGTAACCAACACCAAGACGGGCAAGAGCACCCTGTTGCAGACAGCCCCCAACCCTTGGGAGGAGTGGTACCAGCCTATCTTCGAGCAGGGAACCGTAAAGGCTGCCGATGGCAAGACCGACCTGTACTGGCGCATCGTGAAGCCCGCCGACTTCGATCCCAACAAGAAATACCCCGCTGTACTGTACGTCTATGGCGGTCCTCATGCCCATTGCGTAGAGGCATCATGGCACTGGGGCAGCCGTAGCTGGGATACCTACATGGCACAGAAGGGCTACATTGTCTTCAGCATAGACAACAGAGGCAGCGAGGACCGCGGTCGTGACTTCGAACAGGCCACCTTCCGCCACCTGGGTCAGATTGAGATGCAGGACCAGATGTGCGGCATTGAGTACCTGAAGAGCCTTCCCTATGTGGATGCCAACAGACTGGGCGTTCACGGCTGGAGCTTCGGTGGATTCATGACAACATCCCTGATGACCACCTATCCTGATGTCTTCAAGGTGGGCGTTGCCGGTGGTCCCGTCATAGACTGGAAGTGGTACGAGGTAATGTACGGAGAGCGCTATATGGACACCCCCGAGCAGAATCCCGAGGGCTACGAACAGGCAAGTTGCATCAACAAGGCTAAGAACCTGAAGGGCAAGCTGCAGATTATCATCGGCATGAACGACCCTGTCTGCGTGCCTCAGCACTCTCTGCAGTTCCTGAATGCCTGCGCCGAGGCCGGCACACAGCCCGACTTCTACGCTTATCCCGGAGAGGGTCACAACATGGCAGGGCACAAGAGTGTGCATCTGCACGAGAGAATCACTCAGTATTTTGAAGATTATTTAAAGTAACGATATGGTAGTATTATTGTTAGGAAGTGGCGGTCGTGAGCACGCCTTAGCTTGGAAAATTGCTCAGAGCCAGAAATGTGAGAAACTTTTTATTGCCCCTGGTAATGCCGGAACAGCAACGGTGGGCGAGAACATAAATATAAAGGCAGACGACTTTGAAGCTATCAAGGTCTTTGTCTTAAGAAACCGAGTTCAGATGGTAGTAGTAGGTCCCGAAGATCCATTGGTAAAGGGCATCTATGACTATTTCAAAAACGATGCTGAACTGAAAAACATCCCCGTGATAGGTCCTAGCAAGGCCGGTGCCGTAATGGAAGGCAGCAAGGACTTTGCCAAGGGTTTCATGCAGCGTCATAACATCCCCACTGCAGCCTATCAGACCTTCGACGGCGAACACCTGCAGGAGGGAAAAGCATTCCTAAAGACCCTGCAGCCCCCCTATGTACTGAAGGCCGACGGCCTCTGTGCCGGTAAGGGCGTACTGATTCTGCCCACACTAGAAGAGGCTGAAAAGGAGCTGGAGGATATGCTGGGCGGAATGTTCGGCAATGCCAGCAGCCGCGTAGTGATTGAGGAATTCATGAGCGGCATAGAGTGCTCTGTGTTTGTTCTGACAGATGGTAAGGACTACAAGATCCTGCCCGAGGCCAAGGACTACAAGCGCATCGGTGAGGGCGACACCGGTCTGAACACCGGCGGTATGGGAAGTGTAAGTCCCGTTCCCTTTGCCACAACAGAATGGATGAAGAAGGTAGAGGACCGCATCATACGTCCTACCGTAGAAGGTTTGGCAGCTGAGGGCATAGACTATAAGGGCTTTATCTTCTTCGGCCTCATCAACCGTACCAACACTCCCACCGGCGAACCTGAGCCTTACGTCATTGAGTACAACGTCCGCATGGGCGACCCCGAAACAGAGACCGTGATGCTACGTCTGAAGAGCGATATCGTTGACCTCTTTGAGGGTGTCGCCACAGGAACTTTGGCACAGCGCAATGTAGAGTTCGACAACCGCAGTGCTGTCTGCGTGATGCTGGTTAGCGGCGGTTATCCCGGAAGTTATCAGAAGGGCTATCCTATCAGCGGCATAGATCAGGTTGAGGGCAGCGTAGTCTTCCATGCAGGAACAGCCCTGAAAAATGGAGAGGTTGTTACCAACGGCGGTCGTGTGATAGCTGTCAGCAGCTACGGAGCAGACAAAGCCGAGGCCCTGAAGAAGAGCTTCACCGAAGCACAGAAGATTCAGTTCCAGGATAAATACTTCCGCAGAGATATAGGAGCAGATTTGTAAGCCAAGAGGTTAGAGGTTAGCGAGCTTGGTCAATGGTCAATGGTACACAACCGATTCCAGAATAAAGTTGCAGAGAGCGTGGCAACAATGCCCGTCTGTGCTGTTTTGGCTACCATCCTATGGTGGTGGCCGCAGCAGTCGTTTGCTCTGAGCAACATTCTAGGCTGGCTATTGTGTGCCTTTACCACTTATATCTGCATGGAAACAAATGGCGTGCAGCACATCATCCGCATCCGCACCCGTATGATGGCTTGCGTATGGCTCATGCTAGCCGCCAGTCTATCCTTCATGCATCCATGGGGAGCGCCAGCCATCTGCGCCATCTGTCTGACAATGAGCTACTACCTGCTATTCCGTTGCTACCAACTGTATGATTCCACCATATGGATCTACCACAGCTTTCTGTTCCTGGGAGTAGGCAGTATCTTCTCATCTGCCATGCTGTTTATGGGCATCCTCTACTACCTTTACCTGATAGGATTCCTGCGCTCCCTTACATGGCGTGGATTCTGGGCAGGCATATTGGGAATGGCAACGCCCTATTGGTGCTGGGCCATATGGTGCTTCTTTACGAATAAGACAGACATGGTGATGGAAGTCCTGAGCCGCCATCTGGAATGGCAGCCGGTTTCATGGCAGGCATTAGTAGATCTGCCCCTTGCCAGTCATGTGTCGATCGGCTTTGTATGCCTACTCAGCATAGTAGGAATGATTCATTATCTGCAAACCAAATACAATGATAAGATTCACGTCAGAATGATACTCTATATTTATACATTACAAACCTTTCTGCTTATTCTATACCTGCTGCTACAGCCCTGCCAGTATCAGACCACCATGGCCCTGCTGGTAGCAAGCGCCAGCCCACTTATTGCCCATTATTTCTCACTTACGGGCAGCTGGCTTAGCAATATATTCTTTATTCTGTCTCTGCTGCTCTGCGGCGCAATGGCTTATTTCAACTTATGGATGACATCATTCAATATATAATGCCCCTGGGATACTGGGGCATGGGTATTGCAGCATTCATAGCCGGTAGCGTCTTCCCCTTCAGCAGCGAGACACTATTAGCGGGTCTGCTGATGGCGGGTCTGAAACCCTGGTCTTTGTTTGTAAGCGCCACCGTAGGAAATGTGCTGGGCAGTATGTTCAACTACTGGGTGGGTAGCCTGGGAAAGATAGAGTGGATAGAGAAATACCTGCACGTAAAACGCGAGAAGGTGGAGAAGACCCAGCAATGGCTTCAGGGACGCGGTGCCTGGATGGGATTCTTCTGTTTCCTGCCCATTTTGGGAAGTGCCTTGTCCGTAACACTGGGATACATGAGGGCGAACATCGGATTCTCCTTCATAAGCATCCTGTTTGGCAAAGCCATACGTTATGGAATACTAATTATGGTGCTGAACATGGTTAAAGGATAATAATTTTGGCTGCAGAGGAAGAAAAGAGAAAGAAAAATAGTATTTTTGCACAGCGAAAACGAAAAAACAACTAAAATACACACCACTAAATGAAACAGTTCAGATTAGTAGACAACCTGATGGGTTGGATTACCTTTGCCATTGCGGCCTTCGTGTATTGCAGCACGATAGAGCCTACGGCAAGTTTCTGGGACTGCCCTGAGTTCATCACCACAGCTTACAAGCTGGAAGTTGGTCATCCCCCTGGGGCACCCTTTTTTATGCTTACAGCAAACCTGTTTACCCAGTTTGTCAGCGACCCTGCATTGGTAGCACGCATGGTCAACACCATGAGCGCCCTGTTCAGTGCCGCTTGTGTCATGTTCCTGTTCTGGAGTATCAGTCATCTGGGACGTAAGCTTGTAGGCGAGAATGGTCAACTGAAGAACATTGCCCAGCTTATTACCGTAGAGGCAAGTGCCCTGACAGGTGCCTTGGTCTATACTTTCTCTGATACATTCTGGTTCAGTGCCGTAGAGGGCGAGGTGTATGCCTACAGTAGCCTCTTTACCGCTGTGGTGTTCTGGCTGATGCTGAAGTGGGAAGATCATGCTGACGAGCCTGGCAGTGACCGCTGGCTTATCCTCATAGCCTACCTTACCGGACTTAGCATTGGCGTTCACTTGCTAAACCTGCTCTGCGTACCTGCTTTGGTGCTTGTTTATTACTACAAGAAGGCTAAGAACGCTAATCTGAAGGGTGCCCTGCTATCTGTAGTAGGTAGTGCTGTACTGATAGCAGCTGTGCTGTACGGTATCGTTCCCGGTATTGTTAAGGTAGGCGGATGGTTTGAACTGCTGTTTGTAAACCAGTTGAACTATCCCTTCAATACAGGTCTTATCATATACATTATATTATTGGTGGCTATTGTGCTCTGGAGCATCTGGGAAACACGTCGCCAGAAGAGCCGCATGCGCATGAACATCTCTTACCTGCTGAGTGTGGGCATGCTGGGTATTCCCTTCTACGGATACGGCATCACCAGCATAGTGATGGGCATTGTCATCCTGGCAGCCCTGTTTGTGCTGTTGCGATTCAAGAAGGATGGAAAGACCTTCGTCACCGCACGTATGATGAATACCAGTCTGTTGTGTATGCTCATGATTATGATTGGCTACAGCTCATACGCTGTGATAGTCATCCGCAGCTCTGCCAATACGCCCATGGACCAGAACTCTCCCGAGGACATCTTTACCCTGGGAACCTATCTGAGTCGTGACCAGTACGGAGACCGTCCCCTGTTTTACGGACAGGCTTATACAAGTCAGGTGAAACTGAGGGTTGAAGGTAACTATTGCGTTCCCGTTAGCGAGAAGAAGGGACCCGTATATCAGCGTAAAGAGAAAGCTAACCCCGAAGAGCCCGACCGCTACGAGATTCAGCGTTACAACATGAAGTACGTTTACCAGCAAAACATGCTCTTCCCCCGTATGTATAGCGAGGCACATGCCGCTGCTTACGAAAGTTGGATGGGAGGTGTAAAGGGTAACACCAAGAGCTATGAACGCTGCGGCGAAATGATACAGGTAAAGACCCCAACCATGCTGGAAAACATCCGTTTCTTCCTGAGCTATCAGGTTAACTTCATGTACTGGCGTTACTTCATGTGGAACTTTGCCGGACGACAGAATGACATTCAGGGCAACGGCGAGTGGGAACACGGAAACTGGCTGACAGGCATTCCCTTCCTGGATAACCTACGTCTGGGTGACCAGAGCAAGCTGCCAAGCGACCTGCGTCTGAACAAAGGACACAACGTATTCTACTGCCTACCTTTGCTCTTAGGTTTGCTGGGCCTCTTCTGGCAGTTGTTCCGTAACACCAAGGAGAACAACAATGAGGGTGAAAAGCAATTCGGAATTGTCTTCTTCCTGTTCTTCATGACAGGTCTGGCAATTGTTATCTACCTGAACCAGACACCTATGCAGCCCCGAGAACGTGACTATGCTTACGCTGGTTCGTTCTACGCCTTTGCAATATGGGTTGGTCTGGGTGTTGCTGCCGTTGCAGACTATCTGCAGAAGGTGCTCAAGAACGAGAAGCTCTGCGCCGTGCTGAGCTGCCTATGCGTGCTGGTGCCTATTCAGATGGCCTCACAGACATGGGATGACCATGACCGCTCAGGGCGTTATACCTGTCGCGATTTCGGTCGTAACTATCTGCAAACACTGTCACAGAACAATAATCCAATCATCTTCACCAACGGCGATAACGACACCTTCCCCTTGTGGTACGCACAAGAGACCGAGGAGTTCCGTACTGATGCTCGCGTCTGCAACCTCTCTTATCTGCAGACCGACTGGTACATAGACCAGATGAAGCGTCCTGCCTATGAAAGTCCCGCCGTTCCCATTCACTGGAGCCGTCTGCAGTATGTGGCCGGTACCCGCGAGGGAGTCAGCGTTCGTCCCGGAGTACTGGAGCAGGCCATAGAGGCATACAAGAACGATCCCGTACTGATGCATCAGGTACTGGGCGACAATCCGTACGAGTTACGTAACATCATAGACAAGTGGGTGTTGAACAGCAATCCTGAATTGCAGATTATCCCCACTGACTCCATCGTCCTGACTATAGATAAGGAGGCTGTCCGTCGTAGTGGAATGATGATTGCCGGAGACAGCATACCTGATTATATGCACATCAACCTGAAGGGCAAGCGTGCCGTTTACAAGAGCGAGATGATGATGTACGAGATGCTGGCCCAGTGCAACTGGGAGCGTCCCCTCTACGTTGCCATCACCGTTGGTAAGGATAATTACGGTTGTCTGGGTGACTACTTCGTTCAGGAAGGTCTTGCCAGCCGTATCACTCCCTTCAAGACCAGCGAGACTGGCAAGGATATGGATACCGACAAAATGTACGAGAACATCATGACACGTTTCGCATTTGGTGGAGTTAGCAATCCTAACATCTATCTGGATGAGACGGTTACCCGTATGTGCTACACCCATCGCCGCATGATTGCCCAACTGGCAACACGCATGTTGCAGGAAGGTAAGAAAGACAAGGTGGCTCGCCTGATAGCTTATGCCGAAAAGGTGCTGCCTCCAACAACCCTGCCTCACAACTATGCCGGTTACTCTTTGGATCTGGCTCGGGCATGGATAGCCGTCGGCAACAAGAAGATGGCAGAGAATATATCTTTCCCTGTAGCAGTCAACTCTGCCGAATACCTGAACTGGTACCTGAGCCTGCCCTCTAAGATGTTGTTGCAAAGCGAGAAAGACTGTATGTACTACCTCTATCAGATGCATGCCGCAACCGAGGTATTGCAAGCCTCAGGAAGCAGCAAGGCCAAAGAGATGATGATGATGCTGGATACCTTCAACAAGGTCCTGCAGACCCAGTTGTATGGCGCCGCCGGCATCGGCACATCTGCTGAGGAGGAGGGAACTGTAGAAGCAGACAGCTAATCAGTGATAATAGAACAACCCGCAATATTCCTGCGTTGGCTTTTCCCACATGCCTTGTGGAGAATGGACCATCATCAGAAGTCAGTGTACCTGACCTTTGATGACGGTCCTATCCCAGAGGCAACTCCCTTTATCCTTGATACACTGGACCGCTTCAATGCCAAAGCCACCTTCTTTATGGTAGGTGAAAATGCCGTCAAATATCCTCATTTGCTAGAGGAAGTCCGTCGGCGTGGGCACCAAGTAGGTAACCATACCTATAACCATCTCTCAGGTATGAGGCATTTTACATGGACCTACCTGGCCAACATCAAGAAGGCTGATGAGATTCTGCACACACGTCTCTTCCGTCCGCCACATGGATGGATCAGAACCGTACAATATCGGGTCTTAAGACATGTAGGTATCAAAGTGGTAATGTGGGATGTAGTGACCCGAGATTACAGTCGTCTGCTCACTGCTGATGACGTACTGAATAATGTCAAGCGCTACACTCGGCCAGGCAGCATCATCACCTTCCATGATTCTCTCAAGAGTATTGACAAACTAAAGCATGCCTTACCCAAGGCACTTAACTGGCTGCAAGAACAAGGATATGAATTCCGTACCATTGAATAGCAAAGATCTGAAAGCCCAGGCCCTGCGTCTGGGCTTCGTTGCCTGTGGAATGGCTCCTGCCGAGCCTGTCCAGGAATGGTACGCACAGCATTTCCAACGATGGATACAGTTAGGTCTTTGTGCCGACATGGAATATATGCAGCGCCACATTGACATGCGTTTGCAACCTACCCTCTTGCATCCAGGGGTGAAAACCATTATCAGCGTAGCCCTAAACTACATGCCAAGTAACCAGCAACCTGGCATCAGCCTTTATGCACAAGGCAAAGATTACCATGATGTGATGCGCCAGCGTCTTCTGTTACTAATGCAGCAGGCAGGACTACAGGGACGCTGCTTTGTTGATACAGCCCCCGTATTGGAAAGATACTGGGCATGGCGCAGCGGTATTGGAGAGTTTTGTCGCAACAACTTAATCTCTGTACCCGGATACGGCCCTACCGTCTTCTTGGGTGAGATATTTGCAGAACAGGAGTTTGACCATTACGACTTGCCGATCTGTTCACCACCACAGGAATATTCCGGCTGGGAGTCACTTTGTCCGGCACTTACCCCCGACGGTCTGGATGCCCGACTGTGTCTTAGCTATCAGACTATAGAGAACCGCGGAGAGCTACCTGCCGATGTACAGCTGCGACGCACCTTCTACGGATGCGACCGCTGCCTACGAGCCTGTCCACAATTCAAGGAATCACACCCGACTACAGAAGAAGCCTTCCAACCTTCTCCCGAACTTCTGAACATGCGGGAAGAAGACTGGCGAACTCTCACTCAGGAACAATACCAAACCCTCTTCAAAGGCTCGGCAGTGAAAAGAGCAAAATATCAGGGGCTTATCCGCAATATTCTTAACTGGAAACCATAAGAATAAAGGAATGTCGGGTTAGTTTATACGAAAAGAAAACAAAAAAAGAGCGAGGCTTAATGCTTCGCTCTTTCATTTAGGTCGGGATGACAAGACTCGAACTTGCGACCTCGCGCCCCCCAGACGTGTGCGCTACCAACTGCGCTACATCCCGTTCCTTATTTTTGTGGGTGCAAAGTTATGGCATTTTTTTGTTACTTGCAAATTTTTGCGTAATTTTGTGCTCGAAATCGCTAAATTTGAATTGATGAGCCATTTTCTGACATATCCTTGCAAGCAAATAAAAGGTCGAATTGTACTTCCGGCCAGCAAAAGTATCAGCAACAGAGCCTTACTCATAAATGCTTTGGCGGGAAACAAAGAACTTCCTCAGAACTTGTCTGATTCAGATGACACATGCGTAATGCTTCGTGCCCTACAAGATATGCCAGAGACCATAGACATAGGTGCTGCAGGAACTGCCATGCGTTTCATGACCGCCTATCTTAGCGTTACCCCAGGTGAACATATTATTACAGGAACGGAACGCATGCGTCACCGCCCTATCGCCATCCTAGTGGATGCACTACATCAATTGGGGGCATCTATTACATATGAAGGCGAAGAAGGTTTTCCTCCGCTCCGCATTATAGGAAGCGATAAATTGGAAGGCGGAGAACTGACTGTACCCGGCGATGTAAGTTCGCAATACATATCTGCCCTGCTGATGATTGCCCCTACCCTGCGAAAAGGTCTCCGTCTAAGATTAACTGGCAACATCGCCAGCAAGCCATATCTGGAAATGACACTTAGCATGATGCGAGAATTCGGCGCCAAAGCAGACTGGTCAAGCGAAAATACCATTGAGGTACAGCCCAGCCCCTATCAACAACACAACTATCACATAGAAAGTGACTGGAGTGCTGCCAGCTACTGGTACGAGATTGTTGCACTCTCAGCTGATGAAGACTCGCAGATTGACTTGGTAGGCTTGCATAGTGAAAGCATTCAAGGCGATAGCAAAGTCAAGCAGCTGTTTAACGAATTGGGCGTTGAGACACAGTATTATATTGAGGCAGATGGTACGGAAATAACCAGACTCAGAAAATGCGGAAATACTACCAACCACTTTAGCTACAATTTCACCCACCAACCTGATTTGGCACAGACATTTGTCGTTACCTGTGCTATGCTGAAAATTCCTTTCCGCTTTACAGGGCTTCATAGCCTGAAGATCAAGGAGACCGACCGCATAACTGCCCTGCGCACAGAGCTACGTAAGTTGGGCTACGATATACAAGAGCAAGACAACAGCATACTCTTCTGGGATGGAGAACGCTGTCAGGCTGAAGAAAAAACTGCCATAGACACCTATCAAGACCACCGCATGGCAATGGCCTTCGCTCCGTGTATCCTAAGACAGAACTCCCTTTGTATTAACAATCCCGAAGTGGTAAGCAAGAGCTACCCTCACTTCTGGGAAGATTTTTCAAACATATGTTCTATATCCTCTCTATAATGGGATTGGCATTGTTGGGCGGCATTGCCGCCCTGACGCACTTCCTTAGGAACCGGCACTACCAAAAACTTGTAGAAAAAGGGGAACTGACGGAAGAAGATGTGCCCGCTGAGATTAATCCCGCCGACATGGAATGTTGCGGTCAGCATGAAGTATGCGAAAAGGAAAGCCTATTGGCAGCTATCAGCAAGCAGATAGAATATTATGATGACGAGGAACTGGACCGTTTCAGGGGCAGAGAAGGTAACGATTACACAGAGACTGAGACTGAAGAATTTCGCAACATATTATACACCATGCACTCTGAGGAGGTTGCAGGATGGGTCAGAAGCTTGCAACTTAGGCAGGTAAACCTGCCAGATGATGTAAAAGACGAGGTATTCCTGATAGTTGGGGAAAGAAGGATGAACTAAGCCACAATTCTTGATTCATAATTCACATTTGGGCAATAAAATAGTTCGCGCGCACGTTATTAAAAAGGCATGGAGAAGAAAAGATACTTAAGAAATGGCATAAGCATGGGAATACTCATGCTAATGTTGTTATGTATCACCACTGCCTGCTCCATTAAGAAGAATACCCCTACAACCCGCTTCTATCATGCTATGACCGCCCGTTTCAATACACTTTACAACGGAGAGGTGGCATATTTGGAAGGCGAGGAAGCACAGATGAAGTCGCATCAGGATGACTACAACCGCCTGCTCCCCATGTACATTAGCACCAACAAGTCAACAGCAGGAGTTGGCAAGAGCAACTATGAGACCACCATCACAAAGTGCGAGAAAGCTATCAAGCTACACAGCATGAAGAAGCGCCCCACAGTAAATGCAACACAAAAGAAAAATGACAAACAGAAAGCCTTTCTAGCAAGGAAAGAGTTCAATCCTTACATTTACCACGCATGGCTGATGATGGCGGAAGCGCAATTTCAGAAAGGAGAATTTATAGAAGCTGCCAGCACCTATAACTACATTATCCGACTGTATTCCACACAGCCTGAGATTGCAAGCATTGCCAAAGCCAAACTGGCCAGATGCTATGTAGCATTGGACTGGGCCTATGATGCAGAGGATATTCTGAACAAGATGAAACGAGACAGCATCTCGCGTATGGGGCAAAAGGAAAAAGACAACACAACGGCAGCATACCTGATCCTGACCAACCAGTACGAAGAAGCTATCCCCTATGTAATAAAATCCATCAAAAATACCAAGCGGAAACAGAGTAAGACACGTCTGAAATACCTACTCGGGCAGCTCTATCAGCAAACAGGGCAGAACGAGGAAGCCTATAAGTCATACGCTAAAGTTATGCGTGCCAACCCTCCGTACGAGATGGCATTCAGTGCCCGTATAGCCCAGACTGAGGTTATGCCCAGCAGCAAATTCAGTCAGATGATAGCCAAGCTGAAGAGAATGGCCAAGAGCGACAAGAACAAAGACTATCTAGATAAGGTCTATTACGCAATGGGTAACATCTACATGAACGTAAATGACACCACTCATTGCATCTACGCATGGGAGAAAGGCGTAAAGGACGGAACCAAGAATGGTCCGGACAAAGCTATGCTGCTGCTGAAGCTCAGTAATTTGTATTGGGAGATGGAGAAGTACATCGATGCCGCCCGCACCTATAAGGCTTGCGTAGCTATCTTGGACAAGGAACATGAAGAATATAAGGAAACTGAGCGACGAAGCAAGATACTGACGGAACTAGGACCTCATTTGAGCGCTATTAAGCTACAAGACAGCCTGCAAGCTTTAGCCAAGTTGCCAGAAGCTGAATATCTGGCCGCTATAGACCGCGTAATTGAACAACTGAAAAAGGAAGAAAAGGAAGCCGAGAAGAAAGCTGCCCAGAACGGTACGAACGCCAACGGTCAACGACCAACAACTAACACCAATACCGCCCAGACTAACAGACCTATAGCAGGCAATGCCGGAGCAGGGAACCAACCGAAGGGTGCCTGGTACTTCTACAACCCGACATCAGTAAAGAGAGGTATTGAGGAATTTGTCCGCAGATGGGGACAACGCAAGAATGAAGACTTGTGGCGCATTAGCAATAAAGCCTCCTATGCTGCTGCAACAGGTATTGAGGATTCAAGTTTCAACGAAGAGACAGGTGGCGATGACGACAGCCTTTACGGTTCTGCAGAGACAGACTCGATAGATTCCTCAGAAAAAGCCCGCAAGGACTCTATTGCTAACGACCCTCATCATAGAGAATTCTATCTGAAACAGATTCCCTTCACAGAAGAACAATTAGCGGAATCAAATGCTATCCTAAGTGATGGTCTATACAATGCAGGCATTATGGAACAAGAGAAGCTTGAGAACTGGCTCCTGGCAGAGAAAACCATGCAACGTCTGCTGACCGATTTCCCTGAACACGACAATATAGACAATATCTATTACCACCTCTTCCTTTTGTACGGAAGACTTGGCAATCAGGAGAAAGCAGAATACTACAGAGCCTTGCTGCTTGAGGAATATGCCGACACTAAGCTGGCAGCCCTTTTGGGCAACCCCAACTACGACATGATTGCGCGAAACGGCACCCATGTCGAGGACTCTGTATATGCTGCCTCCTATAATGCATATCAAGCAGCCGACTATGCAGAAGTGGAGAAGAATTACCAGTTCAGCACAGAAAACTTCCCCGCCGGCAAAAACCGTGCCCGCATGCTCTTTATTCGTGCCATGAGTCAACTTTATGGAGGTGAACGTGACAGCTTCATGGTAAGCCTGAAAGAAGTAATCCAGAACTTCCCCAAGGAAGAGGTAACAGAGATTGCCAACTCCATAATTAAAGGTTTGGAAGCCGGACGATTACTGATGGACGACCGCTATGACGCCAGCAGCATCTGGGGTAGAAGAACACGCCAGGCTTCGGGCGACAACACAGAAGTGGCTCCAGAGCTGAAGGAAGACCGTTACAGCAACTTCGTCTTCGTTTTGGCATATCCAACCAACAGCCTGGATGAAAACCAATTGCTCTTTGAGGTAGCACGCTACAACTTTACCTCGTACATGGTCAGGAACTTTGATATAGAGATTCTGGAAAATCAAGGCATTACCATGATGTGCGTGAAGGGGTTCCTGTCTTATGATGAGGTTCATTCCTACGCCCAGACGCTTTATGCAGACAAACACATGAATACTCTATTGGAAGGCATCAGAACATTGCTGATATCAGAAGATAACCTGAAACTGATAGGAAAAGACTTCAGCTTTGATGACTACAAAGCCTTCTACGAGGAGAAATTTGCTCCTATGGATATTCCTGAAGACCTACGGATTGACGAGCCTACCAACCTCCAGATTATTGATCCTGACGATTACGTCCCCGAGGATAACAAGAAATCTAAGGAGGAGGAAGAAGAGGACGAGGATGACTTCCCGTATGGATTCTGATTAATTCACAATTCATAATTCATAATATGGCTGCATACAGACTGCTTTGGGTTGATGATGAGATAGAGTTGCTGAAGGCACATATCTTGTATCTTGAAAAAAAAGGATATGTGATAGAGACAGTAACTAACGGATACGATGCTCTGGACCGCTGTACGGAAGAGACTTTCGACCTAATTCTGCTTGACGAGAACATGCCCGGCCTCAGTGGCCTGGAGACGTTAAGCCGGATTAAAGAGCAAACACCCAGTACACCTGTGGTAATGGTTACCAAAAGCGAAGAAGAAAACATCATGGAGCAAGCCATTGGTGCTAAGATTGCCGACTATCTGATAAAACCCGTTAACCCTACTCAGATTCTGCTGACACTAAAGAAAAACCTACATCAGAAGGAGATTGTAACAGAACAGCAGACAAGCGCCTACCAGCAGGACTTCGGTAAGATTGGCATGCAAATCAACGACTCACTTTCGTTGGAGGAATGGATTGAGGTTTACAAACGCCTTACCTATTGGGAATTGCAACTATCAGAGACGGACAGCGCCATGAAGGAGATGCTGAGCATGCAACGTTCCGAGGCAAACAGGGAGTTTACAAAATTCATCCGCAAGAACTATACCAAATGGATGAGCAAGCCTGAAGAACGCCCCGTGATGAGTCCGGATATCTTCAAGCACAATGTTTTCCCTCATTTAAACAACGAGGAAAAGGTGTTCCTAGTAGTAATAGACAACTTTAGGTATGACCAATGGCGTATGCTGTATAACGAGATTGCCGACCTCTTCAATATCGAGGAAGACTTGTACTGCAGCATCCTGCCCACAGCAACCCAATATGCACGTAACGCCATCTTCAGTGGCTTGATGCCCGATGTCATAGAACGCATGTTCCCCGACCTTTGGGTTGACGAGGACAGCGAGGAAGGGAAGAACCTTAACGAGGCTCCTTTGGTACAGACACAGTTCGACCGTTACAGACGCAAGAATACATTCAGCTACCACAAGATTAACGACTCACAAGCTGCAGAAAAACTGGTTCAACAAATTCCGCACCTGCAGAAATATGATCTGAATGTAGTTGTAATGAACTTCATAGACATGCTTAGTCATGCCCGTACAGAAAGCCGTATGGTACGCGAATTGGCAAGCAACGAGGCAGCTTACCGCAGCATTACGCAGAGTTGGTTCCGCCATTCACCCGTTGGCGACCTCTTCCGCACTTTAGCTGCCAGCAACTACACTATTGTCCTGACAACGGACCACGGTAGCATCCGATGCTACAACCCCGTAAAGGTAGTGGGCGACAAGAACACCAACACCAACCTGCGATACAAGCTGGGCAAGAATCTCAGCTACAATCCCAAGGAAGTTTTCGAGATTAAGGAGCCTCATCAAGTAGGACTGCCCAGGCCTAACCTGAGCACTACATACATCTTTGCTACAGGTGACGACTTCTTTGCCTACCCCAACAACTACAATTACTACGTTCAGTATTACAAAGACACCTTCCAACATGGAGGCATCAGTATGGAGGAAATGCTAATTCCACTGATCACGTTGCGAGGAAAAAAAAGATAAAGACCTATGGAAATAAGATTCAAGGAAGAAGATATCAGACAGGCTGCCCAGCAGTTTGTTGAAGCGATGGGAGAGAATACCGTTTTTGCCTTCTATGGCAAGATGGGAGCCGGTAAGACAACATTCATAAAAGCTTTATGCGAAGAGTTGGGAGTGGAAGATACCGTTACGTCACCCACCTTTGCTATTGTAAACGAATATGAGGCAGCCAAAGGCCGCCCCATATATCATTTTGATTTCTACCGTATCAAGAAGGTTTCCGAAGCCTACGATATGGGATGCGAAGAGTACTTCTACAGCGGCCATCCCTGTTTTATAGAATGGCCTGAACTGATAGAGGAAGTGCTACCCGAGGAGACGGTTAATGTCACCATAGAAGCACTGCCGGACGGAGAAAGGCGATTAGTTTTCTAAAGACTCGCCATACTCCAACTCACCGTCTACCACCCAACGGAGGTCTTCTGGGTCAAAGTCGCCCATCTTCTCCTTCTTGGCTTTCTTGGCTATGTATTCGGCTACGGCATCTATGTCTATGTCTACCTCGTCCTGATTGCCTGATTTCTCAAGCAAATCCACATAATACTCACCTATCACATCCAGGAAGTAGTACAGGTCATCTTCTGTAAACTTCTCCTTTACGTCCTGTGGCAGGTAATTCTTTATAAACTCTACCGTCAAGCGGTCGTCCTCGGCATCAGCCAGGAAGTCTTCTTCAATGTTTCCCATAGCGCAATCTCTTTAAAGCATGTTCTTGAGTTTCTCTTCGAAAGCAGGACGTGCAGCTGCGCCGACAATCTTGTCAACCACTTCACCACCCTTGATGAAGAATATTGTCGGAACATTGCGTACACCAAACTTAACGGCCAACTCCTCATCTTCTTCTACATCGCACTTGCCAATAATAGCCTGTCCCTCATAATCCTGAGCCAAAGCATCAATGATAGGACCAACACGCTTGCAAGGGCCACACCAGGTTGCCCAGAAGTCCAATACGATGGGCTTGCCAGTTGCTACTAACTGTTCAAAATTCTCGCTGTTAATAATCTGTGCCATACCAATTATAATTTATAATGTATAGATAATAAAATTAGTTTATCTTGTACTTTGTCCACTCATTGCCATCCAGGAAATCCATCAGTCCCTTTGTAACCCGATAACATTTGCTCTTGGATTTCATATGTAGAACAGGCATATTTCCTCCTCCGTAGATATTCCACTTAATTTCTATCTGAGGAGTTTGCTGATCCTTATCTTTAGGCTTCTGCATCTGCTGAATATGTTTACTCAGTTCAGCCATAGCATTGCTGTCCAGTTTGTTGGAATCAAAGGATATGGTGATACTCTGTACGAGTTGTTCCTTCACATCAGGCAAGAACTGCACCTTTCCTATCTTCAATTCCAACATATCCTTGTTATACTGACGGGGCTGAACACGGCCTGTTATATACACCAGATTACCCTCCTGTGAAAGATAGCCACGCCACTGTGCCCAATCGTTTCCGAACAATGCAATCTCTGCAGGACCCGTATAATCCTCTACCATAACAATACCATAAGGCTGGTTTGTCTTGGTGATGCCTTGGCGTTTCAATCCAGTTACGATGCCACCCAAGCTTACATCGGAATTAGCAAACGGCGTAAGATCATTCATCTGATCCATGTGCATGTTGCAGATGCCATTCAATATTACACCGTATTCATCAAGGGGATGAGCCGAAAGATAGATGCCCACCAGCTCACGTTCTTTATTAAGACGTTCCAAATCATTCCATCGTTCCGTTACAGGAATGGGCGGAAGGTGTCTGTCTATAGCCTCCATACCGAAGAGCGAGAACTGTGCCTCCATCTTTGCTTGCTGATACTGGGTGCCGTATTTGGTGAGCGAATCCACAAAGATTTCGCCTTTTGAGTTGGGAGCAATAAACTGCTCTCTGCTTATCTGAGCAGAGAAGGTATCAAAGGCACCACTCAGAGCCAAACATTCTATACCACTCTTCTTGACAGCAGGGATGGAGACACGCTCCACAAAGTCAAACACATCCTTATAACGTCCGTTCTTCTCACGCTCAGAGATGATGGCAGCGGCAGCAGCCTCTCCCAATCCCTTGATGCCGTTCAGACCAAAGCGAATCTGTTGTTTGTCATTAACACCGAAGTTAACATGCGACTCATTGATATCCGGTCCTAATACCTCTATCTTCAGGTTGCGGCATTCATCCAGCAACTTGGTAATTTCCTTTATATCGTCCTTTCTTCGGGTGAGAAGGGCTGCCATAAACTCTGCAGGATAATGGGCCTTCAAGTAAGCTGTCTGGTATGCCACCCATGAATAGCAGGCCGCATGAGACTTGTTGAAGGCGTAGGAAGCAAACTTTTCCCAGTCGCCCCAAATCTTATCCAAAATATCAGGATCATAACCACGTTCCTTACCTCCATTAATGAAGAGCGGCTTCATCTCATCAACAATAGCCTTCTTCTTCTTACCCATAGCCTTACGCAAAGCATCACTCTGACCTCGTGTAAAGCCTGCCAACAGACGACTCAGCAACATCACCTGCTCCTGATAAACGGTAATGCCATACGTATCCTTCAGGTATTTCTCCATCACAGGGATATCGTAGGTAATCTCCTCCTGTCCGTTTTTACGTCTGATGAACGATGGGATATAGTCCATGGGACCAGGACGATAGAGGGCGTTCATGGCTATGAGGTCTTCAAAGACCGTTGGCTTCAGTTCCTTCAGGTATTTCTGCATACCAGCCGACTCAAACTGGAAGGTTCCTACCGTAAGACCCTTCTGGTACAGCTGATATGTCAGTTCATCATCAATGGGAATGTGGTCAAGGTCGATATCTACGCCATGAGCCTCCTTGATAACTCGACAGGCTTCCTTCAACTCGGAAAGGGTCTTCAGCCCCAAGAAATCCATCTTTATAAGACCCGTACTCTCAATAACATGGCCGTCATATTGTGTAACAGCCGTCTTGCGGTCAGGAAAATCGGGGTCGTCGGCTGTTGAAATAGGAACATGATCCGAAATCGGATCACGACAGATGATAAATCCACAGGCATGAATACCCGTTCCTCTGATCTGCCCCTCCAACTGCTGAGCATATTTAATGGTATCTGCTTCACGATAATCAGGCGAGAACTGAGCCGACTGCAACTCGGGTGTGCAGGAGATGGCATTCTTCAGGTTCATCTTCATACCATCAGGCAAACGGTCAGGTATTGCCTTACAGAGGGCATTACTCCTATCCAATGGCAAGTCTTCCACACGAGCAACATCCTTGATGCTGTTCTTGGTTGCCATAGTGCCGTAGGTGATAATATGGGCACAGTTCTCATGCCCGTACTTATCCATTACCCATTGCAGCACCTTGCCTCTACCATCATCCTCAAAGTCGGTATCGATATCCGGCAAAGAGATACGGTCGGGGTTCAGGAAACGCTCAAACAGCAGGTCGTATTTCAGAGGGTCCAACTTGGTGATTCCCAGGCAATAGGCTACCACACTACCTGCAGCAGAGCCACGACCAGGTCCTACCCACACATCCAGATCCTTACGTGCCGAATTGATAAAGTCCTGCACTATAAGGAAGTAACCTGGGAAACCCATCGTCTTCATGATGTGCAACTCAAACCTTATACGGTCATCCACCTCTTTATCTAACGGCTCTCCATATATTCTGCGTGCACCTTCGTAAGCCAGTTTCCCTAAGAAATCAGCCTCAAACTTGATTCTGTAAATCTTGTCATAGCCACCCAACTTCTTTATCTTCTTCTCGCCTTCTTCCTTAGGAAGCGGATTCTCTCCGTTCTCATCGCTGGTGAATTCGCGGAACAGGTCTTCCTCAGTATATTTTTGTCTCCATTGTTCCTCTGTTCCGAATTCCTCAGGGATGGGGAAGAAAGGCATGATGGGGTCTGACTCCAGATTGTATGTCTCTATCTTATCCAGAATCTCCACCGTATTGCTGAGTGCCTCCGGGATGTCTGCAAAGAGGTTGTTCATTTCCTCCTTGGTCTTGAACCATTCCTGCTTGGTGTACAGCATGTGAGGCTCTGAAATCTTCTTGCCAGTAGACAGGCATAGCAAGCGCTCGTGAGCATCAGCATCGGCCTCGTTCACAAAGTGGCTATCGTTGGTACATACAAGCTTGATATTCAGTTCGCGAGCTATCTTAATCAGTTCCGCATTTGATATCTGCTGCAAGGGGAAGGTTTCCCTATTGGCATTTACATTAGGATCCTTCACCTCGTGACGCTGCAGCTCCAGATAGTAATCATCCCCAAAGACATCCTTAAACCATTGAGCCGACTGTCGGGCACCCTCCAAATCACCCTTCAGAATCTTTGAAGGAACCTCTCCGGCAATACAGGCAGAACAGCAGATAATATCCTCATGAAAAAGTTTGAGGTCGTCATGATCTGTTCTGGGTCGCCCATAGAAGCCATCCACCCAGGCACGCGAAACCAGTTTAATCAGATTTCTGTACCCATTTAGGTTCTTTGCCAACAGAATCAGGTGATTACCGCTACGGTCTATACTGGGATTACTCTGGTCTTCCTTCCTACGTCGGGCCACATAGACCTCGCAACCGAAGATAGGCTTAAAGGGTTCCAACCCTTCTTTTTTCCTACCCTTATTAACAGAGTTACAGTAATCAAAGAAGTCTTTTATACCAAACATATTACCATGATCGGTAAGCGCCATACCACGCATTCCATCCCCAACAGCCTTGTCCACCATCTTAGAGATAGAGGCCTGTCCGTCGAGCAAAGAATACTGAGAATGAACGTGTAAATGTATAAAATCTTCCATCTTACCTGTTATGTACCAATAATTGTACAAATATAGCGTTTTTTCTTGGAACGCAAAGAGCTGCACCCCCTTTTGTTAAAGAAAAGGCCAAAATTACGCCAAAAGTTTTTGATAAATAACAAAATTACCCTATCTTTGTATCCAAAGTAAAACAATCCCTATGGGAAAAAGACTAAAGAAATTAAAGAGGATAAAGAAGATTAGGCTACATCACGAAGGCACCCGCACCTTGGTGTTAGGTGCTATTTTCTTGTTAGCAGCTAACGCCTTGTTGCACTTCTGTATCCCCAACCAATTCCCATTCTACGTCTTTGCAGGAGTAAGCATCTGCGTATATTTGATTCTGGCCAATTTCTTCCAGTGTCCTATTCGTTGTTTCGAGGGTGATACAGACGGTCTGGTTATTGCTCCCGCCGATGGCAAGGTAGTAGTTGTAGAAGAAGTCGAAGAGACCGAGTACTTCCATGACAAGCGCATCATGGTAAGTATCTTCATGAGCCTGCTGAACGTACATGCCAACTGGATTCCCGTTGACGGCACCATCAAGATGGTAAGACACCACGACGGCAATTTCTTTAAGGCCTGGCTTCCCAAAGCCAGCGAGGAGAACGAACGCTGTACCGTAGTGATTGCAACAGCCGATGGAACGGAAATCCTGGCTCGCCAGATAGCCGGTGCTATGGCCAGGAGAATTGTCACCTATCCTCACGAGGGAGATGCCTGCTTTGTAGACGAGCACCTGGGATTCATCAAGTTCGGCTCACGCGTGGACCTTTTCCTACCTTTAGGAACTGAAGTCTGCGTGAAGCTTAATGACAGAACGGTAGGTAATGAAACCATTATTGCCCACCTTAAACCTCATAAAGAGGAAGAATAATCATCATGGCAAACTTTATTATTAAAAATACGCCCAACACAATTACCTGTTGTAATCTGATGAGCGGCTGTATCGCCACAGGATGTGCCTTTCATGGTCATTTCTTCTGGGCAGTTATCTGGATTGTAATTGGCGCCGTCTTTGATTTCTTCGACGGCATGTCAGCCAGAGCACTTGGTGTTTCTTCCCCTATTGGCAAGGAATTGGACTCGCTGGCAGACGTGGTTACCTTTGGCGTTGCTCCCAGCGCGATATTATTCTGCCTGTTCCGTCAGGTTCACTACCCGGAAATTCTTATACCCCTAAAGGGCTTTATCCCCTATACCGCTTTTATTATGGCAGCCTTTTCTGCCCTGCGTCTGGCTAAATTCAATTTGGACGAGCGTCAGAGCACCCAGTTCATAGGACTTCCCACCCCCGCCAACGCATTATTCTGGGGGTCTCTGGTACTGGGGCAACATGCCTTCCTGGTATCACAGAAGTTCAATGCCGTATTCCTGTTCCTCTTCATGCTGCTTTTCTGCATGTTGTTGGTGAGCGAGGTTCCCATGCTTGCTCTGAAGTTCAAAGATCTCAGTTGGGAGAAGAACAAGGTAAAGTTTATCTTCATTCTTGGCTGCCTTCCCTGTTTCCTTTTGGGAACCAGCTGTTTTGCCGCCATCATCCTCTGGTATGTAGCATTGTCTATCATCACAGATGTTATGGCAAGACGTAGCCAGAATCTTTAAAACACAAAGTATTTCTTTTTCGTCCGACTAGGGCGGACTCCTATCAAAAGCAATATACCGTTTCGCTGAGAGAGAAACGGCCTTTCGCTATCAGTAATACGGCCTTTCGCTAAGAGCGTTGTTATATACCATAGCTTTTTTCCTCTTTTCATTCTTCATTTTTCACTTTTCTTCGTATCTTTGTGCCACTAAACAAAGATAAGGATGAAACATTATATTATCTTATTGATTGCGGCTCTGTCAGTACTCTGCGCCAAAGCACAGGAGGAAATAATAACAGAGCCCGCAAGAAAGGATACCATCAGACTACTGACGATTGGAAACAGTTTCTCGCAGGATGCTGTGGAACAATACCTGTACGAACTAGCCAAAGAGGCAGGCATACATATGATAATAGGTAATGCCTACAAGGGCGGACAGAGTCTGGAGCAACATTGGACAGACCTCACTCAGGAACATGATGTATATGAATACCGTAAGGTGGTAAACGGCGTCCGTCACAATATGCCGCATGCTTTACTGAACCCTATCATCACAGATGAACCATGGGACTTTATCAGCTTTCAGCAAGCCAGCCACTATAGCGGACTGACAACAACATACGAGCCATACCTGTCACAACTGGTTCAGTTTACAGACAGCGTAAAGACAAGTCAGGATGTACGATATGGATGGCACATGACGTGGGCTTACTCCAAGGATTCCAATCACAACGGGTTTGCTAACTATAATCGCAGTCAGGAAATTATGTACGACAGTATACGTTATGCGGTACAGTGGACACAGATCCTGCATCCCGAGTTCTCGTTCAACGTACCAAGCGGTACAGCTATTCAGAATGCACGCACCACATATCTGGGCGACAACATGAACCGCGACGGATACCATCTGGATTTGAAATTTGGTCGATATACAGCCGCCTGCACATGGTTGGAGGTACTGACGGGCATCTCCCCCGTAGGACTGAACTTCAAGCCTGAAGGGGTTGATATAGCAGCGGCTCATGCCTGCCAGGTAGCAGCACACGCAGCTGTCCAGAATCCCTTTGAAGTGACCGACCTGAGCACAGAAGGCTTCAACGCAAGGAATGACATTACTCCAACAGGACTTGTAAAGTTCAACTTCGGAGAGAAACCAGAAGCCGACCCTAATTGGAATAGCATCACACCGCAAATGCGTACCTTTACCTGGATTACGGACACCAATGGCAATGTTACAGGCATAATACTGACCACCCAAAACGCTTTCATAGGCACAAACTTAAACGGGCCAAGCTATACTACTACCAACATGTTAATGCCCGGCAGCGTATCTCAGTCATGTATGTGGGGATATGCTGCAGACAGTTTCGGAAACCAGAAACCAAAGAAATCATGTACCATTACCTTGGGACACATGAATCCTGATCTGAAATACGATTTTACATTCTTTGCATCGCGTGAGGATTGTCAGGATTGGCGCGAAACTGCATTCACCCTGCAAGGCGACAAAATATATACGGATAAGGTTGAAGCAGCTAACAATGTCAGCCATACAGCCCAAATAAAGAATGTACAACCTACCGCAGATGGCAGAATCATAATTAACGTAGCCCCAGGTGAAAGAAACAATAACAAAAACAAATTCTACTATCTGAACGCAATGACAGTAAAAGCACACAGGTGAAGAGCCCAAATCTTAATTCTTAACTCATAATTCTTAATTAAATATATGGAACAGCAAAAACAAATACAGATACAATTCCGATTGGTAGATGTGCAGGAATTACAGTTTGTAAACCTATCAAAGCAGTGGCCAGAGGGCGAACTTCAGGTGAACAACCAATTACAGTTCAACTGCGACACAGAAAAAAGACTGGTAAGATGCGTTACAAACTTTGAATACAAGAAAAATGATATAACACAACTGATCCTAGGAGTCCAGACCGTATTTGAGTTTGCACGCGAAGGATGGAGTGCTATGTACGACTTGAATGGTGACCAGTGGATACTACCTGTAGGATTGGTTCAGCACATTGCCGATATGACTATCGGAGCAGCACGAGGTATCCTGGCTATCCGCAGCGAAGAAGCTGGATTACCCAAGCAGATTCTGCCCCTTATTAACCCAGGCCAAATACTACAAAACAATATCAGTTTTAAACGTGTGCCACAGGGAAAAACTGTTCCTATAGGCAATTCGGGAGGAAATGCATAAAAAGAGTATTTCAATATGTCCGTCTATAGAAAATGTATATTTGTCGAAATTATTTTCCCATTGCAGAATATAACCATACATTTGCCATGTGCAAACAAGCGATGCATGACCATAGCTAGAAAAATCTAATGGCGAGGGCTGTAATTGATTACAGCCCTTTTATTTTGTCAACATTGTACCATCTTCGTATGATATCAGACAAAATTCTCACATCCAACATAATAAGTCCCATCTTCCATCACCCATTTATATTGGTTAATTCGAAACTTTAAGGTTATCAACTCGTAATTCGTTCGGTTTTTCTCAAATATATTTGGAAAATCACTCACTTATTCGAAACTTTGAGACTGTGTCTCTAAATCGCTCCTGTTCGGTTTTTCTCAAATATATTTGGAAAATCACTCACTTATTCGTAATTTTGCATCCGCAAAGAAAAGCCCCTGTAGTTCAATGGATAGAACAACGGTTTCCTAAACCGTCGATCCGGGTTCGATTCCCGGCGGGGGTACCTTAACAATTGAAAGCATAGAGCTAAGAGTAAAGGTAAAAAGACTTAAGTGGAAATTTAGAATCAAAAATAAGAGATAACAATGGAAATTAAGGAAAAGGACAGCGTGGTTGTCCGTTTCTCGGGTGACTCAGGCGATGGCATGCAGTTGGCCGGAAACATCTTCTCTACGGTCTCTGCTACCGTAGGAAACAGTATCAGCACATTCCCCGATTATCCCGCCGATATCCGTGCCCCGCAAGGCTCGTTGACGGGTGTGAGCGGTTTTCAGGTTCACATTGGCGCAGGCCAGGTATTCACTCCTGGTGACCAGTGCGATGTTCTGGTAGCTATGAATGCTGCCGCCCTGAAGACTCAGTACAAATTCGCCAAACCTGATGCAGCTATTATCATAGACACTGACAGCTTTGGCCCCAAAGATTTGGAGAAAGCTCAATTCAAGACTGAAGACTACTTGGGCGAGATGAATATCGACCCCGACCGCGTTATCGCCTGCCCCCTTACCACAATGGTAAAGGATTGTCTGGCTGACAGCGGTATGGACGTTAAGAGCATGCTGAAATGCCGCAACATGTTTGCCTTGGGTCTGGTATGCTGGCTCTTCGACCGCGACCTGGACGTTGCCTTTAACTTCCTGAAAGAGAAGTTTGCCAAGAAACCCGGCATTGCAGAAGCAAACATAAAGGTTATTCAGGCCGGATATGACTACGGACACAATACACACAGTAGCGTGGCTAACGTCTACCGTATTGAAACTAAGAATAAGGTTCCCGGACGTTATATGGACATTACCGGCAACAAAGCCACAGCATACGGCTTTATTGCCGCTGCAGAGAAAGCCGGATTGAAACTGTATCTGGGTTCCTACCCCATCACTCCCGCTACAGACGTGTTGCACGAGCTCTCTAAGCATAAGAGCTTGGGCGTGACCACCGTTCAGTGTGAGGACGAGATTGCCGGTTGCGCTTCCAGCCTTGGTGCTTCATTTGCTGGTGCATTAGCCGTAACAAGTACCAGTGGTCCTGGTATCTGCTTGAAGAGCGAGGCTATGAACCTAGCTGTCATCATGGAGCTGCCTTTGGTAGTATTGGATGTTCAACGTGGTGGTCCTGCTACAGGTCTTCCCACCAAGAGTGAGCAGACCGACCTCCTGCAGGCTCTCTTCGGCCGTAACGGAGAAAGCCCCATGCCTGTAATCGCTGCTGCCAGTCCTACCGACTGCTTTGAGGCTGCCTATGCAGCCTGCAAGATGGCACTGGAGCACATGACACCCGTTATCCTGATGACAGATGCCTATGTAGCAAATGGCTCAGGTGCCTTCAAGTTGCCTAATCTGGCAGAATATCCCTCCATCAACCCTCCATATGTTCCTGAGGAACTGAAGGGTACATGGACTCCTTATTTGCGTACCGAGAACGGCACACGTTACTGGGCCGTGCCTGGTCGCCAGGGCTTTGAGCACATCTTGGGCGGACTGGAGAAGGATGACAAGACTGGTGCCATCAGCACTAACCCCGAGAATCACGACCTAATGACCCGTAAGCGTCAGGCCAAGATAGACGCCATTCCCGTTCCCGACTTGGAAGTGTTGGGCGATAAGGATGATGCCGACCTACTGATCGTTGGCTTTGGCGGTACCTTCGGTCATCTGCATGCTGCTATGGACGAGATGCGTGCTGCCGGCAAGAAGGTCGCTTTGGCACACTTCAAATTCATCAACCCACTGCCCAAGAATACAGCCGAGGTGCTGAAAAAGTATCCCAAGGTGGTTGTTGCAGAACAGAACATGGGACAGTTGGCAGGCTGGTTGCGTATGAAGGTGGACGGCTTTGTTCCCGCACAATTCAATCAGGTTAAGGGTCAGCCCTTCGTAGTTGCCGAACTGGTTGAGAACTTCACTCAGTTGTTAAACAAATAAAGAAAGGACATAACATTATGGCATATACTCAGAATGATTTCAAGAAAGGACAGCCACGTTGGTGTCCTGGATGCGGTGACCACTTCTTCCTAGCATCGCTCCACAAGGCAATGGCAGAGATAGGTGTTGACCCTTGGAATACAGCCGTTATCTCTGGTATTGGCTGTTCAAGCCGTCTGCCCCACTATATGGCAACATACGGTATGAACACCATTCACGGTCGTGCTGCCGCTATAGCAACAGGTGCTAAGGTTGCCAACCCCGACCTGACCGTTTGGCAGGTAAGCGGTGACGGCGATGGTCTGGCCATTGGCGGTAACCACTTTATACATGCAAACCGCAGAAACATTAACTTGAACATGATTCTGCTGAACAACCGCATCTACGGTCTGACAAAGGGGCAGTACAGCCCCACCAGCCCTCGCGGCTTTGTTAGCAAGTCATCTCCCTACGGAACGGTAGAGGACCCTTTCCGCCCTGCAGAACTCTGTTTCGGCGCCAGAGGCCACTTCTTTGCCCGTGCCGTTGCCACGGACGCTCCAGGTACAGTAGAGGTTCTAAAGGCCGCTTACGAGCACAAGGGAGCCAGTGTTTGTGAGATTCTACAGAACTGCGTTATCTTTAACAACGGAACACATGATGCCGTTTATGACAAAGCTGGCAGAGCCAAGAACGCTATCTACCTGAAACATGGCGAGAAGATGCTCTTTGGCGAGAACAACGAATATGGTATTGTTCAGGAAGGCTTTAGCGTAAAGGCCGTTAAGTTGGGAGAAGATGGTTACACAGAAGCTGACGTGCTGGTTCACGATGCCAAGTGCGAGGACAACACCCTGCAACTGAAACTGGCAGAGATGGAATGGCCCGTAGCCTTGGGCGTGATACGAGATGTTGAAGCTCCCACCTATGATGACTGCGTTACAGCTCAGATAGAAGAGGTAAAGGCTCAGAAGAAGTATCATAACTTCGCAGAGCTCCTGGAAACAAACGATATCTGGGAAGTCAAATAAGCACTAAGTACATAAGCTATTAAGCTAATAAACAAACAACCCCGCCTTGAGCGGGGTTGTTTGTTATTTAAAACAGCCTATGAGTAAAGGTTATGCTCAGCACAGGCCAACACTTGAATTTCTTCACGGTACTTACCATATCACCAACCTTTCCGGGAATATCTGTAACATCACGGGTAAGGTCAATACGCTGAGGAGTTTGCTTAACCCAAGCTTCATCTACATTTCCAGTCTCATCAAACTTGGCCTGATCCCATGAAATCATGTCATAATCATCTGCAGCATTAACGCGATAGACATTATCTACGTAAACATGCGGTGAGCCACCCATAAACATGGCACCAGCATCAATAGCCATATTAAAACGATGATCACGAGACAAGGCTGTGGTATAGCCAATGCCAATGTAAGGACGTATCTTGCTGACTGTCATCTCCGCATTCACCTGATTATTCTTATCAGGCACCATAACAGCCTTGCTGCCATCAGGGAAGTATCCCACATGTGCTCCCATCATACGGGTCTCTGCGAGTTTATCACCAAGTCCGTCTATATCAAAAGTGTGCATATTCCCATGCGAATCCTCGTAACGGAACATAGGTTCGCCCTTACAGGCTTTGATATACATATTATTGTACATATTTATGCCTACAAGGGTGGTATTACCGGAAGGGTCGTTCACAGCCTCTCCAATAGTAGAAGGACCTGCATAGAAGCCAAGCGTTACATTCCAATGTCTGTTATTCTTGAATGGCATAATGTCCACCAAAAACTTAAACTGAGCCCATTTAGGTTTCATCTGCATATCTATGTTATCTTGCATAGATTCGCCCATGAAATTGGACATCAGATCTTTCATACGACGCAATTTATCGGAAGACACCTCACCCATAAAATCCACACCAAAATTGCTCTTGAATGTAAACTTTGGCATATAGGTAAAACCGGTACGTAAACGAACATAGTCTCCTACAGGCATAGTAAGATCAGCACCAATACCTGTGCTGGACACATTGAACCCAAGGTCCATGTGGTTGAAATAATCCTGAGCAGACAGGGTTAGTGTTACGAAAAGCGCAGGAACTGCGAATAACCTTTTAATCCTCATCATACAACTAGGTTTGTAAACAAATTATTGTTTGAATATTTTCTTTCCGTTGATAATATACAGGCCCTTTGCCTTCATTGCAGAAACACGTCTGCCAGAAAGATCGAATATCATATTACCTTCTTCTTCCTCTGTGCGCAAGGCATTCAGGCGGTCTATAATCTCTTGAGAGCAGGTAAAAATAAGATTCTGAGCTGGCATTGAGACATATCTGATTCCCTGCCAGTCGGCATCTGTTATAATAAAATCATCAGAGTAATAAGTATAAGCTGGGATGGAATCATCATAAGCGACATCCTGTTGGTGAACCATCTTACTGCCAACATAATAACTAACCTTATATATATTAGCTTGATATCTGCCACGTACTGTAACATTTGAAGCTGGCATTGTAGCAGGCACCTTGTCCCAGCCCATAAAAGTATATCCAAAGCGAGAAGGTGCAGAAGTTAAGGCTTTAACCTGAGTCCCGTAAGTGTACCGGTTGCTACGGAAAAGTTGTGTACCACCCTTCTCTCCGATCTCAAGAACATACTTCAGAACATAGGAATTTATACTGAATTTTCCTGTTACGGTTATATTCTTTGCAGGCATAGTAGTTGGAAGATTATCCCACCCACTGAAGGTATAGCCTGTCTTCTCTGGCATTGTCATATCTGGAATGACATCACCACAAGGTACGGTTATTTTCTTGTATTCAGCACCATCAATTACATAGGTAACCGTATAATCGTTACCTTTATACCATCCGTAAACCTTTACATCATGACCAGGCATCTTCTCAGGAATCTCACCCCATCCCATAAAGGTATAACCAGCAATATTACCTGGTGATTGGGTATAAGGGGTAATTGACTGTCCATATTTGTAGGTACGTGAGAAATACACGTAGTCTTTGTATTTTGCTCCGTTAAGGATGTACTCTAGTGTATAGATACCAATTGAGAATGTTCCCTTTACTGTAACATTACTTGCAGGCATCTTGTCAGGAATATTAGCCCACCCACTAAACTTATAACCTTCCTTAACAGGATAAGCAATAGGTGTTATTACACTTCCGCATGGAACTTCTACAGTCTTATACACATCACCGTCTACCATATAGGTGAGGATGTATATCTTAGGGTCATAGACAGCCGTTACCGTCAGGTTACCTGCAGGCATAACAGCAGGCAGTCCGCCCCATTCCTTGAAGGTGTATCCATCCTTCTCTGGCGGAGTTGGCGGTGTTAATGTCTGTCCGCACGGAACCTGCTGCTGTTGGAGGATCTGACCGTCAACCATATACTGAATAGTATACACCAAAGGAGTAAAACTACCTGTTATGGTCACATCATGACCAGGCATTGTTGCAGGAATAGCACTCCAGCCGTTAAAGGTATATCCGTCTCGTACAGGATTAGGCAGTGGTGTGACAGCATCACCGTATACTAGGGTTTGTGTCTGATAGACATTGCCGTCTATCATATATATCAACTTGTAGCTGCCTATTGAGAAGGAGCCTGTGACAGTAACATCATGGGCGGGCATAGTAGTAGGTAACCCGCTCCAACCACTGAACACATAGCCTTCCTTGGTGACTTCTAAAGGAGTGACAGTAGAGCCACATGGAACAGGTACCGTCTTGTATTCAACGCCATCCAATACGTATATGAGCTTATAATTAATAGGAGTAAAAGAGCCCGTCACAGTAATATCCTTGGCTGGCATAGTAGCAGGTAATCCATTCCAACCGCTAAAGGTATAACCATCACGGGTGGGAGTTTCTGCGGTTATAGCCTGACCAGCCTTCAACTTCTCTGTCTTGTAAACCTGACCATCTACCATATAAGTAATGGTATACTGATGATTCGCAAGAATCTGGTCGTATTCAGTTTCTGTAACAGCCGTCAACTCAGCAGGACAATTAGATGGTACATACATGAATGATGTATTAGCCGGCAGATAATAAGATCCCTCTATCTCATTCATATACTTAGTACTGGTAACATATCCCAACTTTCCTTGGCTGGTAAGACCAATCACACGCATATTTGCCGGCTTGAATTCGGTAATACACGAAGACCAAGCATAGCGGTTCATTCTATCATAGTTGCAGAAGAACACACCACTCAGACAGTTCCCGGATAGGGGAGATACAGAAGAATCTACAAGGTCCAGCCTATTGTTAGTGGCTGAAAGCGAAGAACATTCTATAAGCACTGGTGTACGTGCAGGTACAACGCCTGAAATCTCAGATAGTACAGCATAACCTAACTGGATATCGTACTTTGATACCGTATATACTTTCATCCCCGAAGAGGCAGGTTTGAAAGGAAAGGCTACATAAAGCGGATAATAGTATTTGTTATTAACAATAACCGAATCAAGCGGTGTAACGCCAAAGTAATTGTCAGAACTGCTGCTCACCGGATGAATGTACCAGTTTCTGTATGGACTACTTCTATTGAAACCCACTCCACCTACTTCTTTGTCTAAGCTTGTTTCCTCATCATCCAAGTATTTGGTAACACCAGATTCTGACGCACTTACCATATATGTTCCCTTAAAAGCTCCGGAACTCACATAAGATAAGTCTACATATCTGTTAATAATCTGATAGAGACCAACACCCTGGCCTTGAATATCTATCTGCGAGCCAACCTTCTTAATATAAAGAATACTGGCAGGATCGGAGATTGTCTTTTCTTTTCCCTTAATCAACTGAAGCGAGCCAAAATCACCATCTTCCCTAACTTTATCAAGTTTACCAGTATTATCTACGATAAACATATAACGGTTTGTTCCACGGTTTTGAACACGATAAAAGCCGTCACCATTGAACTGAGCCGACACATTAGATATCAGCACAGTAATAAGGCTTAGCAGGAAAAGAAATCTTCTCATATTAATAAAAGGTAACCATCCTTGTTCCTAGTAGTATTTAACTAGCGAACAAGGACGGTTTATCTTTCTTGGTTTATACTCTTAACCGACTACTCGGCAATACAAATACTAACACGGTTCAAATCGTTCTGTTCGAAAGGCTGAACCGTATCACCCTTTGACTCAACCGTAATACGGTCTGAAGCAATACCGAACTTGTTCTTAAGCAGGTCTGCAACAATCTCGGAGCGCTTCTTTGCAAGTTTCTCGTTAATCTTGGCATTACCAGTACCCTTGTCGGCATAACCAGTAATGGTAACCTTTGACTGAGGATACTTATTCAGATAGGCGGCAATATCCTCAACCTTAACCATCTCAGCACGAGATACGTCAGAGTGACTAAGAGTAAAGAATATATCCTTGCGCAAAGGCTCAACCTTTACGACCTCTCTGTCGCGATATACAATCTTCTCAACAGGCTTTTCAACAATCTTTTCTACAATCTTCTCTACAATCTTCTCGTGACCACAGCAAGCCTTCTTCTCAACCTGCTTGGTTGTCTTACCCAATGCCACCTTAACACCGGCAAGTGCATTGAAATACCAGTCAAGGTTAGAAGCATCCTTAGAGTTGTAGATATCGCTAGTAGTGTTTGCATTAACTTCCAAGCCCAAAGAAACACGCTTAGAAACACGGTAGTCAGCATAGACACCAAAACGTCCCATGAAGCGGCCTATAGTACCACCCCATAATTTATCAAGGTACATAACATCACCAGCAGGAGCAGCGTTAGCGTTCCTTAGCTCTCCTATAATGGCAGCGTTGGCCTCAGAAGCCTCACCATTGTGAAAGGCAACATTAACACCTATACCGCCTAAGACACCAGCTGTAAAAACCCTGTCGGGCTTATAACCCCAAAGCAGATTTACCAAATCACAGGTAACATCAACAGTTGGAGCTACATAGTTCCATTTCCACTTGTAGGTATTACCTGAAGGGAGGGTTGAACCACCCTTGCTCTGCCATGCATTGACAGCCAGACGCAACCCCCATACAGGAGTAAACTGATAACCGCCAGCAACCTGAACATTAGGACTTAGTAAACTACCAAACTTAATCTCGCCCAAGGTGTACTGAGCACCTACCTGACCCTGAACAAACCAATGATGGTTGAACTCTTCTACGGTCACCGTCTGAGATGCCTGCGCAGATGCACTCAGGCATCCGGCAGACAACATTACGGTATATAATAATTTCTTGAATTTCATCTCAAATCAATTTTTAGAGTCCTACGTAAAATCCCTTTACTTAATTCTGATGTAGTACTTTCTAGTAGCCATCTTGCCGTGGAAGTCAAGAGCTGAGTAAGCAATCTCGTATGTATAGCCAGACTTCAAGCCTGTAGCATAGGCACGACGCTCGTTACCAGGAATTATTGTATTCAGAGTAGCTGTGCTGCTGTTAGCACGGCGCAATTCAGAAAGGCAACCGCTGTCACCGCCCTTTGCAGACTTGTTGTCCTTGATAACATTGGTGATAGCCACATGCTTCTTAGCGTAAGGAACAAGCAACTCCAGATTCCATGATGTAGGTACAAGACTGATATCGCTACCCATTACTGTAGGATAGTTCTTAGCCTCGCTCAGGAACTTGGTACCTGTACCGTCACTGGCAATCAAAAGGGGCTGCAGACGAGCGTTAGTGTTGTTTACAAAGTCAACAATCTTCTTATTAAACTTCTTCAGGTAAGAAGCAACTTTGTCCATATAGTCGTCAATCTTTGTATCAATCTTACTCTGATAGCTGTTAATCTTGGCAATCATGTCATTGGCATCATCAACAATCTCGTTGAGGTCATCCAACATATCGTTTACACTGCCAATAGCACCCTGGGCACTACCCCAAAGAGACTCTGCTGCACCAGACAGATCCTTTCTAACCCAGATATGGAAACTCTTCTTGTCGGTATGTACAGGCTTACCATTCTCATCGTAAACAATATTGCCGTTTGCATCCAACTTGTAATCACCAAAGTAAATCCACTGATCAATGTTTACTGTTGTCTGGTATATTGTATCAACCTTTATCGTGAAATCATCTTTATATTTAAAGTGAGCAATAGCATCACCAGCAAGGGTAATAGTACCTCCACCCATAGAAGCATTTGCATCAACTTTTATCTGATCAAGATCTATTTTGGCTTCACCTATTTTAGTACCATTATTATCCTTTACAGGAACAACAAGCTGAGCAGAGTTGTCTTCACCATTTTTAATGTTTGCTGAAACCACGATAGTAGGTGTATTCACTGTTACACCAGACAAATCAATAGTAGCATTCTCGTCAATATCAAGATTAATATCTTTCTTGAACTTAATGGGAACATCCACCGTCTTGCTCAAATCCAAGTGATAAGAAAGACCGCCAATTTCAATAGTGGTATCGATATCCACCTTGAACAATGCCAACTGAGCCTCTGTCAGGTCAGCAACAGTAACCTTATTAATCTTCAGGTTAGATACATGATTAATAAGATCAGATTCATTCAACTCCTTATAAGCAGTCTTAACTGCACCATGCAATTCGCGAGAAATACTGTCTAACAGATCCATTGCCTTCTCATAGCCAGGAATGGTCTGATAATGGAAGTCCTTAGCTGTCTGCAGAGAAAGAGGCTTAATGGCTGTGGCAGCCAAATTGTAGTTAGAGTAAACAGCATGCTTCTGAGCTGTCTCACCTTCCTTGGCTGCATCTTCCCATTCGCACTTAACAGCGGTAGCATCAATTCTAAGACCCTTGATTACTTCTGCCATATCAGATGCAATCTTTGAGAAATCTGCAGAAGTACGATTGTTGATGATCTCATTAATTGCATCCTTAAGACTTGAGGTATTGAAGTCAACCTTCTGTACCTTATTAATGTCCTCGGGTGACAAGTTAGCTGTACACTCATAGAAACCATTATCTGCTGCACGTGAGAAACCAAGCTGCAAAATCTTGTCGCTACGCTGCAGAGTACCTAACTTAATATAAGAGGGGTGATCCTGACTATTAACAAGGCTCAGCTGCAACTTTGAGAAGTCAACAGTATTGGGGTTCACTGTCAGGTACAGGGTACCGGCATTGTTTTCCTCATTCTGCATGATAACATCGCCAGACTTAGCACTAAAGAGAGGTTCCTTGTTCAACAGCTCCAACATCTGCATATCCTTTGTTGAGAGAGCATATTTTTCATCAACATAGTTAAGAGTGCTGTTAGTTGGGAACTCTACATTCTTATAAGCCTCGCCATAGTAAGCAAGAAGAACATTTGACTGAACAGCTGCAGGAACTTTGAATGTTCCGTATGCGGGGTTGTAGGTCTCCTGAACAATAATACCAGTTACCTGTCTCTTCAGATTCTCCTGCAGAAGATCCAAAAGACCAGTCAGCTTCTCGATATTCTCTGTATTCTTCTTAACATCCTCAGTCAAGTCGTCAATCTCTGTCTGCAGGTTGCCAATCTTACCCTCAAGTTCAGTCTTTACGTTTTCAATATTAGTCTCTAATTGACCAATCTTAGTAGTATTCTCTGAAATACGAGTATCCAACCCAGCAATTGCAGTGTTTACTTGCTGTACTGCAGTCTTCAAAGCCTCAATATCCTCTACTGCACCATTAAGATCCTCACCAAGGTTGAAGACTTTAAGGTCAAGACCGTTAAGGTCTGCTCTAACCAAAGCAACCTCCAAATCTGTGTAAGCCTTAGCCTTCTCCAAAGTTGCATCTGCATACTCATATAACTTGGTGATTTCGGGCTTCAGGTTCTCAATGTCTTCGGCCATACCGTTTACCTTCTCTTTCAGGTTGTTTATTTCAGTCTGCAGACCAGGAACGGTTGTGGTGGTCAAAGTCTCAAGGGCAGCCTTGTTAGCCTCAACAGTTGTGCTCAAGGTCTCAATGGCAGTCTTGTTTGTGAATGCCTGAGCATAAGCCTCATTTGCCTTTGTGGTAGCATTCTGCAAATCGGTGCTCATGCTAGTCAACTGCAAATTGATATTATTGATAGCCTGAGTGTTGTTCTCTATCTTCTCCTTGTTTTCCTTAGACAATGCATCGGCAGCCTCAGCAATCGTCTTCAGACTATTAGCAAGTTCCTTTGCCTCATCTGCTGCAGTCTGTGCAGCACCAGCCTTAGAAATAGCCTCCTCCAACTTAGCTGTAGCCTGCTCTGCTGCAGTCTTAGCACTTTGTGCCAACTGCATAGCCTCTTCTACCTTGGTGTTAGCCTGCTGTGCCAGAGCCAAAGCCTGCTGTGCAGTCTGCTCAATCTGAGCCAGCTTGGTAAGATCACACTCGCACTGCTTGATGGCATCAATTCTTGCATTCAGCATATCAACAGCAGCCTGCAACTCAGCCTCGCTGACACCTATATTGTTGAAGAAGTTGTTGATTGTCTGATAATTCTCAATGATACCCTGAACAAGGCCCTTCAAAGTCTCCAAGGATTTATCATCACCTGTAGCAGCAGCCTCATTTACCTTGTTCATGAAGTCAACCAACTCCTGAATAGTCTGAGACATATTCTCAGGACAGTTGCATGGCTTAATCAACGCTATCTTTTTTTCTAGTTGCTGCTGTAAAGCCTCCAACTGCTGGAGTTTGGCGTTAACGACATCATCAAGTTTTGAGTTTTCGTCAATCTTCAACTCCAGTTGCTTGTACATGTCAGCGTTTGTATCCTTACAAGACACAAACATTCCCATAGAAACCGTTACGGCTCCCATCAGGAGAATTTGAAAGAATTTCTTTTTCATAATTATATCGATATATTAATTTTAGTTTCGTTAACGTCACTACAAAATACACCCTTTTTACAGGATGCTAATCATTGGCAAAAATATAATTATATTATGAAACAGAGTTATTTCGCTCCGCGCGTTTAAGAATATTTAACACTTCTATGCGTTTTCGACTGTAAAATTTGGCTATTTAAAAGATAAATCATAATTTTGCACACCATAAAAAGATATTATCCGTATGAATTTTGTAGAGGAACTTAAATGGAGGGGCATGATTCACCAGATGATGCCCGGAACAGAAGAACTTTTCGAGAAGGAAACAGTTACCGCATACGTAGGTATTGACCCTACAGCAGACAGCTTACATATTGGTCACCTCTGTGGTGTAATGATGCTCCGTCACCTGCAGCAGGCTGGGCATAAGCCCTTAGCTCTTGTGGGTGGTGCTACTGGTATGATAGGCGACCCCAGCGGAAAGAGTCAGGAACGTAACTTGCTGAACGAGGAAACCTTGCGCCATAATGTAGAATGCATTAAGGCCCAGTTAAGCCGTTTCCTGGATTTCAACAGCGATGCCCCCAATGCAGCAGAGTTGGTAAACAACTATGACTGGATGAAGAACTTCTCCTTTCTGGAATTTGCGCGCGAGATAGGTAAGTGTATCACCGTTAACTACATGATGGCTAAAGACAGCGTGAAGCGTCGTCTGAACGGTGAAGCTCAGGATGGTATGTCATTCACAGAATTTACATACCAGTTGCTACAGGGTTACGATTTCCTACACCTCTACGAAACCAAGAACTGTAAACTCCAGATGGGTGGAAGCGACCAGTGGGGCAACATCACCACAGGTACAGAGCTGATTCGCCGTAAGCTGGGTGCTGACAACGAGGCATTTGCCCTCACCTGCCCCCTTATCACCAAGGCCGACGGAAAGAAGTTCGGAAAGACCGAGAAGGGTAATATCTGGCTCGATCGTAATCGTACCAGCCCCTATACCTTCTATCAGTTCTGGCTGAATGTTGCCGACGAAGACGCTGAACGTTACATAAAGATTTTCACTTCTTTGGACAAGGCTACCATTGACGCACTTATCGAAGAACATCGTCAGGATCCCGGTCGTCGTGTACTTCAGAAGCGTTTGGCCGAGGAGGTTACCGTTCTTGTACATAGCCGTGAAGACTACGAATTGGCTTTGGAGGCCAGCAATATCCTCTTTGGTAAAGCAACCAAGGAGAGTCTGACAAAACTGGACGAGCAAACACTGTTGGATGTATTCTCTGGTGTTCCTCAGTTTGAAGTTAGCCGTTCTCTTCTGGAAGGCGAAGGTGTCAAGGCCATTGACTTGCTGGCAGAACACACAGCATGCTTTGCTTCAAAAGGCGAGATGCGCAAACTGACTCAGGGTGGCGGTGTTTCTATTAACAAAGAGAAACTGGACGACCCCAACAAGGCTATTACGACAGCCGACCTGTTAGACAATAAATATATTCTGGCTCAGCAAGGCAAGAAAAAATACTTCCTGCTGATTGTAAAATAAAAGTATGCCTCCAACTTCCAAGAGGGAGAGAGACTTAACAGCAATAGACAAAAAAGAATATAAAAAGTGAGATTGGCGAAGTTTTTTTACTTTTCCTTTCTCACTTTTCACTTTTCTTTATATCTTTGCACCCGCAATCCGTAAAAAGATTGGGATAGGATTGGGCTATGGTGTAATGGTAGCACAAGACATTTTGGTCGTCTTAGTCCTGGTTCGAACCCGGGTAGCCCAACCCAAAAAGAAGCGCTGGCTCTCTATTGAGCCAGCGCTTCTTTTTTGGGTACACGTAGAAAAATTTACTGCCACACGTAGAAAAATTATTTTCTACACGTAGCAGTAAAAATTGACAAGTTAATAAATAAATGTCAGTTCTCCACCCTTTTTTAGTTCAGATACGGCAATGCGGTAATTCTGTAACTTCCTGCCGTTCCAAATAGCATATTTCAGGGGCTGGTTCTTATCAGTTCTACCCTTAGTAGTGATAACAACATCCTTGTCGCCCAAACGTAATGCTGCCTTATCAAAGAGAGGAGAGAAAACCTCGTACTGCGCTTCTCCCACTACCAAAGGATAAAGGCCAAGACTAGTAAATACATACCAGGCACTCATAGCACCATCATCCTCGTCCATCTCGGGTGCATAACCACGTGGGGCATTCACAAAAGCACAACCCACCCAAGGAGTAGGATAAGCATCGTTGCCACCATAGCGGTGAGTCACCCCCTCTGTTGCCAAGGGGCGAACAGTAAGACCTGTCTTCTCAGGCATTCCCAAACGGGCAAAGAGGAAAGGAACATGAATGTCAGGTTCATTGCCCTGGTTGTAAAGTTCCTTCTCGAAGAAGGTCACCAATTCCTGACCCAGCTCCTTCTTGCCAACCATATTAATCATACGGTCCAGGAACATAGGAGCGCCCCAACGGTATTGCCAACGGGTACCCTGATAGAGACCGTTGCCACGCATCTTTATGAACGAATCGTCAATCTTCTGGAACTCACGAGGCCAGATACTATCAAAGATCTCTTCGCCACGAGCTGTCCATTTGCCTGCATCTTCCTGCATGCCCAACTCACCAGCTAACTGACCCAGCGCCCAGAAGTCGCCAGCAGCCTCCAGACATTGATCGGGACTCTTCAGAGAAAGACGCTTCACTTCTTCTATCATGCCAGGATAAGCATCACGTAAATTAGGAATGCTGATTCCCTGACGGTAAGCATCCAACAAGGTTGCTATAGCATGTTCTGTACGGACTGTGGGTACACACTCAAACTGAGTACTCCAATCCTTCTTACCCGTAAGATACAAAGTAGAGAGTGACTGCATGATATCGCTGGAACGACGTGGATCCAACAATGTTATCAGAGGGAACTTCGTGCGGTAGGTGTCCCACAGAGACCAGGAACTGTAATACGTAAAGCCCTTCTCCTCATACTCCTTACCATCCGTTCCCAGATAATGCTTCATGTTGCGGTCAGTAACAACAAAGGGACTGTGGAAAGTACGATACAGAGAGGTGTAGAAGATAGTACGCTGGTCGGCAGTACCACCCTCAACCTTTACGGTGGAAAGCAACTGACGCCACTCCTGCTTCGCATTTTCAACCATAGAGAGGAAGTCTGTACGCCAGACATCAGATTCCTTCATAGCATCCAGTTCCTTCTCCAGACCTGTAGAAACAACAATACGGACCTCTACATAACGGGCCGACAAGTTGGGGAAGGTCAACTTCTTTCTTCCATCCTCCAGTTCCTGCATCTCAAAGGGAACCGAAGTATAGATTCTGTAATGCAGATGATAGTTGCCTCGACGACATGTATTAGCACAGTCAATATAGCCCTGAGCCACATTCTCACCTATCTTACGGAATGAAGTCTTATATACCTTGTCGAATGCGGTGCCGGGGTTCAACAACAACACAGCCTTTTCTGCAGAAGGGAAAGAGAAACGTTCTACTGCCATACGCCTGTTAGCCGTTGCGGTAAACCACACGCCATTATTCAACTGTACGCTATAATAGCCGGGAGTGGCCTGCTCTGTGCTCTTAATCAGATGAACATCCTCGCCTGTCTCGTCAGGCATCAGGGACACGTTACCACCACAGCCGCTACCGCCAACTCCGGAAAGACGGTTAATACTGAAACCAGAAATCTGAGTTACCTCATAATCGTAACCGGGATGCTGACGAGGTTTGCTATCAGGGCAAACCTGAATCTGACTGTAGGGCATACAGGCACCAGGCGACATCTGCCCGTAGTCGTTAGCCGTACCAATGTACAGATTTACATTATCCAGCACATCCTGTGCGTAAGCCCAGGCCGTAATTAGCGAGGAAAGGAATAAAGCAATAGAAATTTTTCTTATCATATTGTATTAAAATGTTTAAGCCTCAGCAGCAACGAATAGTATCTCGCTGAGGGTAGGATGAATATGCACCATATCTGCCAGTTCGCCAAGGGTGGTGTTTTTGCACATCAGCACACTGACTTCCTGAACAATATCTGCACTGTGGGCACCAAAGGCATGGCAGCCTAAGATCCTGCCTTCGGGGGAGACAAACAACTTCAGCAACCCTTCTGACTCACCCATAGCAAGGGCTTTGCCATTTGCACGCCAGAATGATTTCTTGCACTCAAAGGCAATACCCTGTTCTTTCAATTGGTCTTCCGAGAGTCCTACACAGGCAGCCTCGGGGAGGGTAAAGATAGCCGCAGGCATGATATCAAAGCGAATACCATCCTTCTTGCCTATGATGTGGTTTACCGCGCGTATAGCCTGCATCTCTGCGGCATGGGCCAGCATCTGCTTGCCGTTAACATCGCCAATGGCGTAGATTCCTTTGACAGTGGTTTCAAAATTCTCGTTAACCGTAATGCCCTTACGTTCATCATACTCAAAGCCAGCCTTTGCAAAATCAGGTTGCACACGAGGTTTGCGGCCTGTAGCCATCAGGATGACATCTGCATCTATATCTGCCAAGTTCTGTACGGCAGTCTTCATTTTAAAGGTAATACCGCGCTTCTCCAACGTCTTGCGCAGACGCTTGGCAATATCACTATCCAAAGCAGGCAGACATTCCTTCAGGAACTCAACAACTGTCACCTCTGAACCAAAACGTTGGAAAGCAGAAGCAAACTCCATACCGATAACACCGGCACCTATGATGCAGAGACGCTTGGGCAATGTCTCCAATGAGAGCAGACCCGTTGAGTCCACCAAACGTGGGTCATCCAGACCCTGAACGGGAATCATCTTGGTCTCGGAACCTGTGGCGATGATGATGTTAACCCCTCTCCATACCTCTCCCGAGGGAGAGGCTTCTACGGTGTTGGCATCTATGAACACACCATTCTCACGCACCAATGTGATATTAGGATTAGAAAGAATTCCCTCTACGCCAGCACGCAGTTGAGGTACCACAGCTGCCATTCGTTCACGGGCCTCATCGAAGGTATTACTATGCACATAGGTTTTGGTGGGAATACAACCAACATTCAGGCAGGTCCCTCCCACCTCTGAACCCTCGAAGATAACTACCTTCAGGCCCTGCTTGGCAGCATATTCAGCGGCGCGGTACCCACCAGGGCCCGCACCGATGATAATTAAATCAGCTTTATTCATTGAGCATTGAACATTGAGCATTGAACATTAAACTTCCGCCAGAAGTTGGCGATAAGTTACTACCGGATGCTTGGCAGCCAACACATCATCTACACGACCAATAGGCGTAAGATGGGGAGCTGATTTCACCTCATCCGGGTTGACCTTTGCCTCCTCAGCTATCTTACGCATCACACCTATGAAGCCATCAATGGTTTCCTTGCTCTCGTTCTCGGTGGGCTCAATCATCAGAGACTCATGGAACAGCAAGGGGAAGTAAATGGTAGGTGCATGATAGCCGTAATCCAAAAGACGCTTGGCCACATCCATTGTGGTAACACCAGTACTCTTATCCTTCAGACCATCGAAGACGAACTCGTGCTTGCACAGACCATCAATAGGCAGTTCATAAACATCTTTCAGGCTCTCCTTGATATAGTTGGCATTCAAAGTTGCCAAAGGGCCAACCAACTTGATGTTCTCGCGACCTAAAGAGCGTATGTACGCCAGAGCGCGCATAGCTACCGCGAAGTTACCGTGATAGGGTGACACCTCTGGGAAGAAGGGCTCCAATCCCTTTCTTACACCAACAGGACCAGCACCTGGACCGCCACCACCATGAGGGGTAGAGAACGTCTTGTGCAAGTTGATGTGCATTACATCAAAGCCCATATCACCTGGACGGGCAGCCCCCAACATAGGATTCAGGTTGGCTCCGTCATAGTACATCAGACCACCTGCGGCATGCACCAGTTTCTCTATCTCAGGAATCTGCTTCTCAAAGAGTCCCAACGTATTGGGATTGGTCATCATCATAGCAGCAATCTCTGAGCCATGCTGGGCCAACAGTTCCTTCAGTGCTTCCACATCCACAGTACCATCACTCAGCGACTTCACCTCTACAATATCCAGACCACACACAGCGGCACTGGCAGGGTTGGTTCCGTGGGCAGAGTCAGGCACAATAACCAGGCGACGAGCCTCATCACCACGGCTCTCATGATATTTCTTGATAACCATCAAACCTGTCAACTCACCATGAGCACCGGCAAAGGGCTTCAGCGTGAAGGCATACAGGCCTGTCAGTTCGCAGAGTGATTTACACAACTGCTGGCAAACCTCCTCGGCACCTTGTACTGTCTCTGCGGGCTGAAGGGGGTGAAGACCAGCAAACTGAGGCAATGCAGCAACTTCCTCATTAATCTTGGGGTTGTACTTCATGGTACAAGAACCCAAGGGATAGAAGCCATTGTCCACGCCAAAGTTATTAGCACTCAGGTTGGTATAGTGGCGAACCACCGTCATCTCATCGCACTCGGGCAAAGCAGCATCTTCTTTTCTGCGCAGTTGTGCAGGAACAGTATAGCTGCCAAACTGATTCTTGGGAAGAGAATAACCTGAGCGTCCCTTCTGTGAAAGTTCGAAAATCAAATTTCCGTATAATCTGTTATTCATAAGGCAGCAATCTTTACGAGGTTATCAATTTCTTCCTTGGTACGCTTCTCTGTTACGGCAAACATCAACTGGTCGGCACCCAACTTGATACCGCCAAAGATTCCGTTTTCGGTAAGAAGCTTCTGCAAAGCATCCACATCTCCGCTGTAGCGAACCACAAACTCATTAAAGAAGGGCTGGTTATAGACAAGGCTGAACTTGCCTGTCTTCAGCAATTCGTCACACAGGTAATGGGCACCGGCATATGAAAGCTCGGCAGCCTCCTTTAAGCCTTGCTTACCCATCAGGGACATATAAACGGTTGCCCACAGCGCCATCAAGCTCTGGTTAGAACAGATGTTGCTGGTAGCCTTCTGCCGACGGATGTGCTGTTCACGAGCCTGCAAGGTCAATACAAAGGCACGCTGGTCGCGGTTGTCCTTTGTCATACCAACGATACGACCCGGCATTTTTCTAATAAGCTTTTCTGTACAGCACATATATCCTACATAGGGACCGCCCCACTGCATGGGGATGCCCAGGCTCTGGCCATCGCCCACTGCTATGTCGGCACCCCACTCGCCTGGAGTCTTCAGAACGGCCAAGTCTGCCGCTACGCTATTCATGATGAAGAGCGCCTTCTGGTTGTGACAGGCATCAGCAAAGCCCTCATAATCCTCTACGATACCATAGAAGTTAGGTTGCTGCACCAGCACACCGGCAACATCAGGTGAGAGTTGAGAGTTGAGAGTTGAGAGGTCAGTTACGCCATTCTTGGCAGGAATCATCTCTATCTCTATACCATGGAAGTGAGCATAAGTCTTAACGACAGCCAATGTCTTGGGATCTATGGTCTCACTTACCAACACCTTATTCTGCTTCTTGCCTGCAGCCACAGCCATCATCACAGCCTCAGCTGTAGCGGTAGTACCATCGTACATAGAAGCATTGCTGATGTCCATGCCTGTCAGCTCTGCCATCATGCTCTGGTACTCGAAGATATAATGCAGCGTACCCTGCGAGATTTCTGCCTGATACGGTGTGTAGCTGGTCAGGAACTCGGAACGACTGAGCAACTGGGGAATAGCACTGGGTGTATAATGATCATAGACGCCGGCACCGGCAAAGCAGGTCAGCTGCTTGTTCTTGGCGCCCAGCTTATCAAAGAGCTGACGCACCTCAATCTCGCTCATTTCCTCGGGCAGTTGGTATTCGCCACGGAAGCGAATCTGCTCGGGAACCTCGGCATAGAGGTCGTCAAGACTCTTGATGCCCACCTTCTGGAACATAGCCTGAAGGTCGGCATCAGTATGAGGAAAATACTTGTAATTCATTGAGAATTGAAAATTGAGAATTGAGAATTGAGAATTAGGCATTCTCGCAGAATGCTTCGTATGCCTTGGCATCCATCAAAGCATCCAATTCGCTCTTGTCAGAGAGCTCTACCTTGATAATCCAGTTCTCGAAAGCATCTTTGTTGATCAATTCAGGAGTATCCTCCAGAGCCTCATTTACCTCGACTACAGTTCCGCTAACGGGAGAATACAGGTCGCTGGCAGCCTTCACGCTCTCTACAGCACCAAACTCCTCGCCTGCTGTTACCTCATCATCAACATCGGGCATATCTACGTACACCACGTTGCCCAATGCATGCTGAGCATAGTCTGTGATGCCAATGAAACCATAATTACCTTCTACTTTTACATACTCGTGTGACTCGCTATAATAGAGTCCTTCTTTTACTGTTGCCATAATATTTTTAGTTTAATTGTTTTCTATTCTTCACTCTTCACTTCTTATAACTCTTGTTATAGAATTGCTTCTTTACTGTCTTGCCGGGGAATACCTTCTTGCGAATCTGAATCTGCACGTCGGTATCCAACTTGGCGTACTGAGCATCTATGAGAGCCATGCAGACGCTCTTGTCTGTAGAGAGCGTATGATAACCTGTTGTCACCTCGCCAATGGTCTCGCCAGCCATGTTCAGTACGGGGTAGCCATGGCGGGGGATAGCCTTGTCGGCCAGCTCTATGCCCACAATCTTCTTGGCAGGACCCTCAGCCTTCTGCTTAGCCAGCGCCTCCTTACCGATGAACTCAGGCTTGTCCAACTTCACAAAGATGCCCAAACCTGCCATGATGGGAGTGATATCTGCAGAAAGCTCATCGCCATACAGAGGCAGACCTACTTCGAAACGCAGCGTATCACGGCATCCCAGTCCGCAGGGCTGAACACCGGCTGCTATCAGCTTATCCCAGCACTGCTGAATGTATTCGTGTGAAGCATAGACCTCGAAACCGTCCTCGCCCGTATAACCTGTGCGGCTGACAATAACATCACCAATGGTCTTTACAGTATAGAACACCAGTTCCTTACAAGGCAAGCCTAACACTTCCTCAACGGTTTTCTCTGCATCAGGACCCTGAACGGCTATCTGTCCGTAGAAATCCGAGCGGTTCTGCAGGTCGATATCAAAGCCCTTGGCATTCTCCTGCATCCATGCCCAGTCCTTATCTATATTGGCCGCATTGATAACCAGGAAGAAGTCGTTCTCGCCCATCTTGTAAACCAACAGGTCATCTACCGTGCCACCATTCTCGTAGCACATCATACCATAGTATATCTTACCCACGGGCGCGCCTGCGATGTCGTTGGTGAAGATATGCTGCACATAGCGCTCAGCATCTTTACCTTTCACGGTTACTTCACCCATGTGAGATACGTCGAATACACCGACTTTCTCGCGTACAGCCATATGCTCAGGCGTAATGCCAGCATACTGTATAGGCATCTCAAAACCACCAAATGGTGAAATCAGGGCACCCAGTGCCACATGCTTTTCATAAAGACAAGTTTTCTTCATTTAATTGTTGTTTCTATTTAAGGTTTTAATATTAGTTTGCAGTTTGTTTCGGAGTAATCCGATTATTCTGAGTACTCAGAGTGTTCAGGTTATTCCTTTCTTCAGAGCCGTTGAATGAACTCCTTATCCAAGTAGCTCTTTTCTATTTCCCTTATTCCCTCCACATCAGCATCGGTGAGTTGTAGTTCCCCATTGCAGAGTGTCTGGCGGATGAACGCCTTCAGTTCCTCAATGTTCAGGCTTATGTGCTCCTTCAGGAACGTAATGCGCTGGCGTACGCTCTCCACACCATGCTTCTGCAGCTTCTCTGCCGATGGAGTGATAGCATTCAGCATATGCTCCATGTTCGTGTCGTAAAGCATCGTGCTATGTACAATGCTGCGTCCAGGCAGTTGATAGAATGCTGTTCCACAGACCTTCTTGTCGCCAATCATCACATCATTGTGCGTAGTCCCTGCCGCCTCAACGCCCAGTTTCTGCAGCACGAAAATCATCATGGTCATGAAACGGTTAAAAGTAAACGGAACATTTTCTCCATTGGTGATAAAGGAAAGCATAATGTTGTCCTTGTCGGCATAGACACAACCGCCGCCGCTTTTGCGTCTGAAGATCTCAATACCATGCTCACGGCAGTAAGGTACATTCACCTCGTTCTGCAACACCTGATTTCTCCCGAAGATAACGGTAGGATTCACCTGCCACATAAAGAAACAATCCGGCTCGTCTATGTTACGTGCCACATATTCCTCCATGGCCAGATAGAACGAGAGGTGTGTGTCTCCCACCAAGGTTGATGGTAATGTAATATACTTCATATCTGCCCGCAAATTTATGAAAAAAGATACATTACACCCAAAATATTCCCTGAAAATATTTTTTTCCTCACGTGGCTGTATTTTTTCCCTCGTGTAGCAGCAATTTTTACACAGAAAAACATACCTTTGAAACAATTTTCAGAAAAAATAATCACTTTTTTGTTACAAGAAGAAAAGTTGTGCGTTACTAAAGTGAAGAGCATGCTGAAATGAGCAAGAATTACCTAACGATAGCCTACCAGAAATTGCAGCAGAGGTTGCAGTTCGGTATCCTGCATTCAGGTGAAGATGCCCTCAACGATGCCTTCTGTAATCTTTGGGCCGGTCAATACGACCCTAGGACAGAAGCAGAGGGCGAGAAACTGCTCAGGGCTGCGGCAAGAAACAGGCAAATAAGCCTTTGGCGAGAAGAGAACCGCCATCCGCAGACATCGCTCGAGAATGCTAATCTGGTTCAGCCGCCACCTGACACGGATGCCAAGGAGACCTTCCTGCAGGTAAAGAAGCTAATAGAAAACCAGTTGACACCGCTGCAGAAAGACATCCTGACACGACACGACATCAACGACGAGACGTACAAGGAAATAGCCCAAGCACTGGGCATGCAGGAAGCCGCCGTCAGGATGCAGTTGAGCAGAGCCCGAAACATAATCAGAGAAACCTATAAAAAAACAAAGAAATGACACAGCACGACTTATCTTATTGGGAAGAAATGACACAGCGTTACTTCCTGGCAGAGACCACCGAGGAGGAGGAAAGACAGCTGCGTAAATTCCTTTGTACCAGCCAGTCGCAGGATGCCCGTTTCGATGAGATCAGAGCCACACTCTCCTTCCTGAATGTCTGCAAGAACCAACATCAGACCCCACGTGCCAATTATACGCTACGGGCACTGGCCGTTGCCGCTTGCCTGAGCGCCATAGCGTTCCTGGGATGGCACCAGTATCACCAGCAAGACATCAGCAGCGTGCGCATTGCCGGCCAGACCGTGGAAGCAGACGCTTCCCAACTGATGGAGCAGCAGCTGGCAGAAATGTTTTCAACTACCAACCCGTAAAGAGCCATGAAAAAGTTACTCACAATTATACTGCTGCTCCTGGGTTCGCACTCCGTCTTGTGGGCACAGAAAGGACTGGCTATTCAGACCGCCTTCGATGAGCTGGCAGTGAAGAAGAACGCCACAGAAGTGGTGATGAGCGGTAAAAGGCTGAAAGACTTCCACCTAAGCCTCTTCCACAGCCTGGAGATCAAGAACCCGTCGGCTACGGACCGCCAGCGCATCTCATCGTTAGTACAGACAGATGCCGCGCAGGCCATAACCCAGGAAGAAACTCCGGCACACAGCTTCTATGAACTGCCCCAGCGCAAGGGCACGCATTCCTACATCCTCTACCGACACAACGGTCAAACCCTTACTCTTATCTACATAGAGGGCAAAGCCAGCCTGAAACAGATAAAGCAATATTTCCAGAAAAAATAACCACATACACACGATATGAAACTACACAACACATTACATATACTGTTTGCCCTCCTGACAGCTTTCTCCCCCGTCTATGCCGATGAAGCGGACAGCCTGCAGTGGAACTTCACCGACCTCTTCCAGGACACCAAAGAGATGCCTGCCCTCCCCTCTTCGCTGGAGGGTTGGAGGGACCACTTGGAACTCTTTGGAAAAAGCATGCCCCAGGAAGAAGTGTTTCTTCACATGGACAACACCTGCTACTTTGCAGGAGACACGCTCTACTTCAAGGCCTACGTCCGCCGAAGCGATACAGGCAAGCTGACCAACCTCAGCCAGTTGCTCTACACCGAGCTATGGAACCAAGAGGGCTACATGCTGGAGCGCCATCTGGTTAAACTGAAGGACGGACAGGGGACAGGGTCCTTCGTACTCAACGACTCGCTCTACGGCGGTTTCTATGAACTACGTGCCTACACACGCTGGCAACTCAACTGGGGCGAGTACCAGCATCCCCACACCTGGCCTGCTGAACAGTGGTTCTTCAACAAGAAGATGGCCAAGGAGTTCTATCGTGACTACGAGAAACTCTACAGCCGCATCTTCCCTATCTACGACAAACCCTCTGAGCCCGGCCTTTACAGTCATGATATGACGGAACGGCCTCACATGCGCTATTTCCGGACCGATGCCAAGAAACCTTCTCCCGTTGTGAATCTGTACCCCGAAGGAGGCGTGATAGTAGAAGGTACCCGTGCACGCGTAGCCTTCGAGGCTAACGAGGCTGATGGCGAGCACATCTCGGGTGTTATGCGCCTGTACGGAAAGGGAGGAGAACTCCTACAGGAACAACGGACAGAGAACCGGGGACGCGGAACATTGGAGTTCGACCACGAACCCGGCGTCATATACACCACAGTCTTTACCAGCGACAGCAACCAAGTAATCCGTCAGCGTATGCCCAAAGCCGAGAAAGACGGATGTGCCGTGCGTACCGACATAACGTCAGACCATTTACTGCTCACACTTCAACCCAGAGGCGAGGCCGCCAACGAGACACTGGGCGTTACCGTAACCGTAGGCGGAGCCTTGCATTACTTCCAGAAGTTCCGTGCCCAGGATACACAAATCAGCATCCCCACGGACTCCCTACCAACCGGTGTGGCACAGGTTACGGTGTACAACGCGCAGGGGCGAGTGTATAGCGACCGACTCTGCTTCATCCTCCACCAGCAGGATATCAAGACTGCAGAGATACAATTCTCGGGCATAAAGCCCCAGTACGAGCCCTTCGATTCCATTCATGTAGCCATAGAGAATCCGCTGGCTGCAGGCTCTACCATCTCGCTGGTTGTCAGAGACGCCGCTACGTCAGAGTATCTGTATGATAGCAGCAACATCCTCACCGAGATGCTACTATGCAGTCAGATTCGCGGCTTTGTAGAACAACCACATTATTATTTCGAGAAAGACGACGAGGCGCACCGCCGCCACCTTGACCTCCTGTTGATGGTGCAAGGCTGGAGACGTCACAACTGGATAAACATGGCTACACCAGGCATCTTCCGTATCAACCATCCTTACGAGAAGACTCCCATCTACTTTGGCGCCGTATATCGCTATCAGGCCATCGGACACGAAGGACTTTACGGCTGGGGCAGTATGACAGATCAGAAAGTCAAGACCTACGGTTTCTCTCGTCCCGTAGGCGGTGAATGGTTCTCACAAAAAAAGAATCCCAACCTGCAAGGCGTTGTTCCGCTGTTGGGAAATGCAGGCGAGGCGCGCGACAAGCACAACGCCTACAGCTTTCTGCTGAAAGACAACGAGTCAGCCACCTTCGACGGGCGCAATTATTATGATGAGGGCAACCTGAATCGTGAAGTCCGCGTACATGCCGAATACCACAAGCCAACGGATGTCGGGGTAGAAAGTGTATATGGCGAGCTCACCACCCACAAAGGCAGATTTGTTCTGGAATTCCCCAGTTTCTATAATCAGTGTACTTTGGATTTGGCGGCTTCCGACACCACAAAATGGGAAGAGTCGCTTACTACAACCCGAAAAGGACGTCGCATGCTCCGCAAGCGAGAGAAGTTAAAGAAGAAAGGCAAGGCTGTTCCCAGCTTGGAACATCAATGGGTAAAGGCATCCGAGACCGACTACCCCGAATTCTACGTCCGTCTGACACCTTACTATCCCCGTTTCTGCAAGCCCTTCAGCTTCTATCACACCCATGTAGCACCGCCACAGCAGGGTACAGCCCTTATGAGCAGCCTCAGAGGAGACGTGCAAGGTTTAACGGATACCAAACGCCACAAACATGGCGGTTTACGAAGCTACGATGACTCACACCCCGCCATAGTACGTGATGCCTACCAGGCATTCAACGAATGCGTGGATGCAGGTTTCACGCCAGGATGGTTTGCAGGAAAATACTCTTTTGCCAAATGGACAGAACGTCTGTTGGTGGGAGATATGAACAGGTACCGGCAATACATGACATACCAAGAGGCCACCGGCATAGACTACGGCGGGTGGTATTCTTATGCAGTACCCATGCCCCTCCCCCCATTCCAGGAGCCGTCCCATCATAAATCAGGCAAGCGTGTTTCTTCCAGATCTCGATACTATCCTGGCCATAGCTGGAGTACATCTAACCGCGCCGCTTACTCCTATACCGGATTGGACGATAATACCATTAGCCTGGATTACCTGAACTCCCTGAAGTCTGTTAAGCTTATCAGCGACTATGCACCACGTATGGAAGGAAGCAAGCGCTATTCGGGAAGCAATCAGCCTACTGTAGATGTAGGATACGACATATTAACGAAAGATAAACGCCAAACCTATCGCGACCGCCATATTATTCTGCAAGGCTATGATGTAAGCGAAGAGTTCTACAGCCCCTGCTATCGCAACCGCCCGCTGCCCAATACGCAGGATTACCGGCGTACACTCTATTGGAATCCCAACCTCGAACTGGACGAGAAGGGGCGCGCCAACATCACTCTTTGGAACAACAGCAACTCTACCAGCATCACCGTAAGTGCCGAAGGAATCACACCTGCTGGTAAAATTCTGACCGGTATAAGTTATCCTGAAGACAGATGAAAACAATCCTCACCACACTGGTATTTTTTCTTTCCAGCCTCATCTACGCTCAGGAAAAGCCTGATTCCATAAGCGGCGTCATTCGCGATGCCAGTACAGGAGAACCCATACCATATGCCAGTGTATATGTATCTCCCAACTGCGGAACCATCAGTAACGACGATGGTGAGTTCTGCCTGCAATGTCTGCCTTCCGAACCCATCCGTATCACATGCATAGGCTATAAGCACATCACCTGTCAGGCATCGAAATTACCTTCTGTCATCCGTATGGAACCCTCCTCTACCATGCTAAAAGAGGTTACCGTTATCCATAACCGTGGAGATAATATTATCTACAAACTGGTGGAAAAGATGCAACGCCAGGCCAAAAAGCACAAAAGGGCTGAAAGCCAGTATTTCTTCCGGATGGCTATACAGTACCCGGGAACCGATGAATTGGCTGAGGCTTTCATGAGTGCCAAGTCGTGTGTGCAGATCCGCGACATCATCTTCCACAGCGGTAGTCGCGGTCAGTTGCGGGAGGGCAAACTCGACGGTCCCAGTCTAACCGGCCTAGGCAGAACCAACCTTCACATCTTCCTTCGTCTGTCTCCTGTTCTGGTCAACTACGACATCTGGGGCAGCACTTTTGTTCCTGCCGATATCGTATTCCACAGGATAAAAGACATTTACGACATCTCGTGTATGCAGTTTACCGAGGAAGACGGTACAGCAATCAGTAAGATACGTTTCTCAGCCCATCCTGCCATCATATCACATCCCATTTTGGACGGTACGCTATACGTTGACCGCAAACGGTGCCGCCTGCTTCGTTTCGACGGTCAAATGCATGGTCTGCAAATAATACTTTACGATCAAACTCGCAAGAAACAGCTATACGCAAGCATAGACTATACCATGCACGTAGATTATCGGCACGATCATGGTTTTACAGAAATCTCCCATATGTCAGATGTTATCACGAAGGACAGTGTAAAAATCCGCCAGCTACTCTATAACTTAGGAGACAAAAAACTCCAGTTCACTAACTCCGTCCGCGTTGGAAAGAACATGATTCACGCCATAGATATGGCAGGTTTCGATTCAACTCTGTGGGTTGCCAACAACATCGTCAAACGCACAAAGGACGAAGAGCGCGTAGCCTTCAAGGACACAACCTTCTGGTCAACCAACAGGTCCAAGTACGCTACAGAACCCACCGAACAAGAACTGCGCACAAACAGTTATCTCAAGGATGCTATCCAACTGCTCATGAACAACACCATGCAACTACAGCGTACACCGCCAAACGTTAGCAGGCGCAAAAAGAAATAGCAATTCTCATTTCTTTACTCTTAACCCCATCATCCAGAAGAATAAGAGGTAAAGGATACCGACAGAAAGGGCAAGGACAGCACCCGACTGATTGCCTATTGCATCGCTGGCGGCTCCCATGAGCATAGGGAAGACTGCACCGCCGCAGATTCCCATGATAAGAAGACCGCTAATCTCATTCTTCTTGTCGGGAACAGCCTGTAAGGCACGGGCAAAGACAATGCTGAAGGGATTGCCGTTGCCAAAGCCCATTAGGGCTACGCTGGCATAGATAATAGCACTATCCTTGCCAAAGAGCAAGCCAAAGACAGCAACAACCATCATAAGGACACTCAGAAGCAGGAAGGTCCAGTCCTTCAAGAACTTCATGATAAAGCTACCACTGAAACTTCCGGCGGCCTTAGCCACAAAGTAAACAGTAGCGATATAGGCGGCATCATTAAGCGTGATGCCCAGTCTTTCCATCAGAATCTTAGGAGCCGTAACGCTGGCGCCTACATCAATACCCACATGGCATACGATAGCCAGGAAGCAAAGCAACACGAAGGGACCCCTGAGCAAGGCAAAACAGTCTGCGAACTGATGTACAACAGAAGCCTGCTCTGCATTCTCCCCTCCACCAAGGGAGGGGACGGGGGTGGTTCTGGGCTGTTCGTTGATTCTTGTACCAAAGAGCAGCAGGGTGGCCAGTATGCCGATGCCCAAATAGATGGGATAGAGCACTCGCCAACCAAAGCCGAACATATTGTTCACAGCGCCCCATGAGGCGATGATGGGAGCCAGGAAGGAGGCTATGCTCTTGATGAACTGACCAAAGGTGAGCGTGCTGGCCGAAGCGCCTCCCTTCATAACGCTATCCACAAGGGGATTGAGGGAGGTCTGCATAATGGCGTTTCCGATTCCCAAAAGGGAGAAGGAAAGGAGCAGCATGGTGAAATCGAGCGTAAAGATAGGAATAATCAGCGAAGCCAACGTCATAACGAGACTGAGCAATACGGTGTTCTTACGCCCTATCTTGTTCATCAGCAAACTGGTGGGAATGCTGAAGATAAGGAACCACAGAAAGACAAGCGAAGGCAACGTATTTGCCATGGAATCACTGAGATTCAGGTCGGCCTTCACATAATTGCTGGCAATTCCCACAAGGTCCACAAACCCCATGGCGAAGAAGCACAGCATAACGGGAATGAGCTTTTTATTATTCATAGGGCCTAATATTTATCCACGGGTTTTGAACCTAATTTAATCTTCAGTTCTCCGCCTTTTACAACATCGGCAAAGGATATATGAGGATCGGTGAGTTTCTTGCCGTTGAGGCGATACTCTTGAATGTAAATATCTTCGGGGGTGTGTTTACCCGGTGCAGAACCTCCCGTAGTGATATGGAAGTATTTGCCTGGATAGTACTTTTGGTTGAGACGGATGGTAACCCTATCGAACAGGCAACTTCCCAACGAGAAGGTAGGATCGATGTCGTTCAGACCTGTCACACTGAACAGGCCTATGCTGGAGATAACATACCAGGCACCTAACTGGCCCTGATCCTCGTCCTGACCATAACCGTAGCCGTGAATACCATCTGTTCCGTAGAACTCGTTCAAGATAGCACGCACCCACTTCTGCGTCTTGGAGGGACGGTTAGCCTCGTTGAAGAGCCATGAGATATGCAGGCAAGGCTGGTTACCCTGATTGTAGAGCGTACGCAAACCTGCAAAGGCACCTACCTCGGTACCACCGCTGAAAATCTTGGGCTGCGAGAGAGTGAAGATACTATCCAGTCGGGCATTGAATTCCTCCTCGCCCACCTTAGCCACAAGAGCCTTGGCATCATGCGGAGCATAGAAGGTATACTGCCAAGCATTGCCTTCCTGGAATCCGCGCCAGACCTCCATCGGGTCGAAGTTGGGAATGAAGTTGCCCTCGGCATCCTTTGGGTGCATAAAGTTCTCTTCTTCGTCATAGATACGTTCCCAGCCCTTAGAGAGGTACATCAGCTGCTCATATTCGGGCTTACCCAATGCCTTAGCCAACTGTGCCGTTGCCCAAGAGGTAAAGGAATATTCCAGCGTATGGGAAGCAGAGAAACGGAACTTCTCGGCTGGTCCGTCGGCATCCTCAACATGAGGCACATAGCCGTATTGAACAAACTCCTTGGTGTCAGACTTACCGGCTCCGAAAGGACGATTGTCACCGTCCAGCTCATTCTTGCGGCAAGCCTCATAAGCCAGTTCTACATCGAAGTCGCGAATACCACACTGATATGCGGCATTGATGAGCAGTGGCAACTGATTGGTTCCTACACCCGATACATAACGGCTGTTAGCCAATCCGTCTCCCATCCAACCGGCATCCTTGAAGACCTGAAGGTGACTGCTGATATAATCTGAAGTATATTCGGGATAAGCCAGAATCCATAGCTGGCCGAGGTTCCACTGACCGCCCCAGAAAGCATCGGTATTATACATATTGTGTACGGGCTTGCCGTCCTTCATCTCCAACTGACCTATACCACCGTCATGACGAGGATAGGCACCGTTCACATCGCTGCAAAGTCCACGACCCAGAATGGCATGATAAAGGCCCGTGTAGAACTTCTTGTAATCCTCTTCCTTAGCACCTCTGATATCTATGCGGCCCAGCATCTCTTCCCATGCATTGTGACACTTTTCCTCAGCCTCATCAAAGGTCATATCCTTGGCCTCCGTCTCGCGGTTCAGACGGGCATTCTCGACAGATGTATAAGAGATACCTACTGCTACGGTTACCTGTTCATTCTCCTCTGTGGGGAAGGTGACATAGACTCCGGCACCAGGACCATTAGCTTCTCTCTCACCCTCACGGACATCAGCCCCATTGAAAGCTCCAACAGAGGTAATCTCCTTGTCAAGAACAGCAGAGAAATAGATAGGCACCTGAGCACCTGGCTGGTACTTCTTAACGTACTCGGGAAGGGTGATCACATAACCCTCTACGGTTTTGCCATCCTCGCAAACCTCAACGTAGGCATCCTTCACAGCACCACTCTCGCCTGAACGGTTACCGATGTCAAAGAGAATTCGGCTCTCTTCCGACTTAGGATAGGTGTAGCGCTGGAAGGCAACACGCGGAGTAGCTGTCACTTCGGCTGTAATACCATAGTCCTGAAGATAAACAGAATAGTAGCCAGCTGTGGCTTCCTCGTTGTCGTGTGAGAATTTAGAACGGTAGCCCTCACCCTCAGAATCCACAGCACCTGGAACAGTCTTCAATTTTCCGCAAGTAGGCATCAGCACAATACCACCCACTTGGAACTCGTGAGTACAAGGGAAGCCTTCTATGGAGCCGTCACGGTAATCATAACCCGTTGCTTCCCAACCGTCCTTGTTTCCCAGATGACCGTTGGTGCTGGGCCCAGGCTTGGCCATTCCAAAAGGCATGGCGCCAGGGGCAAAGTGGAAGTAACGACAATGAGCCGTACCTATACGTGGCTCTACATACTGGGAGTAAACTTGTGGAATAGTCTCTGGTGTATCACAACTTACCAAAGCACTGATGGCAAGGGCAAGAACGGCCCCTACCCTGACCCTCCCAAAAGGGAGGGGAAAATACTTAAATAAATTCTTCATTGGGTTGTTAAATAATGAGTGGTTAGAAGCCTACCCCCACCCCTCCCAAAGGGAAGGGAGGAGAAGGGGTTAGCGGTTAGTAGTTAGTGAACACAGCGGCAGCAAATTCTTCACTCTTCATTCTTCACTCTTCACTTTTCAAGTTGGTTCAGTGCGAAGTTATAGGCTCCCAAGTTGATGGCCTTGCTGGCTCCCAACTCTGAAATGCAGACTGCTACCTTACGCTGTGCACAGTAGAGTACCTGCTGATCTGTATGAGGTACATTGACATAAATATCCTTATCCTCCAGGAAGGCAGAACGCTGCTCAGGATCTTCAAAGTTGTAGACCTCGGACTGGAGCGTGGGCAGGAGATTACCAGTAAATGTTCCTGCTGGACGGGCAAATTCCTCCATCAGACCGGGCAGAATCCACTTGGCATTATGTGACAGACCACCGCCTATTACCACGATGCCGTCCACTATGTTCAGCACGTTTACCAAAGCTGCTGCTGTTACCTGACCCAACTGGCGGAAACTCTCCTGAGCAGCTTTCATATTACCAGGACGGGTGCCGTTGGCAATGTCGCCAATGTCCTTGGGAGTAAGGTCGCCAACTGGCTCGTGTGACATCTCGGCATATACACGGCGAACCGCACGGATGCTGACACTCTCCTCAGCAATCACAAAGGGATACATGCCGTTGCGCATACACCATACATCACCGCCACAACCGTTATCACCGGTCAGCAGTACTTTGTCTATCACCACGCCGCAACCGAAACCGGTACCCAGCGTGATGCCTATCATATTCTTGTAACGACGCTTGCAGCCAGCTTCCTCCAAAGCCTTGTTTACACGGGGAAGAGCACCTGCCAAGGCCTCACCGTAGGCAAACAGGTTGCCGTCGTTGTTCACATAGACGGGGATGCCGAAGACACTCTCCAGGTAGGGGCCCAGCGCCACACCGCCGCGGAAAGAGGGGAAGTTGGGCAGGTCGCCAATCACGCCATGCTCATAGTCGGCAGGACCGGGGAAGGCAAAGCTGATAGCAACAGGCTCTACTTCCAGTTTCTCCTTAACGGTTGTGAAGCCCTGCACCAAGGTAGCCAGACAGCCCTCGGTGTCGGTAGTCACAGCTTTCAGACGAACGGGCTCTACAATCTCCTCGTTATCACAAATAGCTGAAAACACAAAGTTTGTTCCGCCTGCATCAAGCGTCAAAACGATTTTTTTGTCTGTCTTGTTCATAGTAGTATATTTATTGATTGTTGTCTAAAGTCTGACATACGCCTTGATGGTCTTACACTCCTCGCCGCCTAGGGGCGTGATGGTGTAGCGTCCCACGCAGGCGGGGATGATGAAGGTCTCGGCATAATGAACCGTAAAGGGTTCAAACTTGCCTTCCGGACTCTCCACTACTGCCTCATAGCCATCCACCAGGTTCAGCACATTCACGCCACCGTTGGTGTTGTGCTCCACAGCCTTGGTAAAGGTATGACGGCGGGTTTCGATGAACTCGTTGGGGTGCAGACCGGTGCGCTCCTCCATAATGCCGTCTTCCTGAGAGAGTACTTCAAAGTGGTTGCGGATGTTCTTGTTCACCCACTCCGTTGTACGGTTCCACTGGATGACTTGCTTGCCACGTTCCACATTAATAGGTCTGGGCTTTCCGTCTAAACCCAAGCGGTTCCAGTCCCATAGTTTGAAGGTGAAGATATTGGGGGTACTGCTGATTTCCAGCACCATACTGTTAGCACCCGAGCAATGGATGGTACCTGCGGGGATGAGGTAGTGGTCGTGCTTCTTGGCAGGAATCTTATTCACATATTTCTCGGCATCAAAGCTGATTTCACCCCTCTGGGCAGCCCGAAGGTCTTTTATCATCTGCCTCTCGTCTATATCCTCCTTCAGGCCCAGATATACCACAGCATCGTCTCCGGCATCCAGCAGGTAATAGCTTTCATCCTGTGTATAATGAAGCCCGAACTCACGATGGGCAAACTCATTGGTAGGATGAACCTGCAGGCTCAGGTTACCACCTCCCATGGTATCCAGGAAGTCGAAACGGATGGGGAAATCCTTGCCGAAGCGGGCCCATACCTGTTCGCCAAGCACATTGCGGCTATACATAAGTATCAAATCCTGGGAAGGAAACTCTACCAGCACACCGTCCAGATTCAGATAAAGACTGTTCTCCTCTGGCACGCAGTCGAAACACCATCCGTAATTCACCTGCTCACGGGGCAGGTCGCACACCTCCTTCATCCACTGACCACCCCAGGGAGCGGGATCAAAGAAGGGTACCACGCGGAAGGGCTTGCGGGACGTGCGGTCCATACCCTGACGGAACTGCTGGTCGCTAATCATCTTGGGCTCCTGACGCTGGTTGCTGTCTATCCAGTACAGAATACGCCCCGACTGTATCAGCAAATCCTTGTGGCGGTCGCAGATTATCCAGTCGTTGAAGAGTCCTCGTTTATACTGTCGCGAGGGTTCCTCCTGTCTATTATCTATGCCCAATGCCTTGACTTCGTGCCGGCGGAATCGCTGCTGAATCTCCCAGCGGGCCATGTCGGCATAAGCCACGGGGGCGTCCTCGGGGACGAAGCAGGCAGCGCCCGTTCCTATCACTATCAGGGACTCTCCCTGGGTAATGCGGGCCTTCAGGCTCTCCACCTTATCGGGGTCGAAGTATTCAGAAAGTTTAATGTTGGAAAGGTACCCGAAGAGTACATCGTCCGTGATGAACCGTTCCGTCAACTGCAGCAACTCACTTTCGGGGCGCATCAGGGAACGGGTATCAATAATGGTTCGGCCTAACCCTTGGAAGGCCTGCATGAAATCTTCTTCGTATGTTCCGGTGTAGAGGTCAACGGCCCACACAGGACAGTTGCTCCACTGATCATTGAGGATGGTGGTTATCCTCTCCCAGCCCAAAATGGCCATACCATCGGTATGGGTAGAGGGAAACTTGTCGTAATTACTTTTTCTCATTAGCTTATATTCAAATGTACATCGGGTAGCAAAGAAATCTACCTCATTTATTTGCAAAGTTAACGAAATAAACGTACTTTTGCGCAAATAAAAGGATAAAAATCAATCAAATGACGAAAAAAAGTGTTTTCTGTGCCTTGTTACTTGCCGCAAGCGGTATCTGTCAGGCACAAACGGGCATCACACCCGATGTATTGAATACTTTACAGGGAAGTTACAACGCCACTCCAACCGATAAGGCACTGCACAATGCCATCAGCAACGTCAGCATTCAGAAGCTGGCGGTGAATATGGAGAACACGCAGGCCAAGGATACTTACTTCAGCGTAGAAGTGAAAAACACGGGTATCAGCGACCAGAAAAGCAGCGGTCGTTGCTGGCTCTTCACGGGTACCAATGTGCTTCGTAACCGTGCCATGAAGAATCTGGGCGTGAAGGATTTCTTCTTCAGCCAAGTATATCTGTTCTTCTACGACCAACTGGAGAAGAGCAACCTGTTCCTGCAGGGAGTTATTGATACCCGTCAGAAGGATTTAGACGACCAGATGGTACGCTGGCTCTTCCAGCATCCCCTCTCTGATGGCGGTACCTATACCGGTGTTGCCGACCTGGTTACCAAATATGGTCTGGTGCCACAGGATGTAATGCCAGAGACCTTTGTGAGCAACAGTACCAGCGAGTTCTGCGGTCACCTGAAACGTAAGCTGCGCGAGTTTGGCATCCAGCTGCGTGAGAAGAGTGCCGCAGGTGCCAACGAGAAGACGCTTCAGGCTATGAAGGTTGACCAGCTGAAGACCGTTTATCGCATGCTGGTAATGGCATACGGCGAGCCTCCCAAGTCCTTCACCTGGGCACCCAAGAAGGATGGCAAGATGATTTCCGAGCCTAAGACCTACACTCCCCAGCAGTTCTACAAAGAGGTGTGCAGCGGCAGCGAGGACCTGAATGCCGACTATGTGATGCTGATGAACGACCCCAGTCGTCCCTACAACAAGGTATATGAGATTGACTATGACCGCCACCTCTATGATGGTCACAACTGGCTGTATCTGAATCTGGACATCGAGGACCTGAAGGCTCCCGCCATTGCCAGCCTGAAGGACAGTTGCCAGATGTATTTCAGCTGCGATGTAGGTAAGTTCCTGGACCGTTCCGTAGGTTATCTGGACGTAAAGAACTACTCCTATGGCGACCTGCTGGGCACCACCTTCGGCATGAACAAGAAGCAGCGTATCCAGACTTTCGACAGCGGCAGCACCCATGCCATGACGCTGATGGCTGTGGATTTGGACGAGAACGGCAAGGCCCGCAAGTGGAAGGTGGAGAACAGCTGGGGTTCCGACTCCGGAATGCGTGGTTATCTGGTGATGACCGATGAGTGGTTCAACGAGTATATGTTCCGTGTGGTAGTGAACCGCAAGTACTGCAGCCAGCAGCTTCTGGACCTGCTGAAACAGAAACCCGTTCGCCTGCCTGCATGGGATCCAATGTTTCAAAATGAAGAATAAGTATGGAAACAACAAGACAAAATAAGATTTCAAGGCTCATCCAGAAGGAGTTGAGCGACATCTTCCAGAAGCAAACCAGTGCTATGCGAGGTGTTTTGGTAAGTGTAAGCGCCTGTCGCATCAGTCCCGACCTCAGTATCTGCCGCGCTTACCTGAGTGTATTCCCCAGCGAGAAGGCCGAGGAGATTATTCAGAACATCAACAACAACCAGAAGCAGGTGCGCTACGAACTGGGAACGCGTGTAGGAAAGCAACTGCGTATCATCCCCGAGTTGAAGTTCTTCAGAGACGACTCGCTGGATTATGTTGAACATATCGATGACCTTTTGAAGAAGTGAATTTCCCTTTCTTCATAGCAAGAAGATACATTTTCAGCAAGAAGAGCCACAATGCCATTAACATCATCAGCGGCATCTCTGTGGTAGGTGTTGCTGTGGCCACAATGGCACTGGTATGTACACTCAGTGTCTTTAATGGCTTTCACGACCTGGTAGCCAGCCTCTTCACAGCCTTCGACCCCCAATTGCGCATCACCCTTACCGAAGGAAGCACCATTCAGGCCAATGATGCCCGACTGCAACAAGTGAAGGAACTGGACTGCGTAGCCGTCTATACCCCCGTTCTGGAGGGACAGGCCATGGTGGTACTGAACGGACAGCAGCATGTGGTAACCATAATGGGCGTAGCAGATAACTTCAGCAAACAGACACATATCGAGGATATCCTCTATGGCGAAGGCTCCTTTGGCCTTCATGCCGATGTCTTGGAATACGGTGTGGTAGGCTTGCAGTTGGCAGCCAAGATGAATCTCAACATCGACTTCACGGAACCCCTTCAGGTCTATGCACCCAAGCGGGGTGAACGCGTGAACATGGCCAACCCGCTCAGTTCTTTCAATCATCAGGAGCTGCAAAGTCCGGGGGTGGTCTTTCAGGTGCAGCAAAGCAAATATGATGCCAACTACATCATCACCAGTCTGGGATTTGCCCAGAGGCTGTTCGACTATCAGGGTCGTATCTCCTCTGCCGAGGTTAAGCTGAAGAAAGGCACTTCCCTATCCCAGGCCAAGAAAGAGATTAAGGCACTGCTGGGCGAGAAATTCTCCGTTCAGGACCGCTACGAACAGCAGGACGATGTCTTCCGCATCATGCGTATCGAGAAACTCATATCCTACCTCTTCCTCACCTTCATCCTGCTGGTAGCCTGCTTCAACATCATAGGCTCCCTTTCCATGCTGATGATTGAGAAGAAACACGATGTGCAGACCCTCCGCAGCATGGGTGCTACTGACAGGCAGATATGCCACATCTTTATGTTCGAGGGACGTATGATCAGTCTGGCAGGAGCCGTATTAGGACTTCTCTTAGGACTTCTGCTATGTTGGCTCCAGCAGCAATACGGCTTTATCACTATGGGCGAAAGCGAAGGTAGCTTCATCGTAGAAGCCTACCCCGTCAGCGTTCACCCATGGGACTTGGTACTTATCTTCGTAACAGTCCTCCTAGTAGGCTGGGCCGCCGTCTGGTATCCTGTCCGCTATCTGTCGAAGAACCTGCTTTAGTTCATTGAACATTGAACATTGAGCATTGAACATTACGCTAACCTTTAACCCAATGATATACCCCTACGCCCGTCCACTTTACGTTATGGCAAAGGCTGCAGGACCGCTCTGCAACCTCAGATGCCAATATTGTTATTACCTTGAGAAGCAACATCTGACAAAGGACAAGAAAATGGTCAATGGTCAATGTCCAACGCTCAATGGATCTGGGATGAGCGACGCCCTCTTGGAGGCCTACGTTCGCGACTACATACAACTGCAGCAGACGCCCGAGGTGCTCTTTACCTGGCACGGTGGCGAACCAATGCTGCGCCCCCTGAGTTTCTACAAGCAGGCTGTCCGCTATCAGCAATATTATGGCAAGGGACGGCACATCAGCAACAGTATACAGACCAACGGAACACTGCTCACCCCCGAGTGGTGTCAGTTCCTGCACGATGAGGGATGGCTGGTTGGCATCAGCATAGACGGAACGCAGGAGATGCATGATGCATACCGCCGTGATGCCAAGGGCGAAGGAACCTGGCAGCGGGTGATGGATGCCATACACATGCTGCAGGAATATGGAGTGGAATGGAATGCTATGGCTACGGTCAACCATGCCAATGTGGGGAAGCCATTGGAATTTTATCGCTTCTTCCGCGACGAACTGCATTGCCAGTTCCTGCAACTGAGCCCTGTGGTGGAGAGAATCCGCCAGCATTCTGATGGGCGTCATCTGGCGCAGCTATTCGATGAAGATTGCCCCCTTGCCCCCTATAGTGTTAAGCCGGCTGAATGGGGAAAGTTCCTCTGTACCATCTTCGACGAATGGGTCAGGCACGATGTAGGAGAGACCTTTGTACAGGTCTTTGATGCCACCCTTGCCGGCTGGATGGGTGTAGCGCCAGGCATCTGCGTCTATGCCGAGGAATGTGGCCATGCCGTAGTGATGGAGCATAACGGTGATGTGTACAGTTGCGACCACTTTGTCTTCCCCCAATACCGCTTGGGCAATATCCTTACCGACGGACTACCGCAGATGGTGTATGGCGAGAAGCAGACAGCCTTCAGCCGCCTGAAGAAGGATTCCCTACCCCGCCAGTGTCGCGAATGCGAATGGCTGAAAGCCTGTCACGGCGAATGTCCCCGCCTCCGTTTCATGCATACTGCTGATGGCGAGCCGGGGCTTAACTACCTCTGTGCCGGCTACAAGATATTCTTCCAGCATGTAGCACCCTATATGGACTATATGCGCCAAGAACTCTTAGAAGGCCGTCCCGCCAGCAACGTAATGCTATATAGACGCTAATCTTTAGCTAATGTTCAATGTTCATTATTCAATGTTCAATGAAAAAAATCATCTTTTCTCTTCTCTTCCTTGCTGTCCTACCTTGTTCAGCCAAGAAAATGAACAAGTACCTTTTTACCTACTTCACAGGTAATGCGCCAGAGCAGGAGCAGATATGCTATGCCGTCAGCGACGATGGCTTTAACTACACCCCACTGAATGGCGGCAAACCCATTGTGGGAAGCGACACTATAGCTATGGCAAAGGGAGTGCGCGACCCACATATACTCCGCTGCAAGGACGGATGGTTCCGCATGGTAGTTACCGATATGCGTTCATCGCTTGGGTGGGCCAGCAACCGCGGCATGGTGCTCATGCGTTCCCGCGATATGATTCATTGGCAGCATCACACCGTTCATTTCCCAGAACGTTTCCAAGGTACCAACTTTGCTCATGTAACCCGTGTATGGGCGCCGCAGACCATTTACGACAAGGCTGCAGGCAAATATATGGTTTACTTCTCATTGTTGACCGATGACGGTTTCATCCCCTACGACCGTGTCTATTGGTGCTATGCCAATGCAGATTTCAACGGATTGGAAGGAGAGCCTCAGGTGCTGTTCGACTTTCACGCTCCTTCCATCGATACGGATATCATTCAGGACAAGGATGGCCTTTACCATCTTTTCTTCAAGACCGAGGCTGATGGCAGCCACAAGGGTATCCGCCAGTACACCTTCCGCGATTTGCATCAACCAGATACTTGGACGCTGCACGATGGATTCTGTGAGACTACGAAGGACGATGTGGAGGGTGCCGGCGTCTTCCCCCTTATTGGTGACGGCTGGTGTCTGATGTACGACTGCTACCGCAACGGCCACTATCAGTTCACCAAAAGCGATGACCTGATGCATTTCACCTTTGTGCAGAATACCGAAACGAGGGGTCATTTCACCCCTCGTCACGGCACGGTAATCCAGATAACACAAAAGGAATACCAGCGTCTTTTGAAAGCCTTCCCCACAGGGGAGTAATCAATGCCTTAGTTCCACAAATCTTTTACATTCCCTTGGTTTTACAGTACCCACTCTCAGCTCTACTGACGGGAAAAGTACGGATTTCGGGTGAATGACAGATGAGTGCCAATCAACAGTTACCTCCTTGGAGGCCCAGATATCACCCAACAGATTTAATTTAGATTGTGTATAGATGGAACACGAAATAATGTTTTCCAGCTTACCCGTTTTAACATCTATACGTTTCAACCCTTCGTATCCCCAAATGTAGGCATATTCCTGACACATTGCCTTGGCCATTGAGATAAGTTTCTTTACCAGTTTATCCCTACTCATTGCATTATCAAATGATATGCGGAGTACACCACCTTTCCTATTACCATATTCTTGCCAGGCACTCATCCACTCATTTCCTGTCGACTTTAAAGTCTTGGGGGATGGGATTCTGCCAGCAAGTTGGTTCATCAAGATTCCCTTCCGAATCAGCTCAACGGTTTCAGGACGTATGCCGTCGGCATCATATTTGCGATATTCGAAGAAACGATGGCCATTATAAACGGAGTCGTTCCCCAGTTGCCATACAGAGATATCCTTACTTACCACCTGCTTGCCAAGTTGTTTATATGAACTATCGTACTTCCTGCTTCTAAAATCCAAATCGCAACTTAAAAAGCTCTTAATACCCAAGAATGCTGACTGTGCCATATTATCTTCGTACAAAACAGGTCCTTTGTACTCGTCATCTTCTAATAACTGTACATTCTTCTTATTGACCATACTGGTTGCAATTCCTCTTATCCATGCTTTCAGAGAATCTGTTGGCGGCAGGTCATCCACATCGCAATACATGACTTGAGGACTTTCTTTGAAAGCTTTTCCGTCAGGAGTAACATAACAGACATTTCCATAGATGCGGACTTTCTTGATGGGAGTACGCAAACGCAGACCGTCACTTGTCAGATGATATACATCCTCATAATCAAGTCGTCCTGAAATACGTGTATCACACAACTCCGGATAATCCTTGAAGACTGCAGAAAGGCTGTCCACCAACAACTTCAGGGTCTCTGCGTCCTTCTGATAATTGGTTAATGCTGATTCTTCGATGAACTTACCACCCGGCATCTTGGGCCATTCGGGAATGCTGTCGTTCAGGAACTCCTGAGCCCTCCACGTTGTTCTCGACTTATAATCATCATACGCCTTATTAAACACGTATGCTGTGCAGCTCCACAATCTGTTGCGCAAATGATTATAACTGATTTCGTCTGGCAAATCTCCTATTCCCTCACTTGTCTGACAACTCTTCATTGCATCGCCCACAACAATCTTAACCCTGCCATTGTTCTTGATGTCGTCCTTGGTATAAACCTCACAGGCGCCCAACGATGACCTTATATGGGCGGAAGCTGTGCGGTGAATCTGGTAGCCCAGGAAATAAGGCTTTGTTCCATCCTTCTGCTTCAGGCTGTCCATATTGCGGCTCATCTCATCCTCCAGAGCACGGAAGATGACAGAATCCGTAGGCATTCCGTTCTGCTGCTCTTTCGTTATGAGCGTAGGTCTTGGCAGAACACGAGGTTTCTTCCCTTCGTTCTTGATACACTGCGTCTCCATCTGTGAGACATAAATCATGGGCGCAGTGATGGAGACAGGTATCCATCCAGAAGATGCCCCACACCTGCCGTTCGACGTTTCAATCTTACCACCGGCTGCCTTGATATTACTGAAGGCTGCCAGCGGAGTACCTATGAAGGAAACACCGCGTACCAGAGAGTCGGGCCTGCCGTCTGCATATATCTTGTAAGTCTCAACAGGTACCACATTAAAGGATGATACATAATAAGTGTTTTTACTGGTGGTGGTCCATCCGTTGCTGACGGTGCGGATATAATAGCCAAACTCTTTGTCGCTCTCCTTCAGCTGCTGTACAAACATCTTACGCAGCTGCTCTTCTGTGTAGGGTTTGCTTGTTTCAACCAGCAGGTTAGACTGTCGGGGGATAGGTTTATTGCCGAATGCTGCCCGTCCATGACCGTTGCTGGGTGCATCCTTACTCTTCTGAGGTAAGACATGCAGAAAATCCTTCATGACACCTTCCTTTATACACTCCACCCGCTGCGCCTTGGTACCTTCGTCGTCATACAGGTAGTATCCGTCAAGTGGTGTGCCATTTAACTCCTTCAAGGTAGGGTCGCAGGTAACGCTTATCTCAGAGGACAACACATTCTTTTCCATCATAGGCTTGAATTCCGAGTCATCCTTCTCCAGACGATGTCCCAGCACCTCATGGAAGAATACGCCGCCGGCATCGCCCGAGAAAAGCACAGGTCCGCTATAAGCTTCTGCCATAGGAGCCTTGCTCAGGGCATAGGCACGTTCTATAAGGTCCACCATTGTCTCTCGGAGCGTATTCTCATCAGGGAGATCTTCTTCACTGTAGGCAAAGAAGTTCTTGAACATAGGACATGCTATCTCCTTCTTGTCTTTTACCGATGCCGATAACGAAACCCAAAAGGTCCTGTTGTTACAGACTACACCTGTACCATCAGACTTCACAATGTACTTTCTCTGGTCCGTAAAAGAAAACCTGGCCGTACAGGTGGCATATACGCTGTCCTTCCGGATCTGGGTAACCCTGTTCAGCAGAGCCGTCCACTTTTCCCTGTCGATTTTATATTCAGGCAGTGGAGCCTCATAGTATTTCTCGGGTTCAATAGTAATGGTGCATTGGGCAGTATCTTCTTCCTCCTCATCCTTGGATGATTTCAGGTCACTCTTCATTGCATTGTATTTATCGCATAAGGCATTCCAGATAACATCCTTAATAACAGCAGTATCATTCGTCAGAGGCAAATCATTCTGATTACCATGGTAAGAATCACTCCTGCCCCGATAGGATTCAGTCTTACCAATCCGCAATGTAGGAGATAACCTGCGCCAGTTTGTCTCATTTACAGTGGCGTATCCCATGTCACTCTGGATGGTGACACCCTTTTCCTGCAAGGCATTCAACGTAACCTGATTAACAGGAAGCGAATCTTGTGAAAGGTGGGAATAGTAATAGTTGACTTCCTGCTTAAGCAGATTGAACAGGACATCCCCGTCGGATGTGTTATTGGCAAATGAAGCACTACCAATTGCGGCAAATAGCGCAATGCTAAGGAACTTTTTCATTGTTTTTGTGTGTCTTTTTTTCTTGTTTTTGGGTTTTACGCACCAAATATACTACTTTCTTATTTTACCCACCTAATAAAAGACGAAAAAAATAACTTAAATAAAAGATTATTTAACTTACTTTTTGCTCAAAATCAACTTGATTTTATACAAGAATCAACTTACAAAAAATCCTCAATCTGCATGATCCGGCATTTCGGTCTCTCGGGCTCAGCCCACTCATTTGTATTCAATAGCATTCCCAAATACAGCGGTTCTTCTTCATTTTAGTTGAAAACCATTAAAAGAAGCCCTTTTACTGCCACACGTAGGAAAATTTACTACTACACGTAAGAAATATTTTTTCTACGTGTATCCGTAAAAACTGTTTAACTAATGCCTTTTGATTTTTCAACTAATTTGAAGAAGAGCCAATACAGCCTGTTATACACAAGAAAAAGGCTGACCGATATTTCTTCGGCCAGCCCATTTCATATCAAGAATGTGAGGTTACTTTACAACTTGATCAGGAAGAAATGACAACTTTTAGTGTTCTTCTGGCCAATATGCTGTACCAGGATAAACACCATTTTTAATTCTATATACAATAGCAGAACTTACCCAGACTGACCCTATGTCCGATTTGGACCTATAATCACTGGTTAGCTTCCCTATTGTGAACCATTCTTTGTTTATATACCATGCTTCCCATATTCGTTCACTATGGTCTAAAGCATCCTTTCTAACCTCTCTAAATAAGACATTGCTCGGATCACCGATATTCTTGCAGTTACCTATTTTTTCCCAGTCGCCATCTTCCACCCCCATCCTAAGTATTGTTAGAGCATAAAAATCCACATCATCGGACACAACGTCTTCTAAGTTCAATATGTATCCTTTCGGATATTCTTTTTTGAAAACGCGTATTACCGAACCACCTAGACAGGATGAATCAATTGCAACAAACTGGAAGAAACGGAGGTTCCCGTTATCTAACGCGACAGAGAATACATCTCCTATTCTTGTAACTATCCTTTTTGCCATAATATTGTTGAAATCTTTATTATTATGTTGCAAAGTTAATATCTATTTCCCTGGAATGCCAAATTTCTCCCAATGTTTTGGCGAAATGGAGTTAATTTTATTAATAAGCTGTCCTCCATTCTTTTGTAAACCATATTTATTTATTAATATCTGTTCGGCAACTCTTGAACCATTGTGATCTAATGTCGTCTTTACAGGCTTAAATTTTACAATAATGCTTTTTTTACTTACATCACGTAAGTGCTCAGCCGCACGCATCTCAAGAGGACGATCGGTACGCCCTACATATTTAATGACATTATTCTCATCAACGCCTACATATACTGTGCTATTACCCTGACCTGCCTGAATACGTGCCTGTTCTAGCACATCTGCAGGATCTGGTTGAGAATTAATGGGAGCTTTTTCACTTGCCTCAGGCAAAATCAAATCCGGCTCCTTCGCTGTTGGTCTATGACGAGTTTGCATAATCTTTGAGGCCTTTGGCGCAAGTTTACTAGCGACTGTACATACCCCTACTGTTGCTACGGCAATACCCATCTCAATCCCCATATCTTTCCAACTGAAATTGAAGGGTGTCCCTGTTAATGCAGAATAAGAAAGATTATAAGTTAAATAGCTAGCAGCAGCACCTGCAGCAGCACCAACGAATGGTGCCACACCAACGGCTCCTACAGAAGCACAGCCCGCTGTTACAGCGGCTCCAACGTAAACTCCAACTCCTATTGACAGACCTGTTGCAACAGCACCGCATACAAAAGAACCAATGCTTTTTAAGACGTTTTCACTATAATAGCTTGTTACTGCTGCTGCAGCAAATCCACCAAATATAGCTGGAACTAACCAAACAAACTCCCCATTCCTATCAATATATTTGAACGGATTGTTATTAGCATATACATAGGGGTTATAGAGTAATGGACCACCCTCACTGTTAAGCAGAGGGTCAGGGCTAACAAAGCGGCCAAGATAGGGGCTGTACAGACGGGCATTGGCATTTATCAGGCCGAACATCCACAGGTCTTCATGACCTGTATAGGTTCTGTAGAAAGGACCATACCCTGGTTCCTCTCCTGGCTGATAGAAGTAGGTGTTATTTCCTACTTTATATGTTCTGACACCCCAAGGTGAATATGAATTCTGATAGCAATCATAGTTGGCATTTGCATATAATATGGCACTTCCTATATTATCTCTGGTAATCTGATAAATGCATGAACTATAATTTTCACAATCATTCTCGTTGATACTCATTATCAAAACCGCAGGAGCCGTGTATGCGTCTCCTCCAGCGTAAATATGGTGGGTATGATATCCTCGTGAATCTACTGTTATTTCAACATCTGCATCATAATAATATCTTGTAAAGCTAAGGGTGGGAGTCCCAGATATCTTCTCGTAAACCTTCATCATGTAGCGGTCTCCGTTTCCGTCATAATAGAACTCTGCCTTAAACCTGTCATTCTCAATGCTTTTGGGCCTTTCTATGGCTTTATAATAGCTGATGTGAAGATCTCCGTCGAGGAAATTGATGCCTGCAGGAGTCATTTTATCCACTTTAAAACCATTGTATGAGAAATTTCCAACGCGGGGCTGACGGGTAAGATTACCCATACGATCATAGCTGTAGGTTTCGCTTCCGTATCCTGTAAGGCGATTCATATTATCATACGTAATGCGAATGCCATTCTTGCTAATCATGTTCCCTGTATGAATGTTGTATGTATAAGACTCTCTTGCATCTGCTACAGCGTCACGCACAAAGGAAAGCATATTCCCATAGTCATCATATGTATGCTCTGTGGAGCCTAGAAAATCCCATTCTTCTGTTATGTTTCCCCATTTGTCTTGCTTTGTCAGTTGACATACAAGGGTGTCATTTAATACATCTGTGATTCTGTAGCCATTATTGTAGGTATATTCCTCTATTACCTCTGGGGATATATCAAGATAACCACTAAAAGACCTTGTTGTTTTACTTACATTATTGTCAGAACCATACTGATAGGATATATCAAAACCCGGTGCCTGACCATCGGGAATATAATGATACTTAGACCTTATTCTTCCGTATGTGTCATATCCATAAGATTTCATATATCCCTCTCCTCGTTCTTGTGTCAGACGATATTTGTTATCGTACTGATAAGTAACCGTATGAGGTGACTCGCCAGAATCTGCCCAAGACTTGCTACGCAGTATGCCGTACTTGTCATAATTTGTTTCAACATAACTATCACCGATAGTTATCTTGGAAGGATTGCCATTCACATCATATTCATACTGCTTGACAACACCGTTCATATCGGTAGTCTGAGCCAACCTACCATATTCATCATATTCGTAGACAGCCTCTCCTACATTACCGGATATAAAACTAATATTGCCATCTGCATTATAGTCATAATGAACCCAACCAGCAGCATCCTCTACTTCGGATACTTTACCTTCTGTATAATAACTTGTTGTTGTCGTTACCCCATCTATACAGCTTGTAATCTGCATTGGACTATATGACCATGTACTGCTTTTCCCATTGGAATCAACAGCGCTTGTCTTTCTGAATGCAGAATCATAAGTGTAAGTGGTACCTTCGGAAGTCGGTTCGTTCTTCTTATGAGGGAATGAGACAAAGCCGAGTTGCCCATTAGAGAGATATTGATAATCCGTGTACATGGCCGTTCCATTGGCAAGAGGTGCAGACTCTGCAATCTTTCTTTCCCATGCATCATAATAGGTAGTTACAGATGTTTTGCCAGTTACAGCTTCCTTGATGGAATAGACCCCGCCACCGTAGCTGGAAAGTGCCCTTGTGGTCTGGCAAGTCTCTATTGTTGCTCTTTTCCTGCTTGTTTCTCTTAACAGACCATCGTATGTATATCGAGTTGTCACGCCGTCAAATCCATAGACTGATGCCAATGTGCCATTTGAGGAGTTATAGGTGTATCTCTTATACAACCCCTTAGGCTCATATTCTTTAGACAATTGCCCCTTTGCGTTATACTCGTATCTGGTTACAAGGGTGTCTGTAGATCCATAGGCAACGGTATAATGCTGAGTCACCTGGCCATACTCGTTGTATGTGTATCCGTCTGTGCTTATAATCTGCCCGTTCCTTCTTTTGACTTCCCTAAGGACTAAGCCTGTTGCATTGTCTCTCTCGTATGTTGTTTTTTCATGTATGTCATCACCAGTAGTCCAAGAGTCTGGACCTTCGCCACGCTTAGTGATTTCCACTGTACTGGGAAGTCCTTTTATCCAAACGTTACTGAGCGGACTGTTCCAGTATGTAATAGTCTGATCATTACGGAACAAGCTATCTGCCTTCATTTGCTTAGTGGGGGAACCATACTTGTAGTCTTCGCTTTTCTCGCGTACAAAGAAGCCATCCATCAACAAATCTGACTGGCGATAACTCTTGTCTGTTGTATACGAGTGAGCCCCTACTCCCTTCAAAGACGTCCTGTTGACTTCCTGAGATATAACATCCCCCGTGACATTCCGATTTATGGAAGAACACGGCATGAGAACTAAGAAGGAGTCAACCAATTCGCTGTGTGACTCTGTTACCATTCCTGTACTGGATGTTGCCTTTATGTCTTTGAATCCCAGGAATCCCTTTCCCTGCAAGTGAGTCAAACCGTTGGCGTAAGAATAATCCGTGGTACGGCTATCCGTGGGTATTACCTCCGTCCTGGTTTTAACAACAGGCATCGGGCTCGTCATGCGTATAACAGATTCGGGAAGGGAGGAATTGTCATTTACCTGATATACGTCATTATCTGTCAGCAAACCGTAGCTTATATCGTCTTTTGCGCCAAGACCGTCTGTAACGGATATTATCTTCTGCGATGACTTCTTGATTGTCGGGTTGTCCAGTATGTGCCACCCTACAGTGTTTTGCTCAAGACTTTTTCCCTTATACAGAATCTGGGCTCCACCCTGTCCGTCGAAAAATCCTTGAAAAATATGATTGAAATTCGGGAAATCCCCGGAATTGGGCAAATGGGGCCAATCTGTTAGAACAAGGGTGTTACCGTTGGATTTTAATATGCAAAGACTGCCGCCGTCTTTATTCCGATACGGATAACCGACTATAGCATCACTCTTACCGTCTCCGTCTATATCCTGTACCAGGCAGTATGTCTTGTCCCTTTTATCATCGTCATCAAACATACGAACGTCCTTTGCTACGAGGTCGCTAATCGTGCTTAAACTAAAATATCCATTGGCAGTATTGCCCGTATTCCTGGCAATGTACCACTGATTGGAATCATGCTTGTTTATGATTAGATCAACCAGTCCGTCACCGTTGAAATCCCCAAGTTGTATGATATCGCACTTGTTGAATGCCGTACTATAATACCTGTATTTGTCTGAGAAAGACCCATTTCTGTTCCAGTAAATATAGTATCCTTCGGAGGTTGTAATCAGCAGGTCTACCATTCCATCAGCGTTGAAGTCAGCAGGTCGAATTAGTTCCGGAACACCATCCAAATCAAGGTAAAGCTCTGAAGCCGAATGTGAATTTTTAGGCATTTTAAATGTAACCAGATAAGCCGGGTAGACATTCTTCTTGTTTACCTTCACTGTCTCCTTTTCTACAATGAAAATATTATCCAGACCGTCTAAGTCCGAATCAAGAAATGTATAAACTGGATTCTTCTTATTATCTGTTGATTTCCCCTTCATGCGGACTCCGAACTCATTTTTATTTTTATCATACTCAGGAAATACAAAATGCATCTCATTGGAAATCGTTACACTTGAATTGGGGTATCTTCTATAATAAGGCAAAACCAATGAATTCCCTTGTTTATAACTTGCGTGAACAGAAAAGGTTCCATGAAGCAAGTCACAACAATGGGACTCTAAATGATAAAAGTTTGAATATTCGAAAGTCTGGGTCCTTGGATTGTATTTCCTTACATAAAAAAGGGTAGTAGGATTATTGTAATCGATTCTATTATCTGTTTCAACACTTATAACCTCAGATATTCCGTCACCGTCCAAGTCATCTGAGAAAAATCTCACAATATCAGAATCCCTGCGTTCGTGCATATCCATGTTACGGCTGCTACAATCCAACCGGAACTCAGAAGGTACTTCCCATTCAAAAGTGGTGGGAGGAACTGATGCAGAGCCGGTTCCTGTTTCCGAAACGGATGTCAGATGCGAGAACACATCCTCTGTATAATTAAGTGTATATGTCCTATATACATTCCCGTCATACTTGCAGACGATGCTCTTAAGACGCTTTTTCAGAAAACGCTGTTCACCGAACATATATACCGGGATGCTGTCCGGACGGTTTTCATAAGTAAAGGATACCGTGCAGTCCACACCGGCTGTTCCGTGTATATTGCGTCCGTAAGTAATGGAGGTGGGGTACAGAACACCCTCCTGAGAATAGGTGTACTGGATATAGTTACCCAGGGCATCCTCTGCATAGTCAAGGGCCCACTGGTATGCCTTCCCGTTGCTCTGGGTTTGTCTTCCCGTGGAACTGCCGTACTTGTAGGTGATACCGTTTGTAGCCTTAACCTGGAATGTGGCGGGCGTGCCGTTCTGGGAAGCAGTAATACTGATAATGTTATACTGCTCGTTCTCTGTCCTGTACACGGCACCCGTCTGGCCGTTTTGCCCTTCCTTCAGTAGCAGACGCTGACCGTCAAGGGTAAAGGCATTGTCTCCACCCTCTTTGATTGCTTCGGCATTGGTGTCGAAATATCTGTTTCTAGGTGCAATCGATATGGAAGAGAGGCCTGATATACCAAATCCGACTCCCGCAATTCCATTGCCGGACTGACTACTGTACGCCAATGAAATACTGGGGGAAAAATCACTCAGTCCGCTCTGGACCTTAATAGGTATGGTATAGGTAGCGGCACCTGTAGGAGAAACGGAGAATGCTCCGTCGGTCTTGCCCACAAGTACGTCTGCAGATATGACCTGCGGTAATAGCGTGATCGCTAATAGATATAAGAAAAAACGTTTCATCTGTTATTAGTTTGTCTTGACGATTTTACTTTCTGTTACGTTCTTGTTCCTGCTATACTTAAACAGGTATGTTCCCTTCTTAAAGTTAGAGAGGTTGAAAGAGACACTGCTGGATTCCAGGCGGAGCGAGGCAACAAGGAGTCCTCTGTCTGAGTAAATATACAGCATGTCGCCGTCCTTTACTTCCTGGTTGATTTCTACCTGTACATCTGACCATGAGGCATTTGTCTTGATGCTGACCCGGGGTTCCTCCTCCGGGCTCTTGCTCAAGGCTTTCTGATTACGCCTGATGTACGTTCTGACTCTGGATGTGATGTTACCTGCACCGTCATAGGTGTACAGGAAGTGTTCACCCGTCGTTTGTGCAAAAGCAATTTGAGAGAACAGAACTCCCAAAAGCAACAATCTTGTTTTTTTCTTCATGTTTATATTTGGTAAATAAAAGTTGTGTGCAATCTTCGTATGTGCTTTAAACAAGTTTTAAGGATAAACGGCCGCTAAGGTAGAAGTTTATGCAAATTGGTGCAAAATGAATATAAATATATTTCATACCAATTCTAAAAATATATACTTTAGTACATGTACCAAAGTACACAAATATGAAGTTTTTATCAACTTTTAACCATCAAACATTATGAATATTCCATCCGAATAATTAAATTTGCAACATAGAATCCTAAATAATCGCTTAGCACGATGAATGCACACGACCTACTTTCTAACAACTCCTCAAGCAAAGGCGAGTTGACAGAGCCCGTGGACATAGACACCTTCATACGCGGAGTGAAAGCGTATGACAGACTGAACAATGTCAGCAGTCTGCTGATGGACTTTGACAATCACCAGATACTATATATGACTCCGAAACTGCTGTTCCTGGAGAACGCAAAGCCTCAGGACAAGAAGAGGGATTGCCCCAATCCCTACTGGTCATATATCCCAGAGGAACTGCTGGAATACCTGCTGCAGATTAAACGCAGCATTCTGCATCTGCGTCACGAGATGAGCCTGGAGGAATACAAGACACATGTCTGCATAACCGACTACCCCATCATGATAGACGGAAGGGAATTCTATATCAGCCAGAAGTTCACGCCCTTGGTGGTTGACTCCAAGAGTATAATTAGGTTAGGACTGTTTACCATCACCCCATCAGCGCGCAAGCATATAGAGAGTTCCGTCATAACGGATTTAGGGAAATGCTACCTCTACAATCCAGGTACAAGGATATATGAAAGTGTTAACTACACCACCCTTCTGACTGACACAGAAAAACGTATCCTGAAATCTGCAGAGATAAGGATGACAAACGAGGAAATAGCGGATTACCAGAACGTGAGCCTATCTGCCGTCAAAGCCAACATAACACGCATACTAAAGAAACTGTCCGTAAAAAAGGTCCACGAGGCTGTCACAATAGCAAATAATTATAGGATAATATAAAAAGATTAGCGGTTAAGGGTTAGCGGATAGCGGATAGCAAACAACTTGTCAACTCGTTTACTTGTTAACTCGTCAACTAAATTATGAACTATAAAAAAAGGACGGACATCTTTTCTCACGAAAAAATGTCCGCCGGACTAATCTTTAATCTCTCAAATTCTTTTTACCTAAAACTAACTAAACGAAATATCTTTGCATGAATGCTTTTCTATACCAACAAGTTCTGTGCCATCACGGCGCTTTCACTTTTTTTGTCCATGCAAAGTTAAAGTTTTTATTATTTGTCGCTACTTAAGATATATTGTAGATTGTTATTTTTTTTAATTTTCTTGATTTATATCAATTGAATAGGGAATTTCCCCCGATTTATTTAACCTCAGAGGCTATAAAAAGGGTATAATCGTATCTGTTTGAAGAATGCACAACCGGTTTTATGTGATTTTAGGGGGACATACGTCGAAATTCTTGCGCTCCTATAGGTGCTCAGGCGCAGGCGGAATTCTCACGCTCGGAAATAAAATAAAAATATTTTTATTTTGTATTCCGCTCACTTATTCGTAATTTTGTCCCCGAAAATAAGGAATTCACTTAAATATAATATGGCAAAAGAGTACAATTTTAGAGAAATTGACCAGAAATGGCACCAGAAATGGGTGGCCAACAAGACGTACAAAGTGGTTGAAGATGAGAGCCGCAAGAAGTTTTATGTACTGAACATGTTCCCCTACCCCAGCGGAGCGGGACTACATGTTGGTCACCCCTTAGGTTATATAGCCAGCGATATATATGCCCGTTACAAGAGACTGCAGGGCTACAATGTGCTGAACCCCATGGGCTACGATGCTTACGGACTACCTGCCGAGCAGTATGCCATCAAGACAGGTCAGCACCCCGAGAAAACAACATTTGCCAACATTGATCGCTACCGCGAGCAGTTGGACAAGATAGGTTTCAGCTTCGACTGGGACCGTGAGGTACGTACCTGTACCCCTAATTACTACAAGTGGACACAATGGGCATTCCAGAAGATGTACAACTCATACTTCGACGAGGAACTGCAGAAGGCACAGCCCATTGAGAAGCTCATAGAGAAGTTCAAGAAAGAAGGCACATGGCCCTCTGACGAGAAAGAGCAAAGTGAACTGCTGATGCAGTACCGTTTGGCTTATCTGGGCGAAACAATGGTGAACTGGTGTCCTGCATTGGGAACCGTACTGGCCAACGATGAGGTTGTAAATGGCGTCAGCGAACGTGGCGGCTATCCTGTAGAACAGAAGAAGATGCGCCAGTGGTGTCTGCGTGTCAGCGCCTACAGCCAGCGTCTGCTGGATGGCTTAGAGACTATTCAGTGGAGCGAGAGTATCAAGGAGACACAGAAGAACTGGATTGGACGCTCTGAGGGTACTGAGGTGGAGATTAAGGTAGCCGACAGCGATGTAGACTTTACTATCTTCACCACCCGTGCCGACACCATGTTTGGTGTAACCTTCTTTGTATTGGCTCCTGAGAGTGAGTTGGTAGACAAGGTGACTACACCAGACCAGCGTGCTGCCGTTGACGAATACATCAAGTATGTGAAAGGACGTACCGAGCGTGAGCGTATGATTGACCACACCGTAACAGGTGTCTTCAGTGGTGCATACGGTATCAACCCCATTACGGGCGACAAGTGCCCCATCTACGTAGCAGAATATGTTTTGGCTGGTTACGGTACAGGTGCCATCATGGCTGTACCTGCTCATGATAGTCGTGACTATGCCTTTGCCAAGCATTTCAACCTGCCTATCATCCCCTTGGTAGAAGGTGCCGATGTAAGCGAGGAGAGCTACGATGCCAAGGAGGGTATTGTGATGAACTCACCTGTCAGTCCTGATAAGAGCGTGAAATATGATGGCGAGAGTCTGAACCTGAATGGCAAGACTATCAAGGAGGCCATTGCAGAGACCAAGCGCTTTGTAAAGGCACACAATCTGGGCCGTGTAAAGGTGAACTACCGTCTGCGTGATGCTATCTTCAGTCGTCAGCGCTACTGGGGTGAGCCTTTCCCCGTATATTACAAGAACGGTATCCCCCAGATGATTCCTGAAGAATGTCTGCCCATAGAGTTGCCTCAGGTAGATAAGTTCCTGCCTACCGAGACAGGCGAGCCCCCATTGGGCAACGCACAGATATGGGCTTGGGACGAGCAGAACAAGAAGATTGTTGATAAGAAGCTCATTGACGAAAAGACAGTCTTCCCCATAGAACTCTACACTATGCCTGGCTTTGCAGGTTCAAGCGCCTACTATCTGCGCTATATGGATCCTCTGAACACAGAGGCACTGGTTAGCGAGAAGGCAGCCAGCTACTGGCAGAACGTAGACTTGTATGTAGGTGGTAGCGAACATGCTACAGGTCACCTTATCTACAGTCGTTTCTGGAACAAGTTCCTCTTCGACCTGGGCGTAAGCAAGAAGGACGAGCCCTTCCAGAAGCTTATCAACCAGGGTATGATTCAGGGATGGTCAAGCTTCGTATACCGTCTGCGTAACACCAACAAGTTTGTCAGCTTCGACCTCTTGGAAGAGAAGTACGACGATGCCAAGAAGAAGAACCTGTACTTCTATCAGGGCACAGAGGCAGACCCCGTATATGCTGATATCAGCATGGTAAGCGGTAATGTGCTGGACGTAGAGAAGATCCGCCAGTGGACACCCGAGTTCCGCGATGGCGAGTTTATCCTGAACAATAACGGTCAGTACATTGTCAGTCAGGCTATTGAGAAGATGTCTAAGTCGAAGTACAATGTAGTAAACCCCGATGACATCTGCGAGAACTATGGTGCCGACACCCTGCGTCTGTACGAGATGTTCCTGGGTCCCATCGAGCAGTCTAAGCCTTGGGACGTAGCCGGTATTGACGGATGTTTCCGCTTCCTGAAGAAGTTCTGGAGTCTGTATTGGGACAAGGAAGGCAATCTGACTGTAGATGACTCAGAGGCCACTGCCGACAATATGAAAACATTGCACAAGCTCATCAAGAAGGTGACTGCAGATATTGAGGAGTTCTCATACAACACCAGTATCTCCGCCTTCATGGTAGCTGTTAACGAGCTATCAAGCCAGAAGTGCCGTAGCAAGCAGGTATTGTCAGTATTACCTGTACTGATTGCGCCCTTCGCTCCACATATCGCAGAAGAGTTGTGGGAGGCTTTGGGCAACAGCACTAGTGTATGCGATGCTCAGTGGCCCGCCTTCGATGAGAAGTATCTGATTGAGAGTACCGTTAAGTTGGGTGTTCAGTTCAATGGCAAGGTACGCTTTGCTATGGACTTCCCTGCTGATGCCACACCAGACCAGATGGTTCAGATGGCAACTTCTGCCCCTGATGCACAGAAGCACCTTGAGGGTATGCAGATTGTAAAGACCATTGCCATCCCTGGCAGGATTGTAAATATCGTGGTGAAACCCAATAATTAGGGGTTAGAGGTTAGCGGTTAGGGGTTAGAAGACCCACCCCCGACCCCTCCCGTAATGGAGGGGAGCGGTTAGCGGAATGGTCAATGCTCAATGTTCAATGTTCAATAATAAAAAGGAATGGGACAAAAACTGAAGTTGAGACGTATCTGGGAGTTCATTGTTGACTTCCTGGCTATAAACACTGGAATGGCTGTCTATGCCTTGGGCTGGGCAGCATTCCTGCTCCCTTACCACATCACAACGGGTGGTATGACGGGTATGTTTGCCATTCTGTACTACGTTACAGGCTTCCCTGTTCAGTATGCCATACTGATAGCTAATGGTGTGCTGCTGATATTTGCCCTATGGCTATTAGGATGGAAGTTCACCATCAAGACCGCCTATGCCGTACTTGCCCTTTCAACCTATCTGGAATTAGGACAGAAAATGATGACCGACGATGCCGGCGCTCTGATGCAGATCTTAGGCGAGGGACAGGATTCCATGGCCTGCGTCTTGGGTGCCATCCTGAACGGATTGGGCATTGGAATTGTCTTCCTGTCGGGCGGCAGCACAGGCGGATGGGATATCATAGCCGCTCTGGTGAACAAATACCGCAATATATCCTTTGGCCGAGCCCTGCTGATTCTGGACTTCCTGGTCATTGCATCCTGTTGGCCCATCTTCCACGATGTCAGGATGGTGGTTTTCGGCTACGTAACACTGGTTGTCTATACCTACGCGTTGGATATGCTTATCAACAGTGCCCGACAGGACATCCAGTTCATTATATTCACTAACAAACCTAATGAAATAAGCCAGCGCATCATCACTGAGACGTGCCACAGCGTAACGTCTATGGATGGCGAGGGCTTCTACAGTCATCAAAGCATCAAAGTCTTAATAACCATTGTCCACAAACGCGAATCTGTAAAGATTCTGAGAATGATTCAAGAGACAGACCCTGCTGCCTTTGTCTCACAGAGCCGGGCAGAGGGTGTATATGGTAACGGATTTAAAGCAATTAGAGCATGACAGTAAAACTGACTAAAGCAGCTATATGGGAAATGTGCAAGAACTACTTGCTCATGATGTTAGGTATTGTTATTTATGTTATAAGCTATGTCTATTTCCTGCTTCCATACCAGCTTATCAGCGGTGGTATGAACGGTATTGCCACACTTATCTATTACACCATAGGCTTCCATCCCAGTGTAACTTATCTGGTGATGAATGTCTTCCTGATATTACTTGGTGCCAAGATAATGGGCTGGAGGTACAGTGTGAAGACGGTTATAGCCATTGCCATCATCTCCTTCCTGATAAACATCTTTCAGGAGGGTATAACCACCGTTGATGCACAAGGGAATGAACACCTGTTGCATATTGTGGGTGACCAGAAGTTCATGGCCTGTGTGATAGGCGCCCTTATGGAGGGCTTGGGACTGGCACTGGTATTCCTTGCAGGCGGTAGCACTGGAGGTATAGACATCATAGCCAGCAGTATCAACAAATACTGGAACATATCACTGGGCCGACTGATGCTATGCATAGACCTTGCCATCATTGGCAGCAGCTACTTTATCTTCCACAATCTGGAGACTATGGTAGTGGGCTACCTGACGATGCTTATGTCTATGTTCTTCCTGGACTATGTGACCAACGGTCTCAGGCAGAGTGTTCAATTTATTATTGTCAGCGACAAGTACGACGAGATAGCCACACAGGTGAACCAGAAGATGGAACGCGGTGTAACCGTCCTGTATGGCGAAGGCTTCTATAGCAAGGAGAAGCGTCAGGTACTGCTGATTCTGGCTAAGAAATATGAGAGCCGCGCCCTCTTTGCCCTCATCAGACAGATTGACCCACGAGCCTTCGTCTCGATGGGTAATGTGGAAGGTGTCTTTGGCGAAGGCTTTGATAAGATAAAGAGATGAAAGAAATAATCATGGCCACCAACAACGCCCATAAGTTGGAGGAGGTAAGACAGATATTGGGCGATGAGTTTCTGGTGAAAGGATTGGCAGACATAGGCTGTCATGAGGATATACCAGAGACCGCAGATACATTGGAAGGCAATGCCCTGCAGAAGGTCCGCTATGTGCACGAGCATTACGGCGTTGACTGCTTTGCTGATGATACGGGCTTGGAGGTGACCGTCCTCGAAGGCGCACCAGGCGTATATACAGCACGTTTTGGTGCCATGAACGGTTATGGCGAAAGTCATGATGCCAAGGCCAATATCCAATGCCTACTTGACAAACTGGAGGAGGCAGAAGACCGTAGTGCCCGCTTCCGTACCGTTGTGGCACTGATCATGAACGGAGAGGAGCACCTCTTTGAAGGAATAGTGGAAGGCGAGATACTAACGCAGGAAGTCGGGGAAGGCGGCTTTGGCTACGACCCTGTCTTTGCTCCCCTGGAAGGGAACGGACTGGCCTTTGCCCAGATGGCAGCAGAAGAGAAGAACGCTATCAGCCACAGGGGAAGAGCCATCACCAAACTTGTTGAATTTTTGAAGAATAAATAATCATAAAACATTACTTGTATGAAGAAGTCATCATTTCTGGCAGTATTGTTGATGTTTGCTGTTTGCACTTGCCTGCAGGCAGCACAGATAGGTTCTTGGAAGGTTTACCTCAGCTACCACAATGCAACAAAGAATGTGGCAGCAGGCAAAACCATCTATACGGTAGCAAATGGCGACCTCTATTCATACAACACAGAGGACACAGAGGTCAGAACCTATGACAATCTGGGGCTGCTGAATGATGTGGACATCGTGGATATTGGCTACAGCCAGGAAGCCAAGAAGATTATCCTTATCTATTCCAATTGCAACATAGACCTGTTGGATGCCGACGACAACGTGCAGAACCTACCCGCCCTGAAGGATAAATCCCTCTCAGGAAAGGAAATCAGCAACATGTACATCTACGGCTCTACAGCCTACCTGTCAACAGGATTCGGAATGATTGAGGTTGACATGAAGGAGGGTGTTTTCAGGAACACCTACAGAGTAGGCCTTGATGCCACATGTATTGCCGTTAATGACAACAACATTTACCTGGGAACAACCACAGGTTTGTACGTCTGCTCCAAAGCCGACAATATGCAGCTGCAGGCAAACTGGAAGAAACATCAGGGAAGTACCGACTGGACCAAGCTGCTTTTCTATAAGGATAAATTGCTGGGAGTACGTAAGGACAGCCTTTTTGTGATAGATACCCAACGTGTTAGTACCGTTAATAAAATCAATGGCAGCGCAGTATCATACATCCGCGAGACAAATGATATGCTCTTCTGGGGTGATGACAAGAATATCTGCTACGGATCTGATATCAACAACTTTACTATCATCAAGGAAGAGAACACCTGGAGTGATGTCACTTATCTGAGTGGCACCTATTGGGTAAGCGACCAGTACAAGGGCCTGCAGGGCTATAAGATAGCAGACAAACAGACGCAGGTAGCTGTATCTTCCGTTATACCCAACAGCCCTATACGTAATCTTGCCTACAAGCTGAACTGGGCAGATAACCGTCTGCTGGTAGCAGGTGGTATCAATACGGTAGCCGGTTATGATTACTTCAAGAAGCCAACAGCAATGTATGTGGAGGATGATCAGTGGACAAACTTCGAGGAGATGACGGAGATTCCTGAGAAATACAAGAACATCATACTGGCAAACACAACAGACCTGGTTCAGGATCCCAAAGACCCCACACACCACTATGCATCGCTTCACAGAAACGGACTCTGCGAATACAAGAACGGCAAATTCGTAAAGCTCTATAACTCAGACAACAGTCCCTTGCGCAGCATCTTGCCTTTGAGCGCAAAATACATGAACTATGTTTCTTGTGCCGGACTGAAGTATGATGCCGACGGCAACCTTTGGATGCTCTGTTCGCTGACGGACACCATTGTACGTGTGCTGAGACCCGACGGAAAGTGGAACGCCCTATATTATGAGCCTATAAAGATGGCCTCCCTTTGTGACAACATTGTCGTGAACAACAAGGGAATGGTATTCCTGACAAGCAGACGATTGGAGATGAGGGGAGTATTCTGTATAGACACCAAAGGAACCCTTGAAAACAACAAAGATGATAAATGCATCCTGATACAGCAAATTGTGAACCAGGCTGAAACCGTCTATGATCCAATAGAGTTCTATGGAATATGTGAAGACTTGGATGGAAGGATCTGGTTCGGAACTACTTTGGGCCTGTTTGTAATAGACGAACCGGAGAAGGTCTTCGACAAGAGTTTCCGTGTCACACAGGTCAAGGTAAACCGCAATGACGGCAGCGGTTTGGCAGATTATCTGCTGAGCGGTCTGCCAGTAACCTGTATTGCCGTTGACGGTGCCAACAGGAAGTGGGTAGGAACGGAAAATAGCGGTGTATTCCTGATTTCTGCCGACGGCCAGGAGACCATCCACCACTTTACCACAGCAGACTCTCCTCTGCTGAGCGATGCCATTCAGGATATTGCCGTTAATGCCATCACCGGCGAGGTTGCCATAGGAACAGAAAAAGGTCTGTGCAGCTATATGAGCGATGCCATAGGTGCTGCCGAGGAGTTGGTTAAGGATAACGTCCTTGTGTATCCCAACCCTGTCAGATCAGACTACACAGGCCCCATTGCCATAACAGGTTTGACTATGGATGCCGAGGTTAAAATCCTCAGTTCAAGCGGTCAGTTGGTTTGGAGTGGTGTATCTTCAGGCGGACTTGTTACCTGGAATGGTTGCAATATGAACGGAAAGCGCGTAGCATCTGGCATCTACCATGTAGTAGCAAACAATAATGCGGGCAACAAAGCTATTGTCACCCGCATCGTAGTCATCAAATGATGACGTATTAGAATCTGTAACCTACAGTTATACTGAAGTTGAAGTTGTGAACTTTGGGAAGTGAAATTCCTGTCTGGTCGAAGTATCTGTCACGTAAACTTGTACGATAGATATCAGCCAAACCCCAATCAGCTCCAATCATCACATTATAACGCTGCTCATACTCTGCACCTATACGGAAACCGATACCTGCATCCCAACGCTGGAAAGAGCGTGTGCGATCATCATAGTTCTTAAAGGCATTAAAAGATTCCGCATCCTCTACATCTCTTGCATCAGTACCGTCTGCATCAATGTTACACTTATGACGGCCACCCACTCCAACAGCGAAATAGGGACCAATCTCTCCGTAGAATCCTAAATTCTCAAGAACATTGTAACGGAAACCTACACGAACAGGGACCTCAATGTAGTGAAGTACATACTTGGTAGAGCCTACAAGTTCCGGACTGTTCTCAAGATAAATATTATCCGATGATTTTCCACCCTTCATACTCCAGTCAATACCTGCTGTAAGATAAGTACCGTGAGCTTTGGGGAGCATATAGTCAGCACGAATACCTAATGTAGCACCAGCCTTTGCACTATAAGAAGGTAATCCTAAAAAACTGCTGTTCTGAAGTTTTGAAACATTCATACCAAAGATTCCCATAAAGCTGAGACCTTCTGCGGGTTCATTCTCGAATGCCATTGCATTGCCGGTACTGAGTGCCAGGGCAATGATAAGATAAAAGAATTTCTTCATTTTGTACATTAATTATATGTTAATACTGTGTGCATTTTCTTATTCACATAGGGCCTCGCAGACCTCGTTCTGGAAGTCCCTACCCAATCTGCCGGTACTTACACCCTGATTGATGATACAGAACGACAAGACATGTCCGTTGCGGGCCGTAAGGTAACCTGCCAGCGAGGAGATACCATCCAGTGTTCCTGTCTTGGCATGTACATTACCATAGGCAGGAGTATCCTGCATGCGCTTGCTTAATGTTCCGTCAACTCCTGCTATGGGGAGGGCAGGATAAAGGTGACTGTATATCTCGGGCTTACTGAAGGCGTAGTTCAGGAAACGGACAAGTAACTCTGGCGATACATAATTATATAAGGAGAGCCCGCTGCCGTCGGCAATCTGGTACTGGTCAGTATCCAAACCCATTCCCTCTATCAAATCATAGATAAGCTTGGCCGCTTGTTTCCGTCCTGCCTTCTTCTGACCGGAATAGGCTGCCAACTGATAGAACAGACATTCGGCAAAGATGTTCTGGCTGTTCTTGAGTATAGGTTGCAACACCTCGTCTATGGTATGCGTAATGCAGCAGACCGACTTACTGTCTGCCGCTGCGTCCTGTTGTCTGATAGCCATTTTGCTACGTTTAATCCCAGCCTTAGCGAGTGCCTTACCCCATTCGCTGCTGAAGTTGTCCTTGGCATTAACCATCAGGGCTGAGAGCGGGCCGTAGCTATCATCCCAGCACCAACCCCATCCATAGGCAAGGTCGTCCTTCATGCTGAGGTCTATATACATGTTGCCATTTATGCTGCTGATGCCAGCATTACGCAGAGCAGCTGCCATACTGTTAAGATCTGATGGAGACAGCAAAGGGTCCATACCTCCCACAACATACACGTCGCCCTGCAGCGTTCCGTTGGCAACGGTTCCGCTTATCCTTACATCCGTTCGGAAGTTATAATCTCCCCCCAGATAATGAAGGCTGCTGATGCTGGTAATAAGCTTCTCGGTGGAAGCAGGGCGCATACGCTGGGTTGCATTGAAACTGTAAAGGGGAAGATTCTCTGTAAGGTCAAAGACATAAAGGCCCAGCTGGGTAGTCTCGAAGAGAGGTTGCTGGCAGAGTGAATCTAACCTTGCCTCTATGGTATCCTTCCAGGTGGCGGGTTGAGCTACCTCTTGTGTGGTAACAACAGGGGTATCAAACTCCACCCGTGCGTTTTCCGTAATATGAATAGGGACGCTATAAGGAGTCTGAACAGTGCGATGGGAGCCACAACTGCATAATACAATAACAAACGCTGTTAGAAATAGACATTTATGGAGTTTAATGTCTGTAAACAAAGATTCTTCACTCTTCATTCTTTACTCTTCACTCTTCTTTTTCCAATGCAAAGTTAAAGAAAAAAACGGGAAAAGGTACAAGTAAACAACTTTTTGAGTATTTTTGCACCGGAAAAAGGCTTAAAATAAAGCAAATTATCATGATAAGGAAATTTGAATTTCTGATAATTGGTAGTGGTGTTGCAGGAATGAGCTATGCGCTGAAGGTTGCCAATGCAGGAAAAGGAAAGGTAGCCCTGGTATGCAAAACCACCCTGGAAGAAGCAAATACAGCGAAGGCTCAGGGAGGCATCGCCTCTGTCACCAATCTGTTGGTGGATAACTTCGAGAAGCACATAGAAGATACTATGATAGCAGGAGACTATATCAGCGATCCTGCAGCTGTAGAACAAGTAGTAAAGAACGGCCCTGAAGGCATCAAGGATCTGCTTAAGTGGGGCGTACACTTCGACAAGAACGAGAAGGGTGAGTTCGACCTTCACCGTGAAGGCGGACACTCTGAGTTCCGCATCCTGCATCATGCCGATGATACAGGTGCCGAGATTCAGCGAGGCCTTATGGAGGCTGTTCGCAACAACCCCAACATAGAGATTCTAGAGAATCATTTTGCCGTTGAAATCATCACCCAGCATCATCTGGGAATCCGTGTTACCCGCAGAACTCCGGATATAGAATGCTATGGAGCTTACATCCTGAATCCCGAGACCGGCAAGATTGACACCTATCTGTCTAAGGTAACCCTTATGGCTACCGGCGGAACGGGCGCCATCTATGCCACCACCTCTAATCCCAATATCGCAACAGGTGACGGTATTGCCATGGTCTATCGTGCCAAGGGTAAGGTGAAGGATATGGAGTTTGTGCAGTTCCACCCCACCGTACTCTACAATCCCAACGAGACACATCCTGCCTACCTCATTACAGAGGCCATGCGTGGTTACGGAGGCATCCTCAGGTTGCCGAATGGTGAGGAGTTCATGCAGAAGTACGACGAGCGTTTGAGTTTGGCTCCACGTGACATTGTTGCCCGTGCTATTGATCACGAGATGAAGATTCACGGCCTTGACCATGTTTGTCTGGATGTTACGCATAAAGATCCGGAAGAGACCAAACATCACTTCCCCAACATATATGCCAAGTGTTTGAGCATTGGTATCGACATCACCAAGCAGTATATCCCTGTAGCTCCCAGTGCCCATTATATGTGTGGCGGTATCAAGGTTGACCTTGACGGACAGAGTAGTATCAGTCGTCTGTATGCCGTTGGTGAATGTTCCTGCACAGGCCTGCATGGAGGAAACCGTCTGGCCAGCAACTCGCTCATAGAGGCCGTTGTATATGCAGCCGCTGCTGCTAAGCACTCGCTCGAGAATATTGACAACTACGGCTTCAACGAGAAAGTGCCCGAATGGAATGATGAAGGCACTATGACCAACGAGGAGAAAGTCCTCATAGCCCAGGACATCAAGGAGGTGAACCAGATTATGAGCACCTATGTGGGTATCGTCCGCAGCGACCTCCGCCTGCATCGTGCCTGGGAACGTCTTGACCTGTTGTACGAAGAGACAGAGCATCTGTTCAAGCGTGTTAAGCCTACAAAGGATATCTGCGAACTCCGCAATATGATTAATGTGGGCTATCTGATTACCCGTCAGGCTATAGAGCGCAAGGAGAGTCGTGGTCTTCACTATACCATTGACTATCCCAAGCACGCCCTTGACAAAAAGTAGCCCCACCCCTACCCTCCCCGAAGGAGAGGGAGACTTACGCTAACCTCTAACCCCTAACCGCTCATGAAGAAGAGCATCTTTGGAATCCTAATCATGATGGAGAGCCTTTTCCTGGGGCTTTCCCTCTTGGTAGCACTTCTGTATTGCGAGCCTTGCTGGAAGGTTTTCCTTGGTACGGCAGCATTTGCCTTTGTGCTGGGTTCCTGCTTCAAGTATCTGGGGGAACGGGAGAAGTCCGACCGCTTCACACGCTCAGACAGCTATCTGGTTGTAGCCCTCTCCTGGATTATCTTCTCTGTGATAGGAATGGTGCCGTTCCTCTTCATTGCAGGAATGGACTTGCCCAGCGCCTTCTTCGAGACCATGAGCGGCTTTACCACAACGGGAGCCACATGTATCAATGACATAGACGCTCTGCCACGTTCCCTGCTCTTTTGGCGAGCCATTACACAATGGATAGGTGGTTTGGGAATTGTGGTATTCTCCTTTGCTTTGATACCGGTTTATGAATTCAGGAACAGCAATATCTACTCTGCCGAGGTTACAGGATTAAGCCTGGACAAACTACGTCCCAAGATTGGCGCTACAGCACGCCGTATGCTGCTTATCTATCTGTTCCTGACCTCTGCCTGCGCTTTCTTCTATTGGATAGGCCCCATGAACTTGTATGATGCTATCTGCCACTCTTTTACCACTATTGCAACGGGAGGATTCAGCACGCATACCCAGAGTATGGCCTTCTTCCACAGTTCTTATATAGAATATGTAGCTTGCTTGTTTATGTTGGCAAGTAGCGTCAACTTCTCTCTTTACTATTACCTCAGCATCAAGAGGAGCGACACACTCTTCAAGAACGAGGAGTTCCGTACCTTCTTTGCCATCATAGCCTTTGCCGTGGTAGGCTTTATGCTACTGTTCTACTTTGCCCCTGTACCAAAGACAGCAGAGGGAACATTGCCTGTAGGATTGGAAGAGACATTCCGCTCAGCACTGTTCCATGTAAGCAGCGTTATGACCAGTACGGGCTTTGCTGCCCAGAAGTTCGACTATGTAGCTTGGGGTGCCTCGTTCTGGATGCCTACCGTAGTCATTATGGCCATTGGCTCCTGCGCAGGCAGTACAGCCGGCGGTATAAAGGTGATTCGTGTACTGATATGTGCCAAGAGCGTACTGAAGGAATTTGTCCTTCAACTTCATCCCAGAGCCGTGATAGGTGTCAGAATCAGCGGACGTATTGTTCCCGATGACAGAGTCCGTAGGGCTTTGGCATTTGTATACCTTTATATTATTCTGGTGGTAATAGCCATGCTTTGCTACAGCCTGTTGGGTGCCGACGTAGATACTGCCTTGGGCAGTAGTATCAGTATGCTTAGCAATGTCGGTCCTGCCACAGGCGCTACAGGTCCCGCCAGCAACTTTGCCAATGTACCGGCAGCAGGAAAATGGCTCATGAGTGCCTATATGCTGATCGGCCGTTTGGAAATCTTCACCATCCTCTTCCTCTTCATGCCCAGCTTCTGGAAGGAAAGGAAGTGACGAGGGAACAGTTCATAGTTCATAGTGCATAGTGCATAGTGCATCCGCAACCCATAAAACGAGCGTTTACCCCTTTGTTTTTGAACCTAGAGGTAACCCGGCGGTACTCCCTGGGTACTTTTGCCTGTGTTTGTATTCCGTATCGTTGTGAGAGAAAGGCCGTGTTGCTTTGCTAGGGTATAATGTTTGCAGCCTCCGGAGTCTGCACGTGCTAACCCTAGGAGTCTACACGTGTAGGCTCGGGGAGGTAACAAATGAAAGCCCTGGGAACCCTCCTTTAGTGGTCCTTTACTCCTCCTTAGGTGTTCCATTACTTTCCTTTGTAGCAAGGGGGTAGGAAGGGAGTAGCAAGGGAGTAGCAAGGGAGTAGCAAGGGGCATGGTAGACAGCCCGGAGCTGACTGTCCGTTTAGTTCGGCCTGATCGCCAGTCAGATCGGAGTAGATGAAAAACACAAAGGGGATATATGCCAGAACGATTTTTGATGCGGCAACATCTTTTTAAGAAAATTTAAAGGGAGAGATTCTATAGTTTTTAGAGGAACATTCGTATCTTTGTACGATAAATCTAAAAGATTTGGTATTAGTAAAGATATGAAAAAGATTCTTCTTGTTGCATTAATCCTAGCAACATCAGTATACGGCAAGGACTCTATTAGCATAGGTACGTTGGCAGATGGAACGGAATTCAAAGTAGAGAAACATTTCTATGGGAAGCACATTAATGGTTTTACCCCTGTGCAAGGGAAACCTCAGCTATGCATAAGGATTGGGGATAGGAAAGCTTCCGAACAGCAGGAATTAGGCCTCTATGATATTTCAGAGCACCGGATGAAGTGGACAACTGACGTAGACTTTTCCAAGGACTATTATATTGCTACGCGCCTGGGCGTTATATTATACAGCGATAAGAAGACATACTTCTTGAACGAAGAAGGAGATATATGCTGGGAGAAGAAAGGGTTCCAACCGTTTTATGCTGACGTGCGAGATAGCGTAGTGCTTGGTTATCCTTCAGCCAAATCCGACAAGCTAAATGGTATATCCATGAAAAAGGGAGAGTATCTGTGGATTGTCGATATTTCCCGGAAAGGCGGTTGGAGGGAAATGCTTTCGTTTGATAACGGGAATATGCTAATCTCTTCTGACAAGATTTTCAAACTGAATGCCCATACAGGAGAAATGTCCAGCTTTGATGTGGAAAACATTCACCAAAATAATAAGGGAGCATGGATAGCTGCATTAGGAAGTGCTATTGGAATTGGGCTTGCAATGGCGACTGGAACAGGTTTTGTCACTTACTACTCTCCGAATGGGGATTCAAACTTCTATCAGCTTAATTCCAACTTCTGTATTGATGATAACCATATTTACTATGCTGACCGCAGCAGCCTGTATTGTCTGGATTATAATCTGCATCCCATTTGGGAACAGGAACTACCCAAGAAAGCTTCTTTTTCATACCTTTATATTCAGAATGACACCCTTTTCTTTGAGAATACAGGGTATGGGAAAAACATATATGGTTATTACTATTGCGACACGAAGCCTTACGAAATGCGCTTTGACCGCAAAGACGGAACAGAACTCTCAGAGAGAAAGAATTTGAAGGATGAGGATTACCATGTAGATTGTTATATGAAAGAAGCGGACAAGCAATGCTTTACTCCTCGTAAAATGACTTATAAAGAGATGGGCAAACTGAAGAGGAAAAAAAGAAACGACGTTTACGAAACGTACCGAAAGCTATCCAAGACTCATAGTCTTATATTCTGTGACAAGGACTTTTACATTATTGACTTAGATGGCAATATTCTTCTACACTTCAGCGAACCTATCATACAGGCCGAGTTAGTTGACAATGTACTGGTGGGCTTAACAGACCAGAATGTCATTTTCCAGTTCGACCTAAGCTCGCTGAAAATATAATTCCTAAACAATCTGTTTAATCGCAAAAAAGTGAACCCCGGAAGTCTTATCCAACTTTCGGGGTTCTCTTTAACTCAAGAGTGAGATAGTATTTAACTTTTATCTTTTCTCTTTTAATTTTTCTCTTACTTAATGTACTCTGCAAGGTCTGTCAGACGCATATCACCCTTACGCAGGAAGGTGTCATGCATGGCGAAGGCAGCAGCCAACTCATGATGTGTGTGTCCACCCTTCTTGGCAGCATATTTCAGGTAGTCCTGAAGCATGGGGCGATAGTCGGGATGTGCCACCTTGATAAGCTCCTCGGCCTTCTGCATATCGCTCTTGTGACGCAGGTCGGCTACACCGTACTCTGTGATGACAGCATCAATGTAGTGGTTGGTGTGGTCGATGTGACTGGCGAAGGGAACGATGCTGGAGATAGCACCACCCTTGGTAGTTGAACCACAGGTGAAGATAGAGAGGTAGGCAGATGTGGTGAAGTCGGCAGAACCGCCAATACCGTTCATCATCTTGGTACCACAGATCTTGGTAGAGTTAACATGGCCGTAGAGGTCGCACTCGATGGCTGTATTCAGAGCACAAACACCAATGCGTGAGATAACCTCGGGGCTGTTGCTGATCTCAGAAGGACGGAGCACCAGCTTGTCCTTGAAGAAGTCCATATTGGCATAGATATCCTTCAGGCACTCGTTGGTAACGGTCAGTGAGCAGGCAGAAGCACTTAGCACACGGCCCTGCTTCATCAGACCAACAGGAGCATCCTGAAGCACCTCAGTATAGATGTGGAAGTCGGGAACCTCAGGGCACTGACCCAGGGCACCCAATACAGCATTGGCACCACTACCTACACCACTCTGCAGGTTGAGGAAGCTCTTGGGGATAAGACCTGACCTCAGGTTGTGAAGCAGGAAGTCGGCCACGTTCTGACCAATCTGAGTAGTAATGGGGTCGGCATCCTTGAAGGCACGAGCCTCATCGGGTACATCACACTCTATAACACCAACAATGCGGTCGGCATCTACCTCTACATAAGGCTTACCAATGCGGTCTGTTGCCTTGCAGATATTAATGGGCTTACGGAAGGGGTGATCCTCAATCTCGTAAACATCATGGATACCCTTACTATCGGCACTGTGGAAGGCATTCAGCTCGATGATGATACCATTCTTAGCCAAACGACAAACAGTGGGGCTGATACCACCGGCAGCTGTCAGATAGATGTGGCATTTGTTGCCCACCTTCTCGATGGCACAAGCCTCTATGATAGCCCAGTCAACATCACCCAGGTAACCCTGACGAATCTGGGTAGCCATGTTAGAGAGGTTGAGGTCGGAATAATGCAGTTCATTAAGATTTACATGCTTGCGGAAATCAGGATTGGTAGTATAGGGAGCACGGAAGTCAATAGCCTGCGCATTAGCCAAAGCACCATCGCAGCTCTGACCTGTGCTGGCACCTGTGAAGATGCTGATCTTGAAGGGACGACCGGCAGCATGCTCAGCCTCAGCCTTCTTTGCTATCTCTGCAGGAGTACACTTAGGAACACCAGCAGGCGTAAAACCACTCAGACCTATTGTCTGTCCGTTCTGGATAAGGGCTGCTGCCTCAGCAGCAGTAATCTTGTTGAATTCCATATTTCTATCTGCTTATTTTGTTAATATTTTCGAGCAAATTTTATTTTCGTGCAAAAATACAAATATTAATTGAGAATTGAGAATTGAGAATTGAGAATTTTGCTTAAATGTGATATAAATGGCGGGCATTTTCCCATATTTTCTTTCTTAATGTCACTTCGGAGATTCCCTTCAGCTGAGCTACCTCTTTATATAGAGGTTCTATGGGCGTAGCTATGTCGTCCGTCTCAAGGAACATCATTTCCAAGGGACATAGCATCAGACTCTCTTTATTATAGTGTAATCCAAAGGATACATATATCCCAGCCGAGAGGAGCGACTGCAACTGCTGTGGTTTACCTCTGAAGCCATGCATAATCCAAGGCTGAAGGGGTTGCATCTCCTTGCGAATGCGCAGGATATCCTCCAAAGTCCTTACACAATGAATCACCAAGGGCTTTCCATTCTGTTCACTCTCCAGGACGTGCTTACGGAAAGCAGCCTCCTGTTCAGGCAGAGGAGTTTCCCATCTGCGGTCCATTCCGTATTCCTCGCAGCCTAATGATAACTCGTTTTCATAGACTGGGTGATGCGTATGAAAGTTGATGTAGGGGATTGTCATGGTACTGGGTCGTATCCGGAACCGCCCCAAGGATGGCAGCGTAGGATTCTTCTGATGGCAAGATACATGCCCTTGATAGGCCCGTGTTTGCGTAGCGCCTCTATGGCATACTGGCTACATGTGGGAGTGAACCTACAGGAAGGGGGAGTAAGCGGCGAGATGAATTTCTGATAGAACCGTATGGGCAGTATCAGTATCTTGGCCAGAACCTCAGACAGAGGGCGGAGTATCTGTAACGGATTCATTAATCTTAGTTAGAAGGTTCTGCATCCTTTCCATCACCTTCTGGGTAGGGATTAGGTCATTACTGACCCATAGGAAAGCTATATTAAGACCTCCTGTTGTGGGTTTCAGGATATGTTTGTTCAGGCGATAGGCTTCACGCAACTGGCGCTTTATCCTGTTGCGCTTAACGGCACGTTTAAAAAAGCGTTTAGAGACAGAAACCATTATACGGGTTCCTGTCTCTTCAGTTTTCTGGAACACTACCCTTATGGGGTAGGCCATAATAGATTTGTTACTTCCCTCGAAGAGCTCCTCCAGAGCTTTACGGCTGCATAGACGTTCTTCTTTGGGTAGTGTAAAACGTTCTTTAATCGATTCCATTTACCTTCTTCACATACGCAGCAAGAGCAGAGGTGATGCTTGGGTATTCTGGTGAGGGGGCTCCGAAGTCAAGACGAAGACCGGCATCCTGAACAGCTTTTGCGGTAGCAGGACCAAATGTACCAATGGAAATCTTGTCTTGCTTGAAGTTGGGGAAGTTCTTCAGCAGGGCCTGAATACCGCTGGGGCTGAAGAAAATCAGCAGGTCATAATCAAAAGGCTCACCTTCCTGGAAGTCGTTACTTACAGTACGGTACATGATACCTTCTGAGTGAACAAGCTTCTTGGCATCGAGCATCTCACCGAACTGGCTGGTATGAACATCGCTGGTAGGGATGAAATACTTCTCAGTCTTATGCTTAGCCATCAAGGGAACCAGGTCATCAATCTTACCTGTCTCACCAAAGAATATTTTGCGCTTGCGATACTGCACATACTTCTGAATATAGAGTGCAACGGTCTCCGTGATACAGAAATACTTCATATCCTCGGGAATGGCAACACGCATCTCCTTACACAGGGTAAAGAAATGGTCAATGGCGTGCCTTGAGGTGAAAACAACTGCCGTGTGGTCCAAAATAGAGATTTTCTGTGCACGGAATTCCTTTGGCGTAATACCTTGCACCTTAATAAAAGGGCGGAATACAATCTCCACATTCATACGCTCTGCAATGTCGTAATAAGGAGATCTTTCTGAAGAGGGCTTGGGCTGTGATACCAGTATCTTCTTTATCATAATTGTCCTAGAATTTTACTACCTATACGTTAGTCACTCTTTTCAGTGCCATAAAGACAGCCAGTAATGGCATGATTTCAAGGGTGCAAAAGTACACAATTAAATGCAAAGTGCCATAGATTTTAGGGAAAAAGATTAGAAAAGTTTTGTATAGATGTAAGATTTTGATAAGAAGTGCTATAATTAGGGTAATCCATAGCGGAATGTAAGGTGGAAGATTTAAATATATGGTAATAATTATAATTGGGAAAATCAGCAACGCCTCAACAGAAAACAGGAATAAATTGGATTTTTTCCAAACTCCAATTTTCTTTTTGTCAAAAAAAATCCAATTAACAAAACTCGACAATATCTTCTTTAAGATAAAATATGCAACCCAAACGCCCATATATAAACCTATCAGCAGATAAGGTGATTTCTGCCCCAAGAAGAGATGTTGCAGACTCTGCGTGTACATATAAACACCCAAACCGCCCATGATACTTATTACCAGCATCAGCAACAAGGGGATGAATCGCTCTGAATTGTTGCTGACTTTCTCCTTTTTGGTGACGTTTTTGGAAGGGAAGAAGAATTCCTTTGCCTGTGCAACCACATAGGTTCTGATATTCTTCTGTGCCAGCACCAGAAGAACAAAGCACAACAGGACAGACACTGTTACCCAATCATCGCGCCACAACTGATAGGGTCTGAGTACGCCCTCAAATCCTATGTGACCCATCTTTACCTCAGGGTGCATCAGAGAATCACCCTGGAAGAAACCCAGATTCTCGTAGAAAGGAGCGGGAGTCTCTTCCTGAGTGGCAACGGTATCTGCTGCAAGGATGCTGATGGTATCACACGGGAGTTCTGTCATATGGCTGCAAATCTGCGTATGCTGGTATCCCAAAGGGGTGTTTCCAAAACCATTTTCAAGGCTTCCTCAGGAGTCTCGGCAACACGCCAAATGGCGGTATGCTGCTGACGCATGAAGTTCTGCTCGGCTGCTTGCTGCAGTGCCTGCAACAGGGAATCGTAGTACCCATTGGTATTCAGGATGACAATAGGCTTCAGGTAAAGACCCAGTTGCTTCCACGTGATGAGTTCCATCAGTTCCGCAAAGGTACCGCACCCGCCAGGCAGGATAATGGCAGCATCACTCAACTCTGCCATTTTCTGCTGACGTATATGCATATCAGGGGTCTCCACAATCTGTGTCATTCCCTGATGACACCAGCCTTCCTTTATCATAAAGGAGGGGATGATGCCTATAGCCTCACCTCCTGCCTCCATGCATCCGTCTGTTGAAGCCTGCATCAGTCCCATGCTACCGGCACCATTGACAACAGCTATACCCTGGGCAGCCATAAGCTGACCCAGTTTATAGGCATCACGAAAGTAGCAGTCGTCAATCTTTGTGCTACTGGAGCAATAGATACAGATGCGCTTTACTTCTGGCATATTCCAAAGGCTTCCTGAATCCTTTCTACATAATCCAGTTTCTCCCAAGTGAAGAGCTCTACTGTTATTTCTTTAGTCTCGCGGTACAGAGATTCGTAGCGCTTGGTAACAATCTTAGGCTCACGACCCATATGTCCGTAAGCGGCAGTCTCCTCATAGATGGGGTTACGGAGCTTCAAACGCTGCTCAATGGCATAGGGACGGAGGTCGAACAGCTCCTTAATCTTCTGGGCAATCTCACCATCGGTAAAGGGAACCTTGCTACGTCCATAGGTATCAACGTAGATGCTTACAGGCTCGGCAACGCCAATGGCATAGCTAATCTGAACCAGCATCTCGTCAGCAACACCGGCAGCCACCATGTTCTTGGCAATATGACGGGCAGCGTAGGCTGCTGAACGGTCCACCTTAGAGGGGTCTTTACCACTGAAAGCACCACCACCATGGGCGCCTTTACCTCCATAGGTATCAACAATAATCTTTCTTCCGGTCAGACCAGTATCTCCGTGAGGACCACCGATAACGAACTTACCCGTTGGGTTCACGTGATAGGTAATCTGGCTGTTGAAGAGATTGCGGATGTTCTGGTTCTTGATGCTCTCCAGCACACGGGGAATCAAAATCTCCTTTACATCCTTGGCGATACGCTGCTGCATAGCCTCATCCGTATCGAATTCATCATGCTGGGTACTGATAACAATAGTGTCAATGCGCTGAGGGATACCCTCATCGCTATATTCAATAGTAACCTGGCTCTTGGCATCAGGACGGAGGTAGGTCATTACCTTTCCTTCCCTGCGGATAACAGCCAGTTCCATTAGCAAACGGTGTGCAAGGTCAAGACTCAATGGCATGTAGTTGTCCGTCTCATTGGTAGCATAACCGAACATCATACCCTGGTCACCAGCACCCTGATTCTCAGGGTCAGTACGTTCCACACCTCGGTTGATGTCGGCACTCTGCTCGTGAATGGCACTCAGGACACCACAGCTGTTACCTTCAAACATGTATTCACTCTTGGTATAGCCAATACGGTTAATCACTTCGCGGGCAATACGCTGAAGGTCGACGTATGCCTCGGTTTTAATCTCACCGGCCATAATAACCTGACCAGTGGTAACAAGTGTCTCACAGGCAACCTTCGACTGAGGGTCGAAAGCCAACAGTTTGTCCAGTACGGCATCACTGATTTGATCGGCCACTTTATCAGGATGGCCTTCAGAAACTGATTCGGATGTAAATAAGTATCCCATAATACATTTAATATATATAATTAATAATGTATGGGGAGAGAAATCGGGCAGAAATGCATGAGAAACAACAGTTAGCTTCTCTTTTTAGCATTTTTTACTGTGGTTGCAAGCAGCCCAAATCTATCCACATTTAGTTTTCGGGTGCAAAATTACAAAAAAACATTGAACATTGAACATTGAACATTGAACATTTTTTCTTTATCATATCAGAATAACAGGCTCAAGAACATAATAGGCCTGTTCGCGAAGCCCTCAATGTTCAATGCTCAATGTTCCATAATCTCCCTCAGGGGGATCATGACAAAGTCACGTTCCTGCATGTGAGGATGCGGAAGGATCAAGTCTTTTTCATTGACTTGCAGATCATCATAGAGCAGCAGGTCCAAGTCTATGGGACGGTCATGATACTTACCGTCCGTACTCTTCTGAGTTCTACCCAGGAGGCGTTCAATCTTCTGGGTCTCCCTTAGGCATTGCATGGGCGTAAGTTCAGTCTCAACCAGACAGGCAGCATTCAGGAAGGTGTTCTCGCTCTGAAATCCCCAAGGCTCCGTCTCTATGAAACTGGAGGTACGCAACACCGAGCCAATGCGCTCGTTGATGAGTTCAATGGCTCGGCGTAGCAACTCTTCCCTATTGCCCAGGTTAGAACCTAAGCTTATATAGAGTCTATGCATTAATCCTGCAGAATTAGCATGGCATCTCCGTAGGTACCGAAACGATAGCGATTCTCAGGATCGTTCTCGTTGTACTTCAGCGCCTCCTTATAGGCCATCATAACCAAATCATATCCACCATAGGCACAGGTAAGCATCAGCAAGGTGCTGTAGGGCAGGTAGAAGTTGGCAATCATAGCGTCAGCCAATGTGAAGTCATATGGAGGGAAGATGAACTTGTTGGTCCAACCGTCATACTCCTTCAGCTTGCCGTCAGCACTGACAGCAGACTCCAGCACACGCTGTACCGTTGTACCAACGGCAACAATCTTACGCCCCTCTGCCTTGGCAGTGTTGATAATGTCACAAGCCTTGGCATCTACGTGCATCTCCTCGCTGTCCATCTTGTGCTTGGTAAGATCTTCTACGTCTATCTCGCGGAAGTTACCCAAACCACAATGCAGGGTAACATAGGCAAAGTCAATGCCCTTAATCTCCATCATCTTCATCAGCTGGGGAGAGAAATGCAGACCTGCTGTAGGAGCAGTAACAGCACCCTCCTTCTGGGCAAAGATACACTGGAAGTTCTCCAAGTCCTCCTTTGTTGTAGGACGCTTGATGATATGCTTGGGTATGGGAGCCTCTCCTAATGCATAGAGGGCACGCTTGAATTCCTCGTGAGGACCATCGTACAGGAAGCGCAGTGTACGGCCACGGCTGGTGGTATTGTCAATTACCTCAGCCACCATAGACTCATCCTGTCCAAAGTAGAGCTTATTACCTATACGGATCTTACGGGCGGGATCAACAAGAACGTCCCACAGACGCATCTCTTTGTTCAGCTCACGGAGCAGGAATACCTCAATTCTGGCACCTGTCTTCTCCTTGTTGCCATACAGACGTGCAGGAAACACCTTTGTATCATTGAAGACAAAGACGTCCTTCTCGTCGAAGAATTCCAGCACATCACGGAATGATTTACGATGCTCGATGTATTTACTTTTGGCATGTACCACCATCAGGCGACAGTCGTCGCGGAAGGGAGTAGGTTCTTGTGCAATTCTCTCGTCGGTTAGTTTGTACTTGAATTGTGATAGCTTCATGAGATTATTTCGTTTTCGTTCTTTTAATATCGTTATCTGACTCTGTTTCTTTCTCTATTTCCTGATTTTCCAACCACCTGGGAAAGTCCTCCACATCCATGCAATCCTCCACTCTTATATCCCCTACCCTGGTTCTGCGCAAGGCTATCAGATGAGCACCGCTCTGCAAGGCTTCTCCGATGTCTCTTGCCAAGGCCCTGATGTATGTGCCCTTGCTGCATACAACCCGGATGGTCATCTGCATGGTCTCAGGGTTGAAGTCCTGCAGTTCTATTTCATCAATGACCAGTATCTTGGCTTTCAGCTGTACGTCTTTTCCTTTGCGAGCCAAGTCGTAGGCCCTGTGTCCGTCTACCTTACAGGCCGAGAAAGCTGGCGGCACCTGTTCTATCCTCCCCAGAAAATGTGTAAGCACCTCTTCTATCAGCTCTTTTGTGATGTGCGCTGTAGGGAAGGTAGCATCAACGGCAGTCTCCAAGTCGAATGAAGGGGTTGTTGCTCCCAGCTGCAGTGTTGCCACATATTCCTTGGTATGAGCCTGCAGCTCATCAATGCGCTTGGTAGCCTTACCTGTGCATATAGTCACAACTCCCGTTGCCAGAGGGTCCAATGTTCCTGCATGTCCCACCTTCAGCTTACGCACTCCTATCTTGTGGCACAAGGCACTACGTACCTTGGCAACCAGATTGAAGCTGGTCCAGTAGAGCGGTTTGTCGAAGTATAGTATCTCTCCGGCTTGGAAGTTCATTCTTTGAGACTTTAGGCTTTAGACCTTAGACTTTAGTTAATTCTCAATTGGCGCAGAGCGCCCTCAATTTTCAATTCTCAATTACCCAAATATCAGCACCAATGTTCCTGCTATAGCGCAGTAGACACCAAAGTAGATAAGCTTACACTTCTTAACTATGGATATCATCCACTTGCAGGCAAAGCAACCAGACACAAACGCTGCCAGGAATCCTATTACCAAAGCAGTGGCCGGTATGGATGAAGCTGCTCCGTGTTCTGCCAAATACTCTGCACTGGGCGAAATAAAGTGCTTCAGATCCAACAGGGCTTCTCCCAAAATAGGAGGAATCACCATCAGGAAGGAGAACTGAGCCAACTTCTCTTTTTTGTTGCCCAACAACAAGCCTGTAGCTATGGTGCTACCACTTCTGCTTAAGCCGGGAAGAACAGCCACGGCCTGTGCAATACCTATGATAAAGGAATGCAAGGGCGAGATATTCTCTTTCTCATTGGCCTTATAGAAATGGGTAAGGGTCAGCAGACATGCTGTTATCAGCAGACAGACACCCACTACCATAGTACGTACATGCTCATTGGCATAGAGGGATTCTATGCTATCCTTGAAACACAAGCCCACAACACCCACAGGTATCATGGAGATGATGATGTTAAGGGCGTACTTGGTCTCATCATTCCACTCGAACTTGAACAGGCCCTTCAGTATCCATGATACTTCCTTCATCAGTATAACCAATGTAGCCATCACTGTGGCAACGTGTACCAAAACATCAAACTGCAGGCCACCAGCTTCGGGGTCGATACCCAAAAGCATCTTACCTATTTCCAGATGTCCGCTACTGCTGACGGGAAGATATTCTGTCAGACCCTGAATGAGCCCCAACAGTAATGCTTGAAGATCACTCATATCTATTAATCCTTCTTACATTCAACTTTCTTCTCACTCTTGGACTTGTACATGATGGCTATCATGATGAAGATAAAACCAGCCAAGCTAACCAGCGGAGCGACTTTGATTCTACGGGCGCTGAAGATATCAGCATTGAAAACGCCTTCGTAGCTTCCTTCACCAGCCATCAGAATCAGGCCAATGATGACAATGGCCATTCCTATGGCCAGAAGAATGTAGTTTGCCTTTGTAAATGCGAAATTACCCATATTTCTTTTTTATTCAAAATTCAAAATTCAAAAATTATAATACTCCTTTTGGGGACTTTTAGTATAGCTTTTCAGCCTTTATATACAACTGTCTGGTTACAGAAACGTATGTACAAACGATTGTAATGAGGAGCCCCACAGCCAAGACGCTTCCTGCCATAATCAGTATGTTCTGCTGAGTTACATACAGCAGGATAGCCTCATCGTAATTGGCCGCCCACATGATGAGTCCGAACAGAACAGCATCAGCTATAATGGCAGATGCCAGTCCTATCCAGAAACTGCTAATCAGGAAGGGCCTGCGGATGTAACTCCACTTGGCACCCACCAACTTCATTGTATGAATAATGAACCTGTGGTTATAAACGTTCAGCTTAACAGTAGAGTTTATCAGGCTCAAAGATACTATGACAAGCAAAGCTGCTATACCCAAGAGTATCAGAGAGGCACGCGTCAGGTTGTGGTTCAGATTCTCCACCAGATCCTTTTGGTAGTACACCTCGCTCACATGCTTTGTCTCCTTCAGTTCTTTCTCTATCCATAGCAGGCTGTCGTTGTTAGAGTAGTCGGCCTTCATGCTTACTTCCATGGATATAGAGAAGGGGTTGGCCTCCAGGAATTCAGAGGGATCCATGCCCATACTCTCAACATGCTCCTTCAGCGCCTGCTCCTTGCTTACATATTCTATGCTCTTGACATAGGTCTTGGCACAGAGTTTCTTCTGCAATGCCTGCGCCTCTTCAGTAGGTGTATCTTCCTGTAACACCACTGTTACCACCAGATTCTCCTTTACTGAATTGCCTATCACGTTGGCTGTAAGCATCAACAGTACCACCATACCCAATAGTATCAGCACCATGGTAGTACTGATGGTATTGGTGAATGCCTGCATTCGCCAGGATGATGTTTTCTTCTTTCTGTTTCTCACTTTACTAAAGTCTAATATCTAACGTCTAGAGTCTAACAACTCCCTTGAGGGTAGCACTGCTACTTTCTGTTATTGTCACACGCACCGTCTCTCCTATATGGTGCTGTCCACGGTCTATGATAACCACTTTGTTCTGACCGGTACGACCAAACAGCTGATCCTTGCTGCGCTTGCTTACGCCTTCCAACAGCACATCAAATTCCTTGCCTATGCAACGCTTGTTGCTCTCGGCCGAGAGTTCATTCTGTAGGGCAATGAGTTCGTTCAGCCTGCGCACCTTTACGTCCTCTGGTATATCATCAGGCAGATGCTTGCTGGCATAAGTACCGGGGCGCTCGCTGTACTTGAACATGAAGGCACTGTCATAGGCGCATTCCTTCATCAGGCTCAGACTCAACTGGTGGTCTTCCTCTGTCTCACTGCTATATCCCACAAAGATATCCGTGCTGATAGCACAGTCGGGAATAATCCTACGGATTGCTGCCACACGATCCAGATACCACTCACGGGTGTACTTACGGTTCATCAGTTTCAGAATGCGGTTGCTTCCGCTCTGAACCGGCAGATGAATGTGGTGGCAGATATTGGGTTCCTCTGCTATTACACGCAAGGTCTCATCGCTCATATCCTTAGGGTGAGAAGTGGTAAACCTTACCCTCATCTCAGGAACGGCACGGGCAACGCGTCTGAGTAGTTCAGGGAAACCCGGATTTTCCGGATCATCCGGAAGCCTATATGAATTCACATTCTGCCCCAACAAAGTTACCTCCTTGAAGCCTCTGTCACGTAGATCGCGACATTCACGCAGGATGCTTTCCACATCCCTGCTTCTCTCACGACCTCTGGTATAAGGTACAATGCAGTAATGGCAGAAGTTGTTGCAACCACGCATAATGGTCACAAAACCTCCTATATGGGTTCCACAAATACGTTGGGGGATAATATCCTTGTAGGTTTCTGTGGTAGAAAGTTCTACGTTGATAGCCTTGTGTCCGCACTCCACCTGAGCAATCAGGTCGGGCAAAGACATATAGGCATCCGGACCTACCACTATATCAGCGTGATGCTTCTCTATCAACTCATCCTTTACGCGTTCTGCCATACAGCCTAACACGCCTATGATGATACGCCTTCCTTTCTTCTGCAAGCTATACAGGAATTCCAGCCGACTGATAATCTTCTGTTCGGCATTGTCTCTAACGGAACAAGTATTCAGGAAAACTGCATCAGCCTCATCCATATTTTCCGTCAGTTCATAGCCTGCCATACCCATCACGCTGGCTACAACTTCACTATCGGCTACATTCATTTGGCAGCCGTATGTCTCTATCAGTAATTTCTTCATTTAAAACCGAAAGCGCATTTCGCGCTGCAAAGGTACTGCTTTTTCGCCACATTTCGCTTGTTTTTCTTCAGAAATGCCTTTCCATTCGCCATAATTAAGTTAAAAAGTGTGAATTTAATATGTTTTTCATGGTTATATCCTTGTCTGTTTGCTTAATTATCCCTTATTTTGCATTACATTAGATTTTTTCATAGTTAAGGTTTAGTTTTAAGAAGTAAGGGAGCTGTGAAGTCCCCTTACTTTTGTTTTATCCGGTATTATACTTTGGAGTTTTACTTGCTTATAGTATCTTTGTAACCAGAAACGTAATCAAATGAAAACAATGAAAAGATATGTTGTAGGATTAGGAGAGGTTTTATGGGATATACTTCCTGAAGGTAAGAAACTAGGCGGAGCACCTGCCAACTTTGCTTATCATGCCGGGCAGTTCCTTGGTATGGATAATACTATAGCCGTCAGTGCCTTGGGCGATGACCCTCTGGCAGAAGAGACTGTTGAAGCATTGAAGCAACACCAATTGAACTACTTATTGCCTCGTGTTCCATATCCCACAGGAACCGTTCAGGTGACACTTGACGGACAAGGAATCCCCTCTTATGAAATAAAGGAAAATGTTGCCTGGGACAATATTCCCTTCAATGATGATATTGCCGACATTGCCCGCAACTGTCAGGCTGTATGCTTTGGCTCTCTGGCTCAGCGTAATAGTGTCAGTCGCACTACCATCCATCAGTTCCTGGATGCTACGCCTGCCAATTGTCTGAAGGTCTTCGACATCAACTTGCGCCAGCATTTCTACAACAAAGAGATTATTCAAGATAGCATCCGCCATTGTAACATCCTTAAGATTAATGATGAGGAACTGGAACTTGTTGGACAACTGTTCGGATACCCTGATCTGGATTTTGAGAATAAATGCTGGCTTATCCTGGGCAAATACAATCTGGATATGTTAGTGCTTACCTGTGGCACAAACGGCTCTTATGTCTTTACCCCCGGCAATGTCTCGTTTCAGTCGACTCCTAAGGTGCAGGTGGCAGATACCGTGGGAGCAGGCGATTCCTTCACAGGCTCCTTTGTAGCCTCTATTCTGAAAGGAAAGAATGTTGCTGAGGCCCACGGCATAGCTGTTCAGGTAAGTGCTTATGTATGTACGCAGAATGGTGCTATGCCTCCACTTCCTGTTAAAACACTATTCTAACCTGAAGCGAAACATCGTTTTTCCAGGAACTGAAGATAGTTTGATGACCGGAACTAATCTCTGTGCGGTCGAAGTACTTGCAGAGTGCATACTTGCCTTCTAACATCCAATGCTTGTTGCGACTTGTCCATCTGGCAGCAAGGACACTATGAATACCCTTGCCGAAGTATTGACCAGAGGAAACGCTACTGTAGAGCGAAGGCTCATACAGGTAGATGCGGCAATTGTAATCATCAGTATTAAAATAGGCCGCCATCAATGCCAGACGGATGTTGGGTTTGGGAATGTTGCAACTGGCCGTCTGTTGCAGGCTCCATCCTGTGCTACCCAGTACTGTATGCAGCCAACCTGTTGTCTGTAGCTTCCAGATAGAGGAAGGTGTGCAGGTCCATTGCATCTTGG
>JAEEGK010000088.1_pt1 | contig 204572 bp, 178 predicted proteins | sample 8958771 | NCBI WGS metagenome assembly JAEEGK01 (sample SAMN16246547, study PRJNA631951) | gut metagenome | biome: gut microbiome; feature: rumen; material: SC-attached | host: Bos | place: Iran: Karaj | collected 2018-10 | reverse complement strand
TGTCTGTTATAGCAGCGCTTGTATTTGCGACGATGGTGGTCGCTGATCTCAAGCCTGTTGAGGCAGGAACGACTGTCGTTACGCTGTCACAAAGCGGCGGAACCAGTCAGAAGTTTTCTCGTGATCCCTCGTTTTCACTGGAAAAGGACAGTAGTTGGATCACGATCAAAACGTCATCCCCGTCAGATTTCACGATCAGTGCATCATCCAATTCTACCGGAAAGGGACGAATCGGCTATGTGTACGTGAAGAGACAGGGTTCCGTTGTCACAACTTATAAGATCATTCAGCAAGGTTCAACAAATCTTAGCGTCGGCCCTGCAAAAGGAAGTACATCGACCTATAGCAAAAACTCCAACCAGACTGTTACTACCAGCTGCAGTTGGATCACCTTGTATAAACCGAATGACTATAATGTTCGCATGGACTATGCAGCAAACACGACCGGAAGCACCAGAACCGGTTATGTTTATGTGAAGGAAGGATCCACAACATTTACCACATACAAGATCACGCAGAGCGCCACCGTTACAGTTACATACAACAAAAACGGCGGTTCCGGATCGAACTTCACCCGCTCGATCGCGTATGGAAGCAACTATGGTAAAGTCGACAACCCGACCAGAACCGGATACAATTTTACCGGTTGGTATACTGCGGCTAGTGGCGGTACTCAGGTAACTGAGACCACAAAAATGAACAATGGGGCAAACCATACACTGTACGCACACTGGTCGCCTAAAACATTTACGGTGACATTTAAAGATGGTAGTACTACGGTTTCTACCAAAACCGTTACCTATGGTAGCACCTATGGAACGCTTCCGACACGAAGCACGACCGGATACACATTTAATGGTTGGTATACGGCGGCTAGCGGTGGAAGCAAGGTGACTGAATCTACGAAGGTAGCGATCACAGCTAACCAGACGTTATACGCACAAAAGACGGTAAACAGCTACACTGTAACATATAACAAAAATGGTGGTTCGGGGTCGAATTTTACTCGGACGATCACTTACGGTAGCACATATGGAAAGGTTGATAATCCGACCAGAACAGGGTACGATTTTACTGGTTGGTACACAGCCGCTTCTGGTGGAAATCAGGTAGTAGAGACTACGAAAATGACCACTGCTTCTAATCATACGTTATATGCGCACTGGAGTGCAAAAGGCTACACGGTCAGCTTCAACGGCAATGGCGGTTCTACTCCTTCTGCAAAGACGGTGTACTACGATAGCACTTATGGAACATTGCCCAGCACGTCCAGAACCGGTTATACATTTGCCGGCTGGTATACAGCGGCCAGTGGTGGAAGTCAGATTACTACTTCAACAAAAGTAGCGATCACAGCGAATCAGACTTTGTATGCGCACTGGACACCAAAGACATTTACAGTGACCCTCAAGGACGGAAGTACTACAGTATCGACCAAAACCGTTACCTATGACAGTACCTATGGAGATCTTCCCACACGAAACGTGACCGGATATACATTTAATGGTTGGTATACAGCAACCAGTGGCGGAAGCAAGGTGACCTCTTCTACAAAGGTAACGATTACAGCAAATCAGACATTGTATGCGCAGAGAACCGCAAACAGTTATACCGTGACTTATGATTTGAATGGCGGTTCCGGATCGAATTACACAAGAACGATCACATTTGGTAGCACATACGGAAAGGTTGGAGACCCGACCAGAACCGGATATGAATTCCATGGTTGGTATACATCCAAAGCATATGAAACTCAGGTAGTTGAAACCACACTGATGAAGACTGCGGCAAACCATACGCTGTATGCAAAGTGGACACCGAAGACATTCACAGTAACCCTCAAGGATGGAAGCACTACAGTATCGACCAAAACCGTTACCTATGATGGCACATACGGAGATCTTCCCACACGAAACGTGACCGGATATACATTTAATGGCTGGTACACGGCGGCCAGTGGCGGAAGTAAGGTGACCTCTTCTACAAAGGTAACGATTACAGCAAATCAGACATTGTATGCGCAGAGAACTGCAAATAGTTATACCGTAACCTATGATTTGAATGGCGGTTCCGGATCGAACTACACCCGGTCGATCGCATATGGTAGCACATATGGAAAGGTTGGAGACCCGACCAGAACCGGATATGAATTCCATGGTTGGTATACATCCAAAACATATGAAACTCAGGTAGTCGAAACCACACTGATGAAGACTGCGGCAAACCATACATTGTATGCAAAGTGGACGGCAAAGACGTATACGATTAGCTTTGACAGTCAGGGCGGATCTTCTGTTGCAGCTAAGACAGTGACTTATGACGGTACCTATGGAACGTTGACTAGTTCGACGAGACCAGGCTACACATTTGATGGCTGGTATACTGCAGCGAGCGGTGGAACTAAGGTCAATGCATCTACACCGGTAACCATCGCTGCTAATCAAACCTTGTATGCGCATTGGACGGCAAATAAATATATCGTTACCTTTGATAGCAACGGAGGCTCTTCCGTATCATCAAAGACAGTTACTATCGGCAGTGAGTATGGTGCATTAACCAGTCCAACCAGAACCGGATATACGTTTGAAGGATGGTATACAACCTTGACTGGTGGAAGCAAGGTAACATCCACTTCAACTGTGACGAAAGTTGGAAATCATAGCCTGTATGCACATTGGACAGCTAAGACGTTTACGGTTAGTTTTAACAGCCAGGGTGGCTCTTCTGTCACAGCTAAGTCTGTCGTTTACGATGGAACGTATGGAACATTGACTACTCCCAAGAAGAGTGGTTATGAATTTGATGGCTGGTATACTACGGCGAGTGGCGGAACCAAGATCACTTCATCAACTAAGGTAGCCATCACTGCTAATCAGACTTTGTATGCTCATTGGTTAGGCAAATATACAGTAATTTTCCATGATGTTCCTGGCACATCAGATGGAACGGAGTCTGTGTCTTATTCCGTAGGAGAAGATTTCAGAGTTAAATATCATTATCTCGATGATGAACCATTTAAGTGGTTTAGAGGTTGGGCAAAAACGAGAAATGCAAAAACCCCGGACTTTGTCATGTATAAGAACTACAGTTACACAGAGCTTATAAGTGACGAAAATCTCGCCGATGGAAACGATGCTAATAATGTAGTACACCTCTATCCTGTTTGGACTGCAACAAAGTTTACTTTAAGGTATAGTTGGCCTGGCGGATATCAAGATGTTGAGCACGATTCAGAAAATGATTACCTGACAAAAGGAGCATTTACGCTACCCGCCACAGTTGACGGCGGCTACTTCATCGGCTGGTCGCCTGATGATATGGATGACACATACTTGTTCTCGAATGATAGTAAGGTAGCTGACGTTTTGCCGCTACTGGATCCCGATTACTATACGTTGTATGCTGTGTATGGCTACAAAGGTGAGGCTCATGGTTATATTCTGGACAGCAAATATACAAACCCGGTATGGGCTGACGGAATTAATGTGAGTGTGTTCATTCGAGAGGATTATTTATACCAACTTGCTGATGAGGCATCCAGATGGAGTGGAATAACCAATAAAGAAGATGTAGCCTCTACGGATGGATATCCATTGCTGGGGAAAATCCGAAATGCATTATATTTCAGTGGATCAGGATATCGTCTTCGTGATATTTGCCAGGAAGTGAACTCGTCGATTGGAAAGATTGACAAGTCAGATCTTTTGTATCTGGAGATACGGGTGCTCAATACTTTCGATGGCGTAAGCATTTCGGGAGTATATAAGAACTATGTTGTACCGCGCCATGATAATGGAAAGTGGTATAATCTGGATGCGTTTGCGGAAAAATTACCTAGCAGTAAAAAGACAGAGTTGTCCGGTTTCTTTACTGTATCAGATGGCGATATTGGTGAAAGGTATGGTGGAGATCAAGGCGATTATGAAAAGAACGAGGAGTTCCTTGCTCAGTTAAGAAATATAATTAAGGCAGGAACTAAGTCAGCACCTAAGGGAATGACAATAGATCAGTTTGTAGACTATCGTATGAAAGTCTTCAATGGTGGAATTTGCGGCCCGATGGCAGCTGTGAACGTATATCTGTATTTTTCCGACTCCGACAAAACGGTTACCAAGAATGAGGTTTGGAATGAATTGCTAAACTATTTCACGATGGAGAATAACTGGATTTCATGGTTGGAGAGAAATATAGCTAAAGGAGATGGTTGGGCAAGTATGACAAATTACCTGAACAATAAACTCTCTAGATATGGAAAGAAGGTTTCTTCCGGACTTGAAGGTATTCAGGGAAGTACAGATAAACAACTTGAACTTACTAAAAAAATGATCTCGCAGGGGACTCCGGTAATAATGTCCTTCTACAGTAAGTCGGAAGATTGTAGAATGTTTAAGTTGAACAACAATACCTTTACCACAGACGATAATAATACGGCTAACGATCATTATGTTATCGTAACCGGCGTATACGAAAGTGCGCGTGGTGAAAGCATTTATCTCAAAGTTTCATCTTGGGGTGAAGAATATTACATCAATTGGAATGAGTATGCTGCAAAAGCCAACATTGGACTATTTTCAGGTGATATCGGATGCGGATATATTGTGATTGAGTAATATAATACTTAAATCCATTCCACGAGGATTGGTGTAATCTAAGACCACAGGCCCGTCGGCATTTTGTCGGCGGGCCTCTGGCGTTTCTTAATGAGAAATCATACTTTTTCGTTAAAATCATCCGGTCAATGAAGTTCCGAATTTGTGTTTACAAATTCGGAACTCTGTTGTATACTCGAGGTATCGTGATTCGAGACGTGTGCAAATAGAATCAAAGGAGGTGGTCGATCTATGCCCAAAAGGCACGAAGATGTGGACGTCTCGAAACGTGAGGAGAAATACAATTTAGGAGGAGAAAATGAGTTTTACTAAGCAATTCAAGAGAGCAATTCTGTCTGTTATAGCAGCGCTTGTATTTGCGACGATGGTGGTCGCTGATCTCAAGCCTGTTGAGGCAGGAACGACTGTCGTTACGCTGTCACAAAGCGGCGGAACCAGTCAGAAGTTTTCTCGTGATCCTTCATTTTCGCTGGATAAGGACAGCAGTTGGATCACGATCAAAACGTCATCCCCGTCAGATTTCACGATCAGTGCATCGTCCAATTCTACCGGAAAGGGACGGATCGGCTATGTGTACGTGAAGAGACAGGGGGTCACTGTTAACACGTATAAGATCATTCAGCCGGGTACGACAAGCCTTAGCGTCGGCCCTGCAAAAGGAAGTACATCGACTTATAGCAAAAACTCCAACCAGAGTGTCACTACAAGCTATAGTTGGATCACGCTGTATAAGCCGAATGACTACAATGTTCGTATGGACTATGCTGCAAACACGACCGGAAGCACCAGAACCGGTTACGTGTACGTAAAGGAAGGTTCCACGATCATTACGACGTACAAGATCACACAGAGTGCGACTGTATCGGTTACATATAACAAGAACGGCGGTTCCGGGTCGAATTTTTCCCGCACGCTCACTGTCGGAAGCGCTTATGGTAAGGTCGATAATCCGACCAGAACCGGCTACAATTTCACAGGTTGGTATACGGCAGCCAGTGGCGGATCTCAGGTAACTGAGACTACAAAAGTGACCAACACGTCAAACCATACGCTGTATGCACATTGGAGCGCAAAAAGCTATACAGTCAGCTTCAATGGTAATGGCGGTTCTAGTGTTTCCGCAAAGACAGTGTACTACGATGGCACCTATGGATCATTGACCAATTCTTCAAGGACCGGATATACATTTGCCGGATGGTTCACTGCGGCCAGCGGCGGAACGCAGGTTACTTCGTCCACGAAGGTGACGATCACGGCCAATCAGACCCTGTACGCGCATTGGACACCGAATAACTATACAGTCAGCTTCAATAGCCAGGGTGGTTCTTCCGTATCTTCGAAGACCGTAACTTTCAACAGCACATATGGTACGCTGAGCAATCCGACAAAGACCGGCTACACATTTGCAGGATGGTATACTGCAGCCAGCGGCGGAACCAAGATTACGTCTTCTTCGACCGTGACGACGGCAGGAAATCATACGCTGTACGCACACTGGACGGCGAATACTTATACTATTACGTACGATAAAAACGGCGGAGCCGGGGAGAATTTCACTCGGTCGATCACCTATGGAAGTAACTATGGAAAGGTCGATAATCCGACCAGAACCGGCTACACTTTTGCCGGATACTATACGGCAAAATCCGGTGGGACTCAGGTGACAGAGACTACCAAAATGCTTACCGCAGGAAGCCACACACTGTATGCACACTGGACAGCGAAAACTTATACGGTCAGTTTCAACAGCCAGGGTGGTTCTTCTGTGGCTTCAAAGACGGTGACTTACGGATGCTTCTATGAAACATTGGCCAGTCCGACAAAGGAAGGATATACTTTTGCCGGTTGGTACACGGCAGCAAGCGGCGGCAATAAGGTAACCGCATCCACAACTGTTACTACTGCGTCTAATCATACGTTGTATGCACACTGGACGGGTAAAACTTATACAGTAAGCTTTGACAGTCAGGGTGGCTCTTCCGTATCTTCGAAGACTGTGACATACGGAAGCACTTACGGAACATTGACCAGCCCGACGAAGACCGGATACACATTTGCAGGCTGGTATACCGCGGCTAGCGGTGGCAGTCAGAAAACTGCATCCTCAACTGTGTCAACAGCAGGAAATCATACACTTTATGCACACTGGACGGCGAATAACTTCACGATCACATATGACAAGAATGATGGTTCAGGATCGACTTTCACCAAATCGGTTGCATATGGAAGTACGTATGGAAAGGTTGACACTCCGTCCAGAACCGGTTACACATTTATTGGCTATTACACTGCTAAATCTGGCGGAAGTCAGGTAACAGAGACAACCAAAATGCTTACAGCAAGTAACCACACACTGTATGGACGCTGGACTCCGAAGACGTTTACAGTCAGCTTTGATAGCCAGGGTGGTTCTTCTGTAGCTTCAAAGACTGTGACCTACGATGGAACATACGGAACATTAACCAATCCGACGAAGGAAGGCTACACGTTTAACGGCTGGTACACAGCGGCAAGCGGTGGTACTAAGATAACTGCTTCTACAAAGGTGACTCTTACTGCAAATCAGACATTGTATGCACACTATACTCAGATCGTTGTGACGGTCACATATGACAAAAATGGTGGTTCCGGTGATAATTACAATAGAAAGATCGCATATGGAAGCACGTATGGCAAGGTGGATAACCCGACCAAAACCGGATATGATTTCCGTGGTTGGTATACGTCAACTGCGTATGAAACACAGGTAACTGAAACTACATTGATGAAGAAGACGGTGAACCATACACTATATGCGAAATGGACACCAAAGACGTTTACGATCACTTTTGACAGTCAGGGTGGTTCTTCTGTAGCTTCAAAGACTGTGACCTATGCTAGTGCTTACGGATCATTACCCAGCCCGACAAAGATTGGCTATACATTTACAGGATGGTATACGGCGGTAAGTGGCGGTAGCCAGAAAACTGCATCTACAGCTGTGACAACTACAGGAGATCATACTCTATATGCGCATTGGACGGCAGATATCTTTACGCTTAGTTTCAACAGCAATGGCGGCTCCACCGTTTCCTCGACATCCATAACCTACGGAAACAAGTATGGAACATTGCCTAGCCCGACCAAGACCGGATATACATTTGTGGGATGGTATACGGCAGCAAGTGGCGGTAGCAAAGTATCATCATCTACACTTGCAACAACCGCATCTAATCATACGCTGTATGCAAGATGGACGGCAGATAAATATACGGTAAATTTCGACAGCCAGGGTGGGTCTTATGTTTCTCCGGAGACTGTGACTTATGGAAGCACTTACGGATCATTACCCAGCCCGACGAAGAAAGGCTTTACATTTGACGGATGGTATACAGCGGCAAGTGGTGGTAGCTTGATAACTTCAAATACAACAGTGGCGAGGGCAGGAGATCATACACTGTATGCACACTGGACGGGAATAACAGTGAAGCTTAAGTTCAATAGTAAAGGTGGTTCCAACGTTTCCGATACGACCGTAACCTACGGCAAAGAGTATGGAACTTTGCCAATCCCGACGAGGGAAGGATACACATTTGACGGATGGGCTAGGTCATCTATTAACGGAACCCTGGTGACAGCTTCAACTATAGTAGAAGCTGATTTCGATCATAACCTATATGCGTATTGGACAGTAAAGAGTTTATCTATCTCGTTTGATAGTCAAGGTGGATCTCAAGTTGATTGCATAACCGCGACTTATGGAAAAATATATGGGGAATTGCCGACACCTACACGCAAAGATTATATATTCGATGGCTGGTATATGGAAAAGAATGGGGGTTGCCAGATTACCCCTTATACAATAGTCAGGGCCGAAAGCGATCAAACGTTGTATGCACACTGGACAAAAAAAACTAAGATTACTATCAAGATTAACACTGATCCTTCATATGAAGATGAACGAACAATAGGCGAAGCATTTGAGACGCTTCCGCCTATACCCGGTCCTCCTCCCAGCGGATTTATATTTGATGGATGGTTCACAGAAAAGGAAGGCGGAAAGAGAATTACTTCGGACACTATTGTTACTCCTTCCATCCAGACACTTTATGCGCATTGGAAGCCTGCGAATGGGGTAAAAGATGATTGGGAACCGAAGCCAATTAAGGTGTTGGTCATCAAGTTTGATCCGATGATTACAATAAAGAATGGTGAGCAGGTTTACCTTCACGAACTGATGGAACATCTTGATGTGAAAAAGAGTACGATTCGTAAATGGTATGATCCTGATACACTTGCCGAGGAATTTGTGAATGAAATGAAAGAGGTGAGTCATGGCAACGTGAACTATGAAATAGTTGATAGCATTCCCCTTGATGAGTTTCCGTCGAGCACACAGATGAGACCAGATCCGAGGCCGTATACCACACCTTGGGAATGGACTGCTCCTTTGATGCAATATAGCCCGTTGGAATATTACAATACTTTGATAACTGCTTGTAACTCAACGGAAGGAAATTATTGGGATTACAGTGGATGGATAAATACCGGAAAGACTTTTGATTATGATAAGTACCTTGAAAAATTAAATGTATACAACAGGGTAAACGACGGAGAAATCGATGAAGTGTGGATTTTTACCGGGCCTTGTTGCGGAACTGGGTTGAGTGAGTCCATGATGATTGGTGAGGATCCATTTTATATAAACGGACCGCCTATGGTAAAGGAAGGAGTCAGAAATTTTGTGGTATTTGGCTTCTGCTTTGAAACCGGCCTTGGCAATATGCTTGAGGATGCAGGGCATCGTATGGAATGGACCATGAGCAGAGTTTATTCCGGTGTTTCAGGCGAGGCTCAAAGAGAGGTGGGCTTTGATATAACTAAAGAAAACTACAAAAAAGGAACTGATAAGGACGGTAACATAATATACAAGCAGTATTCAGAACTTAATGCGTGGGAAAAGTTTTGGGCTCATGACCTCGAGACAGGAGGTTCTATTATTGCCGGTGTTGGAAGCGTACACTGCGGGCCGAATGCACGGAAACAATATGATTGGAATAATTGTGGAGTAGATATCGATAAAATGGAACGAGACACGCCAGTCCAAGTTCAATCATATTGCGACAATTGGCTTGATTATCCCTATCTGTCCGAAACCTCAAGATATGTAGGCAGCGATGAATGGGGGGGAGACCAGATAGGACACCACAGATGGTGGTTAGAGCATATCCCGCATGCGAAGGGGACCACTTATGGAAAATACAATAACTGGTGGAAGTATTACCTGCTTGAAGATATGAAGTGATTACCCTTATTTTATTGAACAACAGTTCACAGAAGCGTGCCGGCGAGAGCCGGCACGCTTTTGGCGTAAAAATGCACTTGTAATAAACACGTCGGCATTCTGCCGGCGGGCCTGTGGTATTTTCCGCTGGATTTTTCACTGTTTCTGTGGTATAATATTCATGTTAATTATCGAGCCGAATTTTAAAACGATAAATGAAAACAGAAAAGGAGATTCTTATGGCATTTATGGAAAGACCCGCTGTCTACAAGTGCGATGACGGCGGAAAGTATTGGGAAAAAGAGTTTGAAAAGTTTTATCTGAAGGTGTACCTTCCGGCTACCGAGATCGATGGTAAGGTGAACAACTACGGTTTCCGCGCACCCTATCTTCTGGTGTTCGAGGAGAACCGGCGCAGCATGGAAGACGCGATCACGTTCGCTAAGGAAAGCGGACTGGCTGACATCGCATCCGCTGTTGACAGCGCAGTTCTCTTTATCTACCCGACTGCAGAGGGCGGCTGGGAAAATGCGCCCGACGACATCTATGCGTCCCTGATTGCGGAGACGAAGATGAGCCCTGAGTATGAGGACGGCATTGTACCGCTCAACGACTTCTTCACCCGCACATTCAAAGGCTACGCTATCCGCGGCGCGATCTTCCGCGCGGACATCTACAGCTACGGTGCATCGGCCGACTACGTTGCGAAGAATTTGCTTAAGACCCTGCAGGGCGAGTACCTCTGGGGCCCCGGCGAGATCACCCCGGCGATGTGCTCCATGGAGCGCCTCAGCGTGATCCCGAAGCCCGAGCGCACGGATATCGGTATCCTGAGCGTCGGCAATTCTGACGAGGTCAATGCAGCATTTGCCGGATGCAAGAACCTGCTCGTGAAGGATAAGGCAGACTATAAGGCAGATTTCAAGGCATTCGTACGCAAGTTTAAAATGTGGTGCGGCAACATGGAGATCGAGCCCGATTTCCCTGAACTCGGCATGACCGAGGATGTCGGCTACGTTGAGGTGAAGACTTCCGAAGACAACCGCATGATCAAAGAGCCCACCCATAAGGTAGGCTACTTCGCATACTACAACAACGACATTTTCGATAAGGGACCGGCGCCCCTGATGCTCGGTTTCCACGGCGGCGGCGACACCTCCATGTACCTGACCTTCGTAGCAGGCTGGTGGGAAGTTGCGCATAAGAATAATTTCCTCTTCGTTTCCATCGAGAACCATCAGTTCGTGACCGCGACGGAAGCAGTGGAGATCCTGGCAGGCCTGAAGAAGCGCTACAACATCGACGAGAAGCGCATCTACGCGACCGGCTTCTCGATGGGCAGTGGTAAGACCTGGAACTGCTTCGAGGAGTTCCCGAAGGAATTCGCCGGTTTCGCTCCGGCATCCGCCCTGTTCCCCGTATACAACAACCCGTTCGGCCGTCCTGCGGGCGACTGGCTCAATAAAACCGTGGCGAAACCCGTGTTCTACTCCGGCGGCGAGAAGTCGCATTTGCCCGAACTGCCCTTCCAGGCAGCGAGTGGTCTGGAGCGCATCACGTACCTCGCAGAGGTGAACCGCCTGAAGAAGAAGTTCAACCTCGACTACGAGAAGAAGGAAGAGTGGGAGGAGCCCATCTACGGCGAGCTTCCGGACCGCGAGGAGAAGGTCTACGACGAGACCCGCGGCAGCACTCTCACCATCCGCTACTACGACAGCGAGGACGGCGTATGCCGCACTGCACTGGCCAGCGTCAGCGGACAGGTGCACGAGTGTCGTCAGCACACCAACGAGAATGCATGGAAGTTCCTGTCCCAGTTCGTGAACGAAGACAAATAAACTTGCGTGAAAACCGCATAAATGGTATAATATCCCCGGTGTTTTTGCACCGGGGAATTATTTTGGGAATTAAGGAAAATGTAAAAAAGCCTTAAGAAATACAATGGAAAAATTAATTGATAAAAGCCACGGTGGATGCTAGAATTATTCTAATATGATGCCGGATAAAGCGCTCATATTAGGAAGGAGTATGGTTATGAAGACCATGATTTTTCCTAACCTCAAAGGAACGACTACTATGGTAAATGGTTCCACATGGGGCAATACCCAGGAAGGCCATCGCATTTGGTGGCTTAAGCACATTACGCACGCGGATGGTAAGAACGCACAGGGCATCTATAACAACTGGTGGAAATACTTTAACTTCGAAGACCTGAATTAGCAGGAACCACTGCTATGAAGTGACGAGGAGAGAACATGAAAGACAGACAGATACGAAACATAAAAGTAGCCCTCACGGAGGATGAATGCGATGCTCTTTGTGAGATGGCTGCAGAGTATAACATGGACGTATGTTCATTTGTCACGAAGATCTGCCGTGATATCGTTGAACTAGGCGTCCAGCATGAGAACAGCCGGCGCCCATTGCGCCGCCTGGACCAATATTTGGATAGACGTTTCCACGACAGCAACGATGGTTTCCTGACCTATCTCTTTGCATACGATAAGTTCGAGGAAACGATCCAAAAACTGAAAGAATTCCGGCAACCCTCCGTGGCGGACATGCAAGCGGAAGAGGAAGCCTTCCTCCGGCAGGTCTATTCCGAATACGCGGAAACCCTGAGCGAAAACGCAGACACTTACGAGGTTTCCATGAAAAAACTGGAAAATGCTTATGTGGCCCGAAAGTCGCTGAGTAAGGAAAATCCCGGTAATGAATGAGGCCGGGGACGGTTTGAGGGCGAAGAGGCGGTTGGAACGGTAATGATCTCGGGCAATAACATCAATCGCCTGTTTGTCCTGCCGAAATACTAACACCAGGGGTATGGGAAGGCGTTACTCGCATTTGCCGAGCAGAAGATCCTGGAGGCGTACGATCGTGTTCAGATCGACGCCTCCCTCCCTGCCAAACGCATTTACCTGGAACGCGGATACAAAGAGATCGAATACAACATCATCAAAACAGATAACGGTGACTGCCTCTGCTACGATGTGATGACGCGCGAGAGATAGCTTATAGAAGAGCCCTTCGGAATGTGGTATAATATAGTTACCCAAATAGAGAAATGGGTGGTATTGCTTCATCGGAGGTTTTATGGAAAATGAAGAGACACCGAAATATGAAACGATGGCTTCTGTTATGGTTGGCGCTGTCTGTTATTTGCGTGGGTTGCTATACACGAGATAAGAATATGTCAGGCGAAGTCGAAGATAACCCTTTAAGCAAAGAGGAGATAATAGATTATGTGAAGGACTTCTTCCTTCAGAACTATAATGATGAAGTGGAAGCCGAGATCGTGTCAAAACGCGGCCTAACCCACAAGCACAGTACGTTTGTTATGGATGGGTCCGCTTTTGGGGGCAAGTATGTGTCGGTGAAAGGCGCGTCGGAGTATACCCTGAAGGTCACAAATCCTGAATACAACATTTCTGTAAATGTCACATATAAGGATGGATATCACCTCGAAAGTCAGGGAATAAGAGGGGAGCTCATAGAGCGAGAGGGCCCTTCGGAAAAAGAGTTAAACGACTATGTGGCCAAGAAGAATGAAAAAGATCTCGAAAAGGAATTAGCGGGTATTCTGGAAAAAGGTGTCTCAAAATATCATATATTCAAGAACCCGGCAAACGCGAGAGACTACCGCATTTTTATATATGAAACGGATTCAAATCGCATCTATGAAGCGCTCAAACAGATGGTTGGGAGATGCGGTGACGACAGATATATTCTGAGCGCAGATGGATTGCAGGCATATGTATTTACTGACGGAATAATTTATGATGCACTTAATTTCGATCTCGTCGAAAGTTTTCTGTATCTGGATGCCAACCGTGGCATAGGCAGGAATGGATTATTTAAACTAATGTTTACCGAGACGGGAATCAGTGAGGAACCGAATAGACTGATAGATCAGTGTTTTCTGTGTGAGACAGTTCAACTTAAATCTTCCAATACACTGTTCCCCGGTTTTTTTGCAACCGAGAAATGGGCTAAAGAAAATGATTATAACCGTTTCTTTTATGTTTTTCGGGGCGATCTTCAGAGATATCAAAACTACTTACATGGAACGTCGATCGGATCAGCATCAGAGGCCTACGGATCCGTCAATGTATACGGGTTTGATTTTCCGAAAAAAGCGAAGTAAATGCAAAGAATTCATCGCTTTTATAGCCGGTCGCAGTCAAAACCATCGAAGAGAGAAAGAAAGCAATTGGAGTTATAAACATGGACGTTTACAAATGTAAACTATGTGGAGGAAATATCGAATTCGAACCGGGTTCGTTAGTCGGAATATGTGACAACTGTAAAGCAAAAGTGGAACTTTCGTTTTCAGAAGATGTTACGAACTGTGAAACGGACACTAAGACGGAAACAAAGGAGCCAAAGAGCGCTGCTGACCAAAAGCCGAATTCTAATGAGAAGGCCGGAAATAAAAACAAAGCGTTCGTAGCCACAGTTGCAGCGATAGCTCTCGTTGGCATCATCGCAGGTCTCGTTTGGATCCTGCTCCCGAAGAATACAAATGATATAAACTCCCCTAAAGTCGGTGACACGGTCCGGTTTGGCCATTATGATGATAAGGATGAGTGGATCGTTCTGGATAAAAAAGGAGAAAAGCTTCTTATTCTGAACAAGTATGGGATTAAAGGGACTAGCGTATATAACTGGGCCGATAGGGATGTTACATGGAGTACGTGTTATCTGCGATGGTGGTTGAATAACGAATACCTTTTTGCGGCCTTTTCTGAAGAAGAAATGAAAAACATATCTGATACGCGGGTGAAAAACGCGAACAATCCTGAGTATGGTACCCCCGGAGGCTCCGACACGGTTGATAAGGTATTTCTTTTGTCTATAGAAGAGGCAAATAAGTATTTCGCCGATGATGCTGCAAGAATTTTGAGAACAGCATCTCACTACAATGAGAATCGCGTTGAAAAGAATACCGAAGTGGCATATCCGCACGGTCAGCCAATTACCACCTATCAGGTTAGTTTCGTATTAAAATATTGTTGGTGGTTGCGGACTCCCGGAAACGCCGGTAATACCGTTGCTTATGTTGACTATAACGGCTTTGTAATTGAGAGCGGAATGATAGTAACCGGTGGAGATAGTGGTTTCGATTATATAGTTACCCGGCCTGCTATGTGGGTCGATCAAAGCGTCCTTGAACGCGTTATTCAGAATGATAACCATGTTGTATATTATTAATTGGAACGGAGCAGCCTGTTCTGACCCTTTCGAATTCTATTCTGATCATCTCCGCGGCGATCTCTCTGTATGTGCAAAAACAATCAAAAAACAGCAAGGGGGCTCTGACGCCTCCGGAGGATAACTGATTATGAATGAATTATTTCGAATGGACCGACAGAATTATGACCCGGATGGGCCGGTTTACGAGCGTCCGTCGTCACGAGGCATCATCCTGAAGGACGGGAAGGTGCTGGTCAATTATATCCGGAAATGGGACTGTTATGAGTTTCCGGGTGGCGGACTGGAGCCCGGCGAGACGCCGGAGCAGGCGCTGGTGCGAGAGATTGCGGAGGAGACAGGGTGTGTGGTGCGGCCCGAGAGCATCGAGGAGTTCGGGGTCGTGATCCGCAGACAGCAGGACAGCATGGATCCGCAAGGTATCTTCGAACAGAAAAACTATTACTATTTGTGCGACATTGAGGACCGGGTCGTTGAGAGAAAACCGGACCCGCACGAAGTAGAGGAGGGAGCTGAACCTGTCTGGGTGGAAGCTCTGTCTCATATGGTATACAAAACGCGGAAGGCGTTCGAGCGTTACGGCGAGGCACACATGGAACGAGAGATGCGTGTCATGGATATGGCAGACCGTTTCCTGCGCCGGCGTAGCTACGAGAGGACCGAGGCAGCGGCGATCCGCGCGCTGGGGACGGTGGATTACACAGGCATGCTTCGCTTCGTGCAGGAGATGCTGGAGGATAAGCAGACCGAAGGCCTGGGCCATGTGGGCGTTCATAAACTGGAGTTCGGCTATACGCGCTATGAGCATACCAAACGTGTGCTGGGCTGGGCGAAACGCCTCTATGACGCGACGCCGGATAAAACGGGGCTGCGTTACGAGGACCTGATGATCGCGACCATTTTCCATGATGTCGGGCGAGCGATCAGTGACTCGCTCGGTGTCGATCATGCGACCGCCGGCGTTCCAATCACGCGGCAGTATCTTTTGGATCACGGCTTTTCACAGGAACGGGTAGAATACATTGCGTCCCTGGTCGGAGCGCACTCCGATAAATTTCGCATGAAGGATCCGACGACGGATCGCAATCTGGTCATGCTCATGGAGGCGGATCTGCTAGATGACATGGGGCTTTTGGGCCTCGTGATGGACACGATGATCGTTCGCGGACGGAATGAAAAAGCGAACTTTTACGACTGCTACGAGCATTTTCAGAGATACACACATGTGCAGCAGCACGACTGTCCGGTGGTGACGCCACAGGCGCGCGCCTTCTGGGAGGAAAAGACGGAAGCCGTGGACCGGTTCATGGAGCTGTACCGCAGGGACATCCTGATCGGCAGCGAAGACTACGAAGGATATCAGTAAAAACGAGTCCGGCTTTCGGTGAAGCAGATAGCGGAGAAAAGGTGACCATCCACCGGAAGGCTTTCGTTACCGAAAGCACAGAAAAAACAGAAAGAATACTGCTAAAGGATGCAACCCGGAATTCCGGGGTAGCATCCTTTTTTGATTTTTTTCAAGTTTCCCTTAATTGATTTTTAAAATTCTGGTTTGATAGGCAAAACCAGAAATAAGTCTTGCAGAAAAGTTGAAACCAGGACCAACCCGAAGTTACTTTTGCATTCAACCCCATGCATATTGCGCAGATTATGCCTGTAACCTTTTCAGATAGATTGGGACTTAATAAGTGAGAGATGCGTTTGATTTATTCATAAGGTAGCCATCGTTAGTGCTGAGGAAGGGAGTAATCATCGTATTCTTGCAAAATAAACTACTACACATCGGATCATTTTTTAAGGAATCCTTACACTTTATTGCTTTTTTGTGATGAATTTTCCAATCTGTTGACGGGAGATTCTGCATATGATAAACTGCAAATGTCAGTATTGAAGATTTCGAAAGACGGAAGGATGTGTAGATATTCGGAGGGTATATCATGAGAAAATGTTTGGGAAATGACCGCGGCGAAGTGAAACTGATCTTTGTGTTTTTGATCACATTGGCCGTGCTTACAGCAGCGGTGGTGGGAGTAACCTATCTGGCGTATCGGCAGGCCGAAAAAGAGTATTACGACAACACGGATATAGAAGGGCTATCTAAGAGATCTGCAAGTCGTATAGTGAACCCGGAACCCGACACAGTAGATTTGAACAAAGCACTGGATGAGCCGGAAAACAGAGCCGTATATAAAAAGGTCCAAAAATTGTTGTGTGGTCGGGAATTGACGGACGAAGAGGAACAGGAATTATTTTATTGCAGATATCCCGGTTTCGCACATGCATATCACCTAACTCCTTTAGATATTTTTGCAAAAACGCCGGATGGAAACTGGTTGTGGAAAGACGATGAGTTGACGCTGTTTATCGACTTGTATATTAAACGGAACGGATCGGATCTTTCGGAAGATGAAAAAACCACATATCCAAGGATGGTGTTTATGTTCCATCTGGATGATCCGGAGATCTGGGCGAAGCATCAGGAATATCAAAAGCTGGCGGTCAACCGTGCAGACATGACCTACCCTGACATCAAATGTGAGAGGAAGGGATACTATACGTTTATTCATTCTTTCTATTTGGACGGGAATAAGATCATTCCGGAAGAGGTTTGGTTTGTGGAGAGTCGAACGGTCGAAACACCGCCGACCTATGTGAACATGTTTTCGGGGGAGTTGTTTGGTTTCTATGAAAGCGAAACCAAGGTCGTTGAAAAAATAAAGAGGAATGTTACGAATTCGAATAAAATGCTCCGGGTTGTATCAAATGCATCCGAAGACGCACCCACGGGGCCTAATTTGGTAAGCTATTCTTCAGAGGGATTAGAACAAGCGTTTGATCATTTTCAGGTATCAATGAAAGGTACGCTTCTTTATAATTCAGAAAATCAGTTTCATGCGGAAGAAAAAGAAAAGTATCTAAAGAAGGCGGAAGAGATCGCTACGGAGGACGGGGCAGACTATATTACCACCTCGAATGATTCGGATATAAAGATCCATGTCTTCTCACTAAAGAAAAATATTCCGGAACTGGGCGGCGAGGTGCTCGCTGTTAGTATGGACACAACGCCTCTTTATACGTTCTCGTATTTTTTACATACAGACTACGGTTTCTTAGGGAAGATCCTGCCGGGATTTTTGGCGAGTGATAAATGCATAGGTACAGACCAGAATCGACTTTATGAGGGCCTTGCCTCCCGGGACAATAAGACATCGGTTCTCCTTTTATGCGGTATAGCGGTAGTTATTTCCTGCGCTGTGACCGGCTTGACGAGAGTAAGACGTAACCGCAAAAAGTAGAGCGAAAGTGAGACAGAGTGAATATCTGCTCATACAACAGAGTACTTGCATGTGGATAGGAAATACAGATAATAAGTGTTTATGGAGGATGAGATCATGAGAAAATGTTTGGGAAATGACCGCGGCGAAGTGAAACTGATCTTTGTGTTTTTGATCACATTGGCCGTGCTTACAGTAGCGGTGGTGGGAGTAACCTATCTGGCGTATCGGCAGGCCGAAAAAGAGTATTACGACAATTTGGATTTATCCGGCCAATACGAACGATATCCGAAAAAAGTACTGTATCCGGAATTAGCGGATCCGGAGTGGGAGAATAGAATCATTCGTGCTGATACGGAAGATCCGGATCAAAAGGAGATCTTTAAAAAGGTTCAAAATTATTTATGCGGCCGGGAATTAACGGACGAGGAGAAAAAAGAAACTCGTTATCTCAACCATGCCGGGCTCTTTTACGGATATTTTATGTCTGCTCTTGATATTTTTGTAAAACTGCCGGACGGATCTTTCCCGTGGAAGGAGGATGAATTACGGTTACTCTTGGTTGTCGATGTTTATCGGGAGGCTTCGGATCTTTCGGGAGAAGAAAGATTTGCGTATCCCCGTATGCCGATCATGTTGCATCTGGATGATCCGGAGATAGTGGCGAAGCATCAGGAATATCAGAAGAAGGCGGTCTATACCGCAGACATGACGTATCCGGGCATTTCGATGGAGATAAAGGAATACGATACGATCCTTCATTCATTCTATTTAGACGGGAATAAAATCATTCCGGAAGAGGTTTGGTTTGTCGAATCAAGGAGTTATGTGGCAGCGGATGATTTTGCTTCGGAGGGAATCTCTGAAAGTTCTATCAAGGTCGTAGAAAAGATCAAGAGGAACGTTCCGAATTCAGATACCATGGTTCGTATAGCGTCTACTTTAAAGGAAGATGCTCCGGATAGAATCATGGCTACATATGGTACAAATAGTATGGCGAAGACATTTGAACCATTCAAAGTACATATAATGGGTGTGCATATTTATAATTCGGAAAATATAATTCATGCAGAAGAAAAAGAAAAGTATATAAAGAAGGCGGAGGAGATAGCAACGGAAGAGGGCGCGGTTTACTATACCAAAGAGGACGGCTCGGATATACAAATCGATATCTTTTCCAGAAAGAGAAATATACCGGAACTGGGCGGTGATGTGGTGGCTATCACTTTTGCAAAAGAACCTCTTTTTGCGTCCTCTTTTTTTCTGCATTCGAATAGCGGCTTCTTAGGGAAGATCCTTCCGGGATTTTTGGCCAGCGACGATTGCGCAACCTTTGACTCATATTATGGCTTTGATTTTATCAAAGCCCGGAAAAACGAGACATCCATCCTATTTTTGTTCGGATGTGCGGTTGTGATCTCGGCAGGCGTGACCTGGGCGGCAGGTGCAAGACGCAAGAAAAAGAAAAATGATTAAGTGTTTGTCGACACGATTTTGTGCCACTTACGGCGGCGGGTATTGATTATTCGCCGCCGCTTTTGTATAGTCCTTTACAGCCAGGGTGGAACCAAGGCGTTTGTAAAGAATGTTAAATATGGCGGTAAGTACGGGAAACTGGAGACGCCGAAGAGATATTAGTGCAAAGCGTGTCGGTCATGCCGGCACGCTTTTGATGTTTAACGGGCAGGCGTCCACGGTAGGAAGTGACAGAGAACAGCGGACGTGATATAATAATCAGAAGGCCTCGATGAGGAGGCCTATAATCGGAGGTTTTGTATGTCGTTCAAACTTGCGGATCTATGCAAATATAAGAATATCGTTATACAGTGTCATGATAACCCGGATGCAGATGCGTTAGCGAGCGGTTTTGCGCTACGCTGGTATCTCGGCTTGAAGGGGATCGAGGCGCGGTTTGTTTATGGTGGCACGAATGCGATCACGAAGAGCAATCTGGTGTTGATGGATGAAAATCTCGGGATCCACTGCGAACATGTGGAAAGCCTTGAGGCACCGGAACTTTTGATCACGGTGGACTGCCAGTATGGGGAGAGCAATGTGACCGAATTTCCTGCGAAAACGGTCGCGGTCATTGACCACCATCAGGTGTCCGGCGAGTTGCCGGAACAAAATGAGGTGCGGAGCAACTACGGTTCGTGTTCGACGGTGATGTACGAGATGCTTCAGGCGGAAGGAATCGACATCAATGCGGATGAGAATGTGGCCACGGCGTTGTATTACGGACTCATGACGGACACTGGGGATTTCTCGGAGATCTCGCATCCGAGCGACCGGGATCTACGCGACATGGCGGCGTTTAACAAGGCGTCGATCACACTGTTTCGAAATTCCAACCTGTCCATCGAGGAACTGCGGATCGCCGGCGAGGCACTGAAAAATACGATCGTGGATGAAAAGCGCCGCTATGGCATCGTGGAGGCGGGAATGTGCGACTCCAACATCCTCGGGATCATCAGCGATATGTTCCTGGAGGTGGACGATGTCTCCAACTGCGTGGTGTATAACCTGCTGCCGTCCGGCATTAAGTTCTCTGTGCGCAGCTGCGTGAAGGAGGTTAAGGCCAGCGAGCTGGCGGCCTATCTGGCAGAAGGCCTCGGCGGCGGCGGCGGCCACCTGGTGAAGGCGGGCGGCTTTTTGAAGAAGGACCTGATCGTGAAGGCCGGCGTGGCCTATGAGAAAGAAAGCATTATCCGGTTTATTACGAAGCGGATGAATACCTATTACGACAGCTCTGAGATCCTCTATGCGGGGCAGTATCAGGCGGATCTGTCGGAGTTTACGAAATACCGTAAGAAGGAGTTCCATGTCGGTTTCGTGCGGGCTGCCCAGATGGCACAGCCCGGCAAAACGGTCATGATCCGCACGCTCGAGGGCGATGTCGATGTGGACGTTACGGAGGATCTGTACATTATCCTGAATGTGAACGGCGAGATCTACCCGATCCGGCAGGCGAAGTTTGAGCGGTCGTATCGCGAAAGCTCCGAGCCCTATGTCTATCCCGGGGAATACTCCCCGAATTTGATCGACAGTGAGACCGGAGATCGCATTCCGCTGCTTCCGTTCGCAAGGAGCTGCATTTCGTCGGGGGGAGACGGGATCTACGCGAAGCCGATCGAAGGACGGGTGAAGGTGTTCACCGCGTGGGATCCGGATAAATACTACCTGGGGCGGACGGGCGACTACCTGGCAGTCCGGGTGGACGATCCTTCGGATATCTACGTGATCGAGGGCGGTATATTTGCGAAGACCTATGAAAAATGCGAGGATTGACCTATGAGATACGATGCTTTTATCAGCTACCGGCACACGCCGTTAGACATGGAGATCGCGAAGAAGGTCCATGTGGGCCTGGAGACCTACCATGTGCCCGGCGCCGTTCAGAAGAAGACCGGAAAACAGAAGATTCGGCGGGTGTTCCGCGATCAGGAGGAGCTGCCCATCGGCAGTGATCTGAATGAGAATATCTCGGAGGCGCTGCGCGAATCGGAGTATCTGATCGTCATCTGTTCGCCGGAGACGCCGGGCTCGTACTGGGTGTTGAAGGAGATCGAGACCTTCATCGAGATGCATGACCGGCAGCATATTCTGGCGGTCCTTATAGACGGGGAGCCGGAGCAGAGCTTTCCTGCGCCGCTGCTTTGTGACGAGGAGGGCCATGCGGTCGAGCCTCTGGCGGCCGACGTGCGCGGAGCGACTCCCTCCGAACGAAATAAGAAATTCAAGACCGAACTGCTTCGACTGGCGGCGCCGATCCTGGGCTGCAGCTACGACGATCTGCGGCAACGCCACCGCGAGCGCATCCTGAAGCGGAACATCCTGATCGGAGCCGTTGCAGCCGGCATAATCGCGATCGCGGGTACCGGGTTCGGTATCTATAACGCGAAGGTGGCTGCCCGCATGAAAAAACTGGCGGACGAAAAAGCCCAGCTCGCGGATGAAAAAACCAAACTGGCCAATGATAAATCGAACCTGGCGAACGAAAAGTCCAGACTGGCGGATGAAAAGACGAAGCTGGCGGACGACATTCTGGTCGAATTCAAGGAGAAGCAGGTGAACCAGTCCCGGTTCTACGCGGAAGAAGCGATGGCGCAGTACCGGCTGGGAAACCTGGAGGATGCAGTCCTCATCGCTTCCGCCGGCCTTCCCTCCGAGGGGCAGGATCGCCCGTTCGTTGCGGAAGCGGAGTACGCGCTCGCAACTGCGCTTCACGCGTATGACAGCGGCAACGAGATCGATTTCGACCGTATCCTGGAACATGATCACACGGTGGAAGCGATGGATCTGGATGAGAGCGGCCGGTACCTGACCTCGACGGACAGCAGTTACACAGTCTATGTCCATGACACCCAGACCGGTGAACTTAAGCTGAAGGTGTTTCCGGAGACGGATGCGACAAAGCATCGTTTGTCCGTGATCGCCGCCCTTGCAAATGCTGACGGTCTGGTCGTCATTAACCAGAAGGGGGTGGTCCGTTACGACTATGCCGGAGAGACGCTGCAAAAACTGGAGTTTGAGAAAGACATACGTAAGGCCATGGTCGATGACGTGACAGGCACGATCTTTTGCGTGACTTCGGATACGATCCGGATCCTGGAACTGTCCGACCTGACGGTCCGCGCAGATCTTCGTTACTCGGATGAAATCGTCACACCTTGGGAAACCGGGTTTTCCGAAGACGGAAAATGGTTCGCATGTTCGTATTCCGTGGAGGAGACCGAGCCCGGCCGCATCGCGATCCTGGACTGTGAAAAAAACAAGATCGCCACGGCTACGCTGACCGGCGAACACACGCTGGTCATGACATTGACCGAACTGGGAAATGTAGCGGTCGTAAGCACGAACCATGATTTCTTCTATGAAGGGATCAAAGATCTTACGATGGACGTTTTTTCCGCGAAAGACGGTAAGAAACTCTACAGCCTGGAACTCCCGTTCAATAAATGGGAGATGTTTGACTTCAAAATGCAGATATCGTCCCATGCTTATGATGGAAAGAACGATATCGTGATCGCTTCCGACAGTGACGTGTACTCCATCGATGAGGTGACCGGGGAGATGAAGGCGCATGCCACGCTTCCCGGATCGGCTACCGCGCTCGCGCTCGTCGAAGGTACGTCGACTGCGTATATTTGTTGCAGAAACGGCGATATCCTGGTCATGGACACCGACGACGGAAAGTCCGACAGCGCATTGACCATTAGTACGACCATAGCATCCGAGGATATGAGACTCATAAACGGCGGAGTCATTCTCCGGGAGCGAAACAGCACGCGGCTGTTGATGCTGAAATATCATGAGGCCTACGATCTTCGAAAACTGCCGGATCTGAACGCGAGCTGCCTCGGTTATAACGTGGCTCCGAACTCAGATTATTATGTGCTTCAGGATCGCCGGACCGTCGGAGTATTCTATTTTTACGATTCGGAGGGTTCGCTCTTCTACACGCTGGAACTGGGCAGCTACGCAAAAGGAAGCGGTTTTTACGGCGAACGTTTTGTGATCACGAACACCAGCGAGATCCATCTGGTCGATCCCTTTAAAGGAACGGATAAGAAGATCGCCTATAAAGATCTGGGGCTCAATGAGAAATACAATGATTCACAGTTAAGCTCGGATGGACGTCTGTTGATGACTTATTTCGGTGTGGTCGGGACGGCTGTCATTGACCTGGAAGAAGAACGCTGCATCTATTCATATAATACGGATAGGAACATCGATGCCGCCACCTTAAGCGGGGACGGAAAGTATTTGCTGTTTTCCAAATCCGGTTCGCCTCTGGCGGTTGTCGATATAGCGACCGGTGAGCTTAGGGAGTTTTCGGATCCCGGACTGGATCGGTACAGCACCATCAGCAATCGGATGTCCGTCCTGACATGTGATGAAGCCGGTCAGTATGCCGCCATGGCGTGTGCCGACGGTTACGTTCGCATTCTGTCCATGGCGTCGACTGAGACGCTGCTGAAGCTTCCGCTGCAGACGGATGAGACCTGTTTCCTGAAGTTTACTAAGGACGGGAAGCATATCCTGATGCAGGGCGATGACCGCCGCGTCCGGATCTACGATCTGACCGACGGAGCCTGCGTAAACTTTTTCGAGCTGGGGCGCCCCATCTCCTTTATTTCCGAGGCGGAGGGGAAGATCGCCATCAGTACCGACCAGGCGGTGACTCTTCTGGATGCGGAGAGCTTTGGTAAACTGGCCGATGTTCCGAATGCGGTCGTATACCTGCCGAAGAGCCAAACCTTCATCCTGGCCATCGGGAAGGATACCTGGGCCACCGGCTATAAGAACTATCAGGACCTTAAGTCGGAGGCTGAGCGGCAGTATCCCGGCGCGAAGCTGAGTGACGAAAAGAAGGTGCTGTATAATATTGATTAATGCTGTTGATGCAGACGAAATGGTTTCCCGAGGAGGGACGTTTCGTTTGCGAAAACATAACGAGTGTGCTATAATGCTTTTGATCTGCACATGCAGATTCGGGAAAACAAGGAAAAAGGAGAATGAAAATGAAAGAGAAGATCGGTTACATTTTTTTAGGACTGCTGTTCGCGGCCTGCATCTTCTTGATGTTTAGAAACGGCTACGGCCTTCTGGCGGATTCGTCCAGAAAGCAGGAGGTAAATATCGTGGCCATTGGCAGCGGCATAGACTATAATCATAAATTCGAAGGTATTATCCCTTTGGGAACCGATCACTATCGTCTGGGACAGGATGGAAAGACCGGAAAGATATATATCCTGCGCGCCAGTGAAAAGTGGTTCGAAGAAAACTTTCCGGAAAGAATATCCAAGATCAAGGGCGGTATCCCTGTAACGGCCGTACAATGCAAGGTATCCGGTCATGACCTCCGGCAGGCTCTTCAGAAAGAGATGAGTGAAGTTTCGATTTTGGGACGCGGCTCCGACGGAAGCCAGTATTTATTTATCAATCCGATGTTTCTGGGTATTTTTGCAATGTCCCTGGCCATCGGCGGCGTGCTGGGCGTTATCCTGGCGGTGCTGATCCTGGTAAAAGCCGACTCGATCCCTCAGAAACTGAAGACCGGTTTCGGCATCTATCTGCTGATTTATGCATTGCTTCTGGTATACTTCCTGATGCGCTATGGGCTTCTGATGGTTTGATCTACCTACTAAATGAATGATATAGAATTATAAAGCCGGCCGCCTGCGCTATGCAGGCGGCCGGCTTTGATTATACGTATTTATCAGTCTGCTTTCTTCATTTTCCGCTCAAAGTGTGTTAGGTAGATGACAGTGATCACAATGGCGAAGACCGTCGCACCGGTGGTGAGATCTTTATGTTCATATGAAATACTCATTTTGTAAAACCATTGAAACCTTTTATGTCATATTGTTTATGCCGTGTGAAGACGGCAAGAGGTATTATAGCACAGATTTTACAGAGAAAGACATATGCAGGTGGAAAAAACACCGGATATACGCTATAATGGACGGAGACGATGGGCAGGGAGATCCACCATCGGACATTCTTTTCCGAGCACCTGAGCAGATCGTTGCCTATAAAGGGAAGCGCAGTGTGATCTGGATGTATTAGTGAAGGAGTAGTAAATTATGGCGAGAGCTTGGAATATACTGGACAAGGTCGTGGTAAGGATAATTTTCATCGCGGTATCGATCGCTATATCCATCTATTCGGCGAGGGTCGCGTATCTGCTGCTTGCGGATACGGACCGAAAACATGAAGTTTGTATCGTAAAGACGTTTGATGGCATTGACTACATGCATTATACGAAGGGAAGACGAAGTGTACCGGATGGAATAGGGTATTTCTGTTTCGGACTGGATAAAGATAGCGGCGAAGTCTACGTTATGCGTGCGAAAAAGCACTGGTTTGATGAGAATTTTCCAAATGGTGTTGCTAAGGATTCGGATGGTGTTCACATCACCGCCGTGGAGTTTTCAGGTGATAAAAACCTTAAAAATACGCTAATTGAGAAATGGGCTGAATCGCCGGTCGTCGGCGCGGATGGTACAGTACTGCCTTTGGCGTTGGAGGAAGGAAGTTACCTTCTCTTGGATTCCAAACCGGCGATCATATTCAGTTTGGCTTTGGGAATATTGAGCCTGTGCATGTTGGCGCTTGAGATTAAAATGACGATCTCCGATTTAAAGGGAACGGGTGAAGAGGAAGTTCCGGACGATGGAACGAAGAAAAAGCTGGGCATCCGGTTTTATATTGATTTGTTTGTGATCCTTGGTTTTGGTTTCGCCTTGCTATACTTCCACGGACGTTACGGCATTCTGTGGTGATTTCATTTCGGAGGAGGGTTCAAGATGATCAAACCGGCACATAAAGAAGACTTAAAGACGGTTCGTGAGATCACACAGATCACGATAAAGGCCATCTATCCTATGTACTATCCGGCGGGAGCGGTGCAGTTCTTCCTGCAACATCACTCGGACGAACACATTTCGGCGGACATAGCCGACGGGAAGGTTTATATTCTGTATGAGGACGCAGAGCCGGTCGGAACGGTGACGGTATCGGGTTGTGAGATCAACCGCCTGTTCGTCCTGCCGGACTATCAACATATGGGGTACGGAAAGACACTACTGGATTTTGCGGAGGAGAAGATTGCAAAGACGCATGCTTACATTCAGATCGACGCCTCACTTCCGGCAAAACCCATCTATCTGAAGCGAGGATACCGGGAGATCGAGTACAACATTATCCAAGCGGAAAACGGCGACTGTCTCTGCTACGATGTGATGCGGCTGGAGGCGCGGTAGCATTCGGATTGTAATCTTTGGGTGTAAAACCGTACTATTATAGTAAGAAGTTTGGTATACGACTTCGGGAAAATGAAAGGAGAGCGGCGTGTCGGTTTCCGATGTGCCGGAGAAGAAAGATGAAAAAGATTATTATAATGCTGTTATGTTTAGTGATAATGGCCACAATGGTTGCCTGCGGTAAGGAAGCAAAACCCGAGGGAGTCGTTGAGACAACCGAGGAAGACCTTATCGAACCCGAAGGTGACCTCATCATGAAGGTGACCGTTTTACCGAGTCCTTTGACGGTGCATTTTCTTTCGGATGATTCAGAGGAAAAGGTGCAGGAATTATATAAAGAATACACGGATGACTACACGATCTATTCCTCCGGAGACGTTTGTTACCGCAATAAGCTCGTTCGGATCAAAGATGAGGATCTGGAGGCGATTCTGGAGCACTATGACCGGTTTTGCAAGAATAACGTCTCGATAGAAACCGGTGTAATTCCTGACTTGGGCGGAATGTATATAACTGTCTTTGGTGAGGATAACAGGATATACAAATACGAATACAATTCAAGCAGAAGATGTCAGGAAGTTAGTAAAGTGTTACGTATCGTATATCCGTATTTCGAGCATCCGTCAATGTGGACGGTAGTCGAAGTCGAGGACGAAGACGTAGAGGATTAGAGTGACCGGAAATCATCAGAGAAATGATCTTTGAACATAAAGGTTGCAGTTATTACCGGTAGCCGGGCGGACGCCTAATGCGGCGTGAAAAACAATTTTGAAGGAGAAACCATGAGCAGACATATGCAGGATTACGAGACGCGTTTCCCTCTGTTCGCCAAGGTGCGGCACGACCGGGACATCAGCGTTTACATAGAGGAGCAGAACAAGTCGATGCAGGCGCTGGGCTATACCGAGCACAGCTTCGCACATATCGGAGTCGTGGCGGACCGGACGTCGTACATCCTGGATACCATGGGGGCGGATGACCATACGATCGACCTGGCGCTGACCGCCGCGTGGATGCACGACATCGGGAACATCGTTAACCGGATCGACCACAGCCAGTCCGGGGCCGTGATGGCCTTCTACCTGCTGGATAAAATGGGAATCCCGGCGACAGATATTGCCCCGATCATCCGGGCCATCGGAAACCATGATGAGGGGAGCGGCGTGCCGGTGAGCGAGATCGCCGCGGCGCTGATCCTGGCGGATAAATCGGACGTTAGAAGGAGTCGGGTGCAGGATTATTCGCCCGTGAATTATGATATACACGACAGGGTCAATTATTCCGTCAAGAGTTCCAAACTGCTGATCAATGACGAGCGAACAGCCATCAATCTGAAGCTGGAGGTCGATACCAAATACAGCGAGATCGGCGAGTATTTCGAGATTTTCATGGAGCGGATGCTGCTGTGCCGCAAGGCCGCCGCGTTCCTGAAACTGGAGTTCCACCTGATCGTAAATGAACAGACACTGATGTAGTTATCTTTTTTGGCATATCCGGAGGAAGAGAGCAGTGAAATATTTAAGGACCGCTTAAAATTGATATGTACCCAGTTTTCTGGACAATTTGACAGGTTTAAAAATCTAAATGGCTTTTTTGCAATGCATGGTGGTTCTTACGGTGTATCCGGCTCATTAAAGCTCTTATTTTATCGAAGGCCTGGACCTCATTTTGAGGTCCGGGTCTTTTATACTTGCCAAATGACTCGGCCTGTGGTATAATATTGCTCGTGTGCATTGGTTCGAAATAGTATATACAACCGGATCCGGTTCGCTCTGAGCCGCTACGAAGGAGGGGATGGGGGTGTATTCTATTAATAAAATACAATTTTTAGGAGGGATAATGAAAGCATTATCAAAACATGTTCGCATCTTGTCGGCATTTTGCGTGTTGTTTTTTGCGGTGGTTTTATTTGCACCAAATGTTGCAGAAGCAGCCAGCGTAACGATTAGTCAGGGTGTACCTAAAAGCCAGACTGTGGCGTATAGCGGAGAGACCATCAGTGTCACTTTATCCGGTGCTTACACCAGTGTCGCTTTACAGGGCAAACCGAGCTGGATCTCATGCACTAAAAGTGGTTCCAAGTTTACACTGACCGTATCGAGAAATACGTCTACTTCCTCCAGAAGAAGTGATGTTGTATTTCGCGACGGAACTAAACTCTGGACACTGCGTGTTACACAAAATGGAGTTCCGACCGTAAAAGTAACTTTGGATCCTAACGGCGGTACTGTCAGTCCTACATATGTATATGTTCCGGTAGGAGGTTCGTATGGATCGCTACCGAACCCTACGAAAACCGGTTATACTTTCCAGGGATGGTATACCGCGAAGTCCGGTGGCACCCGAGTTAATGGAAGTACCAAAGTCACAAATCCGAAGCCTCATACGTTATACGCTCATTGGAATGCTAAACCTATTACTGTAACATTCAATGCAAACGGCGGTACGTGCTCTACAAAAAACAAAACCGTTACCTATGGCAACACCTATGGCACACTCCCGACGGCTTCACGGAAGGGTTATTCTTTCCAGGGATGGTTCACAGCGTCAAGCGGTGGAACAAAGATCACGTCATCTTCGAAGGTAAACAGAGCCAATAACCACACCTTGTATGCGCATTGGACGGCAGCTCCGATCACGGTGACATTCAAAGATGGTAGTACTACAGTTGCTACCAAAAAGGTCACCTATGGCAGCACCTATGGCACACTTCCGACCCGAACCAAGATCGGCCATACGTTTAACGGATGGTACACAGCGTCCAGCGGCGGAACGAAGATCACAGCTTCTACGAAGGTTACTGTAACATCGAACCAGACATTATATGCGCAGTGGACTAAGAAGCCGTTAAAGGTTCTGGTTCTTAACTTCGACCCGACGATCACTATGAAAGACGGTACAAAAGTTAAGCAGCACGAACTGATGGAAAAACTCGACGTTAAGGAGAAGGCTTTCCCTAAGTGGAACGATCCTGCAGTTCTTGCAAAACAGTTTGCAGCGGCAATGGAAGAAGTTAGTTATGGTAGTGTAAGCTATACGATTGCCAAGACGATCGTGGTAGATGAGCTTCCGATGGATAAGACTGGAAAGCAGTACACTCCGAGTGAGTATTATAATCTCATGGTTAAAGCCTGCAATGAAAAACATGGCAGATACTGGGAATACAGCGGTTGGAGAGATTCCGGTTTTAACTTTGATTATGATAAGTATTTCAAAAAGTACGATGTATACAACAAGGTTAATAACGGCACGTATGACGAGGTTTGGATCTTCGCCGGCCCTTGCTCCGGAACTACGCTGTATGAATCTATGATGACAGGTAAGGATGCGTTCTGGCTCAATGGCGCAGAGATGGTTAAGTCCGGTCAGAGAAACTTTGCTACCTATGGCTTTAATTACGAGCGCGATCTCGACTGTATGCTGGAGGATGCCGGACATCGCTTCGAGCGGACCATGGATCAGGTTTACTTTGGCAAAGGTTATCATCCGATCACAGAGGCCAATTATGCCGGTAAAACATATGCTCAGTTGAACGACTGGGAGAAGTTTTATGCGAATGATGTCCTTACAGGCGGCAAGATCATCGCAGGTGTAGGAAATGTACACTGCGGTCCGAATGCCCGTTCCGATTATGACTGGAACAATACGACTAAGGTTAAATCGTACTGTGAGGATTGGCTGAATTATCCCAATCTCAAAGGAACTATAACAATGGTGAATGGTTCTGCATGGGGCAATACACAGGAAGGACATCACAGATGGTGGTTCAAGCACATCCCACATGCGGAGGGTAAGAACTCTCAGGGCATCTACAACAACTGGTGGTATTATTTCCGGTTTGATAACCTGAATTGATGATGTTTTAATCGAAATAGCGGCTCACAACAGCCTGCCGGCGAAATGCCTGCAGGCTGTTGGCGTTTCTTTTCGGCTTATTCTGTGCTCGGATGACGTAGGGTGAAACTAAAAAAGCGGGCCTTTTGCAAGACCCGCTTTTGAATATGTGAGTAGCATTGCCCACGTTCCTTTCAGTCTTCCCAGAACAGTTCGTCCAGAGTCTTCCCCAGGACTCTGCAGATGTCGCGGCAGAGTTTGATGGTGGGGTTGTAGTCGCCTTTTTCGATGGCGTTGATGGTCTGGCGGGAGACGCCGACTCTGTCGGCCAGGTCCTGTTGCGACAGATCCAGGGCAGCACGGGCGGATTTCAGACGCAGGTTCTTCATTCGTCATCACCTCCGTCATCTTTCGCGGAAATCTTCTCCGTTACGAAACGGATCAGGCCGGCTACGACCAGAATAATGGCTGTGGCGCCGCATAAGAAGTTGAGGTCGGTGGTATTCATGTGCCCGGTCTCATCCAGCCAGCCATCCCGGTTCAGGGAGGAAAGGCCGATGGCCAGGTTGATAACACCGATGATCAGAAGAAGCGTGATGGTGAAGCCCTTCTTTTCATTCAGGGCGATATAGCAGTCGTGCCAGTAGCCGTAGATCACGTATACCATGAGGCCGATGAAGATCGAGGCGGCATAGAAGACGGAGGACATGCCGTCCGCGAAGATGCCCATCGAGTCGATGATCAGGGAAACTCCGACCGTGACCATTGCGGCGTAGAACGCATAACGGAATGCGCGACCCTGTTCAACTTCCTGGCGCTCGTCATAACGTGTTCCGGAAACCTGCTGCTTCCGGTATAAAGATACGGTCAGCATCAGCAGGATGGCGGTTCCGAGCAGAATGGAAAATACGGCGCAGATATCGCGGGTAGAGAAGGGGCGGACATAATTTACACTGAGACGGTAATCGACCTGCCAGGTCCCGTTTTCGGCGAGATCGGGATAGGTTTCCCGGTCCCCAAAGTAACTGAATTCCATGTGATAGTTACCGGCCTCCAGGTCTGTGGTCATGTAGGTATCCGATGCCAGCCCTAAGGTGGAGTAGACGGTTTCACCCTGCTCGTCGGTCACTTTACAGGAAGTGACGAAACCGATGTCTTTTGCAGTAACATCTTTAACTTTTATATCTTCCGGCTGCCAGCGGATGCTGATGGTGTATTTGCCGGATTTTGAAATGGTGAAAACACCTTCGGAAGACGATGTGTTCGGCTGGCCGGCTTCGCAGCGAATCCGCTGCTTCCAGTCAGACTTCCACTCGAGTCCGCTGTCCGACCCGGACAGTGCGAAGATGCCTGCGCCCAGCAGTACGGCTCCGATAATGGCGATGATAATTCCTAAAACTGATTTACGCATAGTGTGTTCTCCTTTCGAGACCGCTGCACCTCCCGGGCCGGTCTCTGAGGATACTATAGCATGCCAGCGACATTATGTCAAGTATATTTTACAAATTGTCTCAGATTTTTTAATTTGCTCCTGGCTTCGGCCGGAGCGGATGACGCAGGCCGGACGTATGAAAGGGCCTTTTGAACCCGATTTTTCTTGCGTTTCCCATGATGTATGCGGTATAATGTTGGTGTCGCTCACAGTAACGTTTCGTATGCGTTCAAACAGAGCTTCGACCGTTAAATAATGGGCCTCGGTTGGGACATTGCCCCCGGGACACCACATAAAAGAAAGAGAGGAAGAGGATATGCCTTTTATCGATTCAAAGATCACATTGCCCGTAGACGCACCTAAGAAGGAGGTGCTGAAGTCGAAACTGGGGAAACTCATCACCACACTGAATAAGAGCGAGACCTACCTGATGGTGGGAATCGAAGACGGATACGACCTGTGGCTGGGCGGAAAGAAGCTCAAGCGGGGCGAGTATGTTTCGGTCAGCCTGTTCGGAAACGCGCCGAAGTCGGCATATGATAAATTGACCGGACAGATCTGCGACTTGTTCGCAGAGGAACTGGACATTCCCGGCAACAATGTTTACGTGACTTACCATCCGGTCAGCGACTGGGGATGGAATGGAGGAAACTTCTGAAATCAAATTGCATCCCGAAAGGTTTCGGGATATAATAACACTATACATTTTTTGAATGAGCGCACAGATGAAGGAGGATATGTATATGGACAATATGCCGAAGATGCAAAACTACACGCCGGAGGAACTCGTAAAGATGCAGGAAGAGGCGCTGAAGAAAGCGCAGGAGACGTGGAATAAACTGACGCCGGAGGAGCAGGCGAAGGCGACGGTTGAAGCGCAGCGCATGTTGGAAGAGGAAACGCGCAAGCATCAGGAGCTGATGGATACCGTGAAACGTTTTACGGAGGAAAGAAAAGAGAGAGAGGCTGCGCAGAATGCGCAGAAGCCGAAGTTCTGCAGCAACTGCGGCGCGCCCGTGAGCGGCGGAAAGTTCTGCGGAAACTGCGGAAATGCACTGAGTTAAGTTGATTTGAGAAGCATTGCCCCGGGAAAGATGCGCATGTCGGAGGACAGGGCTTAGTCTGGGAAACCATATATTTGGAGGAATTATCATGAGTAAAGTTTATGCTTATTTGGCAGATGGATTGGAAGAAGTAGAATGCCTAGCGGTCGTTGACGTACTGCGGCGCGGCGGCGTTTCCTGCGAGACCGTGGCCATCGCGAAGAACCCGCTGGTGACAGGATCTCACGGCATCATGATCGCGGCGGACCGGATCGGCGGTGAGGTGCCGGAGGATGCGACCATGCTGTTTTTACCGGGCGGCATGCCGGGAACGAATAACCTGTATGCGGACAAGGAATTCCTGGGACGGTTTAAGGAGGCTGCGAAGCGCGGCGTAGGGATCGCGGCTATCTGCGCGGCTCCGATGATCCCGGGCCAGCTGGGATTGCTGAATAAGAAGAAGGCGACCTGCTATCCGGGCTACGAGGATAAACTCGTCGGCGCCATCGTGACGGATGAAGACGTCGTAGTCGATGGCAATGTGATCACCGGCCGCGGAATGGGCGTGGCGGTCGACATGGGCCTGGCCATGCTGGAAGTATTGACCGATAAGGCGACTGCCCAGAAGGTCAAAAACTCGATCATGCATCCCGACCGCGAGAAGTAATTTCCATATTTTTGAGCGCAGCCGTTTGATGTAAATTTCCCCTTGCCATTTGCGCAGACCTGTGCTAAAATGTTTGATGGTGCGCTGTTTTATGCGTTTTCTTTGTGTGTAAGCGCGCTTTAAGTGAGATATGCATAAGCATTGAAGGAGGATATATTCTATCATGAGTGTACAGGTTGAGAAATTGGACGGCAGCAAAGCAAAGCTGACTATCGAAGTTCCCGCAGAAGAGTTTGTAGCTGCAATGCAGCAGGCATATACTAAGAATAAGGGCAAGTTCAACTTGCAGGGTTTCCGCAAGGGACATGCTCCGCAGGCCATCATCGAGAAGATGTACGGCCCGGCTGTGTTCTATGAGGACGCAGCAAATATCCTGATTCCGGATGCATACGCAAAGGCATACGAGGAGGCGGACGTTGAGATCGTTTCTCGTCCGGAGATCGATGTGACCCAGATCGAGAAGGGTAAGTCCTTCATCTTCACTGCTACTGTAGCTACAAAGCCTGAGGTTACACTTGGCGACTACAAGGGCGTTGAGGTTTATAAGAGCAATGCTGACGTGACCGATGACGAGATCACTGCTGAGCTTTCTAAGAAGCAGGAGGAGAATTCCCGTCTGATCACCGTTGAGCGTCCTATCCAGACCGGCGATATCGCAGTGATCGATTTCGAAGGTTTTGTTGACGGCGTTGCATTCAACGGCGGCAAGGGCACAGATTACGAGCTCGGTATCGGTACCCACAGCTTCATCGATACATTTGAGGATCAGTTGATCGGCGCTTCCACCGGTGATGATGTTGAAGTTAACGTTACCTTCCCTGAGGAGTACGGCGAGGCATCTCTGGCCGGCAAGCCCGCTCTGTTTAAGGTTAGCGTAAAGAATGTTAAGGTTAAAGAACTTCCGGAGCTGGATGACGAGTTCGCCAGCGAGATCTCCGATTTCGAGACCCTGGATGAGTATAAAGAGGATCTGAAGAAGACCATCGCAGAGCGTAAGGAGAAGCAGGCGGAGAGCGCTAAGCAGAACCAGGCGGTCGATAAGGCAGTTGCAAACGCAACGATGGAGATCGCAGATCTGATGATCGACGACGAGGCAGACCGTATGGTTGACGAGATGGCTCAGAACATGCAGCAGCAGGGTATCTCCATGGATATGTACCTTCGTTACACAGGTATGACGAAGGAGCAGCTCACCGAGCAGACGAAGCCGCGTGCGATCGAGCGCATCAAGTCCCGTCTGGTACTCGAGGCGATCGCAAACGCTGAGAACCTTGAAGCTACTGACGACGACGTAGAGAAGGAGATCGAGCGCATGGCTTCCACCTACAAGATGGAAGTTGAGACTGTGAAGAACTACCTCGGCGAGTCCGGAGCAGAGAGCATCAAGAAGGATATGCGCCTCCAGAAGGCAGCAGAGTTCCTTGCGGCAAACGCTGTTGAGGTTGACGCTCCCGCAGAAGAAGAGAAGAAAGACGAAGAATAAATCTTCGAATGATATGAAATAAAAAACAGCCGGTCCGCGTGCGGATCGGCTGTTTTTGTTAGCAACCGAATGAAGCTTATATCTTCATTATGGTGGCCGCGGCCCCCTCGGGGTTGGAGCTTCATGCGGCGAAAAGCCACCAATGCAAGCTTATATCTTTATTATGGTGGCCGCGGCCCCCTCGGGGGTGGAGCTTCGTGCGGCGAGAAGCCACCAATGCAAGCTTATTTCTTTATTTTGGTGGCCGCGGCTCCCTCGGGTGAGGAGGCTCATGCGGCGAGAAGCCACCAATGCAAGCTTATTTCTTCATTATGGTGGCCGCGGCCCCCTCGGGGGTGGAGCTTCGTGCGGCGAAAAGCCACCAATGCAAGCTTATTTCTACATTTTGGTGGCCGTAACCTCCCTGCGGGTGGCACGGCGAGGGTTGAAAAGCAGCATATGGCTGCCGTAACCGCAGTCCCGGTCTTCAAATAAGGCGTAGGGAGTTTACAAAAGCGTTTTTTTGTGGTAAAATATCCTGAACGGCGTATGCCTACGCAGGCCGTAACTCAACTAACGGAGGTATATTATCATGGCATTGGTACCTTATGTCATTGAACAGACGAATCGTGGTGAGAGATCCTACGACATATATTCGAGACTTTTGAAGGAGCGCATCATCTTCTTGGGTGAGGAGGTCAATGAAGTGACCGCCAGCCTGGTCGTAGCGCAGCTCCTGTTCCTGGAGTCGGAAGATCCGAATAAGGACATCAACCTGTATATCAACAGCCCGGGCGGCAGCGTTACCGCCGGCATGGCGATCTATGATACCATGCAGTACATCAAGTGTGACGTTTCCACGACCTGCATCGGCATGGCAGCCAGCATGGGAGCTTTCCTCCTGTCCGGCGGTGCAAAGGGTAAGCGTTACGCGCTTCCGAACGCGGAAATCATGATCCACCAGCCTCTGGGCGGCGCCCAGGGTCAGGCGACCGAGATCCAGATCGCGGCTGAGCACATCCTGAAGACCCGTGAGAAGTTAAACACGATCCTGGCTGCAAACTGCGGCCGTCCGCTCGAGGAGATCGCCAGAGATACCGAGCGTGATAACTATATGTCGGCTGAGCAGGCGAAGGAATACGGCCTGATCGATGCCGTTATTACGAGTCACTGATAAGAATGGTGATGGAAGATCGTGATCGCGAACTACTGACACATACGGTAAAAGATAATCAAGATCTCAAATACGAACCGATGGTTCGCCCCTATCCGATGCGGACATGGGGAGGAAAGTTGCCGGTGAGATATATTACTCAAATGGCGGCATTGAAGCATGTGAAAGGTGAAAAACATGGATAACAAAGACAAAGAGGCAAAAGACGTCATTCGCTGCGGCTTCTGCGGAAGAACCGAGAAGGAAGTCCGCGGACGGCTGTTCGGCGGAAGCTATGCCGGAACCTACATCTGTGAAGACTGCGTAAATCTCTGTATGGAGATGATCGAGAAGCCGGACCGTGGAGACTACGATCTGGTGCGTCTCATGTATCCGAAGGAGATCAAGCGTCATCTGGATGAATATGTCGTAGGACAGGAGCAGGCGAAGAAGGCGCTCTCCGTAGCGGTCTACAACCACTATAAGCGCGTCAACCACGCGGATAATTCCGAAGTCGACCTGCAGAAGTCCAACATCCTGCTGCTCGGTCCGACCGGTTGCGGTAAGACCTTCCTGGCACAGTCTTTGGCGAAAATCTTAAACGTTCCTTTTGCCATCGCGGACGCAACGACGCTCACTGAGGCCGGCTATGTCGGCGAGGATGTTGAGAACATCCTGCTGAAACTGATCCAGGCAGCGGACTACGATATCGAGCGTGCGCAGTACGGTATCGTATACATCGACGAGATCGATAAAATCGCAAAGAAATCGGAAAATGTTTCCGTGACCCGTGATGTATCCGGTGAGGGCGTACAGCAGGCGCTTTTGAAGATCCTGGAAGGTACGGTTGCCAGCGTTCCCCCGCAGGGCGGACGTAAGCATCCCCAGCAGGAGCTTTTGCACATTGACACTACGAATATCCTGTTTATCTGCGGCGGTGCATTCGATGGTCTGGACAGCATCATCGAGGCCCGCATCGGTAAGAAGTCCATGGGCTTCAACTCGAACGTGGAGAGTAAGGTCGAGAAGAATACAGGCGAACTGTTCCGCGAGGTACTGCCTCAGGATCTCGTGAAGTTCGGTATCATTCCGGAGTTCGTCGGCCGTGTTCCGATCAATGTATCCCTGGATCTTTTGGATCGCGATGCTTTGGTCCGCATTCTGACCGAGCCGAAGAACGCGATCGTTCGCCAGTACCAGTACATGTTGTCGCTGGATGAGGTTAAACTTGAGTTCGACGATGACGCGCTGCTGGCCATCGCGGATCTTTCGCTCGCGCGGAAGACCGGAGCCAGAGGCCTGCGTGCCATCCTGGAAGACATCATGATGGACACCATGTACGAGGTTCCGTCGGATGACTCGATCGCGACCTGTCGCATCACGAAGGAGACGGTGGAGAAGCACTCCGATCCGGAGTACACCTACCGCGATCCCGAAGTGATCGCACAGCGCAGAAGAGCGCAATCATTTGCCGAAAGCCAGGCGGGAGCGCCCGAACCGGCATAAGGCACACGAGCATGTAAATCAAAGATTTTTCTGAGAATAGAACCGAGTAGGAGCGCCCCTCCTACTCGCCGTTCGTTTATAGGGCAGGTTTTCGCATGAGCCTGCTGTAGGGAGTTTATATGAAAGAGTTTTACAAAGAGGTTCCGATTCTGGTCCTGCGGGATATCGTTCCGCTGCCGGACCAGGACCTGACCATTGAAGTAAAAAGGGACAGATCGAAGGCGGTCGCGCAGAGGATGCGCGTAAAGCTGACGTGTATCGAGGAGGGGCTGGATACTGTTTCGAGCGATGACCTCTATGTCGGATTATTCATGCAGAAGGATGTTTCCTCTGCGGATCCGGCGCCGAGTGAGGTCTACGATATCGGCGGTATCGGGCGCGTTCTTCGTGTGTATAAAAATGACAATGATAACCTGGTCATGCGTGTGCGTGTAGTGGACCGCGGTAAGCGCCTCTCCATGGAGGGCGATGAATACTGGAGCGGTCTGGTGGCATCGCAGCCGCTCATCATGCGCCTGGAGGATATCTCCGAGCAGGAGCGTGAGGCGCTCTACGAAAGCATTCGCGATGAGAGGGCGCACATGTTGCGCCTGGCCGGCATTTCGGATCGTACGGCGATGAACGCGCCGGCGACGGATCTGGCTTCGCTGATGAACCAGGTCATCCGCATGCCGTTCTGCCGCCCGCCTATGCAGCAGATCTACCTGGAGGAGAATAACGAAACCAAGCGTGCGTTGATCGTTCTGCAGTTTTTGAAGGACCGCACGCAGGTGGAGACACTGCGCCAGGAACTGAACCAGAAGGTGAAGGCGAGCATTGACAAAAACCAAAAGGAATTCTTCATCCGTGAGCAGATCCGCGCCCTGAAGAAGGAAGTCGGCGACGACGAAGAGGCGCAGATGAGCGAGCTCGAGCAGAAGATCGCTAAGCTCGACGCGCCGGAGGAAGTTCTGGAGAAACTGAAGAAAGAGATGAACCGCATGAGTTCCATGCCGCCGGGCAGCCAGGAGAAGGCTGTGATTCAGACGTATTTGGAGACCATGTTGGAGCTCCCCTGGAATAAGAGCGGGGAGGTCTTTTCCGATATCAAACGCGTGGAAGAGGTGCTGGAGGCTGACCACTACGGTCTCGAGAAGGTGAAGGAACGCATCCTCGACTACCTCGCGGTCTACCTGCTTTCGGAAAAGGTGCAGGGTACGCTGATCTGCCTGGTCGGCCCGCCCGGATGCGGTAAGACCTCTGTGGCGACATCCATTGCCCGTGCCCTGCGGCGCGCCTTCGTGCGCATCAGTCTGGGCGGCGTGCGTGACGAAGCGGAGATCCGCGGACACCGCAAGACCTATGTTGGCGCCATGCCCGGACGCATCGCGAACGCGATGAAGCAGGCGGGTGTGAATAATCCGCTGATCCTGCTGGATGAGATCGACAAAATGAGTAAAGACCTGCACGGGGACCCTGCGTCCGCGATGCTGGAGGTGCTGGACTACGAGCAGAACCATGCGTTCCGCGACCACTACCTGGAGGTCCCGATGGACCTGTCGAAGGTCATGTTCATCGCGACGGCAAACGATGCTTCGAACATCCCGGCGCCGTTGTACGACCGCATGGAGATCATCGAACTTTCGGGTTATACGGAAAATGAGAAACTGCATATCGCGAAGGATTACCTGGTGAAGAAGCAGGTCGAAAAGAACGGCCTGAAGCCGGGACAGGTGACATTTTCCGATGAGACGCTGCTCGTAATGATCCGCGAGTATACACGGGAGGCAGGCGTGCGTGCGCTGGAGCGCCGCATCAGCGAGATCTGCCGAAAATACGCGCGAAAACTTCTGGAGACGGAAGATCGCGACACCGTATTTGCCGTGACGCCCGATGAGGCGCGCGCTCTGCTGGGCCGCGGCCGGACGGATGATAAAGGCGAACTGGTGCCGCAGATCGGCGTGGTTCACGGCCTGGCCTGGACAGGCGCGGGCGGCGACACGCTGGACATCGAGGTCAATGTCATGCCCGGTAAGGGGGAACTGAAACTGACCGGTAAACTGGGCGATGTCATGAAGGAATCCGCTATGACGGCACTGAGTTACGTGCGTTTTGTGGCGCCGGACTACGATGTGGCGCCGGATTTCTTTGAGACGCACGACATCCACGTACATGTACCGGAGGGAGCCGTTCCGAAGGACGGTCCGTCCGCAGGCATCACGCTGGCGACGGCGATTCTGTCGGCCGTGATCCTGCGTGAGGTGCGCGGCGACGTAGCCATGACCGGCGAGGTCACATTGCGCGGACGCGTGCTGCCCATCGGCGGCCTGAAGGAGAAACTTCTGGCGGCGAAGATGGCCGGCATGACCACCGTTCTGGTACCGGACCGGAACCGCCCCGATGTGGCGGAACTTTCCGGCGAGATCGTGGATGGTCTGGACATCTGCTATGTGAATGCCATGAACGATGTGCTTGCATCGGCCTTCATGCAGTGAGGTGAATTATGATCATACGTAGTGTGGATCTGGAGTTTGTGTGCGGCGTTACGAGTAAATTGCCCGTGACAGCCCTGCCGGAGGTCGCATTTGCCGGACGGTCAAACGTCGGCAAATCTTCGCTGATCAATGCGCTGATGAACCGCAAGTCGTTTGCACGTACATCTGCCCAGCCCGGAAAGACCCAAACGATAAATTTTTATAATATAAGCAAGGAAATATACCTGGTCGACCTGCCCGGATACGGGTATGCGAAGGTATCAAAGGATGAGAAGGAGCGCTGGGGCCGTATGATCGAGCGCTATCTTCGTATGTCGAAAAACCTGAAACAAGTCTTTTTGCTTGTAGATATTCGGCATGAACCTACGTTACTAGATTGTCAGATGTTTGATTGGGTCACACAGACAGGCTACCGTCCCGTCGTGATCGCAACCAAACTGGATAAGATAGGCCGCAGCCAGTTGCAGAAGCAGGTAAACCTGATCCGCAAGAAGCTGGGCATGCGACCGGACGACGTGTTGATCGCGTTTTCGTCCGAAACTAAGCAGGGGCGTGAGGAGCTGTGGGCGCGGATCGAAGCAGCCTGCAAAAGCGACGCGGAAACACCTGTGAGCGAATAGGAGAATTTATATGAGTGAAGGATTGAAAGACCCTCAGCAGAAAAAGCCGAAGAAGAAGCGGAAGAGACGCCGTAAAGCGATGAGCATCTTCATCACGGTTTTTCTTCTTCTGGCGATCCTGGCGATGGTTGGTGTGATCTTTTATTTTATCATCCTGCCGAACCGTTATTCGGGTTTGTTAAATTATGTTTATGATGACGTGACATTGGCACCTGACGAGACGCTGCCGCCGGAAGAAGACGAAACGGAGAGCGGAAGCGACTCACCGCAGGACGTTGTGAGGGATATCGATGACCTGCTCAACCAGCTGCAGAATGCAACTACGGATGACAGCGGAAATCTGGTGATCCCGGGCACGAATGGCGATCCCGAAACGAGCGGAGATCCGGCGGGAAGCGAAGGCGATCCGACGAACCCCGGGGGCTCCGGCGATCCCGGTACAAAACCGACGAAGGCACCTTCGAAGCCGATCAAGCTGCCGTCTGTGCAGACTTCTGACGACGTGAAGAACATCCTGCTGATCGGCATTGACGCCCGCGGCGATTCCAACGCGGGACGCTCCGATACCATGATCATTCTTTCGATCAATGATAAGGCGAAGACCATCACGATGACTTCACTGTTGCGTGACTGTTACGTGGCCATCCCGGGACGCGGCAACAACCGCCTGAACGCTGCGCATGCGTACGGTGGCGCGAACCTTCTGATGCAGACCATCGAACTGAACTTCGGTATCCACATTGACGGGTTTGCCCGCGTGAATTTTGTAAGTTTCCCTCAGATCATCGATAACATCGGCGGTGTTACCGTCGGCATCGAGGAAAATGAGATCCAGTACATAAACCGTTACCTGAAGGAGATCAACCGGATCTTCGGCGTTGCGCCCGAGGACAGTAAATATCCGGATGGTCAGACCGGTGCGAACCTGCTCAACGGCCGCCAGGCACTCGCTTACTCACGTATCCGCTACGTCGGATCGGACTATGCGCGCACGGGGCGCCAGAGAGAGGTTCTGAACGCTGTAGCTACGAAACTCCGCGGCATGGGCATCTTCGAGATAGACTCGTTTTTGAATAATACATTGCCCCTGATATCCACAAACCTGGACAGAGGCTATGTAAATTCACTGATCACGAGTGCGCCGTCGCTTTTGAAGTATACGATCAATGAGGCGCGCGTCCCGGCCGACGGCATGGGAACCGGCGTCCGCATCGACGGAAAGAGCGTGATCGCGGTCGACCTGGTGGCGACCCGAAACTATCTCAATGCCGTGATCTACGGAAGATAAAATAAAAAGGAGACAGGGGATTGTTCCCCGTCTCCTTTTCTTTGCCTTTTTGCGTTTTTTTCTCCTTTTTGCGGTTGTACTATCTCACGAATTTTGATACAATATAGGGAGGAATGTCATAAGATACGCATCGGAGGACAGGACATGAAAGAGCGCATTCGCGAATTGGCTAACGGACAGGTTGAGATCACGACGCCCGCGCTGGCCATAAATCCCGTACAGATCGAAGAACGACTGCCGTTGGACATCACGTATAAGGCATCCATTCACGTAGATTCGACGAATGGAATCGCTTTAAAAGGCGTGGTGTATTCGTCGCACAGCCGTGTGATCGTCGCACACCCGACCTTTTACGGACGGAGCTGCGACATCTTTTATGAGGTGAATACCAATACATTGTCCGCGCAGGCTGTGATCGAGGGCGGCTTTACGTTGGTGACGAATGCCGGCGTGATTAAGATTCCGTTCGCGTTCTCTATGGAGGAGCCGGTGTACGGCAGCGAGGGCCGCGTGATTCGTTCTGTCTATGATTTTGCCGATTTTACGGCGAAAGAGCCCGAGGCCGCGTATCGTTTCTTCCGCTCGAAGGCCTTCATGGATTCGAACATCCTGAAGAACCCGGACCAGATCGCCCTGTACCAGACCCTCGTGTCCGACCGCAATGTCGAGCGTGGCGTCGAGGAGTTTCTGTCCGGTATCGGTGCGAAGCCTTCACTCGTGTTCACGATGGAAGGCGACCCGATCAAAAACTACTCTGAGCTGACGGAAGACGTCGGCGGTGAGATCGTGCTCCAGAAGAATACCTGGGGCTACGGCGACCTGTATGTTTCCTGTAGTGCCGATTATATCGAACTGTCCACCGACCATATCACATCCCATGATTTCGTTGATGATACGTATGTATTTCGTTATACGATAAAGGCGGATCTGCTTGCCCAGGGTCTGAACGTTGCGGACATCCTGTTCACGACGGCGAAAGGCGATAAGACCTTCCGTGTCAGCATTACCCAGCAGGAGCTGACACGCTTCGCGTCCCGTTCGGACTTCCTGCGTAAGCGTTCCAGCTTCAACCTGATGCAGGACTTCGTGGCTTATCGCATCGCGGTCAGCCTGAAAGCGCTCGCAGAGCAGAAGCGCCGCCTGAAGTCCCTGTATACTTCTTTGAAAAAACTGCGTGAGGAGACCGAAGATCTGTCAGATCGTTGCGGTTACGGCCTCATGCTCATTTACGTGGATATGCTGCGCAAACATCCGGAGGAGGCAGATCTTTTGCTGGATGAAGTGCGCGAACCCATCATGCAGAACCGTCTGGTCAATAACCGCCATTACTGCTTCTACCTCTATCTGCGCGCACTGTTCACGCAGGAAAAGGAGCACATGGAGACCGCGTCCGCATTGATCAATAAGTACTATGCGGAAAATGGTCAGGATCCCGTTCTGATGATGCTTCTGATGGAGGTGGATTCCTCCCTGAAGGAGAATTCCAGCCTGGCGCTGTTGCGTCTGAAGGAACTGTATAAGAATGGCTGCAGAAGCCCGCTGTTGTATCTGCTCGCGATCGAACATTACCGCAGCCAGCCGGATCTGCTCCGCGTTCTGAACTCCTTCGAACTACAGGTCGTATACTTCGGAGCGCGTAAGGGCCTCCTGTCCGAGGAGATGAGTGTGGAAGTGGCGCGTGCCGCTTCGCATGAGCAGCAGTATAAGCCGTTCACACGCCGCTTGCTCACCTACTTGTGCAAAAAATACCCGACCGACGCGATGCTCGAGATGCTGCTGGGTTACCTGATCCGCAGCGGCTACCGCGATGAGAGAGATTTCCAGTGGTACGAGATGGGCGTGGAGCGCCATCTGGCTATCACGTCGCTCAATGAAGTCTATATGTACTGCCTCCCGGCAGATTATAAAAAGCCCATCCCGAAGGAAGTGTTGTTGTTCTTTACCTATAGCAACAACATGAAGGATGACCTTCAGGAGAAACTCTACGAGAACGTCCTCATGTTCTATCCGCAGGACAGCCCGGTGTACCGCGAGTACCGCCCGATGATGGAAGAGTATGCACTCACGAAGCTCCTCGAGGGCCGAATCAGCCGCAAACTCGTTCCGCTGTACCGCCATCTGATCGTGCAGGAAATGATCGACGAGCGTCTGGCGAAGGTGCTGCCGAACCTGCTCATGGCGTACGAATTCTCCTGCAGCAACCCGAAGATGCAGTCCATGGTGCTTCGTTATCCGGAACTCAACTACGAGGACACGCTGCCGCTCGAAAACGGCATTTGCTGCGCGCCCCTGTTCATGGACAACTGCATGATCTTCTTCATCGACGCGTTCGGCCATCGCTATCTCGACGTACCGTACACGAAGGAGCTCCTCTTCGAGGATCGCCAGTTGATGGAGACCTGCGAGCAGGTCTATCCCGGCCACTTTATGTTCCGCCTGCGCCGTACGAAGGAAGTCCTGGTGAAGGAAGAACTGTCACCGGAGGACGTAGATCTTCTGCGGGAAATGTACCACGTGGCCGAACTCAATCCACTGTTTAAACTGCGCATCGTATCCAAACTTCTGGATGTCGCGCTCGCCGGCGGAAGCATCGATAAGGAAGTGCTGGAGCAGCTCGACCTGTCGACCCTGTCCTACCAGGATCGCCGCAAGGCGCTCGAGTGCCTGGTAAAGGTGGGGAATTACGACGCAGTCTACAACTATATCAAGGTATCCGGCATCAACGGCCTGGCGCCCGAGAGCCTGCTGACCGTGCTTTCGTCCGTGATCAAATCGGCAAATGCCGCCGGCGACGAGCACCTCGGCTACCTGTGCCTGTACCTGTTTACGAAAAATGTTTATAATTCCACCACACTCGTTTATCTGTTGACCTACTACGACGGACCGAGTGATATGATGTGCCGCGTGATGTTCGAGGCGAACCGCCAGAAGATTCCGTGCGGCGAGATGGCGGAGCGTGTCCTCGCACAGAAACTGTTCTCCGGCGACTGGGATCAGCTCGACGATGTATACGACATTTACCGCCGCCAGATGAAGGTGACGGAGATCCTGGAGCGCGCGTACTACGTGGTTTGCTCGTATCGTTACTTCGTTCTGGAGAAACCGATGGAAGAGCGTATCTTCGCGGTTTTGGAAGACTATTGTATGCTGAAGGACAGCCCGTACGTGGATCTGGACCTTTGCAATATTGCCCTGTTGTGTTACTATTCGAGCGTCGAACACCTGACACGTGAGCAGCTTTCCTACTGTGAACTTCTGCTCGACCGCCTGTGTAAGAAGGGCCTGATGTTCGGCTTCTACGGAAGACTCTGGACGAAGGTGTCCTGTCCGGCGGAACTGAACGGAAAGTTCCTGCTCGAGCACCGCGCGAATGGGGCGCGCCGCGTATATATCCACAGCCGCATGGTGGGAAGCGACCACGAAGACGTGGTAGCCATGAAGGAAATGTATCATGGTATCTTTGTGACACAGGTGGTGCTGTTCGCGGATGAAACGATGAACTACTCGATCGTGGAGGAGCACGACAGCGCGTCCGGCCCGGTGAGCGTCACCGTGAAGAAAGAAGTTTTGTCAAACGATATGTCGTTTGTGCGCCAGGGGAGCGTGTTCGATACGATCAATCAGATCGGTACGCTGTACGCACAGGGACAGGATAAACGCCTCGAAGAAGCATTGCTCGCATGTGAGGCGAAAAACGAACTGATCAACAAGTATTTTGATGTCATGTAAAGTGGGAGAAGGTTATGGACGGATTATTAATCGGATTTGATCTGTGCGACACCTATACACAGGTGTGCGTATACGATGAAGAGACCGCTGAGCCCATCGTGATTCCGCTTTCCGATCCCGAGGTCGCGCAGTTCGGCGACATCCCCACGGTGGTCTGCAAATGCCGCCGCCGGGACGAATGGCGCATCGGATCGGACGGTTTTAAGACCGCGCTCGAAAGCGATGGCATCATGGTCGATAAACTCATCCGGCTGTCCCGCAAGGGCGGTGTCGCAACGTTGGAGGATGTGACGTATCAGGCGTCGGAGCTCCTGGAGATCTTCATCCTGAAGGTGCTGGGCTATGTGAGCGAGAAGTTCGATCACGCGCCCATCCGCTGCATCACGTTCACGTTGCGCGTGCTCGACGCGCGGATCATCGAGTGCATTCTGGCGACGACGAAGAAATTCGGTCTGTCGGACGATCAGGTGCAGATCATCGGCCACGCCGAGGCTTACATGTATTTCCTGATGAGCCAGAAGCCGGAGGTCTATGCGAACATCGCCAGCTTGTTTGAACTGTCCGAAGAGGGACTTACATATATGGAGTGCCGCGTGATGCGCGGTATGAAGCCGCAGATCGTGCGGATCAGCGCGGAGCGCTTAGAGGAAGGCTTCGACCTGGGCATCCTGGAGAACGCGCAGGGCAAACGCCTGGCGGACAATATCATCTGTTCGTGCGCAGAACGGCTCCTGGCGAAGAAGATCATCTCGTCCGTCTGCCTGGCGGGTAAGGGCTTCGAGCATGTGGATCAGTGGGGCGTGAAAGCATTGCCCGTGATCTGCAACCGCAGAAAGGCATTCTACGAGGGACCGCTGTTTGCAAAAGGCGCCGTCTATCTGTCGATGGATACGCAGCGTGAGTCGACGGCTTACCCGTACATGTGCGTGTGCGATGGCAGACTCGCTTCGAATGTCAGCATCAACATGCAGGTGAACGGCCTGTCGCGTCCGGTCATGCTGGTCAGCGCGGGAACGCGTTGGTATCAGGCCGGCAGTGAGTTGGAGTTCTATATTGACGACATGGATTCGGTCGACCTGACCATTCAGGCGATCGACCAGATGCAGTCCCGCACGGTGAAGGTGGACCTCGATAATTTCCCGGTGCGGCCGAGGCGCGCGACGCGTGTGAAGATGTCGCTGTCGTGCCCGTCGGAGAGCCTGCTGAAACTGAAGATCGAGGACATGGGCTTCGGTACCATGTTCCCGGCATCGGATGCATGTGTGGAGCGGGAGATACCGCTGTAGTCAGTACATAAGGAGAGGTACAGGTTATGGGGTCCTATATCTTAAGTTTGAGCCCGATGGCGAAACATCCGTATCGCACGAAAGAATTGGGCGTAGATATTTACACGGCGGAAGAACTCTGCTATTATATTTATCATAACTTCGTCGTCGTCGATGATGACTTCATCTCGAGGGAGCTGTTTGAGTTCCTGGAGGATGAACTTAAACTTGGCGATCATGTGGCGCATATCCGCAAGTATATCGAGGATAAGCCGTCGATGGAATTGACGTTGCTCTTTATCTTGCGAGAGTTTCGTTTCTACAACGAGACGGAGTTACATGAATTCCAGATCCGCTATGAGGAGTTCAAGCGGAACGGAACGGCGATGCGGCGGCTTTTAAAGGCTGACTTTTTGCTGGAGCATGGCTACGTGCTCGGCGCGCTGAATATGTATCATTACTTCGACTATGCGAAGAAGGATCTGACGTTGCAGCCCGATTTCATCTTCAAGGTGCGGCAGCACATGGCGGTGGCTTACATCCGCCTGGGCCTGAACACCGAGGCGATGGAGGCGTTTAAGTCTGCATGGCAGGAGCAGCAGAACGAGGAGATCCTGAAACAGATCTTCCGGTTCTCCCTGTTTTCCGGCGTGCCGATGCCGCAGGAGATCCTGCAGTCGCTGGATGCGGTGAAAGAGCAGCAGTGGCGCGCGGAGTTTGAAGAGGCGAAGACGCAGGCTTATCTGTTCGCGTCGACCGGCTCGACAGCGGCGATCTTCACGAAAGATGCGGTCCGCAGGAAAGACCTGCTGGATGAGTACATTGGCCGAAAGAAAAAAGAATACCGCAAAGCTATTCTGTAGTTTGGCGTACTAAGGTTCCGGCTTCGAGACCCAAGGCTTTGAAGCCGGACATACTATTAGCATAAAAGGCAGATATGCCATGAACGAGGAGCAGATTATGAAAGAACTGGAAAAGACATATGACCCGCAAGACATCGAGGAGCGGTTGTATGACAAATGGATGAAAAACAAGTATTTTCACGCAGAGGTAAACCCGAATAAGAAGCCGTTTACCGTCATGATGCCGCCGCCCAACATCACGGGCCAGCTGCATATGGGACATGCGCTGGATAATACCATGCAGGATATCCTGATCCGTTTTAAGCGTATGCAGGGCTACGAGGCACTGTGGCAGCCCGGAACGGACCACGCGGCGATCGCGACTGAGGTAAAGGTCATCGAGAAACTTAAGGAAGAGGGCATCGATAAGAAGGACCTGGGACGTGAGAAGTTTTTGGAGCGTGTCTGGGACTGGCGTAAGGAATACGGCGGACGCATCATCAACCAGTTAAAGAAGTTGGGCTCTTCGGCCGACTGGGACCGCGAGCGTTTCACCATGGATGCGGGTAACAACAAAGCCGTTACCGAGGTTTTCTGCAACCTGTATGAGAAGGGCCTGATCTATAAGGGTTCCCGTATCGGTAACTGGTGTCCGGTTTGTAAGACTTCCATTTCCGACGCCGAGGTCGTATATGAGGAGCAGGCCGGACATTTCTGGCACATCAATTATCCCATCATCGGGGAGGAGGGGCGCTTCGTAGAGATCGCGACCACCCGTCCCGAGACCATGCTCGGCGATACTGCCGTTGCTGTTAACCCGGATGATGAGCGTTACAAGGACCTGATCGGTAAGATGCTTCTCCTGCCCATCGTGAACCGCGAGATCCCCGTGATCGCGGATGCTTATGTAGATAAGGAGTTTGGTACCGGTTGTGTAAAGATCACGCCGGCGCACGACCCGAACGACTTCGAGGTAGGTAAGCGCCACAACCTCGAAGAGATCAATATTTTAAACGACGATGCCACGATCAATGAAAACGGCGGCCGCTACTGCGGCATGGACCGTTATGAGGCCCGCAAGGCCATCGTGGAAGAATTAGACCGCATGGGCCTTCTGGTTCGCGTCGAGGATCACGTACATAACGTTGGTACGCATGACCGTTGTAAGGCGACCGTCGAGCCGATGATCAAACTGCAGTGGTACGTAAAGATGGATGAGCTCATCAAGCCTGCCTCAGACGCTGTAAAGAACGGCGACGTAAAGCTTGTTCCCGAGCGCATGGAACGTACCTTCTTCAACTGGACGGACAATATCCGCGACTGGTGTATATCCCGTCAGTTGTGGTGGGGTCACCGTATCCCGGCGTACTATTGCCCGACCTGCGGTAAGATGGTCGTAGCACGTGACGCCGTTACAGTCTGCCCGGACTGTGGTGCTGCGATGGAGCAGGATCCCGATACGCTGGACACCTGGTTTTCGTCAGCACTGTGGCCGTTCGCGACCCTGGGCTGGCCGGAGAAGACGCCGGAGCTTTCCTATTTCTTCCCGACCGACGTTCTCGTTACCGGTTACGACATCATCTTCTTCTGGGTCATCCGCATGATGTTCTCCAGTTACGAGCAGATGGGCCGGCGCCCGTTCCACACCGTGCTGTTCCACGGTCTGGTACGTGACTCGCAGGGCCGCAAGATGAGTAAATCCCTGGGTAACGGCATTGACCCGCTCGAAGTTATCGAGAAGTACGGCGCCGACGCCCTGCGTATGATGCTGATCATGGGCAATGCACCCGGAAACGACATGCGTTTCTATTGGGAGCGCGTTGAGGCAGCCCGTAATTTCGCAAATAAAGTTTGGAACGCTTCGCGTTTCATCATGATGAATATCGAGAAGACCGGCGATGTCGATCACGTGGAGCTCAGCGAGCTGACCGCAGCTGACCGCTGGATCCTGAGTAAGTCCAATACTCTCGTAAAAGAAGTGACCGAGATGCTCGAGAAATACGAGCTGGGTATCGCCCTCCAGAAGGTTTACGACTTCGTTTGGGAGGAGTTCTGCGACTGGTATATCGAGATGGTGAAGCCGCGCCTGTGGAACGCCGAGGATGCGACCCACGCGGCAGCGATCTGGACCCTGAAGACCGTCCTGATCGACGCACTGAAGATGCTGCACCCGTTCATCCCGTTCGTAACCGAGGAGATCTTCTGCAACCTGCAGGATAAGGAAGAATCCATCATGGTATCCGACTGGCCGGTATATCACGCAGAGCGTGAATTTGCCGCAGAGGAGAAGGAAGTCGAGCTCATTAAGGAAGCGGTACGCCAGATCCGTAACGTGCGCACGTCCATGAACGTTCCGCCGTCGAAGAAGGCTACGGTCTACGTCGTATCGGAGAACGAAGATGTTCGCGCGATCTTCGAAAAGAGCCGTGTATTCTTCGCGACCCTGGGCTACGCGAGCCAGGTCATTGTCCAAAACGACCGCACAGGCATCGCGGACGACGCGGTTTCGGCTGTGATCCCGCACGCCGTTCTGTACATGCCGTTTGCCGATCTCGTAGATATCGAGAAGGAACTGGCACGCCTGAATGCCGAGAAGGAACGCCTGGATAAAGAAGTAGCCCGTGTCGAAGGCATGCTGTCGAACGAGCGTTTCATGAGCAAGGCGCCGCAGGCGAAGATCGACGAAGAAAAGGCGAAGCTGGCGAACTACACCGCCATGAAGGAGCAGGTACTGCTTCGTCTGGCGCAGCTTACGAAGTAATTACCATACATTGCAATATATGTCCCCTCGAAAGAGGGGACATTCTGCTATAAGCAGGGAGGAACAACTATGCTGGATTGCTATTATATCGTAGAGAGTATCGACGGAGACTACGCGCACCTGCGCCGCGTCGAGGATGCACCGGGCAGCGAGACGAAGCTGGTCGCGCGGGCGCTGCTTCCCGAGACGATCAACGAAGGAACGTACCTGCACTACGCGATGATGCAGTATGAAGAGGTGAGCGAACTATGAAACTGGACTGCCTGATCATCGATGACGAAAAGGAACTCGCGGACAATACCTGCGAGTATTTTAATATGTTTGAAGTGAAGACGGCCGCCGTGTATTCGAGCGCGGAGGCACGCACGTTTTTGCGTAACAACGAGGTCCGGATGATCTTGCTGGACATCAACCTTTCGGACGGAAACGGGTTCGAACTGTGTAAGTATATCCGGCAGACCCTGAACATTCCGATCCTGTTTATCTCGGCGCGCAATACCGACGATGATAAGATCATTGCCCTCAATATCGGAGGGGATGACTATATCGAGAAACCGTACTCGCTGGGCGTTCTCTTTGCGAAAGTGAAGGTCGTACTGAAGCGGTTCGCCGGGCAGGATACACCTGAGGAGAAGGAAGACTACGACGACGGCTACCTGAAGATCGATTCGACAAATAAGACAGTTCTTGTCATGGGGCAGGAGAAGAAGATCACCGCGATCGAGTGGAAGCTTCTGGAGTACCTGATCGCGAATAAAAACCGCCTCGTCGAAAAGAACGAGATCTTTGACAAGGTATGGAATGACAAATATACGACGGACGGAACCCTGAACGTGCACATCCGGAAGATCCGCGAAGCGATCGAGAGAGATGCGCAAAACCCCGAATACATCGTTACCGTATGGAAGGAAGGCTATAAATTCATAGCCCAAAAGGACAGAAGATGAAGAAGACCATGATCGTGGCGGCGTTTATCCTGACGCTCGTCATTGAGATCGCTGCGGGGCTGTATCTGACCTCGCAGATCCGGGATCTCGAGATGGACCCGGTAAAAGTGAACGAGTGCATGTATTCGGTCACCGAAAACTTCGGGAATACCGAAGCGTACGACCGCTCCCTGGACTATGTCGTGATCGACACCGCCGGGAATGTTCTCTTTAGGACCCGGGAAGGCCTAAGTGAATCGGTCAATGCGGCGATCCGCGACCGGGGACTGATCCTGGATCTGGTCCGTGACGGGCAGCCGGCGGGCAAGGTCATCTTTTATTACGGTATGCGGGATCAGATCGCCGCGTTCAAACGTATGCTCCTGACAGGCCTGATCGTCATCTCGATCCTTCAGGTCGTGCTTTTGGTGCTCTGGTACATCTACTACCGCAGAACGATCCTGCGGCCGTTTAAAGACTTAAACCAGTTTGCGGAGCGCGTGGCGCAGGGAAACTTAGACCTGCCGCTTCCGATGGATAAAGGCCACGTCTTCGGCGCATTTTCCGAGAGTTTCGACCTCATGCGGGCAGAACTTAAGAAGGCACGGGCCGCCGAGAAAAAGGCCAGCGACGACAAGAAGGAAATGGTCGCGAAGCTCTCGCATGACATCAAGACGCCGGTGGCTTCGATCAAATCGACGTCGGAGATCGGCCTGGAGGTCACAAAAGAGGAGCGTACCCGGAAGATGTTCGGTGTCATCAACGACAAGACCGACCAGATCAAGACGCTCGTGGATAACCTGTTCAATTCCAGCGTGCAGGACATCACCGAGATCGCGGTGAACCCCGGCATGCAGCCTTCGAGCGTCCTTACGGGACTGATCGAGCGCGCGGACTACTTAAACCGCGTAAATGCGTTCGAGATCCCCGCCTGCAATGTATTTGCAGATAAACTGCGCCTGCAGCAGGTGTTTGATAATATCTTTATGAATTCCTATAAATACGCGGACACAGAGATCGAGGTGAGTTCGCAGATCGCCGGGGACTACCTGGTGATCCGCTTCCGGGACCGCGGCCCCGGCGTTTTGGAGGAAGAACTTCCGCTTCTCACGGAGAAATACCGGCGCGGCAGCAACGCGTCGGACCGGGACGGAGCCGGCCTGGGTCTGTACCTGACGGACTATTTTCTGGAGAAAATGGACGGCCAGCTGGGCCTTAAGAACGCCGATCCCGGCTTCGAGGTCTCGGTCTATCTGCGCCTTTCTTGAGGCATTTTCGATTTAAGAATGATTTAAGACTTCCTTAAAGGCATTTAAGGGTTGAAAATGTATACTCTAGGCATAAGGCAGGAAAAAATGACCTGCACACCTTCAACAAGAAAGGCAGAGACTATGAATACGATCATTGAGACGAAGAAATTATGCAAGACATTTTCCAACGGCGGCATCCAGCAGCACGTACTTAAAAACATCGACCTGACCATCAACGAGGGCGATTTCACCATTATCATGGGCGCGTCGGGCGCAGGTAAATCCACCCTGCTTTACGCCCTGTCCGGTATGGACCGCCCGACACTCGGAAGCATCGAGTTCGCGGGCAGCGAGATCACGAAGATGAGCACCGATGAGATGGCGATCTTCCGCCGCAGCAACTGCGGCTTTGTTTTCCAGCAGGTCTACCTGGTCGACTCCATGAGCGTCATGGATAACCTGATGGCGGCCGGCCTGCTCTTAAGCAAAGACAAAAAGGCGCTGCGTAAAAAAGCCGGCGAGATCCTGAAGTCGGTCAATATCGAAGAGAGCCTGTGGAATAAGTTCCCCACGCAGATCTCCGGCGGTGAGGCGCAGCGTGTCGGCATTGCGCGGGCACTCATGAACGATCCGAAGCTGGTCTTCGCGGACGAACCGACCGGCGCCCTCAACTCGCAGACCGGTAGGGCGGTACTGGATACATTGACCGCGATCAATGAAAAAGGTCAGTCGATCGTGATGGTCACACACGACATCACCAGTGCCAGAAGAGGAAACCGCATTCTCTATGTGAAGGACGGCGAGATCGCCGGCGAATGCCTCCTGGGTAAATATGTTTCGAAAGACGCCGAGCGTCATCAGAAACTGTCTGATTTTCTGGTAAAGATGGGGTGGTAATCATGGAAAAGACATTATTACTGGCCAAATCGAACCTGCGCAAAAACCGGGGAACGTCCATCGGACTCTTCCTCATGATGATGATCGCTTCCGCACTGATCGGCGTGTCGCTTCTGGTCTTCTTAGACCTGTATCCGACGGGCTCAAAGGAAGCCAAACGTTTAAATGCCGGCGACGGCTATATCTCGATCCGCTATGATCTGAATGGTTTTACGGATGAGAAACTCGAAGACCTGTTTGCGAATGACACCGACCGCTACTATGCATACAGAAACCTTCAGCTGGGACTGTGCTCGCTGCCGTTTGGCAACGGAAATGTCGGGATCGACTTCGCGATCAGCGATAAGAGTGCATTTTCCAGAACGATGGATAAGGCGGATATCGTCTTAGAGGACGCTGCCGCAAAGGCACCCTATATTTACCTTCCCTACCAGTTCTACACGGGCGGCGGTATTAAACTTGGAGATACGTTTAAGTTCGAGTTCAAAGGGGCAGAGTATCGCTATACGGTAAAAGGTTTTACAAATGTCGCTTACGGCGGATGCAATAATACGGGCCTCTTCAGTGCGGTCGTGGATGATGCGAGCTACGCGCAACTGAAGGATCGGTACGGAAGCCGCGCGGAAGGCATCATGATCATCTATGATGTAAAAGACGGCATGACGTCTGAGAGCTTTCTCATCCAGGTCCGCAATAAGATCCTTCAGGTGAACCCGCAGACGGTTACTTCCGGCTACACCTTGAGTAACGTAGTGGCATCCAGATCTTTCATGGCACTGATCATTGCGGTGTCCTTCCTGGTCCTGACATCGATCCTGTCTCTGGCGGTAGGCATGATGCTCGCGAACAGCATCTCCAACTATGTGAAGGAGAACATGAAGACGATCGGCGCGTTAAAAGCCATCGGTTATACCGGAAGAAACATCCGTGCTTCTCTGGTCATTTGGTTTTTCGGCCTCGCATGCATCGCCAGTATCATTGGAATCGTTCTTTCCTACGTGATGATGCCGGTGTTTGCCAACATCATCGTGGGCCAGATGGGTATCCCGTATTCGGCGTCGTTCAACCTTCTGTCCAGCCTGATCCCTTTTATATTCGTTATCCTGTTCACATTGCTCGTGACACGCCTCTGCTCGCGGAAGATCTCGAAGATCCGCCCCATCCTGGCGCTTCGCGAAGGGATCGAATCCCACAACTTTAAGAAGAACCGTGTGGCTCTCGACAAAACATCCCTGGGCCTGAATATGAGCCTGGCACTGAAGACATTTTTCGGAAACCTTAGGCAGAATGTGATCACCTTCCTGGTCATGGGCTTCATGCTTTTCGCCTGCGTGATCGCGCTTCTGATGTACGAGAATTTTGCACGCAAGCCGAAGGTCGATATCCTTATGACGGAGTTTGGCGCCGGTGTACTGGCCGTGGATAATGAGACCTCAGACGCTGCACTTAAGTATCTTGAATCTCGGGATGACGTAAAAAATATACGGAAGATTTATATGTCCGATATTTATTACAAGGATGAAATGGCGTTGTTCACCTATATTGTGGACGATTGTTCCAAAATGAACAATCAAAATGTCTGCTACACCGGCCGGCTTCCGATCTACGACAATGAGGTCGCGATCAGCGGCGCATTCGCTAAATCGCAAGGATATAAAGTCGGCGATGAGATCCCGCTCAAATACGGGGAAAATGAATATAAGTACCTGATCTCCGGTTTCGTCCAGACCGTAAATAACGACGGAAAGGAAGCGATCCTTACCATCGAGGCGGCGCAGCGTCTGTTTGACCCCGCGGCGACCAGCGAAAACTACTGGTTCGATCTGACCCATGAAGACGATACCTATTCGGACAATATATCCTATACGGAGCAGATCTTTGAAGACTGTAAAGGGCAGTTCGGCGAACACGTGATCAGTACGATGAATTTCTATGAGATCATGGAAGGCGGCACGACAACTTTCAAAAACATCTCCGTAATGATGCTGACCGTGATGTGCACACTTTCGGTGATCGTGATCGCGTTGATCCTGTACCTCCTGATCAAATCGCTGATCTATCACAAGCGCAGGGATTACGGGATCTATAAGGCACTGGGCTACACCTCGGGAAGCCTGATGCTTCAGACAGCCTTAAGCTTCATGCCCGCGATCCTGGCATCGGCCGCCGTATTTTCCGTAGTGGCCTACTATGTGGCGAACCCGTACATATCGAACTTCATGCACATTTTCGGCCTCATGAAGTGTAACTTCACCATTCCGGTCGTCGGCGTTGCGATCATTGCGACGGGACTTTGCATCGTTGCATTCTTCCTGGCACTCTGGCAGAGCCGCCGGATCCGGAAGATCGAAGCGTACAACATGCTGGTGGCAGAGTAAGCGTCGGTCGGACCATTCGCCGTTCTCGCCCCGCTTCGCGTTGCTTCTCGGCTCATGATGGGCGTTCGCCATATGGCGCGTATTACAAGCCCGCGCTGACGGTGCTACGCACCTTTACCAGCGCTCCATCATTCGCCGTTCCCGCCCCGCTTCGCGTTGCTTCTCGGCTCATGATGGGCGTTCGCCATATGACCGCGTTGCCATGCGAGCATGGCACGAGGTCACATGGCTCACTGCTTGTAATAAAATCGTAAGATGAATGCAGGGCGGTACTACTTGACCGTACCTGCATTCACTGCTATAATCTAGTTTGGAGCGATTTCGGATTTCCGTTACGCTTACATTTTTATTCGGTGCCATGCACCGAGAAGGAGGACACATGAAAAAGAGAACTCTTTTGTCATGCATGTTTCTTATCGTAACTGCGTTGTTTGCTCTTGCAGGCTGCGGTAAGAAAGCCTCTTCTACAGACGCTGTAGTCGTTGGAATACAGCAGGACCTTGACAGTCTTGACCCTCACAAAGTAGAAGCGGCAGGAACCAGAGAAGTATTGTTTAATGTATTTGAAGGCCTCGTAAAGCCCACCTCGACCGGCGAGATGAAGGGTGCGGTTGCAGAGAGCTACACGGTCAATGATGCCGGAACCGAGTACACCTTCGTTTTGCGCCAGGGTGTGAAGTTCCACAACGGAAAGACCGTGACAGCGGAGGACGTAAAGTACTCCCTCGACCGCGCGGCTGGTAAGCTTCCCGGTCAGGAAGCACCCATGGTCAGCGATTTCAAAACCGTGGACAGCGTTGAGATCGTTGATGAGAAGACGATCAAATTGACACTGTCTTCCGCGAATACCGAGTTCATCGCGTTTATGACTGTAGCCATCATTCCGAAGGATTATGATGATCAGGCGAAAAACCCGGTCGGCACAGGCCCTTATAAATATGTTTCTTTCACACCGCAGGATTCGTTCGTAATGACCCGTTTTGATGATTATTGGGGTACGAAGCCTTACATCAAGGACGTTACCTTCCGTATCATCACAAACGCGGATTCTGTCGTTATGGCACTGAAGGCCGGCACGATCGACATTTACCCCTACCTGACACATCAGCAGGCGAAGGAACTCACGAAGGATTTCAACATCGAAGTAGGCCCCACGAACCTGGTGCAGGCTCTGTTTTTGAATAATGACAGAGAGCCGCTCAATAACGCTGATGTACGCCGCGCGCTGAATATGGCGATGAACCCGAAGGAGATCATCGACATGGTATTCGGCGGTTACGGTAACGAGATCGGCACACACTTTATCCCCGCGTTGTCCCTGTATTATGATGAGTCTACGAAGAATAATTACAGCTACGACGTTGAAAAAGCTAAGAAGCTTCTGGCAGATGCCGGCTATCCGAATGGTTTCGATCTCGAGATCACCGTTCCCGGTAACTACGAAGCTCACTGCGATACCGCAGAAGTATTGGCCAATCAGTTTAAGAAGATCGGTGTAAATGCGAAGATCAAAAAAGTTGACTGGAGCACATGGCTTACGGACGTTTACAACGGCAGAGAGTATCAGTCGACTGTAGTCGGTGTTGACGCGAAGCTGGCACCCGGCGATGTAATGAAGCGTTTCCGTTCGGATGCTTCCAACAACTTCATCAACTATAAGAATTCCGAATACGATAAGATCTATGCACAGGCGATCGCAAGCACCTCCCAGGAGGAGAAGATAGAACTCTATCACAAACTGCAGCAGATGCTGACAAAAGACGCAGCGAGCGTCTACATCCAGGATCCTGCGAAACTCGTAGCCGTTAAGAAGGGCATCGAGGGATTTTTGTTCTATCCTTTGTATGTGATCGATATGTCCACGATTCAGTACAAGTAATAACCAATATGTAATACAAAGCGCCCTTCCCGAAGCCGTGCTTGCATGAGCGAAGGGAAGGGCATTTTAAAAAGAATTCGGAGGTAGGCATCATGAAAAGGCCGGAAATCAAGAAGTATATATCCTGGGGAGTAACAGCCTTTTGCGTACTGGCTGCGGCCATCCTGCTATACTTTTTCTGCCTGCGCTGGGATCACGTGATGGGGGTCATCGGCGGCTTCATGAGTATGCTGGCGCCTTTTTTTGCCGGCGTTCTGATCGCCTATCTGGTGAATCCGTTCTTCTGCTTCCTGAACCGGCATCTATCCAAATTGTTCGTGAAGTTTCACTGGGCGAAGGACATGGAGGCGGCGCAGCACAAATGCCGCGGCTTAAGCAGTATCCTGGCCCTTCTGGTGATCCTGCTGGTCATCGTTTCGATCTTCGCGATCATTATCCCGGAAGCTTACCGAAGCATCAAAAACATCATCAATGGCTTTGATGTCAATTCCGCGAACTTAGGCACACGCCTGAAGGGGTGGCTGCATAACTACCCGCAGGCGGAAGAGTTTGTTATGCCGTACTACGAAAAGATCGTAGCCGAGATCAAAAACTGGTTCCAGGGCGGCGCCATGATGGACTGGCTGAAGGCATCGGCCGGCCCCATCTTAAGCGGCATCTATTCCGGTGTTTCCACGGTGGTTTCGACGATCGTCAACACCTTTATTGCATTTATCGTTACGGTCTATATCTTAAACAGCAAGCAGACCTTCCTGGCGCAGAGCCGGAAGATGCTGTATGCGATCGGCGGAAAGAAGATGGCGGATGCCGTCCTTTCGGAATGCGCTTATGCTCATGAGGTTTTCGGCCGATACATCCGCGGCGCACTGGCGGATTCCTTCGTTTTGGGCTGCGTCGTATTTATGTTGATGAATATTCTGGGCCTGCCTTACCCGCTTTTGGTCGCTGTGATCGTCGCCATGACGAACGTGATCCCGTTCTTCGGTCCGTACATCGGCGCCATCCCCAGCATTATCCTGATCCTGTTGGTAGATCCGATGGCAGCGCTGAAGTTCACCATCATGATCCTGATCCTGCAGCAGGTCGAGGGCAATATCATCAGTCCGAAGATCATCGGAAACAGCACCGGCCTCAATGGCTTCTGGGTCCTGTTCTCCATCATCTTCTTCGGCAAGATCTTCGGCTTCCTGGGCCTTCTGTTCGGTGTCCCGATGTTCGCGGTGGTATATCATATCGTTACCAACTGGGCGTCCCGACGCCTTAAGAAGAAGCATATGCCGACGAAAACCTCGGAGTATACTTCCGCCGGGCTGGTCGACATGATCCCGGATGAAAAGAATATCGAGGATGCCTTGGACGATGCACTCGATGTCGGAGCGTATGCGGTGGAGGCGGAGAAGCCCGACGGTGAGAAGGCGGACGCTTCTGAAGAAACTTCGACAGAGACTTTGACTGGAGCTCTGGATGAGGCACTCGCCGAAAAAGATCCGGAAGAGAGTAAAGAATAAATTGAATATCAGAAACGCCCGTCCTGCTATTGCAGGGCGGGCGTTTTCGATGTATATCAAGATATTGAATGTTGCTTAAAAGCGAACCTCGTAAGAGCCTCCGGCGTTCGTGGCAAATGAAATGCGGGACGGGCTGAGTCGCGTAAATGTGACCGGTTTGCCATTACTTATGACGGTAATGCCGGAGTGAGGCGCATACAGCTCGAGGTTGCAGACATTGCCCGCTTGGGAGGTTATGCAGACCGAAGTCACGGCATGCTGCTCCCAACTGAAGGATACTTCAAAAGCGCCGCGCGCCTTGAGCCCCGAAACGCTGCCGCTGTCCCAGGCAGGGATGCAGGCAGGGAGCAGGCGGATGTAACCGGAGTGACTCTGGATCAGAGACTCCGCGATGCCGGCGCAGCCTCCGAAGTTTCCGTCGATCTGGAACGGCGGGTGGGAGTCCAGCATGTTCGGTGTCGTCGAATGACCGAGCAGGGCGCGAAGGTTCTCTTCGACGGCCTGTGCATTTCGCAGACGCGCCTGGAAGTTGATGATCCATGCGCGGCTCCAGCCGGTGTGACCGCCGCCGTTTTGCAGGCGCACATCGAGCACCTTCTGGGCTGCCGCGGTCAGCGGATCCTCCGGATCGCCGGAGATCATATGGCCGGGGTGCAGGGCGAACAGGTGGGAGATGTGCCGGTGGCCGGGTTCGGTCTCCTGATAGGTCGGATCCGCCCATTCCGGGATGCGGCCGTCCGGCGCGATGGCCGGGCGGGGGATCCGCTCCGACATCTCGCTAAGCTGCTTGCGGAACTTAACATCCTCCGGGTCGTTGATGCCGAGCTCGCGCGCGGCTTGCTCCACGGCCTCGAACAGACTCAGAATGATCTGGCTGTCCATGGACGGGCCAATGCACAGGCAGCCCTGTGTGCCTGATGCGGTGCGGTATGTATTTTCCGGAGAGACGCTGGGACCGGTCACGAGACGACCCTGCGCGTCCTCAAACAGATAATCAACGAAGAAGAGCGCGGCTTCCTTCAGCGTGTCGTAGTACTGCCGGAGAAAGGCTTTATCGCCGGTAAATGCATAGTGCTCGTAGATGTGCAGGCACAGCCAGGCGGCGCCCAGAGGCCAGACGGTCGCGGGCATCCAGTGGTCCTGCGGAGCACTGTCGCCCCAGAGGTCGGTGTTGTGATGCGCGCAGAAACCGCGGCATCCGTACATTTCCGAGGCGGTCTTGCGGCCACGCTCGCGAATGCGCTCGATCAGGTCCATGAGCGGCAGATGGAACTCGGGCAGGTTCACGATCTCCGTGGGCCAGTAGTTCATCTGTGCATTGATGTTGATGGTATATTTGCTGCCCCAGGCGGGCCAGGAGTCCTTACACCAGATGCCCTGCAGATTTAAGGGGAGGGTGCCGGGGCGGCTGCCGCTGATGGTCAGGTAGCGACCGAAATTGAAATAGAGGACGGGGAGCGCCGGATCCTGCTTCAGGTAGTCGGGATACTCCTTTGCACGCGCCAGACGCACGTCGGTGCAAAGTGTTTCGGCCTCCGGGACCGCCGTTCCTTTGCAATCATTTGACGCGGTCAATGCGACGCGATCGTACAATGCGCTGAAATCGTCCGTATGAGCCTTTAACAGAGTGGGATAGCCAATTTCACATGCACGGGTCAAAACCTCGTTACAGAGGCTCTGAAGAGGTTCTGCGTGGTAATAATTGGTTTTTACGGCCAGATAAACGGTGAAAGAACGTGCATTGTCCACGCGGATCTGATTTCCGCGCATAACAACACTTCCGCCGTTTGCTTTAGCGCGTACCATGCAGCAAAAAGAGATGCCGTCATGACCGCCGCTTCCGCCGGTATACAGGATCGTTGCTTCGTTATTTTTTGTGTCGCCCGTGTAGGGACGGTTGTCATCGATATAGTCGCGGCGGTCGCCGTCCTCCATGAAGATCACGCCGTCGATCGGTTCGCCGTTCGTTGCCTCGCAGTGGACGACCAGAACGTCCGCAGGGGCAGAGCAGAAGAGTGTCTGCGTAAAGCCGACACCATCCTTCCGATAGGAAAAGGTACCGACTGCTCTGCGCAGATCCAGTGTGCGGTACAGGTATTCATCGTTCGGTTCTTCAGAAACTGCAGCGGCTTCGGGGGCTGAGTGTCCCTCAGCAAAACTGCCCAGGGCTATGCGCAGATCGCCCACGGGCATGTAGTGACGGCAGCCCTCAGGGATGCCGGCCATGCTGTCGAAAACCAGACGCTCGGCTTCGGGAATGTTCTCCTCCTGAAGCAGGCGGCGCAGTATGGGCAGCATTTCCTTTGCGGTGGGATTATTACGATCGCGTGGTCCGCCGGACCAGACGGAATCCTCGTTGATGTGGATCCGTTCGCATTCCGGGTCGCCGTAGAACATGGCGCCCAGGCGGCCATTGCCCAGAGGAAGGGCTTCGTTAAAGTTCGTTGCGGGGGCCTGGTACCGAAGGATATGCTCCGACATTCGGTTCCGGGTCTCTTTTGTTTTATTTTCCATGATTACTCCTGCTGGTTACGATACGCACGTATGCCCGGGAGGCACGCGCACGCCGTATGTATCAAAATGTCCCTGCGTTAAGCAGGGACATCTCTCCGGGTCGATAGGGATCCCGGTCTTATTTACGAACACCGCTACGGCGCATGATATCGGCCGACCGGTTGTTCTCAAACCACTCGATCCGGTAGTCGGTCGGAGTGATCCCTTCGGTCTTTTTAAATACTTTATTGAAATAATTCGCATCCATGATGCCGCACAATACGGCGATCTCCTGGATGGAATGGCTGGTGAAGCGGAGCAGTTCCTTCGCGTAGTTCAGACGCATGGTCGTGATGTAGTTCAGGATGCTGTAGGTGTAGCGGTCTTTGAATTCACGGCACAGATAGAACTTGCTGACTCCGTAGAGTTTGGAGAGTTTATCCAGGGAGACTTGCTCGCGATAGTGCTCATCCAGATACTTACGGATATCACGCAGCTTCACGCTCATGGCATCGTCATCGTCATCTGTATGCAGAAGGTCGAGGTCGATCTTTTCGTCCATCATGTAGGTCAGGAGCGTGGTCAATTTCAGGGATGTGTGTGATTCATAGCACGGCGGCTTCTCTTCCTGCAAACGGATGAGTTCGAACATGATGTCGCGAAAACGGGTGGGATCTGAAGGGGACAGAACCAGGGACTCATTTTCTTCCACTGCATCATAATAAGCTTTTGCGTTTTTGCCGTTGAAGTGCACCCACAAGAGTTCCCAAGGGGTATATTCGTTGCTTTCGTGGTAATAGCCTTGTGCACAATCGATCAGGATGCAATCTCCCTCTTTCAGGTTGTGGATCACATCACCGGTCATTACTTTTCCGGATCCGCTCCACACATACAAAAAGAGATAGGAGTCCAGACCTTTCCGACTGGAGCGGTGTGCTTTCAGACTATGCAGGTAGCCGACTTCCTGTGCATAGAAAAACGTGTCTCTGGCGTTACTGCTGGGGGTAGATATGTAACGCAGAGAGTTGGTAAACTTGTCAGGGGTCGCTGATTTCCGGATCATTTCAGGTGTCATACTCTTCCTCCATATGGTTCACTGTAGTTTTTGATCATCGGATATACTTGGATCCAATTGTTCGCAATTTCAGTATAGCAGTATACTACACGTGAATCAATAGGACAGATTATTAAAAAACTGTAAAATTCTCTATTTTTTACTGGAAGAACGTATATAAACCCTTGATTTTGCCTGATTTTCACGAAAAAAATTTCGTAAATACCTCTACAGAGCAATGCCGCGGATGATCACGCACCGCGCAATAAATGGATAGCAATATTTGCCGTTTCGTGTTCCGAATCGTGCACTGACTGATCTACGAGTGTCCAGATCGCCTCCATCGGATCCGAACACGGCGTCAGACTGGCGGGCTCGGGCTGTCCGGTCGGACGGGATCTGTGCGGCACGAAAACCGGCGGGAAGAGGACCTGATATCCGCTTTGCGGCGGCAGCCCGGGGATATGGAGAACATAGGTGCAGCGCCTCTCGTCATAGATCAGAAAGGTATCCTGCGGGCGCTGGTTTATAAAGTGGCGGGCAATGAGATCCAGCACGTTATTCTTCGGGCGGATGCGCGAGACGTAGATCTCGCCGAGCGGACCCGCATGCCGGGTGAATCCCGGGAAACCATAGAGGAGGGCACCCTCACGCTGCACATTCTGATAGTATGTGCGTAGGAGCCGGACATACGGCCGTTCCGTGTGTTCGATGGCCGTGCTTCCTATACCGAATGCGTAGAGCAGAAAGCGATACAGTATGTCCACCCGGTCTTTAGCGCTGCTGAGCATGGCCGTCAGGCAGAAGTCATGCACCTCGTCGCCGAGTTTCCTTGCGATCGTCTGTGATACCTGTTCGGCTTTCACTTCGTTCGGAAGTACATCGATGAATTTGGAATAGTCGTGGAAGCGGAAGCCGCCGTCGACGACTAGCCGCAGCAGATCGTGCCCGGCATCTTCCTCATGAACCGTTCCCCGGCTCGCATCGGCGACCTTCGCCCCCACCGGATTTTTGATCCGCAACGCGAAGTCCCACGCATCATATATTCCCGTCAGCATACCGCTGATCGTCGGGCGGCAGATAAAATAATACATAACGGCCTCCTCAAACAATAAAACCGAACATATGTTCGGTTTTATTGTACCACCATTCAAAACGAATGTAAAGACCTAATTTTCCCTCCTTCCTCTTGCTTTCTACCAGGCATCAACGGAAAAGCACCGTTCCTTCCGCGCTCCTCCAACCGAATACAACGTAGAACTCCCCTGTGACCTCACCGTACATTCCTTAGCCAGCCTGCCGCCTCCCCATGCGGCGTGCTTTATCGATCAGTGTCGGAATGCTCCGCGGCTCCCAGCCCTCCGATTGTATTAGCTTGGGGATCGTGCGTCGCCCTGCATATTGTGAATGTGCTCCGGGTCATACCATATTATATCTGCACCCGTCGGCGGGCATTGATCGAGCTGTAGAAAAACACCTCGAATGAAAAGAAGAATCAGGGTCAAAAATCGAATCTCCGAGATCGATTTTTGCGCGTCGCTGAGGTCGTTTTCGCGTCAGGCGGGAGCCTGGCGCTGTCAAGAAAACGGCCGAAGTCGATCGCGGTGCCCTAGATTCTTCTTTGAAAGAGAGGCATGTTTTTCACAGCGCAGTGAACTAACCGACGCGGGTGCAGATATAAAGAAGTACATAAACCCGGAGCACAGCATAAATGACAGTAGGGCGACGCGGGTGCAGATATAGGTGTAATACCCGCGGAGCATTTGAGTCCTGACACAAAAAAAGCCCGCCGCATGTAGATGCGGCAGGCTCGCTATGACTATGCGTGAGGTCACATGGTGATCTCTACGTTGTATTCGGTAACACCCTCTTCAAAAGGAACGGTGCAACCGGAAACTTCTTTTCCGTTTACGATCATCTTCTTAACACCGTACTGGCTCTTAGCGGAATTGTCCACGTGGATGTTGTAGACAGCGCCGGAGAACTTACGGGTGATGGTCAGATCGGTGATGGTGTCGGGGATACAAGGATCGATCACGAGACCGTCGTAATCCGGACGAACACCGATGATATGCTGGGAAGCATTGACGAAGGTCCATGCAGCCGTACCGGTCAGCCAGCTGTTCTTTGCCTCGCCGTGGTTCTTAGCGTCACGGCCGGCAACCATCTGGGAGTAAACGTACGGTTCGGTGCGGTGAATCTCACTGATCTCCTCGACGTAAGCGGGGCAGATCTTCTTATACAGGGAGAATGCACGATTGCCGTGACCCAGGCAGGTCTCCGCGATGGAGACCCAAGGGTTGTTGTGGCAGAAGATACCTGCATTTTCCTTGTAGCCCGGCGGGTAAGAGGAAACTTCACCGAGGTTCAGGTGGTAGTCCTTATAAGCGGGCTGCAGGATCATTACGCCGTACTTGGTTTCGAGCTTTGCTTCCACGCTGTCCATAGCCTTCTGCGCGTAACCGTTCTCCAGACCAACGCCTGCGAGAACACAGAAGCCCTGTGGCTCGATGAAGATCTGGCCGTCCTCACACTCGTGAGAGCCGACCTTCTCGCCGAACGCGTCGTACGCACGCAGGAACCATTCGCCGTCCCAGCCGTCCTTGTAGATGGCCTGGATCATGTCATTGACAGCAGCCTCTGCGGCATCTGCCTCGTCATTCAAGCCCTTCTTGCGGCAGAGAACTGCGTACTCGCGGCCGTACTTAACGAACATGCCGGCGATGAATACGGACTCTGCAACCGGGCCTTCGCTCGGACCGAAGGTCTGGAAGGACTCACCGGGCTCCTCGGAGAAGCAGTTCAGGTTCAGACAGTCATTCCAGTCTGCGCGGCCAATGAGAGGCAGCTTGTGCGGACCTAAGTGTGTGCGTGTATAGTTGAAGGAGCGGCGCAGGTGCTCCATGAGCGTCTGAGCCTTGCTCTCATCATTATCAAAAGGAACGATCTCATCCAGGATCGAGAAGTCGTGGGACTCCTTGATGTATGCGGCCGTACCTGCGATGAGCCACAGCGGGTCATCGTTGAAACCGGAACCGATGTCGGAGTTACCCTTCTTCGTCAGCGGCTGGTACTGATGGTACGCGCTGCCGTCCTCGAACTGGGTAGATGCGATGTCGATGATTCTCTGGCGTGCGCGGTCCGGAATCAGGTGTACGAAACCGAACAGATCCTGACAGCTGTCACGGAAGCCCATACCACGGCCGATACCGGACTCATAGTAAGAAGCGGAACGGGACATGTTGAAGGTGACCATGCACTGGTACTGGTGCCAGATATTGACCATACGATCGAGTTTCTCGTCGCCGGTCTTTACCGTGAAGGTGGAGAGCAGGTTGTTCCAGTATGCGGACAGCTCGGCGAGAGAAGCGTCGAACTGAGCCTTGGTGGCAAATTCCTGCATCAGAGCCTCGGCAGGCTTCTTATTGATCACGCCGCGGCTTTCCCATTTGTCGTCGCGGGGGTTCTCAATATAAGCGAGGATGAAGATGAAGTTTTTGGACTCGCCGGGAGCGAGGCTTACTTTCAGGTTGTGGGAACCGATGGGCGCCCAGCCGCTCGCCATGGAGTTCTTAGAAGCACCGGAGAATACGACTTCCGGATTGCGGTAGCCGTTGTAAGCACCGAGGAAGCTGTCGCGGTCGGTGTCGAAACCGGCTACGGGAGCATTGACCGCGAAGAGAGCGTAGTGGTTACGACGCTCACGGTACTCGGTCTTATGGTAGATCGCGCTGCCTTTTACCTCAACTTCACCAGTGGAGAAGTTACGCTGGAAGTTCGTCATGTCGTCCATGGCGTTCCAGAGGCAGAACTCTACATAAGAGAAGAGCTGCAGGTCTTTGGAAGCTGCGGTGTTGTTGGTCAATGTTACGGAAGTAACCTCACAGTTCTTTCCGATCGGAACGAAGGTGGTCACCTCTGCAGCCACGCCGTTCTTCGAAGATTTGAAGATGGAGTAGCCGAGACCGTGGTGGCACTCATAGGAGTCCAGCGCTGTCTGGGTCGGCTGCCAGCCGGGGTTCCAGACGGTATCGCCATCCTTAATGTAGTAGTAATGTCCGCCGTCATCCGAGGGTACATTGTTATAGCGGTAGCGGGTCAGACGAAGAAGCTTCGCATCCTTATAGAAAGCATAGCCGCCGCCGGTATTTGAGATCAGACGGAAGAAACTTTCGCATCCGAGATAGTTGATCCAGGGAAGCGGGGTCTTCGGAGATGTGATGACGTATTCTTTCCGCGCATCATCAAAGTAACCAAATTTCATACTTACCTCATTTCCGCGCCCAATAAGCGCATATAATTAGAACGAATAAAGACAGACCGGACACCCGGAAAGGGGGAACGATGGGACTTCGTAAAATTTTCGGATTTTCATTGAATTTCGAAAATTTATCTCCAAATGGCTTAAAATGCCTTCATTCCTCTTCAGTATAATGTATTTTCGTAAGGAAATCAATGTAGAATCTTGGGGAATTTAGAGGATTCGTAGAAAAAAACTAAAAAACCCCTTGAAATCTGTGCAAGATTATATTATTATAACCTTGTTCCGAAAAAAATTTCGCTCTCGGGCGAAATTACGAAAGGTTTTAAGTAACTTTCGGTCCGGCGATCGGCCCGGATTGGGTCCATACATATAAGGAAGGGGCAGAACGATGAGTTTGGTTTCGTTAAAGGATATTGCGAAAGAGTGCGGGGTGTCTGTAGCAACGGTCAGTAAGGCACTGAATAATCATTCCGACATCAGCGAAGAGACGAAGGAACGCGTGATCAAAAAGGCGAGCGACATGGGCTACATGCCGAATTCCGCGGCGCGTATGTTGAAGATGCGTAAGAGCAACACGATCGGCGTGATCTTTGTCGATGAGGCGCATACGGGCCTTAAGCATCATTATTTCAATCACGTGCTCGAGAGTCTGCGAAATGTCGCAGAGGCTGCCGGCTACGACATCATGTTCATCAGCCGCCAGCTGAAGGATCCTTACTATGAGCACTGCGTTTCCCGCGGCGTTGACGGCGTAGCGATCGTGTGCGTAAACTACGAAGATCCCGAGATCCTTCGCCTGATAAATTCGACACTTCCGGTCGTTACCATTGACCACGTATTCAACAACTGCACCACGATTCTTTCGGACAATGCGGACGGTATCTGTGAGCTTACAAAATATGCCATTTCCAAGGGCCATCGGAAGATCGCGTACATTCACGGCTATGCTTCATCCGTAACCCAGGAACGTCTGGCGACCTTCTATAAAACATTGTATTCTTATGGAATCGAGGTTCCGGACGCCTACGTACGCGAGGCAGATTATCTGGATACGAACGGCAGTTATGAAGCTACGAAGAGACTCCTGGAGCTTTCAGAGCGCCCGACTTGTATCCTGTATCCGGATGACTTCGCAGCTCTCGGCGGTATCAAAGCGATCCATGAAGCCGGACTTTCCATTCCCGAGGATATTTCCATCATCGGTTACGATGGAACCGCCATGGCGGAAGTCCTCACACCGAAGCTTACGACCTGGCAGCAGAACACGCAGAAACTCGGCGAAGAGGCGGCCCGTCGCCTGATCACCGCGATCGAGCAGCCGAAGACCGCCATGGTAGAACGTATCGTAGTTCGAGGAAAGCTGATCGAGGGTTCCTCCGTAAAAGATATTCAAAAAGTATAAAAGTTTCGTAGATTTTCGTAAAAAAGTACTTGAATCGATCTGAAAGATGTGCTATACTCTAATCACATCAAGAACGAAAACGTTTAAGATGTTTCCTTAAAGGTCACTCAAGATGCATATAGCTTGTGCATTTTCCTAATGATACTAAACCAAACATTTTCTCTACACCATAAGTCCTGTCGTACCCGGAAGATACGACAGGACTTTTGGTTTGTATTCTCCAATCCAATTTCGCCTCGACAGTTCGTTACGCGGTGAAAAAACTGTCGCAAGCCTCTAAGCCGGATTTGAGGGTACCGCGTCGACTGAGTCCGTTTTCTTGATGAAAACGAACTCAGCTAGCTCAAAATCGGTCTCGGAAACCGATTTTGCCCCTCATCCGGCTTCTCTCTTGCGACTTTTTTCATCCGCTCGCTCACATGCGAGTCTCAATTGGATGCAGAACACGGCATCCGGCTTCGCCGGCAGAAGAAAAAGCAACCAGGTCTAGGGCGTTTTGTTGTTCTGGTGGTCGCCGGTGACTTGGACGGGCTCTGGATGGGATGCAGAGGCAACCAAACATATTGTTTTTCATAGTTCTGGTGGTCGCCAGTGACATGGACAGGCCTTGGATTAGATGCAGGAGCAACCAAACATGGTGTTTTTCATAGTTCTGGTGGTCGCCAGTGACATGGACGGGCTCTGGATGGGATGCAGAGGCAACCAAACATATTGTTTTTCGTGGTTCTGGTGGTCATCAGTGACATAGATAGGCATCGAGGGGGAAGAAAAAGCAACCAAACATGTTGTTTTTCATAGTTCTGGTGGTCGTCAGTGACATGGACAGGCCTTGGATTAGATGCAGGAGCAACCAAACATGGTGTTTTTCATAGTTCTGGTGGTCGCCAGTGACATAGATAGGCATCGAGGTGGAAGGAAAAGCAACCGTGATCGTCGTTATATGAAGTTTTGGTGGCCGGGAGGTGGGTTTCCTTCCGGCTATATTCTTATATACTTACTTCTTGTTTTGTGTTATATTATAAGTGATGGTTTGTTTCGAAAAAAATGAGGGAATATGTCTATGAAGAACCCGTGGGAAGAGATCGATCTGGAAGACTATGAAAATCATATGCAGCTGGATTCGGTGAGGCAGTTACAGGCGATGAATTCGATCATGAGATCGCAGTTTGAGGCTTATCCGGTTTGTAGTGCGATGGTTTTGGGCGTGGCCGGCGGGAACGGTCTGGAGCATGTTCGGAAAGAGAAGTATCAAACCGTCTACGGTGTGGATATCAATGAAGACTATCTGCAAAAGGTGGAGGAGCGGTATGCGGACATCTCGGATGTTCTGCATTGTGTTCGGCTGGATCTGGTGCATGAGGCGGACCGACTGCCGCAGGTTCAGTTGGTGATTGCGAATCTATTGATCGAGTACATTGGATATAAAGCATTTCAGGAGGCGATCCGGAATATATCTCCGGAGTACGTTTCCTGTGTGATCCAGATCAATACAGACGAGAAAAACTGGGTCTCCGACTCACCGTATATCCATGCTTTTGACGGGCTGGATGCAGTCCATCATCAAATGAACTCGGCGGAACTTACCTCTGCCATGCATGCGATCGGATATGATATGCTCCTGCAGGAATCAAACGACCTGCCCAACGGGAAGGCGCTGGTGCGTCTGGATTTTAAGAAAAGAGGGATTATGAAAGAGTCACCTCGCTTCAAAGCCGTCATCTTTGATCTGTTTGAGACGCTGATCACAGAATGGGGGCACGAGAAATATACCAAGCGGAAAATGTGTGCGGATCTGGGGGTTGATAAGGAGAGCTTCGACCCGTTCTGGAATGAGAAGGGTGAGGACCGCTACCTTGGAAAGATCGATTTTAAAGGGTCGATCCTCTATGCGGGAAGCAAGATGGGCTTAGAGATCGATGCCGAAACCTTGGCCTTGGTACTCAAGAAAAGAATGGCTGCAAAAGCCGCGAGCTTCGATCATATATTGCCCGAGGTATTTGATATGCTCAATGCGCTACGGGAACGGGGGCTGAAAACGGCAATCGTAAGTAACTGCTCTTCGGAAGAAGTACAGGTGCTTCGGGAGTCGGAACTGTACCGATACTTTGATGAGGTGATCCTTTCTTACGAGGTTGGTATGAAGAAGCCGGACCTTCCGATCTACGAGGAAGCGGTGAGCCGATTGGGCGTGAAGGCGGAAGATTGTCTCTTCGTGGGAGACGGTGGAAGTGATGAACTTCCGGGAGCGAGAAACGCCGGGATGACGGCGCTTCAGGCGAAATGGTACACGAACCAATTCCCGCAAAAGCGCGAGACGATCGGAGATTTTCCGGTAGCAGAGGAACCGCCGGATGTGCTGAAACTGCTAGCATGAGCCTTGCATGAATGCTGTAAAACCACGAATAACCATGATGTTATGCAGTCCAACCATCGCAGAATGAAAACGGTGGCTGTACGCCGATTGAGGCAAAAAAAGGAGATAGTGTTAAATGCGAGATATCATCATAAAGAATGTAAAGGATCCGGGCTACGAGGTGAAAAACCTGAACCAGATCTACGATCCGGCCGGCGAGCACAAACGGTCTTACGAGTTTTCGAAGAACGAGGTGTATTCGCCGTACAGAAACGGTGAGGGCCAGCTGACTGTGAATTTCTACACGTTGCTGCCGGGGAAGAGCAACTATCCCTATCATCAGCATTTCGGGAAGGAAGAAGCCTTTTATATCATCTCCGGTGAGGCTGTTCTGAAGACGCCGAAGGGGGATGTTACGGTCTGCGAAGGTGACGTGATCGTGATCCCGCCGAACGAGAACGGGGGACACCGGTTGACGAACGAGTCGGATGCACCCGTGGTCTATTTGGATATCGACACCTATAGCCCGTCGGATGTGATCGTCTATCCGGATTCGGGCAATGTTCGTTTCCTGGCCGGGGGCATGCAGAAGTCTTTCAAACTCGACTCGGAAGTAAACTATTTGGATGGGGAGTAAATCATGATACTGTCATTATCAGGGTGCATGGCGGTCGGGAAAACGACCGCGGTGAGATACATTCAGGAACATGCGCCATATATTCATATCAGTTATGAGATCAATACAGACGTTATTGAAGAGATCAAATGACGCGACCCGGTCACGTAACTTCTTTGAGCATCATTTAACGCACATGATGCCGCTGAAGCGGGCGTGGTTTCGTGAGAAGGATAATGTAGATTGGCTGATGGTCGACGATCTGTCCAGGGAGGAAGTCAGGCGAAAAGTAAAAGAATGGTGTGACACCATGATACAGAAGGAAAACCATATTTGAGGGGAGAACCGTATGCAAATCGTAATGGAGCCGATCGGCTATGTCAGAAACACTGTGACGGAACGAAAAGATGTGGCGTGGGGAGAGGATACCTCGACTATAGTTCTGGAAGAATCGTACATCTCGGGCTTAAAGGGATTAGAAGATTTCTCTCACGTGATCATCTTGTATTATCTGGATAAAGCGAAATACGTAAAAGAGAAGCATCTTCAGAGAAGGCCGCAAAACCGAGAAGATATGCCGCTTGTAGGTATTTTCTCGCAACGCGGGAAGGACAGACCGAATCAAATCGGTATGACCTCGGTTGAGATCGTATCGGTTTCGGATGATAGGATCGTTGTAAAAGGTCTCGATGCGATCGATGGCACTCCCGTGTTGGATATCAAGCCATACTATCCGGTATATGATAAAAAGGATGCGTCGGTCCCTGAATGGGTCGAGCGTCTGATGGAGCATTATTTCTAGCAATTCGACGCGGACGTTAGAAGAGATAGTTCAAATGCGGAAAATGAGAGGTGGAGTATGAGTAGGATTTTCAGTGCTACGGACCGACAGGAAGTTTTTGAGTACATCCTGTCCATAACAAAAGAATGCGAGAAGATCATTGCCCTGTGCCAGGTGGGTTCCGGCGCAAAGGGGTATCACGACGAAAAATCGGACCTGGATTTTGTTATTGCCCTGGATAAGAACGAGTCTATGCCCGAAGTCATGGAGTATATGAATCAGAAGATCACAGCGAGATATGCACTGACCTACTTCAAGCAAATGCCGGAGAGAAGGCTCCAATGCTACGTTCTGGAGAATCTGTTGGAGATCGATCTGGGCTTCGGAGGATATGAAGGCGCTGCGGCGTGGAAGCCTGCGTTTAAAGTGCTTTTCGACCATTCCGGCGTCGTAGAAGAGAAAATGATCCGCTCTCGGGAGTGGATGGATGACAACATCTTCGGAAATAAAACGAAGAAAGATATCGAGACGATCGTTGACAGTTTCTGGGCACGATTGATGCACGCGGCCGTTGCCATTTACCGCGGAAACACCTTCCGTGCGATGGGTGAACTGGAGTTCGTGCGCAGACAGTATCTAGACCTGATCGGCGACCGTTATCGCCTGGAGAGCGCGGTGAATCGTGAACTCGACCGACTGCCGGAGGAAGAAAAGGATGCGATACGAAGCACGTTCGTCACCGGTGAAAGTAAAGACGAACTGGTCAATGCCCTCCTGAACCTGACGGATAGGATCTATCGGGAACTGGAAGGTCAGGACATCCCTGTCTCACAGGAAATGCTACTGGAGTACTTTAAGGAATGTGATTGCCAGAGATCATGAGCCGGCCTTTTAGGAGACTAAAGGACATGAGAAAGATCGTTATAATTCTGGTTAATGTGATCATTATTGCCGCCATATTGATCTTCGTAGCCCTCTACTCACGATTTGAAAGCAAGAAACACGTCGGCAAATATTCCCTCGGTATGCGCCAGCGACTCGGTCTGGCGCAGGCCATCATGGAAGATCCGGATATCCTGATCCTGGACGAGCCGATGAACGGCCTGGATAACGATGGTGTTTCGGAAATGCGGGATCATCTTTTAGCCCTGAAAGCGAGCGGGAAGACTATTATTATCGCTTCCCATTCCACAGAAGATATCGCCGTTTTGTGCGATACCGTTCATGAGATGAACAAAGGCGTTCTGACGACACGACACAGAAAAAACTGTTCAGACGACCTCTGATATGATACAATGGTTTCAGGAGTTGTGAAATTTTTGAACTAGTGTGGTGTTTTATGCAAAAAACGTTGATCTATTACATGCCGGAGCAGGATGATATGTGGTTGGCATCGCCATTGTATTGGAGGGGAACGAATGATACTACTAGTTGTTGATACACAGAAGGGCTGCTTCGACAAAAGGTTATATGCGTTTGAAACGGTCCGGGATAACATAAAACGGTTGATTGCCGTAGCGCGAGAGAATAACGTTGAGGTCGTATATGTCCAGCATGATGATGGACCCGGGACGGAGCTGGATAAAACTGCGGATAACTATGAAATATATGAGGAGTTTGCGCCGAGAGACGGTGAGAAACGCTTTGAAAAGAATGTAAATAGTGCTTTTCATCCGATGACCGGATTGACCGAATATCTGCGTTCGAAGGGTGAAACCGATATTATAACGATTGGCGTATCGACTGACTATTGCATGGATGCGACGATCAAAAGCGGATTTGAAAATGGGTTCAACATCATGGTCCCTTCCTACACAAATTCCACCTATGATAATCCCTATTTTGATAAGGAGACAGCCTACAAGTATTTTAATGAGTTCATGTGGGGAAAGCGTTACGCAAAGATCATTACGGTGGAACAAGCAATCCAACTCTTGAAGTCGGAGATAACACCGAAGGATATATAAGATGCATTCCGTTTGCCAAACAGGCAGTTGGGAGTTTTTCGAAAGGCTAGGTATGCAGAATCGAATCATATTGGATATTTCCAACTACATATTTGTTGCCGATGAATTACAGAAAGTCGATGCCATTTTTCTTCCGGGGGGCACGTTCCCTGTACAACCGGAATATGCTGCGCAGTTATACCGGGAAAGTTATGCCAAGTGGATAGTACCTTCCGGCGGCGTCAGCGTTAAACGAGACAAATGGCCTGGCGTTCGCTTAAAAGCGGAGATCTATGACGGCGATTATCATTCTGATTGCGAGTTCTTCACAGATGTTTTGCTGAAAAACGGAGTGCCTGCCTCGGCTATCATTGGCGAAAATAAATCCGGCCACACGCGAGATAATGCCTTCTTATCTCGGATAGTCGTGGATGAGAAAGGCATTGAGATCAAGACAGCCATGATCATATGCAAGGCATTTCACGCACGACGTTGTCTGATGCTCTATCAAATGGCATTTCCGGAGGTGTCATTTATCGTGCAACCGGTTCACTGTTATAATATAACCAAGGACAACTGGTATACCACAGAGGAAGGAGTGGATCGCGTTCTTGGAGAACTTACCCGCTGTGGGAATCAGTTTGTTGACGATTTGAAGAATTATTTGAAATGACGAAGGCCTATTGTTTTCGGGTATAGGGGGCAATATTGAACCAAGAGAAGTACATTCGGTATGTGGCAGAATTTGCCACGGAAAACGAGATACACATCTGGCTATGCGGTTCGTTTCAAAAGGGGACTGCATCTCCATATTCCGATGTGGATATTCGTGTTTCGGGCGACGTAGAGCAGGTGAAACGATTGGTTTATGGTTATGGGCGCCCGGTGTTTCTATCGCATACGACCAACCCGCCGGGAATCCTCATCGTCATCTATGCGGACGGTGTCTAGGTTGATCTGGAGGTGGTTCAGGATGTCAGGGGCACCATTCCATCGTAGCCTGATCAAGTACCTATCTGGTAAAGTGGACGCAGGGGTGTCGATCGCTAACGAGATCGTTGCCTTTCTGAGATCTGAAGAGGCGATCACGAAGGAAACCTACCGTGATGGAATGAGGAGATTGCTGCTTCGTTTTTCTGCGGCATATCCCTTGGATAAAGAGTATGAGGGCCTCCTTCGGGAAATGCTTAGTTGAGAACGGTGGAGCGCTTTGTAAGTGACGAATACAAACCGGATGAGAAGTATATAAGGTGATTACAGATGAAAGATATCATTTTCAGAAAGGCTGCAGTCGAGGATTGTCGTAATCTATCCAAATTGAAACGTGATGTATGGCTCACCACGTATACGGGGATTTACCCGCAGGAAAAGCTGGACGGCTATGACGTGGATAAGAACGAAAGTATCTTCCGGTCCTTTGTTGAGCGACAGGACATAGAACTCTTCTTAGCTGAGAGTAACGGTGAAACGATCGGACTGATGACGGTCGGAAGACCATATAAACTTTATGAGGAATATGAGCAGGAAGTGGCACTTCTGTACATAAGAAAAGACTTTCAGCGCCAGGGCATCGGACGGAAGTTTCTCGAGATCGCGAGGGATGAAGTTCGACAAAAAGGGTTTGACCGGTTCGTCCTGGCGGTAAATGACCGAAATGAAAATGCGATTGCTTTTTATCTGGCGATGGGCGGAACGATCGTTTGCCAGGATGGCGGCCAGAAAAGAATCGTGTTCTATTTGGACGAACATGAGGATAAACATGTGACGCATGAAATGCAGTTGCAACCGGAACCGTTTGCGATGATCCAAAGCGGTAGCAAGACGATCGAACTTCGGTTGTATGACGAAAAGAGAAGAAAAATACAGATCGGGGATACGATCCTGTTTACGAACACGGAAAATGGTGAGCACCTCTCAGTGAGGGTGCTTGCCTTGTCCGTTTTTGATTCATTTGAGGAGTTGTACAGAAACCTGCCGTTATTGAAGTGCGGTTACACGGTAGAGGACATCGCCTCAGCGTCGCCGGATGATATGGACGCATATTATTCGAAAGAAAAACAGAAGGAATACGGTGTTGTTGGAATCACTATTGTATTAGAGGGAAACATGAGAACGAACCCGTCAGGAGAGAAATGATATACGATAACATTACAAAAGCAACGTTCCTTCGGAGGCCGAACCGATTTATTTCCGAGGTGGAGATCGAAGACCGTAAAGAAATGGATGGTGTTAAGGAAGTGAGACCATACCGGCAAATGCATCCGGAGTTCGGTGAAGCCTTTGACCTGGCGAAGGAAGCAGGTGTAGAAATATGGTTCTTACCTTGCCATGTAGAGCCTGACAGATTGGAAATCGTTGAATGAGTTCGGGAGGATGGATCGCGGGTATAATATCAGTATTATGAACGAACGGGAGGAAATGAATGGGACTGGACGTTTATGCAGGAACATTGACCAGGTATTATTCCAGAAACTGGAAGACGATCGTGCAACAGTGGGGCGAGGCTAACGGTTACCAGGTCAATCTGGTCCGTCAGAACGAAAAGGAAGACGAAGAACTCGCTTCTCCGGAGGAGATCCTTCAGGGGGTGATTGCTTGGCGGGATCAAATGATCGAACGGCTCGGCAGCAACTTGGAGAAGAAGCCTATATGGAACGAGGATAATAACGAGACGCCCTACTACACGGACAAACCGGACTGGAATGCCGTGCAGGCGCTGATGCTTTATGTGATCTGCAAGGTCAATGGACAGGAAGTACCGGAGATGATCTCGAAGCATTATGACCTGTTCAAAGATAAGATCTATGAGGAGTTTGTAAATAAATACCCTTCTATATCCCTGATCAATGGAGATGGCTGGTGGCTTCCGTTCGATGATGTTTTCATGTTCAAATACTATCTTCCGACGGGTCAGGAACAGAATTTTGCGACTGTCGGGCAGTTGAAGAATGAATTGGAACAGATCAACGCGATCGAGTGGAATGCGGATGAAGAGACCATTATCAAATGGGGAGAAGAAGAGGGTTACCCAACAGAGGGCCTTTTAGGAACCAACAAAAAAGTTCAATTCACGGAACCAGTCGAAAGTTACAACATGGTATCCCTTGCTAAGTTTGCATTTTCCATACTATGGCAGGCTGTAAGACACTCTGAAAAGTACGGGACATTGATCATTTTTGATTTTTGATGATCGGGGATAGAAATACTGGATAACAAATAGCAACGAGACGGAGAAACCCAATGAAGCTTGATGAAAAATGGATCAGAGAACATCTGCCGGAAGATTGCAGTTATGAATCGCTTGACTGCTTCGGCGGACTCTATCTGGATGGCCTTAATGTGATGTCGGAAGGAGAGCGCGGCGATCCTGATGCGGTCCGCTATGTGGCGAAGGATGAGGAGGATCTGAAATGGTGGCAGTTGAATGTCATCTGCAACTTTGTAGGTAAGGCTGACAAATCCAGGGCCTGGCGTTGGTACAGAGATCATGCGGAGAACGGGCAATGGTACTATATCGAACACAGACATTACGATTATGATGCCATCGAGGATGCCAGACTGCCTGGATTTGAAAGGTACCTTCGGAACATTAAGTATGCCTTCCCCGAAGAATTCTTCCGAAAAAAAGTCAAAGAGTATACTGGGCTTATGAACCGCTGGTTTCTGATCCCTCACTGGGGATATGACTTTGAGAACCTGTGTTTTATTGAGATCAGCCATTCCAGAGAATACAGCAGTGATTTTGATAAATCCGACGAAATAAAAGATAACAATATCATTCGAGTGGAGGACTGACTAGCGCCTCATTCCTGGCCTCCTGTATAGAAGCCAGGCTCATTCTTGAATTCCAGTTTTTTGCTCAGGAAAGTCATTCCCCATCTCAGGAAACAGAAGTTACCGATCATCAGCAGGGTTCCGACGATGATAAAGGACACCGTTTTGGCGTCAAAGGTCATTATCCGAGCGCAATTATATAGAATTACGACGCTTACCGGAATACCGACTACGCTGGTAATGAGCGAAGGGATATATTTTCGGATCTTTATTGACATTCCGATATGAACGAAAAAGTGTCCTACGAGCGCCAGAAAGAAACCGTACCAAATGGAATTGAGAATGTTGCTTGGGAAATAGTATGCCAGAAGGCTGACTCCGAAGAAAGGGATAAACTCTTCATACACGCCCAGCTTCCAGGCCATTTCTTTCAGGCTGCGATACATATTCAACACCTTGGGATAGCGGTCGAACAGTTGAGGGTTATTTCGGAAGAACCAACCGAATCCTACGATTTCTTCCATGTCGTGGACAATAAAAACAATAGGCAAAAGTAATAGATATTCTCTCATATGAACCTCCAATAAAAGTGGCACTATGGTGTCATTTGTGATATAATCATATTATCGGGCACCCGGAAAGTAAATACCTGATGACTAAGAGATACCATTTTGTGAAAAGGTGTCAGATAAAGGAGCCATATGTTTGTATCGGATAATCCCTCAGCTATAAGATCCCAAAGGGAGATCACGGAAGCACTGCTCACACTGATGAGTGCGGTCCCGTATGATGAGATCACGGTAAAGCAGATCCTGCTTGAGTCGAAGCTGGCGAAGAAGACATTCTACAGAAACTATGAATCGAAAGAAGATGTTCTCCTGTCTTTGGTCAGGACGAAACTTCGCGACTACTTTCGTGTGGTTGATGCCGGCAGTGGAGATGTTCTTGCGACCATTTTCACATTTGCCGTTCAGAACAAAGATCTGTTGATCCTTTTGGACAGGAATGATATGTTACACATTGTCCTGCAGTGCATGAACGAGAATATCGGACTGCATAAGACGGGGAGTGTAAGCGAAACGAATCCTTTTGTGAGGTTATTCGATGGCCTTGATTCTGAATATTTGATCGCGCTGAATATCGGCGCGATCTGGAACGTGATCGCCCTTTGGATACATCAGGGCATGGAAGACGATCCGGAACACGTCAGGGAAACGATCCGCCAATATTTGGAAAGACTGAGTAAATAGGTAGGAGAGGATAGTAAAGTGAGAGCACATGATTATGAGATCAGGACGGAACGTTTGCTTCTTCGCCCCATGACAGTTGAAGATGTGGATGCTGTGTGGAAGTGGGTCAGCGATGAACGCGTTGCGAGATATATGGTTTATCCGACCTATACGGACCGGGAGAAACTGGTCGAATGGCTTCGCTCGATTGAAACCTTTGACGGAGAGTATCACTTTGGGTTTATCCGGTTATCCGACGGAGAACTGATCGGCAGCGGAAGTATCGGACCCCATAAGAAGGAAGGCTTCTGGGGCTTTGGCTATAACTTTAGACATGATTGCTGGGGCATGGGGTATGCGACGGAAGCTGCAAAAGCAATGATTGATTTTGCGAGAGATACTTTCGGAATAACACGGTTTTGCTGTAGCCATGTGGAGCCCAATGTAGCCTCCGGCCACGTGATCGAGAAGTGCGGCCTTCATTTTGTCGGATATGGGGAGTTTGAAAAACTGGACGGCAGTTGCAAGATGCGCTCTGTGGAATATGAGGGCGTATTGGACTGATCTGGCTGTTAAAGGAGACTTTAACAATGGAACTAAAGATTGATCCGAATGGAATATGGTATCATGGCTCGAACGTGGTGTTTTCTGAACTGAGAGAAGGCAGTACTATCACCCAGTGGAGAGAACTTGCCGAGGCGTTTTCTCATCAACCTGACCGATTGAGTTATGACGACAACGGAACGATTTACCATAACGGAAAAGAAAAGGGATATCTATATATAATAGATGAACCGATTGTAGTTGGCGTTGATGTTTATCAGCATCCGAGAACGGTTATGGATGAAAACGCAGAGTTTTTGACGAAAAGGCCATTAAAAGTAAGAATGATAGCTGAACTGTAATTATATAGACTTTAGGTATCTTTCAATTTTCGGATGAAGACAAATCTTGCTAATGTTTGTCAAGTGTTTTTTTGAAGATTTTTAGCACTTTGTGGACAGAAAAAAAGAGTAACCTTAACAAGACCTGCTATTGCAGACCTGTAGTTAACGGCTATAATGAAAGTGGACGGATTTACTTATACAACTCCATCGCACGAGCGTAGTAGATCCGTAGAAACTTATTGACGGCAGCCATCTTGGCTACGTTGTACGGTTTCCCTTCCTGTTCTTTTTTGAGCAGAAAAAGGTATACAGGATCGTCCTGAGGTTTTGTCAGTTTGAGAGCCTGCATGACCTCAAAACAAGCTTTCCTGAGGGCCGGGTTGCCGCGTTTGGAGATGTGACGATTCCGGCTCTCAAATTGCCCGGATTGATAAGGCGGTGCATCGTTCCCGGCATAAGCATTGAGAGCCTTTCCGCTGTGAAAACGGCGAATGTCACCGATCTCACCAAGTATGATGGGACCAAGCCGATCACCTACACCGGCCATAGAGCGAAGCACTTTGTACTCCGGTATGGTCTCTGCAATGATCCGCATTTGAAGATTGATCTCATCGGCAGCTTTCTGAGCTGTGGATACGAGATCAACACATTGATCCTGAGTCATTGCGGATAAGGGATTTTCTCCACGGGTGGTAATACTGTTAAGGGCCAGCTCATAGATAGCCAGTCCCTTAGAACCGACAAAACGATCCTTGGTCTTCCTGACGAGGACCTGATAGCTGTCCAGGAAGCGTGTCTTGCCCATCTTACGGATCACATCGAAAGACTTGAAACGCTTAATGAAACGCAGAAGCACGCAGTTGTCGGGATCCCTGCTTTTAAGAGGGAGAATGGTCGTAATGCCGGGCATTGTTTCATCCAGAAGGCTGAGCAGCTGAACTTTGGCAGCAGTTAGGGTTGATATTCTCTGACTGTATTGCCTGGACAGAAAACGAAGATCTTCATACTTCTGGTCCTGAGGAGTGTAAGGAATCAGCGAGTACGACTTTTCAAGTGCGTACTGAGCGATTCGCAGAGAATCACGTTTGTCTGTTTTCGCCTTTCGGAGTTCGGTATCGCCATACTTCTTCATCTGGTATGGATTGATCAGACAGACTGGGAGTTCCGCCTCCTGAAAGGCTTTCAGAAGTGGATAATGATAGTGGCTGGTAGGCTCCATAAGAATGGTTGGAGGTTCGGAAGTCCTCTTGATGTAATCTACCAATGCCTGCAGCTCATCAGCGACATGGTGGACATCAAAAGGTTTAGCACGGATGCTGCCATCCCCATTGAGAATGGCAACTGTACTCTTGGTTTTTGAAACATCAATACCAACAGCAATCATGAGAAAGACGCTCCTTTCGTAAGTGGTTTATGATTGGATCCAGCTCTTCAGGGTTCACTCATATTCTTTCGTTAAACGGGAGAAGCATTCTTTCCCAACTTGCTGAATCGAATGAAAAACGATGAAGGCGGGCTGACACATTTGTCTCCGGGCGTGGTGTCCCAATCGAGAATTACGTCAGGCCAATCACCTTCATCATAAAGAAAGAGCAGAGACTATGAAAGCCTCTACTCATATATTAAGAATCGGGATATGTTGAGTTGATTCAATAGTTAGATATATTTCGTGAGAACCAATAAGAAGAAAAAACAGAAAGGAGGGAAAGCAATGAAGAAGAGCAATGAAATCGTATTGTTTGAGACGAAAGATAAAGAAATAAAGCTCAGTGTTCAAATCGAAAACGATATGGTATGGATCTCCCGAAACCAAATGGCAGATCTTTTCGGAAGAGATGTGAAGACGATCGGTAAACATATCAACAATGCGTTAAAAGAGGAATTGGATGGTTCAACTGTCGCAAAAATTGCGACAGTTCAAAAAGAGGGTGGAAGAACGGTTGAACGTGAAATTGAACACTATAATCTTGATATGGTATTATCAGTTGGATACAGGGTAAAATCTAAAAGAGGGGTAGAATTCAGACGATGGGCAAATAGCGTGTTGAAGGATTATATCGTTCGTGGTTATGCCATCAATGAAAGACGCCTCACTGCATTGCAGAAGACCGTCGAAATCCAATCGAAGATGATCGCGAACACGCTTAATGTGGAGCAGGATGATGTCCTGAAGGCGGTAAATCTGTACACAAGTGCACTTTCTCTGCTTGATCAGTACGATCACCAATCTCTTGAAAAACCGACTGGAGCTGCGCCAGTATATCGACTGACGTATGAGGATTGTCGGAAAATGATAAACCATATGGAAGACACCTTCAAGTCGGACGTGTTCGGCGTCGAGAAAGAAAAAGGCAAGGTTGAAGGCATCCTGGCTACGGTATATCAGGATGTTTTTGGAGGGGAAGTTTATCCTTCACTGGAGGAGAAAGCGGCGAACCTTCTCTAATTTATGATCAAAGATCATCCTTTTGCAGATGGTTGTAAGCGAATTGCCGCATCCCTGTTTCTGGAATTTCTGAATCGTAACAACGCATTGTTTCGGAATGGACAGAAGGTAATCAGTGATGGAGCATTGGTTGCTCTAACGCTTATGATTGCGGAATCCAATCCCGCGGAAAAGGATATCATGACCGCGATTGTGATGAACCTTTTGAAATTGTGATGAACCAGAATCTTTTAGATACAGACATGACAAATTGTGACGCAAAAGGGGGGGACTTGATGATCGACAAAGAGGTTCTTGAAAGAACACTTATTCAAAAATGTATAGAACTATACGAGAAAGTATTGGCAAGGCATGATGAACTGGTAAAAGAGAAGTCAAATGTTAATTGGGGAGTGCCTTTCCAGTATATGCTATTGCAAATGGTTGATGCGGTACGAAGAACTGAACATTTTTACAAACGAACATTTGTGAAAGCTTGGTTGTACGAGAATAAAGTATTAACACCTATGCAAGATGGTACCTCATTCGAGAAAAATATGAAAGTTTCTGGCATGTATTATGAGTGTGCTAGAGGGAGCTTTTTCTGGGATCTGGATAGGATGAAGGCCTTTGTAGATATGACCTACGGTCCCCTATATGGGAGAGGGTATTCCTACGATATCAGGGTCAATGAAGATGGCATTACGTTGGAAAACGAAGAAAATCAGTGGGTCTCATAGATGTTACTGGGAAGGTGTGGAATAAATGAATCGAGAGTTTCAGACAATAGAGATTCATAGTGAACTTGAACTCCCGTATAAGATTATGGAAATCAATTACAGAGGGGTAAGGTTCTCTTTTGAGTTTATAGGTTTCGACGAAGGACAAAATCTGTTCAAATGGGTGGAGTGACCGTGAACATTGGAATATGTTATCAATGTTAGTGAATAATAATGGTATTTCCAGGCTAAGAAGGGGGAGAAAAGAAGCACATGAGGGACGTTTTACGCGTGTTTGGGAATGACGTCTTCAGTATGGATTTGAGTGATGTGAAATGCATTAATTCAATATTTCAGCTGAGCGATATGCCTGACAAGGTAATTGACGATGAAGAGGATTGCTATATCGGTTATGAGGAGATTGGAGAGAACTATTCGGGAAAACTACGTTTCGAACTTGTTCCAAAGTGTGTAGAGACATCAAAAGTTATTGCTGAATACGTGAGGGATGGCATTCTTCTTGATCTGGCATGTGGAGATGGTGCTTATTCGGTGCCTTGTGCAAAACTTGGTTTGAAAGTTATTAGCGGTGATATATCAAATAAAATGATGTCGCTTCTTATGGAAAGAGCCGCGGCAAATAATGTTTCACTCGACAAGGTTGTTCTCTGCCGAATGAACGCTTTGGATATACCGTTAAAGGATGAAAGCGTCGATAGTGTAATAGCAAACAACTTGCTCCATTTGATTTCACGCCCTGAGAAGGTTGTTGATGAGATCTTCCGGGTGCTCAAAAAAGGCGGTGCATTCCTTTGTTTAGATGATGCTCCGGGAAAAAGTTCAAATGAGGGGTCAGAATATATGGACGCGGTCGGAGAACTTTACCGAAGGTACTGGGAGTATTTGACCGAACGTGGTATCGAGAGCAGGAATTACAGTTGGAAGTTTGATCGCAATGGTTATTGTGAAACAAAGTTCAGAAAAGAAGAGAGGATCATTCCGTGGAATAATGCATCAAAATTCACAGTGGAAGACGGCTTCATTCCGAGGTTTTCAGCCAAAGGTTTTTCCGACCAGACTGCGGTTCCTGAAAAAGAACATAAAGAAGCATTGCAGTATGCTATAGAGGCTGCTGATAAACGTTTTGGTGAAAGATGGAGAGATTATTCGGCGTCATTTACCGAGGGAGATATCATTGTTACAGTATTCATAAAAGATTAACGGCTGCCTGCATCTGAAGAATTATATATGGGAGATTGTATGAATAACTGGATGACGGAAATCCCTGTGCATTTTGTTTCTGCAGCAGGTGTTATTTTCAAAGAAGATAAAGTGTTGTTGATAAAGTCGGATAGAAGGGGATGGGAGTTTCCCGGAGGCCTCGTAGAACATGGTGAATCTGTTTTGGATGCTTTGAAAAGAGAAATATTCGAAGAGAGCGGAATTATAGTTGAACCTGATTATTTTTCGGGATTATATCAGAATGTAGCTTTTAAGCAGGGATATGGTCCACTTGAAGGGATGACACTCCCCACGACAGTGAATTTGGTCTTCCGGTGCAGATATATAGGAGGCGTTGAAACGTTGTCTGATGAGAGCAGGGAGGTAGGCTGGTTTACTGTCGAGGATGCTCGAAATATGATTACACAGACTTACTTGAAAAAGGAATTTGAAGATGCGCTCGGTGAACGTGGCTCCCTTCATTTTGATACTTTTAAACGAACACCTGAATCTACGGAGTTTCTTAGTAGCAGTGTGCTTTGATTTGAGAATAATTATGGAGATAATGCATGGAGTTTAAGGAAGGTAACCAATGGAAATGCTGTTTTGATTCTGAAAGAGGATTGTGAATCAAAATCAGGGGGAGAGGTCGGATGATATGAAGTGTGAAATGTTAGCAGAATCTAATCTTGCGTTGCTGGTGGACTTTGTTGATGATGTGAATACAAAATACGATGAGACCGTGCTGAAAGCGTTTTTGAATGAAAAGAATGCTTATGGTTATATTGCCGTAGACGACGAAAAGGCAATTGGATTTGCATACGGTTATGTATTAAATGAACCCGATGGACGAAAGACTTTTTATCTGCACGCAATAGATATTATGGCCGGTTATCAGAATCTGGGTTACGGAACGGAACTGGTCAGATTTGTGTATGCGCATTCAAAAAGCCTGGGCTGCCGCAAAATGTTTTTGTTGACAAACACTGGCAACGTTTCTGCCTGCAGATGCTATGAAAAGGCGGGGGGAATAAGCGCGTCTGCTGACGTCGTCATGTATGAATACAAGAAATGATGCAGCATGTAGTATAATAAGCTCGAAAAATCGGAAACTGAAGGTATTCGACTATGTATCTAATCAAAAATGATGTTTTCTATGATTTTATAAAAATATATGCTCCGGATATCGAAAATCATTTTGTCGGCGAGGTTGAATATCATCTTCTGAAAGATGATAAGCCTTATGATGGCTTACGGGCTCACAGGGAGGCTTTGATCGCTGTCTTTGACCAACTGCAACCGTTGACTTATGATATTGATAAGGCTCAAGCGATAGCAATAGATCCGAATGTATTTTTCTATTGCCCGAATATTGTAAGGACCGATTATTATGGCAATGTTCATTATGATGCCGAATGGAAGCCGAATGATGGTAACTTGGGTGCGACGGTTCCATATTGGTATACGGTGATGGAACCGTTACATGGCAAAAAAAACAAGCCGGAGGACTTCAAAAAAGTCAATAAGCTTCTTTTTCCAAACGGTACGGATAAACTCGACATTTATGAATGGACGACTGACTGGTCAGAACTTTTTGATGATGGGCATGAATGGTATGGCGCATGTTGCTGGAGCATCTATGACAAGAGTATGGATAGATATGTGGTAATGCTCGTATCGGCAACAGACTGAGAATTTCCCGCTTGTTGGGATGATGTGAGGGAGCAAAGTGGAAAAGTGTGTTTGGTGCAATCTGTCTGAAGAAGATAAACGTTATCAGATATATGAGACTGCATTCTGGACGGTTTTTCTTTCGGATGAGCAGGATTATATCGGACGGTGTATCTTGGTTTTGAAGCGTCACTGTGGTTCACTGTCAGAGATGACAGAGGATGAATGGGAAGAGCTCCGCAAACTGATCTGTAAAGTAGAGACCTGCTTAAAGGCGGTGTTAGGAGCAACTCTGTGTAATTGGAGCTGTTTGATGAATAGCTTTTATAAAGAGTCAGATCCTGATCCTCATCTTCATATTCATGTCAGGCCGAGATATGGTGAACCAGTGGTGGTTAACGGACATACTTATATCGATGGTGAGTTTGGCCATCACTATGCAGTAAAGAAATACGGAGAAATACCCGCTGAAGATAGGGTAGAAGTGTTTACTCGGCTAAAGAATTGGCTGAATAACCAGAAACATATCATCCGCATACCATTGGAATAAATTTGTAGGAGAAAACTATGTTAAAAGATTATGAAATAAACAAGCCAATTCTTGAAACAGACAGATTGATCATTCGCGTGATCAACGAAAGTGATGTCGCTGATTTAAAAGAGTGGTTGGGAAGAGATGAAATCTATACATATTGGGGAAGAAAAGCAAACAAGAACGAGAAAAATCCTGAACTTATGTTTGCGCCTGATCCCCGCCCTTGGGTAAAAAGAAAACCTTCTCCTGATTTTGATTGGGGAATTGTATTGAAAGAATCCAATAAAATGATAGGCATGATTGCGGTATTTAATATCGAAAATGCCAGAATGGGTGATATAGGATACAGAGTTAATCCTGAGTACTGGAATATGGGAATTACTACAGAAGCTTTGAAGGAAGTGGTGCGGTTTATATTTGAGAACACGGAATTGGACCGATTGAATGGACGAGCAGACGTAAGAAACATTGCCTCAAATAAGGTTATGCAAAAATGTGGTTTTATAAAAGAAGGAACCATTCGTCAAGGGAAAATGGTTTCGGTGTATTGCGACTATAATATCTACGGTTTGCTTAGAGAAGATTATATGAACATGAATGAGTAAATCTCCTGCTTTAGAATTAAGCAATTCCGGTTGTATATACAGTTAGGGGTAACATGGGAAAAGTTGAAATTAATAATTTTGAAGATCTGTATCTGGTTCTTGATCGGTTGAACGAAAGTATTGACTGGAATACTTTTTATTCGGAAAGAGTAATGAAAGCGCCGTTCCTTGCAAACAATACATTGCCGGATAAAATAGTAACGAAATTTGTAAAAACACACAATATCAAGGATGCCGTGGAATTCGGGTGCGGAGAAGGCAGAAACGCAATCTATCTAGCCAAAAGGGGAATAGACGTAGTTGCTATAGACTCTTCTGAAGTCGCAATTCGTAATGCTAAGGACAAAACAGAAGGCCTTAATAACGTGAGGTTTATTTGCAGCAATTTCCTGTCGATTGATTTTGAAGGCCGAAAGTATGATCTCGTAATAGACAGCGGAATGTTTCATCACCTGGCACCACACAGAAGATTGCAGTACAGAGAGCTCCTTAAGGAGATCATAAAAGAGAATGGGTACATTGTATTGTTATGTTTTTCTGCTGATGAAGGGGGAGCCGAAGAACTTGATGATTTAGAATTTTATATGAAGAGGAATACGGGGGTATCCTTTTCGGAACAAAGGCTAAGAGACTTTTTCGGTTCCGATTTTGAAATCATCAGCATCGAAAAATGTGGGCAGGAAATAACGGAAGAATACATAGACATCCCTTTATTGTATGGCCTTGTCATGAAGTTAAGGTAATACAAAGGTAAATATATAAGTTCAAACCTCACAATTCAAATTCGGATCTGAGGAGAATTTTGCATGGGAAAAGAATTGTCCGAGATGCTTATACAGATGCAAGACGGTTTTTATCTCCAAATGGACGGCTGAGGCACGAAAGGAATATGGAGATCAATACTGAATAATTCCGATTTGGTGATAAAAAAAAGGGGAACTTATTATCAAACATTTCTCGCCGCTTTGGGGTTGATGCTAGGCATGGCGGATTATTTGATCAGGAGGTAGCGAAATGAAAAAACTCATCATACCACACAAATTGAACGAGGGCGATAAAGTCGCGTTTATCTCCATATCGGGCGGACGCGCAGGTGATAAGGATATGCTCCCCAGGTATATGCTGGGGAAAAGGAGATTTGAGAGGATTTTCAATGTGGAAGTGGTTGAAACTCCGAATGCTCTCAAAGGGAGCGCTTACCTTTATGAACATCCTGAGAAAAGAGCAGAAGACCTCATGTGGGCTTTGAAGGATGATTCCATCAAGGGGATCATCTGTAATCAGGGCGGAGATGATTCTTATCGCGTTCTTCCGTATATTGACACGCAGGTCATTCATGATCATCCTAAGGTCTTTATGGGCTTTTCTGATATCGCTACGTGGATGGCTGTTTTTGCTTATGCAGGCGTTCGTGCTTATTACGGGCCTACGGTGTTGACACCGATCGCACAGCCCGGAAAACTGGATGCGTATACGGAAGAGGCAATCCGGCGGACATTGTTCTCAAATGAAGTGATAGGCGAGATCAAACCATCCGAAAAGAATACGCCGATTGATTGGAAGACCACGTATACGATCCAAAAAGGACGTGAAAAAGTTCAATGTGAACGCTTTCCGGATACAGAGGCTATTGAAGATCCGAATGACATAATTCCATGGACTTCGGGCACCGGCTACAAGGTATTGCAGGGATCCGGAAAAGTCGCGGGACATATTATCCCGGTTTGCGGAGGCCCTCTCTGGCAGATCATGGGAACGAAGTTTTTCCCTACTGCCGACATTTGGGAAGATGCCATCATTGCGCTGGAACACTGCAACATATATGACTGTAAAGTAGCCGGATTGCATGAACTTCGTGCATTTGCTGCCGCTGGTGCATTTGATAAAGCGAAAGCGATCATTACGGGACCTCTTGATAGTGACAGCGAAGAAACACTTCTTCAGGTGATCCATAAGGAAGTTCTCAGACCGGATATAGTGCTTTTGGAGAACGTGGATTACATTCACAGAACTCCCATGACAATACTGCCTGTTGGCGCAAAAATGGAGATAGACTGTGATGCCCCGAGAATAGAAATACTCGAATCGGGAGTATTATAAGTGAAGCAAATATGGGGGACGATCAAGATGAATGATTTTAATGAATATGTTTGTAGTAGTTTTTCCGCGTCTGGCGATATTGTCATAAAGTCTATGATGGGCGGATACCTTGTATATTTTAAGGGTAAACTGATAGGTGACATTTGCAATAATGAGCTGTTCTTAAAGAGAACGCCGACATCGGACAGACTGCTTGCAGAGTCCGAACTGCGCTACCCGTATGACGGTTCAAAGACCCTGATGCGTGTGTTTGATAGTTTTGATGATAAGGCTCTAATTCAGAATCTTCTGGATGGCATGTATTCTGAACTCCCGGAAAAGAAACCTGCAAAAGCCAGATGACCATCATATCTAAGCATCGGAGTTTGAAGAGATGAGGCCATGCGAAAGCTTGCAATGACAGCGAAAGAAATGAGGGATCACTATGCTGCTCGAAGAATTTGAAAGAGAAACCAACGCAATAATTAATCCGGATATGTGCGTGGAGAAAATAGAGAATTTTCCGGAAGTTACGATATCATGCTTTTCATGGAAACTGTTCGACAGTGTTCTGGCGACGTTCGATGCTAAGAAGATCACGGAGATCCATTCTGCTACGGGTCTTAATCCGGTATATGAAGTTGAATATAAAGGGAAACGATTTGCACTATATCATTCACTGGTCGGGGAACCGATATGTGTTGCTCAATATGAGGAGTTAATGGCCATGGGAAGTAAGCGTCTCATACTGCTGGGCAACTGTGGAGTCCTCGATAAGAGCATTGAAGATTGCGGCATTATTATACCTACAGCTGCGTTGAGGGATGAGGGAACGAGCTTTCATTACGCTGCGCCTAGCGACATTATAGAAGTTAACAAAAAGTATAGGGATATTTTCAAGATGGTTTTGACCGAGTGCGGATATCCTTACGTTGAAGGCGTGACATGGACCACGGATGCCTGCTATCGCGAAACCCGAGAAAGGGTAAAACGTAGAAAAGAGCTGGGCGCCATTTGCGTCGAAATGGAATGTGCCGGTATGCAGGCTGTTTGCGATTTCAGAGGAACAGAATTCTTTCAATTCTTCTATGCCGGCGACAATCTGGATCATTCTTCATGGGATCCGAGAAGTCTCTCGAGCGGTGCACGTCTTGACGATAAGACGAAGATCATGTTCCTGGCATTCGAACTTGGATGGAAGATAATGAATGATCAGATGGAGGTGGGATGAATTTGATAATTAAACATAATGAATTGACAGCGGAAGAGTTTATCCATATGTGGGAATCTGTATGGGGTGAAGGCCCGTCTTTTGAACAGACAAAACTTGCAATGGATAATACCTTGTATAAAGTTTCGATTTTTGATGGAGATAAGATCGTTGCCATGGCAAGGGTTATCGGGGATATGGGGCTTTGCTATTACATAAAAGATGTTGTAGTGTTGCCTGAATACCAGGGGAAAGGTATCGGTAGAATGCTGATCGATGAGCTGCTAAAGTTCATTAATGAGCATGGCGTCCCCGATACGAACATATTTGTGGAGCTGTGTGCTATGCCGGACAAGATACCATTCTATGAAAAATTCGGGTTCTCTGCCAATGAGGCTCAGAGACTGAGGATCATGCATCATGTAAGTTAGTATTTCGGAATAGGAGGAAGGTGATTTTGTTGTTTTCAAACTTCACGAAATATATCTATGAAGATAAGACCATTGAAGGTAGTGGCAGTTTGCCTGCTGGATGAATTGATAAGATTAGGTGGACATTCTGCAGAAGCGCCATCGGAGGCATCAATGACAGCACCGGAAACTATAACGAGTGTCACGGCATCGGAAAATGCAAAGAAAGACGGGGAGACCATGATAATGAAAATCGGGGAAACAACAGTTTCCGTAATCTGGGAAGAAAACACATCCGTTCAGGAATTGATAGAACTTGCGAAAGAAGGTCTGAGCATTTCCATGTCCAAGTATGGCGGATTTGAGCAAGTCGGTGCTATCGGCAGTAGCATTTCGAGGGAGGACCACCGGATAACGACCGCCCCGGGAGATATTGTTCTGTACTCCGGAAACCAGCTGGTTGTGTTTTACGGAAGCAATACCTGGGAGTATACAAGACTGGGTAAAATTGAACTATCGGAGAAGGATCTTAAGGACCTGCTGGGAAACTCCGATGTAACGATCACAATTGAAACAGAAAAGAATGATTAAGGAGGACGCACGATGTTAGGAAATTTCAGTTATAAGAATGCAACAAAGCTCTATTTTGGGGATGACTCCTTGAAGTATCTGAATGAGGAACTTCCGAAGTACGGAAAGACCGTACAGCTTATTTACGGCGGTGGTTCCATCAAGAAAAACGGGATCTATGATGCAGTCGTGGAGATCCTGAAGGCAAATGGAAAAATCATTGTAGAGGATGCGGGGGTAATGCCGAACCCGACCGTGGATAAACTCAGGGAGGGCGTTGCTATTGCCCGAAAGAATAAGACGGACCTTCTTCTTGCAGTCGGCGGAGGTTCCTGTTGCGATTATGCAAAAGCGGTGTCCGTGTCAGTCCATTGCGATGAAGATCCGTGGGAGAAGTATTATCTCCGCTTTGAGGAACCGACCTGTGAGATCGTTCCGGTGGGATGCATCCTTACTATGGCAGGGACCGGTTCTGAGATGAATGCAGGCTCTGTTATCACGAACCATGAGACGCATCTGAAGATCGGTCATGTATTCGGGGATGAGGTAATGCCGAAGTTCTCTATTCTGAATCCGATATACACCATGAGCCTTCCGAAGAAGCAGATGGTTGCCGGCATTTATGATATCTTCAACCACATCTGTGAACAGTATTTTTCCGGGGAAGATGATAATACCAGCGATTATATTGCAGAAGCACTTATGAAGTCTGTGATCCATTCTTCCTTGATCGCCATCGAAGACCCGAATGACTATGAGGCCAGATCGAACATCATGTGGACCGCTACGTGGGCGCTGAATACCCTTATTTCCAGGGGAAAGAGCACAGACTGGATGGTGCACATGTTGGGACAGGCTGCCGGCGGATATACAGACGCGACGCACGGAATGACGCTTTCTGCGGTTTCGTTGCCGTATTACCGATACATTATGCCCTATGGACTTCAGAAGTTTAAGAGATTTGCTACCGAGGTCTGGGGAGTGAATGCGGACGGAAAGACAGACGAGGTGATCGCGAATGAAGGACTGGCTGCCATGGAAAGCTGGATGAAGAAGATCGGCGTTGCCATGAACCTTTCGGAGCTCGGAGCCACGGAAGATATGATTGAAGGCATCGCAGACGGCACATTTATCCTTGAGGGCGGTTACAAGGTGCTTACAAGAGATGAAGTCGTAAAAATCTTAAAAGAAAGCCTTTGATGGTTTATTACAAACGATAAGATGTATCTTCCCAATGATATAAGGGAAGGCGGTCGGACTGTCGTCGGCGCTGATCGTCCATGAAGTGTCCGGTATGAAGGAAGGCACGGGCAATCCTGTTGCGAATTACGAATACTACAGAGAATGCTTTGGCGACCCGGCGAAAGTCCTTGCGAGTGATAATAATCCCGAGACACTTGTGAAAAAGCTGAAAGCCGAAGGAAAGCAGATCCCTCAGATCCTTATGAGCTGCGGAACGGAGGATTTTCTTCTTGAAAACAACAGGGAATTCCACAATTTCCTGGAAGCGGAAGGAGTTCCCCATATCTACGAAGAAGCCCCGGGTAATCATGATATGATATTCTGGAATAAGTATGTTGAAAAGTTTATTCCGGTTATATTCGGTTGAGGGGAAGTGCCCTTTTTCTCCCAAAACAAAAGTTTATAGCATAAAGGAGGAATGATTATGGGTTTGTTTCATCAGAAAAATGTAATGGAGTGGTATCGAAAGAATAAAGATATTAGTTTTGCTACAGCTACATCTCGACAAAAGGCCGAAAAAGTGTTTCAAAAATGTTGTCTGTGTTCTTCTCAAGAAGAACTACTGGAATATGTATTGGTTGACCGATTTGGGTTTATTCCTATTGCACTGAATTATATGGACGAAGAGCATTTGATACAGTATGCGTGCCGCACGCCGAACATTGAACCGTCTGGTTTTATAACGGACCAGGAAAACCGGAAAGAGGATGGGGAAGTGCTGGCGATACAGAAATTGCGTTCTCCTGAGGCGCTTGCTAAGTTGTATCTCCTATATCAGGAACCTGGAATGAATCGCTTCGGCAGCTATTCATACAATAATACATATGGACAAAAGCGAAGACAAGCGCTGGAAAGCCGAATAGGAGAAAGAGAAGCTGAATTGATTATTCGTACAATGCAGGGTAATAATGTAACAATCACTCCTGATAGTTGGCTTGCGCTGAAAATATCAAATGCTGCACTCAAACAAGAATTAGGTTTGAATATTTCGAAGGAGTGGGCGATCCAGAATTATCTAAACTGCCCTGAATTAAAACGCGCAGAACTGCTTCGAAGTATGCTGAACGATGATGAGATCATCCCGGTGTTAATGGAGTCAAAATACGATTATCGATCCGCGAAATATCTTTTGCCTACAATTCATAATGAGAGATTCTTATCCGAATATTTGTTTGCACATCCGGCTTCTGCTATTATAAGCACAATTTATAGTTTGGTTTTTGATGTGTTACCGCTAATCACCACGCCGGAATTATTGGAGCCGCTTCTTTTTACTAACCCTTTGCATGGCTACGCCGCAATAAATGCCATCAAGAAAGCCAATCGGGTAGAGCCGCTGGAGGCATTTAGAAATAAGCTGATAACTCTACGCGGAAATATTTATCAGGATGAAAAATCAACCCATTTTTTAAAGCGCCTACCGGATCCTGCTTCGGATAATTTGATTATTCTGACTGGTTATGAATCAAAACTCAAAGACATTTGGTTTCAACTGAACTACAGAATAAAACAATTCAATTCTGATGATAATTGCGATATAGATTATTTGAAGTTGTTAAAATAGGCTTTCGTTTGGGTTGTTGACGTGCTTAACGTTTGAATAAGGAGATAGGTGGATCAATATGGATTACAGTACGAAGATTTCGGAAAGAATGTGGAACCAGCCGGATAAAGGTGAATTGGAGGCTGAGAGAGAACACACTTTTATCGATGATATAGTTCAGAAATCACACATAGAAAAGGAACTGCTCGCTAATCTCGATGGGATAGAGACCGCATTTGACGGCGGAGCAGGATGTGGACGATTTTCAATACTTTTGGCTAAGCAGGGGATCCACGTAACGCATTTTGACATCTCGCAACCTATGATCGATAAAGCGAGGGAGATCGCGGAAAAAGAGGGAGTACTTGATAAACTGACTTTTGTTAAAGGAGCACTTGAAGATCTATCGAAATATGGGGACCGTTCATTTGATCTTGTAATGTCCTTTGACGCACCGATATCCTACACTTATCCAAATCAAGAACGGACGATCGGTGAACTCGTCAGAATTGCAAAAAAGCGCATTATGATAAGCGTATCGAGCAGACTGGGAGCTTTGCCGTATTTATCAAATCCCATACAGAAGAATCAGTTTATTTTGGATGAGGACAGCAAGGATGCCTGGGTACAGTGGTGCTTAAGCAGCAGAGAGAAGATGATCGAAGGCTTTTCGTTTAACAAAGATGCTCTGTGGAAATCCTATGAAAATGGCCTGCTGTGCGATGTGGAAGAGTCGAAGAAATCTTATGATAATGGTGAAATTCCGTGGAGTATTTCCTACCATTTTATGCCGGATGAATTGGAGGGTATCCTTAAAAAGTATGGTGTGAAGAACATATCTCTGGCTGGTCCCGGAGCATATGCGAGGACCATCCCAAATGAGATACTGGTAAAGATAATGAAAGACCCATCGCAGAGAAAAGAATTTCTTGATTTTTGCCATGAGTATGACAGCAATCCCTATGTTTGTGGAATGGGCAAAGACAACCTCTTTGCTAAGGGAGATATAGAATAAAAAACATTTACATTGGCAGAACTGAAGTGAAAGGTGATCTTCCGCAGAAAGGAGCGAGGATGAAAGACTATCTACTAACAACGTTTGAACTGCCGGCTTGTGTCACGGCAGAGTACTATGATTCGGTCGATATGTTTACGCGTGAGTCCATTTGGCAGTTGTGTTACAGGGATCTCTCCAAACACGATGTCAAGATAGCCTCGGAGGAGGAACTGTCTGAGTTGTGCTTTAACACGGATACCATTTTCCCTGAGAGACTGCGGGGGATGGCTGAACGGGTTCTACAGGATGGAAAAACCAACCATCTGAACACCTGTGGGCTTACAGGAAAAGGGGTAAAGGTCGCTGTGATCGACAGAGCGATCTGCAGAGATCATGTCGAATTTGACGGGCGGCTGGAATATATCAAAGTAGCTCCGGACCATCCGGAGATCGATCATTTGGATTTTCACGGAATGGCTTGTGCAGGCTTTTTGAGCGGCGCGACCTGCGGCGTGGCTCCGGAGTCGGAGCTGGTATACTTTGCGATACCGAATGCAACGTTGAATCGTGAGGTTTATTTCGGGTATCAGCTGGAAGCGCTGAAAATGATTATCGAGTATAATCAAACGCACGATTCCCGCATCCGTGTGGTAAGCCTTTCCGCCGGTTATGAAAAAAGCCAGTGGGAACGGAGAAATGAACTCGAGAAGCAATTGGCGGAAACGGGGTGCACATTGATCGATGCGGTCAATTTTCCACGGAACTTCAGAGGGATCGATCAAGTCACAAATCATGGAAAGACCTCGTTTATGCTGAATAAGTTTCAGATCGAGGATTACGAGCGGAATAAGCACAGGGAGGGCTTTCCGGAGTATTTTGCTTCCTTGTGTTTTGTACCGTCGGGCAGAAGAACATCCCCCGGTACGGAAACAAACACGGAGTACATTCACTGGAGCAAGGCGGTCTCGGAGAGCTGGACCATCCCGCAGGTGGCGGGTGCCTATGCGTGTTGTCTGCAGGCGGATCCGACTTTGCAATTTGAGGAATTTATTAAAAGAAGCAAAAAATGCCAGAAGCAAGACGGGCATACGATTTTAGATGTAAAAACGATTCTGGAGTTAGCATAGAGGGCAAAAATGAAACTAGAGAAAATATCGGAACACGTTTGGGTCTACCCTTTTGAAGAGAGAAGGGATCGACCGAATTTGAGTTATATCCGTGGGGAACGCTGGAACCTGGCGGTTGACGCCGGGCACTCGAAAGAGCACCTCATGGAGTTTTATGATGCACTTAATGAGGAGGGGCTTCCGCTGCCGGATATCACCGTGATCACGCATTGGCACTGGGATCATATACTGGGAATGCATGCCGTGCACGGGCTTACGATGGCAAATGAGAAGACCCGGCAACACATAGCAGACTTTAAGCATCGGATCGAGACGGAGGGAACGGACTTCTTCTTAGCTTTCCATGAGAGTGTTCGTGAAGAGTACAAGGATGGAAAAGAAGTCGTGGTTACCCTTCCAGATATGGTTTTCAGCGGCGAGATGAAACTGGATCTGGGGAACTGTCAGGTCCGGGTATTTCAGGCGGAAGCACCGCATACGGACGACTCCACGCTGATCGAAGTGGTCGATGATAAAGTGCTGATCCTGGGAGATTGCACTGGCGGTACATTTCCCGACTGGACGGTGGACCAGGTCCTGGCCGATAAGCTGGCGGTGACGATAACAAACATTGCCCCCGACCTATGCCTGCCCGGACACTGGACCCCGCTCAAGAAAGAGATCATCATCCAAGACTTGCTGGATGGGGAATAAAATATTTAGAGGTGGATAAGGTCGATATTGACAGGATCGTATCACAGCCGTTTGATCCCGGTTGGTTCTATCGGTATCAATCGCATCTGCATATTACAGACGATGAGGGTCCTGGCGATTGGATCATAGATGGGGAGGTATCCGATGAGTCAGATCGTTGAGAAAATGCGACAGGAGATCATGGACCGAAGTGCCCGGTTTGAAGAACACACAAAGGGTACGAAGGATGAGTATAATATATACAGGGAGCATGTTCAGTATGTGTATAAGTATGTGGTCATGCTCTCAGAGGGTAAAAATGTTGACGGGGAAGTGCTGGAATTAGCGGCCCTATTGCATGATATCTCCATGACCGACTGGACCCTGGACAGGAGCAGGCACAATGAATTCGGTGCGGAGATCGCGGAGCAGTTGTTGCGGGAAAATGATTATCCGGAAGATAAAACGCAGCTGGTCAAAAAGTGTATCCTGAACCATAGCAAACGAAGGCAAGAATACCGAACTACGGAAGAAGAGCAGATACTGGTCGATGCGGACGGACTATCCCATTTTGATGTAATAGGTAAAATGTACTCTCTACCGAGTATGGTGATGGGTTTGAACGAAGAAGAATCCGTGCGTTTTGTTCAGAATAAACTGACCGGGGATTACGAAGAATTAAGCGATGATCTCAAATGCCTGGTGAAAGAAAAATACGACAGGCTGATGGCCGCAAAATGTGCGGAGGATCTGAAAACGCTCTGATGGAGGAGAACTGTGAAAGAATAGATAAAATTTTGACGGAACTGGATAAGGTACTGAAAGATAAGAGTATCAATGTTGTGCAACTTATATCTATAGATTACAACGAGGCGTTTTATCACAAGTGCGGCCTGGATACGGACAGTGTTACAATGCAGTACAAGCGGCTGCCGAATTGACGAAAACTGCATAGGAATTCAATACTACATCTCCTTGATTAACTGCCTAAATAATGGTATTATTTAGGCAGTTAATTTGTTTTAGAGATAGTAGTTTGAGGAGGGGAAATATGGCAAATGAGAAGTCTTGTGGAGCGATCATCTTCACAAATGAGAATAACGTTCGTAAGTATGTGATCCAGTGCGGAGTCGGGATCTATCAGGGTTACTATGGCTTTCCCGGTGGACATGTGGAAGCGGGGGAGACTGAGCAGGAAACAGCACTTCGGGAAGTGAAGGAAGAGACAGGGCTGGATGTTGTTCTGTATGACGATTTCCGAACGAGCGATGAGCATACTCTGGCACGGGAAGGACGTCCGAATGACAGGAAGACGAACGTATATTTCCTGGCGGACTACCTGGATCAGAAAATCACCATGCAGAAATCTGAGGTCTCGGAAATACTCCTGCTGGACTATGACGAGGCGATGAAGTGCATTAAGTACGAGGAAACGAAGCGGGAGCTTACGGAGGCCGAAGAATACTTGCGTCGGCTTGAAAGTGTCTTAGCACACTGGGGGTTGGAGGATCCACACATTGCCCACCGATACCATGTGGACTCCGGTCGCCTGATTTATAGAGTTACTTCGAAAACGGGAGATTTCCTGCTGAAGGGCTTACCGAGCAACACGCCGGAGACCACGATCCAGGGCAATGTTCAGGCGCATCTGTTTTTGGGAAATGAACATGGGATGGCGCCTGTACTATATCCGACGAAGAACGGAGATCACTATGTGAATGACCAGGGACGCTGGTTTTATCTGATGGAGTTTATTGATGGAAGGCAGATGGAGGAGACGCCGGAGGACGAGTATAAGCTGGCACAGGCTGTGCGGAAAATGCACGCGCTGCAAGGCTATCCCTTGAAGTCTCCTATGACACAGAGTAAGGAAAGGTATTACACCTGGTTTCGAGATCGGGCGTTTGTAAATGCATTTGACGCGATTCTGGATGCGTTGCCGGATTTTGAGAAACTGGACCAGTGTTTCGTTCATACGGACATCGGACCGCATAACGCGATGCTTCGGACGAACGGAGAGGTGGTCTTCATTGACCTGGATGACACCGGGATCGGAAGCCGTTATCTGGATCTCGGCTGGCCGTTCATCATGCAGTTTGTCGATTATAACCATGAGACGGAGGAGATGAATTATCGCTTCGATCTGGCGCAGAGTTTCCTGCGCGGGTATTACGGCGAGAAGGGCATGAGCCGAGAAGAATACGATCTGCTGTTTGCGGGAGCCATCCAGATGCACATTTCTTACATGCAGACGTACGGGCCCTATGCGGTAGACTCGCTTTGGGCAATACTGCGTTTCGGTATTGAACAAAAGGAAAGAATATTCAATGAAATGTTATGAATACGGGGATAGAAACGCCCCAATCATTCTGCTACAGCCGGTCGACGACCACAATCTGAATATGCTGCAAAATGAGATCGCTTTCATACAGGAGCGGACCTCGAAGGCTTTCCGCCTGATCGGTTTTAAAGTTCGTGACTGGAATAAAGACCTGTCGCCATGGAAGGCTCCGGCGGTGTTTGGCACGGACGGTTTCGGCGACGGCGGGTGAGAGGATCCGCACGGCGCATGAACTGCTCACAGAGCGAGGTGTGGATTGCGTTCTGGAATGGAACGTGGGCAATCACTTCAGGGATACGGATCTGAGGACTGCGAAGGCCTTCGCTTGGGTCATGGAAAGAGAAGAGGCATAGTGCATTGACCGAAATAGACCGGAAAGGATCGGTATGAACATAGAAGTTATCAGAGCAACAGAAACCTGGCAGCAGACGGGCGCATATTACGTCCGCATCCAGGGGATGGCCAGACAGCATGGCATTACGCTGAGGCGGGAGTTTGACGAGCATGACACTCCGGATACGAAGTACATTGTGCTCACGGATGATGGTTTTCCGGTCGCGACCTGCCGATGGTACGAGATCGACGCGGCTTCGGCGATGATCGGGCGCGTCGTCGTTTTGCCGGAATATCGCGGCCAGGGGCTGGGTGAGCGCGTCATGAACGAAGCCGAACGCTGGCTCGTGGATCTCGGATATAAGCGGGCAGTCGTAGAAAGCCGCGATGTAGCAGTCGGGTTTTACCAGCATCTCGGTTATGCGGTGACGAATACAGAAGTCATCCACGGTGATACGTTTGACTGCATACGTATGGAGAAAAACTTGAAAGAGTAAAGTGGGAAAGGAGCATGAAACTATGGAACCTACGATGGAAGAGAAACTGAATGCGATCATAGAGTTATGTGAGGAGGGAGACCCGGAAATGTGTGCATTTCTCGGGAAGGAATTCTATTACGGCTGGAATGTGCCGCAGGATCTGGACCGTGCTCTGCGCTATTTGACCGTTGCATCGGAGAGCGGAGACGCCATTTCCCAGTTCACTTTAGGATTCATGTACTGGTCCGGCAGAGGTACGGAGCCGGATCTGGATCAGGCATACAAGTGGTTCCTTCAGGCGGCGGAGCAGGATGTACCGGAGGCCATGTATAACGTGGCGAAGATCCTCCTGACGAAGGATTTCGAAAAGAATAAAGACGAGGCAGTGAGATGGCTGAAACGTTCGGCCAACGCGGGGTATGACACAGCGTATGACATGCTCTCGGACTTGGAAGATGATTGATTTTTGCAGTAACCCTGAAAGGGATAGAAGGAGTATCACAGGAGTGGCATTGGCCATCAGCAAGACAAATCTTTTCTACATGGCTTGTGGTTTTAAAGAGTTGGAGGTGTTCCCGCTCTACTGGGATGAAGCAAATCCATGCCAGGTCTATGTGATGTCTTTGAAATGATCGATGGGAGAGAAGATGATGAAAGCTTTGATCATAAATTGCAGCCCGGTGCGGACGGGAGCTACGGCAGAGATCGTTAACATCATAAAACGGGAGATATCTTCCCGATATGATACGAAATATATTTGCATAGCAGACTATTCGTTTGATTTTTGCCTGGGTTGCAGGACGTGCCATAATACAGCGAAGTGTGTGATGGATGATGATATTAGCAAGATCATGGAAGCGTTTGATGAAGTCGACGTCATTGTGTCGGTTTCGCCGTCCTACTGGGCCGATATCCCAGGGCAATACAAGGCGTTCATTGACCGATGCACCCCGTGGTGCGATACACACGAACCCCATGCCTCCATCAAAGAGGGCAAGAAGGGCTATTCGGTTGCACTCAGAACGGGGCCCGGGATGCATGAATGCGATCGGATCATCCAGAGTATCGAACATTTCTATGGGCACCTGCACATCGAATGCGCTGGGCACCTGGGGCTAACATCCATCGAGTATAAAGAGAATGTGGCAGCGAGGGAACAGGAGATAATTGACTTCTGTAAGGAGATTTAATGGAGACGAATATTCGAAAGGCAGATCGTAAGGATCTGGCGCGTATTGCGGAGATACTGGTTTTTAACTATCGATTGTATTTTTACCCGATATTTAAAGCAGATGAATATTACTTTGATGAACTGCAAGTGCCGTCGCTCATGGAGAAGTTCGAGACCGAACTGGACAGTTTGTATGTGTATGATGATGGCGTAGTTAAGGGCTTCATCAAGGTCGAAGGAACTTACATAGCACGGCTGTTCGTGGAGCCCATCCTTCAAAATGGTTCGATCGGTTCCCGATTACTGGAATATGCCATGAAGGAGCATCATGCGGACCATCTCTGGGCGTTGGAGAAGAACATAAAGGCGATCCGCTTCTATGAACGGCATGGATTTGTCGCGACCGGAGAGAAAAAACTGGAAGAAGGCACGAGTGAGTATCTGATAATGATGAGGAGATAGAAAAAATGAATGACAAAGAGCAGGAAGTATGCCCAATCGGGGAGATCGGATACTATTACCCGGCGGAAGTGTTCGTGGGGGAAAATGGCCTGTTGTACTGTGTGTATAGTTACCAGGACGAGATCGAAGGTAAGATTAGCCAAAGGATAAGGGATGTTGTATGCGCAAGCAGTTTATCGACAATTTAAGATGGATGACCGTGTTCCTGCTGATACCGTACCATGCGGCGCAGGCGTTTAATACGTGGGGTGAACTGAATTTCATCTGCTTTGCGCCGAATAAGGTGCTCAGCAGTTTTATCGTGTTTTTCAGCCCGTTTTTTATGCCGCTGTTGTTTCTTCTGGCCGGCATGAGCAGCCGATATGCGCTGAAGAAGCGTACGTATGGTCAGTACATCGTTGAGAGGATCAAGCGGCTCATGGTGCCCTTCGTTTTCGGAACCTTGTTTTTCTGTCCGATCATGGCCTATATCGGTGATAAAACGAATTTAGGATACGAGGGAAGTCTGTGTGAGCATTATAAGGTGTTCTTTACGAAGTGGACGGATCTGTCGGGTTTTGACGGAGGCTTCGGCGTCGGTCAGTTCTGGTTCTTGTATTTCCTGTTCGTTATTTCGCTGGTTTCGATTGGGATCTTCGCACTGGTGAAGAAAGTGGTAAAGAAGCAGACAGGAGTGGAGAAGATACCGTTCTGGGGACTCGCTCTCATGGTGATCCCATTTCCGTTCCTGTATGACCTGCTGTCGGTCGGCGGGAAGAGCTTCGCCGAGTATCTCTACGTTTTCCTGATCGGCTATTATATTATGAGCCATGATCAGGTCATCGAAAAAGCAGAGAAGTATCGGTATATCTCGCTAGTTATCGGACTGATGGCGTCCATTGCCGATGTATATATGTTTCTCTGGTCGGGCCGGGATTTCGGAACGGTCAATGTGATCGCCAAAGCATTTGCCGAGTGGTTCATGATATTGGGACTGATCGGTATCGGAAAGAATAAGCTCGATTTCGCGAATAAAACGACGGCGTACATGTCCCGGCGATCGTTCCCGTATTTCAGCATCCACTTTTTGTGGGTCGTTTTGTTCCAATATTGGCTCTCCGGTACCTTCGGGGGCAATATCGTTTTGTTATATACAGTGCCGGTCGTTTGTGCGTATATCGTTACATTGGCCTGTGCAGAGATATGTTTGCGAATACCGTTCCTGTGCTTCTTGATGGGAACGAAGAAAACTTCAAGGAAATAGGCTTAGAATAAGGAGGACGGCTTATGAATGAAGAGTATATGAGAAGTGGGGCGTCAAATGAAGCCATCACGAAACTGCAGGAGAAACGCAACAAGGCCGGAAAGGGTATCCTTTTTATCGCGATCGGAGCTCTCTTCCTGGTTATCCCGCCGATCGGTTTGCTGATCATATTATACGGGACCCACAGGATCCAGAAGCTTCGGCAGGAGATGAAGGAACTGTATAAGGAGGCCTTCGTCCGCGAGCCGCTGATGAATAACTTTGAGAATGTGACCTATGAACCGCAATGGGGCTTCCCAGCGGAAACCGTAGAGAGCTTTCAACTATGCCAAATGGGCAATCAGCTCTATTCGGAGGATTATATCCGCGCCTCGTATGCCGGCGTAGATTTTGAGATCGCCGAGGTAAGAGTGTACGATGTGTATAGCACCGATGACCGTGATGAGCGTTCGACGACATATTTTGAAGGGCGGATGATGGTTTTCCACCTTCTGGATAAGGCCGTATATCCCATGTCGATCTTTAGCCGTAAGTATAAACACAGAGCGATCAGCCGACGGGAGGCGAAACAAACCAAAGTCGAATTCGAGTCATCGCGGTTCAACAAAGCCTTTGATGTGTACGCGCAGTCGGAACATGACGCGTTCTACCTTCTCACGCCGCAGTTCATGGAGCGGTTGGAGATCCTGGCCGATAAATACGCTGATGGCATAGCATTGCATATGATCGGAAACAGCGTAGCCCTCGCGATCAGCGAGCCGGGAAAAAATGCATTTGACGCCGAAATCGAAGTTGGAAAACTGGATTTTGATAAAGAAATGGCGAAGGTGCAGGGCGAGATCGATGACATCAAGATGCTCATTACCATGATACTGAACCTGTAGCTTCGAGCCTCATAGGAGAAATGAAATTGTTTTTGGAATATAGAGAACTTCAAACGGAGCGGTTATTGCTTCGTAAGATCACTTCACAGGATGTAGAGGATCTTTATGAGATCTACTCGGACCCGGAGGTCATGCGATACTTTGACGACCGATATGCGTTTGAGACGATGGCCGAAGCGGAAGAGATGGCCGCAGGGTATGTTAAGGGCTTGCGCGAGGGGACCGAATATCGCTGGGGAATCGTTCTGAAAGAAACCGGGAAAATGGTCGGAACTTGCGGCTTCCACGCCCTATCCGAGTATCATAAACGCGTAGAGGTCGGGTACGACTTGAACCGAGAATACTGGGGACGTAAGATCATGACAGAGGCGCTCACCCTGATCATTGACCTCGCGTTCAGGAAATGTGGCGTGAACCGGATCGAAGCGTTCGTCGAACCGCCAAACGCAGCATCACGGATCCTGCTGGAAAAGCTCGGTTTTTCGTTGGAAGGGACCCTTCGGGAACACGAAATGTGCCGGGGAGAACTGATCGATATCCAGATTCTGGGCTTACTGAAGAAAGACTGGGAAAAAGGATCGTTTTAGGAGAAATGCATATATGACGAAGAAAAAAGGTAATAACTGGACGGCATACTATGATTCCGACACGCGTCGGTACTTTGCGGAAATCATCTACACGAGCCGCGAAGGACGCGAGCAGTACGATTATGAGATCACCCGGGACATTTTCGACAAACTGGGTACATTTAACGAGGACTATGAAAATGAACTTCTGATCCGCACGGCGAAGATGACCTATTCCTTCGAGAACACCATGTACGGAACGCTCGGGCCTGAGCGGACCGTCTGGGACGAAGAGGCCAATGAAGCAATGCACGCGTGCGTGATAAAAAGCGAAAAGAAAAAGAAATAACGATCAAGCTGATCCCGCGCCACATTCGCCAAAGATTCCTTACACTAACAGTGCGCCAATGGGATCAGCTCCTTTTGTCACATTTTGGAGATGCTTTGGTATGCCATGAGGCGAGCCTCTCGCAGGATGTGGTTGCGACCGGCATGAGATCGAGCTGATGAAAAACACCACGGGTGAGAATACGAACGAGGGGAGAAAAGCGATTTCCGAGATCGCTTTTCGCGCTCGCTGAGGTCGTTTTCATAAAGAAAACGGCCGAAGTCGAAGCGGGCCCCCTCAGGTTCGTATTCGATCCGTGGTTTTTGTTTTTCACAGCGCAGTGAACTGTCCGGGAGCGACCACATCTTGCGAGAATAAGCTCGCCCATGGCAAGGATAATGTTCGGAAAATGTGACAAAAAGAACCGTCCCCACTGTCACACTGTAAGGAATCTTTAAGAAAACGTTCATTGACTTGACACAGGTTTTGTGACATAATTTGGTTAAAGGCGAAACCGAACGGGGATGGCACCCATAACAAAAAACGGCAGTGGTTTCGGGGCGAGCCGCACATCGGCGGCGACGTCCATTGCATTTGTTACGAGAGGGGAGGACACCCATGGAAAAAAACATTATTGTAACAGACGAAATGGGCAGACAGATCGGAATGACCTACGAAAAAAGAGCGTGGGGACTGGTAAAAAAAGGTCGGGCGTGCTATACGGACGATTCTACGATTATGATGTTTGCCGAAGAAGACACGTCCGGCTATGTATTTCACTACATGGAGGACCATACTATGAATTATATTTATTTTGATGCTAAGAAGTGGAGCCTGGACACCGCGGCGAAGTCCGTCGGCGAGCGCTCCTTCATTCAGGATTTTGACGGTAAGATGACCGAGATCTTCCAGGTCGGCGCCTGGGATTCGGAGGTTTCCCGCATCACATCCGAGCCCATGGCTCTGGAGGGTGCTACCGACTACACCTTCGTTTTCTGGCTTAACGGCGGCGAGAACGAGGACAATGATGAGACCTGCCGCCTCGAAGTGATCTTCGACGGGGACATTAATAAGGTCAATTCTTACAAGCTGAACCGTACGTTCATTGCCCCGATCATAAAGGTAGAGGGCTGGGAGCTGTACGCGATCACCTTCACTACGCCGGCCGGCGACACCGTAAGCACGGAGCTTCGCTTCACCGCAGGTAAGGCGCCGATGGCAGTCATGAAGGCAGAGGAGCTTTCCACATACGACGGATGGGAGAACGATCCCGACCTCTACGAGGAGTACCGTCCGTATCGTGCGAACATCGTTTTTTCCGACGGCTGGCCTTCGGGTAAGGAGTATTGGTATTCCACCGCATGCCTGAAGGAGCTCTATCCGGAGATCAAGCCTCCGAAGAGAAAGCCGAAGAGAGGCAACACGGAAGAGAAGAAGGAGACGAAGAACTTCGATTTCGGTAAGGAGATCGGAAAGTTCGCGAAGACCATCGGCGATTCCGCGACCGCATTTGCCGGAAAGGTTAAAAACAAAGCATCTGAGATCAAAAAGTCCGCTTATGCAGATCGTGCTTCAAAGAAGACGAAAGAGGCTGCGGAGAAACTGAAAGTTTACGGTTCCATCGTTGGCGAGCAGGTAGAAGGATTTGTATCCGATATCACCAGCGCCGAGAACCAGGAGAAGATGAAGAACGTCATTGACCGCGTAGGCGAAGCTATGACAGAGGCGGTTCGTAAGGGCGATGAGGCTGCCAGCGCAGTTCTGAGTAAAACCAAAGAGGCGCTGAATAAGTACCGTGAGCAGAAGAAGGCGGAGCAGGAAGCGAAGGCTGCTGCGGAAGCAGAGTTCGTGGCAGAGGAGATGGCAGAGACAGTCGACACGATCGAGGCTCTGGAAGACGCCATCACCGCTGCAGAGGATGAGATCACTGCACTGCAGGATCGCGCCGAGGCGCTGGATGACGAGGTCGAGGCACTGAATGCCGAGATCGCAAAAGAGGCAGAACCTTCCGAGGCTAAACTTGACGAGGTAAAGGCTCTGGTTACGGAGAAGGGCGAGATCCTGGAGAAACTCGACACCCTGCGTAACAAATTGGATGATCTTCGTGCTGAAAAGGCAGAGGCAGCAAAGAAGGCTGAAGCCCTCAGCGAGGACGAAGAAGACAAGTAATCATCAACACACAATTACCACAGGCTTTAGGCCAGTGAAAATCTCGTAAAACAAGAGCCGGTCATCCGTGGATGACCGGCTTCTTGTTGTCTCAAACGTATTGAACCCCCTCAATACATTTTGCGAACCTGAGGTAAACAAATTATTTATTATAATCCGGGGATGGTTTCCCTGGAGCATAACTCGTAGATATTTGTGATATCGTCCTTATTCAGATGAACGAAACCACCGGTCTCACCGTCGCCGATGCCGAAGGTCTCTACCAGCTTCGGAATGTCCTCCGCCTTTGCGCCGAGTTCGGCAAATGTAAGCGGCATACCGATCAAGCGGAGCCAGCGGCGGAATGCGTTGATGCCCGCCATAGCGGTATTACGCGGGTTCGCGAAGTCCATGTCCAGATGGAACACGCGGGTCGCGAACTGGCAGAAACGGTTGATGTCATGATCCATGACATACTCCATCCAGTTCGGCATAACGACTGCCAGGCCTGCGCCGTGCGCTACGTCATACAGAGCGGAGAGCTCGTGCTCGATACCATGCGAGTTCCAGTCCTGGTCACGGCCTACACCGACGATGTTGTTATGAGCGACCATGCCGGCCCACATGATGTTCGCGCGGGCGTCGTAGTTATTCGGATCCGCGATAACGCGGGGAGTTTCTTTGATCATGGTCTGGAGAACTGCCTCACACAGACGGTCGGTGATCTCGACTTCCTTCGTGTTGGTGAAGTAACGCTCGCACACATGTGCGCAGATGTCGGTCGCGCCGGCAGCCGTCTGGTATGCGGGCAATGTCTGCGTCAGTTCCGGATTCAGGATCGAGAACTTCGGGCGGATATGCTCGCTGCCGGCGCCCCGCTTCAGCATGCCATCTTCCAGTGTGATCACGCTGTCGCCGGAGCCTTCGCTACCTGCAGCCGCGATGGTGAGAATGGTTCCGACCGGGAGGGCAGCCTTAGGGGCGGCCTTGCCACAATAAAAATCCCAGAAATCGCCGTCATAGCAAACGCCCATAGCAATGGCCTTCGCCGAGTCGATCGCGGAACCACCGCCGATCGCAAGAATAAAGTCGACACCTTCCTTACGGCATACATCGATGCCTTCGTATACAAGTCCGCTGCGGGGATTCGGCTTCACGCCACCGAGCTTCACATAGGGGATCTGATCCGCGTCGAGAGCCTGACATACACGATCCAGGAGACCGCTGCGTACTACAGAGCCGCCGCCATAGTGCAGAAGCACTTTGGAGCCGCCGAACCGTTTGATGTATTTGCCGGCATTGACCTCCTGGCCCTTACCGAAAGCAAAATAAGTGGGGCTGTAAAAAGTAAAGTTGTTCATAGAACCTCCCTTTTAAAAAATGTTTTTCTTCGATCCCCCCCGAGACTCGAAGTGTATGCCTTATGCACGGCCGATCGCGGCGATCGCCTTTTCCCGTGCGGCGATCACACGATCGGTAAATGCGTCGAAATCCGGATCATCCTGTTGGCATTCCGGGTGTGCCAGAATGTAGCGGATGCTGTTTGCAATGCCTTCGTCTGCGCGAACGGTCGCACAGAAGCCGGGTACCAGACGCTTTAATTTCGAATTAACAAATACGACGGAATTGGCCTTATCGCCGATGAGACTTCCTGTGAAATCGTAGGTTTCATCGCCACACGCTGCCAGAAACTCCGAAGATACATGGATGGCGTGAAGCTCGACACCGAGCGCCTTTGCGATCGCTTCATATACCTGGTTCCAGGTCACGGACTCGTCGCTCGTGATCTGCACGGCCTCGCCGATGGCGTGGATGTTTCCCATCAGGCCCATGAAGCCCTTCGCGAAATCACTGTTGTGGGTCAATGTCCAGAGCGATGTTCCGTCGCCGTGGATCATGACGGTCTTGCCTTCCTGGATGCGCTTGATGACCGACCAGCTGCCTTTGTTACCATGTACGCCGAGCGGCACGCTGCGTTCATCATAGGTGTGGCTGGGACGGATGATCGTGATCGGGAAACCTTCGGAGCGGTATTTCTCCATGAAGAACTCTTCGCAGAGGATCTTATTACGCGAATACTCCCAGTAGGGGTTCGCGAGCGGTGTTCCTTCGGTGATGCGATAGTCGCCGACCGGCTTCTGGTAGGCCGAAGCAGAAGAGATGTATATGAACTGCTTCGTGCGGCCCTTAAACAGACGGTAGTCGCGTTTCGCCTGCTCGAGCGAGAAGATGATAAAATCACATACGACATCGAAGGTAAGGCCTTCGAGCGCTTTCTGCGCGGCGGCTTCGTCGTTGATATCGCAAACGATCTGTTTGTAGCCTTCCAGACTTTCGTCGGCGATGCTACGGTTGCCGCGGTTCAGCAGGTAGAGTTCGCAATCGGCAAATGCATTGACACCGATGGTGTCATGGCACGCGGCAGCCTTCAAAATGCTGCGGGTGATCGCGGTGCTGATGGTACCGGTCCCTCCGATAAATAAAATACGCATGTAAAACCCTCCAAAATGAACCCGAATGTTTATGATACCATTATAGAACAAATCTATTTTCAGTTCTATCGGTGAAAAGTTAAAAAAATAGTAAAAACCTATTGCAATTCGTTTTCACATTATGCTATACTCCAAGGGTAATAAAGGTGTTTCTATTATTTGGGCCTCAGGCAGAAGTGAGGAAGAATATGAATAAATTATATGAATATCTGGATACGGTGCACAGTCCGTACGAAGCGTTTGTCATGGAGACAGCCAGCAGTTTCTTTCCGGTACGAAAGCACTGGCATTATTTCATTGAACTATTGTATGTAAAGAAGGGGCAGATCGAAGCGGTCTGCGACGGAATATGGTACTCCCTGCATGAGGGAGACCTTTTGGTGTGCCATTCGCAGGCCATCCATGAGTTTTTACCGTCTCGTGATCCGGCGACCGGGGAGATCATCCCGGGGCAATATCTGGTGATCCAGTGTGATCTGAATGCTCTGAATACCAACAGCAGCTACGTGCCGAAGTTCCGTTATATTTTCCAGGCTGCACGGCAGATGTCCGAATGTAAGGTCGTGCTGTCCCGTGAAGACATGCAGGATATCGATGTGGAGCCTTTGTTTTGGGCCTGCATCCGTGAACGTCACACCCGTGACTACGGTTTCACCGTGCTGCTGAACGGTTTTATCAGTGATCTGCTTATTCAGATCATTCGCGTATGGCGCCGAAACGGTTTGGATCCGCAGAACCTTCCGTTCGGAAAACCGGAGGATAAGGAACTTTCCATGATCGCGGAGTACATCGACGCGCATTCCAACCAGGCTATTCGCGTGCAGGATCTGGCAGAGATGTGCAACATGAGCTACTCGTATTTCGCAAAAAATTTCCGCGATTACTATGGCATGAGCTGCAAGGAGTATATCGAATATGTCCGCATGAATAAAGCGGAGGAACTGGTGCTGTTCACGGATTACGACCTGAACTACATTTGCCAGGAAATCGGCTATTTTGATTGCAGTCACTTTATTAAAGAATACAAGAAACATAAGGGCGTGACGCCAAAGCAGCACCGAATGCGGATGCGAAAGCAGAAGGGGGAGGAAGTTCTGAACTACTTTGACGAAAACGACCTCATCCAGAAAAACGAAGAATAAAGATCTCGCTTCTGAGAAAACGATAGATATAATTGGGAGAATAGAGTATGTTCAGGGAATTGGTAAGAAAAAAACAGCATATCCCCGAGGAGGAGTGCATAGCGATCCTAAAGCAGGAACTTCGGGGAGTTTTGTCGGTGCTCGGAGATGACGATTATCCGTATGGCATGCCCATCAATCACTATTATTCCGAAGAGGACGGGAAGATCTATTTTCACGGAGGAAAAACGGGACATAAGATCGATGCGATCCATCGGCACGACAAAGCCTCCTTCTGTGTTTATGATCAGGGGTATCGGGAGCCCGGTGACTGGGCCTTAAACATCCGAAGTGTGATCGTTTTCGGCAGGATCGAGATCGTGGAGGATATGGAACAAATACTTCGGATCTCGCGACTGCTTAGCTATAAGTTCACAAAGGACGAAGAATACATCGAGCATGAACTCACACATGCCGGACCGAGAACGCTTTTATTTGCTCTCGTTCCTGAGCATATGACGGGCAAACGCGTAAAAGAAGCGTAAATGATCCATATGAATACATAAAAAAAACAGGACTGTCATGTGACTGACAGTCCTGTTTTTTTATTGTGCCTTCCGCGGCTTTTCCGCTTCGGCTTTCATGTTCTTCACAGCGGTCGCGAGCATCAGTTTGATGCGGTTGAGCTGGTTAACTTCGCTGGCGCCGGGATCGTAGTCGACCGCGACGATGTTCGCCTCGGGATGCGCGGCGCGCAGTCCCTTGATGACGCCCTTGCCCACGATGTGGTTCGGCAGGCAGCCGAACGGCTGGGCGCAGACGATGTTCGGAACGCCGCTCTCGATGAGTTCCATCATCTCGCCGGTCAGGAACCAGCCCTCACCGGTCTGGTTACCCAGAGAGACGAAGGGCTTCGCCATCTGTGCCAGGTGGGAGATGTGGGACGGGGGAGCGAAGTGCTTGCTGGCGGCGAGTTCCTCCTTCGCCGTCTTACGCAGCTGCTCCAGAGCCCAGATACCGAGGTTGGACTTGCGGGCGCTGCTCTTCTTCATGCCGAGTTTGAGTGCCTTGAAATTCGTGTTGTAGAAACTGTACAGGAAGAAATCCAGCAGATCCGGCATAACGGCCTCCGCGCCTTCCTGTTCCAGAAGTTTGACTAAATAGTTATTCGCCGAGGGCAGGAATTTAACCAGGATCTCACCGACGATGCCGACTCTGGGCTTCTTCAGATCCTCGTGAACCGGAAGCGCGTCGAACTCGCGGATAATGCCGCGCAGGATCTTCTTGAATTCCGAGAACGAGGTGTGCTTTTTCTCCAGGGAGGCGATGCAGCGGGCACGCCATTTTTCGTGGAGGGCATCCGCACTGCCGGGAGTTACTTCATACGGGCGTGTATGGTACAGCACGCGCATGAAGACGTCGCCGTAGATGATGGCCATGATGGCCTTCACGATGCGCTTCGGCGTCAGCTTGAAGCCCGGGTTTTTCTCCAGACCCTGTACGCTCAGGGAGATGACCGGAATGTGTCCCATGCCCGCATTCATCAGCGCACGGCGGATAAATCCGATGTAGTTGGAGGCACGGCAGCCGCCGCCCGTCTGGGTAATGAGCACCGCGACCTTATTAAGGTCATAGCGGCCGGACAGCAGAGCCTGCATGATCTGGCCTACAACGATCAGCGAAGGGTAGCAGGCATCGTTGTTTACGTACTTCAGACCGACATCGACCGAATCCTTGCTTTCCTTCATGATCTCGACGTTCAGGCCGGTCGACTTCAGCGCCGCGGACAGAATGTCGAAATGGATCGGCGTCATCTGCGGACAGAGGATGGTGTAATCCTTTACCATTTCTTTCGTGAAGACTACGCGGTTGTACGCGGAACTTTGGATCACACGCTTGTTGCAGTTTTCGCCGCTTTCGTTCATGCGGTCGCGAATGCGGAGCGCCGCGATCAGCGAACGGATGCGGATGCGCGCCGCGCCGAGGTTATTGACCTCGTCGATCTTCAGAACGGTGTAGATCTTACCGGAGCGGGTCAAGATATCATCGACCGCGTCCGTGGTTACGGCATCAAGGCCGCAGCCGAAGGAGTTGAGCTGGATCAGATCCAGGAACTCCGTGGTCTTAACGTAGTTTGCCGCCGCATAGAGGCGGGAGTGGTACATCCACTGGTCCATGACGATCAGCGGACGCTCGACCTTCGCTAAGTGGGAGACCGAGTCCTCCGTGAGGACGGCGATGCCGTAGGAGGTGATCAGTTCGGGGATACCGTGGTTGATCTCCGGGTCGATATGGTAGGGACGGCCGGCCAGTACGATACCGCGGCCGCCGCTCTTCTTCAGATATTCTATGACTTCCTCGCCTTTTGCCTGCATGTCCACACGGGTCTGCAGCAGCTCGTTCCACGCGGCATGTGCGGCTTTGCGGACCTCAGCGGCGGGGATCTGATACTCTTTGTCGAAAACCTCCACCAGACGCTTCGTCAGGACTTCCTCATCGGTAAATGCCATGAAGGGATTGATGAAGCGAATGTGCTTCTGCGACAGCGTCTCGACGTTGTTTTTGATATTTTCCGCATAGGAAGTTACGATCGGACAGTTGTAGTGGTTGTTCGCCTCCTTCTGCTCGTTGCGCTCGTAAGGAATGCAGGGGTAGAAGATGGTCTTTACGCCGTTCTGGATGAGCCATTCCACGTGACCGTGCGCCAGCTTCGCCGGGTAGCACTCCGACTCACTGGGGATGGATTCGATGCCCAACTCGTAGATCTTACGGGTCGATGCGGGCGAAAGCACCACATGGAATTTCAGCGCCTTAAAGAAGGTGGCCCAGAACGGGTAATCCTCGTACTGGTTCAGAACGCGCGGAATACCGATCACGCCGCGGGTCGCTTCCTCCAGAGGAAGCGGTTCGTAGCCGAAGAGACGCTCGTTCTTATAGGCGAACAGGTTCGGAACGCCCGAGCCTTTCTTTTCCTGGCCCAGACCCTTTTCACAGCGGTTTCCGCTGATATAGCGGCGGCCGCCCGAGAAATGGTTGATGGTCAGACGGCAGGCATTGGTGCAGCCGCGGCAGCGCGTCATGGTCGTCTTGTATTCGAGATTGATGATGTCGTCGAGCGAGAGCATGGTGGTCTTCGTGCCTTCCACATAGCGCTCGCGGGCAATGAGTGCCGCACCGAACGCGCCCATGATGCCGGCGATGTCCGGACGCACGGCCTTGCAGCCGGAGATGCGCTCGAAGCTGCGGAGCACGGCATCGTTATAGAACGTACCACCCTGAACGACGATGTTTTTACCCAGATCCTTCGGATCGGTCAGCTTGATAACTTTATAGAGCGCGTTTCGGATGACCGAATACGCCAGACCCGCGGAGATGTCTGCCACATCGGCGCCTTCCTTCTGGGCCTGTTTTACGTTCGAATTCATGAATACGGTACAGCGGGTACCGAGGTCGGTCGGATGCTTTGCGAACAGAGCCGCCTTCGCGAAATTCTCCACCGTGTAATTCAACGATTTGGCGAATGTCTCGATAAACGAACCGCAGCCGGAGGAGCATGCCTCATTCAAAAGCACACTGTCGACCGTGTTGTTTTTGATCTTGATGCACTTCATGTCCTGGCCGCCGATATCGAGGATACAGTCGACCTCGGGCAGGAAGAATTTCGCCGCATAGAAGTGAGCGACGGTTTCGACCTCGCCTTCGTCGAGCATCAGCGCCGCCTTCAGAAGCGCCTCACCGTAGCCGGTGGAGCAGGAGTAGGCGATGTGTACATCTTCGGGGATCAGTTCGCGGATCTCCGTGATCGCGCGTATCGTCGTCGCGAGCGGATTACCGTTGTTGGAACTGTAGAAACTGTAGAGCAGGCTGCCTTCTTCGGAGACCAGCGCCACCTTCGTCGTGGTGGAACCGGCGTCGATGCCGAGGAAGCAATTGCCCTTATAGGTCGACAGATAGTCGCGTTTTACACAATAATTCTCGAAGCGTGTGCGGAAGCGGTCGTACTGCTCCTGATCGCGGAACAGCGGCTCCATGCGCTTAACTTCGAAGTCCATCTTGATGCCCTTCGACAGACGCTCAATCAGGTCCTGTGCGTCCAGGATCACGGTTCCGTCGGGGAAGGCTCCGTTTTCGTCTAATTCCGAATGGTTCATGGCCGCGCCGATCGCCGCAAAAAGGTGGGAGTGATCGGGGGCAATGATCGCGTCACCGGTCAGCTTCAATGTGCGGATGAAAGCGTTGCGCAACTCCGGCAGGAAGTGGAGCGGGCCGCCTAAGAAAGCGACATTGCCCCGGATGGGCTTACCGCAGGCCAGACCGGAGATGGTCTGGTTCACCACCGCCTGGAAGATGGAGGCAGCCAGGTCCTCGCGGGTGGCGCCTTCGTTGATCAGGGGCTGGATATCGGTCTTTGCGAACACGCCGCAGCGCGCCGCGATGGGATAGATGTTCGAATAGTTAGCGGCATATTCATTCAGGCCGGCCGCGTCGGTCTGCAGCAGGGAAGCCATCTGGTCGATGAACGAGCCTGTGCCGCCGGCGCAGATGCCGTTCATGCGCTGCTCGATGCCGTTCGTGAAGTAAATGATCTTCGCGTCCTCACCGCCGAGCTCGATCGCGACGTCGCAGTGCGGCGCGTAATCCTTCAGCGATGTGGAAACGGCAACGACCTCCTGTACGAAAGGAACCTCCAGATGCTTCGAAAGGGTCAGACCGCCGGAACCGGTGATGACCGGAAGCACGCGGAACGGACCCAGTTTTTCCAGACCGCGCTTTAACAGCTCGGCCAATGTTTCCTGTATATTTGCAAAATGTCGTTCGTAATCGGAGAAAAGGATGGTATGGTCATCCGTATCCAGGATCGCGATCTTAACGGTCGTGGATCCGATGTCGATACCGAGATAGTATGTCTTATCCTGTGGTAAAATAGCCATCACAGAAGACCTCCTTGGAAATACAATCGGACGGCAGGTAGAAACCGGCCGCGGCGCAAAATGCACCAAATAACATTATACGTGGAATGCCTCTGAAAAACAAGTGGGAATTATCATCCGTAAGGAAAGAGTAAGATGTGACAAATAGAACCGTCCCCCCTGTCACGTGACAACGGGGACGGTTCTATTTGTCACATTCTCACAGGTTGACACCGCAGAGGTGATTTGCTATAATTTAAGTTACGTTGTCAGGACCGTATAACGGTCCGAATTTGGTTGAAAGGGGTACCGCCTATGGTTCAGATCATTAAGACAGAGGACGGAAAATTAAATCTTTTGCCGGAGATCGTAAAGGATTGCTGGATCATGATGACCGATCCGACCACGGCGGAACTGGAAGAAATATCCTCCTATTTCAAGATGGACATCGATGACCTGAAGGCCCCTTTGGATGAAGAGGAACGTTCCCGTATCGATGTGGAAGACAATTACACCATGATCCTGGTCGACATCCCCATGACTGAGGAGCGAAACGGAAAGGACTGGTACGTCACCGTCCCGCTCGGTATCTACGTGTTCCGTGACCATGTCATCACGGTCTGCCTTTACCCGACGCCCATCCTGGAAGCATTCCGCGACGGACGGGTGAAAGAATACCACAGTTACATGAAGACGCGCTTCATCTACCAGATGCTGTACCGCAACGCGTCGCTCTATCTGCAGTACCTGCGAAACATCGAAAAGAAGAGCACCGAGATCGAACAGAAGATGCGCATTAACCAGAAGAACCAGGAACTGGTCGAACTTATGGAATTGCAGAAGTCCCTGGTCTACATCACGACTTCCCTGCGTTCGAACGAAGCCGTGCTGGAGAAACTGATGCGCAGTGACCGCATCAAGCGCTATCCGGAGGACACCGAGCTTTTGGAAGATGTCATCATCGAGAATAAACAGGCCATCGAGATGGCCAATATATACAGCGGCATTTTGAACAACACGATGGATGTGTTTGCTTCCATCATTTCCAACAACCTGAACTTCGTCATGAAGTTCCTGACCGTAGTCACGATCATCCTGGCCGTTCCGACTTTGATCTCCGGTTTCTACGGAATGAACGTCAGCGACGAGATGATGCCGTTTGCGCACCAGCCCTATGCCTTCCCGATCATCGTCGTGATCTCCATGCTGATCGCGCTTTTCGTGGGATGGTATTTCAACCGGAAGAAATAAGTGGAGGCTGAGTTCGAACCTTTTGTTTCAATAAGCGGAGTGAATAACTTATGAAATGGTTTTATAAATTGGAATATAAATACGGACGGTACGCGATCCGGAACCTGATGCGATACATTCTGGTGTTGTATCTGGCAGGAACGGTTCTGAATGTGATCGATCCGTCGATGTACTATCATTATCTGGCACTGGATCCATGGAAGATCGTCGAGAACTACCAAATTTGGCGTATCTTCACGTTTTTGATGTGTGCGCCGGATTCAAATAATCTTTTCTTCGCACTTCTTTCGGCCTATATCTACTATTCCTTGGGAACGTTTGTTGAGCGGGCGTGGGGAGCATTCCGGTTCAATGTATTCATGTTCTTCGGTATCCTATATACGATTATCGGAGCTTTTGTGGTGTACGCTTTGGTACGGTTTGACATCATGGATCCCGCCACTTACAATCCGGACAATATTGCTAACTATATTCAGACTGTCGGTGTAGGTACAACGTACTTGAACTTCTCATTGTTCATGGCGTTTGCTTTTACATTTCCCACGACGCAGATGTTGTTTATGTTCCTCATTCCGATCCCGGCGCAGATCCTGGGATGGATCGAGATCGGCATATATCTGGTCATGTTTATCAACGGAACCATCGCTACTCGTGTCATGATCGGAGCAGCGGCGTTGAATGTGCTTTTGTTCTTCCTGGTGACGCGCGGAGCACCGATGATCTCACCCGGACAGATGAAGCGTCGCGTGGAGTTCAAACGAAACATTCGTGTCAAACCTTCGGACGGACCGCGTCATCGCTGTGCGATCTGCGGGAAGACCGAGCGGGACGATGCGACATTGGAATTTCGGTATTGCTCCAAATGTGCAGGCGAGTTCGAGTATTGCACGGAGCATTTGTACACACATAAACATGTCACACCCGAGATGCTCGAGGAGATGAAGAAGCGTGCGCATATCCAGATGATGACCGGAAAGCCCGGCATTTTGGAGAGCGATATCGTCGATTCCGAGGCTCGTGAGATAGATGAAGATAAACCGGATGGGGAGACGTAAGATATGAAGAAGCTGCTTGGATTAGTCATATTTGCGGTGATCGCATTTATGGCATATATGGGAATTAAAAACCACATCGATGATAAAAAGAAAGAGGCGCTCGAGCAGGATTATGCCCGAATCAATACGATCGTTACATCCATGGATGAACTGATCCATTCACCGGCAGTGCTTGCTTTTGGAAACGCCCGGGTGATCACACAGTTCCGATTTAAGGATATTAAAGGCGTTGAGCAGGTATTCTATAAAAAACTCTTAGATAGGGTCGGAACGGATTTTAATGGTAAATTATCCAACGACGATGTTATTATTTTGCAGATCAACCCGATCACCCAGCATTTCTGGGTTTATGCGGGTACTACCGATACAGAAAATATGATCTACCCGGATTGGAACTATACGAAGGTTCCGAAACGATGAAAAGGAGATAGAAAAAGTAATGGAAAAGAAACCATTTGTAACCTATGAGCAGATGAAGGAGATCGTGAAGAAATATCCCACGCCCTTCCATATTTACGATGAAAAAGGACTTCGTGAGAACGTTCGGAACATCCGTAAGGCATTTGCCTGGAACCCCGGATTTCACGAGTATTTCGCGGTAAAGGCAAACCCGAACCCGTTCCTGCTGAAGATTCTGCAGGAAGAGGGCTGCGGCACGGACTGTTCTTCCCTGACCGAACTGATGCTTTCGAACGCTCTGGATTTCAAGGGCGATGACATCATGTTTTCTTCGAACGCAACGCCGGCAGAAGAGTATGTTTACGCAAAGAAGATCGGCGCGATCATCAATCTCGACGACTATACCCATATCGACTTTTTGGATAAATGTGCCGGTATTCCGGAAACCATCTGCTGCCGTTACAATCCGGGCGGCGTATTCAAGATGAGTAACGGCATCATGGATAATCCCGGTGATGCAAAGTACGGCATGACGCCGGAGCAGATCCGCGCGGCTTACCCGCGTCTGAAGGAGCTTGGCGCGAAGCGTTTCGGTATGCACGCCTTCCTGGCTTCGAATACACTGACCAATGAATACTATCCGCTGCTGGCGAAGACCATGTTTGAAGTCGCTGTGGATATCAAGAAGACGACCGGTATTGCACTGTCCTTCATCAACCTGTCCGGTGGCGTAGGTATTCCCTACCGTCCCGAAGACAGCGCAAACGACATCTTCGCGATCGGAGAGGGCGTTCGTAAGGCGTACGAAGAGATTCTGGTACCTGCCGGCATGGGTGATGTTGCCATCTACACCGAGATGGGTCGTTTCGTTACCGGACCGTTCGGCGCTCTGGTGACAACGGCTGTTCATGAGAAGCACATCCACAAAGAGTATATCGGGTGCGATGCCTGCGCGGCGAACCTCATGCGTCCCGCGATCTACGGTGCTTATCACCACCTGACCGTTTTGGGTAAGGAAGACCAGCCTTGTGATCATAAGTATGATGTTACCGGTTCGCTCTGCGAGAACTGCGATAAGTTCGCAATCGACCGTATGCTGCCGAAGATCGACATCGGCGACCTGCTGTACATCCACGATACCGGCGCTCACGGCTACTCCATGGGCTACAACTACAACGGAAAGCTCCGCAGCAAGGAACTCCTGCTGTGCGAGGACGGCTCCGTGAAGCTCATCCGCCGCGCCGAGACCCCGAAGGACTACTTCGCGACTTTTGATTTCTGTGATATCCTCGATAAGATGGATTATGATGTGTGACTAGAGTTTGATAAAACTATAAAAGCAGGAGCACGTGAGTTTGCTCCTGCTTTTTTGGTGTCGATTATTTATACACAAAAAGTACCCCGGGGGAGCCGAGGACGCCCGTCGGGGTACAACAGAGTTTATGATCGTATTTTGCTATTATACGACGATAAAGAACTTCAACAGGAAGATCAGGGACAGTACGTAGGTCAGGATCGATACCTTCTTCGCATTGCCGGTGAAGAGCTGGAATACGGAGTAGCAGATCAGACCCAGGCCGATGGCATGTCCGATGGAGCTGGTGATGGGCATCGCGATGACCATGATAGCTACCGGAAGTACCTGAGACATATCGTCGAAGTTGATCTTCTTAAGTCCGGAGAACATCAGGATGCCGACATAGATCAGAGCGGAACTGGTTGCTGCCGCAGGAATGATGGCTGCAATCGGAGCCAGGAAGATACATGCCAGGAAGCAGAGACCGGTAACGAGAGCAGTGAGACCTGTGCGGCCGCCGGCTTCTACGCCAGATGCGGACTCAATGAATGTTGTTACGGTAGAAGTACCTGTAACAGCACCGACTACGGTGCCGACTGCATCTGCGGTAAGAGCTTCTTTCATCTGCGGCATCTTACCGTTTTCATCGAGCATGTTCGCACGGCTTGCGGTACCTACCAGTGTGCCGATCGTATCGAACATATCGATGATACAGAAGGTAACGATCAAAGTGATAACAGTGAAGATTCCAATATCCAGGAAGTTGGCGAAATCAAATTTAAACAGGGTCTTTTCTGCCAAGTCGCCGAATGCGGGAACGAAGGAAGCATCTTTAAGTGAAGCAAACGGATTGGTATCCAGGAAGATCGCCTGACCGCCCCAGTTTATGACGCTTGCGCAGAGCATACCGATCAGAACGGATGCTTTGATTTTTTTATGCGCGAGAACAACGATGATAAACAAACCGATGAAGGTCGTGGCAACAGCCAGGACCATTTCGGGGTATGCGTTGATCATTTTATCGCTTGCAGCTTTAGCAGTCAAAGAACCGAAGAAATCACGTAACATGAAAAACGGGTTTTGACTGAATGGATCATTTGGATGGTCGAATATCTGGTTATTCGAGCCAAAACCGATGTTAAGGAGCATGAGGCCGATGGCCGGGGAGATACCCAAACGGATGCCGAGCGGAAGGGCTTCCACGATTTTTTCACGAACACTAAACAGGGAAAGAATCAGGAAAACAATACCTTCGATCAGGATGATGCAAAGCGCTACCTGGAATGCCTTATCATAACTATCTACACCGGCAATGCCCATTCCGGCGATGCTGGTAACGACGGATGCAAAGAACGCATTCAGTCCCATTCCGGGTGCGAGACCGAAGGGCTTATTCGCCAAAAATGCCATGACGAACATAGCGATTGCAGAAGAGATACAGGTGGCCAGGAAGATCGCGTTCCATAAAGCCTTACTGCCCTGAGTCCAGTCAGTCAGCAAATTCGGGTTCAGCATGATGATGTAGGCCATCGTCATGAAGGTCGTGAGGCCTGCGATGACCTCGGTACGAACATTGGTTTTGTTCTCTTTGAGTTTGAATAGTTTCTCCATTTTCATACTCCTTTTGTGTGGGTGATGAGGCCGCCTGGCTCAGGTTTGGCTTCATCGGGGTTACGTTCAGTTTCACTAAATCAATTATAAAATCCACCCTGTTGTCTGTCAAGTAAGAAGTTCAAAACTTATCCGCTGAAGTTCAACGGAATTAATTGTCCGGAACGTCCATGCTTTTTTTAAAATACAGAATGGAATCTTCACGATTTTCTCTTGAGTTTGGAGGGCAATGCGTGTAAAATAATAAGGGGGAGTGTTATATTCCTCCGAGATGAAACAGCGCGCTGCCCGTGTTTCGCAGCCGCCTTTTTCTTTCAAATTATAAACCTATGGGAGGATATCTTATGTCTTACATGGAAAGCTACAAAGAGTGGTGTGAAAACCCTTATTTTGACGAAGCGACCCGAAATGAGTTAAAGGCCATCGCGGGGGATGAAAATGAGATCAAAGAGCGGTTTTATAAGAACCTGGAGTTCGGTACCGGCGGTCTGCGTGGTATTTTAGGCGCAGGTTCGAACCGTATGAACATTTATACAGTACGTAAGGCTACACAGGGCCTTGCAAATTACATTTTGGCAAATGGAGGCCTGGGCCGCGGCGTTGCGATCTCTTACGATTGCCGTCGCATGAGCCCCGAGTTTGCGGATTGTGCGGCACTCTGCCTCGCAGCAAACGGCATCAAGGCATACATTTACCCGTCCCTGCGCCCGACGCCGCAGTTGTCCTTCACACTTCGTGAACTGAACTGCATCGCCGGCATCATGGTAACGGCCAGCCACAACCCGCCCGAATACAACGGTTATAAGGTATACTGGGAGGACGGTGCACAGGTAACGAGCCCGAAGGATGTTGATATCATCAATGAAGTTAACTCCATCACGGATTATTCGACCTGCAAGACCATGGATAAGACACAGGCCATGATCGACGGTTTGTATAATGTCGTTGGTTTCGATATGGACGACCGCTACATCGAGGCACTGAAGAAGCAGGTCATCCATCCGGAGATCTGCCGTGAGGTAGGTAAGGAGCTGAAGATCGTTTACACACCTCTGTACGGAACCGGTAATGTTCCGGCGCGCCGTGTGCTGAAGGAGATCGGTTTCGAGCATGTTTATGAAGTTCCGGAGCAGGCCGTTGTAGACGGCAACTTCCCGACGGTTTCCTACCCGAACCCGGAGGATCCGAAGGCATTTGCACTGGCGCTGAAGCTGGCGAAGGAGGTCGATGCGGACGTTATTCTCGCAACGGATCCCGATGCCGACCGTCTCGGCGTTTACGCGAAGGATTCCGCGACCGGCGAATACGTTTCCTTCACCGGAAACATGTCCGGCGTTCTGGTTTGTGAATATGTGCTGAGCCAGAAGAAGGCTCTGGGTACATTGCCCGCAAACGGCGCAGTCGTAGAGACCATCGTTTCCACCGACCTGTGTAAGGCAGTTGCGGCGGAATACAATATGAAGCTGATCGAAGTGCTGACCGGGTTTAAGTACATCGGTGAGCAGATCAAGTGGTTTGAGGAGCAGAACACCTACAGCTACCAGTTCGGTTTCGAAGAGAGCTACGGCCTGCTCGTCGGAACGCATGCGCGTGATAAGGACGCCATCGTTGCGGTCATGCTGCTTTGCGAGGCAGCTGCCTTCTATAAGAAGCAGGGCCTGACGTTGTGGGATCAGATGATCAAGATCTACGAGAAGTACGGCTTCTACCGCGAGGGCGTACAGTCCCTCACCTTAAAGGGTCTGGATGGCGCAGCGAAGATCGGCGCCATCATGGAGGATCTCCGCAACAACCCGATCAAGTCCCTTGCAGGCTTGAATGTGAAGGAATTCCGCGACTATGAGAAGGACGCAGTCCTTGTTATGGCGGATGGTTCCAAGCATTCGACCGGACTGCCGAAGTCGAACGTGCTCTACTACGAGTTCGAGAACAATGCATGGTGCTGCGTACGCCCGTCTGGCACCGAGCCGAAGATCAAGTTCTATATGGGCGTGAAGGGCACCGATCTAAACGATGCAAATAAAAAACTTTCCGAACTGTCCGATGGTTTCATGGGACTGGTTCAGGAATAAGAAGGATAATGATCTATGAATCATGAGATGATCTTGGTTTTGGACTTCGGCGGCCAGTACAATCAGCTGATCGCCCGGAGAGTCAGAGAGTGCAATGTTTACTGTGAGGTGCATCCCTACACCATGGCGCTGGAGCAGATTCGCGCCATGGCGCCGAAGGGCATCATCTTCACCGGCGGTCCGAACAGCGTTTACGATCCGGCTTCGCCGCATTACGATCCCGCGATCTTCGATCTGGGGATTCCGATCCTGGGCATCTGCTACGGATCGCAGCTCATTGCGTACAGCCTGGGCGGCACCGTTGAGACTGCACCGGTCAGCGAATACGGCCACACGGAAGTGACCGTTGACAAGCGCGACGCTTTGTTTGAGGGCGTGGCAGAAAACAAGAATTCCTCGACGGTCTGCTGGATGAGCCACACCGACTACATCGCAAAGGCTCCGGAAGGATTTACCGTGACCGCGCACACACCGGTCTGCCCGGTGGCGGCCATGGCCTGCGAGGCGCGTAAACTCTACGCGACCCAGTTCCATCCGGAAGTTATGCATACCGAAGAAGGTTTCCGCATGCTGCAGAACTTCGTACGCCGCATCTGCGGCTGCGCGGGCGACTGGCGCATGTCCTCCTTCGTGGATACGACCATTCGTGAATTGCGCGAGCGTATCGGAAACGGACGCGTGCTTTGTGCATTGTCCGGCGGCGTCGACTCGTCGGTTGCGGCAGTCCTGCTGTCGAAGGCCATCGGCAAACAGCTGACTTGCGTTTTCGTCGATCATGGTCTGCTTCGTAAGAACGAGGGCGACGAGGTCGAAGAAGTATTCGGACCGAACGGCGCTTACGAACTGAATTTCGTACGGGTCAATGCGGCGGAGCGTTATTATGCGAAGCTGGCCGGCGTTACGGATCCCGAGACGAAGCGTAAGATCATCGGCGAAGAGTTCATCCGCGTATTTGAAGAAGAAGCGAAGAAGATCGGAGCTGTGGATTACCTCGTGCAGGGAACCATTTACCCCGATGTCATCGAGTCCGGTCTCGGCAAATCTGCCGTGATCAAGAGCCACCACAATGTCGGCGGTCTCCCTTCCGTAGTGGATTTCAAGGAGATCATCGAACCGCTGCGTATGCTGTTTAAGGATGAAGTACGTAAGGCAGGTCTGGAACTGGGTATTCCCGCTCGTCTGGTGTATCGCCAGCCGTTCCCCGGTCCGGGACTGGGCGTCCGCATCATCGGCGAGATCACGCCGGAGAAGGTACGCATGGTGCAGGAGGCGGACTACATCTACCGCGAAGAGGTCGAGAAGGTCGGCATCGGTAAGGAACTGGGCCAGTATTTTGCCGCACTCACGAACATGCGCAGCGTCGGCGTTATGGGCGATTTTCGCACCTACGACTACGCCATCGCGCTTCGCGCTGTTTATACCAGCGACTTCATGACCGCAGAGGCGGCACGCCTGTCGTGGGATGTTCTCATGAAGGTGACGAATCGTATCGTCAACGAAGTTAAAGGCGTCAACCGCGTACTCTATGACTGCACCGGTAAGCCGCCGGGCACGATCGAATTTGAATAGATATATTAATCAAAAATATATAAAAAAACGTGAGGACAGCGATGTCCTCACATTCATGAAAGGATCAAGATGAAAAACAGAAAACAGGTAGTATTGGTAGTAATGGACGGTGTAGGTTTCTCCACGTCCGGTATCGGCGACGCAGTTACCGCTGCGAACACCCCGGTGCTGGATTCCCTCTTGAAGACTTGCCCGAACACAAGATTGAAGGCACATGGCACCGCTGTCGGTCTTCCTTCCGACGACGACATGGGTAACTCTGAAGTAGGTCACAACGCACTCGGTTGCGGTCAGATCTATTCGCAGGGCGCGAAGCTGGTAAATGAGTCGATCGAGAACGGTAAGATGTTCGCGTCCGATTCCTGGAAAGAAGCAGTGGCAAATGTAAAGAGCAAAAACTCGATCCTGCATTTCCTGGGCCTGCTGTCCGATGGTAATGTTCATTCCAACATTTCCCACCTGATCAGCATGATCAAGAAGGCAAAAGAAGACGGCGTGAAAGAGATCCGCGTGCACATCCTTCTGGATGGCCGTGACGTTCCCGCAACGAGCGCGCTGCAGTATGTTAAGCAGCTCGAGGAACTGATCGCTGAGTTGAATGGCGCAGATTTCCACTGCTGCATCGCATCCGGCGGCGGACGTATGAAGGTCACAATGGACCGTTACCAGGCAGACTGGGGTATGGTCGAGCTCGGCTGGAAGACCCACGTTAAGGGTGAAGGTCGTCAGTTCGCTACAGCGCAGGAGGCGATCGAAGCTTACAGAAAGGAATTTGACGTCATCGACCAGGATCTTCCTGCTTTCGTTATCGCTAAGGACGGTAAGCCCGTAGGCCCCGTTTCCGAAGCAGACAGCGTGATCCTGTTCAATTTCCGTGGCGACCGCGCGCTTGAGATCTCCATGGCATTTGATTACGAGGAGTTCCCTTATTTCAACCGCGGACCGAAGCTCAACTGCTTCTACGCAGGTATGCTTGAGTACGATGGCGATCTGCACATCCCGACGCACTACCTGGTAAATCCGCCCGAGATCAAGAATACATTGTCCGAGCTGCTTGTAAGCGCAGGCCTGTCTCAGTACGCAGTATCCGAGACCCAGAAGTACGGTCACGTTACTTATTTCTGGAACGGCAACCGCAGCTCGAAGTTCAGCGAGGAGCTCGAGACCTTCAACGAGATCCCTTCCGATAAGGTTTCCTTCGATCAGCGCCCTTGGATGAAGTCCGCAGAGGTAGCAGACGACGTTATCAAGGCGATCGAGTCCGAGAAGTATGACTTCATCCGTTGCAACTTCCCGAACGGCGATATGGTCGGCCACACCGGTAACTTCGACGCGACCATCATGGGTGTTGAGTCCGTAGACCTGGCACTCGCCAGAATCATCAAAGTCTGCGACGAGTACAATGTAACGCTTCTGATCACCGCCGATCACGGTAACGCAGATGAAATGCTCGAGAAGAATAAGAAGGGCGAGCTGCAGGTACGTACCGCACACTCCCTGAACCCTGTTCCTTTCATCATCTATGATAAGAAGAACACATTTACCATCAAGGAAGGAAACTACGGTCTGGCCAATGTAGCGCCCACCGTTGCCACGATCCTTAACCTGAAGCCTTACGATTGCTGGGAGAAATCCATGATCTAAGACTGAACCAAAGGTTCTTTATACAAAGCCCCGAAAGCATGCATAATGTGTGTTTTCGGGGCTTCGTGTATTCCTTCCTACCACCATGTATTATTGACATTATCAGACGGATAAGGTAGAATGAAAGTGCATTTTCAGTGTGTGGTTTTAACGAAACGGTTCTGTTTTTAATAAAAATACATTTATAGAATATAACAAGGAGTTTTGATATATGGCAGAAGAAAGTCAAACAGTTCAATGTGAGTGCGGGTACTGCGGACCGGTCTCAAATTTTTGTCCCGAATGCGGAAAGAAATTCCGGAACGTGCCGCTGTCCGGCCTGGTGGACCGGGAGTTTTCTACAGAAGAGAAGCAAAAACTCACGGAGCACGGCTGGAGAAACCAGGACGGTACGCTTCTGATGCTCCTTCGGGACGGAAGATTGATCTCGCAGTATATTACCGGAGTGAATGCGGTCGGGTTTACCGGCTTCGGAACGATGCAGCAGAAACCTGAGGAGTTTCGGCTCGATACAGGGTATTCCTATTACCAGATCGGAATGATGCCCGGCGGAATGATGATGGGACTGTTCGGAATCAAGGTAACGAGTGCGGGGTTCACGGTATATCTTCGTGATGCCGATTATCATAAGGCGGAGCAGGCGGGCGCGCCTCAGTATCGGATTCTTCGGCTGTGGTATGGCTCCGGCACGCTTCACGTAGATCTGTATTCATTTAAGGATCAAAGGAGCTTCACGGTGGACCTCGTTTTGGATGATGCTGTCCGGATACCCTTCGCTGAGGAACAGCCGAAGGTAGGGCTGACCTGCCCGAAATGCGGCAGCGAGTTTCAAACGGGTATGTATTGTGAGCAATGCGGCGCAGAGTTAAACTGGGAGCCCCTGTTTTCGGGCTCTACCTATTCCTCGTGCAACCCTCCGGTTTCCACAGGTTTTAGCGTCTATGCATTCTCGGATGAGAAACTGATCTACCAATATTATACGAATGAGATCACGGAGCGCCGGTATATTTCCGCGGATGTGATCGATGAGGCGTATCGCATCATCCGTGAATACCACATCGATGAATGGGAACAGTACCAGAATACATATGACGGCATTATGGGAGGCGATGTCTCCGTCAGATATCGGGACGGCGACCGGTTGGTCGGCACCTCCTTATCGCATATGGGATCCATGGTTCAGTCGGCTTACTGGGCTTTGAGGGAACTGTTCGGAAAGAACATCCTCTGAGAAAATGACGACCTCAAAGCTTTGAAGAAATGATCCCAAGACTGCACAGATCCTCAGCGAGATCCTTTTGTTTGCGAAAGACAAAGAGATCAAGGATCCGTTTATCCTGCAGCAGATCCGGTAGAGAACTGCGCGGGCAGCTATAATTCGAAGTAGCATAAAGGAGAAGATACTGTGATAAAACGTATCTTAAGATATTCAGGAGCGATAAGCGCTCTGCTGGTGGTCTTTTTGGGCCTCATATTCACACGGGCCATTCATGCAGGAAAAACGGACCCGAATACGATCATCATAGAAAATCCGCCGGATTCTTACACCGTAACGCTTTTGAACCCCATGGGCAGTTCCAAAAATCCGTCGTGGGTGGAAGACATCTCCACCAGAAAAACGATGAATGCAAAAGACCCGAATTATTCGGTGGAGAGCACATTTCCGAGACCGTTCCGTGTCATGATCACAGTACCGGGACAGGACATCACCCGGTTGAGCAATATCGTTGACGCCGATATGAAAGGACCGTTTTATATGGATTTTAATACCGGTAAGATATCGCTGAGCAGTCAGGATAAGAAAGGCTTTCCGTTGGCGCGTGGCTTATTACTGATCGTTATCGTAGTTTCAGTACTCGGACTGATCGCTCGAATTATGATCGGGATCATTAGAAATAAAACAGGAAACTAGGCTTTTCGCACTTTTTTCTCTTTTTCGTAGGAATTTGATTCATTTTGTCGTTCTGATGATAAAAGAGGAGATAAGGTTCGGCTGACGGACCGATCCGATAATCATATTACGACAAAGGGGTAAAGGTTATGAAAGAGAAAATGCTTAGAAGTTTATGCTTTTTAACGATGGCGTGGCTGGTCATCTGCGTCAGTGTTTCACAGGTGCGCGCGGACACCGGTCCGAAACCGTCGATCACGCTCACGATCGAAAACCCACCGGCAGAGGAATATTACGTTTCGCTTTTGGAAGCACGCTGGAATAAAGTCGATGCGAAGAGTAAACGGAAGCAGGACAATGTGGACTGGGAGAACGTTGAAACGTATTTGGAGAACTTTAACGATGGCGACTGGACACTGTTTTTCAATCCGGTCGGAACACGGATCTGTTCTTCGAATGAAGAGCACCGGTATCACTTTGGCTACATGGTTCCGAAGCGTTTCCGGGTCATCCTTATCACAAAGAGCGGAGAAATCACGATCAGCAGTTCGTATAACCGAATGGAATTCAATGCGGACATCACGTATGACTTCCAAACCGGAAAGATCACGGAGCGTATCATTGACAAGATAGCAAAGCGGGGCCTTTACATGGCGATGTGCCTGCTCACAACATTTGTGATCGAATTTGGCGTGTTTATGTTGTTCGGCCTGGCCAGAAAAAAACGGAACGTGATCAGCTTCCTCGTGGTCAATACGATCACCAATGTATTTTTGAGCAGTTTAATATTGACTGCGGGTTTCGGACCGGAATTATTCATAGTGGGAATCATACTGGAAGTGGTGATCGCACTGGTGGAAGGTGCGGCTTACACGTTTTTCCTGACCGATAAGAATGGGGCCAGATACGGAATCAAAGCTTTTATCTACGGCATTGTGGCCAATGTCTGCAGCGCGCTTATGGCGGGACCGCTGATGGGTGTGTACCTGAAGTTGTTGGATCTGTAACAGCGTAGTGGAATATGAAATAAGCATAGAAAAAGGGATGCCGGTCACGGCATCCCTTTTTGCTATACGATATTTTCTTATCAGATCTGTGCGATCACTTCGATCTCTACCAGTGCGCCCTTCGGAAGAGCGGAAACCTCCACACAGCTTCTGGCGGGCTTATACTTGAAGAACTTTGCGTAAACCTCATTGAACGCGGCAAAATCACCGATATTCTTTAAGAAACAGGTGGTCTTGATGACGCGGTCTAAGTTCGTTCCTGCAGCCAGAAGCACCTCGTTCAGGTTCTTGATCGCCTGCTCGGTCTGTGCTTCAATGGTCGTAGCTTCAATATTGCCCGTGGCCGGATCGATCGGGATCTGACCGGAGGTATATACCAATCCGTTTACTTTTAGTGCCTGAGAGTACGGGCCGATCGCCTGCGGCGCTTTGTCTGTGTGTACAAAATCCATAGTGGGACTCCTTTTCATCTGTTTAGAAGGGTCATAGGGAAACGGACGGCAAACATGCTGAAACAGTACTGCCGTTACTTTCCGAATGCCATCGCTATTATATCACAGCGTATGTATGAACGCAACCGAAACGCCTGCCGGCCCGTTTGCATGGCCGCGCGTTGTTGACATTACGGCCCTTATAAGATAATATAAGAGTAGTTTCTATTGTCGGAAATATGAATACAAAACTTTTCGGCAGCGCAGCCTCGCAGATCCGGCTGTACTGTTTGAAACCCACATTTGGAAGGAGCAACGGATGGGAGATGAAAAGAATATCCTCGATATCGTGACCGATGCGCTCATTTTCCTGAACCATAAAAATGAGCCGTCAAAACGGTTTATGCGGGTGTTCCATATCGCCTGTGTTCTGGTCGTTTTCGTCGGTGCATTGATCAAGATGGATGCCGCGTGGGCGGTAGCCGATATCACCATGGGCGGTATGACGCTGATCAATCTGCCTGCCTGTCTGCTGCTTGGCGGCGTGGCCATCCGGGCCCTGAAGGATTACGAAAAACAGATGAAGGTAGGCAAAAAACCCGTCTTCTATGGTAAGAATATCGGCCTGAATGAGGATGAACTCGATTTTTGGAAGACCGAATAATTCCTTTGCTTTTACACGTCTTTCGGAGTATAATAGATATGTGGGTCATGCCGAGAATTGAATAAAATGCATTGACTGTGAGGAAAGGAGTAACTATGAACATGAATGAAAATGAAAGCCTGCAGGAGCAGGTCGTAAGAATGCCCATGATCGGCGATGCTGCGCCGTATTTCCGCAGTATGACGACGAAGGGTAAGGTGAACTTCCCCGGCGATTACCGCGGAAAATGGGTCGTTTTCTTCTCGCATCCTGCGGATTTCACGCCCGTGTGTACGACCGAGTTTATCGCGCTTGCGAAGCGCTACGAGGAGTTTAAGGCGATGAACGTCGAACTTCTGGGCCTGTCCATCGACTCGCTGCATTCGCATCTGGCATGGGCGAAGAGCATCGAAAACATCAATTGGAAGGGAGAGGGCTGCGTGAAGCTTCCGTTCCCGATCGTTGCTGATATCAGCATGAACGTGGCTCGTTCCTACGGTATGCTGCAGACGGTCGCAAAGACACAGACCATCCGTGCCGTGTTCATCATTGACCCGGAGGGCATCATTCGCGCGATTCTGTACTATCCGATGTCGACAGGACGTAATATCGACGAGATCAAACGTGTTATTCTGTCGCTGCAGAAGCATGACGCGGAGCATGTTTCCACGCCGGCTGACTGGCGTCCGGGTGACGACGTTGTGATGGGAGCGCCGCTGACGCTCGAAGAAGCGCAGGAGCGCATCGCAGGAGGGGATGACCGGCTTATTCCTTACGACTGGTATCTGACCGCCGTTAAAGAAAAGTAAAACCAGTGTGTAAATATGAAGGATATTGAGATGAAAAAAGGGATGTTGAAAAGATTGATCGCGATCGTGTTTACGATGGCGCTTATTGCAGTGTTGCCGCTGACCGAATCCGGTGTGACGATTTTTGCAGATACGGTTGCGGCACCAACTATTACACAGCAACCGGCCAGCTTATATGCAGAGCCGGGAACTACAGCGAAATTTACCATAGCAGCCACCGGTACGGCGCCGCTTACCTATCAGTGGCAATCCCGTAAGAACGAAAGCAGCAATTGGGCGAATTCTGCCCAGAGCGGAGCGAAGACAAAGACGCTTTCCGTGGCGACGACAGCAGGACTTCATGGCTGGCAGTTTCGTTGTATTGTGAAGGATGGAAACGGAAATACGACGGCATCGGATGCTGCCACTCTGTATACGAAAACGGTGATCGTCACACAACCGAAAAATCTGACGGTTAAAGTCGGCGACGCGGCAGAGTTCATGGTAGTTGCATTCGGTAAAGATCCACTGACCTATCAGTGGCAGTCCCGTAAGGATGCAAACAGTAACTGGTCGAATTCCGGCCTTACCGGAGCGAAGACACCGACTCTTTCCGTAGTGACGTCGGTAGGACTTCACGGCTGGCAGTTCCGTTGCGTTGTAAAGGACAGCGCAGGAAAGTCGGCAGTCTCGAACGCAGTTGCACTTACATTGAAACCGAGCATTCTCACGCAACCGGTCGATATGGGCACGACAGCCGGCTCCACCGCAAAATTCACCGTAAAGGCGTTCGGCAAGGGACCGCTTTCCTATCAGTGGCAGTCGCGTAAGAATGCAAACAGCAGCTGGTCGAACTCCGGCCAGAGCGGAGCGAAGACTGCGACCCTGTCTGTGGCAACAACGGCCGGCTTAAACGGCTGGCAGTTCCGCTGTATCGTGAAGGATACGAACGGGCAGTCGACTGCGTCTAACGCGGCGACATTGACCATCGTTCCGAAGATAACGAAGCAGCCGCAGGATGCAAATACCGTAAAAATCGGTTCGCAGGTACAATTCACTGTGGCGGCGACGGGTAAGGCACCGCTGTCTTACCAGTGGCAGCGCAAAGATGCAGGTGCTTCGAACTGGGTGAATATCAAGAATGCAACCGGAACGACATTGACCGTTAAAAATCTGAAACTGGAAAACCATGCCGATCAGTACCGCTGTGTTGTGACCGATGGAAACGGGAAGAAGAGCGGCTCGAAGGCAGCCCTCCTGAACCTCTTCCTCGGCGGTCAGGACATACCGATCAATGAAACAATATTTCCGGATGCAAAGTTCCGGGCGATCGTTTCAGGACTGCTCGATCCCAATGGCAAAGGGAAAGCAGAGTATTATGATTTTATTGAGATAAAAGAGTTGGAGATTCAAGATGAGGATATAACCAGCCTGAAGGGCTTGGAGTTTTTCACCGAGTTGCATCTCCTCGACTGTTCCGGAAACGAGCTGAAATCGCTGAACCTGGCCGGAAACTCATTCCTGCAATCTCTCTTTTGTTCGCATTGTGAGCTGACGACAATAGATGTGAGCCGAAATCCGGAACTGCAGAATCTGATCTGTGGCGGAAACCGGTTAACGACGATCGATGTGAAGAATAATCCGAAGATGACCTGGTTTAACTGTGAGGATAATCAGTTAACGACGCTCGATCTAAGCGCGAATACGAAACTGGATGATTTCATCTGTGATGAAAATAAGCTTGTCACTTTGGATCTTAAGGCGAATATATTATTGACCGGTTTGTGTTGCTCGAAAAATCAACTGGTTACACTGGACTTGAGCGCGAACACGAAGCTGGAAACTCTTCTTTGCAATGAGAACCGGTTGACCTCACTGGATCTGAGCAATAATGCCGCACTGCAGGATCTCTATTGTCATAAAAATGCCCTGACGAAGTTGGTTTTAACTAATAAACCTTACCTGGAGAGCGTCATGTGTTATGAAAACCAGTTGACATCACTGATCGTGAACAATGTCCCGAGATTGAGATGGCTTCTCTTTGATCAGAACCGTTTGACGTCCGTAGATCTCAGCGATATCGAGTATCTCTACGCCATCTCTTGTCAAAATAATCCGTTTACGGAATTAGACGTAAGCAAAAACTACTACCTGGACGAAATCTATTGTGACGAAGAGGACGTCATTATCGGAGCGCTGCCATCCGTAAAGATTCGTCGGAGATAAAACGTCCCGGTAATTTCAGAGGTATGCATTATGGAAAAACTGAAACAACAGAAACGATTGATCATGGTTATCATTTCGGCGATCATTCTGGGCATCATTGTCCTGGTCAATGTTGCTAGTGAGACCTGGGGAGAGAAAGAGTGGGAGTCCGTAAAGGATATCTTCGTGCGGCTGGTGAAAACCATTGCCTTTGCCATAGGCTGCGTTATGGTGGAAAACCTGATCCTGTTTATTATGGGAGCGTTTCATCCGAAGAACCATCGGGCACAGACACTGATGTCGCTGTTCGGCAGTCTGCTAAAGTACGTGATGGCCATCGTGATCATTTGCGGCGCTCTGCTGTTCTTTGGCGTCAATGTGACCGGCGTTATAGCTACCGTCGGTGTGGTCGCTCTGGTCGTAGGTTTCTCGGCAGAAAGTCTGATCGAAGATATGATCACCGGCCTTTTTATGATGCTGGAGAACCAGTACAATGTCGGTGATATCCTGGAGGTCGGCGGCTTCCGCGGAACCGTTACTTCGATCGGCATCCGCACGACCTGCATCACGGATCCGGGTGGAAACATCAAGATCATCAACAACTCGCAGATGAAGAATATCCTGAACCGTTCGGACCGCGTATCCCGCGCGTTCTGTGAGATCGCGATTCCGTACCAGACCGATCTGGAGAAACTGGAGAGTCAGATCCCCGCAATGTGTGAGGAGATCTACAACAACCATACGGATAAGATGAAAGCGATCCCGGTCTATCTGGGCGTTTCGGCACTCGCTGACAGTGCGATCGTGCTGAAGTTTATTTGTGATGTGCAAGAGGCGGACATTTACGCGGTATGCCGTATCCTGAATCATGATATCCTCCTGGGCTTTCGTAAACTCGGTGTCGAGTGTCCGTTCCCGCAGTTGGATGTACATTCATCATGATGTGCGGCAGGTGAAACGATCCATTTGGTTTCGCAGCTGCAGGTCTTGAAACAGGGACTGCAGCGGAGGTGAAGTCATGAAAAGAGAAAGCTGGAAACGGCGCGAGAGTGCGCCGGATGAGTATCGTACATGGTTGCCGCCGGAATATACGCTCGGAGTCGGAACTCCCGAAAGGGAACCATTGACCCCGCTTCCAAAGGAGGAACTAAAGCTTCCGAACCCGGATGTCCGGAGAGACGAGTTCAATTTCGAGCAGGAGAACCGAAACGGGGAGCCGTCAGGCGGTACGTATGAAATAGCAAAAGCAAAGAAAAAACATAAACGGATGCGCCGCGCGTTTTACAGCGCATGCGCCGCGCTCTTTGTGAGCCTGGGTCTGCTGAGCAACGATTCGGCGCTGTTCGGCTACCTGAGCCCGGACAGCGACATAGTGTGGGACGAACCGGATGAGCCAGAGATGCCTGTAAACACGGGAGTGCCGCAGAGAAAGTTCATCTACCATCCGAATTACGGGAGTTATGATGCAGTCGGTATGCGATCTGTATACGACGGAGCCATCGACTTTGAAGGCGAATACTTCGGAGAACGCAGGCTGAGTTTCATGCCGTACGATGACGGCGGTTTCAGCGGAGAGTCGCTTCCGGAAGCATCGCAGCAGGAAGGTTTCGTCAACATCGGTTACATTTTGATCTGCGACCGTGATGAGTATAGCGGCAGGCCGACATCCACTTGGATGCTTCAGGGAAACTATCTGTCGCGGGATGATGTGAACCACGTAAAGTTTTCCCAGCGGGACGGTATCGAGGTTCGGATGGTCCGTTACGATCCGAACCATGTGAATATGCAGATGGTCCTGGGCATGCATGCCAACGGAGGCAGTTTCGATGCGGATGAATATCCACTGTTTTCGATCGATTCGCCGGAATACTGCGAGTTCTGGACATGTACGCCTTTGTATTCTGAGGGCTATACGTATCTGGACGCCTACCCCGTTCCGAAGCGGGAGGGCTATACATTTACCGGTTGGTATTCGAGTGAGGAAGCTGCGGCGCTGGATCCGTTTGACGACGAGGCCGCGAAAGCGAGGATCTGCGTGCTTGAAGCCTTTGATTTCTTCGCGAAGGACCCGTCCGGCGGGGATAGCGAAGGCGTGGACTGGAATTCACCGGTGACGTATCACGTGTATGCCGGCTGGCAGAAGGACTGATCGTTTTGAGGGCGGTACGACGCCACTGAACGAAAGACTTGGGGGGAACATATGAATGAGATCACGCAGGCGCGCCTTATGCGTCTGAAGGAATACCTGAAACAGCAGGGACGCGTGGCGGTCTGCTATTCGGGCGGTGTGGACAGCACCTTTTTGCTGAAGGTGGCCCGCGAGCATGGGATGAGCCTGCTCGAGGCAAAACGGGAAACAGAAGCATAAAGGAGGGTTACATATGGAAGCATTGGTGAAGGATTCATTGAAGCTGGGTTTCGGTCTCATGCGTCTGCCGCGTCTCGAAAGCGGTGAGATCGATGTGGAGCAGTTTAAGAAGATGGTCGACATGTTTTTCGATGCCGGAGGACGGTATTTCGACACGGCGTATGTGTACGGCGGCTCCGAGGAAGCGACGCGGAAGGCGCTCTGTGAGCGATATCCGCGCGAAAGCTACTATCTGGCGACGAAACTGAACGCGGGCGAATATGCGGCGAAAAACGAGGCAGAGGCGAAGCGCGAACTTCAGATCAGTCTGGAGCGTACCGGGGCGAAATACTTTGATTTCTACCTGCTGCACGCCATGAACCGCAACAACAAGAAACTCTATGATAAATACGGAATCTGGGATTTCGTAAAGCAGCTGAAGAAGGAGGGCATTATTAAGCATTACGGTTTTTCCTTCCATGATGCGCCCGAAGTGCTGGAGGAGATCCTCACCGAGCATCCGGATGCCGAGTTCGTACAGCTGCAGATCAACTACGTGGACTGGGACGATGCGAACGTACAGTCCCGCCGGTGTTATGAGATCGCGGCGCGCCACAACAAGCCGATCGTGGTCATGGAACCGGTAAAAGGCGGTACTCTGGCGAACTTGCCACCCCATGTGGAGCAGGTTTTACGCAGGGCGGACCCGGATGCATCGCCCGCATCGTGGGCCATCCGCTATGTGGCATCCAAACCGCAGGTCATGATGGTTCTAAGCGGCATGTCGAATATTGCACAGATGGAGAACAACCTGTCCTACATGAAGGAGTTTAAACCGCTCACACCATATGAGGAGGGCGTGATCGAGGCGGCGACCCGCGTCTATAAACAACAGGACATGATTCCTTGCACCGGCTGCAGTTACTGTACGCCCGGCTGTCCCATGGGCATCCCGATCCCGAAGATCTTTTCCATCGTGAACGACTACAAAGCAGACAGCGATCTGGCGCGCGCCAGGGCTCGCCTGGAGGAGGTCGCGGGGGATGCACCGCCTTCCTCCTGCCTCCATTGCGGCGCGTGTGAAGGTGCCTGCCCGCAGAACCTGCCCATCATCGAGTATCTGGAACAGGCGGCCGAACTGATGTAAAGGTTCAATTCCGTTTCCGGAACGTTTAAGGAACAGTTAAGAAACTAAGAAGATACAAGTTAAGACTTCCCGTTTCGTTTGTTGTATAGTAAGATCAACAAATGCGACGCGGAAGTCTTTTTGTGTGCCTTCCGTATTTGAGACCGGCCGGGCCGGGGCATTTGGCGAAAGGAGCTATGATGAGCAAGAAAATCATATTGACCGCAAAAGATCTGTGTAAGACATTTTCCAACGAATCGATCCAGCAGCATGTTTTAAAGAACCTGAATCTGGATATATTTAAAGGGGATTTCACCGTAGTCATGGGAAACTCCGGCTCCGGTAAGAGCACGCTTTTGTACGCCCTGTCCGGTATGGACCGCCCGTCGCTGGGAACCGTGACCTACTATGTGGAAAACGGGGAGCAGGGCATCGAAATCTCGAAGTTCAACAGCGACAAACTGGCGCTGTTTCGCCGCGACCATGCGGGTTTCGTGTTCCAGCAGAACTACTTAAACGACTCACTGTCCGCTCTGGACAATGTCATGATCTGCGGATTGCTTAAGAATAAAGACCGGAAGTCACTAGCAGAGAAAGCGAAGACACTGCTGACCCGCGTGGAGATCGGCGAGAGCGATCACCGAAAGTTCCCCACGCAGCTGTCCGGCGGCCAGCAGCAGCGCGTGGCCGTGGTCCGCGGCGTCATCAACGATCCCGAGGTACTGTTTGCCGACGAACCGACCGGTGCACTGAACTCCCAGAATACGCAGAATGTCCTGAATATCCTGAGTGAGCTGAATGAGAAGGGCCAGAGCATCGTGATGGTCACACACACCATAAAGGCAGCTGAGCGCGGCAACCGCATCATCTATCTGTCGGATGGCGTGATCGCCGATGAATGCGATCTGGGACCGTATGTCGGCGACTACAGGGACGCGGAGAACCCGAACCGCGAGCAGGCGGAGAAACGTCACAGAAAACTGAAGGATTTCCTTCAGGAACAGGGGTGGTAAGCTATGTATAAGATATTCTTCCTGGCTAAAAACAACATCAAACGTCAGAAGGGTGACATGATCACATTCCTGATCCTGACCTTCCTTTCGGCCTTTCTGATCTTTGACTGTCTTTGCGCGCTGACCCAGATGCAGGGTGTGCTGGATGAAACGTTCCGAAAGGTCAACGGTCCGCATATCTACCTGAACGTGATCGACAACGAAAAAGCCACGCAGGCCGCCGATCGGGCCCTCCGTGAAAACGCCTACATCAAGGATTATGAACATACGCCAATCGCGAGTTTAAACGCGGAGTTTGGGAATCCGAAAGACGGAGATTATATTACCTATGATTTTCTGATCTATGATCAAGAGGAGGAATGCAGGATACTGAATGTAGTGCAGCCCGACGTCGAGTTTGCAAAGGATGATGTGTTCCTTCCCCTGAACCTGAGGGGGTCCTTCCCAGTCGGAGATACCTTTGAACTTCGCGTGGATGACCGTTCGTTTCGCTTTCGTGTAGCGGGATACACCGAAGATCCGTATTACTGCTCCACGCTGAATATGACCATCCACAGCATCTATATTTCCGGGGAAATGATACGGGAAATGTATGACGCAAAGATCGGCCTCACGGCACATCAGTGCTTCAAAGGCGTCGTGGACATGGAAAAAATGAAGACAGAGGGGAGTCGGTTAGACCGGATTGAAAGCGAAGTCGGAGATATTTATAAAGCTGCCTGTGAGGCCTGGGAGCAGGAACATACCGTAGACGGCGTCCGCCAGAACATGCGGGCTTCCTATATGCTTCTGAACTGGGACGCCATTCGAAACGGTGACGCTTTCCTTCCTAAGATCGTCATGGCACTGGTGCTGATGTTCGCGATTCTGGTGTTGCTCATCGCATTGATCATCATTTCTTTCAGTATCCGGAATTTCATTCGGAGAAACATGAACCATACCGGTATCCTGGAAGCCGGCGGCTATACGGTGCGGCAGCTCAAACTGTCCCTGGTGCTTCAGATCACACTCGTTGCCGCGATTGGCGCGGTTTTGGGATTGAGCGTGGCACTGTTTACATTTTCCGGGTTCGGAAACGTGCTCAGTTCGGTGCTAGGTCTGAGCTGGAACCAGCCGGTCAATATCCGGATCGCATTGGAGACCGGGATCGCGCTGACCGCTCTGGTTGCATTCGTCACCTGGATCATCGGAAGACAGTACAACAAGATCTCGGTCTTGGATGCGCTGCGCGGCGGCATTTCGACGCACAACTACAAACGAAACTATTTTTCCTTTGAAACAACGAACCTCCCCGTGCCGGTCATCCTGTCCTTGAAGGAAACGGTAGGAGGATTGGGTAAAAACATCCTGATGTTCCTGATGATGGGACTTCTGGCCATGTTCGCCCTGGTGGGCTTCGGCCTGTATCAGAACTTCGGAAAGGCTCCGGATAAGATGATCAAACTTCTGGGCATCGAGGTCGGAACCATGGTCGTTACAGGCAGCAATGAAATCGCCGACGATCTGCGTGCCCTTCCGGAAACGGAAAGTGTGATCGCTTACTACCGTGTGGACTATAATTTTCTCTTCAATGGGGATACACGGATGTATAACGTGGTCATAATGGATGATCCGAAACAGTCGAACCATACCACCATCCTGGAAGGCAGACTGCCGGAGCGGGACAATGAGGTCATGGTCACCTCGGGCATCGTGGATGATCTGGACGTTAAAGTCGGAGATGTGATCGAGATCGAAAACGTCGGGAAAAAAGAGGAATTCCTCGTGGTGGGCGTGAATCAGAAGATGGAACACTACGGACGGACAGCGATCATGACCATGGATGCTGCGCGCAGAATCACGAATAGCAAAGGAAATTATACCTACACGGTCACGGCAGCGGATGGTGTCGAATATGACGAACTAAAAAGCGCCGTAGAGGTGATCGCAAAGGAGAAAGGGCTGACCCTGGAGTACACCAATTCGAAGAAGGAGATCGAAGGGACCATAGACACGTTATCCATGGCCATGGAGGCATTCTGCATCATAATCTGCTTCGTGACCGCTCTGGTCGTGACCTTCGTGGAGTCCCTGGTGATCCGGGCGAAGATCAGCAAGGAATGGCGTGGTATGGGCATCAGCAAGGCGCTCGGAGAAACGAGCAGGGGACTCATGGTGCAGATCATAATGACAAACCTGCCCGCGATCCTTCTGGGCGTCATTCTGGGAGGCCTGATCGTGAGCCCTGTCGGCAACCTCGGGTGCCGCGTGATCTTCAGCGGTTTCGGGATCAGAAGTGTTTCATTTTCCGTATCTCTCCTGAGTAAGATACTGACCGGAATCGGTATCCTCGCAGTGGCGATCCTGACTTCATTGATCATTAGCCGAAAAGTGAAGAAACTAAAGCCGGTGGAAATGATCACCGAAGAGTAAAATGACTTTGATTTTCCACGTGAAAAAGAGTATAATTCAGGTAAAGGCTCCCCCGCGCAGGGGGAGCGCCGACCGAAAGACCGGCGCCTGCTTTTGAAACGTGACATTGCAGAGGTGAACTACATGCATTATAATTGTCTGATCGTGGATGATGAAGTCGAACTGGCAAAGATGACGGCAGAATACTTTGAGATGTTTAACGTGAAGACACAGTACGTGGAATCGGCTGTGTCTTGTTTTGATTTTCTGAAGGAACATGATACGGATCTGATCCTGCTGGATATCAACCTGAAGGATGGTTCCGGATTTGATGTATGCCGGAAGATCCGTGAAGAGTATAAACTGCCAATTCTGTTCATCAGCGCCCGTCAGAGCGACGATGACGTGCTGGTCGCCTTAAGCATCGGTGGCGATGATTATATCAAGAAGCCCTACAGCCTGTCCGTCCTGTTGGCAAAAGTTAAGGTAAATCTGAAACGCGCGCAGGAGCTCAGGCAGCTTTCGGAAAACACGGCGCAAAACGCTGATTGGGTGACGCACGAGGCCCTGCGACTGGATGCTTCCACCATGTCGGTGATCCTTCGGGGACAGCGCATTCCCCTGAAGGCGAAGGAATTCGCGCTTCTTAAGACCCTATATGACCATAAGAACACCATCGTGACGAAGGAGAAACTGTTCGATGAAGTCTGGGGGGACAGTTACTACGGGGACGGGACGTTGAATGTTCATATCCGCAAACTCAGGGAGAAACTGGAAGCCGATCCGAATGATCCGGAGTTTATAAGGACTGTCTGGGGCATCGGATACATCCTGGAACTAAAATAACCGAAATCCTACATGGTACATGCATTGATATGAAACAGGTAAATCGCATTTGCATCCTTTATATCCTGATCATGTTGGCGGCTTTGGGCGTCTTTGTTTTGGTGTGGAAATACACAGAGACCGGAACGGGAAACGTCGGATATTACACTGCGGAAGAATTGCAGATCTATAAAGCGGTTCGAACGGAATTGACCGCCGATATGGAGAACCGGAGGAATGCGATGCTGTGCCAGGTCGTTGCCTTCTGGTCGTTTCTGCTGATCTTCGGTGTCGTTCTGATCTATCTGGTCCATCGAATGCTGATCCGCCCGGTGGAAGAAATGGAGGGCTTCGCCGCGGAGATTGCTAAGGGGAACCTGGAAGTGCCTCTGCCCATCCACCGAAACAACATGTTCGGGAACTTTACGGAGAGCTTCGATCTGATGAGGGAGGAGATCAAACGGTCTAAAGCGCGCGAGATGGAGGCGGAAAAAGCGAAGCAGGAAATGGTGGCGGAACTGAGCCATGATCTGAAAACTCCGGTGGCGACCATAAAGGCGACCTGTGAGGTCCTGGATCTGCAGCTTCATAAAGAGATCGAGATGGAGCAGGATCCGCAGCGTGCGGAGCGCCTGAGTGGATATCTGGAGAAAGTCGGATATATCAGTAAAAAGTCCGAGATGATCGACGAGCTGGTAGGAAGTCTGTTTAAGGCTACGGTGGACGACATACAGGAGATTCGTATCCGCCCGGCGGAACATGAAACGGGCATCATTGAACAGTATTTTGCCGGTTTGCGCGAATATGGCAACATCACTCTGGAGAACCATATTCCAGAGTGCCTGGCCTATTTCGACAAACTGCGCATGGAGCAGGTCATTGACAACGTGGTAGGAAACTCCTACAAATACGCCGGGACTGATATCCGGGTCTCGTTTTCCGTGACGGAACCGGCCGCGGATCAAACGGGCGATACGAACACCTATATCAAGATCACGATCCGGGATTTCGGACCTGGTGTTCCGGAAGAAGACCTGCCTATGCTTACGAAGAAATTTTACCGCGGGGAAAACGCGGCGGACCGCCAGGGCTACGGCCTGGGCATGTATCTGGCAGACTGGTACATGCGCAGGCAGGGCGGCGGCATGGAGTATTACAACGATCATGGTTTCGTAGTGGAACTTTTGGTTCGAAAAGTGTAAAAAGAAAGCGACCGTTTCTGCCGCAAATGTGCAGAAACGGTTTGCTTTTTCGGAGAAATTGGAGTATACTACAAGTATGATAAATTTTTAACACAGTGTCCGTGTCTTAGACCTGTGGAGTAAAGGAGTTTCAAAATGAGTAACGTATTTGATCTGAAAGGAAATGTGGCGATCGTGACCGGTGCGTCGACCGGGCTCGGCGTTCAGATGGCCTATGCATTGACCCGTCAGGGAGCCACCGTGGTCTGCGTGGCGCGTCGCCAGAACCTGATCGACGAAGTGGCAGCTGCCATTACAAAAGAGACTGGGGCCGAGACCCTGGCGCTTCGCTGCGATATCACCGATACACAGAATGTAGAACAGGTCGTGGACGCCGTTCTGGCGAAGTTCGGCCGAATCGACATCCTGGTCAATAACGCCGGTACCGGCGCTGTAGCCCCTGCGGAAGACATCACCGACGAGCAGTTTCAAAATGAGTTCGACATAGACCTGTTTGGTTCCTTTAAAATGGCGCGTGCCATCGCGAAGAAAGCCATGATCCCGGCGAAGTATGGCCGTGTGATCAACATTTCCTCCATGTACGGCATGGTGGGAAACAAAATCGCGCCCTGCTCCCCGTATCATGCCGCAAAGGGAGGCCTCGTAAACCTGACCCGTGCACTCGCGGCAGAGTGGGGTAAGTACGGCATCACCGTAAACTGCATCTGCCCCGGCTATTTCTACACGCCTCTGACTGTAGATACGCTGAACAGCGATTTCTTCCAGGCGAACGCGAAGTCGTTCATCCCGCTCGAGCGTTACGGCAACGAAGGGGAACTCGATACGGCGACCGTATTCCTGGCGGCACCCGGATCCACCTACGTGACCGGAGTTATATTACCCGTTGACGGTGGATATACATCGATGTAAGAGATATCGAATATTTAATATCAAGTCGAAAAGAGGATGAACATTTTATCGATGTTCATCCTCTTTTTAATATACTTCAAAGGCTGTGTTGACATGAAGAAAAACATATGATATTCTATATTTAGATTTATTGTTGCATTAAAAAACTTTATAGGGTGGGCAATACTATGCTTCTCTGTTCCCGAATATCGGCAACTGCTGCAAGATTTAAATGTACAGTTGGCAGATTATCTGAAAGCGAGGGTTGAACAATGAAACGATTGACGATCATGTTATTTGCATTCTTTGGACTTTTTTGGACCGAAGGCTGCAGATCACAGGGGCCGGCTGAACCTAAGGATACTTCCTCCGAGTCCTCTGAGGTCGCAACGACCTCAAAGCAGGACGAGACAATGAATACAAATGAAAATGTGATCTATGCTCAAATCAATGGTTTCGGCGGAACCTACACGGAAAAATTTGCTCTTTTTTGTGAAAACCCGAATGGACATGTGTTTTTGCATGCCTTTAATGTTGAAACAAAGACAAGCAGTATATACTGTTTTGATCCGGGCTGTGAGCATAAACCTACGGAACGTGATTTGGTGACCGGGGAGCCGCTTTCCACTCCGTGTATGGCGGAGGAACTGGGAGGACATTTATTCAGCCTAAGAGAAGACTGTAGTTATTTTTTTGATTATCCTAATTTGATTCGGGCAGATATAGAGGGAAAAAATCAACATATCATAGGAAAATTGAATCTGCCGATATACTCTCCGGCCGAGGAGTTATTTACTAAGGACTGTTATTTCATGCGATATATGCTCACTAATGAATTGATCGAGCAGAAAGATGATAACGGAGAAAGCAAGTGGATATATGGCGATATCTTGGAGAAAAGAAAAGTAGGGATCATCCGCATGGATCTGGCTGATGGCAAGACGCAAGAGATATTTGCAGATAATGATCTTTATGAGATGTATATCAATTTTATGGTAGAATACGATGATCATTTGTATTTCCTTTGCTCCGGTATAGATGTGCCATATGATACGCTTCCGAATGGCTTTGAAGACTGGAATGCATTTAATGAGGCCATAAACCAACATTCCCATATGCGTTTATATGACTATGATATCAAAAGAGAAGAACTGTCCGTTCTTTTCTCGGAGGATCACAATTTTGGCTGTGGAGTTACCCGAGGTTACATCTTAAAACAATCGCTTGAGGGGAGCGTGTGGGAATTATATGACACGTCTGCACGTTTTATATGTGAACTCCCGTTTGCTGTCGGAAATGTGATCAAAAGTGATCAAAAGATCATAGTGGAGACACCGATGAACGTGAATTATACAGTGAGATGCTACCATATGTATGATCCGGATGAAAGAAAGATAATTCGATCGGTAGAGATCGAGAATTTGAATTTGGCTGTCGCGGTTGGGGATAGTTATTATTGCAGAACGATCGGCTCGAACGGAAAAAGCAGCATCTATTATATCTCTGCCGAAGATTTTTGGAACGGAAACACGGATCAGGGCGTCATTGTTTCAAACGACCAATAGTTTTCATAGAGGTGAAATTATGCTGAGAAAGAGTGCTTTAACTATAATAGCGAGTCTGGTTATTATTGGTAGTACCGGATGTAATGATGGAAAGCCTGCCTCAACGGGTGAAAACACTACTGCTGCTAATATGATTACGAGTTCATCAATAGATGCGAGTACGGCAGAGGTTTCACGGCCGGAGCAGACTTCGCCAACAATAAACCAAACGGATCCGGTACCTACGGCCAGCAAGCATATTACATGGGAACTGGGCGTTTACGGGGCACCTAATTCCGACGGCCAGAAGGAGATCAACCGGTTGCTGCTGGAAAAAGGATATGATTGTGAGATCCGGTTCGTTCCGACCGGGGCTTATGATGTGGGTGCGGAACGCCTATGGCAGGAGGAGTATGAAACCAATAATCCACCGTTTGATATCTTATTTACCGGTAGTTTTAATTACGATTATTTTGCGGCCATCGATTATGTCCGGGAAAAATACACCCCACTCACAGATTATCTCGCATCGGAAAAAGGACGTCCATTAAAGGAGCTTTTTTCTCCGTTTGAATGGTCCCGCACGACGATCGGGGGGGACATATATGCAATTCCTTCTATGACCAGTCCGGTCGCGTCTACTCCATTTGTATATCTTTATGTCCCTGATCGATATATTGAACTATTTAGTGATTTCGATGGATCCTACTCTATGCTGATGGATATTTATTCGGCTCATCATACGGCTGATGAAGTGATCGTATTAGGAGAGTTGAGTACGCTGGAAAGCTTTCTGCCATATAAAAGATTTCTTAAAACTGTTCCATATGATGCGAAAGGACAGTGTTTTATCGATATATCCATGAATCTCGAAGACATAGAACTGATAAATAGAATAGCAGGAGATTTTCACTCTGGAAAACTCGTTGTTCCGACATTGAGTCAGGTTGCGGATGAGAATATGTTTGTGCTTTTGGAATATGTCAGAATCGAGAAAGAAGGTTTTACAGCATTCCCTTTGAATGGTTATGCTGGGGCCATCAATATGAATATGACTTATGGAGTTTCTCAAAAATCGGAAAATCCTGAGCTTGCTCTGGAGATCCTTTCAGCCTGCTATACCGATCCGGAGATATCTGCCTATTTGTTACCGGAGATGGAGGGAGAGGAAGGGATTGCAAAAAGAAGGGCGTTTTTGTCACAAGTCGAGGCCGGTGATATACAGGATTTTTTCCCTGAGCTGCCAAAGGCTCAACAGGAGACGATGATCCGATATTCAACGGCCTACAGGGATCTGTTTAGAAGTCTGATCATCTATGCTTATGACGAGAAACTGAAGACGGAACGCTGGATGATGAACGACGAATACGATGTTGACGAGTTGATAAGTGAGTTGGGGGCGCCTGAATATCGGCAGCTGCTGCAAGAGTTAAATGAACAGTTGGCTGAATATTTTAAATCTTCCGATACCCGTTGACTATTTCATCATTTGTTCTGGCCTATGCTGCTGATTTTGTTGTATCGTAGCCATTAGGCAACTTATCAGCAAGGAGTATTCTCTGTTCCGAGTTTAGTTAACGTGCCATAATTGGTAAAAACCCTTGAAAAGTCATGCGGGATCAAGATGATTTGATCCCGCAAGTTATAATAGGAGAATTATGTTAAGAAAGTACTTGTATGCAATAATATCTTGCCTGCTTATCGTGAGTAGTACAGGATGTAATGACGGAAAGGCTGGAAAGCCTGCCTCAACGGGTGAAAACACTACTGCTGCTAATATGATTACGGGTTCATCAATAGATGCGAGTACGGCAGAGGTTTCACGGCCGGAGCAGACTTCGCCAACAATAAACCAAACGGATCCGGTACCTACGGCCAGCAAGCATATTACATGGGAACTGGGCTTTTACGGGGCACCTAATTCCGACGGCCAGAAGGAGATCAACCGATTGCTGCTGGAAAAAGGGTATGATTGCGAGATCCGGTTCGTTCCGACCGGGGCTTATGGTGTGGGTGAGAGCCGCCTATGGCAGGAGGAGTATGAAGCCAATAATCCGCCGTTTGATATCTTATTTACCGGCAGTTTTAATGACGATTATTTTGAGGCAATCGATTTCGTTCGGGAAAAATACATCCCGCTCTCGGATTATCTCGCATCGGAAAAAGGACGTCCATTAAAGGAGTTTTTTTCTCCATTTGAGTGGTCTCATACGACGATCCGGGGGGACATCTATGCGATTCCTCATATGATCAGTCCAGTCGCGTCTACTCCATTTGTATATCTTTATGTCCCTGATCGATATATTGAGCAGTTTAGTGATTTCGATGGATCCTACTCTATGTTGATGGATATTTATTCGGCTCATCATTCGGCTGATGAAGTGATTGTATTAGGAGAGTTGAGTACGCTGGAAAGCTTTCTGCCATATAAAAGATTTCTTAGAACTGTTCCATATGACTCGAAAGGACAGTCTTTTATCGATATTTCCATGAATCTCGAAGACATAGAACTGATAAATAGAATAGCAGAAGATTTTCACTCTGGAAAACTCGTTGTTCCGATATTGAGTCAAGTTGCAGACGAGAACATGTTTGCGCTTTTGGAATATAGCAGAATCGAGAAAGAAGGGTTTACAGCATATCCTTTGAATGGTTATGCGGGCTACATCAATCTGAATATGTCTTATGGAGTGTCTCAGAAATCGGAGAATCCTGAGCTTGCTCTGGAGATCCTTTCAGCCTGCTATACCGATCCGGAGATATCTGCCTATTTGTTACGGGAGATGGAGAGCGAAGAAGCGATAGCAAAGAGAAGGGCGTTTTTATCACAAGTCGAGGCCGGCGATATACAGGATTTTTTTCCAGAGTTGACAAAGGCTCAACAGGAGACGATGATCCGATATTCGACGGCCTACAGGGATCTTTTTAACAGCCTGGTTATCTATGCTTATGACGAGGAGATAAAGACAGAGCGCTGGATGATGAACGAAGAATATGATGTGGACGAGTTGATCAGAAATTTAGAGGCACCTGAATTTCGGCAGCTGCTGCAAGAGTTAAATGTACAGTTAGCTGAATATTTTAAATCTTCCGATACCCGTTGACTATTTCATCATTTGTTTTTTCTATGCTGCTGATTATGTTGTATCGCAGGATGGCTCTATTGGCGCTTGCTTAGTCCATGCTCAAAACAAGATACGCGAGGATCGAAAGCATGCAGATGCAACCACTACTGTATCGATTCCTTCAGGTGGTGGAACGGCTTCCACATCTGTTACGGCTACGTTCAAATACATTGGCGTTAGCGGAGATAAAGTGGACGTTCTAGGAGAATATTCCGGGTTTGGTTATGGATCTAATGGCTGTGGTTACTCCAAAGACGTCCCGGATGACCGATATCGGTTTTACAGAGCAGAATCATCTCATCAGGCATCTTATCAGCAAGGAATATTCTCCGTTTCAAATTTGATAAATATACCGTGATACGAAGAAAAGCCCAGGCGGTTGCGACTGAAGATAAATGGAGTATCTGAAAGTGAGGGATAAATGAAAATAAAGCTAGGGTTTATCTTATTGGCGTTATTCGCTGGTTTTGGACTTGAGGGTTGCAGAGAAAAAAACCCGACTGCAACATCTTCTTCGGAAACTAAGGAGGGGGTAACGGCGTCAGATAAAACTATGGTGTTTGAAAAAGCATTTTACACTCGAACCAATAGTGTTTTTACGGAGAGATATGCATTTTTCAGAGTTTCTGATCAAGGTAAAGTATCATTACATGTTTATAATGTCGCGTCAAAAACAAGCAATATATACTGCTTTGATCCTGGATGTGAGCATATCCCCCCTCAATATGATTTAGTAACGGGTGAGTTGCTTTCCCCTCCGTGTATGGCATATACACTTGGAGCCACGACATTTAGCCTCAGAAATGACTGCAGTTATTATTTTTTATATCCAAATTTGTTTCGGGCGGACATCGAAGGAAAGAATCGGCAGATAGTCGCAAATCTTAACCTTCCTTTTTATTTCCCGACTGAAGAGTTGTACACGGAGGACTATTATTTTCTGCGTTATGATATTTATAATGAGATGATCGAACAGGAAGATAAGAACGGAGATAGCTACTGGGTATCCGGAGACGCTTTGGATAAAAGAAAAGTTGGGATCATTCGGGTCGCATTATCCGATGGTAAGATCGAAGAAGTATTTTCTGCGGATGATCTTTACGATTTATATATCTCCCCAATGGTAGAATACAATGGTCATTTGCATTTCCTGTGTTCCGGCCTAGATGTTCCGTTTGATACACTTCCGAATGGATTTGAAGACTGGGCTGCATATAATGAGGCTGCAACTAAGCACTCTCGAACGCGGGTATATGATTATAACATAGCCAGTGGGGAGTTATCTTTGATCATATCGGAGGATCACAATGACGCATATGATTTTGCTCAGGATTACATAGTAAAATCATCGAAATTGAACGGGGAACTGTATGACGCATCTGGAAATTTCATTCGTAAACTTCCGTTTTCTGTCGGCAGGGTAATTCAAAGTGACGAGTACATCATTGTACAAGAATCAATGGATGTGAATGACACAAAAAGGCGCTTTCATATGTATGATGCGGATGAGGATAAGATCGTGCGGTCGGTGGAAATTGAAAATTTGACTTTACAGTATGCGATTGGAGACAGTTATTATGGGATTATAGACGGAAAGACATTCTATATTTCCGCCGCAGACTTCTGGGCTGGGAATACGGACCGATATGTTATCTTGGAAGACAGTTGATAGTTTTTCCGATACCCGTTGACGGTGGATATACTTCGATGTAAAATATAAACAGCAGAATTACGGCCGGCGGCGCAGAAAACTGCGCCGTCGGTTTTCGTATAGGAACAGAAAAAATCCGGAGGTGCGTATGATCAAAGAAATTCGGATCAAGGAAATCGAACAGTTAATGCCTTTGTTTTCGGAGCAGGATTATCGTCCCGATCTGAAACGAAATCGCAGCCGTTTTTTGTACCGCGGCGTGAGTGACGCTTCGTTTGAGATGACGACCAGCCTGCATCGAAATTGTAAGCATTTGGAGAGGACGCTGGAGCAGGCGATCCTGGAGAATTTCGCGAAATACGCGGTCGGTACGGATCCGACGGTCGCGAACTCGGTTTGGCGGCAGATGATCATGGGGCAGCACTACGGCTTGCCGACCCGCCTCCTGGACTGGTCGCATTCGCCGCTGATGGGTCTGCATTTCGCGACCTGCGAACCGAACCTTCCGGATATGGAGGCGCATGACTGCGCGGTGTGGCGCATCGATATGACGGAGCAGCAGGCGTTGCTTCCCGAAGCGTACCAGAAGATCGTAAACGAGAAGAAGACGACATACTTTACGGTAGAGATGTTGATGGAGATCACGCAGAACTCATTGGCCCAATATGATGCGGCCATGAAGGACAGCGCGATGGTCATCGTCGAGCCGCCGTCCATGGATGAGCGTATCGTCAACCAGTACTCTTTTTTCTCCATCATACCGATGGAAATGCAGGACATCGGAAAATTCCTGAACGAACATACCGAGAACACCGTGAAATATATCATCGATAAATCTTTGCGCTGGCGTGTGCGCGATATGCTGGACCAGATGAATGTCAGCGAGCGTATCGCTTATCCGGGGCTCGAGGGACTCTCGGACTGGATCGCCAGACACTATTATGTGAGATAAAAAGGACGGGGGAACAGAAGAATGAAAGTTGTATTGGAACACCTTACGAAGAGATTTCCCAATCGAAACAAAAAGATCCACACGGAAGTGGTCGCGGTCAGCGATTTTAATGTGGAGATCCCGGATGGTTTGTTGGTAGGACTGTTGGGTCCGTCCGGCTGCGGAAAGAGCACGGCGCTCAATCTGATCTGCGGACTGGAGACGCCGACCGAGGGTAAGATCTATTTTGACGAAGACGATGTCACGGCACTGCCGCCGGAGAAGCGCGGCGTGGGCATGGTCTTTCAGAATTATGCGCTCTATCCGCACCTGACCGTTCGGAAGAATATCATGTTTCCGCTGCAGAATTTCAAAGGCGAGGATAAACTGACGAAGGAGCAGATGAACGAGCGCGTGATGAATGCGGCGAAGCTCGTTCAGATCGAGGAACTCATGGACCGCAAGCCTTCGGAGATGTCTGGCGGTCAGCAGCAACGTGTCGCGATCGCCCGGGCTTTGGTGAAGATGCCGCGCCTGCTTCTGCTGGATGAGCCGCTGTCGAACCTCGATGCGCGCCTGCGTCTGCAGACCCGTGAGGAGATCCGCCGCATTCAGACCGAGACGCACATCACGACGGTCTTCGTAACACATGACCAGGAGGAGGCCATGAGCATCTCCGACTTTATCATCGTTATGAAGGACGGCGTACTGCACCAGATGGGTAAGCCGCAGGATGTTTACGACCACCCGGCGAACTTGTTCGTGGCGAAATTTTTGGGTACGCCGCCCATCAATGTTTTCGAAGGACGTGTGAAGAAGGGCGGTGTCTACATCGGCGACGATTGCATCTACCGCGGCGCTAAGACCGATGACCGCGAGGTCTGGATCGGCATCCGCCCCGAAGGCTTTATCCTGAAGAAGGACGGTGCGCTGACCTGTGACTTAAAGGCCGTAGAGGTCATGGGACGGGATACCAGCATCGTATGTGAGAATAAGGCGCTGACCGGACAGCCGGCCGTGCGTGCCATCATCCCGGCGGAGACGCCGCTGGAGACGAAGGGCGGCAAGGTGCGCTTTGACATCAAACCGTCGAAACTCTATTTGTTTGATAAAGAAACCGAGCAGGTTTTGGAGGACATCCGGTGAAAAAACGTTTAAAAGAAACGGGACGCGGCTGGCTCTACCTGCTGCCTGCCCTGCTGTTTTTGGGGATCTTCATGGTATATCCGCTGGTCGATGTTCTGGTATATTCCTTCGAGGAGAGTTATAATTTCGCCTCGCAGTCCTACACCGGCGTCGGCCTGTATAACTACAAGTATGTGCTTCGCGACCCGTATTTCATCCAGGCGCTGAAGAACACGTTCATCATCGTTATCATCACGGTGCCGGTGTCCACGACACTGTCGCTTTTGGTGGCCTATCTTTTGTCACGGATCACGAAGCTGAAGGAACTGTTCCAGACGGTCTCCTTCCTGCCGTACGTTACGAATACGCTGGCGGTCGGCCTGGTCTTCATGATCCTCTTTAAGAAGACTCCGTACTCTGATGGTATGATCAACATCCTGATCCATTTCTTCGGCGGCGAGAGCGTGGACTTCATCGACGGCCCTTACTGGGCGAAGATGATGGTCATGTGCATCTACACCGTCTGGGTCGTTATGCCCTTTAAGATCCTCATCCTGACCAGCGCTCTGGCCTCGGTCAATGAGACCTATTATAAGGCCGCACGTGTTGACGGAACCTCGAGTTTCCGCATCTTCACGCGGATCACATTGCCCATGATATCACCGATGATCTTTTATCTGGTCATCACGGGCTTCATCGGCGCGTTCAAGGCCTACTCGGATGAGGTCGCGCTGTTCGGTACCGACCTGAATAAAGCAGGCATGAACACCATCGTCGGTTATGTTTACGATATGCTCTACGGCGACAGCGGCGGTTATCCGTCGTACGCGGCGGCCGCAGCGCTCATCCTGTTTATGATCGTCTTTACGATCACGTTATTCAACCTGTTGATCAGCAACAAAAAGGTTTCGATCGGAGGTGGTAACTGATGGCAAATGAAGCGAAAAAGAAGGGTACCGGCCGCGGACGCGACCGTGCGAAATCGATCGTTACCTATGTGCTTCTGTCGATCTGGGCGCTGATCGTACTGTTCCCGTTCTACTGGATGGTGCTTACTTCGTTCAAATCCTATGGAAGCTACAACTCCGAATATGTACCTCGTTTTGTGGTGACGGATCCGACGGCCCAGAACTACAAGAGCGCATTTACCGAGGTGCCGCTGGCGCGATACTTCACGAACACCTTCCTGTTTACGATCATAACGACGGCGCTGATGCTCATCGTGATCATCCTGGCGGCCTATGCTTTCGCGCGGCTGAAATTCCGCGGAAAGAATGCGGTGTTCGCTCTGTTCCTGTCCTTGATGATGATCCCGAACGAACTGGTGGTCATCACGAACTACGTTACGATCACGAACTGGGATATGCGAAACACCTTCCTGGGTCTGATCCTGCCGTCCGTGACCTCGGTATTCTACATCTACCTGTTGAAGGAGAATTTCGAGCAGATCCCCGAGGAACTCTATAAGGCGGCGAAGGTCGACGGAACGTCGGATCTGAAGTACCTGCTGAAGGTCATGATCCCGATCTCGCAGCCGACCATCATCACCATCACGATCCTGAAGGTCATCGAGTGCTGGAATAGCTACGTCTGGCCGCGCCTGATCACGGATGACCAGAACCACTACCTGGTGTCGAACGGCATCCAGGAGATCCGTGAGAGCGGTTTCGGCCGCGACAACGTGCCCGCCATGATGGCGGCTGTCGTGGTCATTTCCCTGCCCCTCATCATCCTGTTTTTGATCTTCCGTAAGAAGATCATGGCGGGCGTTTCGAGAGGAGGTCTGAAGGGATGAATAAGCGAAAGATTTGGCGTTTGACCACTCTGGCAGTTGCGTTCGTCGTCCTCTGTCTGATCCTGGTCCTGACCGGCTGCCACGGCGCGAAGAAACGTCTGGCGTTCAACCTGCCGGAGGATTTCCTGGACGATCATCAGTATGAGATCACGTTCTGGGCGAAAAACGATACCAACAAAACGCAGCTGGATATCTACAAAAAGGCCATCGAAGACTTTGAGTCCTATTATCCGAATATCAAGGTCAACCTGAAGGCCTACACCGACTACCGCAACATCTACAACGATGTCATCACGAATATCGCGACGAATACGACGCCGAACGTGTGCATCAGTTATCCTGACCACATCGCGACCTATATGACAGGGGAAAATGTCGTTCTGCCGCTGGACGCGCTGATCGACGACACCGACTACGGCCTGGGCGGAGCGAAGGTGAAATTCGACTCCGTGAAGAAGGACGAGGTCATCCCGAAGTTCCTCGAGGAGGGGAAGATCGGCGGCGTGCAGTACGCCCTGCCTTACATGCGTTCGACCGAGGCCTGCTACGTCAATGTCAACATGGTTCACAAACTGGGCTTCGAACTGCCCGAGGTCCTGACCTGGGACTTCATCTGGGAGGTCAGTGAGGCTGCCATGGAGAAAGATGCCGACGGGATTTTCAAATTAAACGGCCAGAAGGTCCTGATTCCGTTCATCTACAAGTCCACGGACAACATGATGATCCAGGTACTGAAGCAGCTGGATGCCGGATATTCCACGCCAGCGGGCGATATCCTGTTGTTTAACGATCAGACGAAGGAATTCCTCTATGAGGTCTCCAAACATGCTCTGACGCGTTCATTTTCCACGTTTGCCATATCCGGCTACCCCGGAAACTTCTTAAACGCCGGCCAATGCATCTTCGCGGTGGACTCCACCGCGGGCGCGACCTGGATGGGCTCGGATGCGCCGCTGCAGGACATCCATGAGTCGAAAAAAGTGAAATTCACCACCGAGGTCTATCCCGTACCGCAGTTCGATCCGGAGCATCCGAAGATGATCTCGCAGGGACCGTCGGTCTGCATTTTCAACAAAGAGGATAACGGCGAGGTCCTGGCGTCCTGGCTGTTCGCGCAGTTCCTTCTGACGAACGACGTACAGACCGCTTACTCACAGACGGAAGGGTACATTCCCGTCACGAGTAAGGCGCACAACCTGCCGGAGTATCAGGACTATTTAAACCGCGCCGGCGAGGATACACTGCACTATGACGTGAAGATCAAGGCAGCGAAGCTTTTGCTGGCAAACATTGATAATACCTTCGTCACACCGGTATTCAACGGCTCCGCATCCCTGCGTGACGCCGCCGGTTCCCTGATCGAAGAGACGACGAAATCGACGCGCCGTAAGGCTGTGATCGACGAAGCCTATATGGAGAAACTCTATAAGGATGTGACGGCCCTGTACCGCTTAGATCAGCTGCGGCCACAGGCGGGCGCGAACCCGGAGGACGGGGACGGCGCTTCGGCTACATCCGCGCAAAGTATGGCCCCGCTGCCGGGTGCCGCAAAGACATTGATCGTGGTACTGATCACGTCCTGGGTGCTCATGGGGGCTTTCGTAATATGGAAGAAAGTGAAGAAGAGAGGAAAAACGGCATGAAAGTGATCGATGTTTATACATGCTATTTTGAAGCAGCCTGCACGGCGAACGGACGGAAACGCCACGCGGCGGCGGTGAAACTGACCGCGACCTCGGACGCGGGCCGGATCGCCTATGCCTATTCGGTGAATTTCTTCCCGCACGATGATCCGGAGGACTTCGCGATCAGTTACGATGCATTTGCCGAGGAGACGGTTTTCGAAGGAAAGGGCCGGCGTTCCAAAAAGAGGGATGCCGAATACATCAAAGGACTGCAGGAAGCGTGCGACCGTCTGGCAGAGAAACTGGACGGAAGCATTGACTGGGAGAAGCCTCTGATCGAGGCCCGGCTCGGGTGAATGGCCGCCGAAAGAACAAATAAGGGGAGGAACTATTATGAAAAAATCAAAACGGGTCTTGCTGGCGCTCGGCCTTTCGCTGGGCGTGACCGCGTGCGGCAACAAGAGTGAGACAAACACTACGACTGCGGCGGGGGCAACTGCAACTACGGCTGGTAGTGTGGCAGACGTAACTACGACAGCGGAGGCGAAGACAGACGAGGGGCCGCAGGGAACCGGCACTTCGATCTTTGATACAGACGTGTCCGAATACATTGACCTGTCCGGGATCCGGGATCTGCAGATCACGACGAAAAGAGTAACCTATAAAGACAAAGAGGCGCTCTTGTATGACTTTGATAAAGTGTTGACATCTGAATTGGGAATCACTGCTAAAGATAAGGATCGCCCGGCAAAGGAAGGAGACTTAGTATGGATCCATTTTTCGAGTTACGAGAATAATGTTCCGATCCAAGAGAATTTCAATATGACCATCCCTCTCGATGCTTCAGAAACCGCTTATCCCGAATTCATTGAACACATTATCGGAAAATACATTAATAACGAGTTTGAGTTTACTGTTTCATACCCAAAAGACTTTGAAGAACCGATCTATGCCGGCAAAGAGGTCGTTTTCAAGATGGGAATCGAAAACATCATCGGTCTGTCGACGGTGAGTGACGAAAAGATCAAAAAGAGATCCTCCGGAAAATATGAGACTTGTCAGGCATTCTACGATGCAAAGGTGGGCGATATCGCACGCGACTACCGAAATGAGGTCATTTTTAATGACATCCAAAGTGCTGTCAGAGATAAGAAACCTCACGAGGGTATGATCAACGAAATGATCCAAAGAGGATGGGCTGAATTTGATCGATCCTGCACGGATCATGGTGTTGACCGCGAGACTATGTTACAGGCAATGGGATATTCTGCGGAAGAGTTCGAAAACATGCTGCGTGAAATATGTTCAGCTGAAGTCAGGGCGAGACTCATTGTCCTGGGGATCTGCCACCAGGAAGGCTATGAGATCACGGATTCCGAAATGTCGGAATTGAAGCAGAGGATGATGGCCGAGCGAAGTTTGGGTTCTGAAGAGAAACTTATGGAGGTTGTTTCGGAAGACGAGCTCAAATGGCAGTTGTACTACGAAAAATTTATGGGGTATCTTGATAACTTTAAGACGGTCGACTAACGTGTAGAATGGACTTGTAAACCGATTGATAATCGTGTATAATTAAAGATGGGCCGCGAATTGTGAGCCCCAGACTTCGTGCGGCGGCATATATTCCGCCGGAATAAAGGAGACAGTATTATGAAAAAATCGAAATTGGTTTTGCTGGCACTCGGCCTTTCATTGGGTATGAGCGCATGTTCCAAGTCAGACAAAGACAGCACTACGACGGCTGCAGAAGCTACGACGACGGTAGCTGCTACCACAACAGTTGAGGCTACGACTACCGCGCCCGCTACTACGGAAGCTCCCGCAACCGAGGCTCCTACGACCCAGGAGGCTACGACTGAGGAAGCGACAACGGAGGCACCTGTAAAGGTTATGAGTTACGCCGAGTACATCGCTGCTGAGGTAGACGATCCGGTCGTGATCGAGGCTTATGTTCAGGCGAAGCAGTCCTGGTGGGATAATAAAGCAACCGTTTACACGCAGGATGAGGACGGTGCATACTTCCTGTACAACATGACTTGCTCCGAAGAGGATTATGCAAAACTGACCGAAGGTACGAAGATCCGTGTTACCGGTTATCGTGCAGAGTGGTCCGGTGAGATCGAAGTGGGCCAGGGTGCTACCTTTGAGATCCTCGATGGCAAATACATCGCAGAAGCAAAGGATGTTACCGATAAGCTGGCTTCCGAGGATCTGATCAAGTTCCAGAACCAGAAGGTCGCATTTAAGAACATGACGGTTGAGAAGGCAAATGACGACGGCGCTGCCTTCATGTACAAATATGACAACTCCGGAAGTCAGGGCGATGACCTGTACTTCAAGGTTTCCGTAGACGGAAAGACCTATACATTTACCGTTGAGTCTTACCTTTGCGATAAGAACACCGACGTTTACAAGGCCGTTGAGGCTCTGAAGGTCGGCGATGTGATCGACATGGAAGGCTTCCTGTACTGGTACGAGGGCGTGAACCCGCACATCACTTCCGTAAAGGCTGCAGGCGCTGAGGAGGAGACGACTCCTGAGGCGACTGAAGGCGAAGTAAAGGGCGAGGGCGTTATGACCTACGCTGAGTACATCGCAGCAGAAGTTGACGATCCGGTAGTGATCGAGGCTTATGTTCAGGCAAAGCAGGGCTGGTGGGATAACAAAGCCACTGTTTATACTCAGGATAAAGATGGCGCATACTTCCTGTACAACATGGCATGCTCCGAAGAGGATTATGCGAAATTGACCGAGGGTACGAAGATCCGTGTTACCGGTTTCCGTGCAGAGTGGTCCGGCGAGATCGAAGTTGCTGAAGGCGCTACCTTCGAGATCCTCGATGGCAACTACGTTGCAGAGGCAGTAGATGTTACCGATAAGCTTGCTTCCGAAGATCTGATCAAGTTCCAGAACCAGAAGGTTTCCTTCAAGGATATGAAGGTCGAGGCAGCTAACGATGCCGGAGACGCTTTCATGTATAAGTGGGACGGTTCCGGTGCGCAGGGCGATGACCTCTACTTCAAGGTTTCCGTAGGCGATAAGGCCTATACATTTACCGTTGAATCCTACCTCTGCGGTAAGGACACCGACGTTTATAAGGCAGTTGAAGCACTGAAGGTCGGCGACACCGTAGACATGGAAGGCTTCCTGTACTGGTATGAGGGCGTGAACCCGCACATCACAGCAGTGACTGTAAAGTAAGATCAGGGAGATCGATCCCTTTAAGAATTGAATTATAAAGCGCAGTGGTTTCGGCCACTGCGCTTTTTGGATTCTTGGGATCCTGAACTTCCGGGAATGCAGGCGGGGCTGTCTTACGCGCAAAACAGAGGAAAACAAGATAATGCGCGTGAGGGATCACTGGATCGGCGGCTATTCCTACGCGCAAAACAGGGAAAATCAAGATAATGCGCGTAAGGAACCATGCCGGGAGGTGAAGATCCTACGCGCAAAACAGAGGAAAACAAGATAATGCGCGTAAGGGATCACTGGATCGGCGGCTATTCCTACGCGCAAAACAGAGGAAACCAAGAAAATGCGCGTAAGAAAGCATGATGGTCGGAACTATTCCTACGCGCAAAACAGGGAAAATCAAGATAATGCGCGTAAAGGTTCTCTGGATCGGCGGCTATTCCTACGCACAAAACAGGGAAAATCAAGAAAATGCGCGTAAGAAACCATGCTGGGAGGTGAAGATCCTACGCGTAAAACAGAGAAGATCAAGATAAAGCGTGGGGTGGGGCTAAGGAAAAGTAAGAAAAGAGAAAAATCTTAGCCGAATAGGGCGTGAACCAGGCGGAAATGGAAGGGGTGGAGCCAAGAAAAGATAAAAATCTATAACAGGGGTATAGCCTCATCCTATGCATGCACAAAAGTTTTAAGTATTTTTCGCCTGGGTGATTATCGTGTAGAATGTAGCAAAAAGGAGGAAACAAATATGCAAACATCAGTGATCGGCTATCCCAGAGTCGGTAAGCTTCGCGAACTGAAATTCGCAACAGAGAAATATTTTAAGAATGATATCACACAGGAAGCCCTGCTGGAGCAGGCGAAAGCGCTGCGGGCAGAGCACATAAAGAGCATGAAGGAGAGCGGGATCGACTTTATCCCGGTCAATGATTTCTCGTTCTATGACGGTATGCTGGATACGGTGATCCTGCTCAATGCGATCCCGGCGCGCTACCGCAAGTTAAGTGTTAGCGAGTTGGACACCTATTTCGCCATGGCACGTGGTTACCAGAAAGACGGTAAGGATGTTAAGGCGCTCGCGATGAAGAAGTGGTTCAACACGAACTATCACTATATGGTGCCGGAGATCGAGGACGACGCGGACATCCGCCTGGCGGGTAAAAAGCCGTTTGATGAGTTTAAAGAGGCATTGACCTACGGAGTAGTCGCTAAGCCCGTGCTGATCGGACCGTTTACGTTCCTGAAGTTGGCGCGTTACACGGGAACCAAATGTGCGGCAGACTTTGCGGATGCCTGCGCTGCAACTTACTGCGAGGCTCTGAAGAAGTTCGCAAACCTCGGCGCTAAATGGATACAGTTTGACGAGCCCGCTCTGGTCTACGATCTGACGGCGGAGGAGATCGCCCTGTTTGAGAAGTTGTACAAAGCGATCCTGCCCGCGAAGGGCAGCGTAAAGGTATTGCTTCAGACCTATTTCGGCGACATCCGTGATGCGTATGAAGCAGTAACTGCACTGAATTTCGACGGTATCGGCATCGATTTCCTGGAGGGTAAAGAGTCATTTTCCCTGGTTTCCACAAAGGGTTTTCCTGAGCAGAAAGTCCTGTTTGCCGGCCTGGTGAACGGCAAGAATATCTGGAAAAACCATTATCGCAAAACGATCGGCTATCTGAAAGAACTCTCCGCATTTGCAAAGGAGATCGTGCTTTCAACATCCTGCTCCCTGCTTCATGTTCCGTACACTTTGGAAAATGAAACGAAACTTCCTGAGTCATATAAGAAACATTTCGCGTTTGCAAAGGAGAAGCTGACAGAGCTGGCTGACCTCGCGAAGATCGTCACAGACGGTGACAGCGAAGTTCTGGCGGACAATGATGCACTCTTCGCCACGGCACGTCCCGACTGCGAAAACGCAGCGGTTCGTGCGCGTCTTCAGGCGGTGAAAGAGGAAGACTTCACCCGAAAGCCCGCATTTGCCGAAAGAGAGAAGATTCAGAAGGCGGCATTCGCGCTGCCGAAGTTCCCGACCACGACGATCGGTTCGTTCCCGCAGACGGCGGACGTTAAGGCGAACCGTAAGGCGTTCAAGGCAGGAAATATCACAAAAGAAGAATACGATGCATTCAACCGTGAGAAGATACGTGCATGTGTAAAATTACAGGAAGAATTGGATCTGGATGTGCTGGTACATGGTGAGTACGAGCGCAACGACATGGTAGAGTATTTCGGCGAGCAGCTCTCCGGCTACCTGTTCACGGAGAAGGCGTGGGTGCAGTCCTACGGTACGAGATGTGTAAAACCGCCCATCGTTTGGGGAGACATTTCCCGCGAAAAACCGATGACCGTCGAGTGGTCGGTATTCGCGAAGAGCTGCACCAACCGTCCCATGAAGGGCATGCTGACGGGACCTGTGACTATCCTGAACTGGTCCTTCCCGCGTGAGGATATCTCCCATAAGGAGAGTGCATTGCAGATCGCGATGGCGATTCGCGACGAGGTGCTGGATCTCGAAGCGGCCGGCATCAACATCATCCAGATCGACGAGGCGGCGCTGCGTGAAAAACTGCCGTTGCGTAAGAGTGACTGGTACAGCGAGTATCTCGATTGGGCCATCCCGGCGTTCCGCCTGGTTCACAGCGGCGTGAAGGCATCTACCCAGATCCACACGCATATGTGCTATAGTGAATTCACAGACATCATTCCGGCGATCGATAACATGGATGCCGACGTGATCACATTTGAAGCATCCCGTTCGGATCTGCTGATCCTCGATGCCCTGCGCGCGAACAACTTTAAGACCGAAGTCGGCCCCGGTGTGTACGACATTCACTCACCGCGTGTTCCTTCTGAAGAGGAGATCGTGAATGCATTGTCCCGCATGCTGGCGCGTATCAACCCCGAGAAACTCTGGGTGAACCCGGACTGCGGATTAAAGACCCGCGGCACGACCGAGACCGTTGCGAGCCTTAAGAACATGGTCGCTGCTGCAAAACGTTTAAGAGCCAATAACGAATAATACATACTCTTCCTAAACGGGGCCGGTCTCCGGGCGATGCGTTCGTCCGGAGACCGGTTCCGTTTTTGGCCGTGCTTACCCCAGACAGATAGGATAACATCCCTTTTATGGGACTGTATTCTTGACTTTTTTTACGTTTAGTGGTAATATCTATTACATAGTGACAGTTAATTGCGTAAGTCGGAACCGAAAGAAAAAAGGAGGCCCTTATGGCCAGAGGAACGAAACAAAAATTAAAGCTTTTATACCTGCTTCGAATCATGATGGAGCAGACCGACGAGACGCACGGACTTACGATCGACGAAGTGTTAAACGAACTCGGCAAGTTCGGGGTGACCGCGCAGAGGAAGAGCATTTACCGTGATTTTGAGGCGCTTACCGAGTATGGTTTCAAGATCAAAAAACTGCGAAAAGTGCACGCTGTGAGTTACTATCTTACGAGTCGCAAGTTCGACACTCGTGAGGTGCAGTTCCTCGTGGAGGCCATTCGCGGATGCCGTTTCCTTTCGGATGAAAATGCCCACCGCCTGATCGAGAAGTTTGAAGGAGAGATCGGAGCCTTTGCCATGGATCTGCTCGACCGGCAGGTGAAGGTAGTGAACCGTGTAAAAGAGGGCGGCGAGAACGTGCTCGAGACGCTCGGACGCGTCCATGCTGCGATCGAATCGGACCGTAAGATCCTGTTCAAATATTACGCATGGAGTCCGGATGGGAAGCTGACAGCGCGATATGACGGAAAGACCGTGGCAGTCAGTCCGTGGACGGTGCTCCTAAACAACGAAAACTATTATCTCCTGGCATTTTCCGAGGAGGACGCGGTCCTGAAGACCTACCGCATCGATAAGATGGAGATCGTGGATACCGCGCCCGGCCCGCGTATCGGTGCCGAAGCCTACGCGCAGATAGATCCGGAAGAGTATCTGAACCGTGCGGTGAATATGTTCCACGGTGTCGAAGAAACGGTGACTCTGGTCTGCGATAACGAGATCTCGAATGTGGTGTTTGACCTGTGGCCCGAAGCAAAGCAGAAGACCCGCCGCGTCGATGAGGATCATTTCCGTGTGAAATTCAACATCTACGTCAGCAATCAGTTTTTCGCCCAGCTTTGCGGGCTCGGCGGTCACGTGCGCATCAAATCGCCGAATGACATCCGGAAACAGTACATCGCATTTTTGAAAGAGAATATATACAACCAGCGTATCCGCCGAAAAAACCTCGTAGAAAAAGAGGAGACCGGCGAGATCGTCGAAGATTGAAATACAGTGTAAAAAGGAGTTCTTATGGCTGATTTAACGAATTATGATGAAACGATCGAAAAAACTCTGGGGCAGGTTCGTGCCATCGGGGAGAACCTGCGCGAGCGGATCCGCCGCGATGAGTTCATCTATGTGGCGCTTCCCTTTCTGATGTTCCGCCGCTTCGATGAAGTGATCGGGTCCGAGATGGGTGACTTGGTAAACTACGCCCGTGAGCACGACGACCTCGAACTGAAGGACCTCGACGAGCGCGTCCGCGCGATGGCGCCGTTTGAGACCTACAACTGCTCGGGTCTGAGTCTGAAGGGCCTGTCGCAGGATAAATCGAAACAGGACATCCGTTTCCGGGATTACCTGAATGGTTTCTCGGTCAATGTCCGCCGCCTTCTGGCATCCCTGCGTTTCCACAGCATTTTCCCGAGCCTGGTACGTTTCGTGCTGCTCGGCGACGTATGCAACGCATTTTCTGCAGAGGATCTAAAGCTCGACGCGGTTTCCATGCCGGCGTCGGCCTACGAGAAACTCTTGAAGAATCTTCTGCAAGAGGCCAATGCTTCCTCTCCCAACGGAGACTGTGGAATCGGTGAGGAAGTCATCGCGCGCATCGTCCGCGCGACCGGACAGATCCGCCGCATCGAGCCCGGAAGCACCGCTTCCCTCGAGGCGTTTGAGGACGCCAGCATGGTGCGTACCGATCCGGAGCTTCTGGCGCAGAAACTGGAAGCCCAGAAGAAGGCTGCAGAAGCGGCAGAGAAGTCGGTCACAGACAGCGATAACGAAAACAACGAATGATCGAATAAGAATAAAAAACAGGAGGTTTTACAATGGGATTATTTGACAAAGCAATGGCAGGCGGATCGAAGGATGCATCCGCAGGACAGGGTGCAGCAATGGCGCTGAAGCCCGAATGGATGATGGACAGAGTCATCGAGATCAAGGACGTGAACAGTCTGGAAGAACTGAAGGCAGCCGTGGATGTTACCGACCCCGGCAGCGTTGCAGCTTACTGGGTATACAGTGTATTTTGCCTTACCGCGGATTACGAGATCGGTATGAGCATGATGAAGTATCTCTTCGCGGACATCGAGCCGTTCGGAAGAGGCTTCACCGAGGGCGGCGTTTCTGGAAAAGCCGGCTGGGACACCTATTTCAATGAGCGCCTGAAAGACGACGATTACCGCTGGCTTCCGCGTGCTTACTTCGTAGGTTCCACGGCAGATAACGGTTTCCATCCTGCGATGCCGCTTTCCGTAAGACTTTACTTTAACAAGCCGAACACCGACACGATCAATGGACAGACCCTGGCACAGTTGGGACGTCTGAACATCGTTTACTATGTCCAGAGCAATGTAGCCGGTAATAAAGTAAATCTCGAACTGTCGCGTTTCGACGGCAGTGACCGCTACTATGTAACGAAGGGCACTGCATCGACCGGTCTGTTTTATGATCAGAGAGCGGGACTTACCGCAACTGCGAAAGCAAAACTTTGGGATTAAGGATCAGTCGTTCTGATCAAAAATGGGAGGTTTACAATGGAGAAAAAATTAAAGGTTTTAATGTTGAATGGAAGTCCACGTCCGAACGGGAACATTGCGCTTGCGTTTCACGAGATGGAGCAGGCCTTTGAAGCAAACGGCGTCGAATACGAGAACATCCAGCTCGGACGCACCGACATCCGCGGTTGCATCGCCTGCGAGACATGCCGAAAGAACGGCAAATGTGTATTCAACGATATCGTGAATGAACTGGCAGTGAAATTTGAGGCGGCAGACGGCCTGGTCATCGGATCGCCAGTCTATTACGGATCGGCGAACGGTACGCTGATGTCTGCGCTCCAGAGACTGTTCTACAGCACGCATTTTGATAAACTGTTTAAGGTCGGAGCGAGCGTGGTCAGCGCGAGACGTTCCGGCTGCACGGCGACCTTCGATGAACTGAATAAGTTCTTTACATTGGCCGGGATGCCGGTGGCGACCAGCAATTATTGGAACAACATTTACGGTTGGGAGCCGGGCGAGGGCATCGTGGACGATGAAGGACGTCAGGTCATGCGTGTTCTCGCACGCAACATGGTATTTCTCATGAGAAGCATCGCGTTGGGAAAGGAGCAGATCGGCCTTCCGGAAACGGAAAACCGCGTGTGGACGAACTTCACGAGAAAGGGTTGATAACGTTTGGATACCATCGTTTGGCTGATCATCTTTTTGTTAACTTGCGGGATCACCGTTGGGTGTCTCGTACTTCTAAAGCATTTTGAGAGCGCATGGCTGCGGCGAATGATCTTCGCCGTGGTCGCCGCGCTCTTTTTTATTCCCACGATCGTTTTAGGCTTGAAGCGGCCGCTGAACGCACCGATTATATTCCTGCATCTGACGGGCTATCTGCTGGGGGCGCTGATCGTGGATGGCATTCTGTGCCTGGTTGCGCGAAAACGCGAGAAGAAGGCTGACGAGCCTCGTGGGCGCAGGCTCGCGCGGGTCGCGACCGCCGCGCTGTTCGGCTGCCTGATCTATCTGGCGCTGGGCTTCATCTGTGCGAACTGGGTACGCCGTACATCCTATTCCTTCGAGACGGAGAAGGACATCGTAAACGGTGAGCTTCGGATCGCGCAGATCTCCGACGTGCACCTGGGAACGACGAATGGATGTGAGGATTTCGAAAAACTCCTGCGCCGGGTTTCCGAGGATAATGCGGACATTTTAGTTATTACCGGTGATTTTGTGGATGAGTATACGAGCCGTGAGGACATGCTCCGGGCCTGCAAAGCATTTTCCACGGAATGCAAGATCGAACGAGTGTTCTTTATCGCAGGCAACCATGAGGAGCTGGAAGGGGCTGATTTTACAGCGGAAGAACTGTTTACGGAGCTGCGCGCAAACCGTGTGGCCGTCCTGCGGGATGAAACTCTCCTGGTGAATGACAGTTTCTACGTGGTCGGTCGGAAAGACGCGTCGGAGTCGCGGAAGACCATGACGGAGCTGCTTAAGGGCGTGGATAGGTCGAAATACATTGTGGTCCTGGATCATCAGCCGAACGATTTCACCCGGGAGGCGGCCGCAGGAGCGGACCTGACATTGACCGGACATACACATGGAGGCTATCTGTTTCCGCTGCGTTTTCTCTCCTCATACCTGAACATTTTATTCAGTGAGGCAGAGTGCATCTCCGGTTCGGGAACGAAACTGAATATGAATTATATCGTGAGCTCCGGCGTCGGTACCTGGGGTTGTTCGTTTAAGACAGGGACCCGTTCGGAGTATGTGATCATCGACATTAAAAGCATAAAGGGAGAAAAAGGGGATACATTACCATGACGGTAGATGAAGCGAGAAAGATCGTAAGAAGATTTGATGATAATAAGAAATTGACCGAAGACGATGTGTTCATGTTCACGGAGGCCATGAATTACCTGATCGAAACATTTCATGATCCACACGATATGATGCATCTCGGCGGGTATTACTACGAGATCAAAAAGTTCGACCTGGCACTGAAGTATTACGAGATGGCGGCCACGTATGATCTTCCTTCGGCCTATGAGTGCCTCGGCTATATCTGGTATTACGGAAGGACGGGAGAGCGCGATTTCAAGAAAGCGTTTGAGTATTTCTCCAAACTGAAGGATAAAGGCGATCCCGTGGCCACGTATAAAGTGGCAGACATGTATAAGAACGGCTATTACGTAGAGAAGAACCAGACGAAGTATGAGGAGATCATAGAAGAACTCTACCCGGTCGTAAAAGATATGAATAATGTCTTCGATCCGGTTCCGGAGGTGTTTACGCGCCTGGCAGCGATCCGCGTTTCGCAGGGGAAGCAGGACGAAGCGATCGAGCTCTACCTCTATGCAAAGGATTTCCTGGCACAGCGAATCCGGTACAACGCCTTCTTCGGAAATCTGAATATCATGAAATGGCTTATCGACGCCCTGTATGATTTGACCGAACTGAATGTGGACGACTTTGATTTCTTCGACCTGTACTACCTGCTGAAGACTCCGCATAAGATCACGTTCTTCTACCGGAAAGACCGGCAGACGCTGGAGTCCGTGCAGGAAGAGGCCGGTTGCAGCGTATGCTTCAACGGAAAATGGTTCCGCGACCGCGACGACTTTTTCAAAGAAGCCTGCATCGGGAATACCAAACTGACTGCCCTCTATCGCGACCTTTATGGCTTCAGGGTGCACTAGGACGGGGGCTTTAAGGGCATTTTTATCGTACGCATTGACAGCTATACTGTGACCGAAAGGACTTGGAAAGGCCTTTAAAAGGAGGGAACGATATGGTTATCGAGGATAAGGATCGGTATGATGATTATACGGAACTGTTGGTTCAGAGGGATCAGTTGCAAAAAGAGGCAGGGTCCTACCTGGTTTCATATACGATTGAATTCGGGGAACAGATCTGTGCGAATTTTGAGCTTAAGATCCAGTGTATCAAGGTGAAGAAATCCATCAGTTACTGCCGCAGACGTTTAAACCGCGGGCTTTCTGTAGATGCTTCAAAGATGGAAGAGGAGATCGACCATGAAATGAAGGTATATTATCTTCAGCTTAATGAGATGCAAACGGATTATGATCACGCGAAAGAAGCCCGGACTGTTGACGGTGTTTCCGTTATGCGCGCCAAAAGGATCTATCGCCGGCTGGCGAAACTGCTCCACCCGGATATCAACGAAAAAACGGAGCAGAATGATGAACTTATGAATCTTTGGAACCGGATCGTGGATGCCTATCGCAGCACGGATGCGCAGAAACTGGAGGAACTGGAAGTTCTGGCGAAACGTAAACTGGAAGAACTCGGGGAGGAAGGCTTTGAGAAGGATTATTCGGATCTGGAAGAGCGGATCGAAAGAGTAGAGCGGCAGATCGATAACATTCTCAATACAGAGCCTTATACCTACAAAGAACTCCTGATGGATGAAGAGAAAAAGAAAGCATTTCATGATACCCTGCAGGCCGAGCATGATGATTTTGAGCAGTATCTCGCGACGTTACAACATGCTCTGGATGAAATGATGAAAGAGGAGGCATCGAAAGTAATATGGCTAACGAATTAGATAAGATAAGCAAAAACGTGCTTTCATTGACCTCGTCGGAACACGCGATCGAGGAACTGATCAAACCGCTGAGCCGGGAGATCCATTTGTTTGACTCCTTTATCGCCGGCACGAGCTTTATTAAAGATGAGTCCGTTTTTGAAGAGATCAAGGTCGGGGATAAACTGGTCCTGCAGAGGGAAGAGGATAACCGCTTTGACGATAAAGCAATCCAAATTCTGGATTCAAAGAAAAGAAAACTCGGCTACATACCGGAGAAGGATAACATTATTTTTGCCAGATTGATGGATGCCGGAAAATATCTGATCGCGATCATTGACGAGATCGAGATAAAAGGTTCGTTCCGGAAGATCAAGATAGGGATCTATCTGGTGGATTTTTAGGGATAACTGCATTTCACTGTGATACGTGCCGACGAGGAGGTCATTATGCCGAAAGGAAGCAATCAGAAACTGAAACTATATTATCTCAGCCGCATCATGCTGGAGAAGACGGACGACGAGCATATGATCACCATGCCCGAAATACTGCATGCATTGGAGGCGTATGATGTAACGGCCGATCGCAAGAGCATATACGATGACCTGGATGCGCTCCGGGTGCTGGGTATCGATGTGATCGGAGAGAAGGTCGGACGGAATTACTACTATCATGTCGGAAACAAGCAGTTCGAGATCGCTGAACTGAAACTGCTGGTAGATGCGATCCAGTCGTCCAAATCCATTTCCGAGAAAAAATCCGAGGAGCTGATCCGAAAGCTGGCAGGTATGGCGAGCAAATATGAGGCCGCGCAGCTGAAACGTCAGGTCGTGGTTCAGGGACGCGTAAAAACGATGAATGAGAGCATTTACTACTTTGTGGATGATGTCCATCGGGCCATAGCGGAAAACAAGCAGATCCGTTTCGAATACATGAAGTGGAACCTGAATAAAAAGATGGAGCGCCGGAGGGAACGTCCGTATGAGGTGAGCCCCTGGGCGCTTACCTGGGATGATGAGAATTATTACCTGATCGCCTATGATGAGGAAACGGACGGAATCAAACATTTTCGCGTTGATAAAATGAAGAGCATCCAGGTCCTGGAGAAGAAAAGAGCGGGTATCGAGAGATTCAAGGAGTTCGATCTGGCCCGTTACGCAAAGATGAATTTCGGAATGTTTGCCGGTGAATTCAAGAAGGTCAAACTGGCTTTTGAGAATGATAAAGTCGGTGTTATTCTGGATCGTTTCGGCCGCGATATCCAGATTCATCCTTCCAAACAACAGGGCTGGTCGGAAACCTATGTGGATGTTGCCCTCAGTGATCAGTTCCTGGGCTGGATATTTGCTTTGGGGACGGGCGTGAAGATCGTGAGCCCGACGGAAGTAGTAGAGAGATATAAAAGCAAACTGAAGGCTATGTATGATCAATATATTCAAAATTCATGAATAGCAATAAGCGGGAATGGCTTTCCCGCTTATTGTTTTATATGTTTAGTTTTCTCCTGCCACTGGAAAAAGACAGAATCTTATGCTATAATAGATTTGACAAATCGTACTATACCTCATTGATAGGAGGTGAAACATATGAAGAACGTAAGTTTGAGACGTTTGCGGATGCTATGGTTCGCGGTTTTGATCGGAATGATCACATTGGCTGGTTCCCTCTGCTTAAATACTCAGCGTGTGGCTGCGGATGAGGCAGAAACACAAGGAGCGGAGGAGGAGATCCGGACGTTACTTAAGTTCCGTGACGGCGAGGTTCCGGCGCAGTTGTCGACTCAGACCTTTATGCGGGACAGCATGCGCTTCCATAAAGAACTGGCACTTCTGGCGATGGGTCTGGCCGGTGTGGCATATGACGAAGGACGGCCGACACTGGGAAGCGGTGAATACTTGATTCCTGCATATCACTCACTGGGCATCACAGATGATAATATCTGGCTGTTCAGTTATCCGAAGAATGAGCTGAACCGGACGGAGGAAGAGATCTTCACCGATGATTCACTGGCGTTCTCCATCGCCTGTCGGGAGTTGGGTGACCAGTTGTTACTCATCCTGAATTTCCGCGGATCTTCGGCAGAGGAAGACTGGGACTATAATTTCCTGGGATTGTCGGAGACAGAGGGACGGTCCTTCTATGGTGAGAACAACGCCTGGCCGGGTTTTATCGAGTTTGTAGATGGCCTGAAGAAGGGCCTGAATATGTTTATTGAAGGACACCCGGTCGTAAAGCAGGCGGACGCTGCAGGTAAATTGGTTACCTTTGTTGTGGGCCATAGTCTGGGCGGTGCTGCGGCTAACCTGACCGGCAAACTTCTTAACGAGGGCGATGCGGGCATAGAGAACCTGGATCCGAGCCGGATCTTCGTGTATACATTTGCCGCGCCTTTGGTTTCACTGGATGTTACGCAGGACGCAAACATCCATAACGTGGTCAATGATAACGACATTGTGGCGCACGTGCCTTTGGGACGAAAACACTATGGTATGGATTATCATTTTTCCGATGGAAAAAGCCTGTATGAGTGCCATACGATGATGACTTATGCGAAAGCGGTGATGGAGGATCGGGTCGATCCGATATCGCCTGCACAGGCTATCCTGGAGGGCGCTTTTAAGGAAACAGGGGCGGATGATCCGAAACCGGAGGTGACCACGGAAGCAGCGCCTGTTGATATGCAGACCGAGGCAAATGTAACCGAAGCGGATACGACCGCTGCGGTGGAGATCGGTAAGGCTGACACGACACAACCTGCATCTGTGGAAGTGACGCAGCCGTCTTCGGAGGTTTCGAAAGATCCCGTGAAGATCGGGAGTCCGGAAAATGAACCGGAGCCGGATGATTATCACAATGTGATTCCATATGTATTGGTCATCGGCGGAGGTCTGGTCGTTATCCTCATTTTAGCCATCGTGATCCATGCACTAAAGAAAGGCCGGAAACGGTAAGACAGATCGAGATTTTTATGAGCTCAGCGGAAGGGAGACCTGCCGCTGAGCATTTTTGTTTGCATGATTTTTCGGGCTTACAGATGTGCCTTCTTCCTTGACAGTTCGGCCCCTCCGTGGTAGAATCAACGATATAAGAACGGCAGACGGAGGAACGGATGAACGCGGATTTTTATAAGATACATGCAGAGGAAGCGATACAACGCCTGAAGGAGGGCAATGCCCGCTTTGTCGCCCAGGAGTGCCAGAATATCGACACTTCGGTCGGGCGCCTGAAGGTATTTGCCGAAAAGGGGCAGAGACCGTACGCGATCGTCGTGGCATGTGCAGATTCGCGCGTGATACCCGAGGTGATCTTTGACGCGCAGATCGGGGATCTGTTCGTCATCCGCGTCGCGGGAAATGTTATCGATAACCATCAGCTCGGCAGCATCGAGTATGCGGCGGAGCATCTGGGAACGGGTCTGGTCTGCGTGCTCGGACATACCCACTGCGGCGCGATCGACGCGGTGTTAAACGGGCATTCCGGAGAATATATTCAGTACATTGCCCGTACGATCGAGAAAGCGATCGGAATGGAGCAGGATCCGTACCGCGCGTGTTGCCTGAATGTGCAGGAGGCGTGCCGGCACATCGAGGAAAGCCTGCAGATCCAGAAGGATGAGCAGGAGTACGGCCTGCGAGTGATCGGCGCAGTGTACGATCTCGAAACGGGACGGGTGGAGATGCTCGATCCGAAATAAAGGGGGTTTACTATGCAATCGTTTATATATGATACTCCGACGCGGGTGTATTTCGGTAAGGATCAGGAACAGAAGGTGGGCGAGATCATCGCGACCTACGGAGCGAAGAAGGTTTTGATCCACTATGGAACGCAGAGTGCGGTCCGCAGCGGCCTGATCGATCTGGTAAAGGAAAAACTGGATGCGCAGGGTATCGGCTATGTGCTCCTGGGCGGAGTGCAGGCGAACCCCGAGATCCAAATGGTGCGTAAGGGCATCGAGCTGTGCCGCGTGGAAGGCGTGGATTTCATTCTCGCGGTCGGCGGCGGTTCCGTGCTGGATTCGGCGAAAGATATCGCAAACGGATATGCGGATCCCGAGGTCGATGTATGGGAATACACGATGGGGACGGCGCATCCTAAGAAGACTACACCGAAGGGGTGTATATTGACCATATCGGCGGCCGGCTCCGAGATGTCGGATTCCTGCGTGATCTCCGATTCTGAAAAGGGAATCAAGCGTGGCTATGGAAGCCCGATGAACCGCATGAATTTCGCGATCGAAAACCCGGAGCTTACCTATTCGGTGAGTGCTTACCAGACGGCGTGCGGAGCGGTCGATATCGCGATGCACACGATCGAGCGGTATTTCTGCCCCGGGCAGGATACTTACCTGACCGACGCGATCGCCGAAGCGGTCATCAAAAGCGCTTTCAAGGCGGGCGCTGACTGTATCGCCGATCCGACGGATTATACCGCACGGGCGAATATGATGTGGGCATCGTCCCTGGCGCATAACGGCCTGACCGCCTGCGGACGGAAGGTGCAACTGGTGGTGCACCAGCTGGAGCATGAGGTTTCGGCGATGTACCCGAAGGTGGCGCATGGTGCGGGACTGGCGGCACTCTGGTGCAGCTGGGCTCGCTACGTATACAAAGATAATCTGCCGCGTTTCCTGCAATATGCCGAGCATGTATGGAACGTGGATATCGATTACGATCATCCGGAGCGTTCGGCGCTCGTTGCGATCGCTAAGCAGGAGGAGTATTACCGGTCCATCGGTATGCCGACGAGCCTGCGTGAACTGGATGTGAAAGAAGAGGATCTGGAGACATTGGCTTTACGCTGCAGCCGCGAAAAAACACGGTCGTTGCTCGGCGCGCATCCCCTTTCCTACGAAGATATACTCGCGATCTATCGGATGGCGCTGTGACATTACGGAACGGGGAACGGACCCGGCCGTAAATGAGGTGTGCATATGAGCGGATATAAAAAGATGGCTGTGTTTACGGTGATCGTAAACATCCTGTTATGGGGTTTATTGACAGCGGCTGATTATATGAAAGAAAAGAAGAATGATAATTCCACATCGGAACTGTTAACATGGGTCCTGTTTTTGGCCATGATCGTCGTGATCTACCTGTACTTTCGGAACCATAGCGGCTCGCGGGCGTCGGAGTTGACGCTTCAGCAGGTCGTTCTGGAGAAGGGCGTCTGGCTGGCGGTCAGCGCGCTTTTCGCATTCCCGATCGTCCACATGGTGAACCATGGCAACTGGATCGTTAAACAGGGTACGGAGCGGATGCTCAACGGCTTTGAGTACCTTGTGCTCGCATTTGCATTTGCCTTGTATTCGGTCCTTTTTTCCGCGATCGATCTGGTATGCAGATGGTGGAATAGAAAAAAAACCAATAGAATGGAGACGGAAAATGATGAGTTTTAGTGATGACGACCGGGATCCGCATATCAGTACACCACTGATCGTATGTATCGTGCTGGCGGCGGTTCTAGTAGCAGGAGCTTTCCTGATACCGATGATCCTGGGAGAACGACCGAAGGATAAGCAGGAGGAGACGACGCCGGCGGCGGTGACTGAGGCCGTACCGGTGACGACTGCTATACCGACCGAAGCGGAAGCTACGGCGGCGCCGGAAACCGAAGAAGTCACGGCGGTGCAGGAGCCCACGACTGCGGAAGCTACGACTGCAGAGCCTACGACCGAAGTTCCGACAACAGAAGAGATCACGACAGAAGAAGATACAACGGCAGGGGAAGAGACCACTGCAAACGAAACGACCACGGAGGATGCTATGAAATTCGAGAATTATATGGCCTATGTACGCAAGAATTTTGTGAGAGAAGTGCCGGAGGATGTGCAGAAGAACGATGCAGGAAAACTCGAGCACATTCAGTACTATTCGAAGAAGGCGGAGAAGGCAAAAGGTGCCTATGTCTGGCTGCCTCCGAACTATTCGCCGGAAAATAAGTACCCGGTATTCTATGTAAATCACGGCATCACGGGTGATGAAAGCTCCATGCTGAAAGGATTTGCCCTGCCGGAAATGGCATCGAATCTGATCTTAAGCGGTGAGGCGAAGCCTATGATCATGGTCTTCACCTTCATGTATACCAACAAAGATAAGGCAAACTGCACGGCGATCACAGCCGAGGAGACACCGTTCTACGATGCGTTCCTGGATGATCTGACCGACAGCCTGATGCCTTATATCGAAGGAAACTATCCGGTTCTGACCGGTTTTGAGAATACGGCGATCGGCGGCTTCTCCATGGGCGGCCGTGAGTCACTCTACATCTCCATCATGCGTCCGGATCTGTTCGGTTATGTGGCAGCGTCCTCACCGGCTCCGGGTGTGGTTCCGGGTAAGGATATGTTCATGGTACATGAAGGCTGCATGAGTGAAGACGAATTCAAATTCGCACCGGAGGCGGCGCCGCATGTGCTGATCGTGGCCGGAGGAACGAAAGATTTTGTGGTCGGGACATTTCCCCAGCAGTATCATGAACTGTTTGCGAAAAACGGCACCGACCATATCTGGTTGAGCGTACCGGAAGGGGGGCATGACGGAAGCGTCGGCATCCCGGTATTCTACAACTTCTTAAAGTGTTTGTTTAAAGCAGAAAAGTAAGAAACTGGAGAAAGTGCTTGTTGGAGGGAATGGTTTATGAATTTTTTTGCGTTAGCGCAGGAGACGATCCAGATCACTGAGGATGGCCTGTATGAGGTCGGGGGAAAGACCGTACAGCTGCCGAAGGATGAGATCAAAGAGGTGATCGTCTATGATCCGGAGCTCGGAGAGGAGATGTCCCACGTTACGATGAGGGCGAACGGGGCAGGCCGGATCATTGTAACCGGTGAAGATTCTTTTGAGGCCGCGGCGAGATATAAGAACCCGCTGGTCATGAGTTTTGCAAATGCCCTGCATCCGGGTGGCGGTTTTAAGATGGGCTCGAATGCGCAGGAGGAGTCTCTATGCCGGGCGAGTACGTTATATGCCTCCATCGCTTCCGAACATGGGAAGCTGATGTACGACTATAATGCGACCCACCCGAGTAAGGTCGCTTCTGACTTTATGTTGTTGTCACCGAATGTCAGCGTATTTCGGGATCCAAACGGGGAATTGCTTTCGAAACCCTATACGGTCGGTGTGATCTCCGTTCCGGCGCCGAACCGTGCAGGCGCTGCATTCCGCGTTCGAAAAGCTACGACCGCATTGGCCATGGAGAATCGTCTCCGCATTATGTTTTCGGTTGCTTATCAGAATAATTACCGCAATCTGGTTCTCGGAGCCTGGGGCTGTGGTGTGTTCCGCAACGAAGCGAAGGATGTAGCCGAGCATTTCCGTAAGGTCCTGATCGATGAGGGATATGCAAAGTACTTCAATGAGATCTGTTTTGCCATTCACCGCAAACTCAACAAAAAAGAGAGTAAGAACCAGAGGATCTTCCGCATGGCATTGACCCCGGAGGCACAGCCGGAGCAGACGACAGATAAGGAAAAGAGAAAAGCAAAACTTCCCGGAAAGATCCGTCTGCCGAAGGTCCCGAAGGTAAAAAAGGTTAAGGAAAAACACGCGGAAAAAGCAGCAACGAAGGCGGCGGCAAAGGCGGAGAAAAAAGCTGTGAAGAAGGCAGCAAAAGCGGAGAGAGCCGGTCGCGGAGAGAAACATCGGAAGATACGGAAACGTGAGAAGAACGAAGAACAATAGAAGAACCTTCGAAAGTATTTGCACAATTCGCGAATTTTAAACAAAAAGAAAGAGAAGTTAAAAAATTCTAAATTTGGTTCTGAAACTATTGACATGACACTCGACTTATGCTACAATTGAACCAGAAAAAGAGATGGCCCAGTAGATGAAGGATGAGCAGTTGGTTTGGAATTTGTCTAAGGCTTCGAGAGCATAAGGCCATCGAGGAACCGTCCCGGATCCCGGGGCGGTTCTTTTTATGCAACGTCGGAAACAGTAGACAGTTTCAGCGGAAAATGATATTATAGATGAGGATCGTTTTTTGTGTTGAAAGTGACTGGGGTGGACATCACCCGGAATAGGAGCGGATCATGAAAATGATACATTGTGCGGATCTTCACTTGGATTCGAAAATGGACGCCAACTTAAGTCCCGAAGCGGCGAAGACACGGCGTGCAGAGATCCTTCAGACATATCTGGATATGGTCGAATATGCGAAAACGCATGATATAAGGACCATCCTGATCGCCGGGGATCTGTTTGATAAGAAGAATATTTCCGCGACCGCAAAGACGGCAGTCAAAAACAGCATAAGTCAGAATCCCGGGATCACATTCTATTATCTGCAGGGAAACCATGACAGTGAGAATTTCCTGGACTCCGAAGATGAACCGGAGAACCTGAAACTCTTTTCCGATGCCTGGACATATTATGAGACAGATGGTGTGGTGATCGCGGGCGTTGCGTTTACGAAGAATAATCACGGCACATTGTGGAATTCCCTGACGCTGGACCGTAGTAAGGTCAATATCGTGATGTTGCACGGACAGACAGCAGAAACGGATGGAAAACCCGGCGATGAGTACGTGAACCTGAAGGCGCTGAAGAACCTGGGTATCGATTATCTGGCCCTGGGACACATCCATTCCTATCGCAAGGAAGCACTGGATGCGCGCGGTGTGTATTGCTACCCGGGATGCCTGGAGGGCCGTGGCTTCGACGAGTGCGGGGAGCATGGCTTCGTAGTTTTAGATGCAGACACGAGGACCGGAAAGGTGTCGTCGGAATTTATCCCGACGGGGCGCAGGCGCTTGTATGAGGTGCACGCGGATATTTCCGGCTGCATGAATACCGATGAGATCCGGCCGCGGGTCCGGGAAGCATTGGCCGAGTCAGGCTGTACGAAAGCGGATCTGGTGAAACTGGTATTAACAGGAGAGGTGGATGTGGAGTGCGAGATCGAGCCGGAGGCCGTGCTCGCAGCATACTCCGACGTATACTTCTTCATGAAGGTGCAGGATCAGACGAGCCTGAAGATCGATCCTGCGATGTATATAGGCGATGTCTCGCTGAAGGGCGAGTTTGTGCGGCAGGTCCTGGCGGCGCCGGACCTGAGTGAAGAACAGAAAAACCGGGCCATCCGCTACGGTATTAAGGCGCTGCAAAATGAAGAGATCTAGGAAATGTTTGGAGGGTAGACCATGAAGTTGATATCATGTCATATTGACAACTTCGGGACACTTAGTAACCTGGACAGAGAGTTTGTTCCGGGGGAAAATGTCATTATGGAAGACAACGGAAGCGGGAAATCGACATTTGCCGCCTTCCTTCGTGTTATGTTTTTCGGTTTCGAGGGCGGCCTTAAGCGCGACGTCCTGGACAATGAACGCAAGCGTTTTCAGCCCTGGCAGGGAGGCGCCTACGGCGGTCGCGTCACCTTCGAGGCAGGCGGTAAGACCTACGAGGCGACGCGAAAGTTCGGGGAGACCGAGAAGAAGGATGTCTTCGAACTCAGAGATGCGAAGACGAACCTGATCTGCGACGATTTTTCGGAGCGGTTAGGTGAGGAATTATTTAAGATGGATCGCCAGAGTTTTTCGCGTACGATCTTCGTAGGACAGATGGAGATCGAGACGAAGACTACGGACGATATCAATTCACATATCGGTAATGTTGCGGATGTGCAGAACGATATGAATCATTTCAATGCGGCCATGAAAACGCTGGAGGATCTGGCGAACCGCATGTCCGCGACGCGTAAGACCGGCAGCATCAGTAAGCGCAAAGATAAGATCAGCGAGATCGAGGCAGAACTTCGTTCGTACGACGCGGTCCTGAACTCGATGGAGCAGGCGAAGATCCGCATGGAGGATGCAGACCGGAAACGTACCGAGCTGGATGCGCAGATTCGTGAGAATTCGGATGATCAGCAGAAGCTGGCCGATGATACCGTTCGCAGGGCGCATGTCCGTCAGGAACAGGAACTTTCGCAAAAACTGGATGCGGCGATGAAAAAAGAACAGGAACTGCGCGCAGCATTGCCCGCGAAGATCCCGGAGGTAGAGGAGATCGCACATCAGGACGAACTGGCGCGGAGACTATCCGGAGCCACACGGAGCGTGCGTGAACATGCCGTGACGGAGGAGCAGGAAGCGCGTTGGAACACCTTACATGCGCTGTTTGAGGAACATCCGGTGACGCAGGAGCAGATCCGGGCGTACTCGGAGGAGAGCACGACACTGGTGCAGACGAAGGCGGGGCTCGGTTCGAAGAACCTGACGGAAGAAGAGAACGAGCGCCTGAAGATCCTGCATGAACTGTTCGCGAACGACTCGGAGGAGAATACGCCGAAGCAGGCGCGGAACCTGCTGCATCAGATCGAGGTGGATCGTGTCAGCCAGCAACGGGCATATGACGACCTGAAGCGAAGCCATCAGGATGTGAGCAGCGTGCGCGCGCAGAAGACCGACATCGAACAGCAGATGAAGGCTTACGAGAAGCAACTTAAGGGCATCGACGAATATGAAAAGAACCTGGTGCCTAAGGAGAGTAATCTGAAGCACTACCTGATAAAGGGTGTTCTGTGTCTGATCATTCTGGGATATGTTGCCTGGCACTTCATTCAAAAATACATCGAGACCCAGGAAGCGAATTATCGCGTGATCATCCACATCCAGGATGTTTTCGTTCCGGCGGTTGCGATCATTCTGATCATTTTTGTTCTGGTGTATGTTTCAAATCCGGAGCGTGAGGAAGAACCGGATAAGGTGGGCCCGCCGCCCGAGACCATGCGTAAGAGTTTCGAGGATCGTTTGGCGGCGCTGAACCGGGATCTGGAAAACAAACGTGCGATCGTGGCGGAGAAGGACGATGTAGTCCTTCGGTGGAAGAATAAGATCGAAGAGGAAATGACGCAACTGAAGTCTTATCTGCGTGTACATGGCGTCGAAAAGGAGTTCGAGAGTGAAGAGACCGGCGAGATCCAAGCCGAACTCGATGAACTGGAAAATGGTTATAATGAATATCGCCGTTTATCGCTGAAACAGGCGGAATTTCCCGAGGAGGATCTGAAGACGGCGTCGTCGCGTATGGATGATATCCGTACGTTCCTGAATGATTATCATTTGCCGATGCAGGACGACACGTCAGTTGCTACGCGCTTGCACGAGTTGTCGCAGATGCTTTCCGAATACGAGAAACTGTCGGAGCAGAAGCGGGACTACGAGCGTGCGCTTCGGGAACAGAAGGATCTGCAGACGACGATCCGCGCATTCTTCGATGAGTATGAGATCGCAGGCGTTTCCAACCTTCAGGAGTACTCATTTGATGACCTGCGTGATCAGGTGCAGGGATACCGCCGCGCGCAGGGGGACTCGGCAAATGCGAAGCGTGAGCTGGATACGTTCCGTGCGCAGAATGCAGAGAAACTGTCCGCTCCGGAGATCGATTTAGTTCCCGGCCTGACGCGTGAGGAGCTGCTGCAGCGCAGAGCGTCGCTCGAAGCGGAGAAAGAAGAAGCATCGAAGCTGTTTTCCGCGTATCGCGAGGAACTCGCGAAGAAAGCGGAGCAGCTGGACGAAATGGATGAGATGCGCATCAAACTGGCTGAGCTTACGGAGGAGCAGTCCGCCGAGAAGATCAAACTCGAGGGCATCCGGAACGCGAAGATCTACCTGGAGAAGGCGAAGGCGGAAGTGGTTTCCCGCTATTCCGCGCCGATCCTGGAGTCGTTTGAGAAGAACATGCGCTTCATTGACCCGGAGAATCATGCATCCTACCGGATCGACACGAACATGCAGGTGACCGTAAATGCAGAAGGCCTGCAACGCGACAGTGAACTGTTCAGCGCCGGCTACCGTGATCTGATGGGCTTTTGCCTGCGGCTTGCGTTCATCGATGCGGTATTCACCGAGGAGAAGCCGATGCTGATCCTGGACGACCCGTTCACCAACCTGGACGACGAAAAACTTAAGAAAGCACGCGATCTCGTACGCGAGATCGCAAGCGAATATCAGGTACTGTACTTCACCTGCAGCGCCTCAAGAAAATAAAACGACCTTCCCGGGGTGCCCCAGTGGCAGCCCCGGGTTTTTTTGTGCGTTTCCGAGCAGAGCGAAACCGTTCAGAAATACGTTCATCGGCGGTCTGACTCACTGCGCGGTGATGATCGCGTTCCAGATTTCGGTGAAATCTGAAACTGTACGCTCAGCTCGAAGCCGAATTTCAGGGGCCCGCTGCGAGCTCCGACTTTGACATGAGAGGAATGTTTTTCAGCGCGTAGTGAATTGGACGAGGATGACCGCATTATGAAACGTAAAACTCCCGGAAACAAGCTGTGAAGATCGGATGTGCAGCCGGCCGATGTCCGGTGTCACTGCGGAATGTGACATTTGTCAACTGAGGTTGTGACAGCGTTCACTTTTGCGTGCCGTTGGAGCGGGGTATAATGGGGTCAAGATCGGAAACAGGTCCGGTCGGTTGCCGAAACAGGAGGTTTTGAACATGGCAGAGACAGTAGTAAAGATCACAAATCTGGTGAAAAGATATAAGGAGCTCATTGCGCTGGATAATTTCAGCTTGGAGATCCAGAAGGGCGAGGTGTTCGGCCTGCTCGGCCCGAACGGTTCGGGTAAGACGACGACCATCAATTGCCTGCTTACCTTGCTTTCCTATGACAACGGCGAGATCGAGTTGTTCGGGGAGAAGATGACTTCGAAGCGCAGCGATCTGAAGGCGCGCATCGGCGTCGTTCCGCAGCAAGTGGCGGTATTTGAAGAATTGACCGTATACGATAATATCGATTTCTTCTGCGGTCTGTACATCAAAGATAAAGAGACACGCAAGAAATATGTGGAAGAAGCGATCGAGTTCGTCGGACTTCAAGAGTTTAAGAAATTCTATCCGAAGAAGCTGTCGGGCGGTCTGCTCAGGAGACTGAATATTGCGTGCGGCATTGCCCACAAGCCGGAGCTGATCATATTTGATGAGCCGACGGTGGCGGTAGACCCGCAGTCCAGAAACCGCATCCTGGAAGGCATTTCCCGTTTGAATGAGCAGGGAGCCACGATCATCTACACGACCCACTACATGGAGGAAGTCGAGCAGTTGTGCTCGCGGATCCTGATCATGGATCACGGGAAGAAGGTCGCGATCGGCACGAAGGATGAGCTGAAGGGCATGATCAAAAATACCGAGAGTGTGATCGTGAACGCGAGCGATCTGGAGCCGGCGTTTATCGAGAAGATCCGGGCGCTCAACCATGTGTACGATGTGTCGTACCACGACGATACATTGACCATAAAATGCAGCGGCGGCAAGCACAACATTGTACATGTTGTCGACTGCTTCGCGGACAATGAAGTGAAGTACCGGCAGATCTATTCGATCCTGCCGACGCTCAACGAAGTGTTCCTGGAGATCACGGGTAAACAGTTGCGTGACAACGAGTAAAGAGGTGGATGACTATGTATTTTCGTGTATTTATCTATCGATTGAAAAAGAATATCCATGACCGCGAACTGATTCTCTGGTCGCTTTTGTTCCCCATTTTGCTGGGAACGTTCTTCTACGCGACCTTCAGTTCCATCTATGGTCAGATGGGCGTGCAGACGTATCGTGTTGCGCTGGTGAATGGTTCGGAGGAGACCACACAGTTCGTGAAAACGACGCTGGAGGGCATTCAGACCGAAGAGGGCGCTCCGATGTTTGAGGTTGTGATCCCGGAGGATGCGGATGAACAGAAACTGCTGTTCGAAGACGAGGTCGCCGGAATTATGGATATCGCGAATATGGGCGACATTCAGCTTCGGATCGCGAAGGATGAGGTGGCGCAGAATGTGCTTTCGCATGTGGTCGGCGTGTTCCGCAGAAATGCAGTGCTGACGCAGAGAGCCATGCAGGATCCGCAGGCGGCGGAAACGATCACAAAGCTCATGACCGAGGAGCCGGAGCTTTTGCGTCAGATCAATGCGGCCGGCGAAAACAAGGATCCCTATGTATCCTACATGTATGCACTGCTGGCGATGATCTGTGTGATGGCTTCCAACGGAGGCCTGCAGGTCCCGATCGATTCGCAGGCAAATATTACACAGCAGGGCGCCCGCGTTTCCCTTACGCCGGTGAACCACAGGATGTATGAGCTGGTCAGCCTGGGCGCGGCAGCTTTGATCCAGATCGTTTGCACACTGGTCGGCGTAGCCCTGATCCGGCTCGTGTTCCATGCCAATATGGGCTGCAGCGACGCCATGCTGATCCTGGTCAGCATCCTGGGAACGCTCCTGGGCTGTTCTCTCGGGTTTGCGCTAGGCCATGTTTCGAGCATCCGGAAGAACACGAAGGAAGCGATCCTGCTTTTGTTCGTGACAGTCGGCGGCTTTTTGTCGGGTCTGATGGCCCATCAGGTGAAATTGCTTGTGGAAAAGAGTTTCCCGCTCCTGAACCGCATCAACCCGTCGGCGATCATCCATGACGCCTTCTTCAGTTTGAATGTGTTCGGGATGGGAGAGCGTTTCTATCGTTCCCTGATCACCATGGTGGTCATGACGGTCGTTCTGACCGCGATCGGACTTTGCATGTCCGGAAGGAGAAGCTATGCAAGTATTTAAGGCTTTTTTCAAAGTTCAGAAAAGATATATGATCCCTGCGATCTTGTTTACGCTGATGGGTGTGTTGATGCTCATCATGAATTATGCGATGGCGCATAGAAGCACCTCCGATAACGGCTTTCAGTCCATGTCCCTGCCCGTCTACCTCACGGATGAAGATCAAAGCGAAGTTTCGTCCCTGCTTGCGGACTATCTGAGAAGAACGCATAAGGTCGATGAAGCGGAGTGTTCCGACGAAATGCTCACGGAGCGCCTGTACTATCAGGATCTGGCAGCGGCGATCACGATCCCGAAGGGCTTCGGTCAGGCATTTACCGACAAAAACACGGGAGATCGCATGGAGATCCGGAGCGTGGTCGATGAAGGCCTGGCGGAAGGACACATGCTGAACCTGCAGCTCAAGTCGTTTTTAAACAGTATGTACGCGTTCTATCACAGCGGCATGTCTCTTACGGAAGCGGCAGCGCAGGCCGAGCAGACGCAGGCTTCTGACAATTATGTGAGCCTGGTCCGCGAGGCTACGGAGGAAGGCACGGTAAATGAGCGCAGCGGCGAGAGCACCAGCCGGTTGTTGTTTATTTTCATCCCGTATGTTATAATGTGCAGTGTATTTGGATCGTTGCTTCCGGCCGTTATGTCGTTTGGCGAATCGGAGAAGAAGAGAAGAGAAAACGCCTCCGGTTTCGCGGTTTGGAAACGCAGTTTCGCACTGGCTTTCGGTTCGCTCGTGTTCGCATTGGCATTCTGCCTGATCTATGTCGTGATCCTGGCGTTTGTCTGCGGCAGCGAGACATTTTCCGAAATGTGGTGGCTGATGGCGCTGAACCTTCTGATCTTCACGTTCTCCACGGTCATGATGATGGCATTTTTGTCAGTCATCCCGCTGAAGGCATCCGTGCTTTCCTCGATCGTTTCGACGGTCGTATCGCTGGGCTTCGCCTTCCTCGGAGGCCTGTTCGTCCCGATGCAGTACCTGGGCGAAGGTGTAAAGATGATCGGACGTTTCCTGCCGACCTACTGGTATGCGACGGCGGTAGAGGCACTGGATAAAGGCAAAGGCTTCGCGAGCGTTCTGCCGTACTTTGGCATTGAGTTGTTATTCGGCCTGGCTTGCCTGGCCATCGGTTTGGCGCTGTCGAAGGCATCCGAGCGCGCCGGATGAGTTTAAAGGACTTGGTTTATGAAACAGTTTACGGATAAACTTATACTGTTTCTCTTATCGGTATTTGCCATGCAGGTCTGCCTGCGTGGCAGATACCTTATTGTCGTTATATACGCCGTGATCGCCTATGCCGCGATCTGTTTTTGGCTTTCCATTCCCGAGGATGAGGAGCCCCGGATGCGCCCTGTGCTGCGAAAGAGCGTCCAATGCGTAGCGGCGGCTCTGACGGCAACCCTGCCGGGTGCGGTGACCGCATCGCCCATGCTTTTGTATGATATGATCGCATGCAGGAATTTTGCTGCGATCGTCATTCTGGCTGCGGCCGGTGCGCTTGGGATCACGATCCACCTTCCGGATATGTTCCCGGAAACGTATTCCGTCATGGATCAGACGTTGCTTTTTTCCTACCTGGCGCTGCTTTGCGCGTCCTCCGTGCTTCTGGCCTGGCGGACGGCGAGGCATGTCAAACTCGAGGAAGAATTCATCCACCTGCGCGACCGCGACCAGGTGAAGCAGGAGAAGCTGCGCGAGCAGACGAATGAGGTACTCGAGGCGAAGGATCGCGAGGTCTACACGGCACAGCTGGCGGAGCGAAACCGCATTGCCCGTGAGATCCATGACAATGTGGGCCACATGCTGACCCGCGGGATCCTGCAGGTCGGCGCCATGATGACGGTGCATAAGGATGAGCCGGTCGCCGAGGAACTGGCCATGCTGCGAGAGACGCTGGACACGGCCATGACGAATATCCGGACCAGTGTGCACGATCTGCACGATGAATCGGTGGATCTGCATTTTGCGCTGGAACAGATGGTGAAGCCTCTGCATGAACGGTTTCAGGTGCATTTCGAGGTCAATGTCGACCATGCGGTGCCGCGAAACATCAAATATGCCGTGATCGGGATCGCCAAGGAAGCGATCTCCAATGTGATCAAGCACAGCGTGAACGACTGTGTGGATGTGACGTTCAATGAGCATCCGTCGATGTATCAGCTGGTCATTCATGACTATCCGGAGCACGTGCCATCGGAAGTCCACGAGGAAAGCATGGCAATGAAGAAGCGTGCCGCAAGCGACGACAGCGGGATCGGGCTTTCGAATATCGAGGCGCGCGTGAACGGCGTTGGCGGCTATGTGAATATATCCCGTGAACGCGGCTTTCGGGTTTTTGTAACGATACCGAAGCCGAAGGAGGAAACATGAATATATTGGTTGTGGATGATGATAAACTGGTGGCGATGTCGCTGCGCATGATCATCGAGGCGGATCCGGATATGACCGTGGTCGATGTCGGTTACAGTGCGGCCGATGCGATCCGTCTGTATAAGAAGTATATGCCGGATGTACTTTTGATGGACATCCGTATGAAGGACCGCACCGGTCTGTCTGCAGGGGAGGAGATCCGCGCGCAGTATCCGAATGCGAAGATCCTCTTTCTGACGACGTTTAACGATGACGAGTATATCGTGAAGGCACTGTCCATCGGGGCGCGTGGCTATATCATCAAGCAGGATTTCGAGTCGATCATTCCGGCGCTGAAAGCCGTGCAGGAAGGCCAGACCGTATTCGGCAGCGATGTCGTAGGCCGCCTCCCGTCCATGATTCGGCAGGAGAAGCAGGAGGGCTTCGACCGTGAAGCATTCGGCCTTAGCGAGCAGGAGGCGGAGGTCATGCGCCTCATAAGCTGCGGACTTTCAAACCGTGAGATCGCGGATAAACTTTGCCTCTCGGAGGGCACCGTGCGCAATTACATCAGCAACATTCTGGCGAAACTCGGATTGCGTGACCGGACGAACCTGGCCATCTTTTATCTGACCGGAGGGAAACCCACCCGGGCCGAGTGAGCATACATAAGATCAAATCTTTCGCCCCCCGGCGGTGCTTTACGGCACCGCCGGGATGCATTTTTTTCGCTCCAAAACAGCAAAATTTGACTTGCTTTATTGACAGGTCGCGTATATAATGGTATGTGGTTAAATTTGTTTTTTTAACAGTACTACTAATCATGGAGGGCTGATAGCAATGAGCAACACAGCACAAACCCAGGCCGGAAAGCGCATCACGACGCTGCTCGACCAGGGGAGTTTTGTTGAGATCGGCGGACGTGTGACCGCGCGTAGCACCGATTTCAATCTTCAAAACAAAGAGTTGCCGTCCGATGGCGTTATCACCGGTTACGGCACGATCAATGAAAGTCTGGTATATGTTTACAGCCAGGATGCAAGCGTACTCGGCGGTTCCATCGGTGAGATGCATGCGAAGAAGATCGTGAAGATCTATGATCTTGCGATGAAAACGGGCGCACCCGTGATCGGTCTGATCGACTGCGCAGGTCTTCGTATCCAGGAAGCTACGGACGCGCTGAATGCATTCGGCGAGGTTTACATGAGCCAGGTCTTGGCATCGGGAGCGGTACCTCAGATCACCGCGATCTTCGGTACCTGCGGCGGCGGCCTCGCGCTCGTTCCTGCACTTACCGATTTTACTTTTATGGAGGAGAAAACGGCGAAACTGTTCGTGAACTCGCCGAATACCCTCGATGGAAACATCATTTCCAAGTGTGACACATCTTCCGCTGATTTCCAGGCGAAGGAAGCAGGACTTGTAGACGGCGTCGGAACCGAAGACGATGTGCTCGCACAGATCCGTACTTTGATCAGCATCCTCCCCTCTAACTATGAGGACGATATGTCATATACAGAGTGCACGGATGACTTAAACCGCCTTTGCGACGGCATCGAAGCAGGAGCGAAGGACGCAGCTTATGTTCTTTCCGTGATCTCCGACGATAATTTCTTCTTCGAGACGAAGAAAGAATACGCAAAAGAAATGGTTACCGGTTTTATCCGCATCAACGGAGCGACCATCGGCGCGGTTGCGAACCGCAGCGAGCGTTTTGGCGCAAACGACGCGGTGGAGCAGGAGGTCGAGAAGTTCGATACCACATTGACCGCACAGGGTTGTGAGAAGGCAGCCGCTTTCGTACGCTTCTGCGATTCGTTTGGTATCCCGGTATTGTCTCTGACCGCAGCGACCGGTTTCGCAGCTACGAAGTGCCAGGAGAAGAAGATCGCGAAGGCAGCGGCAGCACTTGCAAGTGCATTTGCCGATGCCACCGTTCCGAAGGTGAACATCGTGATCGGACCTTCCTATGGTACCGCTTATAATGTGATGAATTCTAAGGCGCTCGGCGCAGATCTGGTCTATGCATGGCCCAAGGCCAGCATCGGCCTGATGGATGCGAAGGCAGCCGTTAAGATCATGTATGCAGATGAGATCGCAAAGGGCAATGGCGCTGACGTGATCGCAAAGCGTTCCGCAGAGTATGAAGCACTGCAGAACGGCGCGGTTTCCGCAGCAAAGAGAGGCTATGTCGATGATATCATCGAGCCCGTTGAGACCCGTCAGTATGTTGCAGCCGCTTATGAACTGCTGTTCACCAAGCGTGAGGATCGCCCCGCGAAGAAGCACGGCGCTAGATAAGGGAGGCACTGTCTATGGTATACACTTATTTGGCAGCAGCCGCGGAAACATCCGGTTTTGATCTGGGCGAAGCAGTCCGCAATACCGTTGTCGGTATGGGAACGGTATTTCTGGTACTGATCCTGCTGAGTGGTCTGATCGCGCTGTTCCGGTTTATTCCGAACACGGATAAAAAGCCGGTAGCGAAGCCTGCTTCGGTGAAGCCCGCTCCGGTCGTAACACCGGCAGCTCCGGAACCTGTACAGGATGATACCCAGCTGATCGCCGTGATCACGGCAGCGATCGCTGCATCGATGGGGACCACATCCACGAACGGTTTCGTCGTTCGTTCGGTCCGCAGAGTCAGCGACAGTCATTGGAAGAAGTCATAATTATACAAGGAGATTAGAAATATCATGAAAAACTATATCATCACCGTTAACGGTGTATCTTATGAGGTATCTGTAGAAGAGACCGGTGCTACAAGTGCTCCCGCAGCAGCACCCGTAAAAGCAGCAGCACCCGTAGCCCCTAAGGCAGCAGCTCCCGCAGCAGCGCCTGCAGCTCCTAAGGCAGCAGCTCCTGCTGCAGCAGGCGCAGGCTCCATTAAGGTTGCAGCCGGCGCGGCAGGTAAGATCTTTAAGATCGAAGTCAGCGTAGGCGCCTCCGTAAAGAAGGGCGACGCTGTCATCATTCTGGAAGCCATGAAGATGGAGATCCCGGTGGTTGCTCCCGAGGATGGAACCGTGGCATCTATCGACTGTGCAGTCGGCGATATGGTGGAAGCAGGCGCAACACTCGCCACTTTGAACTAAAAAATGGACCCGTCACGCTTATGTGACGGAATACGGAGGTTATCATGGGTGAAATAGTCAATAACCTTCTGCATCAGACGGCCTTTTTCAACCTGACATGGGGAAACTATGTAATGATCCTGGTCGCGTGTCTGCTTTTGTTTTGCGCGATCAAATTACAGTATGAGCCTTTGCTCCTGATCCCCATTTCCTTCGGTATGCTGCTGGTAAATATCTATCCGGGTATTATGGCAAAACCGGGCGTGGATGAAAACGGTCTTAAGACAGCAGGCGGTTTATTATATTACTTCTTCGAATTGGATGAGTGGGCGATCCTGCCTTCCCTCATCTTTATGGGCGTCGGTGCTATGACGGACTTCGGTCCGCTGATCGCCAATCCTATGAGTTTCTTCTTAGGAGCGGCGGCGCAGTTTGGTATCTACGCAGCATACTTCATCGCTTTGGCGATGGGCTTCAACGGTATGGAGGCCGCAGCGATCTCCATCATCGGCGGAGCGGATGGTCCTACATCCATCTTCCTGGCAGGTAAGTTGGGACAGACGAGCCTGATGGGACCGATCGCGGTTGCGGCATATTCCTATATGTCACTGGTTCCGATCATTCAGCCGCCGATCATGAAACTGTTCACGACAGAGAAAGAACGTAAGATCAAGATGGATCAGCTTCGCCACGTTTCCAAACTGGAGAAGATCCTGTTCCCGATCATCGTTACGATCGTTATTTGTATGATCCTTCCCACAACGGCTCCTCTGGTAGGTATGCTGATGCTGGGTAACCTGTTTAAGGAGTGCGGCGTCGTTCGTCAGCTCACCGATACCGCATCCAATGCTCTTATGTACATCGTTGTTATCCTTCTGGGTACTTCCGTAGGTGCGACAACGAGTGCGCAGTCTTTCCTGCAAGTGACCACTCTTAAGATCGTAGTTCTCGGTCTGGTCGCATTTGCGTTTGGTACATGGGCCGGCGTTATGTTCGGTAAACTCATGTGTTTCCTGACGCACGGAAAGATCAACCCGCTCATCGGATCCGCCGGTGTATCCGCGGTGCCGATGGCAGCGCGTGTTTCGCAGAAGGTCGGCGCGGAAGCAGATCCGACGAACTTCCTGCTCATGCATGCGATGGGTCCGAACGTAGCCGGCGTTATCGGTACAGCCGTTGCGGCGGGTACCTTCATGGCTATCTTTGGTAAGTTTTGATTAGAAGGAGAAATAAAATGGCAGAAACAGAGATTCAGAAAAAGCCTGTTAAGATCATGGAGACCGTTCTTCGTGACGCGCATCAGTCTTTGATCGCTACGCGTATGACGACAGAGCAGATGCTCCCGATCATCGATAAAATGGATCAGGTCGGCTATCATGCCGTAGAGTGCTGGGGCGGCGCGACCTTCGATGCTTGCCTTCGTTTCCTGAAGGAAGATCCGTGGGAGCGTCTTCGTAAGCTTCGCGCGGGCTTCAAGAACACGAAGCTGCAGATGTTGTTCCGCGGCCAGAACATCTTGGGATATCGTCACTATGCCGATGATGTGGTTGAGTACTTCGTACAGAAGTCCATCGCAAACGGTATCGACATTATCCGTATTTTCGACTGTTTGAACGACCTTCGTAACCTTCAGACAGCGGTCAATGCTTCCCGTAAGGAAGGCGGTCACGTTCAGATCGCGCTTTCCTACACCTTGGGCGACGCCTACACCCTGGATTACTGGGTAACCATGGCAAAGCGCATCGAGGAGATGGGAGCTGATTCCATCTGTATCAAGGATATGGCAGGACTTTTGCTTCCGTATAAGGCGACCGAACTGGTTACCGCGATCAAGTCCGCTACGAAGATCCCGCTTCAGATGCACACGCATTACACTTCCGGTGTGGCTTCCATGACTTACTTAAAGTCCGTAGAAGCCGGCGCGGATATCATCGATACCGCGATGTCACCGTTTGCACTCGGTACCAGCCAGCCGGCGACCGAGGTTATGGTAGAGACATTTAAGGGCACACCGTACGATACCGGTTACGATCAGAATCTGCTCGCAGAGATCGCGGATTACTTCCGCCCGCAGCGTGACGCGGCTCTCGAGAGCGGCCTACTGAACCCGAAGGTCATGGGTGTAAACATCAAGACTCTTCTGTACCAGGTTCCGGGCGGCATGCTGTCCAACATGATCTCCCAGTTGAAGGAGCAGAACGCGGAAGACCGTTACTACGACGTGCTTCGTGAGATCCCGCAGGTTCGTAAGGACCTCGGTGAGCCGCCTCTTGTAACTCCTTCTTCCCAGATCGTAGGTACACAGGCAGTCTTCAACGTACTCTTGGGCGAGCGCTATAAGATGGCGACGAAGGAGACGAAGGCAGTTCTGTCCGGTGAATACGGCCAGACGGTTAAACCGTTCAATCCGGAGATCCAGAAGAAAGTTATCGGGGATAAGAAGCCGATCACCTGCCGTCCGGCAGACCTGATCCCGGCCGAACTGGATAAGATCGAAGCCGAGATGTCCCAGTATAAGATGCAGGACGAGGACGTTCTTTCCTACGCTCTGTTCCCGCAGGTAGCTGTTGATTTCTTTAAGTACAGAGAGGCGCAGAAGGAGAAGATCGATCCGAACGCCGCAGATACCAAGAATAACGCATACCCTGTTTAAGAGGTTGATTAGCTCATGAAAAGCGCTACGAAATATAAGGTGGAGCAGTCGCTCCTCGAACATATTACGAAGAACGCGTTCGGCGTGAAGCCCATCAGCGTCCAGCCCCTCGACGACGGTTCCTTTAACGCAGTTTATCTGATCGAGGTTCCGGACGGCCGGCGGGCGGTCCTGAAAGTCGCTCCCTGCGATGATGAACGCGTCTTGCGCTATGAAAAAAACATTATGTACACCGAGGTCAGTGTGATGCAGAAGATCAAGCGTCACACGGCCGTTCCGGTGCCGGATCTGTACTATTTCGACGCCGCTCACACGTCCTGTCCTTCGGATTACTTCTTCATGCAGTACATCAACGCGTCCAACTACCATCTGGTGGAGGACCAGCTGACCGAAGACATCCGCAACCGGCTCGACGAGCAGATCGGAATGTACAACCGTTATATCAACGAGATCAAAGGACACCTGTTCGGTTATTACGGACAGGAGCGCCGGCAGAAGGAGACCTGGTACGAAGCATTTTCCCGAATGTTGGAAGACATCATCGCGGACGCGAAACACTACAACGTAGAGTTCGGCCTGGATGAAAATGTTTTCTACCGCCTGCTGGAAAGCGACGAAGAGGCATTTAACGATGTGACCGAGCCGTGCTTGGTCCATTCGGATCTCTGGGCGGGCAATGTCTTCATTCGCGAGGATAAGATCGTTGCCATCATCGACTGGGAGCGCTGCCTCTGGGCAGATCCCCTGATCGAGAGGGGCTTTCGCAGTGAGTTCTTAAAGCATTCCTTCCTTAAAGGCTATCAGCGGGAGGAACCCTTCACCGCGAAAGAGCGCAGAAGACTTCGCTGGTACGATCTGTACTACTATATGACACTGGCCGTGGAAGAATGCGCGCGTGAATACGATGACGCAGACTACCACGAACATGTCTGGAAACAGTACCATCAGGCGTTGTCCCAATTAAAATTGGATTAATATTATAAAAGATAAAGGAGACCTTATGTATTCTTTCGATGAAATCAAGAAGACGGATCCCGAGATCGCCGCAGCCATCGCCGCGGAGGTTTCCCGTCAGAACAGTCACATTGAGTTGATCGCTTCGGAGAACTTCGTAAGTAAGGCGGTTATGGCAGCCATGGGCAGCCCCCTTACCAACAAGTACGCCGAGGGATATCCGGGTAAGCGTTACTACGGCGGCTGCGAGTGTGTAGACGTTGTAGAGGAACTGGCACGTGAGAGAGCGAAGGAGCTCTTCGGTTGCGAATATGTAAACGTACAGCCGCACTCCGGCGCACAGGCAAACATGGCCGTATTCTTCGCAGTGCTGAACCCGGGCGACACCTACATGGGCATGAACCTGGCACACGGCGGCCATCTGTCGCACGGCAGCCCGGTCAATATGTCCGGTAAGTATTTCAACTGCGTACCTTATGGTGTGAATGACGACGGTTTCATCGATTACGACGAGGTTCGCCGTATTGCCCTCGAGTGCAAGCCGAAGATGATCGTTTGCGGTGCTTCCGCATATCCGCGTGAGATCGATTTCAAGCGTTTCCGCGAGATCGCTGACGAAGTCGGCGCAGTACTGATGGCAGATATTGCTCATATCGCAGGTCTGGTAGCGACCGGCCTTCACATGAGCCCCATCCCTTACGCTCACATCACCACAACGACCACACATAAGACCCTTCGCGGACCCCGCGGTGGTATGATCATGTGCTCGAACGAGGTCAATGAGCGCTTCAACTTCAACAAGGCAGTATTCCCGGGCATCCAGGGCGGCCCTCTGATGCACGTGATCGCTGCAAAGGCTGTCAGCTTCAAGGAAGCTCTGTCCCCCGCATTCAAGGAGTACCAGACCCGCATTAAGGCAAACAGCGCAGCTCTTGCAAAGGCTATGATGGAGCGCGGCTTCAACCTGGTTTCCGGCGGAACCGAGAACCATTTGATGCTCGTAAACCTGCTGAACCTCGGTGTGACCGGTAAGGCTACCGAAAAGCTTCTCGATGCAGCCAACATCACCTGCAACAAGAACGCGATCCCGAACGATCCTGCATCGCCGTTCGTAACCAGTGGTATCCGTCTCGGAACTGCTGCAGTCAGCTCACGCGGCATGCAGCCGGAGGATATGGTGACCATCGCAGAGGCGATCAAGCTGGCCGTGATCGACAACGATCAGGAGGCAGCGAAGGCTCTCGTTAAGACATTGACCGACAAATACCCTCTGTACGAGGAGATCGGCTGAGGTTTTCGGGGCAGTTTTCTGTCTCAAAACGATGTTTAGAAAAATAAGCAAAAAATAAGCAAACATATGGCGGAAAATGATTTGATTTTTTTATCATTTTCCGCTATAATGTTATTCAGAAGAAATGCGCTTGATATCCATCCGGTATTCGTGTAGGTAGGGATGGGGATAATGGCGCGTCTCGGAACAAAAAAACAGGAGGATTCATGCACATGAATAACATTCCCAAAATTAAACTCGGTATTGTTGCCGTAAGCCGTGACTGCTTCCCGGAGTCACTCGCTGTCAACAGAAGAAAAGCGCTGGTTGCAGCTTACGCTAAGAAGTATGATGCTGCCGACATCTACGAGTGCCCGATCTGCATCGTAGAGAGCGAGATCCACATGGTACAGGCTCTGGAGGATATCAAGAAGGCAGGATGTAACGCACTTTGCGTATATCTCGGAAACTTCGGCCCTGAGATCGCTGAGACATTGCTTGCTAAGCACTATGACGGACCTAAGATGTTCTGCGCAGCAGCAGAGGAGAGCCAGGATAACCTGATCGGTGGCCGTGGCGACGCTTACTGCGGTATGCTGAACGCAAGCTACAACCTGAAGCTTCGTAACACCAAGGCTTACATCCCGGAGTATCCGGTAGGTGATGCTGAGGATTGCGCAGATATGATCCACGAGTTCCTGCCTATCGCACGCGCACTCGTTGGTCTTTCCAAACTGAAGATCATCGGCTTCGGACCTCGTCCGCTCAACTTCCTTGCATGTAATGCACCGATCAAGGCTCTCTATGACCTTGGTGTTGAGATCGAAGAGAACTCCGAGCTCGATCTGTTCGAGGCTTTCAAGAAGCACGAAGGCGACCCTCGTATTCCTGAGGTAGTTGCTGACATGGCTGCAGAACTCGGCGCAGGCAACAAGAAGCCTGAGATCCTGCCGAAGCTCGCTCAGTACGAACTGACACTCCTTGACTGGGTTGAGGCTCATAAAGGTTATCGTGAGTACGTTGCGATCGCAGGTAAGTGCTGGCCCGCATTCCAGACCCAGTTCGGTTTCGTACCTTGCTACGTTAACAGCCGTCTGACCGGTCGCGGTATCCCGGTATCCTGTGAAGTAGATATCTACGGCGCACTTTCCGAATTCATCGGTACCTGCGTATCCGAAGACATCGTTACCCTGCTCGATATCAACAACTCCGTTCCGAAGGATATGTACGAAGAGTCCATCAAGGGTAAATTCGACTACACACACAATGATACATTTATGGGCTTCCACTGCGGTAACACCTGCTCTAAGAAGCTTGCATTCTGCGACATGAAGTATCAGCTCATCATGGCAAGAGCTCTTCCGGAAGAGGTTACCCAGGGTACCCTCGAAGGCGATATCGCTCCCGGCGACATCACTTTCTTCCGTCTGCAGAGCACCGCTGACACCAAGCTTCGCGCTTACGTTGCACACGGTGAGGTTCTCCCGGTTGCTACACGTTCGTTCGGCGGTATCGGCGTATTCGCGATCAAGGAAATGGGACGTTTCTATCGTCACGTTCTGATCGAGAAGAACTTCCCTCACCACGGCGCCGTAACTTTCGGTCACCATGGTAAGGCTCTGTTCGAAGTATTCAAGTACCTCGGCGTTCCGATGGAAGACATCAACTTCAATCAGCCTGCGGGTATGATGTATCCTACAGAGAATCCTTTCAAATAAGATTTGAAAAAACATCGATAAAACGAGACGGCCTGTCGTGAAAACGACAGGCTGTTTTGTTGCTTTTTGGGGTGGGGTGTGATAAACTAAGGATGATACGAAGTCGGTGTGAACAGGACCGACATTTAGACTTGATGGGATAGTGAGGTACGACAGTGGCATCGATTCAAAATGACTGGCTTTCGGTGGTTTCCCCGGAGTTTCGGAAACCCTATTATAAAGAATTATATGAGTTCATCTGTCGCGAGTATCAGGAGCACACGGTATATCCGCCGGCGCAGGACATCTTCAACGCGTTTCATTTTACACCGCTCTCCGAAGTGAAGGTGGTGATCCTGGGCCAGGATCCCTACCACAACATCGGACAGGCGCACGGATTGTCCTTTTCGGTGCAGGTCGGACAGGAGATACCGCCGTCCCTGGTAAATATCTATAAAGAACTGCAGGACGACCTGGGCTGTTACATCCCGAACCACGGCTGTCTGAAGAAATGGGCGGATCAGGGAGTTTTGCTTCTGAATACCGTGCTGACCGTGCGGGCGCATCAGGCATTTTCCCATCAGGGAAAGGGCTGGGAGATGTTTACCGACGCCGTGATCCGCGGTCTGGAACAGCAGGACCGTCCCATCGTATACATGCTTTGGGGGCGGCCGGCGCAGGAGAAACGGAAGATGATCACGAACCCGAACCATCTGGTGCTGACGGCGCCGCATCCGTCGCCGCTCTCGGCGTACCGCGGGTTCTTCGGTTGCCGGCATTTCAGCCGTGCAAATGAGTTCCTGAAGGAGCACGGACTTACAACCATTGACTGGCAGATAGAAAGTGTAGAGGATATACATCATGAATAAAACGATCGTAGTATGTGTCATTCGAAAGGCGGACAACGCCGAAGATATCAAAGCCTGCGTGCCGAATATCGGACGTGTCGTTTCGGAGATCACGCCGGATGACATCGCATATGTCGCTGAATACGGCGTGGATCACGCCGTTGTGAAATGTAAGGACGGCCGCGCGGCGGCCCTGCTCGATAACTCCGGGCGTGAGGAGGATTTCCAGGTCAAACTGACACTGACGGGGCTGGCGCCGCTGGTATCTTTCACCATATTTACATACGATGAGGCGCAGAAGATCAGCCGCTATCGCCGCGTGGCGAATTCTGCCGGCATCCTGGAGTTCGTCTGTGACATTCCGGCCGGCGGATACGGACTGGTCCTGCAAAATGCGTAAGAACAGGCTTTTGTTCACAATTTGAACATATCAAACCATTAGAATAACCATATAGAGAATACCTTTATACATGGAGGGATGATTATGGACCAGCCGAAGATCATGGTAGTGGATGATGAGACCCGGATGCGCAAACTGTTGCGCGATTTTCTGGTGAAGGAAGGCTTTCAGGTGATCGAAGCCGAAGACGGCGCGAAAGCCATCGATATCTTCTTTGAGAATAAAGACATTGACCTGGTGCTTTTGGACGTCATGATGCCGAACATGGACGGTTGGGAAGTGACGAAGTGGATCCGCCAGTATTCTAAGGTGCCCATCATTATGCTGACCGCAAAAAGCGAAGAGCGTGACGAACTGAAGGGCTTTGAGCTGGGTGTGGATGAATACGTTACCAAACCATTTAGCCCGAAGATCCTGATGGCCAGGGTCAATGCACTCCTCAGACGCACCGGCACCGTCTCGTCCGGCGACGTGATCGAGGTCGGCGGCATAGTGCTGAATAAGAGCGCACATTCTGTGACGATCGACGGAAAACCGATCGATCTGAGTTTTAAAGAGTTTGAACTTCTGGCGTTCTTCCTGGATAACCAGGGGATCGCATTGTCCCGTGAGAAGATACTGAATTTCGTGTGGGACTACGATTATTTCGGAGACGTCCGCACCATCGATACGCACGTGAAAAAACTGCGAAGTAAAATGGGAGAGAAGGGAAACTACATCAAAACGGTTTGGGGTATGGGCTACAAATTTGATCTTAATTCGTAAATCGAGGTAGGCATGAAGTACAGAAATACATTTCGCTTTCGGCTTACTGTACTGTTTCTTATTGTTTTGGCCGTGGTCTATATGGGAACCTATTTTGTGTTCCGCCAGTTCCTCGTGCCTTATGCTCTGGAGAAAAAGAGCGATCTGATGGAATCGGTGTGCCTGGATCTGTTGGAGATGGACGCAGGTACGAATGAGCGTATCAAGGGAGTGACATCCTTCGCGGAGTTGTTCCAAGAGGAAGAGTTGTACTACCAGGAATACCTGGATTTCATCAAGGAACAGTACGGTATCTCCGTATATATGGAAACCACGTTTCAACGTGTACATCCGGCCTACGGGGCGCAGCTCCAGACCCTGCGCATCGCATCGCGTGACGTAGATGCGGATTATATGAAATCGCGGTTGAATAATCTGAAGCGCACCTACGCGATGCAAAGCCGGCGCGAGGATTCCAACACGATCGTGTCGAAGGAAAACTACACGATCCGTTACAATGCCGAGTCTTCCTCGGACAATAATCATATCGATGGTTGGGGCGGCGCAGAGGGCTTTCAGTTTTTGGTATCCATGACCGTAGCGGATGTCCGCAACAACATCAAGATCGCGCAGTCCTTCTATATCTATGTCGGTTTGGGAGGCTTTTTGATCGGTGGCATACTGATCTTCCTCGTTATGCGCAGGGCGACCCGTTCTGTGACCCGACTCACCGACATTTCCAACCAGATGATGGAGATGGACTTCAGTGCGAAGTACATCGGCAATTCAAAGGATGAGATCGGTGTGCTCGGACAGAATATGAATGCATTGTCCGAGAAACTCGAACATACGCTGTTGGAGCTGAAGACGGCGAACCTCGAGCTGATGAACGATATCGAGAAAAAGAATGAGATCGAGAAGCAACGGACCGAATTCATTTCCAACGTTTCCCACGAATTGAAGACGCCGATCGCGCTGATCCAGGGTTATGCCGAGGGACTCGCTGAGGGGGTCACCGACGACCCGGAGAGTGTGCGCGACTACTGCAATGTCATCGTGGATGAGGCGCAGAAGATGAACCGCATGGTACGCCAGCTTCTGAGCCTGAACCAGATCGAAGCCGGCCAGAATATGCTGGATATCAGCCGCTTCGATATCACCGAACTGATCAATGGCGTGGTAAGTGCCCAGGAGATCGAGCTCTCAAAGAAAAAGGCTCTGGTCATCGTTAAGCAGCATGATCCGGTCTACGTCATGGGCGATGAATACCGCATCGAGGAAGTTCTGACGAACTATATCTCCAATGCGATCAACCATCTCGCCGGCAAGCGGGAGATCGTCATCGATACGACGACGAAGGACGGAAATGTCCGCGTCAGCGTTGCTAATACAGGAAAACCTATCCCGGAAGAGGAGATCGACCGCATCTGGGAGAAGTTCTACAAGGTGGATAAGGCTCGCACTCGCGAATACGGCGGCCACGGTATCGGCCTGTCGATCGTAAAGGCCATTATGGATCGTCATCACGGAAAATGTGGCGCGTACAACACAGACACCGGCGTGGTATTCTGGTTCGAACTGCCTTGTGGCTGACAAATAAAAGAAATTCGTGAAATTATTCTAAAAACTTATATTTTCTCTTTTAATTCCTCGGAAAATACGCTATAATCATAGTAGTTAGTTCCGAGGAATGTTTCGTGTGGCGGTATTTTCCGATTCATTCCCCAATAAAACTGTAGAATGACATATGAAGATATGGTCATATCGAGAAGGAGGCACCTATGAAGAAACGAATATCATTCCTGATGGTGGTGATCATGTTGCTGTCACTGGCAACTTCGGTCGGAGCATCGGTCGTGGACGAAGACACGTTTAAATCCCTGAAACCGGAACATGTATCGATTCAGTGGATGGAGGGAAACGATTCCCCGACGACCTGTACATTGACCTACAGTGTTCCGACGGTTATCTCCGAGTTTTTCACGAAGAAGGACGAAGCCGAAGATAAGGAAGCATTCTGGGCGCAGTTCGGTCTTACGGACGGCTGGGTAAACGTCCAGTTCGACTGGGCGCTGGATGACGTGAATGATCCGGTATCCGGCTGGCATTACAATAAGTATTGGGACGGCGACCCGACCCACGGCCTGGGCCGTGACAGCGATGGCGGTTACCATTACAGCGATTGGGATGGCGTCGAATACGGCTTCGGAAACATTACGGAAACGGTCAATGATTCCTGGGTATTCCGTGGCCTCCCGAATGATGACCGATGGAACGGAAATCCGGAAACCGGATATATCGGCGTTAAGGATCAGCTGAGAGAAGATCAGTATACCTATGATTATGATGAGGAGTGCCTCAAGATCGATTTCTCCAAACATACCATGTATGTTCGCGTTCGCTATGTATTTACCTTACGCAAAGACGGGGAAGACGATCGGTATATATTCTCGGATTGGTCCGATATCGCCAGTTGTGGTAAAGATGCGAAGAAGTATGAGCCGCTCACAGCGAAAGACATTCCTGCACCGGTGATCACGAACCTTCGCATGACGGATGAAGAGTATAACGGAAATCCGGTCGTTGCCTATACATTGACCGTTCCTGATGATCTGATGCAGAAATCAGTCGATGCAGAGGCAAATCACGGTTATATCGTGATCGAAACGTATGCACGTGTAAAGGGCGACTCCGAGTGGACCGGCATGGGTAACAGTGACTGGGAGATCAAGCCCGGTGAAATGAAGGCTGCCCTCCTGTCACTTATGAACGAAGCGCATCCGAAGATCGATGCAAACACACCGATCGAACTTCGCGTACGTTATCGCTGCAGCCAGTCCGGATTCGATGACGTTTTCTCTGAATATTCACAAGTATTGGTATTTGAAACGACAGAGATCTCGAACCCGACCCAGCCGGTTCCGACCGATACGCAGCCGGAAGTTACGAAGCCTACCGAAGAAACAACGACCGTGGCGCCCGAACCGGAAAAGGAAGACAAGTGCCCGCTCTGTCATTTCTGCCCGCAGCCTTTGGGATTGTGTATCTTCATCTGGCTCCTGATCATTCTGATCATCGCGGTAGTGGTTTATGTTGTGATCCGCGTCGTTAAGAAGAAAGATAAGAACGAGAACAATAAATAGAAGAAACCCAACTAAACCGTATGGTTTCGGAGTTATCCCCGTGCATTTATGCACGGGGATTTTTCTGTTTCGGGGAGACTTGAAAAAAAGTTTAAAAAATTTCAAAAAAGGTGTTGACATTTAAATGGAAGCATGTTAATATTTAGAAGTTCGCCGCGAGAACGCCTCTGAAAAGAGATACGGCAAAGCGAACAGCACCTTGACAACTAAACAGTATACTCCAACCTTGAAAATTCAAAGAGAATTAAAAGATTGAGAACAGCTTATTAATAAGCAACCTAAAAAACAGTAAAGACAGGAACGATAAACGCAGAGTTTGTCTGATGTCAGAAAAGATTAAACATGAGAGTTTGATCCTGGCTCAGGATGAACGCTGGCGGCGTGCTTAATACATGCAAGTCGAACGAGCAGAGATATTCGTATCGAAGCGAGTGGCGGACGGGTGAGTAACGCGTGGGAAACCTGCCCTATACCGGGGGATAACAGTTGGAAACGACTGCTAATACCGCATAAGCGCACGATGTCGCATGACATTGTGTGAAAAACTCCGGTGGTATAGGATGGTCCCGCGTCTGATTAGCTAGTTGGTGAGGTAACGGCCCACCAAGGCGACGATCAGTAGCCGACCTGAGAGGGTGACCGGCCACATTGGGACTGAGACACGGCCCAAACTCCTACGGGAGGCAGCAGTAGGGAATATTGGACAATGGGGGCAACCCTGATCCAGCGACGCCGCGTGAGTGAAGAAGTATTTCGGTATGTAAAGCTCTATCAGCAGGGAAGAAAATGACGGTACCTGACTAAGAAGCACCGGCTAAATACGTGCCAGCAGCCGCGGTAATACGTATGGTGCAAGCGTTATCCGGATTTACTGGGCGTAAAGGGAGCGCAGGCGGCCTGGCAAGCCAGAAGTGAAAACCCGGGGCTCAACCCCGCGGATTGCTTTTGGAACTGTTGGGCTAGAGTGTCGGAGGGGTAAGTGGAATTCCTAGTGTAGCGGTGAAATGCGTAGATATTAGGAGGAACACCAGTGGCGAAGGCGGCTTACTGGACGATAACTGACGCTGAGGCTCGAAGGCGTGGGGAGCAAACAGGATTAGATACCCTGGTAGTCCACGCGGTAAACGATGAATACTAGGTGTCGGGGAGCAAAGCTCTTCGGTGCCGCAGCAAACGCAATAAGTATTCCGCCTGGGGAGTACGTTCGCAAGAATGAAACTCAAAGGAATTGACGGGGACCCGCACAAGCGGTGGAGCATGTGGTTTAATTCGATGCAACGCGAAAAACCTTACCAAATCTTGACATCCCTCTAAAAACGTATGTAATGTATGAACCCTTCGGGGGAGAGGAGACAGGTGGTGCATGGTTGTCGTCAGCTCGTGTCGTGAGATGTTGGGTTAAGTCCCGCAACGAGCGCAACCCTTATTTTTAGTAGCCAGCGGTCCGGCCGGGCACTCTAGAAAGACTGCCAGGGTTAACCTGGAGGAAGGTGGGGATGACGTCAAATCATCATGCCCCTTATGATTTGGGCTACACACGTGCTACAATGGCGTAAACAAAGAGAAGCGATCCTGTGAGGGGGAGCAAATCTCAAAAATAACGTCTCAGTTCGGATTGTAGTCTGCAACTCGACTACATGAAGCTGGAATCGCTAGTAATCGCGAATCAGCATGTCGCGGTGAATACGTTCCCGGGTCTTGTACACACCGCCCGTCACACCATGGGAGTCGGAAACGCCCGAAGTCAGTGACCCAACCGCAAGGAGGGAGCTGCCGAAGGCGGGTTCGGTGACTGGGGTGAAGTCGTAACAAGGTAGCCGTATCGGAAGGTGCGGCTGGATCACCTCCTTTCTAAAGAGAAGAAGTAGAGAGTTTTGGAGTATACTGTCTGGTTGTCAAGGGAAGACGAAGAAGTAAAATATGGGCTTATAGCTCAGCCGGTTAGAGCGCACGCCTGATAAGCGTGAGGTCGGTGGTTCGAGTCCACTTAAGCCCATCAAATAACCTTTCCGGTGGCGATACGCTTTTGGGAAACACCCGTTCTCATTCCGAACACGACGGTTAAGCCATTAGCGGCCGATGGTACTATGCTGGTAACGGCATGGGAGAGCAGGTGGCTGCCGGGACTTTGGGGGCATAGCTCAGTTGGGAGAGCACCTGCCTTGCAAGCAGGGGGTCAAGGGTTCGAATCCCTTTGTCTCCACGTTGCAGGTCACGAAGTGACCTACAACAGGAGAAACTGTCCTCTGAACGAGGAGCGCAAGCGACGAGATCAGAACAGTTTCGACACGTGAAGGATATTAACAAGTCCCTCACACTTGCACCTTGAAAACTGCATATAGAAATTGAAATATTTTACGAGTAAAATATTTAAGACATCCGAGGCTGTAACGAAAGTTACAGACCAAACACAAGATATGGAAGCTTTGCTAACGCAAAGCCCATATGTCCAAATGTTTCGCTGACGCGAAGTATTTGGACGTTGCAGGTTTACGAGTAAACCTGCAACCAGCGCAGAAGAATAATTATTCTTCAATTGAACCGTGGCTTTGCTTTATAGCAAAGCAGCTTCGCACGCTAGCGAAGCCGTTCCCATAAAGGGAACCAAAAAGATCAAGCAAACAAGAGCGCAGGGTGGATGCCTTGGCACTAAGAGCCGATGAAAGACGTGATAAGCTGCGAAAAGCTTCGGGGAGGAGCAAATATCCCGCGATCCGAAGATCTCTGAATGGGGAAACCCGGCAGGCAAAAGCCTGTCATCCATACATGAATCCATAGTGTATGGAAGGGAACCCGCTGAACTGAAACATCTAAGTAGGCGGAGGAAGAGAAAGAAACATCGATTTCCAAAGTAGCGGCGAGCGAAATGGAAAGAGCCCAAACCGGACGGGAAACCGACCGGGGTTTAGGACTGCGTAAGGTATGATGGAGAGAGAGCAGAACGGTTTTGGGAAAGCCGACCGCAGAGGGTGAAAGTCCCGTACGCGAATCTCGACATCGCCGGCAGGATCCAAAGTACCGCGAGACACGTGGAACCTTGCGGGAAGACGGGGGGACCACCCCCCAAGGCTAAATACTACTTAGTGACCGATAGCGCATAGTACTGTGAAGGAAAGGTGAAAAGGACCCCGGGAGGGGAGTGAAAGAGAACCTGAAACCCTGTGTTTACAAACTGTGGGAGCGAAAGCGACCGCGTACTTTTTGTAGAACGGTCCGGCGAGTTGTCTGCACCGGCGAGGTTAAGGACTTAAGGTCCGGAGCCGAAGGGAAACCGAGTCTGAAAAGGGCGTTAAGTCAGTGTGGGCAGACCCGAAACCGGGTGATCTACCCATGGTCAGGTTGAAGCTGCCGTAAAAGGCGGTGGAGGACCGAACACACATCCGTTGAAAAGGGTGGTGATGAACTGTGGGTAGGGGAGAAATTCCAATCGAACCCGGAGATAGCTGGTTCTCCTCGAAATAGCTTTAGGGCTAGCCTTAATGGAGTCTCATGGAGGTAGAGCACTGAATATCCGCGGGGGCGTCAAAGCTTACCAAAGATTATCAAACTCCGAATGCCATAGAGATGCTCATTAGGAGTCAGACTGCACGAGATAAGTTGGGTAGTCAAAAGGGAAAGAGCCCAGACCTACAGCTAAGGTCCCAAAATACGTGTTAAGTGGAAAAGGATGTGGGATTTCAAAGACAACTAGGATGTTGGCTTAGAAGCAGCCATACATTCAAAGAGTGCGTAATAGCTCACTAGTCGAGAGGTCCTGCGCCGAAAATGTCCGGGGCTAAAACACGATACCGAAGCTTAGGACTTGCACTATGTGTGAGTGGTAGAGGAGCATTGCGGATTGGACGAAGCGGAACTGAAAGGGACCGTGGACGATCCGGAAGAGAGAATGCCGGAATGAGTAGCGAGAGAAAGGTGAGAATCCTTTCGGCCGAATATCTAAGGTTTCCAGGGTAAAGCTGATCTGCCCTGGGTAAGTCGGGACCTAAGGCGAGGACGAAAGTCGTAGTCGATGGACAACAGGTGGAGATTCCTGTACTATTATGTATCAGAACTGTGGGGACACAGGCGGAAAGTCAGGGCCGGAAATGGAAAAGCCGGTACAAGCGCAGGAGGTGCCGTGTAGGAAAAACCGCACGGTAAGCCAAAGGCGTGATGTGGACCGAAATCAAGTAGGGAAGCTGATGAGCCGACTGTCGAGAAAAGCCGCTATTGTGTACATGATACCCGTACCGTAAACCGACACAGGTGGATGAGGAGAGAATCCTAAGGCCGACGGAAGAAGCATTGTTAAGGAACTCGGCAAAATGACCCCGTAACTTCGGGAGAAGGGGTGCCTCTGAGAAGAGGCCGCAGTGAAATGGCTCAAGCAACTGTTTAACAAAAACACAGGTCTATGCAAAACCGAAAGGTGAGGTATATGGGCTGACGCCTGCCCGGTGCTGGAAGGTTAAGGGGAGAGGTTAGCGCAAGCGAAGCTTTGAACTTAAGCCCCAGTAAACGGCGGCCGTAACTATAACGGTCCTAAGGTAGCGAAATTCCTTGTCGGGTAAGTTCCGACCCGCACGAAAGGCGTAATGATTTGAGCACTGTCTCGACAATGCATCCGGTGA